>Ga0256830_1000056_pt1 | contig 97005 bp, 84 predicted proteins | sample 128326metaG_FD_190537 | JGI IMG/M metagenome (GOLD analysis project Ga0256830, IMG submission 190537) | Hydrothermal vent microbial communities from Lau Basin, Pacific Ocean - 128-326 | ecosystem: Environmental > Aquatic > Marine > Hydrothermal vents | place: Pacific Ocean: Lau Basin | collected...
GGCGGTGTCTCGCCGGTACATGAGCCTGGCGTCGATGGACGAAGTGCTGAAACGGACCAACCCACTCCCAACGAACCCGGAGCTGCCGGTGGCTGCCTGATCTACCAACCGAGGATGACGCGGTCGGCTTCTTACACCACCTTGACGGACGTGACCCGAGGCTTCGGCGCCTACCCGGAGCTCACAGTGTTTCGACCGGCGACCAAGGTTGCGGCGAGGTTGCCGGGAAGTCGACGAGGAGGATCGGATGCGGACGAGCCGGGCTGTGTGGAGAAGAGGGGTAGGGCTGGTCGCGACGCTGCTGGGTGTGTGGGGATGCGCGGGCGTTGCGTTCGCTCCCCTGACCCGAGTGGACGCCAAGGTGGAAGGGTTCACCAAACACTATGCCGAGAGCTTTTTTCGGATCGGTGAGAACCGGTTGTTCAGCGTAGAGCTGGAAACGAGCCCGGCCCGCCTTCGGGTGGGAAAGAACCGGTTCGAGCTGATCGTGCACCATGCCAAGATGGGCGATGTGGAAGGGGCGCGGGTGGAGGTGGTGGCCAGGGGGCCCTCGGGCCAGGAGGTGCGCCCCCACGTCTGGGAGGTGGAGTACGGGGCCTACGATGTGACCGGTTTGGCGTTTGACGAGCCCGGTACCTGGACCGTGGAGGTGCGGGCACAGAAGGGGAACCTTCGGGACCGGGTGCAGTTCGATCTCGTCGTGCCTCCTCCCGGCGGATGACGGGGCGGCCGGTTCCATGGAGGGGGTAGCCTCCGCGGGCTTTCGGTAGGGAGACGGCGTATGCGATGGAGAGGGCTCGTTTCGGTCACGATCGTGGGGGGCCTCGTCGTGGGTGCTGGGGGACGGGTCATGGCGAGCCCGCGGGTGGCTGCGGGGATGGCGGTGGACTACCAGACCGGGGACTACGGGTCCGGACAGACCACGGATGCCTGGGCGGTGACCGTCACCGCGAGCTTCTGGCCAAAGGACCGGTGGGTCGTCGATGTATCGGTTCCCTACCTATATCAGTCGGCCAGCACCACCGTCACCGCTGCCGGCGGTGTGCGGTTTGACGTGAGCTCGGACGGCCGCGCCTCCAGCTCCACCATGGGGCCGGGCCACGGAGAACCAGAGGCTGGCAACGCCACCACGGTCACCGACTCCCAGAGCGGGTTGGGCGACGTGATGGTGGGGCTCGCCTACACCCTCATGGAGGAGAGCGACGAGCTACCCCAGATCGTCCTTTCCTCCGCGGTCAAGATCCCAACGGCCGACGAGGAGAAGAGCCTGGGCACCGGGGAGTGGGACCTGGAGGTGGGGCTGGGTCTGGCGAAGATCGTGGCCGAGTGGGACCTGTTCGCCTCGGGGCGGTACGTGTTTCAGGGAGAGTCCGAGGCGTTCGGGCTCAAGGACTTCGCGGTGCTAGAAGCAGGGCTCGGCCGGTTCGCCGGGGAGGCGGCAGAGGTTTGGGCCTCTACCGCATGGGCCTCGGCCCCTTCGGAGTTTTCGGATCCTTCGGCCGAGGTGCGGCTCGGGATCGACTTCGGCCTCCCCTCGGGGCTCGGTCTCGGCGGCTACCTCTCCAAGGGCCTCACCGATGGCGCCCCCGACTACGGAGCCGGCGTGTCGGCTTCGGTCGCGTTCTGAGCGCGACACGCGCCGGTAACGAAGGGGCTCGCTCAGTCTTTGTCCCCTGCGGCAATGGCTTCGAGGAATCGGCAGAAATCGCTCAAGGCAGCGCGGAGGTCCGCGGAAACGGTAGGAAGGTTTTCGCCCAGACGCTGCAGCCGTTCCGGATCGAACTGGAAGGCGTACACGTTTCGCACGACGTGCCGAAATCCGAGATACTCCTGAAGGGCCCTGGCCGTGGAGTCGGATAGGACTGCGGGGCGGAGGCCCGGGACGGGGCCGCCAGCTGCCGTAGGAGTTCGCGGTGCCAGTCCCTCCCGGTCGGTACCACTTCGTCCACCGTTCGTGCGACGCGCTCCAGGATTCTTTCAATCCCGCAATAGAAGTCGTGAAGGTTCAGGGCGCACGAGTCGAGAAAGGCGTCCTGGTGCTCGGGGTGTTCCCGAGCCCCGCGCAAAGCGCGGTCGACCCGGCTTTCCACCCGAGCGATTTCCCGCAGTTCCGCCCGGATCCGGGCGGCGAGCACCTCGTATCGAGGCCTCACAACTCCACCGCCTGCTCCAACAGCCGGTCCAGGACGTCCGGCGCACACGTTTCCGCACAGATCAGTTCGACGGGGAGCTCCGGATCCATATACGCGAGCTCGGCGACGGCCCGAAAAGTGTCGCACGCCGGCACTCCCCACGCGAGGAGATCCACGTCGGACCACTGTGTAAACAGGTCCTCTGGGCCGGCGAGCGAGCCCACCAGCATCACCCGGCCGGCCCCATACCGCGCCCGTAGGATTCGGGCGGCCTCCTTGGCCAGTGCCAGCGTCCGGGTCCTCCTGACCGAGAGCCGGGAGTGCTCGGCGCGTGCCCGCGAGCGGTAGGTTTCGCGAAACGGGGCGAGTTCATGGTCCGACCACCTTCCGGCGCACATGGCGTTCACTGCACCAAGGGGCCGCTCGGTAATCAAAGACTGCGGATCGGTCTTGCCATTACAGCTTCACCCTCCGGAGCCGCAGGGCGTTACCCACCACCGACACGGAGCTGAAGCTCATGGCTGCGGCCGCGATGATGGGGCTCAGGAGCAGGCCGAAGGGTGGGTACAGGACCCCGGCAGCGATCGGCACGCCCAGGCTGTTGTACGCAAACGCCCAAAACAGGTTCTGCTTGATGTTGCGCATGGTTGCCCGGCTCAGCTTGCGGGCCCGCACGATGCCCCGGAGGTCCCCCTTCACCAGGGTCACCCCGGCGCTCTCCATGGCCACGTCGGTTCCCGTGCCCATGGCGATCCCGATCTGGGCCTGGGCCAGGGCCGGGGCGTCGTTGATGCCGTCGCCGGCCATGGCCACGAATCGGCCCTCCTCTTGATAGCGCTTGACCACGCTGGCCTTGTCCTCGGGCAGCACCTCGGCCACCACCTCATCGATGTCCAGACGCCGGGCCACGGCCTCGGCCGTGGTGCGGCTGTCGCCGGTGAGCATGACGATCCGGATCCCCTCGTCATGGAGCTGCTGGATCGCCTCGGGCGTGGTCTCCTTGATGGGGTCCGTCACCCCGAGGAGCCCGGCCGGCCTGCCGTCCACGGCCACGAGCATGACCGTCTGGCCCTCGGCCCGAAGATCCTCGGCCCTCTTGCCGAGCGGTCCGGGATCGACGCCCAGGTCGTCCAGGAGCTTCTTCGTGCCCAGCACCACCTCGGCCCCGTCCACATGGCCTCGGACGCCTTTGCCGGTGATCGATTCGAAGCCTTCCACCGCCGCCAGTTCCACCCCCCGGTCTCCGGCGCCGGCCACGATCGCCGCGGCCAGCGGGTGCTCGCTGGCCCGCTCGAGACTGGCGGCTAGGCGCACGAGGCGCTGCTCGTCCATCCCCTCGGCCGGCTCCACCGTCACCAGTCTGGGCTTGCCCTCGGTCAGGGTGCCGGTCTTGTCCACCACCAGGGTATCCACCTTGCGCATGTGTTCGATGGCCTCGGCGTTCTTGAACAACACCCCCATCGTGGCACCCTTTCCGGTGGCCACCATGATCGACATGGGGGTAGCCAGTCCCAAAGCACAGGGGCAGGCGATGATCAGCACGGCCACCGCGTTGATCAGCCCGTGGGCCAGGCGTGGATCGGGCCCGAACAACGCCCATATGACGAAGGTGAGCACGGCGATCAGCACCACGGCTGGCACGAAGTAGCCGGCCACCTGGTCGGCCAGCTTCTGGATGGGGGCCCGGCTGCGCTGGGCCTCGGCCACCATCCGCACGATCTGGGCGAGTAGGGTCTCGGCCCCTACCCTTCTGGCCTCCATCACGAACGAGCCGGTGGCGTTCACCGTGGCGCCGGTCACGGGGTCGCCCGGTCCCTTCTCCACCGGCACTGGCTCACCGGTGATCATGGACTCGTCCACGTTGGAGCGCCCCTCCACCACCACCCCGTCGACCGGGATCTTTTCGCCGGGCCGGACCCGGAGCCGGTCACCGGGCTTGACCTGGTCGAGGGGTACGTCCTTCTCGGTGCCGTCGGGTAGCACGAGGCGGGCCGTCTTGGGGGCGAGCCCGAGAAGAGCCCGGATGGCTGCCCCGGTTTGGCTGCGTGCCTTGAGCTCCAGCACCTGCCCCAACAGGACCAGGGTCACGATCACCGATGCGGCCTCGAAGTACACCGCCACCTGTCCGGACTCGTCCCGGAACGAAGGGGGGAAAATGTCGGGAAAGATAGTGGCGATTACGCTGTAGGCGTACGCCACGCCGACGCCGAGCCCGATCAGGGTAAACATGTTGAGGCTGCGGTTCACCACCGACTGCCAGCCTCGCACGAAGAACGGCCAGCCGCCCCACAGGATGACGGGGGTCGCCAGAACGAGCTCCACCCAGCTGAGCATCCGGCTGGAGCCCAGCTGCCCCAAGGGGCGGCCGGGCAGGTACTCGGACATGGCGATCAGGAACACCGGCGTCGTGAGCACCGCGCTCACCCAGAACCTCCGGCGCATGTCCCGAAGCTCGGGGTTCTCTTCTTCCTCCGCCTCGGGGACCCGGGGCTCGAGGGCCATACCACAAATGGGGCACGACCCAGGTTCGTTCTGCACGATCTCGGGGTGCATGGGGCAGACGTACTCGGTGGGGCCGCCCCCGGGCACCGCGGACACCATCGGCTCGAGGGCCATGCCGCACTTGGGACAGGGGCCGGGCTCGTCCGCCACCACCTCCGGGTGCATGGGGCAGGTGTAGCGGGTGGATTCGGCCGCCTTGGGCTGGACCGGCGCCGGCTTCTCTCCCAGATACGTCCCGGGGTCCGCCCGGAACTTCTCGAGGCAGTGGGCGCTGCAGAAGGCGTAGTCCTTGCCCTGGTGGGTGTGGTGGTGCTCGCACGTTTCCGGGTCCACGGTCATGCCACACACGGGGTCGGTGGAGGGGGCCTGACCCGGGTCGACCGACCCGTCCGGCGCACCCAGATACGCCCCGGGGTCCGCCCGGAACCTCTCGAGGCAGTGGGCGCTGCAGAAGGCGTAGTCCTTGCCCTGGTGGGTGTGGTGGTGCTCGCACGTTTCCGGGTCCACGGTCATGCCGCACACGGGATCGGTGGCGGTGTGCGCTGTTGCGGAATGATGGTGCGAAGGATGGCTCATGGTGGGTTTCCTCCTGCTCGAAAAGCGGCCAAGCCCAGCCGGTTCCGGACCTTACCCCCGTTTCTCAGAGGCCGCAAGGCGGGAATCGGACGATCGAGTTTCCGTATGAGCGAAGGGGGGGTTGCGGAGAGTTCGGAGTTCCGGCTCGACCACTGCGCGCATGCAGTGTGGGCAGATGCCGTGGCTGAAGGTGATGTGGTGGGTCTGGAACAGGGCCTGCTCGAGGGGGAGCCAGTGCTTCTTCCCGTCTCCTCCGGGGACCGGGATCGCCTTGCAGTACATACAGGTGCGCAACAGCGAGTCCTCCGCGGGCCTGCCGGACTCCTCCCTGTGCTTTCGCCGAGCCGGATCAGCCAGGTGGAACGCCCATGCGAGCACCGCCCCCAGCGCTGCGAACGCGGCAGCCATGGGGAGCATGGACAGATGGAATGCGCCCGCGCCCGCCGAACCCCCGGTTCCCGGGCCCGCCCCAGGCCCTCCCACCGCGACCATGGCAAACGGGTGAAGGACCAGCCACCCCGCGCCTGCTCCGGTCACAAACGGCGACAACAGTGTGCGAGCAATGAGGTTCATGATCCTGTCCTTTCGGGTGACGGGAGGCCCGCTCTCGTTTCGTCCAGCGCCCCGCATCGCTATCCCTGGGGGCCGTTCTTGCCGTTGGATTCGTGTCCGGACGGGTTGCCCACCTCGGCCGGGGGATCCTGGGGCGAGGTGCCGTGGCCGCCAGGGTGCGCTTCGGGCTTGTGGTCACCTCCCCCGCCGTGCTGCCCATGCGCGCCGCACCCCCCGCCCCGGCGGTGCATCCAGAAAAAGAGGACGATCAGCAGGATCCAGAACCAGTTGTTGCGCAGGAACTCTTCCATGACCGAGGTTCTCCCAATGGGCAAGCGGGGGGTGCGGGCTGGGTCAGTGCGCGGATCTCGGTGCCGAGTCGGGGTCGGCTCGAAACGCCTCCCGGCATCCGGGTGAGCAAAAGTAATACCGTTTGCCCTCGTGGTCGAACGTGCCCCCCGGAGGGTCCTTCTCATCGATCAGCATGCGGCACATCGGATCGTAGCTCCACCCGGCATAGGGCCCGGGCAGTCCTGGGGAGATCTGGTGCAACTCGCGGGGGTTCATGATGCCCTCCTTCCGACCTGGTTTCTCGTGGGAGTGGTGTCGTGCCGTCGGCCGTGAGAACTACTTGGGAGAGATGCATGTTGCGTGCCGATGGGGGGTGCTGGTTCCCAGACGGGTCCCCGACTCATGCGAGATCCTGTTCCCGGGGGGGGGGCACCGGGTCCCGGAGGGGCGTCCGGCCCGTCGGACGGCCGACGTGAAAAGGCCCGGCTCGGAGGGGTAGACGGTATTTCCAAGAACGCCCGTCTGCGGGCTCGTTCCAAGACCCCGTGAAACGCCACGACCGCCGGTGGGGACAGACGGTGCGATGCAAGGCGCAGCTCCGCTTCGAGTGCCCGGAACGCGGCCTCTGCCCCGGCTTGCAGGGGATCCGCCGGTTCGGGCGGAGGCACGGGGGGCGGGGGCAAGGGGGGCGCCGTGGGGAGAAGACGATTGGCTCCCGGATCGGAGCGGTTGCGGCGGGATCGCAAGGACCACAGCCCGTCGAACACAGCTGCCAGGCCCACAACCAAGAAGACCGATGCGAGGATCCCGTAGCCGAGATTCACCGAGATGATCTCCCGGGTGGGCACCGTGCCGGGTGCGGCGGCCAGCCGTCGCAACGAATCGATCTGGTGGAGGGACGCCAGTCCCACGAACAGAGCGACGACGGGCACGACCACCAGGGCGGCCAGCCCTGCGGGCACGGCGAGCGAGGGCCAGGATCCCATGGGCGGCTTCAACCGCTTTCTCGGGCGGGCTGAAGTTTTCGACGGGGACGGAAACGCTCGAAACGGACGCATGACGGCCTCTGCTCTGGTTTCGGGGCGACCGGGGTGGCGTCACGGTGCTCTACGAACGAGATGCATAAAGGGTGCCGGCTATGGCCCCCCTGCTCGGGATGCCAAAAAGCTCCTCCCGGGGGGGCAGGGAGCATGGCCCTGTGTCTCGCCGTCTCTGGGGCGTGCCTTCCGGGGGCGCGGAGACCGCCTTCTCCGCACCCCCCGCGGGGCCCATCGTGCCTCGCCCACGGTGCTCAGTATCCGCCAGGTCTGTGGAATGTTCGACGCTGACACGGGGGAGGCACCGAAAAAGCGGACGCTCGGCAAAGGATTCGGACGTGGCACATCGCGTGCAGAGGGCTCTTGTGCCGGCCGGGTCTGGCGTGCGGACACGTCCTTCCGGGTCGAGCCCACGCGAAAGGGGGTGATACATGGCCCACCCTCGTTAGTCCCCCCCACATGCCAGGTCCTGGGCACGACCCAAAACTGCCCGTTTCTTGTCGTGTTGCAGGCAGGAGGGGCGGATCAGAGCAGAACAGAAAGAGAGGGGACCACGAGAAGGGCCAGGACGAGCGTCATCCCGGTCCATGCGATCCATGCGGCCCGCCGTTTGGCGGCTGGGGAGGGGATCGTGGGAGGAGAGCCGTGGACGGCCGACAGGGCCCACCAGGGAGCGGCCAGGGCGGCCAGGGCGAGCGCGAAACGGAGAGGTTGGCTCCAGTCTTGAATGCGGGCCGCCCACGCCATTGGGATCCGGACGCCCCAGTACGGGAGGAACGCCACCGCGTCATAGAGGAGGGCGAAGAGGATCCCGAGCCCGATCCACGTCACGACCCGGAAGGGCGACCACTCACCATGTCTCATAGTAGAATCCGAACCGGTCGTCCCCCCACCGCGCAAACTTGCCCCTCAACTCCAACGGGAGACGCGTACCAGGGTAGTACCTCACGGTGAACCGCTCGTCTCCAAAGGTCAAGAGCTTCCCGACCACCGTTGCGATCCGCCCCTGGCCGTCGTACCCGAACGAGAGGGACGGAGAGCCGTCTCGACCAAACTTCCCCTCCACCCGGACCAGACGGCCGTCGTCATCCCGGACGAACCGGAACACCTCGTCGCCGTAGTGATAGAACCGTCCTCTCACCTCCCGGATTCGACGCTTGGGGCCGAGAATCACCTGGAACGTCGTGCCGCCGCCGTCCCCGAACTTCCCGAGCACGCGCCAGGCCCCCGGTGCACGCTCGAACCGGAACCGGTCGTCTCCGAGCCGGATGAACTTCCCTTCGACGGACACGGGGTTGCCCTCGGGGTCGAACCGGATCACGTGGACCCGGTCGCCGTACTCCCCGAACTTGCCCTCGATCCACACGGCCCGAATCGCGGCTCCCTCCCGAACCCGGGCTACGGCCTCGGGCGTGCCGATCCGCACGGCCTCAGGAACCGTCTCCGACGGGGCTGCCGTGGCCCGCGCTGCCAGCAAGATCGCGAGCACCACGAGAAACGAGATCATTTCGTGCCGGGATGCCGGTACCAACGCAGGGGGATCGTCCGGCTGCCCCGCGATTCCCGGCCCTTGCGGTCGCGCACGGCCCACGTGACACGTAGCTCCATGCCTTCGCGGATCACCCCCGGATTCTCGGGGCGCAGCACGGCGGCCATGTCGAACATCGAGGTGTAGAGCTTGCCGGGTATGGGGGTGCCGTCCGGCCTCTCAAGGCGGGTCTCGATCACCTCGATCGGGCGATCGAACAACACATCGATCTCGGCAGGGGGCTCGCCCTCCTGCACGGCGGTCAGGACGTCGAGGAGCCGCGGAGCGGCCGGCGGCTCCACCACGGCCGGATCGGGACGCACCACAGGGGTCGCGGGATCGTCCCCGATCCGAAGCCGCACGCCAGCGATGCCCTCGAACTGGGTCAGGGTGTGGGCCAGGGCCTGGCCGGCCAGGGGGTGGGGTTGGCCCGCGGTGCCCAGGGCGATCCGGACCACGGCCACGCCCTTTTCCACCGTGACGCCCTTGAGTGCCGTCCCCTCGGGGAACAGCCGGGGCAGGGGGAGGAGGCGGACCTGCTCCGGATGCCCGGCCACCAGCACCCTGGCGGCCTCCTCCACGATCTTTCCGGGCGTTACCGAGAACAAGGGGATCGGCGCCAGCCGATCCCCGGACCCCGAGGCTCCGAGACCGGGCAGGTACACCACGGCGGCCCGGCAGTCGACCCCTTGGGATGCCGGGGGAGCGCCGAAGGCCGCGCGGTAGGCCGGGGTTGCGGACACCCCGGCTCGGGCCCCCCAGGCGGGGCCGGAGGTGAGAAGAGCGAGGCCCGTCCAGAGGACTGCGGCGGCTCGGAACGTGCGGCGGTTCATGGCGTTTCTCCTTAGGAAGCTCCGGCAGGCAGCGAGACGGCCTGTTCGCAAAACAGCAACTTCTTGCCCCCCGAAGTTTCGGCGGCAGGGCGTGGGGTCTGTTTCCGGACGCACGCGGTTCTCCAACAGGCCCCATGCCTCCCGGGCTTTGGCGCGGTTCGAGAGCCGCCTGGCCGCCCAGCGGGCCGAAAGCCCGAGGTCACTTGGAAGACCCCTCAGGCCCCTGCGGGGCCGGGCAACGAGGAAAGGTAACGTTCCGTGATCCTGGGGCCCTGGCGGCCGCGGGGCATGGGGCTGTGGCGATGGCTCCTGCGCCGGGCCACTTGCGTCACAGCCGGACCGGGCTAGGTTTGTGCAAGCACGTTTAGGATAGCTTGGGGCCGTTCGTTAGCAACGACCGTGCCGAGAATCGGGGAGATCGGAGGAGCGGATGAAGCTTCGACTCGTGGTTGTGGTCTCGTTGCTCGCGGTGCTGCTGGGAAGCTCTGCTCAGGCCTCCCACGCCCGGGCCCGGGTCGGGATCGTTCCGGAGGGGTTCGAGATGAGAGCTGTGCCGGATGCGGCGGCTGCCGCGCGCTACACCCGGTTGTACGTTGCAGCTCTCGGGCTGAAGGGGCTTCAGGTGCGTCGGGTGGCTATTACTAGAACAGAGGGCTACTTTTACGTGTACGTTGCGGAGCGGTCCACCGGAAGGGGCGCGTTCACCTTGGAGATCACGCCCCAGGGCCGGCTCTCTGTCAGGAGGTTCCCGTCCATGGACCCCGAGATGATGTGGAACCAGAAGTACGGCCACCGTGCCCGCAGAGACCTGGGCATGATCCGCGAGCGGCTGACCCCCGAGCAGGCGCGGGCCCGGGCCGCGAAAGCGATCCCGGCCTCGACCGGGCTCCGGCTCGGTTCCCAAGAGCACTATTACGGGTACCTGTTGGTGTTCCTCCTGGACCCGGGAGGCCGCTGGGTCGGAGAGGCCGCGGTGAACACGGTGAGCGGCCGGGTGGTGTGGGCCCGGTTTGCGGGGGGGACGCCCGCCGTGGTTCCTCCCTCGGCAGACCCGGCGAGTGGGGAATAGTGCCCATGCAAGTGGAGAATAGTCCGCAGCTCACGGACTCCGGAAGGTCCTACGGTCTTCCCGTTTTTCGTTTTTTCCCGCCCCCCGGCCGGCGGTGCTTTGATGGGCGTCGGCAAGAGGGGGGGCACGCCCCCTGCAAATTCGCCGTTGCTTCTGCTCTTCTCTGGACACCAGGAGGCCGAGATGCGCGTGGGGTGGATCGGTAAGAGCTTGGGGTGGACCGAGGTGCTGGAGGCCGCCGGATTCTACGTGGTGCCGGTCGGTGACGATGGACGCGCCTTGAGGCCGGGACAGGTGGACGTGGTGGTGTGCTGGGGGTCGTGGCCTCCCGGCGGGCAGTGGCCGTCGGTGCCTGTGGTGTGGTGCCCCGGCACGGTGCGCGCCTGCTTGGATGGGGAGCCGGCCCGGCGCGCCCATGTTATCCTGCCGGCCCCGGTACGGGCGGTGGACCTCCTACGGGCGATCGAAGAGGCCCTGGACCTGCGGTGGCAGGGGCTTCGGTGAAAAAAACACGGCGGAGACTGTAAACTCCCCGACCGGCGGTGCGTCTACACGGGGGTGTGACCCTGCTCCCCATCCCACCGTTCCGATCGACGAGGGCCCGGACGCCTGAGGAGGAAGAGTCGATGTTGCCGAGGAGATGGATGTGGCTGGTTCTCGCCGGCGTCGTCCTTCTGGGTCTGGCAGGATGCCTCCCCTTCCACCACTGGGGTCACATGGCTCCCGGTCACTGCACGGTGCCCTGAAGCCAGGGCTGGCCGGATGCCGGAGTCTGGTGAGGAGGCCGGCTTCAGGCGCGGTGGCCCGTTCCCGGAGGAGAAACGCGAAGACCCAGCGCAGGAGAATCAGACCGTGAGGTATAGAAGCATGGCCCCGCGCGCCGGTGGAGCGCGACCTTAGGCGGCGTGGCCTGCCGCGGTCTCTCCGTCACAAACACAAAACGGGCCGTCCCCCGGGGAGGGAGGCCCGTTTTGCATCGGCGAACTGGGTCAGGGGCGAAGCATCCGGAGGTATGCCGTGCCCTGGCCGTCCTCCCTCTCGTTCCCCAACAGGAGCACCCCGGGTCGCCCGTCCGTCTTGAGGCTGAAGTCCACGAGGAACAGCTCCACAGTGCCGAACGGCTCCTCCACCCCCATGGCATCGCGGCCCAAGCGGATCCTGGCTACGGCGTCCGATCCTGACGGGCGCCCCACCAGGGGAAGCCCCGGGGTCCTGCCCCGGCGGATCGTGTACACCTCGCCGTCGGGGCTCACCACCACCCTCCGGGGCAGCGGGATCCACCGCTCCGTGACTCGGTCCTCCTTTTCGAAGCCCGACCGGAACTCCGGGCTCTCGAGACGCACCGCCACGGCCGGGCCCCGAAACCGGCCCAGGTCGGCCAGCAGAACCGGACCGTTCCCTCCCTCGGTGGCCGTGCGCCGCCACCGCTGCCCGGTTCGGTGGCTTAGCCAGGCCCCCCCGGGCAAGGGGGTGGCATCGTAGAGCGCGTGCCCCCGTGGCCACGGGACCGCGGCACCCGGCTGCCATTGACCGGCCTTCTCCGTCACAGACAGGACGCCACCCTCAAAGGCGGAGAACCGCCCCCTGCGCTGCAGCAAGGCGCGGTCCTGGACGATTCGGAGGTACCCGGAGAGGTCCTGACTCCGGGGGGTGAGGTCCGGCCAGGCCAGGATCCAGGAATGGGGCCACGAGTCCGTGCCCTCGTACACCTGCTGCACGTCCTCGGCCCAGGTCACGGCCACCTCAGGGCTGCCGTCGCCGTTGAGGTCGCCGGCGTCGAGCCACAGGGCCCGGCTGGGCCGCACCGGGGCTGGGAACCGGGCCAGCTCCCGGAGGGCCCCATCCACGACCTCGGCCCGCACCACCCGATCGTCGTACAGGAGCACGATCTCGTCTCCCATGGCGACGAGCCGCTGGGGAGCCTCCCTCAGCTCGATCGTCTGCGCCCTCGGGGCTGGGACCCGGGGGCTGGCTTGGGGAGCCGGCGTCCGGGGAGACCGGGGGAGAGAGGGCGTCGCCGCAGGGGCGGACGGCCCCACCTCGTCCACGGCCAGGAACGCTCCGTCCGAGGCCCGGCGCAGGGAGGCCACCCAACTCTCTCCCTCCCTCCGGAGGTCCAGGATCAGCCCCCTGCCAGGACCCTGGCCTGCCGAGGGCGCAGGCACCACCACAAACCCCCGCTGGGTGAACAGGCGGAGCAGCTCCCGAACCCGGGGTTCGGCCAGGGGGTCGGCTCCGGCCCCCCGGATCACGGCGGTCTTCTCCCCCTGCCAGGCGTTCAGGGCCTTGGAGACGCCTTCCCAGGCCTGGGCCCCAGCGGCCGAGGCGGCCCATGCGAGGGCGACCACGGTGCAACACACGAGCGTGATTCGGCGCACGTCGGTTCTCCTTCCTATAATTCCGGGAGACGGCGTCCTTCCGTCGCCGCTCTCGGTGCGAGCTTCCAGCCTACCACGGTTCCCAAAGACCGAAAAAAGGGGCCCCGTTTCCGGGGCCCCCATGCGGGTTGGGTCAAAACCACGCGCAAGGAACGGGGTGGGTTAGTACGCCCACGCCAGCGTCAGCATGTTGAGCCAGGCGGTGTCGTTGGCGTTCACCTGGTCCTCGATGCCCTGGCCCGGCACGAAGGCCGAGAAGATGTTGTCGATGGAGAAGTTCTTGTTGAACTTGTACTTGAGCTGGAGGTCGAAGGTGGTGCCGGCGTAGTCGTCCACTTCCTCGCCGGGGTCCTTCGCGTTGGTCAGGTTGCCGGTCTCGTCGTACCAGATGAAGAACGCCTGGGCCTTGTAGGAGAGCTTCGGCACGAGCTGCCCCAGATCGCCCTTGGCGCCCACCGCGATCAGCCGCTGGCCCGGGTTGTTGCCGGAGCCGCCGTTGCCGATGCCGCCGTAGCCGTTGCCGCCCACGGCCCGCTCCGGCGCGTAGGCATAGAGGGACGCGCCGTAGGGGCTCGCGCCCGAGGCCAGGTGCTCGCCCAGGATGTTGCCGTCCATGCCCATGAGGGGGGTGAACCGGCCGATGTCGGTGATGCCGAGCCAGCCCTCGACGTCGTCGTCGCTGGAGTCGTCGTCACCGCGGGTGTACCGGAACGCCACGTAGGGGTTGAGCGCCTTGCTCACCGGCACCTCGAGCCCTGCGAACGCGGCCCAGGAGCGCACGTCCGGGCCGCCGTCCTCGAACTCGCCGTTGGCGGCCACCACCTCGAAGCTGGGCTTCACGGGCCCGATCTGGCCGAGCCCCTCCAGGCCGTAGTAGGTCACGTTCACGTTCTTGGCCTCGTTGTCGCTGTACGCGACGAGGGGGCTCACCGTGAACTTGCCCATGCCCGTGTCGAGCGTGGCGTTCACCTTGGCCGTGTACACCCTCCAGTCGCCGGTCTGCCAGTCGTCCCGGGTTCCGATCAGGTCCGAGTTCTGGATGGGCATGTACAGCAGCTCGTACGAGAGCATATCGCCCACCTTGCCCCGGAACCCCACGAACGGGTGGTCGTCGCCGTACAGGAGACCCCCGGTCTTCAGGTCCAGGAACCGGATGTCCCAGCCGGTCTCCAGCTGCAGCTCGGGGGCGAAGGTGTAGAGGAACTCGGCCCGCTCGATCCCGAACTCGCCGCCCGCGTTGGGCTGGTTGTTCTTCGTTGCGCCCACATAGAACGAGCGATCGCCGTTGTCCTTGTTCATGATCACGTCGGACTCGGCGATCATCTTCACCGACCAGTTGTCGCCCTTGGCCTTCCAGCCGAGCCGCAGCTCGGCGCGGATGTGCTCGCCCGAGGCCCACCCGCCCTCGTTCAGGGCCGGGGCGTCGCCCTTGGAGTCGTCGAAGTCGAAGTTGTTGTAAAAGGTGGGCTTGATCTTGGCGGTCCCGAAGAACTGGACGGCCGCTTGGGCCGGTAGGGCCAGGCCCACCGCGGCGATCGTGGCGAGGGCGATCTGGGAAACGGTTCTTCTCATGAGGACTCCTCCTTTTTCTGTGAGACTTCCATGGTGACTTTCGGATGTGCGTGATGCTCGGGTCTGCCGTATCACCTCCTTTCGTCTATGGGATGGGCATCTGCGGGCATACCGCGGAGGTATCGCGCCATCGATACCAGGGCAAACTTGACCTGTCAACAAAAAAATAACGCTGTTTGAAATTGTATATTATTCGACAGCTCTGCGGAATATTCATCAGGAGCCTCCCTTCCAACCCGGCGGCCGGGTCCCGGGCCCCGGGTGAAAGATCTTACCTAAGTCTCGGCCCTTACGGCTGTCGGCCATCAAGCATCTGGTGCTGGCACGGTTGGTGCATGAACGCCGAGCACATGGGAGTCGCCCCAACCCGATTCCCATTCCTCCTGTAGAGGGGGGAAGGGTCTGGTCCACCCTTCCCCCCTTTTCTTCGGTTGTCAAGCAACCCCCCGTTCTCCCGCCCGTGGTTCCCGGCGTGAAACGCGTGCCCTTGGGGGCAATTATTACCCCGGTGGCTATAGAGGCGCGCAGGTGGCCGCAGGGGCGCGGGGCTCGCTTCCGGCCGTGCGTGAGTGCGGCATCCGGCTTACGCGGCCTCCGGCACTCAGCCCTATAAGCTGAAACGCGGCTGAAGTGCGGGCATTTTCGGAGTCCCCGAGGCCGGAAGAGCACCAAGCGTAGGCCGAGTGCCGGAGGCAGCGACTGTCGGAGCCACGCCCGGCGCTCCAGCAGGCCCCGCGCCCCAGAGCGCGTCCATTTAGCCGCCGGAGTAATGGATGCTCCTCCGTGTCCGCCAAGCTACCTCGCCGCCCAGCGGGCCGAAGGCCCGAAAGTCGGAGCCCCAGACGGCGCCGGGCCCCCTGGAGGGTTCCAGGGGGCCCGGAGGGGCGGGGCGGGTGGAGGGGGCTAGAGGCGGGCTATCGAACCAGGTCGATCGCCTCCATGGTGGTGGTGCGTTCCATCGTCGGGCAGGAGCACCCAGCTGCCGCGGTGGCTGGGGCCGCCAGGCTCACCGTGCCGGCGGCCAGGATCGTCAGGAGCAGGGCGAGAAACGTTGCGCGCTTCATGGGTCACCTCCTTCGGTGCGTTAGCGCACCAGGTCTGTGGCTTCCAGGTTGGTGGTGGTCTGCTGGGCCGAGCTGCACCCACACGCCGACGCGGCAGGGGCGGCCAGGCTCACGCCCGTGATGCCGAGCAGGGCCAACAGGACGGTGAGAGCTGCGATGCGTTTCATGGTTCCACCTCCTTAGGATGGAAAAGGGGGTTGCGTTTGCCCTGAGTGCAAAGCATAGGGCGTGCCAGTGCGAGAGGTTTTGATGTAACTATGCTTGATTGTTGCATAATTTTGTTTCTATTGGGTTTGTGCTGATTGTTGACAAGGGTTCGGTTTAGATGAATATTCTGCGGGTTGAAGAAAACTCGACAGGCCAGGGGGGCGGTGGTAGCCTGCCGGGCCATGGAGTTCGATAGAACGGCGGAAAATCGAGGGGTTCGGTACAACGGTACGTCCCTTGCTTTGGACTCCGGCCGACCGTTGCCGGAGGAATCACGCCATGCTGGTCAACGACCCGAGGAAGGACTTCTGGATCAAGGTGAGCGCGGTGGCCGTGCTCGTGTTCGGCGTGTCGCTCCTGCACTACGGCACGACCACGGCCCGCCCCCTGCTCCACGACGTGTACCGTCGTCTCTACTACATCCCCGTGGGGCTGGCCGCCGTGTGGTTCGGTCTGCGCGGGGGGCTCGCCGTATCCGGGGTGGTGGCAGCGATCTACGTGCCGCACATCATTATTTACTGGAACGATATGGGCCGGGAGCTGTGGAACCGGGTCATGGAGGTGGGGTTGTACTTTGTGTTCTCGGGGCTGGTGGGCTTCTTCACCGACCGTGACCGGGCCTACCGGCGCCGGCTCCAGATGGCCAACGAGCGCCTGGAGAGGTCGTACGATGAGCTGCGCCGTCAGGCGGACACCCTGTTCCAGGTGGAGGAGCAGCTCCGGCGGGCCGACAGGCTTTCGGCCATCGGTCAGCTCGCCGCCGCGGTGACCCACGAGATCCGCAACCCGCTGGGCGCGATCAAGGGGACGGCCGAGATCCTCCGCGACGAGTTCCCACCGGGCCACCCCAAGGCGGAGTTCCTGGAGATCCTGCTCAAGGAGACCGATCGACTCAATCAGGTGGTGGAGGAGTTCCTGGGGTACGCCCGACCTGGCAGCACCGACGAGGGGGAGGCGGTGGACCTGGCGCAGATCGCTCGGCAGGTGGTGGGGTTCCTGTCCACCCCGGCCCGAAAGGCCGGGGTGACGGTGGCGCTGGAGGGCGACGAGACCGTGCGGGTGGGTGGGCGACCGGCACAGCTCAAGCAGGTGCTCCTCAACCTGGTGTTGAACGCGGTCCAGGCCACGCCCCCCGGCGGGGGCGTGACCGTCCGGGTGGGCGGGTGTGACGGCCGGGTCCTGGGGGCCGAGTACCGGGAGGTGGCCGGGCGGGTGGCCCGGCTGTGTGTGGAGGACGAAGGGCCCGGGTTGCCCCGTGGAGAGGAGCAGCGGGTGTTCGAGCCGTTCTTCACGACCAAAGACGAGGGTACGGGGTTGGGCCTTGCGATCAGCCGTAAGATCGCGGAGGCCCACGGAGGGACGTTGGTGGCGGAGAACCGCCCCGAGGGGGGGTCACGGTTCGTGCTGACCCTTCCGGCGCTGGAGGAGGCGGATGGCTAGGGTCTTGGTGGTGGATGACGACGCGAGCCTCAGACGGATCCTGGAGTACAACCTGGCTCAGGAGGGGTATGCCGTGGCCACGGCGGCCAGCGGCGAGGACGCCCTGGAACGTCTGGAGAAGGCCACGTTCGAGCTGGTGGTCACCGACATCAAGATGCCCGGTATGGACGGCATGGACCTGCTGCGGCGGATCAAGGCCGAGTCCCCCGAGACCCAGGTGATCGTGATCACGGCCTTCGGCACGATCGAGATGGCCGTGGAGGCTATGAAGGCCGGGGCGGCCGAGTACATCACCAAGCCTTTCAACCGCGATGAGCTGAGGCTGGCGGTCCGAAAGGCGCTGCGGATCCGAAACCTCGAGGCGGAGAACGTCCGTCTCAAGCAGGAGGTGCGGCGCTCCGAGGGAGTGGATCGAATCGTGGGGGACTCGCCCCCGATGCAGGCCGTGTATCGGCTCGTCGAGAAGGTGGCCGACTCGGACGCCTCGGTGCTGATCACCGGGGAGAGCGGGACGGGCAAGGAGCTGGTGGCCCGGGCCATCCACCGCCAGAGCCGTCGGGCCGACCGGCCGTTCGTGGCGGTGAACTGCGCGGCGATCCCGCGGGAGCTGCTGGAGAGCGAGCTGTTCGGCCACCGCAAGGGTGCGTTCACCGGTGCCATCCGCGACAAGAAGGGCCGGTTCGAGGAGGCTGCCGGCGGCACCATCTTCCTCGACGAGATCGGCGAGATGCCCCTAGACCTCCAGCCCAAGATCCTGCGCGCCCTCCAGGAGAGGGAGATCACGCCGGTGGGATCGAACGAGGTGATCCGGGTGGACGCCCGCGTGTTGGCGGCCACGAATCGGGACCTGGAGACCGAGATCGAGGAGGGTCGCTTTCGGGAGGACCTGTACTATCGGCTCGCGGTGGTGCCGATCCACATGCCGTCGCTACGGGAGCGGCCCGAGGACGTGCCGTTGCTGGTCGCCCATTTTCTGAAGAAGCTCGCTCCGGGAAAGAGCATCCGGGTCACACCCGAGGCCGTGGAGGCCCTGCAGCGCTACCCTTGGAAGGGGAACGTCCGGGAGCTCGAGAACACCGTCGAACGATTGCTGGTGCTCCGGGACTCGGACACGATCGAGCTGGAGGACCTGCCGGAGAAGATCCGCGTTCCAGGCCGAGACCCGTGGCCGACGGGGGGGTTCTCGTTCATCCTCCCCCCCGAGGGGATCTCCCTCGAGGAGGTGGAGCGCTCCGTGATTGAGGAGGCCCTGCGCCGGACCGGTTGGAACCAGAGCCGGGCGGCCCGTCTGCTCAGGATTCCACGGCACATCCTGCTGTACCGCATGGAGAAGTTCGGAATCCCGCGGCGAAAGGCGGGGTGATGCAAGGCTCCTCAGGGGATCGGGCGGGGAGCGGGTTCCGGCGCCGGCGCCGCCAAGCGGGCGAGCAGCCTCGGCAGGCCGAGCACGGCACTCCACCAGGGGCACCCCGTGCGCCCGGACCGTGACGCCGTGACGCAGACCTGTTTGAAGCGCTAGGGGATAGAGGAGGGCTTCAGCCTTATAGCCTCCCGGCGGCCTCCCAGCCCGCACTGTTCATGAGCGTTCGTCGCGAAACCGCCGGGTGTGCGTCAGATCGAGGCGAGCACGAGCGCAGAGGGGTGCAGGCGTACTGGACGGTACGTCGAGCCCCGAGGCGCGAGCACGCCCCGAGATGGCGTGCAATCGGTGGTCGCAGTAGAAGGCTTTATGAAATAGTGCGGGCTAGCTTCCCAGCCTTCAAGCGGGCCGGGAGGCCCGAAGTTACTGGTAAGGATTGCTCAAAAGAATGACATCGGTTCAGCGTTGGGTCGCAACACGCCTGGTGGCGGCGATGGTGCTCCTGGGGTTCGCGTCCCCCGGGGCTGCCGCGTGCGGTGCGTCGTGCTGCCCCTCCATGCCGTCGGGGCACGGCCCCGAGCGCCAACCGTCCCCGGCTTGCTGCTGCGGTCATGCCCCAATTCCCTGCGACCTCCACGAGGACATCGGGGGCCGCGTTCCCGATGCGGCCGTGGGGGCCACGTCGTTCTTCCCCCCGGTCCAAGGTGTCGGGCTCGCCCCGATCCCGCTGGCGCCTGTTCCCCCCACCGGGCCCCTCGGATCCGAGCGGATCCGCCCCTCAGGCGCCTCTCCCCCCGCCGACCTGTACCTTCGAAACCTCTCCTTCCTGTGTTGAGCCGCGCCTCCGGGGGGGAACGCCAAAGTGCGTCCTGACGCCCGAGACATGGTCTGCCTTGACGGCAGCAGGGTAGGTGGGGAAGTTGCGCGCCGCGTCAACGCGGCGGAGAGCGCCCGCCCCGGCGCGCTCTCGTTCAGCCACGGAGATGCGGTGACCCGGTTCAAGCCGAGGAGAGACGGAGACAGGGGCCAAAGCACCAACCGTTCCAAAGACAAACTCGCCGCCAAGAAGGCGGCGGTGCCCGGGGAGGAAACGAGAAAGAGATCGAAGGGGCCGCTGCGCTTGCCCCGATCTGACGCACACTCGGCGGTTTCGCGACGAACGCTCATGAATCGTGCGGGCTCGCGTCCCGGCAGAAGCTGCTGGCAAGGTATCAAAAGTCGAGGAGACGTGACGATGAAATATCCGTGGAAATGGTGGGCGGGGGTGCTGGTTGGAGGGGCGGTGTTGGCCGTGTGGCCGGCGTTCGCCGGGCTTCCGGCGGGGCCCCGGCCGCCGCGGCCACCGATCGGGTTCTGTTCGCGGTGGAAGGCCTTTCCTTCGGCAGTTGTGAAGGTCAGGTGGTCCAAGCCCTGCAGGTCCAGCCCGGGGTGCGGGCGGTCGGCGTGGACCTGCGGGCGGGACGGGTGGTGGTGGAGTACGAGCCCTCGGTGGTCGACGCGAAGCGGCTGGCCGACGCCGTGACCCGCATCGGGTACCCGGCCCGATATCTGGCCTCCGGCCCTTCCGTGCCGCGGGGACAGTGGGGCCGGGCCGATGACGGCGGGTGTGGAGGGAGCTGCTGTCAGGATGCCTAATAGTCCACAGGCGGTTGGAGAATAGTCTTCATGCCGCCGTTCTCAAGAGGAAATCCTTTGTGCTAACAGGTGAGAATAACGGGGGAATGGTGGCTGGCACATGGGTTGCTCCTTGGGCCGCCGGCCCGTGACGGCGACGCGAGTTCGGTTTGCGAATTCCTGGCCCCCGGGTATAACGGCTGCCGTCTGCTGGGTTTTTCGAAAACCGGAGAGAGTGGGATGAAACGAACCGTTGGATGGATGATGGGTGCGCTGGCGGTCGCCGTTGCGGTGACGCCGATCCGGGCCGCCGAGGCCCCGACCGCTTTGGAGGCCCGGCTCCGGAGCGGCCCCTCGGTGGCGGATCTGGTGACCTACGCGTACCAAACCAACCCCAAGATCGAGGCGGCCCGGCAGAAGTGGAAGGCCGTGGTGGAGCGCTACCGGGTCTCCACGGCGTACCCCGACCCCCAGGTCATGGTGACCTACTTCCCCGAGCCGATCGAGACCAGGCTGGGGCCCCAGGACTGGAACGCGGTGCTGAGCCAGATGATTCCGTTCCCCGGCAAGCTCTCGAAGGCCGGGGAGGTGGTGGAGGCGGACGCGCGCATCGCCCGGCTGAAGCTCGACAAAACGGTCCGGGACGTGATCGTGGCGCTTCGCGAGTCGGTCCACGAGCTGCTCTACATCCGCCGCGCCAGGCAGGTGGTGGCCGCGAACCGGAAGCTCCTGGACCACATGCGCAAGGTGGCCGAGACCTCCCACGCCGGCGACCGGGCCACGTTCGTGGACGTGGCCAAGGCCCAGTCCCAGCGGGCCCAGCTGGAGTACGACGCCCTCCTGCTCGAGGAGCTCGAGGCGACCGAGCGCGCCCGGTTGAACGCGTTGCTCAACCGCGCTCCGGACGCCGAGCTGGGGCCTCTGCCGGAGGTCCCGTTCCAACCCCTGGCCTACAGCCTCGATGAGATCCACGAGCTGGCGGCCAAGCGGCAGGAGGAGATCCGGATCGCCGAGGCCCGGGTGGCGAAGGCGAGGGCCAAGCTGGACCTGGCTCGGTACGAGAACCGCCCGGACTTCAAGGTGGGGCTGTTCTACGCGGGCGTCGGAGAGCCGGACGTGGCCAACGAGCCCGATGATGCTGGCCGCGACGCCCTGGGCGTGCAGTTCGGCATGACGATCCCCCTGTGGCTCGGGAAGAACGCGGGCCGAACCTCGGCCGCTCGCGCCGAGATCAAGCGGGCACGGGCCCTGAAGGTTGCGCGGATCAACGACACCGACGCGGCCATCCGGAGCGTCTACTTCCGCCTCAAGAATGCGGAGCGGCTGGTCACGCTGTACCGGGACGAGCTCCTGCCCCAGGCCGCCCAGTCCCTGGACGTGGCCGAGACGTGGTTCCAGGAGGGGGAGGGAAGCTTCAGCGACTTCGTGGAGACCCAGTCGGTGTACTACAACTTCCAGCTCTCCCTGGCCCGGGCCGAGGCTGACTACGGAAAGTTCCTGGCCCGGCTGGAGCGGCTGACGGCCACGAGCCTGACCCGGCGGGAAGGAAGCGCCGAGGAGGGGAAGCGATGAGACGGTTACGGAGTTGGATCCGCCGCACGCCAGGGCTTTGGGCCCTGGGTGCCGTCGTGCTCGCGGGGGCGCCGGCCTGGGCCGGGTACGGGGAGCTGAGCGATCAATGGGAGTCCTACCAGCCCGAAGGGCTGTACCAAACCCAGACCGCTGCCGCGCCGGCCGCTGCTCCGGCAAAAGCGGAATCCGCCGGCAGCGACGAGTTCGAGCGCCAGAAGGAGGTCCTGGCGCAGGCCCGGAAGCGGTGGACGGAAGCGCTGGCTCAACCAGCACCGTCGGAAGGGTTCTACTCGCCGCCGGCCGAAGCACTCGCACGGCTTCGGGACGCGGCTGACGACGCCGAGGTCGCCGCCCGGGCGCTCGCCGTCGACGGGATCACCTTGGAGGATCTGGAGGTGCTCACCTGGCTGCGCAACCCCGGGATCCGTGCCGCCCAGGACCGGTTGCGCGGAGTGCTGGAGCGCTACACCCAGGCTTGGAATCTCGACGAGATCCTGCGCCAGTACACGGCCTTCACCGAGGGTCTGATGAACGGGGTGGGGCCCATGAAGGGGCGGGAGCCTGTGCAGATGCGGTTCCCCTTCCCTGGTCTGCTGGCCTTGAAGGGCGAGATCGTCACCCAGGAGGTGAGGGCGGCTGCCGAAGGGCTCGAGATCGCCCGGCGTACCGCGATCACCAACATCCGCAAGGCATACTGGAACCTGGAGTTCGTGACCGAGGCCGAGCGGATCACGGCGGAGATGCTCGACCTGCTCGAACGGCTCGAGTCCGTGGCCAAGGCCCGGTACGAGTCGGGAAAGACCAACTTCCAGGACGTGATCCAGGTACGGATCCGGCGGGAGACCGTGACCGAGGACGTGCAGACCCTGTTCGAGCAGCGCCACACCGTGGAGTCGAAGCTCCGCGAGATCCTGGACCTGCCCCCGGACGCGGCAGTGGGACGGCCGACCAAGGTCGAGCCCGTACGCAACGTGCCCCAGCTTGGCCCCCTGTACGAGCTGGCCCTGGACCGGCGCCAGGAGCTGCGAAGGCTCCGGGCGCAGGTGGGCAAGATGGAGCGGATGATCGAGCTGGCCGAGACGCGGATCTACCCTGACTACACCCTGAACCTCTCCCTGTACCAGGACGAGGCGGTGACCCAGGTGGGCACGGCCCGCATGAAGGAGCCGTTCGCCACGGTGACCACGGCTTCGGTGGGGGCGGGGCTGCCCAAGATGCCGTGGTACGGCCGCGGGGACGCTTATGTCCGCGAGACCCGCCAGAAGCTCGATGCCCTGCGGCAGCGCCTCCGCAAGGAAGAGGCCGCCGCCCGCTTCGGAGTCCACGACGCCTGGTTCCGGCTGGACCGCGCCGCCCGGGAAGAGGCTCTGTACGCCGGCAAGGTGGTGGACCTGTCCCGAGCGGCCCTCGACGTGGCCACCCGGGGGTACGAGGCCGGCGAGGTGATGTTTGCCGACGTGATCGGCTCGTACATGGGGTGGCTCGGAGCGAATCTGACCGAGGCTCGAAAGCGCGCCGATCTGGGGGTGGCCTGGGCCGAGCTGGCCGAGGCGATCGGGGTGGACCAACGGGGTACGAACCGGTAGCCAGCTCCTCCTTCCGACGGCTGACGACCGACGATCAACGACCACGGCTTAGGAGTTCTTTACATGGCAACGAACACCGAGAACAAGAAACCCCGATCCACCATGCGGGTGGCCCTCGCAACCGCTGTGGTGACCCTGGGCATAGCCGGGGGGACTGCCTACTTCCTCGGTTGGCTCTCGCCTCCGGGAGCCGGCGTGGCCACGGCGCCCCAGCCGGTGGGTGAGGCTGGAGGGCAGAAGGGCGAGAAGACCCTGTACACCTGCGGCATGCACCCCTGGATCATCTCGGAGGAGCCGGGGACCTGCCCAATCTGTGGCATGGAGCTGGTGCCCAAGCGCGACGAGGCCTCCGAGGCCAAGGCCACAGCCTCCGGGAAGAAGGAGCGCAAGATCCTGTACTGGCGGGCACCCATGAACCCCACGGAGATCTACGACCGCCCCGGCAAGAGCAAGATGGGCATGGACCTGGTGCCGGTGTACGAGGACGAGGTGGTCGGGGGGGTGGAGGTCCGGATCGACCCGGTGATCCAGCAGAACATGGGTATCCGGACGGCGCCGGTGGAGAAGGGGCCGCTGGTCCGCACCATTCGCACCTACGGCCACGTGACCTACGACGAGACCCGCACCGCCACGGTGAGCCCCAAGTTCGGGGGCTGGATCGAGAAGCTCTACGTGGACTTCACCGGCCAGTTGGTGAAGAAGGGGGACCCGCTTTTCGAGATCTACTCCCCGGACCTGGTCTCGGCCCAGGAGGAGTACCTCACCGCCTACCGGAGCCTGAGCGAGACCGAGGGCGGATCGGATCTCCTGGCGTCGGCCCGCCGCCGGCTGGAGTACATGGACATCCCCCCCGACCAGATCCGGGCCATCGAGAAGTTCGGCAAGGTACGCCGGACCCTCTTGATCCGGTCGCCGTTCACCGGCGTGGTCACCCACAAGAAGGCGGTGGAGGGGGTGTTCGTGAAGGCCGGTCAGCCCGTGTACCAGATCGCTGACCTGTCAAAGGTCTGGGTGGAGGCCCACATCTACGAGTACGAGCTGCCCTGGGTGAAGGTCGGGCAGGAGGCCCGGATGACCCTGCCCTACCAGCCGGGCAAGGTGTACGTGGGCAAGGTGACCTACGTGTACCCCTACCTCCAGCGGCAGACCCGGGATGTGGTGATCCGGCTGGAGTTCGAGAACCCCGGCCTGGAGCTCAAGCCCGACATGTACGCCGACGTGGAGCTGCGCACCACCCTGCCCGGCCAGGGCCTGCTGATTCCCTCCGAGGCGGTGCTCCGGTCCGGGGAGCGCAACGTGGTGTTCGTGACCCGGGGCGACGGCAAGTTCACGCCCCGGGAGGTGACCCTGGGGCTCGAGGTGGACGGCGGGAAGGTGCAGATCCTATCGGGGGTGGCCGAGGGGGAGTACGTGGTCACGTCCGGCCAGTTCCTCCTGGACTCCGAGTCCAAGCTCAAGGAGGCCGTGCAGAAGATGCTCGAGGCCAAGATGGGCAAGCCCAAGGCCGAGAAGCCGGCCAAGTCGTCCGACGATTTCTTCAACGACATGGACGGTGGCGACGCGGGCAAGAAGAAGGACGACTTTTTCGAGGACATGTGACCACGGGGCAGCCGGCGCGGCCCGGCCTCCACTGTCGGGCCCAGAAGTCGGCGCCCAGGGGTTCGGAAAGTTCGGATTTGAGCCCTGTACCCGGCCCGGAGGCCGTTCTGACGGGTGGAGGCAAACGATGGCGCGAGAACACGAGGGGCTTCCGCTTTCAGCGGGCTAGCCTCCTAGTCTCCTAGCTTTCCAGCGGAAGGCCGACATGATTGAAAAGATCATCGAATGGTCGATCAACAATAAGTTTATGGTGATCCTGGCCACGGTGTTCGTGATCCTGGGCGGGGTGCTGGCCATGACCAACACCCCCCTGGATGCGATCCCGGACCTGTCGGACGTGCAGGTGATCATCTACACCGAATACCCGGGCCAGGCCCCCCAGGTGGTGGAGGACCAGGTCACCTATCCACTCACCACGGCCATGCTGGCCGTGCCTTACGCCAAGGTGGTGCGGGGATACTCGTTCTTCGGGTTCTCCTTCGTCTACATCATCTTCGAGGACGGAACCGACCTGTACTGGGCCCGGAGCCGGGTGCTCGAGTACCTGAACTTCGTGGCCGGCCGGCTGCCCCAGGGGGTGACCCCGAGTCTGGGCCCCGACGGCACCGGGGTGGGGTGGATCTACGAGTACGTCCTCAAGGACACCACCGGCACCCATGACCTCTCGGAGCTGCGGTCCCTCCAGGACTGGTACCTACGCTACGAGCTGACGGCCGTTCCCGGCGTGTCGGAGGTCGCCAGCGTGGGTGGGTTCGTGAAGCAGTACCAGGTCGAGGTGGATCCGAACAAGCTGTTGGCCTACGGGATCCCCATCCAGAAGGTGCGCCGGGCGATTCAGCGATCCAACAACGACGTGGGCGGCAAGCTCATCGAGATGGGGGAGACCGAGTTCATGGTGCGGGGCAAGGGGTACCTGCGAAGCATCGAGGACATCGAGAACATCTCGATCGGGGTGGACAAGTTCGGCACCCCGGTGCTGTTGAAGCAGGTGGCCGACGTGCATCTGGGGCCCGAGCTCAGGCGCGGCATCCTGGAGTGGAACGGTGAGGGCGAGGCCGTGGGCGGGGTGGTGGTGATGCGGTTCGGCGAGAACGCCCTCGAGGTGATCCGGAAGGTCAAGGAGAAGCTCAAGGACCTGGAGAAGGGCCTGCCCGAGGGCGTGGTGATCGAGACGGGCTACGACCGGTCGGCCCTGATCCTGAGAGCGGTGGACACCCTGAAGGGGAAGCTCATCGAGGAGATGACGGTGGTGGCGATCATCTGCGTCATCTTCCTGCTGCACTTCCGGTCCGCGTTCGTGGCGATCTTCACCCTGCCCGTGGGCATCCTGATGTCGTTCCTGGTGATGTACGCCCTGGGGATCAACGCCAACATCATGAGCCTGGGGGGAATCGCCATCGCCATCGGGGTGATGGTGGACGCCTCGGTGGTGCTGGTGGAGAACGCCCACAAGCACCTGGAGCACGATCGGGGCAAGCGCCCCCACATCGAGATCATCGTGGAGGCCTCGAAGGAGGTGGGACCGGCGCTGTTCTACAGCCTCTTGATCATCACGGTGAGCTTCCTGCCGGTGTTTGCCCTGCAGGAGCAGTCGGGCCGGCTCTTCAAGCCTTTGGCCTACACCAAGACGTTTGCCATGGCGGCCTCGTCGATTCTGGCCATTACCATCATCCCGGTGCTCATGACCTTCTTCGTGCGGGAAGAGACGTTCTCGCCCGAAACGTCGCGCCGACGTCGGTTCTGGACCTGGGCCAGCGCCGTGGCCGGCCCCCCGGCCCTGGTGGTGGCCGGGGGAGTGGCGGGGCTCGCGCTCCCGGACTGGAGCCTGGTGGCGGCCCTGGGGGTGTCGGCCTTCGCGGCGGTGTGCCTGGTGCCCCAGCGGATGATCCCCGAGGCGAGGAACCCGATCAGCCGGTTCTTCATCCGCCTGTACCTGCCGTTCATCCGCACGGTGCTCAAGTGGCGCAAGACCACCGTCCTGGTGGCCCTGGTGGCCGTGGTGGTTACCTGGTACCCCCTGTCGCGGTTGGGCAGCGAGTTCATGCCACCCCTGAACGAGGGGGATCTCCTGTACATGCCCACGACGCTCCCGGGGATCTCCATCACCAAGGCCAAGGAGATCCTCCAGCAGACCGACAAGATCATCCAGAGCTTTCCCGAGGTGCACCACACCCTGGGCAAGATCGGCCGCGCCGAGACAGCCACCGACCCGGCGCCCCTGTCGATGATCGAGACCACCATCATGCTCCGGCCCCAGGTGGAGTACGAGGAGATCCCGGTTCAGCGGTTCTTCTCGGGCTGGCCGGGCTGGCTCAAGGAGCCCCTGACCTGGATCTGGCCCGAGGTGAAGCGGGGCAAGGTGCTCCACGAGTGGCGCAAGAAGAAGGTAGAGCGGTTCTTCTCGAGCTGGCCCGACTGGATCCGAGCACCCCTGGCCAAGATCTGGCCCGAGGAGCGGTACCTTACCACCGACGAGCTGGTGGAGGATCTGGACCGGGCCATCCAGTTCCCGGGGCTCACCAACGCCTGGACCATGCCGATCAAGACCCGGATCGATATGCTCTCCACCGGCATCAAGACCCCGGTGGGGATCAAGCTGATGGGGCCGGATCTGCAGGTGCTCTCGGATCTGGGTGCCAAGATCGAGGCGGTGGTGCGGGACATCCCGGGCACGCTGTCGGCCTACTCCGAGCGGGTCACCGGCGGCAACTACGTGGACTTCGAGATCGACCGCAAGGAGATTGCCCGGTACGGCCTCACGGTGCAGGACGTGCAGGACGTGATCATGACCGCCATCGGCGGCATGAACGTGACTTACACGGTCGAGGGGCTCGAGCGCTACCCGGTGAACCTGCGCTACAGCCGGGAGCTGCGGGACGACCTGGAGAAGCTCCGCCGCGTGCTGGTGCCCACGCCCACCGGGGCTCAGGTGCCCCTGGGGCAGCTGACGAAGATGTCGATCATTAAAGGCCCACCGAGCATCAAGAGCGAGAACGCCCGCCAGACCGCGTGGATCTACGTGGACCTGAAGGGGGTGGACGTGGGGTCTTACGTGGAGCAGGCCAAGAAGGTGGTGGAGCGGGAGGTGAAGTTCCCGGCGGGGTACTCCATCGTGTGGTCCGGCCAGTACGAGTACATGCAGAAGGCCCGTAAGACCTTGAACGTGATCGTCCCGATCACCCTGGTCGTGATCTTCCTGCTGCTGTACCTCCACTTCCACAGCATCGCCGAGGCCACCATCGTGATGGCGAGCCTGCCGTTTGCCCTGGTGGGCGGGGTGTGGCTCCTGTTCCTTCTGGGCTACAACCTCTCGGTGGCCGTGACCGTGGGGTTCATCGCCCTGGCCGGTCTGGCGGCGGAGACCGGGGTGGTGATGCTGGTGTACCTGGACGAGACGTTCCACCGACGCCGGACCCACGCCCTGATGAAGACCACCGGGGACCTGCACGCCTCGATCATCGAGGGCGCGGTGGAGAGGGTCCGGCCGAAGCTCATGACCGTGGCCACCACTCTGATTGGGCTGCTGCCCGTGATGTGGGGCCACGAGACCGGCTCCCAGGTGATGAAGCGGATCGCGGCGCCCATGGTGGGCGGGCTGATCTCGTCGACGATCCTCACCCTGGTCATCATCCCGGCGGTGTACGATATCTGGAAGCGTTGGGAGCTGAGGGGCGTCCTGGCCCACGGCCCGGCCACGGACGCGGCGCCCGAGGACGACGAAGAAGGGTAGACCCCTTTGAACCCGCCGTTGGGGAGGGGGCCGGCCCCCCAGCGGCACAACCCATGGAGTCACCGCATGAAACTGATCCGAGCCTACATCCGCGTAGAGCGGGCCGACGAGGTCCTGGACGCCCTGAGCCATGCCGGTATCGTGAACGCCACCCTGACCCACGTGCTGGCTGTGGGCCCCAATCAGGACCCCGACCAGAGCAAGGTGAGCATGGAGTTCGGCCGACGGGTGAACCGCATGGTCAAGCTGGAGCTGATCTGCCCGGACAAGGACGAGGGAAAGATGGTCGAGACGATCCGAAAGGCCGCCTGTACCGGACAGCCCGGCGACGGGGTGGTGGCCGTGCAGAACCTGAACCGGTTGGTGAAGATCCGCACGGCCGAGGAGAGTGTGGACGCGTTGTGAGGGCGGCGTCCGGCCGTTGACGGCCGGTCGTTGGGCCGGCGCACCCACGACCGCCCGCCCGGTGCCGATCGCTGTCCCGAGCCCCTCCGGCGGGAGCGGGTTGCCGCCGGAGGGGCCTTCCAGGCCCGAACCCGCACCATCCAAACCTGAGTACCAAGGAGAAGACGCCATGAAGAAGCACACGATCTGGACCCTGGTGACCCTGCTGAGCTTGAGCCTCTCCGTTCCGGCGTTTGCCGGGCCGGACCACGGCGGCGGCATGCAGGGCGGCGGCATGAAGGGCATGCAGATGAAAGGCATGGGTATGAAGGGGTCCATGCCGATGATGGGCAAGGAGATCCGCACGACCCAGGTGAACGGTTACACGCTCACCTACCGCCTGATCGACATGAAGCAGAAGATGGAGATGATGAAGGGCATGAAGGGCATGTCCATGAAGGGCATGGACATGTCCAAGATGAAGTCCCACCACCTCATGGTGTTCGTCAAGGGGGCCGACGGAAAGCCGGTGGCCGACGCCAAGGCCGGGTTCAAGGTGGAGGGGCCGAGCGGCGCCCAGGAGCCGGTGCAGAAGGTGATGTGCATGGCCATGAGCGGCGGGTTCGGCGCGGACGTGGACCTCAAGGCCAAGGGCACCTACACGATCAAGACCAAGGTCGTGGCGGGCGACACGAAGCTCATGGACGAGTTCACGTACACCGTGGAGTGAGACCGGGAAGCCCCATCATCCTAGAGACTAGAGACCAGAAACTAGAAACTAGAAACTAGAAACTAGAGAAATTCCGGGTGCCTTGGTTCGTTGGACGGTCGGGGCTCCACCCAGGCCCCATGCCCCTGGAGTGTGATGCAGTAACGCAGGCATGCTTGGAACTTTAGGAGATAAAAGAGGGCTTTTAGCCTTATGGCCTCCCAGCCTCCTAGCTTCTCAGCCTTTAAGCGGGCCGAAGGCCAAAAAGCACAAGACGTGAGAAGGAAAAGGGCAACCCCCTCGGGGGTTGCCCTTTTTGTAGGCTGGGGCGGGATCCAGGCCGGTCTAACCTAACGTCGGCCGCCGCGCCGGTTCCGTCCGTTGTCGTGGCGGGCGTTCGACGATCCGGCCTCGTCCGGGTACAGGGCCGCCTTCCGGGAGAGCTTGATCCGGCCGGTCTGGTCGATGCTTATGACCTTCACCGGCACGGTGTCGCCCTCCTTCATGTAGTCGGTGACCTTATTTACCCGCTCCTTGTCGATCTCACTGATGTGAAGCAGCCCGTCGGTCCCCGGGAAGATCTCGACGAACGCGCCGTAATCGGTCACCCGCCGCACGATGCCCTCGTACACCCGGCCCACCTCGGCCTCCTGGGTAAGCTCCTCGATCATCTGGATCGCCTTCTTGCACTGGTCCTCGTTGGTGCTGGCGATCATGACGCTTCCGTCGTCCTCGATGTCGATCGAGGTCTGGGTGGTCTGGATGATCTTGCGGATCGTCTTTCCGCCCGGGCCGATCACGTCCTTGATCTTCTCGGGGTTGATCTTGATCACCGTGATCCGAGGGGCCAAGGGCGAGATGTCGGGCCGGGGGGCCGAGATGGCCTTCTCCATCTCGCCGAGGATGTGCAGCCTGCCCTGCCGAGCCTGCTCCAAGGCCTGGCGCATGATCTCGGTGGTGATTCCGGCCACCTTGATGTCCATTTGGAGGGCCGTGATGCCGTCGCGGGTGCCGGCAACCTTGAAGTCCATGTCGCCCAGGTGGTCCTCATCGCCCAGGATGTCGGACAGCACGGCAAACCTGTCCCCCTCGAGAATGAGCCCCATGGCGATCCCGGCCACCGGATGGGCGATGGGAACGCCGGCGTCCATCATGCTCAGGCTGCCGCCGCACACGGTGGCCATGGAGCTGGAGCCGTTGGACTCCAGGATCTCCGAGACCACCCGGATCGTGTACGGGAACTTCTCCTGCTCCGGCAGCAGGGGCTCCAGGGCCCGCTCGGCCAGGGCGCCGTGGCCGATCTCTCGCCGGCTGGGGGCACGGAGGAACCGGGCCTCGCCCACCGAGAACGGAGGGAAGTTGTAGTGGAGCATGAACCGTTTGTAGTACTCGCCCTCCAGGGCGTCGATCATCTGCTCATCACTCGATGTGCCCAGGGTGGTGACGACCAGGGCCTGGGTCTCGCCCCGGGTGAACAAGGCCGATCCGTGGGTGCGCGGAAGCACGCCCACCTGGCAGTCGATCGGACGGATGTCCGCCAAGCCCCGGCCGTCGATGCGGCGCCCCTCCTCCAGGATCATCCGCCGCACGTGCCGCTTGGCCAGCTCGTCGAACGCGGCCAGATACTCCTTCTCCCGAAGCCGCTCCTCCTCGGTCAGGGAGTCGAGCAGAACCTGCTTGGCCTGCCGCAGGGCCGCGTACCGGGTCTTCTTCCCGACCTCTTGGTAGGCCGGGACCCCGTGCTCGGCAAAGATCGGGGCCACCCGGACCTCCACCTCGGGGTCGGGCGTGACCTCGGGGACCTCGCGCTTGGGCTTGCCGGCCTGCTCCACGAGCCGTCCCTGAAGCTCCACCAGGCGCCGGACCTCTGCGTGGCCCCTCTCGATGGCCCCCAGCACCTCGTCCTCCAAAAGCATGTCGGAGCCGCTCTCCACCATGGTCACAGCGTCGCGGGTGCCGGCCACCACCAGGTTCAGCCGGCTACGCTCCAGCTGCTCCAAGGTGGGGTTCACCACGTACTCGCCGTCGATGTATCCCACCCGCACGGCCGCGATCGGTCCCTGGAACGGGATGTCCGAGACGGACAGGGCCGCGCTCGCGCCCACCAGCCCGAGCACGTCCGGAGAGTTCTGGGAGTCGTGGGACAGCACCGTGGCGATGATCTGGGTCTCCGACCGGAAGCCCTTGGGGAACAAGGGACGGATCGGCCGGTCGATCAGCCGGGAGGCCAGGGTGTCGTAGTCGGGCGGCCGGCCCTCGCGTTTGAAAAAACCGCCGGGAATCTTCCCGGCGGCAAATGTCTTCGACTGAAAGTTCACGGTCAGGGGGAAGAAGTCCACTCCTTCCCGCGCTTCCTCGGCAGCAACGGCCGTGACGAGCACCACGGTTCCCCCGTAGCTCACCACCACGGCGCCGTGGGCCTGGCGAGCCATGCGCCCGGTTTCGATGGAAAGGGTTCTGTCCCCCAGTTCGATCTCTACGGTTTTGGTGTCGAACAACGCACTACTCCGTGACGGGAAGGGAAAGGGAGCTACTTGCGGATGCCGAGGCGTTCGATCAGGGTGCGGTAGCGCTCGATGTCCTTCTTCTTAAGGTACTCGAGCAGCCGACGACGCTGGCCGACCAGCTTCAGGAGCCCCCGGCGGGACGAGTGGTCCTTGTGGTGGTGCTGGAAGTGCTCGGTCAGATAGCTGATCCGCTCGCTCAGGAGCGCGATCTGGACCTCGGGGGAGCCGGTGTCCCCCTCGTGGGTCTGGAACTGCTCGATGATCTCCTGCTTTCGTTCCGGGGTGAGGGCCATCTTCATATCCTCCTGGTACTTCCTTGTTTCTCGGGACCATCCGGCCCGTCCGGCGGGCCGGGTACGAGCATGAACATGACTTTTTAGCACAACCGCCGATTTCGGTAAAGCGGACACCGCGTGGCGGTCAGGCGGCGAACACCTTCACGGGCCGCAGGCGCTGCTTCTCGACCCTGCCGACTGCCGTGAGCTCGCCGGCAGGGCCGAACACGGCCACGGGCCCCTCGCGGGGCGGGCCCGCCCACTCCACGGCGGTTCCGTGGGCCAGGCGCGCCGCCTCGTCCGGCCCGATCTCGACCCGAGGCAGCCCCTCCACCATGCGCTCGGGAGGGAGCACCCGTTCCCAGGCAGCGGTCCCCAGCTCCTCCACTTCGTCGAGGGGCACCGCATCCCCCAAGGAGAAGGGGCCGGAGCGGACCCGCTCAAGCTCCCACAGGACCGCGCCGCATCCGGCGGCCCGGCCGAGATCCCGGGCCAGCGACCGGATGTAGGTGCCGGCCGAGCACTCCACCTCCACCTCGATCTCGGGCAGGTCCACGGCGATCAGGTCCAGCCGTCGGACCTCCACGGTCCGGGCAGGGGGCTCGACCCGCTCGCCCCGTCGGGCGCGCCGGTACAGCGCCTGGCCCCCCACCTTGACGGCGGAGTATGCAGGAGGGACCTGGATGAGTGTGCCGCGGAACCGGTCCAGCAGCCGTTCGATCTCCCCTTGGGACAGGGCAGGGACAGGGGCGGTGGCCGTGATCCGGCCGGTGCGGTCGAGGGTGTCGCGCTGCTCGCCCAGCCGGATCCGGGCCCGATAGGTCTTGGGATGACCCACCAGGTACTCGAGCAGACGGGTCGCCCGGCCGAGCCCCACCAGCAGGACCCCCGAAGCGAACGGGTCCAGCGTGCCGGCGTGGCCGGCCTTTGCGGCAGCCAAGGCGCGGCGGACCCGCACCACGGCCGTGTGGGATGTTGGACCGGGGGGTTTTGCGCAGACCAGAAGGCCCGAACGGGGAGCCGTCATCCCACCTCGCGCCTTCCCAGGAGCAGCTCGTCGCAGGCCGCCTCCACACGGTCGAAGATCCGCTGCCGGATCCGGGGGGCGGTGCCTTCCACCGTGGCGCCAGCCGCGTTGCGGTGGCCGCCCCCGCCGAGCTCCCGGGCGATCTCGGCCACGTCCACCCGGCCCTTGGATCGGAACGCCACACGGTAGCGGCCCCCGGGCTCCTCCCTCAGCAGGAACCCCACCTCCACCCCGCACACCGATCGGGGGTAGTTCACGAACCCTTCCACGTCCTCCACGCCGGTGTGGGTGGCCCGGAACATCTCCTGGGTCACCACCACGCAGGCGGCCTTGTCGCGGGGGGACAGCTCGAGGGTCTCCAGCACCCGGCTGAGCAGCCTCAAACGGTTGACCGGCTGCTGGTCGTAAACCATCTGGGCCACCCACGACGGATCCACGCCCCGGCCCACCATCCGCGAGGCGATCTCGAACGCCCGGGCGTTGGAGTTGGAGAACCGAAAACAGCCCGTGTCGGTGAGGATGGCCGTGTAGATGTTCGCAGCGGCGGTGAACCCGACCGGTACCTGGAGCCCCACGAGCACCTCGTAGACCAGCTCGGCCGTGGCGCAGGCCGCCGGCTCCACCAGGTTGGCGTGGCCGAAGTCGCCGTTGCCCGGATGATGGTCGATGTTGATCCACCGGGCCCTCCGCAGGGGGGCGAGGTCCACGCCGGGCCGGTCGGGGTTGCCGCAGTCCAGGAACACCACCGTGTCGTAGTCGTCCCTCTCCGGCGCGATGCCCACCCGCTCGGCCAGGGGCAGCCACACCAGGTTGGCGGGCACGCCGTCTGTGTTCACCACCTCGCAGGTCTTGCCGAGGGCCAGCAGGCCCGACAGCAGCGCCAGCGAGGACCCCACGGCGTCGCCGTCGGGGTTGCGGTGGGACAGGATGAGAACCTGCCGGGCCGGGAGGAGGGCCCGGCGCACCTCAGCGATCCGGGTCTTCCGTTGCATCGCGAACGTCCTCTAGCACGGCCTGGGTCCGCAGGGCCCGCTCGAAGTCTTCGTCGTACACGAACTTGAGCTCCGGAACCACCTTGATTCGCAGGCGGGCGCCCACGGCCCGACGCACGAAGGCCCGGGCGCTGTCGAGGCCCTTCTGGGTCTCCGAGCGCTGGAGGGGCTCCCCAAGCACCGTGTAGTAGACCCGGGCGTGGCGCAGGTCGGCACTAACCCGCACCCCCGTGATGGTCACGAACCCCACCCGCGGGTCCTTGATCTCCCGCTGGAGCACCCAGGCGATCTCGTGATGGAGAAGGTCGGCCACCCGCTGGGTCCGTCGTGATTCCATGGATGGCTCCTGTAGAGGCTGGAAGGCTGGAAGGCGAGAAGGCCAGAGGCCCTCCGTCTCCCGCCCCCGGCATGGGGAATCGCCCCTGGATCAGAAATGCAGGATCTCCCGGTGCACCGCAAGGATCTGGGCCAGGTGTTGATCCTCCACGAACTGGAGCACGCCCTCCAGCACCCGGTCGGCCAGCGGAGCCGACCCCGAGACCACGGCAAAGCCGATCGTGGCCCGCTGGTGCAGGTCAAGGCTGTCCACCTCGGCCACGCTCACCGGAAACCGGTTGCGTACCCGGTCCACCACCCGGCGCACCACGGAGCGCTTCTCCTTGAGGCTGTGGGCCTCGGGGATGTACAGGTCGAACCGGGCCACGCCGATCACCATGGAGGCTATGCCTCGCCGGCGGCCTTCTCCTCCATCACGAAGAACTCCACCACATCGCCTTCCTTGATGTCGTTATAGTTCTGGATGGACAGGCCGCACTCCATGCCCTCACGCACCTCACGCACGTCGTCCTTGAACCGTTTGAGGCTGGCCAGGGTGCCCTCGTACACCACCACGTTGTCCCGCAGCAGCCGCACCCGTGCCGAGCGCTGGGCCACGCCCTCGGTGACGTAGCATCCGGCCACGGTGCCCACCTTGGGCACCCGGAACAGCTGCCGCACCTCGGCCCGTCCCAGCACCTTCTCCTCGATGGTCGGCGCAAGCAGCCCCTGCACGGCCTTGTTCAGGTCGTCGATGGCGTCGTAAATGACGCTGTACAGGCGGATGTCCACCCCCTGCCGGTCGGCCAGCTGGGAGGCCTTGGACTCGGGCCGCACATTGAACCCGATGATGATCGCATGGGATGCTGCGGCCAGGTTCACGTCGTTCTCGGTGATTCCGCCCACGGCCCCGTGGATCACCCGGACCCGGACCTCGTCGGTGGATCGCTCCTCCAGGGCCTTGGTGAGGGCCTCCACCGATCCCTGCACGTCGGCCTTGACGATGAGGTTGAGGTCCTGCACCTCGCCCTCGGCGAGCTGGGCGTGGAGGTCCTCCAGGCTGACCCGTCTGGTCTTGGCCATCTCCTCCTGCCGGGCCTTCTCGGCCCGGCGTGTGGCGATCTGCTTCGCCACCCGCTCGCTCTCCACCACCTGGAACGCCTCGCCGGCGGTGGGCACCCCGCCGAGGCCCAGAACCTCCACCGGGATCGACGGCCCGGCCTCCTTGACCCGCTTGCCCTGGTCGTTGATCAGGGCCCGGATCCGGCCGTAGTGATGGCCCGCCAGGACCACATCGCCCACCTTGAGGGTACCCTCTTGAACCAGCACCGAGGCCACGGGCCCTCGGCCGCGGTCCACCCGGGCCTCGATCACCACCCCGTGGGCGGGCTTGTTGGGGTTGGCCTTGAGGTCCAGCAGCTCGGCCTGGAGGGCGATCATCTCCAGCAGATCGTCGATGCCGTCGCGCTTTTTGGCCGACACCGGCACGCAGATCACGTCGCCGCCCCACTCCTCGGGCACCATCCCGTGCTCGGTGAGCTGGCGTTTGACCCGCTCGGGGTCGGCGTCGGGCTTGTCCATCTTGTTGATGGCCACGATGATGGGCACCCCGGCCGCCTTGGAGTGATCGATGGCCTCGATGGTCTGGGGCATGATGCCGTCGTCCGCCGCCACCACGAGCACAGTGACATCGGTGACCTTGGCGCCGCGGGCCCGTAGGGCGGTGAACGCCTCGTGCCCCGGCGTGTCGAGGAACACGAGCTTGCCCCGGCTGGTCTTTACCTCGTAGGCACCGATATGCTGGGTGATCCCGCCGGCCTCGCGGTCGGCGACCCGGGTCTCCCGGATGGCGTCGAGCAGCGAGGTCTTTCCGTGGTCCACGTGGCCCATGACGGTGACCACGGGGGGCCGGGGCTCGAGGTCTTCGGGCCGGTCCTCGCTTTGGGCCAGCATCTCCTCCTCGCCCACCTGGTAGCTCTCGACCTCGTACCCGAACTCCGAGGCCACCAATGCCGCGGTCTCCACGTCGATGGTCTGGTTGATGGTGGCCAGGACCCCGAGCCCCATCAGCTGGCGGATCAGCTCGGTGGCCTTCACGCCCATCCGCTGGCTCAGGTCCGAAACCGTGATCACCTCGCCGATGCGGATCCGGCGCTTCTGAGCCTTGGGTGCCACCGTGGCGGGAGCCTGGGGAGCCGCCTTCCTTTGGGGCTTGGCCTGGACCTCGCGCTTGGCCCTCTTTCCCTTCTTGCCCTTGCGTGCCTTCCGGGCCGCCTTCGACGCCTCTCGCTCCTCCTTGGACATCTGGTACGAGGGCGGTGGGGTGGGCTGCTCCGGCAGGTGGTGGATGAACCGAACCACCTTGAGCTTGAACTTCTCCTCCCCCTCGGCGGGCTCCTTGGCCCCTTCTTCGGTGGGCTCCTGGGGCTCGGCCGCCGGGGCGGTCTCCGGCTCGGACGCCGTGGCTTCCTCCTCGGCCTCGGACGGCTCTGCCGGTGCAGGCGCCTCGGCTTCGGCAGGGGCGGCATCTCCCTCCCGCTGGGGCTCCGAGATCGGTTCCTCCCCAAGTGCCTCGGCCCCGGCAGGCGCAGCCTCGGCGGCCGGCTCCTCCAGAGCCTCCAGAGCCGGGGGCTCTTCCTTCTTGCGGCGTCGGCGCACAACCTTTGCCGGCTTCGGTGTCGGGGCCGCCTCGGCCTCGGGCGTCTGCCCGGCACCCAGGATGCCCAACGCCTTCTCGAGATCGGGTTCGTCCACGGGCGAAAGGTGGCTTCGGACCTTGACACCCAGGTCGGTCAGGGCGCCCAGCAGGGCCTGGACCTCCACACCGTGTTTCTTCGCGGCTTCAAATACGCGGATCTTCGCCATTCCCGCCTTCCTGCCAGGGACAGATCGTGTTCATGCCCCGTGAGGGGCCTTAGCTACCCTTGGGTTCTCGGACCGGCTCAGCCGGCCGGGGGGAGCTCCGGGTCCGAGGTTCCGGGCTCGGCTCGCCCGTGGTCTTCTTCGCTTTCCCGTTCGGGCTCTTCACCGGGCTCGGGCTCCTCCCCCGGGGCTGGGCTCTCCGAGCCCGCCTCTGACACCGCTGATCCTTCGGTGCCCTCCGGCGTAGCCTCGCTCGTGGCGGCGATGAGCTCCGCCTCGAAGGCCTCTTTGGCCGCCTTACGCAAGGCCTCGGCCTCCTCCGTGCCCAGGCCGAGGGCCTCGCACAGCTTGGGGGCCGGGATCTCGGACAGATCCTCCAGCGAGTGCACGTCGATTCGGCCGAGCAGGGCCACCTTGAGGGGGTCCATGCCGGGAAGCCGCAGGATCTTGCCCCGCTCCTCCTCCCGGCGCCGGGCCTCCCGCTCGGTGATGATGTCGAGCCGCCACCCCATGAGTTTCGCCGCGAGCTTTACGTTCTGCCCCCTGCGGCCGATGGCGAGGCTCAGCTGATCCTCGGGCACGATCACCGTCATGGCGTGCCGCTCCTCATCCACCAGCACCCGGGAGATCTGGGCCGGGGAGAGGGCGTTGGCGGCAAACATGGCCGGCTCTTCGTTCCACACCACGATGTCGATCCGTTCGCCCCGGAGTTCCTGGACCACGGCCCGCACCCGGCTCCCTCGTACGCCCACGCAGGCGCCCACCGGGTCCACGTCGGGATCGTGGGAGGCCACCGCGATCTTCGCCCGCTCGCCCGGGTCCCGGGCACAGGCCTTGATCTCCACCACGCCCTCCCGGATCTCGGGCACCTCCGCCTCGAACAGCTTCTTCACGAAGTCCGGATGGGTCCGCGACAGGACCAGCTGAGGCCCCCGGGACTCCTTCTGCACCTTGAGTAGGAGCGCCCGGATCCGGTCGCCCTGCCGGTAGTTCTCGCTTCGGATCTGCTCGGAGTGGGGCAGCACCGCATCGGTGCGGCCCAAGTTCACGATGATGTCCCCGCGCTCGAACCGTTGGACAATGCCGTTGATGATCTCGCCGCGGCGGCCGATAAACTCGCTGTAGATCAGCTCCCGCTCGGCTTCCCGGACCTTCTGGATGATCACCTGCTTGGCCACCTGGGCCGTGATCCGGCCCATCTCCCCCAGCTCCAGGGGGATGCCGAGCTCGTCGCCCACCTCGCACTCGGGGTCGTACTTCTGCCGGGCCTCCTGGAGGCTGATCTGCGTGTAGGAGTCCTCCACCTCCTCCACCACGGTCATGTACTCGAAGATCTGGACGCGGCCGGTCTCCTCGTCGAACTGGGCCTCGATCTCGCGGCTGCCCAGCTGCCGCCGGGCGGCCGTGGCCATGGCCTGCTCCAGGGCGTCGATCAGCACCTCCCGGTCGATGCCTTTCTCTCGGACCACTTGGTCGATGACTCGGTTCAGGTCTTTCATGGTGTCCCCACTGGCTCGGTGTCTTTAACGCGTCTGGCGGCCGCTCAGAACCGGATCTCCGGGTCCAGGTTCGCCTCCCGGATCGACGCGAACGGAATCCGCGTCGTGGCCCCGGAGCCGTCCTCCACCAGGACCGTTTGGTCCTCGCCCAGCCCCCGGTTGATGCCACGGAACGTCTTGCGCCCCCCCAACGCCTCGGTGGTCCTCACCACGACCCGCTCCCCCGCGAACCGCTCGAAGTGCTCGGGCCGGGTAAGGGGGCGACGGATTCCCGGGCTGGACACTTCCAGCACGTAGGCCCCCCGGATGGGGTCGGCCACGTCCATGTGGGCACTCAGCTCCCGGCTCAGCCGGGCACACTCGTCGAGTGTGATCCCCCCCGGCCGGTCCACCAGGAGGCGCAGCACCAGCCGGCCCGCCTCGGTCCGAAGCCGCAGGTCCACCACCTCGTACCCCGCATCTTCAACCACCGGGGCCAGAAGCTCCTGGATCTCGATTTCCTTGGGGCTTTTCTGCATGGCCGCGCCAAAACGAAAAAAGTGGGCGAACGGCCCACTTCGGAGTGCCTCGAAGCGAAGAGCGAAAGGGTAACAGCGAAAGCCCTTTGTGTAAAGACGAAATTTCAGATTCCAAGCCACGCGGTGGCCTGGAACGCGAAGGCCGCGATGAGGGTGCCCGCGAGGCACAGGCCCAGGTACAGGGCGAACAGCCTCGGTTTGAACAGCGTGAGGAACACGCCCATCACCGGCAGCGCCGTGACCGGCCCACCCACCAGAAACGCCATGCCCGCCGCCCGGGAGACGGCCAGATCGCTGAACCCGAACAGGATGGCCGAGGCCGTGATCTGGGTGATGTGCAGCGGCACCACGGCCAAGGTGAGCCCCAGTACCGACAGCGGGTTTCCCGAGACCAGGAGCCGGTCGATCCACTCGTTGGGCACGTAGCGGCGGGCGAGCACCTCGATCAGGACCCCGATCAACACGTACTTCCCCACCTTGACCCCGCCCTCCCAGACCTTTGCCAGGAACACGAGCCCCGAGCTGTCCGTGCGCGCCTCCACCCGCTTACTGAGCATCTCGTTGCAGTGGCAGCGGAGGATCTCCTCGGGGTAGTCCGGGTCGTGGAAGTTGCCCTTGGGCAGCTCCTTGCGGAACAGGGTCTCCAGGCGCAGCCCCCTCGTCTCGAACCAGTGGGTGACCCCACCGGCGAACAACCCCATGAACACGGCTGCGGCGAGCTCGGCGTTGGCCCAGAACGGGCCCAGGTTCTTGACCGCCAGGGTGTAGCCCGCGGGGCTCATGAGGGGTGAGACGACCAGCAGGCTCATGGCCGGGGCCAGGGGGAGCCCGCCCAGAATCAGGCTGATGGTGAGCGGAAGGATGCCGCAGGCGCACAGCGGGCTCACGATGCCCAGCACGGTGGCCACCAGCACGGCCCACGGCCCGTACCGGGTCAGGGCCCGCCGGATCCTCAAGTGCCACTTCTTGGTGCGGATCCACGCCTCCAGGGCAACCCCCAGGGCGAAGTAGGGCCAGATCGCGCCGATCTCGGCCAGCATGTCCTGGGCGACGGCCGTCGCCTCGTGGAAAAGCGCCATGGAGCTCTCCGGTTGTTGCCCCGGCAACAAAACGGGTTCGTTAGTCCGGAGGCGGGGCGAGGGACCTGCCTCCCGATCGGCGGGCGTGTGCCCACAAGGAGGCCCCGTTTTCGCGTGCTCGGGCGAAGGAAGACAGCGGATACCCGGAACTCAAGGAAAAGTTGCGGCCCCGTTACCCTCGTTTCCTCCCCCCGGACCCTGCGGGGCCGGGAAACGGAGGAAGGGTAACTTCCATTGGTTCGGGGCCAGCGCCAGCGGCGGGCATGGGGCCTGCTTCCGGCCGGGCGCGAAGCCGTGCGTTGAGATTCGCCGCGCAGGCACGAGACACGGGAGCTGGTTTCATCACAGTTCCGTACAGATGGATACCATTTCGCGGTCCGAACGCGGGAGGCACTGCATTTAGCCTTCTAGCTGACGTTGGCTCACAGATCGTTCATCACGGCCAGCATCCGGGCCCGGGCGACCAAGTAGTCCCGGAGGGCCCGGGCGTGGTCGGTGCGGGCCGCCGTCAGGCCCAGCTCCGCGTCCGTCACGTCCAGGGCGGTCCCCACCCCGTACCGGTACGAGGCCTCGGCCAGCTCCAGGGCCCTGCGGGCCTGCTCGATGTTCTGACCCACGGCCTCAATGATCTTCTCCGCCTCCTCCGCGGCGTCGAGGGCCACCTTGGCCTCCAGGGCGATGCCCTGGCGGGTCTGATCCAGGGCGAGCTGCACGTCGCGCAGCTGGCTGCGGGCCTGGGCGATCTTCCCCCGGGTCTTCCCCGAGTCGAAGAACGGCCAGGTCATCTGCACCCCCACCGACCACTGCTCGCGCCGGAAGTCCAGCCGGTCCCACTGCTGGGTCGCGAACCCGTACTCGGCCCTCAACCCAACGGTGGGCTTGTCCTCGGACCGGGCCAGGGTCAGGTTCTTTTGGGCCAGGTCCCGGGCCTGGACCAAGGCCTGGAGCTCCGGCCGCCGCTCCCAGGCGCGCTCGATCACTGCCGAGAGGTCCCGCACCGGCAACGGCGGCTGATCCAGCTCGCCTCGGGGCTCCAGGGGGGCATCCTGGGGGCGGGCCAGCAGGTTGTTGAGCTTGGCCACCGCCTGCCGAACCCGGTTCCGGGCCTGAATCACCGGGGGGCGGGCGTTGGCCACGGCCACCCGGGCGCGAACCACCTCGAACTCGTTGACCACGCCGGCCTGGAACCGTTTGCGGGCCACGTCGAGGTGCCGCTCCTTTTGGGCGAGGGTCTCCTCGGCTACCTCCACGAGGCGCCGGGCCAGCAGCAGGTCGTAGAACGCCTCGTGGACCCGGAGCTTCACGTCCCGCTCCACCGCTTCCTGCTGCCATCTGGCCTGCTCCCGTGCCACCCGGGCGATCTCAATGGCGGTGGACACCCGTCCCCATGAGAACAGGATCTGGTCCAGGGTGCCCTTGAGGGAGTAGGAGTTGACCTCCTCCGGGGGGATGAACCCGTCGAACAGATCAAGGAAGCTCTCGTCGTAGCTGCGACGATAGGCCGCCTCCAGCCCGAGGCGGGGGTAGGCCTGGCTCTTGACCTCTGTGATCCGTCCCTCCAGCTGTCGGATCCGCTCCCGGGCCCGGAGCACCTCGTGGTTTCGTTCCATGGCCAGGGACACCGCGCCCGGCAGGTCCAGCCGGAGGGGGCCCGGGGCCGGTTCCTGGGCACCTGCCGGCGTTCCGGCCGTCGCAATCCACACGAACCCAGCCGCCACCCACGCCGTCCAACGCCTCATGCATGTCCTCCTGTAGGGGAAGCTTCTTGAACCTCGCGTCGTTCCTGGCTGAATGGAGATTCAGGCGCGTACCCTACGCTCTCCGGCCCACGGTTGCAACCCCTCCTGGCCCTAGGGGACGGCCACGGGTAGACTGCTCCGTGCCCCGTGCCGGAGCGGAGCCGGGACGCCGATCCCCTGGGAGACTCGTGACGATGCGACGGGCGCAGCGTTTCTCGAACCCTTGGAAGTGGGTGGGTGTGTTTGCCTGCGACCACCTGGCCCATCAGGACTTCGCCGGCCTGGTGAGCCCTTATCACGTGCTTCGCGAGAAGCGCTGCTTTCCAAGGGGGTGCATCTACTTCCGGTGGCGGTGCCGGCGCCTCGAGAAGGGCAAGCCCTGCAAACGCAGGTTCCGCCATGTGGGCCGCCTGTGCCGGGGATGTCGCGAGTACGACGAGGAGAAGGTGCACCAACAACCACGGCTCCTGCTCACGCCGGGGCAGTGGCTGGACTACCGCCGGGAGCTCGAGGCGTTCGAGGCGTGGTTCGACGAGACTGTCGGCCGGCGGGTGGAGGTGACCGGTGAGGTGGCCGAGGTCAAGCCCAGCTTCGTGCGCGAGGTGGACGCCGGGACCCGGGTACGGTATCAGGGGTTCCTGGTGGTGTTGGCAGGGGCTCATCTCGACTGGACACGGATCGACGCGCCCGTGTACCTGAAGGTGTCCCGCTCGGCCCAGGATCGGCACGCGTTCCGGGCAGGGGACCGGATCGAGTGCGTGGCCACCGTGGGGCAGGACCAGGGGAGGATCGTGCTGGGTCGCGTCGGCCGGGTGGAGGTGATGGAACGGGGCCGGGGGCGGGTGTGGACCGCTATGGAAGGCCTGGCGGCCAAGCACACGGCCTCCACGTTCTCGTGCCAGCCCGAAGCGTGCCTGCGGTGCCCGGACGGGACCCTGCTCGACGTGTTCCAGGACGCCGGCGGGGGAGTTCGGCGCTACCGGAGACTGCTGTGCCTGGAGGGCCTGTCGTCCCCCGAGCTGTGCCCGAGGTGGACGGCGGGGGGCGGTGGACCGTAAGAGTGAGGATTCCGTTTTTTGGCAGATTCCAACGAAAACATTACCAGACCCGTGCCTCCGAGCTTTGGCGCGATCCGAGAGCCACCCAACTGCCTAGCTGCCCGGCCGCCTAGCGGGCCGAAGGCCCCAGACCGACGACCGTAGACCGACGACCGTAGACCGAAGTCACTGGGAAGCCTCCCAGCCTTCCAGCGGAAGCTGCTGGGTTGCTGCAGATGCTACCGGCCGGTTTTCCCCACGGAGTTTCCGAATGGTTCGATGCGATCCCGAGCTGCGCTGGCGCCTGATCCGCGTCGCCCAAGGGCTGGACGCGCCGGATCTACTGGTGTGGGGGGGCAGGGTCTGGAACGCGTTCACCGGCGAGGTTTTCGAGGCGGACGTGGCCGTGTGCGGAGACCGGATCGCCCGGATCGGCCCGTGGGAGGGGCCGATGGGGGACGCCACGGTCCGGATCGACGCACGGGGGAGCACCGTCGTACCCGGCTACATCGAGCCCCACACGCACCCCTGGCCGTTCCACAACCCTCTCTCCCTGGCCGAGGCTGCGGTGTGCCGGGGGACGACCTGCCTGGTGTACGACAACCTGCTCCTGTACCTGGCCCTGGGTGCCGAGGCGTTCGGAGCCTTGGCGGCCGCGTTGAGCGGCGCGAGCCTGGGCCGAATCCGTTGGGTGGCTCGGGTCGCGAGCCAGTCGTGGTTCCCCCGAGAGGACGAGGTGTTCTCGGAGAAGGCGGTGCTGAGGATGCTGGAAAGGCCCGAGTTCGTGGCCGCTGGCGAGATGACCCGGTGGACGGACTTTCTCCGGCCGGATCGGGCGCCCCGGCTCCTGCGGTTGATCGAGGGGGCGCGCGGCCGAGGTCGGTTCGCGGACGGCCACACGGCCGGGGCGAGCCGTCGCCGGCTGCCCGCATTGGCTGCGGCAGGGCTTCGTTCGTGCCACGAGGCCATCACCGCGGACGAGGTCCTGGACCGGCTGCGGCAGGGGCTCTGGGTTCTGCTCCGCCACTCGAGCCTCCGGGAGGACCTGATGGACCTCCTGCCGGCGCTCGGCCGGACCCGGTTCCTCGACCGGCTCGCCCTGACCACGGACGGCGCCAAGGCCCATCAGATCGCCCGAAAAGGTCTGACCGACCATCTGATCCGGGAGGCGCTGGCGGCCGGGGTGCCTGCGGACACTGCGTACGTGCTGGCCACCCGCAACGCCGCCGCGTTCCTGGGCCTGGACGATGACCTCGGGGCCGTGGCTCCCGGTCGCCTGGCCGATATGAACCTCTTGCGGGACCTCTCGGACCCCACACCGTGCGCCGTGATCGTGGGGGGGCGGGTAGTGGCCCAGGAGGGCCGTTTGACGGTCCCGCCGCCCAGCGAGAGCTTCCCATGGGAGAGCGCCTATGCCGGGGCCGAGCCGCGGGTGCCGGCCTGGGGCCCCGACCGGTTTCTGCTGCCGGGGGAGGCGCCGGACCCGTTTCCGGCGGGGCGCCTGGTCAACGCCGTGATCACCCGGGAGGAACCGGTTCCGCTGACCCGCCGGGGATCAGGACGATGGCCCCGGGCTGGGGACGCCCACGTGGTGGCGCTGACGGACCGGACCGGCTCGTGGATCAGCCGCGGTGTCGTCCTGGGGTTGGGTGAGGGGCTGCGGGCCGTGGCCAGCTCGTACACCACCAACGGCGGTCTGGTCGTGGCCGGGCAGGATCCGGCCGCCATGGCCGACGCCCTGGCCCGGCTTCGGGCCATGGCCGGGGGAGTCGTGGTGCTGCTCGAAGGCGGCGAGGTCGCGGCGCTCTCCCTGCCCCTGGCCGGCATCCAGATGCCCGGGCCCTTCGAGCCTGCGGCGGAGGCTGCGTCGGCGTTTCAGAGGGCTATGGAGGCCGGGGGGTACGCCCACTCGGACCCGAACTACACCCTGTTGTTCCTCTCGTGCGACTTTCTGCCCGATCTGCGGGTGACCCGCCGGGGGTGGGTCCGGGTCAAGGCCGACGAGGTGGTGGTGCCGTGGGAACCCACGGGGTGAGGCCGGAACCCCCGAGCGGGCGTTGGGCGGTCGGCCTGCTGGTGCTGGCCGCGGTGTCCGGAGCCGTTGGGTGGACGGTGCGGGGCCCGGTCCGGCCGCGCCCCGCCGTCGTTCCGGCCGGCCCGACCGGAGGCGGCTGGGAGGGGCTCCTCCGGGGGGTTCCGCTGGATCTGAACCGGGCCACCCCTGAGGACCTCACCGCCGTTCCCGGCCTCGGCCCGGTGCGGGCCCGGCGGATCGTGGCCGAGCGGGACCGGCGGGGCGGGTTCGGGGCTCTGGATGAGATCGTGGAGGTGAGGGGGGTGGGGCCGAAGACCCTGGCGGCGGTTCGGCCCTACCTGTGCTTGACCTCGCCCTGAGGATCGGGTCAGGCGGGCACGAAGGCCGGGAACCAGCCGGGGGTGGGCGCGTTCTCCAGGAACCGGCGGGCCGTGGGTACGTGCCAGCCCGAGATGCGTGCGGTCAGCCCGGGCTCGCCGGCCTCGAGGAGGTCGAGCATCTCCGGTCGCAGGGTCAGGAGCTGGCGGATCGTCCCGGTGTCCATGGCTCCCACCCGCAGGGGAATCCAAGGGAACTCCGTGGGGGGGTGCCGGAACAGGAAGCCGTGGAGGCCTTGCCCCACCCCGAACGCCTCTCGGTATCGCTGCTCGGCGGTCTCGAGGTCCAGGCGCAAAGCCACTGCCGGGGCGTCGTTCACGGCCCGATAGGTCCGCAGGGGGCCCAGCTCCTCGAACCGAAACAGCCGGGTGTAGAGCCGGGCATGGCGGGGGTGGCAGGCCACCACCAGATCGGTCACCCTGGTGCGCTGGGCGTAGGCGTACATCATCCGTACCAGGTTCAAGATCAGGAGCAGGGTCACCGATTCATAGGAAGGGGCCACGGCCAGACCGGAGATCTCGGCGGGCCGTCGGCCCGGTCTGAGGGCTGCCAGCTCCCTAGCGTACAGGGCGTCCATGGGAAGGCCGAAGGAACGGGTGTCGGGGATGAGAGAGAAGGTGGCCACCACCCGGCCGCCGTTCGATGCCACGAAGGTGGCCGACTCCGGCAGGAGATTGAAGTGGGTGTACCGGAGGCCGATCCCGTCGGGGGGGATCAGGCCTCGGGAAAGGTAGTTCCGGTAGAGCAGAGAAAAGGCGCCCCGAACTTCAGACCATCGGGACGCCTGGGCAAACGTGAACGGCCCGGGCACGGCCGGGCCCGAGCCGAGGGACCCCGAGACCCGGACAAAGGCTTCCGCGCGTCGGCACGCCGTGGAGATCATGGGGAGGCCTCCTGGAGAACAGACAGATGAATGGGACAGGGTCCCGCTGGACCAGGGGTGCGAAGTATGCACACGTTGTGCCCGGTCCGACAAGCGCCCGAATCCCCCAAAGCTCCCTCGGTGCCGGCCGCTGAGGCACCGTTTCGAAACGCCGGGCCCCAACGCGTCCCGGAAAGGGAACACCCATGGGAGAGGCGCGGCGTGGTAGGTAAGGGTACCGGGGGGGAAGCGAATTGTCCATAGGAAACATTTTTAAGTGCAGTTTTGTGTTAAGTTTTTTGTTATGGTGGTGGCGCGAGGAAAAACGTGACCCCGCGGGCACCCCGCCCCGGCAGGCCCCGTGCCCCCCGACCTTCGACCCGATTGCCGAAGGATCACAGGAGAGGGAGCCGTTCGTGACCCGAGGAGCCTTTCATGGGGGGTAGTTCCGGCCCCGAGAAGCGCTTTGCCGAGGACCCGCGCAGGGACCGCCGGCGAAGCATCCGGATGGGCCCGGACCGGGGCCTCCTGAAGCCAAACGTCAAGGTAGCGGAGGAAGCTTCGGAGTTCGAGGCCGCGTTTCGGCTGGTCCACGACGTGTACGTGGACATGGGGTATGCCGAGCGCCATCCGAGCGGGCTGCGGGCCACCCTTCATCAGCTGGTGCCCTCCACCCTGGTGTTCCTGGCGCGGGATGAGTCGGTGATCCTGGGAACGGTGAGCCTCATCTTCGACGACCCCGGAGGCATAGGGCTCCCCATGAGTGCCCTGTACCAGGAGGAGCTGGACCGGTTCCGAGACCAGGGCCTTCGTCTGGCCGAGGTGTCGGCCCTGGCTGTGGACTCCCAGTACCGGTGGCTCCTGATCGACGAGGAGGGGAAACGCAGGGGGTTGTTCTGGTTGCTGCACCAGGCGGTGCTGTACTACGCCCGGCGGAGGAAGGTGGATCACCTGGTCATCACCGTGAACCCGAGGCACGTGACTTTTTACGAGCGTTTGTACCTGTTCGAGCGGTTCGGCGAGGTGAGACCCTACGACTCGGTGAGGGGAGCCCCGGCGGTGCCGCTCCAGCTCGATCTCAACCGGCTCCCGGAACGTCTGGATCGGGCCATGCGCGAGAGCGACCGGATGTTCGGTCTGGGGAGGTTCTTCTTCCGGTTGGAGCACGGGTTCTTCCGGGGGGAGGAGAGGCTTCCCAGCCTCGGTCCGGCCGGGGCCTGGCGATTCGCCGTGGAAGGCGGGGCCCTCGCCCGGGCGAGGCCCTCGGAGGCGGCCGCTTTCGCCCGGGTCCACGGCTTTGCCGACGTGGATGCGTTTCGTATTTGGGCCGAGACCCAGGGAGGGGGACGGTGCGGGACCTCCGAGCCTTCCTAAGCCTGGCTGTCGTCCGGGCGGCGGGCTTGCCCCACCGGCTGCTGCGGCCCGCCCTACGGCGGAACGCCGGACGCGCCGCCTTCGTCGAGGGGGTGACCTATGCCCGTCTCGGGGAGCGGATCGCCCGGCTCGCCGGCGCCTGGGCCCGGGCCGGGGTCTCGGTGGGGGACCGGATCCTCCTGGACCTGCCCAACGACCCCGCCTTCGTGGAGGCTCGGCTGGCATGCCTGTGGCTCGGTGCCACGGCCGTACCGGTGCCCCCGGGCACCGGGGACGACCGGCTGGGCTGGATCGCCGAGGCCACCCAGGCCCGGGCGTACCTGGGGCCCCGGGGGGACGCCGTTCCCGGCGTGAGCCGGCTTCACCTCGATCCGCTGGCCGGCGATCGAGGGGAGTACGAGACCGCACTGTCAGGGACCGACCCGATCCCCCGGCCGCGTCGGCGGGCCTTGGATACCCTGGTCACCATCAACTTCACCTCGGGGACCACGGGCGAGCCCAAGGGGGTCATGAGCACCGGGAGGGGTTGGGGCGCGAGTCTGTACCACGCACTGCGCGAGAACCGTTTGCCGGTGGGCGCGGACGAGGTGTTCCTCCACGCGGTGCCCCTTGCCACGGCCGGGTCCACCCTGATCCTGCCGGCCGTGCTCTCGGGGGCCGCGAGCGTTTTCCTGCCCCGTTGGGATCCGGATGCAGCGGCGGACCTGGTGGAGGCCCACCGGGTGACCCGGATCTTCCTGACCCCGACCATGTTGGCCGAGTTTGTGGACGTGGTGCGGGCGGGGCGGCGGGACGTGTCGAGCCTGCGGGCCGTGATCTACGGCACGGAGGGGGCCCCGCCTGCACGCATCCGAAAGGCTCTGGAGGTGTTGGGCCCCGTGCTCCAGCAGGGGTACGGCATGGCTGAGGCCCTGCCGCCGGTCTGCCTGTTGCATCCCGACGAACACGCCCGCGCCCTGGACGGGGAACCCTGGATCCTCGAGACGGCTGGTCGGCCCAGCCGGGCCGCGGACCTTTGGGTGGCAGACCCCGAGGGAGCTCCGCTCCCACCGGAGGAACCCGGATCGATCCGGGTCAGGGGTCCCACGGTGTCCCCCGGGTACTGGCGCCGGCCGGATCTCACGGCGGCCACCCGGCGCGGAGAGTACTACGTGACCGGGGACCTGGGGTTTCTTGATCGGCAGGGGTACCTGCACGTGCTGGGACGGGAGGGCCGGGTGCCCTCCCCAGCGGCCCGGGCCCTGGGGGACTGGGCCGAGGCTCGGCCCGAGGTCTGCCTGGCCTGGGTGTCGGAGGCGGAGGGGGCGCGAACCCTCCACGTGGTGCCGGCCCGGGGCGCCCGCCCGGATCCGGAGAACCTGGCGGGAGAAGCCCCGGTCCCCTGCCGGGTGAGCCTGGAGGCAGAGGCCCCCAAGACCGGAAGCTACAAGCTCCGGCTGGACCGGAATCCCTGAGTCGACGAACCTCAAGTTCCGCCCCAAACCCGCCGAAGGGGAGAACGACGCATTCGTCGAGACCCGTTGCGGAGCAACGCCATGGCCAAGATTCTCCTTTGGAACTCCCTCACCACCCGGCGCCGGTCCGCGAGCGACACGTTCTTCGACAACGGTCTTGGGGTGCTGGCCGCCCATCTCGAGGCCAGGGGCCATTCGGTGTGGATGGAGGACTGGGCCACCGACGAGTTCTTCGCCGACCTCACCCTGAAGCCGGTGGCCCGGCTTCTGCGGCCGGCCTACGGCCTGCTGCTGGGCGCCCGGCGCGACGACCCTCCTCCGGTCTGGATGAAGGCCCTGGGCGGGGCGACCATGGGGCTCCAAGAGGTGCAGTCCGCCCTCCAGAGGCGGGCCATGGAAGCCCGCCTGCGGGACCTGGCGTGGCGGGTGGTGGAGGAGGGGGTGCCGATCGTGGGGGTCAAGCTGTGGTACGGCGAGGCGTTTGGCTGGGCGCGGCGGTTCGCCGAGCTCGTGCGCGAGCGGGCCCCCGAGGTGGTGCTGATCGCCGGGGGGTACCACGCCACCCTGTACGAGGAGGAGGTCCTGCGGCAGAGCCCCTTCGATCTGGCCGTGCGGGGGGAGGGGGAGTTCGCGCTGACCAAGATCCTCGGCCTCGTCGACGCCATGCCCGGAGCGGGCCGGGAGGCGGTGTTGGGGGCGGTGGCGTCGCGGCGGTTCGAGAACGTGCTGTGGCGGGAGCCGGAGGGGACGATCCGGAAGGGCCGGAAACGGCCCGTGAAGATCGTGAAGAAGGCCGTTCCCCGGTACGGAGACCGTCCGGGGAAGGTACGGATCCACGTGCTGCTGGAGAGCCTCGGCTGCCCCTGGGGCAAGTGTCACTTCTGCGTTCATCCCCATTTCTACAAGAAGTACGCGCCCCGGCCCGTGGAGGACGTGATCGCGGAGATGCGGGCCATGGTGGACCAGGGCATCGGCATCTTCCGGTTCGCCGGGTCCGACACGCCGCCGGCTTTCGGCGCCCGGATCGCCGAGGGCATCCTGGATGCCGGACTTGAGGTCGTCTACGGCATGGGGAGCCGGGCCGTGCGACACGCTGCCCGGCCCGAGGTGTTCGAGCGGACGGTTCGCCAGTACGAGACCATGCTGCGCTCGGGGCTCCGGGCCGTCTTTATCGGAGGTGAGACCGGGCACGACCGGATCAATGACGAGGTGATGAACAAGGGCGTCACCCGCTCGGATCTGGTGGCCACGGCCCGGGCCATCCGGGAGGCGGAGGGCCGGACCGGGCTCCCCATCGACGTGTCGCTGGCCCTGATCTATCCCACCCCCCTCGTGGAGGGGGTGACCGACCAGGAGGTGTTCGAGGCGAACCTCGAGCTGCTTCACGAGTTCCGGCCGGACTCGGTCATGGTCACACCCCCGGGTCCGTTCAAGCACAGCCGGTGGTACACCGAGAAGGAGCGGTTCGGGTTCGAGTTCGAGGAGTCGGTGATCCCGTCGGCCATGGAGTACGAGTACGTCCTGTACAAGCCCCCCTCCCTATGGCCCCGGTTGGACGTGGGGCTCCAGGGCCGCAGCTTCGTCCAGCTCCTGGAGGAGTGCGGCCGTTTCCGCAAAGCGGTCGAGGCCATGGGGATCCCCACCGACATCTCGGACGAGCACTTTCTCATGCTCCGGGCAGCCGGGTACGAGGGGCGCGAAGGGGCCGAGGAGTTCAAACGGGAGACCCTGCTCGACATCGTGTCGTGCGACTATCGAACCCTCCTCGGCGTCTCCCGCCGGATCAACGCCGAGAGCCGCCGGCTGGCGACCGCGTCGAGCTCCGGAAGCCTGGAGGAGAACGAGAAGAACTCCCCGGCCGCCGCCTGACCCGCCCCTTTCTCCATCCCTCATCCATGCGCCTCGCCGTGGCGCCCGTGCCGCGGTTTCGGGTATCCTTACCGCTTCCGAGTCCGATTCCCGAGAAGGAAGCAGGGCTCTCGGACGGCCCCGGCCATCGAGCTGCTGGGAGCCGCTCGGGGGACTTGCGTCCGTTCTTCTGCCAGCGAGGAGCGCCGTCTATGCCGATGTCTGCCGACTTTCACCACAGGCTCTCGCCCATTCTGCCCCGCATCGCCGAGACCTTCGGCACGCCGTTTCACATCTACGACGAGATCGGGATCCGCAGCACGGGCGAGAGGCTCAAGAGGGCGTTTGCGGGGGTGGCGGAGTTTCGGGAGTACTACGCGGTCAAGGCGCTACCCAACCCGGCGGTGCTCCGGATCATGGCGGAGATGGGGTTCGGGTTCGACTGCAGCTCGATCCCGGAGATCGAGCTGGCCCGACGGGTGGGGGCGTCCGGAGAGGAGGTCCTGTTCACCTCCAACAACACCACGTCAGAGGAGATGGAGGCGTGTCTGGCGGTGGGCGGGATCCTCAACCTAGATGACGTGACACTGATCCCGAAGGTGCCGCGCATGCCGGAGCTGATCTGCTTCCGGTACAACCCCGGGCCCCGCCGCACCGGCAACGCGATCATCGGGAACCCGGTGGAGGCCAAGTACGGCGTGGCCCACGGGCAGATCGTGGACGCCTACCGGGAGGCCCGGGACCGGGGAGCGCGCCGGTTCGGGCTGCACACGATGATCTGCTCCAATGAGCGCAACGCCGGCTACTTCGTGGAGACGGTCCGGATGCTCCTCGAGGTGGTGGAGGAGGTCCAGAACGCCCTGGGGATCCGGTTCGAGTTCGTGAACATGGGGGGCGGGCTGGGCATCCCGTACCGGCCCGGGGACGAGCCCTTGGACCTGGAGTCCATGGCCACGCGGATCGCGGGGCTGCTCGGGGAGTTTGGCCGCACCCACGGCTACGTGCCCCGGTTGCTCATGGAGAGCGGCCGGTACATGACCGGCCCCCACGGGGTCCTGGTGACCCGGTGCATCAACCACAAGCACATCTACCGCGAGTACGTGGGCGTGGACGCCTGCATGTCGGCGTTGATGCGGCCGGCCATCTACGGGGCGTACCACCATGTCACGGTGCACGGTAAGGAGGACAGGCCCGCGGACACCGTGGTGGACGTGGTGGGGGCGCTGTGCGAGAACAACGACAAGTTCGCGGTGCAGCGGTCCCTGCCCCGGATCGACGAGGGGGACCTGTTGCTCGTTCACGACACGGGGGCCCATGGCCACGCCATGGGGTTCAACTACAACGGCCGGCTGCGTCCCCAAGAGCTGCTGCTCCGGGCAGACGGTACGGTGGAGCGGATCCGGCGGGCCGAAACAATGGACGACTACTTCGCCACCCTGAGCTTCGAGCCCGAGGTATGGAGGGGGTGAGAGGCGAGAACCGGGCATCGACGGAGAGCTGGAGGAGTTCGAACTCCTTCGGCAGGAGCCGTCCGGCTCCCCTCCGGCTCTCCAGCGGACCCCATGCCCGCGGGTTGCCGGTGGCGGTGTTGGGCCCCTGACCGACGACCGAAGACCGCTTTCGGCACATCAACATCCGGATCCTGTGACCCGGCGCCGGCCCGTGAGCCGGCGGAAGGAGGCGAACCCATGAGCCGGAAAGAGTTTCTGCTCGGTGTGGGAATGGGCGCGGTGGGGGCGTTGCTGCTCGCGAATCTCCTGCGGCCCGAGACGCCGGTGGCGTACACCCTGCCCGAGCCTGCGGGCCCGCCGGTGTCCATCTCGGCTGCCGGCGACTCGGCCTGGGCCATCGTGGGCAACCGAGTGTACTACCTCAGCCTCAAGAGCCGGGGAGAGCTGAAGAACCGGATCATCTACCTGATCGACGACGAGGAGCTCAAATGACCCGTCGGGTATCGGGCTGGCTCCTGGCGCTCCTGGTTGCCTGCCCGGCCCTTGCCCGCGAGGTCCCACCGGCGAGGCTGCGGGTGGGCGACGTGCTTCCCCCGCTGGCGGGGGTGGACCTGGCCGGCCGGCCGGTGACGTTGAAGGACCTGGCCGGGGACGGGGCCGTGGTCCTGTCGTTCTGGTCGGTCCACTGCCGGGACTGCGTGCGGGAGCTGGACGATCTGCGACTTGTGGGCCGGGAGTTCCAGGGCGAGGACCTGACCCTGGTGGCCGTGAACACCGACTCGGGCCTGCCGCTCAACCGGATCGCCGGGTTCGTGCGGAGGTACGAGGCGGCCCGGGGCTCGCTGGGGGTGGCTCACCTTCTGGATCGGGACGCCGCCATCCTCCGGTCGCTGGGCATCCGGTACATCCCTTTGCTGGTGGTGGCCGATCGGACCGGTCGGATCACGGCCCTGGTGTCCGGCTACCGGCAGGGGGACCGGGAGCTCCTGGGCCGTGCCCTGGAAGAGGGCACCGTGGCGTTGGGCGCCTGGGGAACCGGGCTGCGGGCTCGCCTGGTCACCCTGCTGCGCGGCCAGGGGACGGGCGGCGGTGTGGAGTGGGGAAGCTTCCGGGTGGAGGCGGAGCTGCCCCGGTTCGGCCTGTACGACGCCTCGGGCTGGATCGCCGATCCGGTCGGCCGGGCCGACCGGCAGAGCGAGTCACGCCGGGTCGAAGGGGTGGTGGCCGACCGGCTGCGGGTGGCCCTGGCCCAGGAGGCCCTGGCGAGCGTGGGGGTGCGGCTCCCGGGCCCGAACGCGGCAGCGCGGCTCGGCGAGGGGATCCGGGTTCCGGAGAGCCCCCTGGCGGGTGACGGCCGGTGGGCGCGGCTGTACGCCGACCTGGCGTTCGACGGCCTGTACCGCGAGGAGGATCGCCAGGCCCTTTGGACCGGGGACGTGTACCGGGCCGGCATGGTGGGGGACGTGGACCTGGGCAGGCTCCGGGCCAGGCTGAAGAACCTGGATCTCCCGACGGAGCCGAGCACCATCCGGCTCGAGGTGGTGACCGACTTCGACTTCAAGGCCCGGGCGGTGCTCGAGGAGCTCCGGAGGGTCTCGTACCGGCTCCAGCAGGTGCGGGGGGAGGACCTGCTCTATTACGGCACCCCTGAGCAGCTGGCGACCGAGATCCGGGGGCTCTCCCTTGGCCTGCGGATCTTTGCGGAGCCCCTGGGCGAAGATCGGGTTCGGGTGGAACTCTTCTGATACCGAGTTGCGTTCAAACCGAGAGCCTTCGGGGGACGGGGCAACGGACCTGCCCCCGGCCGGGCGCGAAGCCGGGCATAAGATTCGCCGCGCAGGCACGGCGCTGAAAAGCTGTTTCACGACAACTCGTCGGTGGAATCCGAACCATTTCGTGGTCCGAGCGTCCGAGGCGCCGCGCGGCGAGCTAAGGGGCCGCGCCCGGCTCTTCGGCAGGCCCCTTGCCCTTCCGAGCAGGGAGCAATAGCGCCTGGTTATCCGCTGGGGTAATAACTTGCAGAGCATGCCACTAGCCGAGAAGGAGCGCCGTCTGCAGGCCATTCTCCAGGACATGGGGGGAGTGGTCATCGGGTTCTCCGGGGGGGTGGACTCGAGCTACCTCTATGCCGCGGCCGTCGAGGTCCTGGGCGAGCGAGCCTTGGGCGTGACGGCCGTGTCCGACACCTACCCCGAGCGGGAGCGGCGCGAGGCCGAGGCCCTGGCCCGGGCCCTGGACGGGCGCCATCGCCTGATCGTGAGCGAGGAGCTGGACCTGCCCGCGTTCACCCGCAACCCCCCGGACCGGTGCTACCACTGCAAGCGGGAGCTCTTCGGGAAGCTCCTTGAGGTGGCCCGGGAAGAGGGGCTCCCGTGGGTGGCCGACGGCACCAACGCCGACGACCGGTCCGACCACCGTCCCGGACGACGGGCCGCCCGGGAGCTGGGGGTGCGAAGCCCCCTGGAGGAGGCGGGCCTGACCAAGCACGACATCCGCGAGCTGTCGCGCCGGCGGGGGCTCCCCACCTGGGACAAGCCGGCCATGGCGTGCCTTTCGTCGCGGTTTCCCTACGGCACCCCCATCACCCGGCCCGAGGTGGCCCGGGTGGGCCGGGCCGAGGAGGGGCTTCGGGCCCTGGGCCTGCGGGTGCTCCGGGTGCGCCACCACGGCGACGTGGCCCGGATCGAGGTGGGGCCCGACGAGTTCCCCCGCGTGGCAGGGCTCTTGCGCGGCGAGGTGGTGCGCATCGTGAAAGACGCGGGCTACGCCTATGTGGCCCTGGACCTCCAGGGGTACCGCACCGGCGCCATGAACGAGGTCCTGTCACCGGACGAGCGGGAAGACTCCCCATGACCCGCGACCAGGTGCGAAGGCTGCTGGAGTCGCTGCGGGCAGGGGACACGACCCCCGACGAGGTCCTCGACGCCCTGGCCGGGCTGCCGTTTCAAGACCTGGGCTTCGCCAAGGTGGACCACCACCGGGGCCTGCGCAAGGGGCTGCCCGAGGTGATCTACGGCGCGGGAAAGACCCCCGAGCAGGTGGCCGAGATTTTCGCCCGGCTGGCCGAGCGGTCGCCCACGGTCCTGTGCACCCGGGCCGATCCCGCCGCCTGGGGGACGGTGCGCAGACGAGTCCCGGACGCCCGCTACCACCCCATAGCCCGCGTGATCGTGCTCCGGCGTGGAGCGGTCGAGCCGAGGGGGCTGGTGGTGGTGGCCGCGGCAGGGACCTCGGACCTGCCGGTGGCCGAGGAGACGGCCCTCACCCTTGACGCGTTCGGGAGCCGGGTCGAACGGCTCTACGATGTGGGCGTGGCCGGCCTCCACCGCTTGCTCGCCCACGGCGAGGTGCTACGCAAGGCCCGGTGTGTGGTGGCCGTGGCCGGCATGGAAGGAGCCCTGCCGTCGGTGATCGGCGGGCTGGTGGCCGTGCCCGTGATCGCCGTGCCCACCAGCGTGGGCTACGGCGCGAGCTTCGGCGGGGTCGCGGCGCTGCTGGCCATGCTGAACTCCTGCGCCTCCGGCGTGAGCGTGGTCAACATCGACAACGGTTTCGGCGCCGGCTACCAGGCCCACCTGATCAACCGCCTGGCCGAGGGGAGAGGCAGGGACGTCAACGTGGACGGTTGGAAAGGGAAGGAGGGGAAAGCAAGAGGCGATGAGGTGTGAAAAGTGGAAAAATTTTTCCCTCAACTTGAAGGGGGGGGACCGGGTATGTGGAAGACTCGTTGATCTGGAGCCGAAAATCGATCGTAGGTCCTCTTTGTTGTGTGGCATGGAATCTGCATCTTTCCTCCCCAATACGGAGATGCCCCCGTGTGGGCGCGCAGCGAAGGAGGCTGAGGATGCGGAGTACGCGACTCGTCGCGTTGGTGGTTGTGAGTGGGATGCTGGCCCCGGCGGCGGGATGGGCGAGCATCGTAAGCTTTCAGAGGGAGTTCAGGGTAGACGGAAAGGACGGCGCGAACGCCACCCTCCCGGCCGAACCGAGCAATACCCCGAGCGTCGTGTTCACGGATCTCTCCGATGGGGTCGAGATTAAGATGGATCTCGGCAGCATGGCGAGGGGAAACGATAACTATCAGTATTACGTCCGGAACTGGTTGTTCAACTATTCCGGTGATGCCACAGATCTGGAGTTCCAGTACCTTTCCGACAAGAGCCATTCGTACACCCAGGCCGCCAACGTTCAGACCGGAGATTTTTCGGCTCCCGTGGCGTTCTCGGACGGCGGAGTGACCCGAAGCGCGCCGGTGAACGAGGTGGGCAATGGAGGAGGCGACGTCACCGGGGCTTTGGGAACGTTTGATATCCTGTTCGATTTCGCATTTCCTGACGACGGCCCTTGGAATTCTAAAAGTCAATATGAGTTCGACGTGGGCGAGTACGTGACCTACAAGGTCACCTCCTCGGGCAGCCACACCCCGCGGGCCGCGGACTTCATGTTTCCCAGCGAAGACGGTACCGCCATGTCGGCGGTGGGCATCTGGCCCTCGTGCGAGAACTACGAGGTATGGTACACCGCCGACGCCCCCAACGTGGTCCCGGAGCCGGGGACCATGGTGCTCCTGGGCACGGGCCTCCTGGGCATCGGGGCTTGGGGGCGCCGACAGCGACGGTCGGGGGCGCCAAAAAAGGGGGGGACGAAGACCTGAGGACGCCAACGCAGGCAACCGTGAGGGGCCTCCCGTGCGGGGGCCTTTTTTTGTGCCTGGCGCGCCGGCTGGCTGGCTCGTAAAGTGTCGGGGTGGGGCGGTCGACAACGGACGGATAGGGCACTCGTCTGGGGGCCTCCGGGGCTTGCGCGGCAGGGAGGAGCACGGGTCATGAGACAGATGGGTCAGCGGTTCCGGAGCGGATTCCCCGGGTGGGGAACCGTGTGCGCGGTCTTGCTGGTGCTCGTGGCCTGTTCAGGAGGGCCTGCCGAGAAGGCCCGGGAGCACCGGCAGCGAGCCGAAACGTTCGTGCGGCAGGGCAAGTACCGGGAGGCTGCGGTGGAGTACCAGGCCGCTCTTCAGAACGCCCCCTCCGACCCGGACCTGCTGTACGGGTTTGCGCAGGTGCTCCGGGCCCAGGGGGAGCAGGGAGAGTACCGAAAGATCCTCGGCAAGGTGCTGGAGGCGGATCCGAGGCACCGGGGGGCGACGTTGGAGATGGCGTCGTTCTTTTTGGCCGCCCGTGCGTACGGGCGTGCCGAGGACCTTGTGAACCGGGTGCTGGATCAGCAACCCTCTGATTCCCAGGCCTGGTTGCTTCATGCTCGGGCGCTCACCGGGCTCGGCCGGACCGACGAAGCGGAACAGGCATGGAACAAGGTCCTGGAGTTGGGGCTGCCAAACGCGCGGGCCTGGGCGATGGCGGCGGATTTCTTCAGCCGAACCGGCCAAGCTCAGAGAGCCCTCGACCTTCTGGAGAAGGGGATCGCCTCGTTCCCGGACGAGCCCACCCTATGGCTCGCCAAGGCAGGCCTGCTGGTGCGCCTGGGCCGCGAGGACGAGGCCGAGACGGTTCTCGCCTCGTGCCGGAAACGGTTTCCCCGGGCAGCCAGGGTACGCGGAGCGTGGGCGAAGTTGCTGGTCCGAAGGGGCCGGGTGGGGGAGGCCGTGGCGTTCCTGCGACGCTCGGTGGAGGACGCCGGGGACGACCCGGCCGTGTTCGTGCCGATGGTGCTGCGAGCCGCCGACGTGCTGGTGCCCATCGGGCGGCTCCAGGAAGCGGCCGAGCTCTTAGAGGGGGCCAGGAAGCGGGCACCGGAGGACCCGAGCCTCGCTGCCGGCCTGGCGGACGTGTGGATCAGCCTCGGGCGCACCCGGGAGGTCCGGGAGCTGCTGCCCCTGGCAGCCAAAGCGGATCCTGCCGGTAGGACCGGTGCCCTGCTGGAGGCGCGGATGTACCTGGCGGAAGGGCTGGCGCCTCGGGCTCGCTTCGTGTTGGAGCCGCTTCTCGCCCGCGGGGACCTTGGCGTTGACCTCCACTACCTCTATGGGAGGGCTCTCGCATCGATGCGAAGGTGGGTCGACGCGCGTCGCGAGTTTCTGCTGGTGCTCGATCGGGTACCCAATCACGTGCTGGCCCGACTCGACTACGCCAATTTGTTGGCCAAGCTGGGGGATCGGCAGGGGGCCCTGGAGCAGCTCGACCGGTTGCCTCCGGCCGCGCGCAAGAGTTCGCGGGCCGAGCTGCTGCGAGCGAGGGTTCTCATCGCTCTGGGTAGGCTGAAGGAAGCCAGGTCGGTGGTAGACCGGCTGCGCTCGGAGGCGCCGGACAACGCGGTGCTGATGGCCTTGGAGGGCGATCTCGCCCTGGCTTCCGGGAGATTGAGAAAAGCACTGACCTGGTACCGGAAGGCCCAGAAGCAGAGCCCCTCCGCGTTCGAGCCGGTTCTGGCTGAGGCGCGGGTGTTGTACCGGTTGGGACAGCCGGTGAGGAAGATTGCGGAGGTTCTCGATGCATATCAACAGAGAGCCCGGGAGACCCCCTTCGTGCTGAACTTCCTGGCGCGGCTCTATCTGGAGACGGGCGATCTGGCACAGGCCGCACGGGTCGTGGACCGTAGCCTGTTGGTGGAGCCCAACTACTGGGAAACGCGGTACCTCAAGGCGCGGCTGGCGTTGGCCCAGGGCGAGCGAGCCAAGGCCATCGGTGAGCTGGAGCAAGCGATCCGCCTGGCCCCCTCGGAGCCCACCGCCTACAACGAGCTGGCAGCCCTGTATCGGGAGGAGGGGGACTCCACCAAGGCCGAGGAGCTGTACCGGCGGCTGTTGGAGGAGAACCCCCGGGAGCCAATCACCAGCAACAACCTGGCCACGCTCTTGCTGGAGACGGGGCGCGAGAAGGAGGCATTGGTGTTGGCCCGCATCGCAGTGGCCGGAGCCCCTTCCGAGCCTCGCGTCATGGACACCCTGGGTTGGGCGCTGCATCGGACAGGTCGCGTGGAAGAGGCCACGAATTGGCTGCGGAAGGCCGCGGGGATGCTGCCGGATGCTCCGGAGGTGCTGTTCCACTACGCGGAGAACCTTCGTGCCAGGGGGGCCGAGGCCGAGGCGAGAAAGGTCGCCAAAAAGGTCAAGGCGTTGGCGCCGGACTCCGAGTACGCGGCCCAACTCGCCGCTTGGAAGTGAACGCCAGGGCACACGCCACGACGCGGCCCCGCCGGCGAATTCCTCCCGGGTCGCACGGTCTCCCGGTGACGGCTCAGATGGCGGGCCCCCCTGAGCCGGACCCGTCGTTCGGCCTCTGTACCGGCGGGCACCCTTGGGCGCGGGTCACCCGGGCGATCCAGTCCTTGTCCAGGGGGCGGGGCTTCCCGGCCTGGTGGTCGAACCGCACCTGCACGCTCTCGGCTCGGGCCACCACCCGGCCGTTGCCGGTGCGGGCCTCATACTCGAACGCCCAGCTCGTCCTTCCCACCCAGATCACCCGTATCCCCACCTCCAGGGTCTCGCCATACACCACCGGGCTCAGATAGTCGCACCGGATCGAGGCGACCAGAAAGTCGAGATCCCCGATGCCCCGGGCGTCGAACACCTCTTCGTAGTACCGGGCCCGGGCGGTCTCGAGGTACGTGAAGTACACCGCATTGTTCACGTGGCCCAGGGGGTCGATGTCCCGCCACCGCACCTGGATCCTGGCCATCACCGGGAACCGTTCGTCCATGACTTACTCCTGACGTTGTTGGGGGAGCCCCGATCCTACCAGAGCCGGCTCCTCACCGCCCATTCTTGCCGTTGTCCTCCGGCTAATGCCGGGGAAGATCCGCGCCGATAACACCGGAGAACCGTTCGATGTGCGGCGGCAGGCGGCCTGCCCGGCTTCGCGCCCGGGTCCCTTGCCCTGCCCCCCAGAGAAACGAGCCTATTTTGTCGTCGGGTCAGTAAGGGCGAGCCTGGGGGCTCAGCGGGAGGAGAAACACCATGACGGTCAGGCTCACGTTCCGGGCACGGTTGGCGATTGTGGTAGCCGTGGTGCTGGTGGCTTTCGGAGGCCTAGGGGCCGCGGTGTGGCGTACGTTCGAGGCGTTGCGAAGTGCCCACGCGCAGACCGAGAGTCTCTCCAAGGCGTTGGACGAACTGAAAGAGACGCAGATCCGTCTACTGGGCCTGGTGGAAGACGTGACCACGGGGCTGTCGTCCCACTCGTTGCCGGCAATTCAAAAGCGGATCGCTGCCCTGGAGAAGGAGCGTAAGGCGATCTTGGAGGGATGGCGGAGCCGTCTGGAGGGGGGCGAAGCGGCTGCGTTTGGGAGGGCCTCCAAGAGCGTGTCCTCTGTGGTCGGTCTGCTGGGAGAGTGGATCTCCAGCTGCCAAGCCCTGGGGCTGACCGAGAAAGAAGGAGTCAGGGGGGAGTTTCGGGAGTCGGCCCAGCGATTGGAACAGGGGTTGGAAGGGGCACGGCTGATCCAGGCACTGCTTCAGGTACGCCGGCGGGAGAAGGATTTTTTCCTGCGGGAAGACCCGGTCTACCTGGACAAGCAGCGGGAGGCCCTGGGACTCCTGCGCAAAGCCATTGAAGATCTTCCCTACGGGTCCGGGAAGCGCTTCGTGCCCCTGTTGGACCGGTACGATGCGGCTTTCCGTCGGGCGGCCGAGCTGGTGCTGAAGCGAAAGGATCTGGGCGACCGGCTGACCCAGGCGGTGGGCGAGTTCCGAGCGGCCTCCAAGGTCGCCGAGGATCGGATCGGTACCCGTCTTGGCGCCATCCGGGCTCAGGCAGGGCAGGCGATGATCCGCACCCAGAGCACCGTAGCGATAGGGGGGATCGTCGTGGTGTCGGTGGTGCTCGTGCTGATGGTCTGGATCGGGGTCGGGACGACCCGCAGGTTGGACCGCACGATCGGGCTGCTGAAGGACCTGGCCGAGGGGGAGGGGGACCTCACCCAGAGGCTTCCTTTGCCGTACCTCAACTGCTCGCGCGTCAAGGACTGCGGGCACGAGGAGTGCGATTCGTTCGGCAAGAAGGAGGCGTGCTGGAGCCGCGTGGGGTCGATGCAGCCCATGCGGGAGCAGATCCGGTGCCCGGGGGTCCTGTCGGGCAAGGTGAAGGACTGCTCCGAGTGCCCCGTGTTCCGCGGTGCCCAAAGGGAGGAGTTCGACGAGCTCGCCAACTGGTTCAACATCTTCGCGGACAAGATCCGGTTCCTGGTGGCCCAGGTGAAGACCTCGGCAGGGGAGCTGGCTGCGGTGTCCGAAGAGCTCTCGGCCACCACCACGCAGATCGCATCGAGCAACGAGCAGGTGTCTCATCAGATCCAGGCCGTGGCCGCCAGCGGGGAGGAGATGGGGGGCACGGTGCGGGAGGTCGCCCAGAACGCGGCAGCCGTGGCCCGGGCGGCCGAGTCGGCCAACGCATGCGCATCGGACGCGGCGCACATGGTGCGGGCCACAGGGGAGGCCTTGAAGCGGATCGCGGCCACGGTGACCGAGGCGGGCACCGTGGTGGAGGGGCTGGGGAGCGAGGCGGAAAGGATCGACACGGTGATCCGGGCCATCGAGGACATCGCCGACCAGACCAACCTGCTGGCACTGAACGCGGCCATCGAGGCAGCCCGGGCCGGGGAGCACGGCCGCGGGTTCGCGGTGGTGGCCGACGAGGTGCGCAAGCTGGCCGAGAAGACCGTGAAGGCCACCCAGGAGATCGGCCAGACCATCGCAGGCATCCAGAGGGAAGCCAGCCGGGCCGTGGAAGCCATGGGAAAGGGCGTGGCCGGCGTGGAGGAGGGACGGGAGCTCGGGCAGAAGGCCGCGGCCGCCATGGCCGAGGTGGAGAACGAGGTAGCCGGCGCCGCAACCCAGGTTCAGCAGATCGCAGGAGCCACCGAAGAGCTCACGGCCACGATCCAGAACCTGACCGTGAGCCTGGACCAGATTGCCCAAGGGGTGGGCGAGAACACCCGGGCCGGGGAGGAGATTGCCCGCACAGCGGATACGGTGGCCCGAAAGGCCGACGACCTCCGGCACCTCACCGAGCGGTTCCGGACCTGAGCCCCAGACCCCTGGGCTCACCGCCCGTGAGGGCCCGTTCATCGATCCGGCGATAAAACGGGCTCGCTTTTTCCAGAGGGCGGGGCAAGGGACCTACCTCCGGCCGGACACGAAGCCGGACTTGAGATCTGCCGCGCAGGGACAGGACAGGAGAGTTGGTTTCATTCCAGCTCCTCCAACGCATTGGAGTGCATACCGTTTCGTGGCTCAAACGCCGGAGGCGCTGCGCAGCGTAAGCCGGATGCCGCACTCACGCACGGCCGGAAGCAGGCCCCGCGCCCCTGCGGCCGCTTGCGCTTCTTTATCGCCGCCGGGTTAACAGTACTTGCTCAGAGGGACCGGAACAGTTCGGCCGCACCCGAAGGAGTGCGGCCGGGGACCACCCGAGGTCCAAGTCGATCGAATCCAGACGAATCAAGCCGCCCACGCCAGAGCCCGCTGGAACCAACCCAGCACCGGCCCCGGCAGGGCGCCGATCACCAGAATGCCCACCACGAAGGCGCAGCCCAGGGCCCATCCCAAGGGCGACAGGACCACGCGGCCAGCCGGCGGTGCCTCCCCTCCCTCCTCCTCGGGGCTGTAGGCCGCCTTCACCATCTTCAGGTAGTAGTAGATCGAGATCGCGGTGTTCAGGGCGCCGATGATCACCAGAGCCAGGTGCCCCTTCTCCAAGGCCGCGGCGAGCACGAAGAACTTGCCAGCAAACCCCACCGTGGGCGGGATGCCGGCCAGCCCGAACGCGGCCACGGCCAGCGTCAACGCCAGCAGCGGCGAGCGCCGGTACAGCCCCCGCAGGTTGGCCAGGGTCACGTTCTCGCCCCGGGGCGCCAGGGCGTAGATCACGTGGAACAGGGCCAGGTTCATGACCAGGTAGCCGGCCACGTAGTACAGCGCGCCGGCGTACCCCCGCACGGTGCCCGCCAGGATCCCGGCCACCATGAACCCGGCGTGGGAGATTGAGGAGTAGGCCAGAAGCCGCTTCAGGTCCTCCTGCACCAGGGCGGCCAGGTTGCCGTAGGTCATGGAGAGCACGGCGAACAATGTGAGCACCGTGGCGAACTCCACGGCCCCCCCGCCCAGGCCCGTCAGCCGGATCAGCACGGCCACCGCGCCGACCTTGGGTAGGGTAGCGATCACCCCCGAGGTCTCGTTGGCCGCACCCTGGTAGATGTCCGGGGTCCAAAAGTGAAACGGAAAGAGCGCCAGCTTGTAAAAGAACCCGCCCAGCATCAGGGTGAGGCCCATCAGCCCAAGGGGGGAGGAGACCAGGTCGGGGTACAGCCGCAGCAGGTCGTCCACCCGCGTGGTGTGGGCCAGGCCGAACACGTAGCTCATGCCGAACAGGCTCACCCCCGAGGCCATGGCCCCGAACAGAACGTACTTGATGCCGGCCTCCACCTGATGGATGTGCTCGTTTCGCCGCAGGGGCACCAGGATGTACAGGGAGTACGAGGAGAGCTCGAGGGCGATGTAGATCGTGAGAAGCTCGACCCCGCTGGTCAGGAAGGTCAGGCCCAGCACGCTCACCGCCAGAAACAGGAAGTACTCTGGCTCGTGCTCCGCCTCGATGCCTCGGACGCCCTCGCCAAAGGCCACGGCCAGAAAGAGCCCAACGGCCAGCAGCAGCTTCACGCCCTGGCTGAACGCGTCCACCCGGTAGGCTCCCGAGAACAGCTCGCCCCGGGCGTCCAGGCCCCACAGCGCCGTGACCACGGCCAGGGCCGAGAGTCCCAGGGCCACGGCCCGTGCCGTGCCGGGCCGGACGTGGGCCAGGCTGAGTGAGAACAGGGCCAGACAGCTCAGGATCAGAAGGGTCTCGTGTGCAAAGGCCATGTCGGTTCCGTTGGGACGTTGGGACGTTAGGATGTCGGGACGCTGGGACGGGGTACGTTCCTGGTGTCCACCTCTACTCGCGCTCCGGGGCGGCGCTCTCCTCCCCCCCCGAGTGGCCCAGGGCCGGGAACAGGGTGTTCATGAGGCCGGTCATGCCGCCCTCGGGCAGCCCCTCCACGGCCTGGGCCTGGGTGATCACGTGGGCGATGCTCCGGTTCATGACCTTGAGGAACGGCCTGGGATTGAGGCCGATCCAAAACACAAACACCGACAGGAACGCGAGTATCCCCGCCTCTCGGAGGTCCAGGTCAAACAGGTGCCGGCGGGGGGGCTCCCCGGCCTCGGGCCCGTCCCCGTGCCTTTTCTCGTGGCCCTGGTGGTGACCGCTCACCCGGTCCCAGATGATCTTCTGCAGCATCCGCAGCATGTAGGTGGCGGCCAGCAGTGCCCCCGGGATCACAAAGGCGGCCAAGAGCTTGTTCTGCTGAAACGCGCCCACCAGGACCAGGAGCTCACCTACGAACGAGTTGGTGCCGGGAAACGCGAGCGACGACAGGCTGAACAGCCCCAAGAACGCCACGTACACCGGCATGAACGCGCCCACGGCCGAGTTGTCACGGATCAGCCGGCTGTGGGTGCGTTCGTACAGAATGCCCACGCAGATGAAGAGCGCCCCGGTGGTGATACCGTGGTTGATCATCTGGAGGATCGATCCCTCGATGCCCCGCTGGTTCACCAGGAAGATCCCCAGGGTCACGAACCCCATGTGGCCCACCGAGGAGTAGGCGATCAGCTTCTTCATGTCGGTCTGGCCCAGGGCCACGAACCCCCCGTACAGGATCGACACCACCGAGCCCCACAGGAACACAGGAGCCAGGTAGGCCACGGCAGCCGGGGTGATGGGCAGGCAGAACCGCAGAAACCCGTAGGTGCCCATCTTCAGGAGCACGCTGGCCAGGATCACCGATCCGGCCGTGGGCGCCTCCACGTGGGCTGCCGGCAGCCAGGTGTGGAACGGAAACATGGGCACCTTGATGGCAAAGGCCAGGGCGAACGCCAGGAACACCCAGAACTGGAACGCGAACGAGTACCCCTGCTCCATGAGCGCGGGGATCAGGAACGTGCCGGCCTTGAGGTACAGGGCGATCACAGCCACCAGCAGCAGCACGCTTCCGGCCAAGGTGTACAGAAAGAACTTGATCGAGGCGTACACCTTGCGTGGCCCGCCCCACACCGCGATCAGCAGGTACATGGGGACCAGCATGGCCTCCCAGAACACGTAGAACAGCACCAGGTCCAGGGCGGCGAACACCCCGATCATGGCGGTCTCCATGATCAAAAGGCTCACCACGAACTCCTTGACCCGTCGCTCGATGTAGCGCCAGGAGCACAGCACACACAGGGGCATCACGAAGGTGGTCAGGAGCACCAGCAGCAGGCTGATCCCGTCCACCCCCAGGGCGTAACGGATGTGGAACGTGGGGATCCAGTCCGCCATCTCCAGGAACTGGAACTTGTGGGTCGAGGGGTCGAACCGGGTCCACAGCGCCACGGACACGAGCGCCTCCACCACGGTCACAGCGACGGCCCAGGCCTTGAGCGTGCGGTCACCCTTGAGAAGAAGGGCCACCAGGGCCCCGGCCAAGGGCAGGAACACGAGCACGCTTAGGATCGGGTACCCCACATTGGTCTCCACGGCGAACGCTGGCGTCATGGGCAACAACCTTGCGTCTACAGGTTCACCACGAGGGCGATGAGGAAGAACAGGGCGGCCACGGCCATGGCGATGTACTGCTGGAGACGGCCGGTCTGGGCCCGCCGCACCCGGTCGCCCAGGCCCAGCACCCCGTAGGCGCTGCCGTCCACGACCCCGTCGATGGCCTTCACGTCAAACCGGCTCCACAGGGCTGCCGCGCCCAGGGCGAACCGGTACCCCACTCGCCGGTAAATCTCGCTCACCCACTCGTTGGCCGGCTCGAACCACCGCTTGTCGATCCGCAGGAGCCAGGCCATGGCCCGGCGGTAAAACCAGTCCAGATCCAGATTGAGCTTGGCCTCGGGGGTGAGCTTCTTGCGCAGCAGGTAGAAGGCGAGCCCCGTGAACCCGAGCAGCTGTAGGGTCTCCGAGAGGTGGTAGGCGGTGTACGGGTGGTACTCCACCGGGAACGGCAGCATCCGGTACAGGTAGTCGGGGTACACGCCCAGGAAGAAGCAGAAGAAGGCGGCGATGCCCATGGCCACCAGCATGTTCTTGGGCGGGTCCTTGCACTCCCGGCCGCTGTCCTTGCCGAACCAGATGAAGTAGGGGAGCTTGATACCCACCGACAGAAACGTTCCCACTGCGGCCAGGCTCAGCATCAGCATGAGCACGGTGCGATGGGCCGCCCCCGCGCCCGCGATCACCATGGACTTGGAGATGAACCCGCTCGTCAGGGGAAACCCCGAGATGGAGATCCCGCCGATCACGGTGGCGACCATGGCCAGGGGCATCCGCTTGTACAGGCCGCCCAGCTCCGAGAGCTTGGAGGTACCGGCCATCTCCAGCACCGCGCCCACGCCCATGAACAGGAGCGCCTTGTACAGGATGTGGGCGTAGGCGTGGGCCACGGCGCCGTTCACGGCCAGGGCCGTGCCGATACCGATGCCGCACACCATGTAGCCCACCTGGCTCACGATGTGATACGCCAGGATTCGGCGGCCGTCGTTCTCGATGATGGCGTAAAGCACGCCGTAGATGGTCATGATCGCGCCGGCCACCGCGAGCACCTCGTAGCCGGGGAAGGCCCGGGCCAGCACGTACACCGCGGTCTTGGTGGTGAACGCGCACATGAACACCGCACCCATCACCGTGGCCTCGGGGTAGGCGTCGGGGAGCCAGGCATGGATCGGTGGCACGGCCGCGTTCAGCGCGAACCCGATCAGGATCAGGTATGCGGCCAGATCCGCGGTGTCGGCTGGGATCGGGCCGAACGACAGGTCCCCGGTCTTCATCCACTTCAAGAAGATGCCGGCCATCAGCACCAAGCCGCCCACGGTGTGGACCAGCAGGTACCGGAACCCAGCCCGCACCGAGGCCCGGCGTCGTCGCAGGAACACCAGGAACGCCGAGGCGAAGGCCATCAGCTCCCACCACACGAAAAGGGTCAGGTAGTCCCCGGCCAGGGTGACCCCCAGCGAGCCCGCCACGTAGAGCATGGCCGAGACGTGCTGGCCGGTGTCCTCCACGTGGAGCCCATAGATCGCCCCGATCAGGGCCATCAGGGTGAACACGTTCAGGAACACCAGGGCCAGCTTGTCCACGTGGGCCGGCACCAGCCGGAACCCCAGGTACTCCAGGGAGCCGTAAGTGCCGGGGACCATGGCGTTCACCGAGAGGAACGCCACCAGGGGCACGGCCACCAGGACCACCTGCCGGGGCCGGCCCCGGAGCACGGCCGCGAGAGCCGCGCCCAACACGAACAGGAGCGCCGGGTGCATGAGGCCCATGGTCAGTCCTCCTCCCGGTCGTAGAAGTCCTCGGGCTTCATGAGCCACAGGTGGCCCAGGCCCTTCATGCCCTTGGCCATCACCAGGCCGCCCAGCAGGGCGAACAGGGCCCAGAACCCCCGGACGCGGTCCCCCCAGAAATGGAGCTCGTGGCGGGGTGTGAACACGTCGTAGGCCACGAACAGCCCCAGGAGCCCGAAGAAGACGGCCCGCAGCCGGTCGGGCCGCTCCCGGAGCCGGTCGATCACGCGCACCAAGCCAGAGCTCATCGCACCACCTCGATGAGTTTCAGGAACAGGTCGGGGTAAAAGCCGAACACCACGCTGAACACCGCAGTCAGGAACAGCGGCACCACCATGAAGGGACTGGCCTCGGCCATCTGGAGCCGGGCCGCCCCGCCGTTGCGGGGGAAGAACGCTCGCAGGAACACCGGCACGAAGTACCCGGCGTTCAGGAACGAGCTCGCCAGGAGCACCACCAGGAGCCCCAGGCTCTTGAGCTCCATGGTTCCCAGGGCCAGGTACCACTTGGACACGAACCCGGCCACGGGCGGCGCCCCGATCATGGAGAGGCTCGCCAGGCCGAACGCTGCCATGGTGAACGGCATCTTGTACCCGATGCCGTCGAGCTGGCTGATCTCGGTCTTCCGGTGGGCCACCATGATGGCGCCGGCGCAGAAGAACAGGGTGATCTTGGAGAACGCGTGGTTGGGGATGTGGATCAGCCCGCCGGTGATCCCGCTGGGGGTGAGCATGGCCACCCCCAGCACGATGTAGGAGAGCTGGCTGATGGTGGAGTAGGCGAGCCGGGCCTTGAGGTTGTCCTTGGTGAGCGCGATGGCCGAGCCCATGAGGATGGTGAACGCGGCGATGTAGGCCGTGACCAGGCCCAGGCCGTAGCGCTGGAGCAGGTCCACTCCGAACACGTACAGCATCACCCGACAGATCGAGAACACGCCCACCTTCACCACGGCTACCGCATGCAGCAACGCGCTCACCGGGGTGGGGGCCACCATGGCCGAGGGAAGCCAGTTGTGCAGCGGCATGATTGCGGCCTTGGCATACCCGAACAGGCTCATGAAGAACAGAACGCTCACCAGCACCCGGCCGGCGTCGGCCGGGAAGATGCCGGTCTGGATGTTGGTGGCGAAGTCCAGGGTGCCGGTGGTCACGTAGGTGAGCACCAGCACCGGCAGCAGCAGCAGCTTGGAGGTCACCATCAGATAGGTGATGTACTTGCGGCTGCCGTCGTAGGCCTCGCCGTCCTGGTGGTGCATCACCAGGGGGTAGGTGAAGATGCTGACCAGCTCGTAGAACAGGTACAGGCTCAGCAGGCTGCCCGAGAACGCCACCCCCACGGCGCTGAAGATCGTGGCCGCGTAGCACACATAGAATCGGGTCTGGGCGTGTTCGTGCAGCCCCCGCATGTAGCCCACGCAGTAGAACCCGGCCAGGATCCATAGGAACGAGCTCACCCCGGCGAACAGAAGGCTCATGCCGTCCACCCGCAGACGGATCGCCACGCCGTCGAAGAACTCGAAGGGGGTGTAGGTGTACACCCCGCCGTGGATCACCGCGGGCAGCAGGCTCATGGCCACCACGAACGTGGCCGTGGCCCCCACCACCGAGCAGGCCTCGCGCACGTTGGGCCACCGGCCGGTGGCCAGGATCGCTACGGCCGTCAGGAGCGGCAGCAGGATCGGGATCACGATGCGGGCGGTTTCGATCTCGTACATGGCGACCCCGTCAGTCCTTCAGCTCGGAGATCTCGTCGGCCAGGATGGTGCGGAACCGCCGGTACACCACCACGGCGATCGACAGACAGATGGCGGCTTCGGCCGCGGCCAGGCCCATAATGAACAGGGTGAAGGTCTGGCCCACGGTCTTGTCGGGCGCGAGGAACGTGTTGAAGGCCACGAAGTTGAGCCCGGCCGCGTTCAGGATCAGCTCCACGCTGATCAGCATGCTAATGAACCCGGGCCGGCTCACCAGGCCATACAGCCCCAGGGCGAACAGGCACAGGGCCACCACCAGGTAGGACTCAAGATGGCCGAAGATCGCCGGCTGCATGGTCTACCCTCCCGTGGGCCGCCGGCCCCGGCGGGCCAGGACCACCGATCCCACGATGGCCACCAGGAGAACGAGGGAGATCAGCTCGAACACGAACGCGTACCGGGTCAGCAGGCCCTCGCCCACCTGCTGCAGGGTGCCCTCCACCGCCGTGGGCTCGGCCTGCCACCGGGTGGCGAGCACGGCCGAGCCCAGCACCAGGGCCGCGAACAGGCCCACCCCGAACCCGGCCGCCAGCTTGCCGGGCCCCGCACGGGGGACCTTCTCGGCCTCGCTCGGCGGACGGGCCAACATCACGGCGAACACGATGCTGATGCACACCGCACCCACGTAGATCAGGATCTGCATGGCCGCGATGAAGTGGGTGCCCAGGTACACGTACAGCCCGGCCACGCCCACCAGGGAGGTGGCAAGCCCCAACACGGCGTGGATCAGCCGCTTGGCGCCCACCGCCACCACGCCGCCGGCCAGGGCCAGGAACACGAACCCCAGGAACGCGGCATCGGCCAGGTAGATGTACAGCCTCAGGCTCGGGTCGAAGGTGAAGGTCATGTCTGGGTCCGTGAGTCGTGAGTCGTTGAGCTGTCGTTCGTCGCGTGAAGTTCCGTAGGTTGCAGGTCGTTCGTCGTTGGTCGTGTGAACTGTCGTTCGTCGTTGGACTGCAACCACCTACAACCTGCGACTTACGACCAACGACCTCCGACCAACGACAAACGGCCTCCTAGCCTCCCAGCCTCTCAGCTTCCTAGCTTTCCGGCGGCTTGGGCGCCACCGGGGTCAGGTCGGCGATCTTGGGCTCCACGCCCAGGGCCCGGCACCGGTCCCGGAACCGCTCCACCAGGTCATAGTGGAAGTCGTGGCGGCTGGTGCCCGCGAGGTTGTACTCGTGGGAGAACTCGATCGCCGACGTGGGACAGGCCTCTACGCAGTTGCCGCACAGGCTGCACTTGGTGAAGTCCAGGCGGTACTCGGTGAGCACCTTTTTCTTGGCCCCCTCGGGCTTCTCGCCCTTCACCGTGATGCACCCCGAGGGGCAGGCCCGCTGGCACATCATGCACACGATGCATTTGTCCTTGCCCGTCTTGGGGTTCACTACCAGGTCGATGTGGCCCCGGTAGTTGGGGGTCACCTCCAGCTCGTCGAACGGGTAGTGGGTGGTCACGGTGGGGGCCAGGGCGAAGCGGCCCGTGACCTTCAGCCCCACCAGCAGAGACCACAGCCCTTCGAAGATCTCGCGGAAGTACCGGATCATGGCGTTCCTAGAGCTTGAGCCACACGGCTGTGACGGCCAGGTTGGCCATGGAGATCGGGATCAGGATCTTCCAGCAGAAGTTCAGGAGCTGGTCGAACCGGACCCGGGGGTAGGTCCACCGCACCCAGATCATCACCACGATCAGTCCGTACACCTTGGCCAGGAACCACAGGGTCTGGATCACCGTGGCCCAGAACCCGGTGCCGGTGGTGGTGAGGAACGCCGGCCCGTTCCAGCCACCCAGGAACAGGGTGGTGGCGATGGCCGAGACCAGGAGCATGTTGGTGTACTCCCCCAGGAAGAACAGGCCGAAGCCCATGCCGGCGTACTCGGTGTGGAACCCGGCGGTGAGCTCGCTCTCGGCCTCGGGCAGGTCGAACGGGGCCCGGTTTGTCTCGGCAATGCCGCAGATGAAGTAGACGAGGAACGCCACGAACCCCATGGGCGTGAATGCGAACCAGAACCCGCCCTGAGCGGCCACGATGTCGCTCATGCGGAAGCTGCCCACCCAGATCACGATGGTCAGCAAGCTCAGGAGCAAGGGGATCTCGTAGGCCACGTTCTGGGCCACGGCCCGGATGGCCCCGAACAGACTGTACTTGTTGGCCGAGCTCCACCCGGCCACCAGAATGGCCAGCACGTTCACCGCGGCCAGGCTCAGGATGAACAGCACCCCGATGTCGAGATCCCGCACCTGGAGCAGTCGAGCGAACGGAACCACGATCAGCGCCGCGATCGGGGGCACGAAGCTCAGGATCGGCGCGGCCCGGAACAGGCTGGCGTCGGCGTTGCGGGGCACCAGCATCTGCTTGGCCATGAGTTTCATCCCGTCCACCGCGGTCTGAAGGAGCCCGTGGGGCCCCACCTCGAACGGCCCCGGCCGTCGCTGAATGTGGCCGCAGATCTTCCGTTCCACCAGCACCAGCACGGCGGCGTTGGTGAAGGCGAACGCCACCACGATCACGAACGACACGATCAGGCGGATCAGGTCGGGTGGAAAAACGTCGGTCATGGGATCGGTCCGTCGGTCGTTAAACTGCCGTGGGTCGTTGGTCGTTCGTCGTGTGAAGTTCCGTAGGTCGCCGGTCGTTGGTCGTTCGTCGTTGACCTTCAACCACCTACGACCTACGACTTACCGACGAACGGCCTCCTAGCCTCCTAACTTCCCAACGTCCTAGCGTCCTAGCGTCCTAGCGTCCCCGCGGCGCGCGAAGCGCGCCTTACCGGTCGATCTCCGGAATCACCAGGTCCAGGCTGCCCATGATGGCCACCAGGTCGGCCAGGAGCACCCCGGACGCGAGCTCGTTCAGGAGGCTCAGGTTCGAGTAGGACGGCGGCCGGATCTTGAGCCGATAGGGAACGTCCGTGCCGTCGCCCGCCAGGTAGTACCCCAGCTCGCCCCGGGCCGCCTCCACGGCCTGGTACACCTCGCCCGGGCCGAGCTTGAGCTTCCTCGGGACCTTCTCGGCCATGACCGACCCGTCGGGCAGCCGGTCCAGCGCCTGCTCCACGATCCGCAGCGACTGCTCCATCTCGGCCAGCCTCACCCGGTACCGGGCGAAACAGTCTCCCTCGGGGAACGTGGGGATGTCGAAGTCGAGCTCGGAGTACACCGAGTAAGGCTCCACCCGGCGGATGTCGTAAGGAATGCCGCTGCCCCGGGCCACCGGGCCGGTGGCGCCGTACTTGCGGATCATGTCCGGTGAGATGATCCCCACGCCCTCCACCCGCTTGCGGAAGATCACGTTGCCGGTCACCAGCTTGTGGTACGCCTCGAACCGGCTGCGCATCCGCCGGATGAACACCCGGGTGCCCTGGATGAACCTCTCGTCCAGGTCCCGGTTCACCCCGCCGACCCGGAAGTAGCTGAAGGTGAGGCGCGCGCCGGTCACGTGCTCCAGCAGGTCAAGGATGTACTCCCGGTCGTCGAACGAGTAGAGGATCGGGGTGAACGCCCCCAGGTCCAGCAGGAACGCGCCGAACCACAGTAGGTGGCTCGCGATGCGGTTGAGCTCGGTGGTGATCACCCGGATGTACTCGGCCCGAGGCGGCACCTCGATCCCGAGCATCCGCTCCACGGCGAGCACGTGGCCGTGGCCGAACGAGAGCGCACCGGCGTAGTCCATGCGGCCCACGTTGGCGTAGAAGCCGCTGACGTTTCGTACCTCGCCCATCTTCTCGTGCATGCGGTGGCCGTACCCGATGACCGGGTGGGCCTCGAGCACGTACTCCCCGTCGAGCTTCAGCACCACCCGGAGCACCCCGTGGGTGCTGGGGTGCTGGGGGCCCATGTTGAGGACCAGGGTCTCCAGGGTGGGGTCGGGCCGGGGGATCATGATGCCTCCCCTTGGTGAGCCGGGGGCGGGACGATGTCGTCCAGGCTCTTGAGCTTCTTCTCATTCTTGCGCAGGGGCCTCAGGTCCCCTGCGTCCTCGGGAAGGATCAGGGGGGAGAGGTCCGGGTGGCCCTCGAACTCCACCCCATAGAAGTCGTGCTGCTCGCGCTCGTGCCAGCTGGCCCCGGGGAAGATGTCCTGGATCGTGGGCACCCGTGGGGACTCCCGGTCGGTGCGCACCCGGAGCCGGACCCGGCAGCCCCCTTCCAGCCGGTGGAAGTGGTACACCACCATCATCTCCGGCGCCGCATCCACGCCGATCACGTCCTCGATCAGGAACTCGCGGTCCCGCAAGGCCTGGGCCACCTCCCGGAGCCGCTCGGTCGGCACCCACGCCTCCACGTGGACTCCCTTGGTGGGGTGGTCGGCCGGTGCCGCATCGACGCCGGTGGTCTCGAGGACCTGCAGGATCTCCTCAAGCGTCATCGGGGCTCCACCTCCCGGCCTCCGGGTTACGCTTGGGCCGGAACCGTCCCTTGGTCTGGGGCAGCGGGTGGCGCACGCCCGAGATCTTCTCCTGGAGCTGGAGGATCCCCTCCAACAGACCCTCGGGCCGGGGCGGACACCCCGGCACGTACACGTCCACCGGGATCAGGCGGTCCACCCCCTCCACCACGTTGTAGTTCTCGGGGATCGCGAACGGCCCGCCGGAGATCGCGCAGTTGCCCATGGCGATCACCCACTTGGGCGCGGTCATCTGCTCGTACAGGGTGAGCACGGCCGGAGCCATCTTCTTGTTCACTGTGCCGGCCACGATCATCAGGTCGCACTGGCGGGGGCTCGGCCGGAACACCTCGGCCCCGAACCGGGAGATGTCGAGCCGGGCCATGCCCACGGCCATCATCTCCAGGGCGCAGCAGGCCAGTCCGAAGGTCATGGGCCAAATGGAGTTGGCCCGGCAGTAGTTGATCACCGCGTCGATGGCGGGGTTCCGGAGCCGGGCCGGCAGGGTCTCGTACTCGTACCCGGGGCCCGGGTCGAAGGAGGGGCACAGGCGGCAGGCCGGGCTCACCGCGTCTGGATTTTTCGGGGCCACGTGAACACTCCCTTGCGCCAGGCATAAACGACGGCCAGGGCCAGCACGGCCACGAACAGGATCACCTCGAGCGCCACGCCGAACCCGGGGACCTTGCGGTAGGCGAGCGCTGCGGGGAACAGGTACAACACGTCCACGTCAAAGGCCAGAAACATCAGGGCGTACAGGTAGTACAGCACCCCGTACCGGATCCAAGCGGGTCCGATGGGGTCCATACCGCACTCGTAGGTCTCGGAGGTCTTGCGGGAGAACACCCGGGGAGCCATCAGGGCCGACACCAGAAACGGCGCGGCCGCCACCACGAGACCCACGGCCAGGAAGAAGATGACGTAGGCATGATCAAGTACCCATTTCTGGTCCACGGCCGCTCCTCCCATGGGCCAACCCGGGGTAGGACGGCGGGGACCTTATGCGAAAGGCCCGTTTGGTGTCAACCGGAACTCCAGAGGAAAACGTTTCGTGGTCCTGAAACCTCCTGCAACAGCAGAAGATTCGTGCGTTATAAAATGCTTTTATGCTGTTTGACTCTCGTTGCGGAGGGGGTCATGTGTCCTTGTGACCCTGTGACAACAAACCGCGTTTTTGTTGTGGCGATGCGCACGAGCACCGTCCCCCCGCTCCCGGCTCCCTTGCCCCCGCCCGACCGGTTGCCTAGGATAGGCGCCCCGCGCCGACCGTGCGGACGTTGGGACGTGCGGACGCGCGGACGGGACGTCCCAGCGTCCTAGCGTCCCAACATCCTAACGTCCTAACGTCCCAACGGAGGTCCGCCCCATGGAGTGTCAGAAGGAAAAGAACGAGGCCCAGTGCACCTGCACCTACCCGGGGTGCCCCCGCCACGGGCTGTGCTGCCAGTGCATCGCCTACCACCGGTCGAAGAACCAGATGGTCGCCTGCTACTTCAAGCCCGAGGTGGAGCGCACCTACGACCGTTCCATGCAGAACTTCGTGTCGCAGTTTCGTTGAACGGCTCTACCGCGCGGACGTTGGGACGTGCGAACGGAAGACCGTGCGGACGTTGGGACGCGTGGACGTGCGAACGGGTCGTCCCGACGTCCTAACGTCCTAGCGTCCTACCGTCCCAACGTCCCAGCGTCCCGACATCCCAACAGGAGTCCCCCTTGATTCAGGAGTCGTTGCTGCGGCAGGTGGCCGCGGACCAGGGCCTGCGGCCCGGGCAGGTCCGGGCCGTGGTGGAGCTGCTGTCCGGCGGGGCCACGATCCCGTTCGTGGCCCGGTATCGCAAGGAGGCCACGGGCAGCCTCGACGAGGTGGCCATCGCAGCCGTGTGGGATCGGTACGGCTACCTGGCCGAGCTCGAGGAGCGCAAGGCCGCGGTGATCGAGAGCATCGAGGCTCAGGGCAGGCTCACCGACGAGCTGGCCGCTCGCATCCGGGCCGTAGCCACCAAGCAGGAGGTGGAGGACCTCTACCTGCCGTTCAAGCCCCGCCGCCGGACCAAGGCCGACGTGGCCCGGGAGCGGGGCCTCGAGCCCCTGGCCCTGCGGGCCCTGGCCCAGGAGGATCTTCGGGGCGACGTACGCGAGATCGCTTCGGCCTTCGTGGACCCCGAGCGGGAGGTGACCACCCCCGACGAGGCCCTGGCTCAGACCGCCTACATCGTGGCCGAGACCGTGGCCCATGATCCCGAGGCCCGGGCCCGGGTCCGACGGCTCACCTGGGAGAAGGGGTTTCTCCGGAGCGAGGTCCTGCCCGAGCGCAAGGCGGACCGCACCAAGTTCGAGGCCTACTACGAGTTTCGGGAAGCGATTCCCAAGGTGCCGTCCCACCGGGTGCTCGCCGTGCGGCGGGGCGAGGACGAGGGGGTACTGCGGGTCTGGGTCGAGGCCCCGGAGACGGAGATCCTGGCGGAGCTGGAGCGGCGGTTCGTCAAGACCCCGGGGTCGATCTGGACCGGGTTCGTGCGCGAGGCCGTGGCCGACGCCTACCGCCGGCTCCTGGCTCCCTCGATCGAGGTGGACGTGCGGGTCGAGCTCAAGACGCGGGCGGACGAGGCCGCCACAGAGGTGTTCGCCGAGAACCTGCGCCACCTGCTGCTCGAGAGCCCGGCCGGCCGGCGCCGGGTCGTGGCGATCGACCCGGGGTTTCGCACCGGCTGCAAGGTCGTGGCCATGGACGAGGTCGGCGACCTGCTGGAGTGGAAGCCGATTCATCCCCATCCGCCCCAGAGTCGGGTGGACGAGGCCCGGCAAGCGCTGTCCGGCCTGATCTCCCGACACCGGCCCGAGTTCGTGGTGGTGGGCAACGGCACCGCGGGCCGGGAGACCGAGGCGTTCGTGCGGACGCTCCTGGCCGGGCACCCCGAGTGGGGCTGCCGGGTGCTCATGGTGTCCGAGGCCGGCGCGAGCGTGTACTCGGCCTCGGCCGTGGCCCGCGAGGAGCTCCCGGACCTCGACGTGTCGGTTCGGGGGGCGGTGAGCATCGGCCGCCGGTTCCAGGACCCTTTGGCCGAGCTCGTGAAGATCGACCCCAAGTCCATCGGGGTGGGCCAGTACCAGCACGACGTCAACCAGACCCGCCTCAAGAAGGCCCTGGACCGGGTGGTGGAGTGGTGCGTGAACTGGGTGGGGGTGGACGTGAACACGGCGAGCCCGTCGCTGCTCAGGTACGTGGCCGGGGTGGGCGAGGGGCTGGCCCGCAACATCGTGGCCCACCGCCGGGAGCGGGGGCCGTTCCGGCGGCGGCAAGACCTGCTGGAGGTGCCTCGGCTGGGCCCAAAGGCGTTCGAACAGGCGGCTGGGTTCCTGCGGATCCCCGGGGGGGAGAACCCCTTGGACGCCTCGGCCGTCCACCCCGAGCGTTACGGGCTGGTGGAGCGGATGGCCCGGGACCTCGGCGTCCCGGTGGCGGAGCTCATCGGGAACGACCGGCTGGTCGACCAGATCCGGCCCGAAGTTTACGTGGGGGGGGACGTGGGCCTGCCCACGGTGTGCGACATCCTCGACGAGCTCCGAAAGCCCGGCCGGGACCCCCGGGAGGCGTTCGATCCGGTGCGGTTCGACGAGCGGGTCCAGACCCTGGACGACCTGCGCGAGGGCATGGAGCTACCCGGTGTGGTGACCAACGTGACCCGGTTCGGCGCGTTCGTGGACGTGGGGGTCCACCAGGACGGTCTGGTCCACGTGTCGGAGCTGGCCGACCGGTACGTGGAGAACCCGGCCGAGGTGGTTCGGGTGGGCCAGAAGGTCCGGGTGCGAGTGCTCGGGGTGGACCGGGAACGGGGTCGGATCTCGCTGTCCATGCGTTCGGACCGGCCGCGGCCTCGGCCTCGCAAGGGAAGGCGTGATCCGAAGCCGGACGACTGGAAGGCCAGGCTCGCCCGGCGGTACCGCGTGAGCCCGGGCCGCGCTTGACAACCGCATCCGGCCCGGTCATGGTTCAACTTCGGTGACGGGTGCACCTCCGTGAATCGTTGAACTGCCGTTCGTCGCCGGTCGTCCGTCGTTCGTTGTTGAACTTCAACGACCTACGACCGACGGCCCGCGACCTGCGACCTACGACGAACGGTCTTTTCCCTTAGCTTTTCCCCAGCATAAGGAGGAGATTCTATGCTGAGCCAAAAGGTGCAGGACGCGCTCAACGAGCAGATGAAGAACGAGTTCTTCTCCGGGTACCTCTACCTGGCCATGGCGGCCTACTGCGAGGCCGAGGACCTGCCCGGATTCGGCGGCTTCTTTCGTGTTCAGGCCATGGAGGAACTCACCCACGCCGACAAGATCTACCGCTACCTCTGCGAGGCGGGCGGCCGGGCCCGGATGGCGGCGATCCCTGAGCCCAAAAACGACTACACCTCCCTCACCGAGGTGTTCCAGTACGGCCTGGAGCACGAGCGCAAGGTCACCGGCATGTTCAACCGGCTCACCGACCTGGCGATCGCCGAGAGCGACCACGCCACCCGGGTCTTCCTCCAGTGGTTCGTGACCGAGCAGGTGGAGGAGGAGGCCAATTTCTCGACCTGGCTGGCCAAGGTTCGCCGGGTCGAGGGCGACGGCCGGGGGCTCCTGATGCTCGACCAAGAGGCCGGTCAGCGGGTGTTTACACCCCCGACAGCCAGAGAGTAGCTCCGGTGCGGGCTCGGGTGCGGACGAACCGACCCGGCCCCGAGGTCTGCCTACCCGTGTCGGCTTCCCTCTCCCAGCAGCTCGGGTTTCACGCCTCCCTCCTCGACGCGGTGGAGGAGGCCCTGTTCGTTCACGATCCGGCCCACGGCCGAATCGTGTTCGTGAACCGGGCCGCGTGCGACCTGTACGGTTGGCCGGCCGAGAAACTGCTCGGGATGGAGGTGGGGGAGCTGAGTGAAGGCGAGCCTCCTTACTCCCAGAAGGAGGCGGCCGAGTGGCTCCGTCGAGCCGGCGAGGAGGGGCCCCAGCGCTTCGAGTGGCGGGCGCAGGCCCGGGACGGCCGGTTGTTCTGGGTGGAGGTGTGTCTGCGGCGGGCCCGGGTGGCAGGCCACGACCTGGTGGTGGCCAGCGTGCGCGACATCGACGAGGCGAAGCGCGCGCAGGAGGCCCTGGGAGAGGCGAGGGCCCACATGACTGCCGCCTTCGAGCTGGCCCCGGTGGGAATGATCCTGGCCACGCCCGATGGGGTGTTTGTTCAGGTGAACCCCTCCCTGTGCCGCATGCTGGGTCGGACGGCGGAGGAGCTGGTGGGCCGCCGGTACGCCGAGTTCACCCATCCCGAGGACCGGAGGCCCAGCGAGGAGTACTTAAGGCGGCTTGTGGCCGGAAAGGTGGACTCGTACAGTCTGCGCAAACGCTACCTTCGGCCCGACGGATCGGATGTGTGGGTGGAGACCCATGCGGCGCTGGTGCGAGACGCCGACGGCCGGCCCCTCCACGTATTGTGCCAGCTGGTGGACCTGACGCTCCAGAGGGCGGCCGAGGTGGAGCGGGAGCGGCTCCAGAACCGGCTGCGCCACGCCCAGGTTCTGGAGGCCGTGGGGCGGCTCGCCGCGGGTGTGGCCCACGACTTCAACAACATCCTGGGCAGCATTCTGGGGTGTGCTTACGTGGGGCGACTGGAGGTGCCGGAGGGGTCGGTGCCCCACTCGGAGTTCGAGCGGATCAGCAGCCTCTGCCGCCGGGGGGGGGAGATAACCCGCCGGCTCCTGGCTGTGGCCCGCCGCAAGGGGGGGAGGGTGGAGCCGGTGGGGGTGCGGGAGTGCCTGGAGGAGATCCGGGTGCTGCTCGAGCACTCCCTTCCCAAAACGGTGACCCTGGTGATGGATGTGGAGCCAGGGTTGCCACCGGCCCGGGCCGACCGGCCGCTCCTCACCACCGCGCTCTTGAACCTATGCCTGAACGCCCGCGACGCCATGCCGGCCGGCGGCACCCTGACCTTGACGGCCCGCAGGAGCGATCAAGGGGACGAGCCTGGCATCGAGATCCGAGTGGTCGACACGGGCTCGGGAATCCCCGTGGAGATCCGAGACCGGATCTTCGAGCCGTTCCTCTCCACCAAAGAGGCCGGTGACGGGGCGGGCCTGGGGCTCGCCGAGGCCCATGCAGGGGTGACCGGTTGGGGGGGCTCTTTAGAGCTCGTGGCCTCCGGACCCGGGGGCAGCGTGTTCCGGCTGTGGCTTCCGGCCGCCGACTCCGGCGAGAGGCGGGGAAGAACCCGCCGGCGGGACGGTACGGTGTCTCACCCTCTCACCGACCGGGTCGTCGTGGTGGTGGAGGATGAGGAGGGGGTGGCCGACCTCATGGCCCTGGGGCTGGAGGCAGCAGGGTACCGGGTCGAGCGGGCGCGCACCGGCATCCAGGCCCTGGACCGCCTGCAGCAAGACGAGCCGGTGGGGTTGCTGGTGCTGGACCTCGTGCTGCCGGAGCTGGACGGCACCCAGGTGTACCGGCTTGTCCGGGGGGTGGCGCCGGAGCTGCCGGTGGTTTTGGTCACGGGCCGCGAGGACCTGGCCGCAAACCTGGCCCGGCCGGGGCACCCCGTGCTGGCCAAGCCGTTCGGCCAGCGAGAGTTCCTGGCGGCCGTGGCGAGGGCGCTGGGCGGTTAAGCCCATGCGAAGGCTCTTGTTTTTCCTGTTGACGGTCGGTGTTGCCGCGGCCTCGTGGGCCGGCGGGCCGGTGCACCATGACCTGCGGGTGCGTCTCGACCCCCGTGCCGGGACCCTGGGGGCTGAGGACCGCGTGACCCTGCCCGCACCGGTCCCCGAGGTGCGGTTTTGGCTGCACCGCGACCTCCAGGTTGACACGACCGCGGCCGAGCTCTTGGGCGACGAGGAGGGGGTGCGGGTCTGGTACCGCCTGCGGTTCGACGGGCCCACCCGCACCTTCCGGCTCCGGTACCGGGGGGCGATCCGCCATTCCCTTTCCGGGCTCGAGGGGTACGCCCGGGGGTTCCGGACCACGCCCGGGCTCGTCTCGGACGGGGGGGTGTACCTGGCGGGGGAGAGCGGGTGGTATCCGGACACCGGAGACGGGCAGGTCACGTTCCGGTTGCGGGTGGACCTGCCCCCCGGCTGGATGGCGGTGAGTCAGGGGGGAGGCAGCGCCGGTGGCGAGGGGCCGGCCCGGTGGGTTTGCGAGACGCCCCAGGACGAGATCTTCCTGGTGGCGGGCCCCTGGACCGCCTACCGCCGGCCCGCGGGCCCGGTGGAGATGCAGGTGTACCTGCGCCAGCCCGATCCCGCCCTGGCCCGCAAGTACCTGGAGGCCGGCCGCTCCTACCTGACCATGTACGCGGCGCTGCTTGGGCCGTACCCTTATCCCAAGTTCGCCCTGGTGGAGAACTTTTGGGAGACCGGGTGGGGCATGCCCTCTTTCACCCTGCTGGGCCCCCGGATCATCCGGTTTCCCTTCATCCTACACTCCTCCTTTCCCCACGAGATCCTCCACGACTGGTGGGGGAACGGTGTGTTCGTGGACTATGCGCGGGGGAACTGGTGTGAGGGGCTCACCGCGTACCTGGCCGACCACCTGATCCAAGAGGGGCGGGGGCGGGGGGCGGAGTACCGGCAGGCCACCTTGCAGAAGTACGCGGACTACGCGGCCCGGGGCCGGGACCTCGCCCTGCGGGAGTTCACCGCCCGGCACAGCGCCACCACCGAGGCCGTGGGGTATGGCAAGGGGCTCATGGTGTTCCACATGCTCCGCCGCAGGCTCGGGGACGAGGCGTTCGTGGCGGCGCTGCGCACCTTCTACCGGCGAAACCGGTTCCGCAGAGCCTCTTGGGAGGACGTGCGCGCGGCCTTCGAACAGGCCGCTGGGGAGGACCTGGCCGGGTTTTTCCGGGCCTGGGTGGATCGGGTCGGGGCCCCGGACCTGGAGCTGAGGGAGGCGCGGGCCATGCGGCGGGGCCGGCGGTGGAAGCTGCGGGTGTCCGTGTTCCAGCGCCAACCCGGCCCCGCCTTCCCCCTGCGGGTTCCGGTGGCCGTGACCCTGCAGGGGGTGCCCCGGGCCCGCTGGATCGAGCTCGACACGGACGGGCGGTGGGCCCGTTGGGAGGGATGGTTCGACCGGCGTCCCCTGCGGGTGGACGTGGACCCTGCCTACGACTGCTTCCGCAGGCTGGATCCGAGGGAGATCCCGCCTGCCCTGAGCGGGGCGTTCGGCGCCGAGCGGGTCACGGTGCTCCTGCCCTCGGCAGCGGACGCCCGCCTCCGCCGAACCTACGAGGAGGCGGCCCGAACCTGGTCCGCCGGTCAAGAGGGGGCCTGGCAGATCCTGCCGGACACCGAGCCGTTCCCCGAGGAGGGGGCGGTCTGGATCCTGGGGTGGGAGAACCGCCACCGGCCGCGGTTCGCCGAGGCGGCCGCGACCCAGGGGGTGGTGTTCTCCAACGGGGGGGTGGCCTGGGACGGGAGCGGGGCCCACCGTTCCGGGGACTCGGTGGTGCTGGTGAGCCGCCGGCCCGGCAGCCCGGCCGAGGTTTTGGTGTTCGCGGCGGCTCCTCCGGAGGCCGTGCCCGGGCTCGCCCAGAAGCTACCCCACTATCACAAGTACAGCTACCTGGTGTTCGAAGGGGAGGAGCCCACCAACACGGCCAAGGGCCGGTGGCCGGTGGCCGACTCCCCCCTGACGGCCCAGCTGGCCAACGTGCCGGCGGCCCGGGCGATGCTGCCCCGCCGAGAGCCCCTGGCCCGGCCGGCACCGGTGTTCTCGGCCGATCGTTTGCGGGAGACCGTGGAGTTCCTGGCCGCGCCCGAGCGGGAGGGGCGGGGGTTCGGCACGCCGGGGCTGGCGGAGGCGGCGGAGTGGATCGCCCGGCACATGGCCGAGGCCGGGCTCGAGCCGGGGGGTGACCACGGCACGTGGTTCCAGGAGTTCCGGGCCCGCGGGGGAGAGCCCGAGGCCGAGGTCCGGCTGCGGAACGTGGTGGGCCTGGTGCGGGGCACCGATCCGGAGCTCTCGGCCACGGCGGTGGTGGTGGGGGCCCACTACGACCACCTGGGCCGGGGGTGGCCCGATGCCCACGCCGGGGACCAGGACCGTGTGCACCCCGGTGCCGACGACAACGCCAGCGGGGTGGCGGTGCTCCTGGAGCTGGCCCGGGTCGTGGCCGCGGCCCGCCCGGCCCGGAGCGTGGTGTTCGTGGCGTTCGCGGCCGAGGAGGCCGGCCGTCTGGGATCAGAGCACTTCGTGGCCGCGGGCCGGCCGTTCCCGGTGAGCCGGGTCGTGGCCATGGTGAACCTGGACACGGTGGGTCGGCTGGGTGGGGGCAGGCTCCTGGTGCTGGGCACGGGCACGGCCCGGGAGTGGGTCCACATCGCCAACGGCGCGGGGTACGTGACCGGGGTGAGGGTGGAGCCGGTGGCCCGGGACGAGGGTGGGAGCGACCAGGTGAGCTTCGTGGAGGCAGGGGTCCCTGCCGTGCAGCTCACCACCGGACCCCACCCAGACTACCACCGCCCCACCGACACGCCGGACAAGATCGACATTGATGGGCTGGTGCGGGTGGCCGAGGTGGCCCGGGAGTTCGTGGCCTACCTGGCCGACCGGCGAGAACCCCTCACCCGGGGGACATCGTCCGGCGCCGAACGGTCCCCGGAGCGGTCAGGAGGGCGGCGGGTGACGCTGGGCGTGGTGCCCGACTTCGCGTTTCCGGGCCCCGGAGTGCGGCTGTCCGGGGTCACGCCCGGCTCTCCGGCCGAGGCCGCCGGCCTGCGGGCGGGGGACGTGGTGGATCGGGTGGGGGGTGCCGAGGTCCGGAGCCTCGCGGACCTGGGCCGGGTGCTCAAGGCCCACCGGCCGGGGGACCGGGTCGAAGTGGTGTTCCGCAGGGGGGGAGAAACGAAGCGTGTGGAGGTTCGTTTGTTGGAGAGGTAGGACGCGGGGGCGTCCCAACGTCCTACCGTCCGCACGAAAAAGCCGGCCCGAGGGCCGGCGGTTTGCTCATTCACACCAGGAGCGGCCGTAGGTTCGTACGACCTTTCGGGGCGCCTCGGGCTCCCGCCTCCGCAACGTGCGCCGCAGCTTGGCGATGCGCCGCCGGCTCTCCTGGGCGAACCGGTACGCCGCCTCAGGGGCCAGGGTCAGGGTGGTGAGCACCACGGCCGTCACAAGGGTGGGGAACAGGGTGATCAGGGTCTCCAAGGGGCGCCTCCTCCCAGGCCCAAACCGGACCCGTATCTGAAAGTCGCGCGAAAGATAAGCGTTTCGGATCCCCGTGTCAAGAACAAAAAGAAGATAAACTCGGATATAATTTGTCTCCGTCCGGACGCGAGTGCCGGGGGCAGGCCCCTTGCCCCGCCCTCCGAGGTGGCGCGTCTATTTTGTCGCCAGGTTAAATGAGGAGCGCTCCTCGCTCATTCGGCCCGATCCGGCACCCGGTCGGGGTGGAGGAACCGGGCCAGGGTGCGCACGGCCCGGGCCAGCCCCGGGCCGGGGCGGGCGAACTCGCGTTCGGCCACCGTGAGCACCCGGCCTGCGCGCACCGCACGCAGTTCGCGGAACAGGGGCCGCTCGGACAGGGGCGGCGGGTTGCGGTTCATGGGGCCCTCTTGGATCACGTACACCTCGGGATCGAGCCGGAGGAGGGCCTCCACGTCCAGGGTGAGGAGCTTCTTGGGGACCCGCACCGCGTTCTCGCCGCCGGCCGCCACGATGATGTCGTGGATCAGGCCGTCGGTGCCGGCCACGGTCAGCGGCTGGGCCCGGATCTCGTACACCAGGCGGACCCTGGGGGCGTCGGCGACCGCTGTGCGCACCCGACCCACCTCGGCCCGTAGCCGGCCGGCCAGCTCTCGGGCCTGGGCCACACGGCCCGTGAGCACCCCCAGACGCTCCATCACGCCGAGGGCGTCGTCGATCGAGCGGGGGTCGAACGCGGCCACGGTGAGCCCCCGCTCCCGCAGGGTCGCCACGGCCCGGGCCGCGGCCCGGCCGGCCCGCGCCACCACCAGCCCCGGCCGGAGGGCCAGGACGTACTCGACGTTGGGCCGCAGGCCGGTGCCCACCGAGGGGACCCCGCGCAGCTGGGGCACGGTGTCGTCGTGGCGGGTGCGGCCCACGATCCGGTCCCCCGCACCGATCTCCCACAGGACCTCGGTGTAGGCACCGTAGAGCGAGACGATCCGTGGTGAGCCGTCGGTGCACACCCGGGTGCCGGTGTCGTCCACGATGCACGCGGCCAGGGCCGGGGAGAGGGGGCCCAGCAGAAGAAGGGCCAGCAGCCCCCAAGAGAGTCTCGTCTTCATCTTCTCGTAACCTTCGGTGGTTGGTTGTCGGTCGGGGGCCTTCGGCCCGCTTGAAGGCTGAAAAGCTAGTTTCTAGTTTCTAGTCTCTAGTCTCTAGTTCCCGCCCCGCCGGGCCCGCGGCAGGAACACGGCATGGGGCCGGCCCGTGGCCGGGTGCACGGAGACCTCGGCCGGGGTCTCGTACACCGCCTCCAGGATCTCCTTCCGGAACACCCGCTCGGTGGGGCCCTCGGCCCGGATCCTCCCCTCCTTGAGAAACACGAGGCGCCGGCAGTACAGGGCCGCCAGGTTCAGGTCGTGCATCACGGCGCACACCGTGGTGCCCTGGGCGTTCACCCGGTCCAGGAGGTCGAAGGCGTCGATCCGCCGGTGGACGTCCATGGCGGCCGTGGCCTCGTCCAGCAGCAGGAGCGGGGCCTCCTGGGCCAGGGCCCGGGCCAGCACCAGCCGCTGGCGCTCCCCTCCCGAGACCTGGGTGATGAGCCGTTCGGCCAGCCCCAGCGTGTCGGTGCCGGCCATGGCCCGGCGCACGGCGTCCCGATCTTGCGGGCCCGGCCGGCCGAACCGGCCGAGCCGGGGGTGACGGCCCATCATGACCACCTCGAACCCGGTGAACGGGAAGGGGATCCAGGTGGACTGGGGCACGGTGGCCGCGACCCGTGCCAGGTCGCGGGGGGCGGCCTCCCGGGGGTCGAGCCCCCCCACCCGCACCTCGCCCCGTTGGGGCCGCAGCACCCCCGTGAGGACCCGCAGCAGGGTGGACTTGCCGCAGGCGTTGGGCCCCAGGATGCCTAGGAATCCTCCGTGCTCCACCCGTAAGTCCACGCCCCGGAGCACCGGCTCGCGGCCGTACCCGGCCCACAGGTCCCGCACCGAGATCACGGCGACCCTGCCCCGCGGCTCCGGGGGCTCCACCGCAGGAGCCAGCAGAAGAAGGGGCCCCCCACCAGGGCCGTCACCACGCCCACCGGCAGCTCTTCGCCTCCCGGCAGCACGGTCCTCGCCAGCCCGTCGGCGAGAACCAGGAGCGAGGCCCCCGTCAGGAACGAGCCCACCACGAGCCTACGGTGGCCCGGCCCCAGCACCATCCGGAGCAGGTGGGGCACCACCAGGCCCACGAACCCGATCACCCCGCTCACGGCCACGCACGCGCCGGTCATGACCGAGGCAGCCACCAGGAGCCACCGCCGGGCCCGGGCGGCATCCACCCCCAGCTGGCGGGCCGACTCGTCCCCCAGGGCCAGCAGGTCCAGGTCCCGGCCCAGGCACCAGGCCCACACCACGCCGGCGAACACGTAGGGGGCCGAGAACGCCACGTGGGCCCAGCTCCGGCCGTTGAAGCTGCCCAAAATCCAGAACACGATGGAGGACACGCTGTCCTCGTTGAGGCTCTTGAGGAGGCTGATGCCGGCAGAAAGGGTCGTGCTCACCACGATTCCGGCCAGGATCAGCGTGTTCCCGGAGCCGAAGTCCCGGTCCGAGGCCAGCAGGTGCACCGCCCCGAGGGCGGCCAGGGCGCCGACAAAGGCGAACACGGGAAGAAGCCCGAGCCCCCAGGCCGTGTACCCACCCAGGCCGGCCAGGATCGCGATGCTCGCGCCCAGCGCCGCGCCCGACGACACCCCCACGGTGTAAGGGTCGGCCAGGGGGTTCAGGAGGATCCCCTGGAACACCACGCCGGCCACGGCCAGCCCCCCGCCCACCAGGCCGGCCAGGCACACCCGGGACAGGCGCACGGTGAGGAGGATGGTGCGGTCCACGGGATCGAGGACCGGCGGGACCAACCCGGCCGCCTCGGCCAGGGCCCGGAGCAGGTCGGCCGAGCCCAGGCCCGACGAGCCGATCCCCGCGGCCCACAGGAACACCAGCGGAAGGACCAGGGCGATCCCCAGGATCACCCGGCCGGGCCGGGCGGTCACGGGGTGCGGTCCTCCCCCGGCCGGACGAGGAACAGGCTCATGTACCCGTTGGCCCGGGCCCGGGCCTCACCCACCCCACGCGCCACCAGGGCCTCGGGCCGGGTGCAGTGGGACGCGAACACCACCCGGTCGCCCAGCCCCCGGGCCTCGAGCAGGTCGCAGACCCCGGCCGTGTTCCGGTAGGGCTTGAGGATGGCCAGGCTGTCGGCGGCCTCGAGCGCCCGCTCCACCGCGGCGGTGCCTCGGGCCGCGCTCACCACGGCCAGGGTCTGGTCGCCCTCGACCAGAGGGGTACGGGCCTCAGCCGCTGCCGCGGCGAACGAGGTGATGCCCGGCACCACCTCCACCGGCACCCCGGGCTCGAGCTCGCGGACGGCCTCCAAGAGATAGGTGAAGGTGGAGTAGGTCATGGGATCGCCCAACGTGAGGAACGCGGCCGCGGCGGCCCGCCGGAGCTTCTCCGCCACCCTCCGGGCGTGATCCCGGTGCACCCGGCGGGACCGCACGTCCTCGAAGGTGTGCCGGAAGGGCAGGGTGACCACGGGGCAGCCCGGCCGAAGGTGGGGCCGGGCGATCTCTAGGGCGGCGCTCCGGCCCGATCGCTCGTGGCCCGCGGCAAACACCACGTCCACCTCCTGGAGCACGCGAACAGCCTTCACCGTGAGCAGCTCCGGGTCGCCGGGGCCGACCCCGATGCCGTAGAAGGTTCCGAGCTGGGTCATGACGGGGCTCCTGAAGTTGGATTGGTCGTTGGTCTACGGTCGTCGGTCGGGGGCCCAACGACACGGTGGTGACCCGGAGGCATGGGATCTGGTGGAGCGCCGGGCGTGGCTCCTAGAGTCGCTGCATCCGGCACTCAGCCCGGCCTGCAAAGCGCTGTTGTGGCTCGATCCGCGAGAGCGCTTCGTGGTCCGTCGGCGAGGCGAGCATCGGCTGAGTGTCGGATGCAGCCTAAATCGGATGTTACAACTCACGCACGGCCGGAACCGGCTCCCGCCCCCCGGGAAAGCGAGCCTGTTCCGTCGCCGGGTCAACAGCTGCTCCTCCTCACCGCCCACACGGCCGAGCCGAAGAAGACCGCGGCGAAGCCGGCCAAGGCCACGACGTTGATCCCGGGCACGGGGGTGCCCAGGCTGGCCGCCCGGATCACCAGGCTCGAGTGGGTCAGCGGCAGGCCGTAGGCGATGGTCTGGGCCCACCCGGGCAGGCGGTCCAGGGGGAAGAAGGTGCCGCACAGGAACGACATGGGCACGATGAAAAACGTGTTGATGTGCCCCTGGTCGGCGTGGCTGCGCACTACCATGGCGGCCGTGACCGCGGCCGAGGCAAAGGTGAAGGTGTGAAGCAGGAAGAACCCGGCCACCTGGGGGCTGGCCGGAGGCCGGATGCCGAACGGCCAGGCCAGCAGGTACACGATCACCGCCGCCGCGATCCCTCGGAGCATGCCGTACACCACCTCGCCGAGGGTGATCTCCCAGGCCGGGATCGGCGCCATCTGGAACTCCTCGAAGATGCGCCAGTAGAACCGGGCGATGTTGATCTCGGTGGCCGTGCCGTAGCTCTGGGTCATGCTGGCCATGGTGGCCAGCCCCGGGATCATGAAGGCCAGGTAGCCCACCCCGTCGAACTCGACGTGCCGGCCGAGGCCCCAGCCGAACACCACCAGGAACAGGAACGGCGACACCGCGTACGAGGCCAGGTGCTTCTTCCACCGCCTCCGATAGATGCGCAGCTCCCGGTACAGGACACCCCTCACCCCGTTCACGGGTCCACCCTCCGGCCGGTGCGCTGAAGGAACAGGTCCTCCAGGTTGGTGCGGCGCAGGCCCGCCCCTGCCCGGTCGTGGCGCAGGAACGCGAGCGCGGCCTCCCGGGTGGGGAAGAACCGGGTGCGGGTTCCCCCCTCCTCCACCAGGTCCACGGCGTACTCGCCCAGGCCCTCCAGGAGCTCCCGGGGCGTCCCCTCCTCGATCAGTCGGCCCCGGTCCAGGATGCCCACCCGATGGCACAGGAACTCGGCCTCCTCGATGTAATGGGTGGTCAGGAGCACGGTCACGCCCCTGCGGTTCACGCTCCGGATCAGGTCCCACAGCCTCCGGCGGGTGGCCGGGTCGAGCCCCACCGTGGGCTCGTCCAGGAACAGGATCCGGGGCTTGTGCAGCAGGGCCCGGACGATGGTGACCCGCCGCTTCATGCCCCCCGACAGGGTCCGGCCCAGGCTGCCGGCCCGGTCGGCGAGCCCGGCGAACTCCAGGAGCTCCCGGGCCCGGGCCCGGCGCTCGGCCCGGGGCATGCCGTGGAGGATGCCGTGGAGCTCCAGGCTCTCGGCCACGGTCAGGTCCGGGTCCAGGTTGAGCTGCTGGCTCACCACCCCGATCTGGGCCTTGGCCGCCACCGGGTTGCGCACCACGTCGGCGCCGCCCACCCTGGCCTCGCCCCGGTCGGGGCGCAGGAGCCCGGTCAGGATGCGGATGGTGGTGGTCTTTCCGGCGCCGTTGGGCCCGAGGAACCCGTAGATCTCTCCCGTTCGGAGCCGCAGGTCCAGGCCGTCCAGGGCCCGGACCCGGCCGAAACGCTTCACCAGCCCCCGGGCCTCGACGGCCAGGGGCGGCTCGGGTGCTGGCTTCTCGATGGGAGAGGCGATGGCCACGGTGTCTTCCATGTCACTTCGTAACTTCAGTCTACGGTCAACGGTCTTCGGTCGTCGGTCAACGGTCGTCGGTCTGGGGCCTTCGGCCCGCTCGGCGGCTAGGCAGCTAGGCGGCCGGGCGGCTCTCGAACCGCGCCAAAGCTAGGGGGGCACGGGGTCTGCTGGAGCGCCGCGCGCGGCTCCTTGGCTCGCCGCGCAGCGCCTCCCACGTTCGCACCGTGAAATCGTTCGTGCCGGCCGAACGGTCATGAAGCCACCGCTGATGCCTCGTGCCTGCGCGGCGAATCTCGATGCCCGGCTTCGCGCGCGGCCGGAAGCAGGCCCCGTTCCCGCCGCAGCTACCCGGTTCAGGGAAAGTTTCTCTCCCCGTCGTAGGGCCCCCCAGGGACGAAGGGGGCTTTCCGGTAAGTTCGTAACAGCGGTCGTTGGTCGGAAGGCCGCGAATCCCCGAAGGGGTGAGGCGAAGGCCCCGCGTTGGGGCCTCTGCGACAACAAAAAGCCCACTCCGGGGGAGTGGGCTTCCCGTATTCGAAGCACCCGATTTCCCCTCTCTCCCGATCCACCCGGGGAGCTGCGTGCAAGGGGAGTCCGTCCGGCAGGTCTTCTGGCTCGCGATTCGTCCTCGGGGCCGCCTTCCCAGCCGCGATGCGACCAGTGGCACCAGTGGCCCGTCGTCCTCGCTCACAGCGGCGGGTCCGCGGGGGATTCTCACCCCACTTCCCTTTTCAGCCCCATGGGGCACCGGCGGACGTGTGTTGAAGGGGCCTTTTATCCCCTTGACCGGGCCGTGTCAAGCCGGGAACCTCCCAGGTTTGACGGTCGTTTGCGGCCCACGGTATAAAGCCGAGTCCGGCAGGGATGTCGCAACTCCCCTTCGATCCAAGGTTCCTCACGACCAATGACGGCCCTCGATCTGTTCGACCACGACCTGCCCGGCCTGGAACGCGTCTTCGAGAGGTGGGGGGAGAAGCGGTTCCGGGCCCGGCAGGTGATGAACTGGCTCTACAAGAAGGGTGTGACCCAGTTCGAGGAGATGACCGACCTCTCCGCCGCCCTGCGGGAGCGGCTGGGCCGGGAGGCCACGGCCGCTCTGCCACGGATCGCGGCCGAGCAGACCAGCCGGGACGGCACGGTGAAGCTTCTGCTCGAGCTGGAGGACGGCGAGCGGGTGGAGACCGTGCTGATGCCGGACGACGGCCGGGTGACCCAGTGCGTGTCCACCCAGGTGGGATGCGCCATGGGCTGCGCGTTCTGCCGGACCGGCACTCTGGGGCTGCGTCGCCATCTCACCGGCGGAGAGATCGTGGCCCAGGTGGTGGTGGGGCAGGCCCGCATGGGGCCGGACCGGCGGATCACCAACGTGGTGTTCATGGGCATGGGCGAGCCCCTGCACAACTTCGACAACGTGGTGCGGGCGTTCCGGATCCTGTCGAGCGACCACGGGCCGAACATCACCCGCCGTCGCCTCACGGTGTCCACCGCGGGCCTGGCGGACCGGATCCGGCGGTTGCCGCCCGAGATGTTGGGAAGCCTGGCCGTGAGCCTGAACGCCACCACCGACGAGGTCCGCGACCGGATCATGCCGGTGAACCGCCGGTTTCCGATCCAGGAGCTCCTGACGGCCCTGCGGGAGAGCCCGCTGCCCCCCCGGGACCGCTACACCGTGGAGTACGTGCTCCTGGGCGGGATGAACGACTCGCCGGACGATGCCCGGCGGCTGGTGAAGCTGCTGTCCCACGTGCGGTGCAAGGTGAACCTGATCGCCTACAACCCCCACGGCGACAGCCCCTTCGAGAGGCCGCGGCCCGAGGCGGTGGAGGCGTTCCGGAAGATCCTGCTGGACAAGAACTTCACCGCCACCCTGCGCAAGAGCCGGGGGGAGGACATCCTGGCCGCCTGCGGGCAGCTGAAGGCGGAGGAGGCGGGGAGGCTAGGGGGCTAGAAAGCTGGAATGCTAGAAGGCTGGGAAGCCCCCTCAGGCCCCTGGGGCCCGGCAGTAGGGAGGGTAACTTTCATTGGTCCGGGGCCTTCACGCCGGAGGCATGGGGCCTGCGGTTCAGGAGCCAGAGTTCAGGGGACAGAAGCCAGAAAGAAGGCAAAGGCACTGTGGCCAAAGCGACGTCGTGGGACCCACGGCCCGTCCCCTGACGTCTGTCCTCTGACCCCTGATTCCCATGCCCCCCGACTCCGATGCCGTGACGAGATTTCGACCGACGACCAACGACTGACGACCAACGACCAACGAACCCCAAGGATCACTGCATGGACAGGGCGATCGGAATCATCGGAGGAAGCGGGCTCTATGAGATGGAGGGGCTCACCGACGTTCGGGAGGTGGAGGTGTCCACCCCGTTCGGGGCGCCGTCCGACGCCCTGATCGAGGGGCGCCTGGGCGACCGGAGGCTCGTGTTCCTGCCCCGCCACGGACGGGGTCACCGGTTCTTGCCCTCGGAGGTGCCGTACCGGGCGAACGTCTGGGCCCTGAAGTCCCTCGGGGTGGAGTGGGTGATCTCCATCTCGGCCGTGGGCAGCCTCGAGGAAGGGGTGGCGCCGGGCCACATCTGCCTGCCCGACCAGTTCCTGGACCGCACCTGGGGCCGGGAGAGCACGTTCTTCGGCGACGGCATCGTGGGCCATGTGGCCATGGCCGACCCGGTGTGCCAGGCCCTGCAGCAGGCCGTGTGGGAGACCCGCGAGGCCGTGGGCGTGCCGTTCCACCGGGGCGGGACCTACGTGTGCATCCAGGGGCCTCAGTTCAGCACCCGGGCCGAGTCCTACTGGTACCGCTCCCTCGGCGCGCGGGTCATCGGCATGACCAACGCCACCGAGGCCCGGCTGGCCCGGGAGGCGGAGCTCTGCTACACCACGGTGGCCCTGGTGACCGACTACGACTGCTGGCACGAGACCGAGGAGGAGGTGAGCGTGGAGGCCGTGCTCGAGGTGCTCCACCGCAACGTGGACACCGCCCGAAAGATCGTGCGCGAGGCCGTGGGCCGAGTTCCGGCCGAGCGCTCCTGCCCCTGCGCCGAGGCGGCCCGGTACGCGGTGCTCACCGACCCGGCTCGGATCCCTGCCGAGACCCGACGCCGGGTGGAGCTGCTGTTCGGCCGGTACCTCACGAGCGGGGAGGGGGAGGGATGAGCGGCGATCTGCTCGTGGTGGGCTCGGTGGCCATCGACGCGGTGGAGACCCCGTTCGGCCGGGAGGACGAGGCCCTCGGGGGCTCGGCCCTCTACTTCACGGCGGCGGCGAGCCTGTTCGCCCCGGTGCGGCTCGTGGCCGTGATCGGCGAGGACTTCCCCACCGAGCGGGTGGGGTTCCTGGCGGAGCGGGGCGCGGACCTGTCGGGCCTGGTGCGGGCCGAGGGCCGCACGTTCCGGTGGAAGGGCCGGTACGGGTTCGACCTGAACGAGGCCCACACCCTGGAGACCCACCTGAACGTGTTCGAGGGGTTCTCGCCGGAGCTCGCGCCGGCCCACCGCGCATGCCCCTACGTGTTCCTGGCCAACATCGACCCCGATCTGCAGCAACGGGTGCTCGATCAGGTGGAGGACCCGCGGTTCGTGGCCCTGGACACCATGAACTTCTGGATCGAAGGAAAGCGCAGCAGCCTCCTGGACGCCATCGCCCGGGTCGACATGGTGGTGCTCAACGAGGCCGAGGCCCGCATGCTGGCCGAGGAGCCCAACCTGGTGCGGGCCGCCCAGAAGATCCTGTCGTGGGGGCCCAAGGGCGTGGTGGTGAAGCGGGGCGAGTACGGCGCCATGTACTTCGCGGACGGCCACGTGTTCGCGGCGCCGGCGTTTCCCCTGGAGGAGGTGTTCGACCCGACGGGGGCGGGGGACACCTTTGCCGGCGGCATGATGGGGTACCTGTCCAGCACCGGCAACCTGGAGCCCGACAACATCCGCCGGGCCATCGTGTTCGGGTCGGCGATGGCGAGCTTCAACGTGGAGGACTTCAGCTTCCGCCGGCTGGAGCGCCTCACCTACGACGAGGTGGCCTCCCGGTACCGCCAGTTCAAGACGCTCACGGAGTTCGAGGCCGAGGTGGGATGAGGGGGGGCTATGAACCCGGCGGGTAAACAGGCGCTATCGCTCCCTGCTCGGAGGGGCAAGGGGCCTGCCGGAGAGCCGGGCGCGGCCCCATAGCCCGCCGCGCAGCGCCTCGGACGTTCGGACCGCGAAATGGCTCGGATTCCATCGAGTTGTCGTGTAACCAGCTCTTCGGTCCTGTGCCTGCGCGGCGAATCTCATGCTCGGCTTCGCGCCCGGCCGGAGGCAGGTGCCTTGCCCCACCCCCCGAGGTGACGCGCCTAATCTGTCGCCGGGTTGCTAGCTGCAGTATCGCCGGATCTGCTGATGCAGCTCGGTGAGGTCGGCGGACTTGGCCACGCACCCATTGGCGCCCAGGGCCAGGGCCTCGTGGGCGGGCTCGCAGAACGCGGAGAACACCACGACCGGCATCTTCGGGTAGCGTGCCCGGATGCGGCGGAGCACCTCGAGGCCGTCCATGCCGGGCATCTTGAGGTCGAGGATCACGAGGTCGGGGGAGCGGTCGTCCAGCAACCGCAAGGCCTGGGGACCGTTGGCGGCGGCGAGCACCTCGTGCCCCGCCGAGGAGAGTTCCTCTTGGAGCAAGAACCGAATGTTATCGTCGTCGTCGACGAAAAGGATGCGGCCCACCGCCATGACTCCTTCCTGCCCCTCCCCCGCGTCCCGGCCGGGAAGTAAACCGCGCCAAAGATACCGGGCCGCTCCCCGGTGTCAACCGTTTTTTCTCGTGGTGGCTCTTTTTTTGGCCGCCTGCGCCGGTAACAAGGAGGCCGTCAGACGCCAGGCCAAGGCGGCCTACCAGCTCGGGGTCGCGTTCTTGGCCGAGGGCCGGCCGGCCCCGGCCCTGCGCGAGTTCACCAAGGCGGCCCGGCTCACCCCCGACGATCCCGAGGTGCACAACGCGCTGGGGCTGGCGTACTGGGCCCGACAGGAGGTAGGGCAGGCCGAACGGGGGTTTCGCAGGGCCGTGGAGCTCAAGCCCGACTATTCCGAGGCATGGAACAACCTGGGAGCCCTGTACCTCTCCATCGGCCGGTACGGGGAGGCGATCGAGGTGCTCCAAAAGGCCCTAGACAACGTGTTCTACGGCACCCAGGAGAGGGCCCTGACGAATCTGGGCTGGGCCCTGTACAAGCAGGGGCGCCTTGTGGAGGCCCAGCGCCGCCTGCGCGAGGCCCTGGAGGTGGCTCCGGGCTTCCCCCTGGCCCACAAGGACCTGGGGATCTTGCTCTACGATCGGGGGGAGTATGCAGAGGGCTTGGAGCATCTCACGCGGGCCGCAGAATCGTTGCCCCGGGATGCCGAGGTGTTCCTGTACCGGGGCCTGACGAGGCTGCGCACCGGCGATCGGGACGGCGCCCGCACCGATTTCGAGCAGGCCTGGAGGCTGGCGCCTCGGACGGATGTGGGCAAGTCGGCAAAGACCTATCTGGATCTCGTGGAGTAGCCCGGAGGGGGTTCGGCAACCGGCAGACCGAGGAGGACGCCCATGGCCACCACCGAACACGAGCCCCGTCCCTCCGAGCCTCACCGGTTCGGCCCGGCACTGAGAGAGGCCCGGGAGGCCGCAGGTCACACCCTGGAAGAGGTTGCCCACGCAACCCGGATTCGGCGAAGCTACCTCGAAGCCCTGGAGGCCGAGGACTGGGGCCGGGTGCCGAGGGGGGTGATCGGGCGGGGGTTTGTGCGGCTGGTGGCCAAGGAGATCGGCGCGCCTGAGGCCGAGCTGCTGGATCTGTATCACCGCTGCCGGCCCGACGAGGCCTCGGTCCCCGCCCGGAGACTGCCCGAGCCCGACTGGGAGGTCTCCTTGCGCGGGGGAAGGCGCCGGCTCCTGCCCGGCGGTCTAGGGCTGGTTCTGGTGATGGCGGGCCTCGGGGCGGGGTGGTGGTTCTGGGGGGGGGCGGTGCCCCCAGCCCCGCAGGGGCCGGCAGTGGAGACGGTCGCGCCGGGCGGGAGCACCCCGGCAGGGGAAGGGGATGGGGCCGCTGCGCCCGAACCGGAGGTGCCGGCAGAGGCCCGGGCTCCCGAGCCCCCCCCGGGCCGGGAGGCGCCGGCGGAGGAAACCGCAACGCGGACGACCGCCCCGTTCACCCTGGAGATCCGAGCCACGGAGAAGGCCTGGGTTCGGGTGGTGGCCGACGGCGGTGAGCCGGACGACCAAGTGTTCCAGCCCGGAGAGAAGCGCACCTACGAGGCCCGCAACGGGTTCTCCGTGAAGCTGGGCAACGCCGGCGGGGTACGGTTCGTGTGGAACGGCACGCTCCTCAAGGTGCCCGGTCGGCCGGGGGAGGTGAAGGAGGTGCGGCTGCCCGCGGAGCTGGAGGCCTTGCTGCCGTGATCGGTTGGTCCGGCGACCCCTTGGCCGCGGCCGCGGCCACGGCCTTGGGGCCCGCGTTCCGGGCCGAGGTGGCCGTGGTGCTGGGGTCGGGGCTGGGAGAGGTGGCGGGGCCCCTGGAGCGATCTGTTCCTTTTGCTCGGGTGCCCGGACTGTCGTCCTGTGGGGTGCCGGGCCATGCGGGAAGGGTGGGGATCGCGAGGGTGGCGCAGACGCGGGTCGTGGTGTTCCAGGGTCGGCGCCACCTCTACGAGGGGATCTCCCCGGGCCAGGCCGCGTTCCCGATCCGCTTGGCCCGGCGGCTGGGGGCCGGACTGGTGGTGCTGTTCGCTGCG
>Ga0256830_1000057_pt1 | contig 96820 bp, 81 predicted proteins | sample 128326metaG_FD_190537 | JGI IMG/M metagenome (GOLD analysis project Ga0256830, IMG submission 190537) | Hydrothermal vent microbial communities from Lau Basin, Pacific Ocean - 128-326 | ecosystem: Environmental > Aquatic > Marine > Hydrothermal vents | place: Pacific Ocean: Lau Basin | collected...
GCGCGGCCGTGCTGGGCGGGGTGTTCCGTGCCCCCGACCTGGAGTCCCGGGCCCGGGCGTACCGCCAGGAGGCGCTCCGGGTTTTCGCCAGCCCGGCGACGAAATAGACGTGCCGTCTTGGCAGGCGGGGCAAGGGGCCTGCGATTCAGGTGTCATACCAAGTTGCCATCCATCGGATACGTATCCGGGGGCGGGGCAAGGGACCTGCCTCCGGCCGGGCGCGAAGCCAGGCATTGAGATTCGCCGCGCAGGCACGGGGCGGGGGAGCTGGCTTCATGGCAACCGTTGGAATCCGCACCCTTTCGCAGTTCAGACGCCGGAGGCGCTGCGCGGCGAGCCAAGGGGCCGCGCCCGGCTCTCCGGCAGGTCCCACGCCCCAGAGGGCGTCAATTTGGCCGCCGGAGTAAGAGTAGTAACGGTTCCACCGGACGAACGACGAGGAGTCCTTCATGAGACCAGACACCGTTCCCCCCCGGGTGCTCACCGTGGCCGGGTCCGACTCGGGGGGAGGTGCGGGCATCCAGGCCGACCTGAGAACCTTTGCCCTGCTCGGGTGCCACGGCAGCTCGGCCCTGACCGCGGTCACCGCCCAGAACTCGGTGGGGGTCCAGGGGGTGTTCCCCGTGGACCCGGAGGCCGTGGGGGCCCAGATCCGCAGCGTGCTCTCGGACATCGGGGCCGATGCGGTGAAGACCGGCATGCTGTTCTCGGCGGAGATCGTCCGGTCCGTGGCCAAAGCCCTGGGGGAGCACGGGGTGGAGCGGTTGGTGGTGGACCCGGTGATGGTGGCCAAGGGCGGGGCGCCGCTCCTGCGGGAGGACGCCCGCGAGGCGTTGGTGCGGGATCTCCTGCCCCGGGCGCTCCTGGTCACGCCCAACCTTCCCGAGGCCGAGGTGCTCACGGGCATAACGATCCGTTCCGAGGCCGATCGCTACCGGGCCGTGGACCGGCTCCTGGCGCTGGGCCCCCGGGCGGTCCTCCTGAAGGGGGGGCACGGGCAGGGGGCCGTGGTCCTGGACCTGTACGCCGACCGGGACGGCCGGCAGGAGGCGTTCCGCTCACCCCGGGTGGACACGCCCCACACCCACGGCACCGGGTGCACCCTGTCGTCGGCGATCGCCGCGTTCCTGGCCCGGGGGGAGGACCCCGTGGCCGCGGTGCGCCGGGCCCGGGCGTTCCTGCACGAGGCGATCCGGCACGCCTATCCCCTGGGGGCCGGACACGGCCCCACCAGCCCCTGGCACGGGTCGCCCCTGGTGGCCCGTGCCGGGGTGCTCGACGACCTGTGGGAGGCGTGGGAGATCCTGGAGGCGGAGAACCCCGTGGACCTCGTGCCCGAGGTCCAGTCCAACCTGGCCCAGGCCGTGCCCGCGGCAGCGGACCCAGAGGACGTGGCCGCGTTTCCCGGCCGGATCGTGCGGTGCGCCGGGCGGGTTCGCCGTCTGGAGGGACCCCGGTTCGGGGCCAGCCGCCACATGGCCAAGATCCTGCTGGCCTCGGCCCGGTGGGGAAGCCCGTTCCAGGCCGTGATGAACGTCCGGTACGGGCCGGAGGTGGTGGAGGCGTGCCGGGCCGCGGGGCTGCGGGTCGAGGGGTTCAGCCGGGCCGACGAACCCCGGGAGGTGAAGAGCAGGGAGGGGTCCACCCTGGAGTGGGGGACCCTGCAGGTGCTGGAGCGGTGCGGGTACGCGCCCGACGCCATCTACGACACGGGGGACCTGGGCAAGGAGCCCATGGTGCGGATCTTCGGGGAAACCGCCCCGGACGTGGCGCGCCGGGTGGCGGCCGTGGCCCGGGAGCTTACGAACGCGAGGTGACACATGACGATTCTGGAGGCCTGCCGTGCCGGCCGGGTGCCCGAGGAGGTGGCTGCGGCAGCAAAGGCGGAGAACGTGGACCCAGAGGCCCTCGCGGCCTCGATCGGCCAGGGGGAGGCGATCGTGTGCCGGAACCGGAACCGGCGCAACTGCCGGCCCCTGGCCATCGGCAAGGGGCTTCGGACCAAGGTGAACGCCAACATCGGGACCAGCAAGGACCAGATGGAACCGGACCTGGAGATGGCGAAGCTCCGGGCGGCCCTCCAGGCCGGGGCCGACACCGTGATGGACCTCTCCACGGGGGGGCCGCTGCGGGAGATCCGGCGACGGATCCTGGAGGAGTGCCCGGCGCCGGTGGGCACGGTTCCCATCTACCAGGCGGCCGTGGACACGGTGGAGTCCGGCCGTTCGATCACCGAGATGGACCCCGACCGGCTGCTGGGCGTGATCGAGGACCAGGCCAAGGAAGGGGTGGACTTCGTCACGGTGCACTGCGGCATCACCCGGGAGGGGGTGCGGTTCCTGGAGAGCCAGCCGCGGCTCCTGGGCGTGGTGAGCCGGGGCGGGTCGTTCACGGTGGCGTGGATGCGCCACAACCGGGCGGAGAACCCCTTGTACGAGCGGTTCGACCGGCTCCTGGAGATCTGCCGGGAGCACGAGGTGGTTCTGAGCCTGGGCGACGGGTTCCGGCCGGGCGCCCTGGCCGACGCCACCGACCGGGGCCAGATCCACGAGCTCATGGTGCTAGGTCAGCTGACGCTCCGGGCCTGGGAGGCCGGGGTCCAGGTCATGATCGAGGGGCCCGGCCACGTGCCCCTGGACCAGATCCAGGCCAACGTGCAGCTCCAGAAACGCCTGTGCCACGGCGCGCCGTTCTACGTGCTCGGTCCCCTGGTGACCGACGTGGCCCCGGGGTACGACCACATCACCTCGGCCATCGGCGGCGCCCTCGCGGCCTGGGCCGGGGTGGACATCCTGTGCTACGTGACCCCTTCGGAGCACCTGGGGCTGCCCGACGTGGAGGACGTTCGCCAGGGCGTGATCGCCGCCCGGATCGCGGGCCATGCCGCCGACGTGGCCAAGGGCGTGCCCGGGGCCCGGGCCTGGGACGACGCCATGGCCGAGGCCCGGGCCGACCTGGACTGGAAGAGGCAGATCGAGCTCGCCGTGGACCCCGCCCGGGCCCGGCACGTGCGCGAGCGCTGCCTGCCCGGCGACGAGGAGGTGTGCTCCATGTGCGGCGAGTTCTGCGCCGTGAAGGTGTTCTCGGGCCGGGGGGAATGAGGCGGCCTGGGGTTCAGTGGACAGATTTCAGCTTCGGTAGGCCGCAAGGCAGCCTGTTTGCGGGGTACAGACTTTGTGTACGTCTCGGTCCGAGCGGTGCGTGCGGGGCATGGGGTCTACCTCCGGCCGGGCGCGAAGCCGAGCATGAGATTCGCCGCGCAGGCACAACACACGGGAGTTGGTTTCAGCACGGGTGGGTGCAAGGGGTACCATTTCGCGGTCCGGGCGCCGGAGGCGCTGCGCGGCGAGCATAGGAGCCGCGCCCGGCTCTCCGGCAGACCCCATGCCCCCTAGCCCGCATTATTCATGAAGCCTTCTGCTGCAACCGCCGATTGCACGCCATCTCGGGGCGTGCTCGCGCCTCGGGGCTCGACGTACCGTCCAGTACGCCTGCGCCCCTCGGCGCTGCGCTTGCCCCGATCTGACGCACACTCGACGGTTTCGCGACGAACGCTCATGAATAATGCGGGCTAGGCTTTGATTCTGGCCCCTGACCCCCATGCCCCCGAGATTTGGCGCGGTTCGAGAGCCGCTCGGCCGCCTAGCTGCCTAGCCGCCCAGCGGGCCGAAGGCCTCCGACCGACGACCAACGACTGACGACCAACGACCGAAGTTGCCATGGCGACCAGGGACCGGGCGGTGTGGGGGTGGGCGCTGTACGACTGGGCGAACTCCGCGTTCGCCACGGTCGTGATGGCCGGGCTGTTCCCGGTGGTGTTCCGCGATGTGTGGAGCACCGGGGTGGCGCCGGAGGTGGGCACCTTCCGCCTCGGCGTGGTGAACTCGGCGGCCAGCCTCGTGGTGGCCGTGGCGGCCCCCTTGCTCGGGGCCGTGGCCGACGCGGGGGGGCATCGGAAGCCGTGGCTGGTGGGATTTGCGGCCCTGGGGATGGCCGGGACCGGGCTGTTGGCCCTTGTTCCGAGCGGAAGGTGGATCGCCGCCGCCCTCCTGTACGGAGGGGCCACGGTGGGGTTCATGGCGGCGAACGTGTTCTACGACGCGCTCCTGATGGAGGTGGCCCCGGAGGAGCGTCGGGACCGGGTGTCGGCCCTGGGGTACGCCTTGGGGTACCTGGGAGGCGGCCTGGCGTTCCTGGGAACGCTGGCGGTGGTGCTGGATCCCCTGCGGTTCGGCCTGCCGGACACGGCTGCGGCGGTGAGGGCCTCGTTCCTGTCGGTGGCGGTGTGGTGGGCGGTCTTCACGGCGCCCCTCGTGCGGTGGGTGCCCCGCGGCTCGGCCGGCCCTCGGCTGGACCTGTCGGAGGGGTTCCGGCGGCTGGCCGATACACTCGGCAGGCTGCGGGCCCACGGCCCGGCCGTCAGGTTCTTGATCGCATACTGGCTGTACATAGATGGGGTGGACACCGTGGTTCGGATGGCCGTGGACTACGGGATGGCGCTGGGCCTCGGGTCAGCGGGCTTGATGAAGGCCCTCCTGATCACCCAGTTCGTGGGGTTCCCGGCGGCCCTGGTCTACGGGCGGTTGGGGGAGCGGGTGGGGCCCCGATCGGCGATCCTGGTGGGGCTGGTCGTGTACGCCGGGGTGACCGTTTGGGCCCGCGGCATGGACTCTGTGGGGGAGTTCTACACGCTGGCCGTGGTGGTGGGGCTGGTGCAGGGGGGGGTGCAGGCTTTGAGCCGCTCCTTGTTCTCGCGGCTGGTGCCGCAGGGCCGGAGCGCTGAGTTTTTCGGGTTCTACAACCTGATGGGCAAGTTCGCCGCCGTCCTGGGACCGGTGCTCATGGGAGCGGCAGGCCTGTGGACCGGGGACCCCCGTAACGGGGTGCTGGCCGTGACCGGATTGGTGGTGGCGGGGGGGCTGGTGCTTCTCAGCGTGCCGGGGGGTGGGGCCCGCCGCAATGCTGCATAGCCGCATTTCACTATCCCGGCCTAACATCATGGTTTTTCAGAGGGATTCCAGTACCCCATCGGCCACAAGATCTATCCTTTCGGTCATTGACGTTGCAGCGCAGCATCACTAGACTCGCTACCGTCACGAAACCCACGGTACGACGAGGAGGTGAAAGCCATGCCCGCACGCGAGACGCTTCTGGATCGAACGGCCAATCTTTGGAGTCAGCAGATGGACCGGTGGATCGAGTCGGTCAACCTCTGCCAGAACCAGTACGAACGCATGATGAACCTGTGGATGGGGCAGATGACCGAGGCTCAGAAGGAGGGGCAGAAGTTTTGGAAGGAGTGGATGGACTGCTGCACCAAGGGCCAGGCCGACTGGCTCAAGACCGTGCAGACCGGGCTGAAGGAGACGGCGGAGCTGTTCCGGTTTGAGCCGCCGTCCCAGGGGGCGAAGGGCTGACCTGCCAAAAGGGGCGGGGCATGGCGCCCCGCCCCTTTACTGGAGAAGGAAGGCATTGTCAGGCTCATGCCCCTGTCCTCTGGAACCAGGCCCCTGCACCCCAGGCCCCCGCCCCACACAGAGCAATACTTTTGAAGGGTTCAGTGCATGCTTTCCCTCTGACAACGGAGAAGGGATCCGCCCTCCCGGGGAGTAGGCGTGGGTTCCGGGCCCGCCTCGTTGACCCGAGGGGGGCCTGCAGGTAGGCTGCAGATGCGCCGATGGGACGCTCTCACCAGCGCACGAAAGGAGCCACGCAGATGAGAACCGTCAACGAGATCCGGGTCGGAGACCGGGCAAGCCTGGTGCGGGAGGTGACCGAGGCGGACCTTGCCCTCTTTGCCGCGGCCAGCGGCGACACGAACCCGATCCATTTCGACGAGGCCTACGCAGAGTCCACCTTCTTCAAGGGGCGTATCGCCCACGGAATCCTATGCGCGAGCTTCCTGTCGGCCGTGATCGCGGGAAAGCTGCCGGGTCTGGGCACCATTTACGTGAGCCAGACCCTGAAGTTCCGGGCACCCGTTCGGATCGGGGACCGGATCACGGCCGAGGTGGAGGCGCTGGAGGTGGACCCGGAGAAGAACCGGGTGAGGCTTCGGACCACCTGCACGAACCAGGACGGGGTGGTGGTGCTCGACGGCGAGGCGGTCGTGATGCCGCCCCGCCGCAAGATCCCGGCCGAGCAGCTGGAGGAGATCGCCCGTCGGCGGGAGGCCCTCGAACAGAGTTTGTGGGAGTATCGGAACTCCGTGCTCGAGCGCAGGCGGGCGGCCGAGGAGGCGATCCGCGCGTCGCTGGAATAAACCAGCGACGAAAGAGACGCACTTTATCGGCGGGGAGGGGCAAGGGGCCCGGTGGAGCGCCGGGCGTGGCTCTTACATCGCTGCATCCGGCACTCACCCATGGCGGGAGCCAGGCCCTTTGTCCCTCCCGAGCAGGGGGGCGATAGCAGATAGCTCCTGCTCAACCACCGGGGAAAGGGCCGCCCCCCTCTCAGATCCTCAGCCCCCCATCCACCTCGATCACCCGTCCGTGGACGTAGTCGTTCTCCAGTATGAACCGGAGGGCGTGGGAGATCTCTTCGGGACGGGCCATGCGGCCGACGGGGATCAGGGCCTCGATCTTCCTCCGCACCTCCTCGCGCATCTGGGAGGTCATGTCCGTGGCCACGTACCCCGGGGCGAGGGCCGCTACCCGGATGCCGTAGCGGGCGAGCTCCTTGGCCCACACCACGGTCATAGCGTCGATCCCCGCCTTGGTGGCAGAGTAGTTCGTCTGCCCGATGGCGCCGGAGCGGTTGACCGAAGAGATCGACACGATCACCCCTCCTGTCCCCTGGTCGACCATCCGCTTCGCCGCCTCTCTTCCGCACAGGAACACCCCCGTGAGGTTCACGTCGACGACCTCGCTCCAGTAGGCCGTGGGCATCGTCTGGACGACGCCGTCCTTCCTCTTGACGAACAGGGCGTCCCGGGTGATCCCGGCGTTGGCCACTAGGGCGTCGATCCCGCCGAGCCGCTCCACGAACCGCTCGAACAGCGCCTGCACCTCTGCCTCGGAGGCCACGTCGGCCCGGTGGGTCCAGATCTCCTCACCGGCCTGCCGGGCTTCCTCGGCCAGCCGGGCCAGGCGCTCCGCGTTGGTGGCGCACACGCCCACCCGGGCGCCGGCCCGGGCCAGGTCCAGGGCGAACCGGCGGCCCAGGCCCCGCGCCCCCCCAGTGATCAGGATCCGGGATCCCTCGATCTTCATGGGCCTCCTCCTACACCCGTTCCTTCACCCACCGGGCGATGGTCGGGGCCAGCTCCCGCTGGGACCGGCTGCTCACGTAGATGCCGATGTGCCCACCGGGGAACGAGAGCGTGGTAAAGTCCTGGGTGCCCACCACCTTCTCGAGGGCCTTGGAGGAGGACGGGGGCACCAGGTGGTCCTCATTGGCGAAGATGTTCAGCACCGGCATGGTGATGTTCTTCAGGTCCACCCGGCGGCCGCCGAGCTCCACCTCGCCCCGGATCAGCTTGTTCCCCTGGTAGAACTCCTTGATGAACTCCCGGAACGCCTCCCCGGCCTGGTCCGGGCTGTCGAAGATCCACTTCTCCATGCGCAGGAAGCTCCGCAGGTTCTCCTCGTCGTCCAGCACCGACACGAACCCCACGTACTTCTGCACCATGAGCTGCCACGGCTTCAGCATCAGGAACCCCCAGTTCATGAACTCGCCGGGCACGTTCCCGAACGCCTCCACCATGGTGTCCACGTCGAGATGCTGGGACCAGATGTTGAGCAGGCCGTCCTTCACATGGAAGTCGACCGGGGTCACCATGGTGATCAGGTTTTGGATGCTCTCCGGATGGAGCGCCGTGTAACAAAGGCTGAAAGTCCCTCCCTGACAGATCCCCAGCAGGTTGATCCGGTCCAGGCCGTGACGCCGCTTGATCACCTCGACGCAGGAGTGGATGTATCCGTTGATGTAGTCGTCTAACGTAAGCCACCGCTCTGCCCGGTTCGGGTATCCCCAGTCGATCAGGTACAGGTCCATGCCCTGCTCCAAGAGGTTCCGAACCATGGAGCGGTCCTCCTGGATGTCCACCATGTACGGCCGGTTCACCAGGGCGTACACGATCAGGACCGGCACCTTACAGGGCCGCTTCCGGCGGGGGAGGTAGTGGTAGAGGACCACGTCGTCCTCCCGGTACACGACCTCCTTGGGCGTGGGAGCCACGTCGATCTCCCGGATGTCCACGATGGAGTCGAGGCCGCGCACGAGCTTGCGGTGGAAGTCCACGGCCTCTCGCATGGCCTCATCGGGCGTGATCTGGATCGGAAACACGGCTCACCCCTCCTGCTTGGGCCCGGCCTCGGCCGGGGCGGTTGGCTCGGTCTGCGCCTCGTTCGCGGTGGTCTTGCCGGCACCCGCGGCCTTGGCCCGGCCCCGGCGTCGGGCGCCTACCGTCGGCTTCTTCGGTCCGGTCTCCTGGGCCGCCCGAGCCTCACGGAGCGCGTCAAGCTCGCGTCGCAACGCCTTCACCTCCCGCCGAAGCTCGTGCATGTGGCGGTAAGCGTCGTCGAGCTCGGTGCGGGTCGGCAGGTGCAGGGTCCGAGCGAACGCCTCGACGATCTGGCGCTCGTGCACCCGGTAGTGCATGGCCGCGTTCACGAATCGGCCCTGGATCTCGGCGAAGGACTCGGTGCTGGCAACCTCGAAGTAGGCCTTCTCGGCGCAAGACACCCACAGGTCGAACAGCTGGCGGGCGCTGGTGACGGGCTTGCCCTTCTCTGCCCGCTCCACCAGCTCCCGCAGGAGGGTCTCCATGGCCCGGACCCCTGCGTTGGTCACCTCGGCCTGGAACTCGGCCTGGGCCCTCTGCACGTCCACCCAGGTCTCGTAGGCCCGGGCCGCCTTCTCCTGGAACTCCCGGGTGTACCCGATGGCCGGGGCGGCCAGGAACCGGCCGAGTGTGGACTCGTAGGTGTCCCAGAACACGTTCATCATCTTGAGCACGGCCCGTCGGTCGCCGGCCATCGCCTCGCCCAAGTGGCCCCCCGCCTCCCGCGTGGACTCCATCCACGGGGCCATCATCTTCTGCGCTTCGGTGGCCCACAGGCGCCACAGCCCCGGCAGCTCTGCCGCCACGGTAGCGGTTCCTTGGGCCGTGGGGAGCCACCGCAAAGGGTTCTCTTCCAGATCTTTCTTGATCTGGTCTACGTACCGCCTCAAGAGATCGACCCAGTCCTCCCCGGCTTCGATCTGGGGCGCCAGGCTCTGGAGCATCTGGGACACGAACGCCACGAACCGAAAGAACACCTCCTCGCCGGCGAACAGGGAGCGCACCACCTGGGGAGGCAGGCCGGGGCGGCCGCGGGCCCATGTTTCCAGGGACCGGGCCATCTGCCGGCGCCATCCCTCCAGCCACTGGGACCAGAGGCCGTCCCCGGTGCCGGCGGTCTCCCCCGCAGCCGGCATCCACCGCTCCCACCAGGTACGCTGCAGGTCGGTCCACGCTTTGGTCGCCTGCTCCATCTGCTCGTTCCAGCTCATCACGAGACCCTCCTTTCGGCCCGGGCCGCAGTAACTTCGGTCCACGATTGCCGGTCTTCGGTCCACGGTCGATCGGTCGAAAAGCCCGAACCCAACGCGGCTACTTAGGCTTGTCGCCGGAGCCGGTCTTTGTTGGGTCGAGCCAGGCGCGGGCCCAGTCCATCTGGGCTTGGAGCGTTTTCTCCGTGAGCTCGGCCCACCGGTCCAGGGCGGCCCCTGCCTCGGCGGGGCCACCCTGCTCCCTGAGCAGAGTTCGTAGGTGCCGGACCGTGTCCTCCGCCTCCTCGAGGCGGGCCTTGAGCTCCTCGTACCGTCGGGCGAGCTCCGCGTACCGGTACCGGGGGACCACCCCCAGCATGTCCCACCAAGCTTCCAGGACGTCCTGGAGACTCTGGGGATCGGTCCGGCCCGCCCCTTCGGGCAGCCAGAGCCGGGCCCATCGAGCCAGGTCCTCGGGCCCGGGGGGCTTGGCTCCCAAGGACTCCATCGCCTTGCGGAGCGACTCGGTCCCCTCCAGGGCATCGGCGGCGAACCGGAGCCACTGACGCATCAGGTCGGGTTGCACGCGACGACCTCCTCTCCCCCCCTGGGGCTCCGTCCTTGTGCGGTGTGATCTGACAGGGCCGGGAGCGAACGAGGGTCCACCCCGACAAGATCACCTGAATAATCGCACTGCTGCAGCGCGTCAACGGAACGGCAGGATAAACTCTTCTACCCGAACGGGTATTTCCCGGATCCGCCGGCTGTGAGCCGGCCCGGGCCGCAGGGGGCGGACGGAGCGGATCGGGGTTTCCGGCCCGCGGCCGGCGTGATAGTCTGAAAGTTCCCAGGGACCGGGGGCGGGCATGGGGTTCAGGAGACAGATTTCAGCGGACAGAAGACAGGTGTTCAAAAATGCTCCCCCGACTGCCGGGGTGGTCCCTCTCTGTCCACTGGCATCTGAATTCTGGCACCTGATACGGCCGCGCCCGGCTCTCCGGCAGACCCCATGCCCCCCGGGCTTTGACCGCCGGGTCGAAAGCCAGTTGGAAGCGGACAGAAGACAGGGAATCCCGAAAAGCAGCTTGGGTTCCCGGGGGGATCCTCTCGGGGTACCGAAGAGCCTTTTCCCCGTCCACCGACTTCTGAATTCTGGCCCCTGAAACCTATGCCCTCGAGACCGTGAGGTGGCGCCAAAGAGGCGGGGCCATGCTTGGAACACTCTGGAATCAAGTAGGTTTTCATGCGTCCTAGCCTCCCAGCGTCCTAGCGGAAGTTACTGATTGCAGGTACCAATATGGATTCCTTGCGGTTCTACGTGCAGACGTTTGGGTGCCAGATGAACGACCACGACTCGGGGGTGCTGGCCCGCCTGCTGGAGGAGGCTGGTCACCTGGAGGTGGCCCGGCCGGACGAAGCGGACCTGATCGTGGTGAACACCTGCGCCATCCGGGAGAAGGCCGAGCAGAAGCTGTTCTCCCAGCTGGGTCGATACCGCTTGCTCAAGGACCGGCGCCCCGATCTGACGATCGCGGTGGGTGGATGCGTGGCCCAGGATGCGGGCTGCCGCCTGTTCCGTCGGGCCCCCTACGTGGACCTGGTGTTCGGCACCCACGCCCTCCAGGACGTGCCGGACCTGGTGGCCCGGGTTCGGCGCACCGGCCGACGGATCGCGGCCACCCCCGAGGAGCAGGACCCCGAGCGGCTCGAGGCGTTCTACGCCCACCACCGTGCCCGGGCGGTCACGGCCTACGTGACCGTGATGCAAGGGTGCGACAACTACTGCGCCTACTGCATCGTGCCCTACGTCCGGGGTCGGGAGCTGTCGCGGCCCGCCGACGAGGTGGTGGCCGAGGTGGAGCGGCTGGTGGCGCAGGGCGTGGCCGAGGTGACCCTGTTGGGGCAGAACGTGAACTCCTACGGCCTCAAGCCCCGGGGAGAGACCGACTTCCCGGCGCTGGTGCGGCGGCTCGCCCGCATTCCGGGGCTCCTTCGGATCCGCTTCACCACGAGCCATCCCAAGGACCTGTCCGACGATCTGATTCGCTGCTTCGGCGAGGTGCCCGCGCTGATGCCCCACATCCACCTGCCCCTTCAGTCCGGGTCGGACCGGGTGCTGGAGGCCATGCGGCGGAGATACACCGTGGCTCGGTACCTCTCGCTGGTGGAGCGCCTGCGGCAGGCCCGGCCCGAGATCGCGATCACCTCGGACATGATCGTGGGGTTCCCGGGGGAGACTGAGGAGGACTTCCGGGCCACGCTCGAGGTGATGGAGCGGGTGCGGTTCGACGGGCTGTTCAGCTTCAAGTTCTCTCCGCGGCCGGGCACCCTGGCGGCCCGCCTGCCAGAGCCCGTGCCGGAGCCGGTGAAGGAGGAGCGGCTGGCGCGGCTGCAGGCCCTGCAGCAGGCCCACACCCTCGAGCGCAACCAGGCCCTGGTGGGTACGGTCCGGCCGGTGCTGGTGGAGGGGCCCAGCAAGGCCGGAGGGGGCCAGGTGAGCGGCCGAACGCCGGAGAACAAGATCGTGAACTTTCCGGGCGACCCGGCGTGGGTCGGCCGGGAGGTGGACGTCCGGATCACGGCGGCGGCCGTGAACTCCCTTCGGGGAGAGGCCCCGGCTGCCCCGAGCGTCGGGCCGGACCATCGGCCGGGAGGCGTGGCGTGTACGTTCAGATGAAGATCGAGGCCGTGGCCCTGGATCCCCGGTCCAAGGGGCCGGTGGTACTCCTCAAGGACACCGAGGGCCGGTACACGCTGCCGATCTGGATCGGCGTGCCCGAGGCGGCGGCCATCGCGTACGCCATGGAGGGGGTGCGGCCCCCGAGGCCCATGACCCACGACCTGCTGCGCATGGTGCTGGAGGAGGTGGGGGCCTCGGTGCACCGGGTGGACATCGACAGCCTCGAGGACAACGTGTTCCACGCCAAGATCCACCTGGAGCTCCCGGGCGGGGTCAAACGTCTGATCGACAGCAGGCCCTCGGACGCCATGGCCTTGGCGCTTCGCACGGGTGCCGCGATCTTTGCCGAGGAGTCCGTGCTCAAACGGGCCGCGGCCGTTGAGGTGAAGGAGCCGGATGGGGGGGGCGGCGAAGGGGACGACGACCCGTGGAAGGAGTTCCTGGAAAGCCTCGATCCCGAGGCCTTTGGCAAGTACAAGATGTGACCGAGGGAGGTCTCATCATGTCTGCGAGCGAAGCCTCTCCTTGGTTGCCCCGGGAGCGGTTCGGAAACGCCCTGACCCTCTTTTCGGCCGACACCGGGCCCGAGCCGCCGGTGCGGCTGCGGCAGATCATGGCCCGGCTGCCCCGGGAGGTGGTGGAGCGGTTCACCGGGTGCGGGTCGCCGATCCCAGAGGCCATCGAGGGGCGCAGGGTGCTGGACCTGGGGTGTGGCACCGGTCGGGACGTGTTCCTGTGTGCGGCCTTGGCCGGCCCCACGGGCTTCGTGATGGGCCTGGACCGGGATCCGGGCAACCTGGAGGTGGGCCGGCGCAACGTGGTGGCGGCCATGCGGGCCTTCGGTAACCCGGAGCCGAACGTGGCCTTCCGCCAGGGCAACATTGAGGACCTGGAGGCGGCAGGGGTGGAGGACGAGGGGTTTGACGTGGTGATCTCGAACCGGGCCCTCAACCTGGTCCGACCGGGCTTGCAGGTGCTCCGGGAGGTGTACCGGGTGCTCAAGCCCGGCGGGGAGTTCTACTTCGCCGACGTGTACACCGACCGGCGGCTTCCCCACGAGGTGGCCTCCGATCCGGAGGTGGTTCGCGAGCACCTGGGCGGGGCCGCCTATGTGGGGGACTTCGTGCGCACGGCCCGCCGGGCCGGGTTCGTGGACCCCCGCATCGTCGGGCGCCATCCCCTGCGGCTGGCAGACCCCCACCTGGAGTCCCGGTTGGGGGGGGTGGGGTTCTGGGCGGTGACCTTCCGGCTGTTCAAGGTGCTCGACCTGGAGGAGGGGGAGGAGGACTACGGCCAGGCCGCCCGGTACCGCGGAACCATCCCCGGCTGCGCCCACCACTTCGCGCTGGACGCCGAGAACCGGTTCGAGGCCGGCCGTGCCGTGCCGGTGGGGGGGAACACGGCCCGGATCCTGCTCCAGTCCCGGTTTGCCCCCCACTTCGACCTGATGGGCGACTTCTCCCGTCATTACGGGCCGTTCGGGGCCCGCCGCTAGCTCGGCCGTGAGGCCGCTCTCCGGGGAGGGGCCGCGCCCCTCGGCCCTCGCCCAGGCGGATCCCCGGGCCAAACTGGCCGCCTGCACCGGCGTGCTGGCCGGGGCGCTGGGCGCTGGGCCGGCCGGTCTGGTCCTGGCGGCGGCGGTGGTGACCGTCGGGTGGTACAGCGCCCGGTTGGGGGTGCGGCCGCTCCTGCGGGGAGTGCGGCCGGTCGGGGGGCTGCTGGCGTTCACCCTGCTGTTCCATCTGTTCGCCACCCCCGGCGTGCCCCTGCCCGGAACCCGATGGCTGCCTGTGCCCCCCACCGCCGAGGGCCTGGTCGCCGGCCTGGGGGTGTGCGCCCGGCTGGGTCTGGCCGTGGTGGCCGCCCGGCTCCTCACCGCGGTCACCCCGCCCCGGGACCTGGTGGACGCTTTCCTGTGGGGCCTGTCGCCGCTGGAACGATGGGGCCTGCCCATGGCCGAGGCGGGCCTGAGCCTGTTGGTGGCGCTTCGGGCCGCACCGCTGGTGCTGTCGGAGGCCCGGGCGCTCGCGGCCGCGGTGTCGGCGCGGTGCCCGGCCGGCCGGACCCGCCTGTGGCTCCTGCGCCGAGGCACCGAGGCGTTGACGAGGCGGGTGCTCACCCGGGCCCGGTGGACGGCCCGGGCCCTGGCGAGCCGGGGGTGGACCCCGGGCCGGATCGGGTCCGACCGTTGGGTCCGTCGGAGGGGGGTGGACGCGGTTCTCTGGGGCCTGGGGGGAAGCCTGTTCGTGATGGGGATCGTGTGGTGATACCAATTTGCGATCAAGATGAGCTCATAGGGGGGCGATGTGGGGGCCGTCGGTCCCCCGCCGGAAAAGACGGCCTCGCCGAAGCCGGTACGGCTCGGTCCGCTGCGGCGCGTGAGAGCACGCGCCGCGGGCGCTCCCCTGCGCCGAGCGGCTTGAACGGCTCGGCCGTAGCGCTCCGGGCCAACGGCCCCCAGATCGCTGGCTTCGAATGCGACTTGGTATGAGCGGGTCGGAGCGAAACATCGCCCTGGTTCTCGAGTACGACGGCACCGGGTACGGCGGTTGGCAGGTGCAGCCCAACGCGCCGTCGATCCAGGCCGAGGTGGAGTCGGCCCTGGAGACGCTGCTGAAGAGCCGGGTCCGGGTCACCGCCTCGGGCCGAACCGATGCCGGGGTGCACGCCCTGGGCCAGGTGGTCCACTTCCGGACCCGGGGCCGCATCCCCCTGAAGGGGCTGTTCCACGGCCTGAACAGCCTCTTGCCCCCGGCCGTTGCGGTGCGCCGGGTCCACGAGATGCCCCCGGAGTTCGACGCCCGCCGCAGCGCCCGGGAGAAGACCTACCGGTACCGGATCCACCGGGCCGCCGCTCCGTCCGCCTTCGCCAGGCCTTTCAGCTGGCGCCTCACGGGGCCGCTGGACCTGACCGCCATGGCCGAGGCCGGGCGGCGGCTCGTGGGAACCCACGACTTTGCCGCCTTTCGGGCTGCGGGGTGCGGGGCCGTCACCACGGTGCGGACGGTCACGGCCGTGGACCTGATCCGGCGAGGGGAGTTCCTGGAGATCGAGGTCACGGGGAACGGATTCTTGCGTCACATGGTCCGGATCATGGTGGGAACGCTGGTGGAGGTGGGCCGGGGCCGGATGACGGTGGGGGACGTCGCCGACCTGCTGTCCCGGCCGGACCGGGAGGGGGCCGGGCCCACCGCGCCGGCCCGGGGCCTGGTGCTCGTGGCCGTGCGCTACAGCACGAGCCCCCTGGGGTCGTTTCCGTGAACCCGGCGACCCAGGTGCTGACCCGGATCGCCCGGGTGCAGGCTCGGAGCCGCAGGGTGGCCGCGGTGCGGGCCGGGGCCGCGTTCTTGATCGGGGCGGGCTCGATGGTGCTCGCGTCCGTGGCGGTGCTGGCCTGGGCTCCGGCCGAGGCGAGCGCCGGGATCGCGGCGGTGTTCCTGGCCGCCGCCCTCGTGACCGGCGTGGGGGGGGCGCGCCGGGCGTGGCTGGCCGCCCGGCCGATCGGTACGCCCCAGGAGGCGGCTGAGGCGGTCGCCGTGCTGTATCCGGACCGGAGGCAGGAGCTGGAGGCCGCGGTCGATCTCGCCCGGTGGGGCCCCGAGGGGGCCCGGGCCCGGGGGGCGAGCCCCGAGCTGGTGGAGGCTGCGGTGCGGGCCGGGGCCGAGGCCCTGGAGGGCGTGGCTCCGGAGAGGGTGGTGCCCTGGGACCCCGCCCATCGGGTTGTGGGGTGGGGGCTGGCCGCAGCCGCGGCCGCGGCACTGGTCCTGGCCGGGGGGCCGGAGCGCGCCCGCAACGGATGGGCCCGGCTCGTGAGCGGTGGGGAGCCGGCCCCGGTGTCCGTCGGGAACCTGGTGCTCGAGCTGTTCCCGCCGGGGTACACCGGGCTCGCACCCCAGAGGATCGAGGGATCGGACGGCTCGTTCGAGGCCTACCCCGGGACCCGCGTCGTGCTCTCGGGCCGGTTGTCCCGGTCCGTGGGCTCCGGCGTGTGGGAGGGACCGGCCGGCGAGACGGCGGCCCTGGAGCTGGCGGGCCGAGGGTTCCGGGTCTCGTGGCTGGTCTCCAAGGCGGGCGGGTACCGGTTGCGGTTCTGGGACGGCAAGCGGGAGGTCCCCTCGGACTTCGGGGCGGGGTCGGTCGTGCTCCGGCGGGACCGGCCGCCCGTTGTGGATCTGGTGGAGCCCGAAGGCGACCTGGAGCGGTTCCGGGACCAGGAGATCCGGGTTCGGTTCCGCGCCCGGGACGACTTCCGGGTGGAGTCGGCCGAGGTGGTCCTCCAGGGCGAGGTGGAGGTGCGGGTGCCGGTTCGGCTCCGGCCGGGTCCGTCGGTGGAGGGCGAGGCTCGGATCCTGCCCCTGGCTCACCCCGAGCTCGGTGCCGGCGCCCATCTGCGGGTGGAGGCCCGGGACGGGGACACGGTCTCCGGCCCCAAGGCCGGTTTGAGCCGTTCGGTGTACGTGTCATTCCTGGACGCCCGCAAGCTTCGAGGCGACATCGAGAACCTGGAGGAGCGGCTCCTGGACGGGGTGCTGGAGATCCTGGCCGACCTGCTCGAGGCCGGCCCGGGCACGGACCTGGCCCCAGCCCGGGAGAAGGCCCGGGCCCTGCTCACCCTGCTGGACGAGCTGGCCGAGCGGGTGCGGCTGGCCGCGGAGGACGGGGCGGCCGGGGCGGTGGCCGTCCTCGGGGTGGAGGCCGGGCTGCGGACGGCCCTGGGGCCGTTCGCGGACGGGGGACCGGGTGGGGAGGCCCTGGTGGAGGAGCTGGAGCGGGACGCCCTGTTCCTGGACCGGCTCCTCAGGGACCTGCGCATGGAGGAGGCCCTGGGGCTGGGGGACGAGATCGCGGCCCTTCAACGCAGCCTGTTCGACGACCTCCAGCGGGGGGCCGACCCCCAGGACCTGGTCAAGCGGGTCGAGCAGATTCAGGACCTGGTGGCCCGGATGGCTGAGCAGCTCGGCCGCAGCGCCCGGGAGATGCCCGACGCCTTCGCCAACGCGGACGCCGTGGCGAACATGCCCCGCAGCGAGCTGGAGGAGCAACTCCAGCAGCTTCGAGCCGCCCTGGCCGCCGGCGATCAGGAGCGGGCCCGGGGCCTGGCCGCCCAGATCCTCGAGACCCTGAGCCGGTGGCTCTCGGCCCTGGAGGAGGCGGCCCAGGGCGCGGCCCGTCAGGAGGCGGATCCGGTTCTGGCCGAGCTGGGGGAGGCCGAGGCCGCGCTGGGAGATCTGGCGGCGGCCCAGGAGAAGCTGCTGGGCCAGACCCGGGACGTGGCTCGGGACGTGTCGACCCGGGCCTGGGAGGAGTTCCAGGGATCCGCACGGGAGGGGTTCCTGGCTCGTCAGGAGGAGCGCCTCCGAAGGATCGAGCAGGCCGCCCGAGAGATGGCCCGCGAAGCTCCCCGGACCGGGCTCCACGGTGCTGCCTCCCCGGGGGGGGACAGCCCCCTGGACCTGTTCGAGAAGGAACGGGCCGTGACCGGGGCCGCCAGGGAGCTGCGCCAGGCCCTGGCCGAGGACTGGGCCTCGGCCAGGACCGCCCTCGAGGCTCTGGAGGCGGCCGTGCAGGACCTGCGGCAGGGGGTGGAGCAAGGGCTGAGTCCCGAGTCCCCGGCCCGGCCGCGGATCGGCCGATCGGCGGAGACCGCCCGGAAGAGCCTGGAGGCGATCCGATACGACCTGGACGCCCTGGCCCGGGAGCGGCTGCGGTCGGTGAGCCCGGAGGAGGCGGCCCGCCTGGCCGAGGCGGCCCGGCGGCAGGCCGATCTCCGGAGCCGGGCCGGGGACCTGGCCCAACGCCTGGAGGATCTGGGCCGCCAGACCCCGTTCCTCGACCCGGAGGCTGCCGAGCGGGTGCGCTCGGCAGCCGGTCGAATGGGTCGGGCCGGAGGCCGGCTGGGCCAGGGGGACCCCTTCGGCGCGGTGCCGCCCCAGGTGGGGGCCCTGGAGGACCTCGCCGGCGCGGCACAGCGGCTGCGGCAGGCCCGCCGGCGCCTGGAGCAGGCCGGGCAGGGGGGCGGCATGGCCCTCCTGCGCCGGCCCGGGGGCCGAGGCATGGGACGGGACGTGGACCGGGGGCCGGTGGAGATCCCCCGGGACACCGAGGCCCAGGAGCTTCGGGCGTTCCGCCAGGAGGTGCTGCGGGCCATGCGGGAGGGCCGGCCGCCCCCGGGGTACGAGGAGGCCGTGGAGCGCTACTACGAGCGCCTGATCCGGTGAGGCGCCGGGGAACGGGCCGAAAGGCCGCGGAGAATCGAGGACCCACATGATCCTCCGTTCGTTTGGGTCGGCATCGTACAGGGCGGCGAAGGGGGTCTGGCCGGCGGTCGTGGCCGCGCTGCTCCTGGGCGCCCTGTGGGTCGGGGCGGCGCAGGGCGCCGAGGTGTACGGCGTGTCGGCCCGGGATCTGGGGCTGTACCTGGGCAGCAACCTCCTGGCCTCCTGGAGGGTGGCCGAGGCCCGGCAGTGGGTGGACCGCTTGGCCGCCGAGCGTCCCGACGACCCGCAGGTGCGGGCGCTGGAGGCCCGGGTGCTGTTCTTCGAGGGCCGTTACGCCGAGGCCCGGGACCTGCTGGAGCAACTGGAGGCCGAGGGGCCGTTCCGGGACCTGGTGGAGACCACCTGGGCCCGGACCCGGTCCATGCGGGCCCGGGCCGGCGGGGGGTTCCGGGTGTTCTGGGACGACCCCAAGGACGAGATCCTGGTGGATCCGGCCCTGGAGGGCCTGGCCCGGGCCCGGGAGGCGGTGGCCGAGCGGCTGGGGTTCGATCCGGCCGGAGAGGAGGTGCGGGTGGAGATCTACCCCACGGCCGCCGCGTTTACCGAGGTGTCCACCCTCACCCGGAAGGAGGTGGAGACCTCGGGCACGATCGGCCTGTGCAAGTTCGACCGGATCATGATCACGAGCCCCCGGGCGACCCTGTGGGGGTACCGGTGGCGCGACACCCTGTGCCACGAGTACGTGCACCTGGCCGTGTACCGGTTGAGCCGGGGCCAGGCGCCCATCTGGGTCCACGAAGGGGTGGCCAAGTACCTGGAGGGGGCGTGGCGGGGGGAGACGGGGGAGGTCGGACCCGCGGGCCGGGCGCTGCTGGCGCGGCGCATGCGGGAGGGGACGCTGATCTCGCTGGAGGAGATGAGCCCTTCCGTGGCGAAGCTGCCCTCGGCCGAGGACACGGCCCTGGCCTTCGCCGAGGTGGGCACCATGATGGCGTTCCTGGTGCAGCAGCGGGGGCCGGACGCCCTGCAGCGCCTGGTGGAGGGCATCGGGGACGGGCTGGGGGACCGGGAGGCCCTCGCGGCCGTATGGGGCGGGCCGTTCGACGCCTTCGACCGGGCCTGGCGGGAGTGGGTGGAGGCGCAGGGGTTCTCGGAGGACCCGGTGGAGGTGCTTGGGCTGCACCTGGCGGATCGGGGGGGCGAGGGGGAGGAGCCCTCGGACGCTCCCGATCCCCAGGCCCGGGACTACCTACGCCTGGGCGACCTGCTCCGGGGCAAGGGGCGGATGGCGGCGGCCGCGGTGGAGTACGAGAAGGCCTACGCGTCCGCGCCCCGGGCCCCTGGCGTGGCGTCGCGCCACGTGCTGGGGCTCCTGACCCGGGGCCGGTTCGACGAGGCCGTGTCCGTGGCGGACCAGGCCCTGCGCCTCTACCCGGACCTGGCGGTCCTGTGGTACCGAAAGGCCCTGGCCCTGTGGGAGCTGGACCGGCCCGGCGAGGCCCTGGACGCCCTGGACGAGGTGCTGGAGATCAACCCCTTCCACCTGCCCACCCGTCGGCTGAGGGCCGAGGTGCTCGATCGGCTCGGGCGGCTCGACGCGGCCCGGGCCGAGGCCGAGGTGGTGGCGCTGCTGGAAGGGGGCCCGCCGAGCCACGGCCGCACGGCCGAGTGACCCGGCGCTCCACGAGGCCCCTGCGGGGCAGAGACTAGAGACCAGAAACTAGAGACTAGAATCTTAGGGGCCTCGTCCCGTTCGTTCGATGGGCAAGCTCTCCAGCAGACCCCATGCCCCCCGACTCCGATGTCGAGACGAGCTTTCGACCGACGACGAACGGCTGACGACCAACGACCGAAGTTACATGGAAGCCCCCTTCGGCCCCTTCGGGGCCCTACAACGGGAAAGGTAACTTTCGTTGGCCCGGGTCCATTGCCGGCGGCGGGGCAGGGGGCCTGCTTCCGGCCGCGCGCGAAGCCAGGCATTGCGATTCGCCGTGCAGGCACGGGGCACGGGCGGTGGTTTCATGACCGTTCGGCGGGGCACGAACAGGACTCATGATACGAGCGTAGGAGGCGCTGCGCGGCGAGCTGAGGAGCCGCACGCGGCTCTCCAGCAGGCCCCCTGCCCCCCGAGGCCTTGGCGGCGGTTCGGGGAAGCGGCCTGGGCGCCTAGCTGCCTAGCCGCCCAGCGGGCCGAAGGCCCCCGACCGACGACCGTTGACCGTAGACCGAAGTTACTAGAAAACGGGAGGATCGTGGCCGATGCATACCCAGCCCGCCCCTGTGGAGGGGAGTGACATTCAGTTGGTCGCCGAGGCGGCCCGGGCGCGGGACGCCGTGCGCTCCGAGATCGCCAAGGTGATCGTGGGCCAGCGGGAGGTGGTGGACCTGTTGCTGGTGAGCCTGTTCAGCCAGGGGCACGGTCTGTTCATCGGGGTGCCCGGGCTGGCCAAGACCCTGCTGGTCCACACCCTAGCCGACACCCTGGCCCTGGAGTTCAAGCGGGTCCAGTTCACCCCCGACCTGATGCCCAGCGACATCACGGGCACCGAGGTGCTGGAGGAGGACCGGTCCACCGGGAGGCGGGAGTTTCGGTTCCTGCCGGGCCCGGTGTTCACCCACATCCTGCTGGCCGACGAGATCAACCGGGCCTCCCCCAAGACCCAGGCGGCCCTGCTTCAGGCCATGCAGGAGGGCAAGGTCACGGTGGCCGGCCAGGACCACCCCTTGCCCCGGCCGTTCCTGGTGTACGCCACCCAGAACCCGGTGGAGCAGGAGGGCACCTATCCCCTCCCCGAGGCCCAGCTCGACCGGTTCCTGTTCTCGATCGAGGTGGATTATCCCGACGTGGACGAGGAGGTAGAGGTGGTCCGCCGCACCACGGCCGGGCCTCCCAAGCCGGTGGCCAAGGTGCTGACCCCCGAGCAGATCGCCCGCCTCCAGGACCTGGTTCCCCGGATCCCCGTGCCCGACGCCACCCTGGCCTATGCGGTCCGGCTCGTGCGGGCCACCAGGCCGGGCCCCGAGGCGCCTCGGGCGGTCAACGAGTTCGTGGCCTGGGGGGCCGGCCCGCGGGCGGCCCAGCACCTGATCTCAGGGGCCAAGGCCCGGGCCATGCTCGACGGCCGGTTCGCGGCCGGGCCCGACGACGCCACCGCCCTGGTGGGGCCCGTGCTCAAGCACCGGATCGTGACCAACTTCCGGGCCGAGGCCCAGGGCGTGGGCGTGACGGAGATCCTGGACGAGGTGGTGAGGTTCGTCCCCCGTGCTTGACCGGGCCGACCTGTACGACGCCGGTCTGGTGGCCCGGTTGAGCCGGTGGGGGGTGCCGGGGCCGGCCAGCCCCTACCCCCAGCGGGGGGTGCACCGCAGCTCCCGCCGGGGGGTGAGCCTGGAGTTCTCGGAGCACACCGAGTACGCGGCCGGCGACGACCTGCGCCACCTGGACTGGCGGGTGTACGCGAAGACCGACCGGTTCTACGTCAAACGCTACGAGGACGAGCGCCTCCAACGGGCGGTCCTGGTGGTGGACGCGAGCGGGTCCATGGCCTACGGGGCCGACGCGGGGGAGGTGCGGGGAACCAAGTACCACACGGCCGCCCGCTGGGCCGTGGCCGTGGCCGCCTGCCTGCTGCGGCAGGGGGACACGGTGGGGCTGGTGCTGATGGGGGGGCAGGGAGCCCCGCCGGCCCTGTCGCCTCGGGGCGGCATCGCCCACCTCTCGGCCCTGATCGAGGCCCTGGCCGGCACCCGTCCCCACGGCGGGGCCGGGCTGGCCGGGGGGTGCTCCGCCCTGGCCGACCGACTCGGCCGATCGGCCGCGGTGTTCGTGTTCTCCGATCTCCTGGACCCTGAGGACGAGGACCTCGAGCCCCTGCGCCTGCTGCGGGCCCGGGGCCTTGCGCCCCGCGTGATCCACCTCCTCCATCCGGACGAGCTGGATCTCCCCTTCGAGGACCCCACCCGGTTCCGGGACCTGGAGGGTCCGGCCGAGCGGGTCCTGGATCCGTTGGCGGTGCGGCGCGCCTACCGGGAGGAGATCCGGTCGTTCCTGGACCGGGTGTCCCGAAAGGCCCTGGCCCAGGGGGTGCCGTACGCCTTCGTCCCGACCCACGGGGACCCGGCCCCGGCCCTGGCCGGGCTGGTCCGAACGGCGAGGAGGGGCGGTTGGACTTCCTGAGACCGTGGTTCCTGTGGGGGCTCGCGGCCGCGGCGCTGCCGGTGCTCCTGCACCTGCTGGGCCGGCGGAGGGTGCGCACCGTGCCCGTGGGCACCCTTCGGTTCCTTGAACGGGCGGCGGCCCGGGCCCAGGCCCGTTGGAGGATCCGGCGGTGGCTGCTGCTGCTCGCCCGGATGCTTGCCCTCGCCGGCCTGACCCTCCTCTACGCGGGACCGGGGTGCACCACCGGAGGCGACGGCCGGGGGCCGTCGGGGTGGGTCCTGGTCCTCGACACCTCCCCCAGCATGGCCGCGGTACGGGACGGTCGTTCGGCCCTGGACCGGGCGCGACAGGCCCTGCTGGCCGTGGTGGACCGGGCCGGGCCCCAGGATCGGTTCTGGTTCCTCGGCACCTCGGCTCGGGACGAGATCCAGGGCCCCATGGATCCGGCCGGGACCCGCCAGGCCCTGGAGGCGGCCCGGGTGCGGGCCGGTGCCCACGACCTGGGTCGGGCCCTTGCGGCGGCCCGGGCCGCGGCCGGGGGCGGTCAGGGGGCCGTGATCGTGGTGGCCTCGGACCTCCAGGCCCGGGCCTGGCCCCGACAGCCGCTGCGGTGGGACGGGCCTCGGGTTCCGATGTTCCTGGTGGACTGCGGATGGCCCGATCCCGTGAACGTGTGGATCGGCCGGGTGGCCGAGACCCCGGAGGGGCTGGACGTGGGGGTGGGAGGGGGGGGCACCGATGCCACGGTCACCCTTCGGCTGGTCGAGCCGAGTCGGCCGGCCCGCAAGGCGTTCGTGGAGCCCGGCCGGGCCGGGGCCCGGTTCTCCCGCGAGGCCCGGCCGGGCATCGTGGATCTGACGGTGGCGCCGGGGGGCGAGCTGGCGTGGGACGACCGGCTCCGGCTGCCCTCGCGCCGAAGCGGAACGCCCCGGGTGCTCCTGGTCAACGGCGACCCCCAGGGGTTCGAGCTGCGCGACGAGCTCCTGTTCGTGCGCAAGGCCCTCGCGCCCGACGGCGCGCTGGCCGGGCGGTTTCGGGTGAGCGAGGTGCGGCAGTCCGACCTGCGGCCCGGCGATCTGGAGGGGGTGGAGGTGATCCTGGTCGCGAACCCCCGGCCGTTCTCCGGTGAGCTCGTCCGGGCCCTGGCGGAGCGGGTGGCCGGCGGCGCCACCCTGGTGGTGTCCGCGGGGTCCCACCTCGTGCCGGGCACGGACTTCGGCCCGCTGTTGCCGGCCCCGCTCCGCGACCGGGTGGAGGTTCCGGCCGACGACCCCTCGCGGCCGCCCTACGAGACCCTGGATCCGGCCGGGTTCGGGGGGTTCATGGACGTGTTCCAGGATCCCGGCCGAGGTGATCTGGCGGCCACCAAGGTCCGTCGTTACTGGGTCCTGGACATCCGGTCCGCCGACGGGGTGCGGGTGCTGGCCCGGCTGTCGGGAGGGGCGCCGGTGATGCTGGAGCGCCGCCGGGGCCGCGGCCGCCTGATCTTCGTGGGCACCACCCTGGACCGGGACGGGGCGGACCTGTGCCTCCAGGCCGGGTTCGTTCCGTGGTTGGAACGGCTGGTGCTCTACGGCTCGGGCCGGCTGCGGCCCCGGGTGCCCCCGGTGGTGCAAGCCGGGGTTTCCCTGGACCTGCCCTATCCGGGCACGGTCACCATCGAGGGCCCGGACGGGTTCCGGGTGCTGTGGGCGCCGGGAGACCCTGCCCCGGTGCCGGAGGCGGTGGGGCTGTATCGGGTGGTGACCCAGGCCGGGACCGAGGACCGGTTCTTCGCTCGCATCGATCCTGCCGAGTCGGACCTGGCCCGGCTGGAGCCGGCCGAGGCGGCCCGGCGCCTGGGAGAGGGTACCATGTGGGTGCGGCCCGGCCGAGGACTGCCGCTGACCGGCCGGAGGCTGCCCGGCCGGGTCGACGCCTCGGCCTGGGTCGCCGGGGTCGTGCTGGGGGCGCTGCTGGCCGAGGCCCTGCTCTCCGGTCGGGGGCGGGGCTGGGCGGGCCGGAGGAGGGCGGATCGTGGCGCATGATGCGGGCCTGTGGAGCCGTCGGCGGTTCCTGGCCGTCCTGGGGGCGGCGGCGCTGGGGCCCGGTCTGGCCCGGGGATACGGGCTCCGGTCCTACTTCACCTGGACCCAGCTGCGGTACCCGGGGGCCTGGGACCCCAACCCCCGGGCGGCCGGCCGGTTTCTGCGGGAGCTCGCCCGACGCACCAGCGTGGAGCCCGCGGGTCGCCGGCGGGTGCTCGACCCGGGTGACCCGGGGCTGTTCGAACTGCCGTTCTTGTACGTGGCGGGCCGGTTCGGGCCGCCGGAGCTCGGCCCGGCCGGCGAGGAAGTCTTGGCCCGGTACCTAGAGCACGGGGGGTTCGTGCTGTTCGACGACGCCACCGGGGTGGCGGACTCGGGGTTTGCCGAGGGGGTGGAGGATCTGCTCGGTCGGGTGATGCCGGGCCGCCCCCTGACCCCCCTGCCGGCCGACCACACGGTGTACCAGAGCTTCTATCTCCTGTCCGGAGCGCCGGGGCGGGTCTTGGTAAAGCCGTTTCTCTATGGTGTGGATCGTGAAGACCTGACCCCGGCCGTGCTCAGCGTGAACGACCTGTCCGGCGCCTGGGATGCGGACCCCGTGGCCGGGTTCACCCACCCCTGTGTGCCCGGCGGAGAGCGTCAGCGGGAGCTGGCGTTCCGGCTGGGGGTGAACCTGGTGCTCTATGCGCTCACCGGCAACTACAAGAAGGACCAGGTCCACATCCCCTTCATCCTGAAGCGGAGGCAGCGGAGGTGAGCCCGGCCGCCGGATGGGTGTGGAAGGCGGCCTCGGCCGGCTGGCTCCTGGCGCTGGCAGTGGTCGTGGCCGCCGCGCTGGCGGCCTGGGTGACCACCTCGGGCAGGGCCCGGGGATGGAGACGTTGGGTGCTCGTGGCCGTCCGGTTGGCGGCCCTGGCCGCGGTGGCGCTGGCGGTGCTGCGGCCTGCCCGGGAGGTGGCCCTGACCCGCGTCCGGCCCGTGCCGCTGGCCGTGGTGGTGGACACGTCGAGGAGCATGAGCCTGGGCAAAGAGCCGCCGGCCGAGGGGGTACGGGCCTGGGTCGGTCGGTGGGAAGGCCGGCTGGAGGCCTTGGGTCGGGCCTACCACGTTCGGTTCTTCGGGCTGGGGGATCCGCCGCCCGTCCTGTCGCCTGGCGAGGTGCGCTTCGGCCGGGACACCACTCCCCTGGGCCGCACGTTGGAGGCCGTGGCCCGGGCCTCCATGGACACGGCGGCCGTGATCCTGCTCTCGGACGGCCGGGACACCGAGCGGCCGGGCCGGGTGCCCAACGGTCTGCCGTTCCCGGTGTACCCGGTGGTGCCGGCGGGCACCGCGGCGGCCGACCTCTGGGTGGACGCCGTGGACGTGCCGCCGGTGGCGTTCATCCGCACGCCCACCGAGGTGCGGGTCCGGCTGGTGGCCCACGGCATCCCGGACGGGCCGGTGACGGTGACCCTGAGCGAGAACGGCTCGCCCCTGGCGGCGGAGCAGGTCCGGCTGGAGTCCGGGGCGGCAGAGGTCGTCCTCTCGTTCACCCCCCGTCGCACGGGCCGGAGGGCCTACCGGGTGGACGTGTCTGCCGTGGCAGGGGAGGAGACCGTCCGGAACAACCGGGCGTTCTTCCGCCTGAACGTGATCCGCGACAAGACCCGGGTGCTCCTGGTGGCGGGAACCCCCACCTGGGACGTGCGGTTCCTCCGCCGCCGGCTCCGCCAGGATCCGGGGGTGGACCTGATCACCTTCCTGATCCTGCGGACGCCCCGGGACCTGGCCCTGGTTCCCCAGGAGGAGCTGAGCCTGATCCCGTTTCCCACCCGGGAGCTGTTCGGCCAGGAGCTGCCCAGCTTCGACGCCGTGATCTTCGCCAACTTCGACTACGCCCCCTACGTGCCCCGCCGGTACCTGGAGAACCTGGTCCGCTACGTCCGAGGCGACGGGGGCGGCTTCGCCATGCTGGGGGGGGACCGGTCCTTCGGCCTGGGAGGGTACCGGGGCAGCCCCCTGGAGGCGATCCTGCCCGTGGACCTGTCGGGCATGGTGCCGGGCCAGGCTTTCCTTCCGGGCCGGTTTCGACCCCGCCTCACCCCGGCCGGCGAGGCCCACCCCCTGATGCGTTGGAGCCCCGACCCGGCCGAGAACCGCCGGCTGTGGGAGAGCCTGCCGCCGCTGGAGGGCATGAACTGGGTGCTCCGGCCCCGTCCGGGGGCCGTGGTCCTGGCCGAGAACCCCGAGCGACGCAACGAGTACGGCCCGTTGCCCCTGGTGGTGGCGGCCGAGGTGGGGGCGGGCCGGGTGCTCACGATCGGCACCGACAGCTTGTGGCGCTGGACCCTGCCCCGGGTGGGGGCCGGGGAGGACGAGGGCGCGTACCGGGACTTCTGGACCCGGGCCCTGCGGTGGCTCGTGCACGACCCGGACACCGAGCTGGTGCGCCTGGCCGTGCCTGCCGGGCCGGTGCGGGCCGGTGCGGCCCTGGAGCTGAAGGCCCGGGTGCTGGATCCGTCGTACCGACCGGCCACCGGCGCCGAGGTGTTGGGCCGGCTGAGGGACGAGGCCGGTGCGGAGCTGCCCCTCTCGTGGGCCGAGACGGCTCCGGGCGAGTACGCGGCCCGGCCGGTGGTGCCGCCCCGCTCAGGGGTGTGGACGGCCGAGATCGAGGCCCGGCTGGGCGGTGCGGTCCTGGGCTGGGACCGGCTCGGCATCCCCGTGGAGGAGCCGAGCCCCGAGCCCCTGCGGGTGGGGGTGGACCGGGCGTACCTGGAGGCTCTGGCCCGGGCCACCGGGGGGCGGGTCGTCGATCCCCGGGACGACGGGGTGTTCCGTGACCTGGAGGACCAGGCCCGGCGCCGCACCGAGGTGGTGGGCCGCCGGGTGGACGAGGTCTGGGCCCGGTGGCCCCTGTGGGCCCTGACCGTAGCGCTCATGGTCCTGGACTGGGGGCTGCGGCGGCTGTGGACCTGAACCTGGTTTCGCCGGACGGGCATCGATATGATTCCCGAACCCCCGGGCCCCTGCGGGGGAGAAACCGGAAACTAGAGACTAGAGACTAGAATTTGGGGGGCCTGGCCCGTTAGCCGAAGTCAGACCCCATGCCCCCGAGCCGGGATGCCGTGACGCAGCTAGGGGGATGGAAGATGTTTCTGGCCTCCCAGCTTCCTCGCATCCCAGCGGGCCGAAGGCCCGAGGTGACTCAACGCGGGTGAGATCCATGGCAGAACGACGCGACGACGATATGTGGGTCCGGCTGATCCGGGCTGCGGTCCGGATCAAGGAGCTGGCCCCGTGGCGGTGGATGGACGAGGCCCAGGTGTTCGGGGTGGTGGACCCCGAGACGGGCGAGCACGGGTACGTGAGCGTGATGGGGACCCAGGGGCAGCACCTGGCCGTGGCGGTGTACCGGGGGCCGGTGGGGCTGTTGGGGTTTTCGCGCATGCAGGCAGGGGAGCTTGAGGAGCGGCCCGAGCTCTTTTTCGAGATCCCCCAGCTCCAGGTGTCGTTCGAGGACCGGAGCATCCTGAGCCGGCAGGACTGGGAGCTGCTGAGGCACAGGGGGTTCCGCTTTCGGGGCCGTCAGGCCTGGCCCCTGTTCCGGGCCTACCGGCCGGGGTGGGAGCCGTGCCTCCCCGACGAGGCCGAGGCCCGGTTCCTGGCCCTGGCGGTCGAGCAGCTGTTCGATGTGGCCACTCGGCTCGAGCAGGACCCCACCATCCTGTTCGGTCCCGCGCCCGACGCCCTGCTGCACCGGGTGGCCCGGGGGCGGGGGGGTGCGTGGCGGTGGTCCGACCGGTACATGCCTCCGCCCGAGTTCCCGGACACCCGCATCCCCATCGCCATCGAGGGGAGCCTGGTGGAGCACGTGGAGGGGCTTCCGGTGGGCATCGGATGCGTGGAGGTGGAGGCAGGGCTGGCCCCCCTGCCGGTGGGGCCGCGGCGGGGCGAACGGTTCTTCCCCGTGATGCTCCTGATGGCCGACGAGCGCACCGGCGCCGTGGTCCACATGGAGACCCTGGAGCCCATGGAGCCCTACGAGTACACCTTTGGCGAGATCCCCCAGGCCCTCCTCGAGGGGTTCGCCCGGGCAGGCCAGCGGCCCCGGGCCGTGCGGGTGAGGCCCGGGCTGGTGGCCGGCGTGTTGAAGGCGGTAGAGCAGGGCATCCCCTGGCTGCGGGTCGAGGTGGTGCCGGCCGTGCCGGCGGCCCAGGCGGCGAGGGAGTCGCTGTTGGCGTTCCTGGAGGAGGAGCGGCGGTGAAGGGTTGTCCCGGCCGGGCCGGGCCGGGCCGGCCGCCGGGCCTCCGTCCGCGGGGTTTGCGGTGAGGCGCGTGCTGTGGGGGATGCTCGGCGTGGTGGGGACGGTGGTGGCCGGGCTGTGGGCCTTGGGCTTGCCGCCGGTGGAGCGGGCCGTGGTGGGGTGGGCCCAGGCCCGTGCGGGCCGGGCGGGCATCGACCTGGAGGTCGGATCCTTCGACTTCGATCCGTGGAAGGTGCGGGTCAGGGTGCAGGCGCTCCACGTGCGGGGTCCCTCGGGCCGGTGGCGGGTGGACCTGGACGAGGGCGAGGTGCGGCTCCACCCGGGCCGGTCCCTGGCGGGCCGGCCCCGGCTGACCCTGCGGCTGGTGCGGCCCCGTGTGCGGGTGGCGGCCGGACCGGGTGGTAGGGAGGGCCGCCCGCGGCAGGGACCGTCGGAGGGAGCCCGGCTCTGGCTGGCCTCGGTGGAGGAGCTGGAGATCGTCGGCGGCGAGGTCTCCTGGGCCGACCCTTCCCGGGAGCTGGAGGTGATCCTTCGGTCGATCGACGGCCGCTGGGAGGACGACCGGGGGGAGGTGCGGCTGGGCCGGGGCGAGGTGCGATGGGCCGGCCGGGCGCAGGCCTTGGAGGCCGTGTTCCGGGGTTCGCGCCGGTGGGGCGTGCTCCGGATCGACGAGGCGTCCCTGAAGCTGCCGTGGGCCTCGGTGGGCCTGGACGGCACGTGGGGAAGGCGCGATCGGCTGGCCCTGGCCCTGCGGATCGGGCTGCGGGCCGGCGAGGTCCCGGCGGAGTGGATCGCGGCGGCCCGCTTGGGGCGGTTCGCGCCGCTGGCCGGCGAGGTCTCGGTGGTGGGCCGGGTCGGGGGCACCGTGTCCGAGCCCGCGGCCGAGGGCACGGTTCGGCTGTCGGACGGACGGTTCGGTCCGGTGACCGGGGCCACCGCCCGGGCCGCGTGGAAGGCGGACGGGGCCGGCCTTCGGTTCACCGGGCTGCGGGTCACGAGCTCGGTGGGCGGGGTGGACGCCATGGAGGGCGGGCTGTACTGGGACGGCGGGCTCCGGCTGAAAGCGGCCGGCCGGGTGGAGGGGTTTGACCTGCGTCCCTTCATGGGCCTGTTCGTGCCCAGATGGTTCCCCGTGGGCCTGCGGGCCGCCGGCCGGGTGGAGGCCCGGGGCTCCCTGCGGCCGCGGCTCGCGCTGCGCTACCGGCTGGCCTGCGGGGTGGAGGGGCTGGACGTGACCGTGCGGCCGGGAGAGGCTCCGGTGTACGGCCTGGACCGGGCCCGGGTGGAGGCCGAGGGCACGGTGGGAACCCGCGAACTGACGGTGGACCGGGCCGACATCCGGTCCGGCTCGGCCCGGGTGCGAATCTCCAAGGGCCGGGTGGAGTACCGCAAGGGCTTGTGGTTCGACACCGAGCTGTCCTTCGAGGATCTAGCCCTGGCCGGCCGGTGGGCCCCCCCCGGCCTGCAGGCGAGCGGCACGGCGCGGGGCCGGTTCGGCGGTCCCTACCGGAACCTGGAGTTCACCTACGACCTCGCGGCCGGGGTGGCCTATCGAGGCGTAAATCTGGGACCGGTGGAGGCCCGGGTCTGGCTGGACTACCGTGGGCTGCGGATTGACGGGGGGCGGTGGACCCTCCCCTGGGGCCAAGTGGAGGGGGAGGGGGCTGTGGGGTGGACCTCGGACCGCCCTATCGATCTCACTGTGGAGGCTTGGGAGGCAGACCTGGCCGGCTTGGCCGGGGCCGTGGGGGAGATGGGCTGGCCGGTTCCGGTGGAGGTCGGGGGCACGGCCGCGGTCCGGGCCCGGGTGACGGGCGGCCCGCGGGATCCCCGGTTCGAGGCCCGCATCAAGGGCCAAGGGGTGGCGGTGGGCCGCCTGCGGATCCCGGACCTGACCGCCACGGTGCGGGCCCGGCCGGGGCGGTGGGTGGTGGAGGAGTTCCGAGCGGGGGTGTACGGGGGCATCGCCCGGGGGGCGGGCCGGGGGGACCGGGTCGGGCTGGAGGCGCGGGTGGACCTGGGGGGTGTGGATCTGGACCGGCTGGCCGGGGCGCTCGGGACGCGCCCGGGCCCCCGGCTGCGGGTCGGCTTGTTTCAGGGGCGGGTCGACGTGACTGGCCCGTACGCCTTCCCGCGGGTTCGCGCCGAGGGCACGGTGACCGGGGCGGTGGTGGCCGGCCGAAACCTCGGCCCGGTGGCCGTGACCGCCGGGTGGCAGGAAGGACGGGTGAGGGCTCGGGCCCGGGCGTACGGAGGCGCGGTGCGGGTGGAGGCCCAGGTCGTGCCCCGGCCGGCCGGCCGGCTGCGGGTGGCATGGACGCTGGAGGGATGGGACCCCGGGGAATGGGAAGGTCTGCTGCCCCGGGGGCTCCGGCTGGGGCGGCTGGACGGCAGTGGCACCGTGGAGGGCCGCATCGGGGCCCCGCTCCCCATCTGGACCGCCGAAGGGGAGGTGAAGGCCGGGGCCGTGACCTACCTGGGCAGGCCGGCGGGGTCGGTGAAGATCCGCGCCGACGCAGGAGGCAAGGGGGTCGGCTTCCGGGTCTGGGTGCCCGAGCTGGGCACCCGGGCCGAGGGCCTGTGGTCCCTGGAGCCGGGCTGGCCTCTGGAGATCAAGGTGGACGTGGCCGACCTGCCCCTGGACCGGGTGGCCCGGGGGGGGTGGGACGGCCGGATCTCGGGCAGCCTCCGGGGGGTCGGGGGGATGCGGGGGCTGTTGAAGGCCCGGTCGCCGGCAGAGGTGGTGTCGGCCCTGGCCGAGGTGCGGGGCGAGGTCTCCTGGAGGAACCTCCGGATTCCAGGCGGGGGGGCGGTCCCCGACGGAACCGCCCGGCTGGAGACGAGAGAGGCGCTGCCCCTCGTGGAGGTGTCGGCCGGCCCGGTGGCAGGGACCCTCCGGCTGCTGGACCGCCGGGATCTCGCGTGGCGGGCGAGCGCCCGGCTGCGGGACGTGCGGCCCGAACTCTACGTGGGGCCCTGGATTCCCCCGGGCTGGGGAGGCCGGGTGAGCGGCACGGCCAAGGCCGAGGGTCGCGCCGAGCGGTTGGAGACGGCTTCGATCGAGCTCCGGGTCGAGGACCTGGCGGGGCCGGGGCTCCGGCCCTCGCGGTGGGAGGTGGCGGCCCGGCTCGCCGGGGGGCGGTGGGAGGCCACGGCAAAGGGGGGGGAGACGCTGCGGGCGGAAGGAGCCTGGTCCCTGGCAGAGGGCGGGTCCGGCCGGGTGGTGCTCCGGGGGTTCGCTCCGGCCGAGTGGGTGGCGGAGGGCCGCTGGCCGAAGGACGTGGAGGCCCGGGTGGACGGGGAGGTCGCGTTCCAGGTGGCGGCCCGGGGAGCCCTGTCGGCCGAGGCGGACCTGTCCCGGGTGACCGTGTCGGTGCCGCCGGTCCGGTTGCGCAACCACGGGCCGGTGCGGGTGCGCTGGGACGGTGGGACGCTCCGGTTCGACCAGGTGTGGCTCGAGAACGGGGAGTTCACCGTCACCCTTTCGGGCAGGGCCGGCCTCGAGGAGGGGTGGGCGGTTCGGGGGAAGGCCCGGTGTGACCTTGCCGCGCTGGCCCGGTTCCTGCCACCGGTGGAGTCGGCCCGGGGCGTCCTGTTCGCCGACCTCCAGGTGGTGGGCCCCTGGGCGTCCCCCGCTCTCAGGGGGCCGATCCGGGTGCTGCCGGGGGCCGAGGCGCGGCTGAAGGCGGTGGCGTTGCCCATCACCGAGGCAGAGGCCTCCGCGTACCTGGATCCCCAGGAAGGGCTGCTGCTGGAGTGGTTCGACGCGGCCGTGGGCAGCGGCCGGATCCACCTGGAGGGCCGGGTGCCGCTGCAAGGGATCCGCCCCACGGACCTACGGATGTGGGCCGAGGTTCGGGACGTGGCCTACGAGCAGCCCCCCGGGGTGAGCTACCAGGCGGACGCGGATCTGCTGATCTCGGGGCTTCCGCCGAACCTGCGGATTGGCGGCGAGATCCGGCTGGACCGGTTCCGGTACACCCGTCGAATCTCGTGGAAGACCATGCTCCTCAATCTGCTCCAACGCCGACCCCGCCGGGTCGAGGCAGCCGCGTCCGAGGGTGGGGTGGTGGTGGATCTGGCAGTTCGGGGCGATCGGGACCTGCGGATCGAGAACAACCTGGCCCAGGTGGACCTGGCGGCGGATCTGCGGGTGCGGGGAGCCCTGCCCCGGCCCCTCCTCTGGGGGCGGGTGGAGTTCACAGGAGGCGAGGTGCGGTTCCGAAACACGGTGTATGAGGTACGGCGGAGTGCGGTGGAGTTCCTGGGGGATGCCGGCCCGGCTCCCCTGCTGGACGTGCACGCCCGGGCCCAGATCTCGGGATACCTGGTGAACGTGGATCTCACGGGACCCCTCGACGATTACCAGGTGTTCCTGTCGAGCTCCCCTCCCCTGGACCGCACGGATATCGTGTCGCTTCTGACCCTGGGGGCCACCTCCGACACCTTGGCAGGGGGGCAAGGCGTTTCCGCGGCCGAGGCCGCCAGCTTTCTGACCGGCAAGGTGCAGGACACCCTGGAGTCTGGGGTGGGCGAGATCCTGGGGTTCGACCAGTTCCACATCGACCCGGCCTACTCTCCGGCGGCCCAGAGCACGGTGCCCCGGATCACCATCGGCAAGGCGATCACCCGAGAGCTGTACGCCCGGTACGCCGCAACCATCGGTGCCGAGACATCCCAAGATCTGGAGGTGCAGTACCGGCTCAGCCCCCACGTGTCCGTTCTGGGTACCTGGTCCGACCGAGGCTCCGAGACCTCGGGGTCCCTGGGTGGAGAGGTCCGGTTCCGGTTTTCGTTCCGATGAGGCGGCTGGTTTCCCTTCTGCTGGCGCTGGTGCTGGGGGCGGGCACGGCCGCTGCCGGCAAGAGCCGGGACGTGGTCTCCCGGCTGGTGGTCGAGAACCGCACGCAGGTGCGTGACAAGGAGGTCCTGCGGCTGCTTGGGTTGCGGGCGGGCAGGCCTCTGAACAGCCGGGAGATCGAGCGGGGCCTGGGGCTTCTCGCCCGAAAGGTGGAGGTGGGGGAGGTCCGGGTCGAGACCGAGCCGGGGGCCGCCGGGGGGGAGACAGTCACGGTCACAGTGCTCCCGAGGCTCCTGGTGCGGTCGGTGGGGGTGCGGGGCGGGCCCCGCCGTGTCCGGGAGCGGGCCGAGGCCCGGTTGCGCACGGTGCCGGACCGGCCGGTGGTGTGGGCCCGGATCGAGAAGGACCGGGCGGAGGTCCGCGAGGTGTTCCGGAGAGAGGGGTACCCCGAGGCCCGGGTCACGCCGGAGGTCCGTCCTGGCGGTTCCGGCCAGTGGGCCGAGGTGGTGTTCCGGGTGGAGCCGGGGGAGCCCCGCCGGATCGTCGAGGTGAGCTGGCCCCCAGACTTCCCGGTGGAGCCGTGGCGCCGCGAGGCCCTGTTGGGACTGGGGCGGGGAGATCGGGCGAGCGAGCCGGACCTGGAGGCCGGGGTCCGGCGGCTCGTGTCGTTCCTCCGGCGAAGCGGCTACCCCGAGGCCCGGCCCGGCCGCAGCCGGTTCATCCCGACGGAAGGGGGCGTCCGGCTCGCCGTGGGCGTGATCGCCGGCCGGCCGATCCGCTTCCGTTTCGAAGGGGTTTCGGAGTGGCGGAAAGGGGCGCTGCGGGCCGCGCTCCGGGAACGGTTCGGCCAACCCGTGGACCGAGCCTGGCTGGATGCCGCGGCTGGGGCCGTGGCCGAGGTGCTGCGGGCCGACGGGTATCGGGACGTGCGTGTGAGCCCCTGGGAGGGTCCGGCCGGGGAACGGGTGGTCACGTTTCGGATCGAGCCGGGGCCGCGGGTCGCGGTGAAGCGGGTGGAGTTCCGGGGGAACGAGACCCTGTCGGCCCGACGGCTCCGGCGGTACATGGCCCTGGTGCAAGGGGGGGTGCTGAGACCCCCGCCGTTCACCCAGGATGCCCTGGAGCGGGATCTCCGGGTCCTGACCGAGTACTACGCCACCAAGGGGTTCTGGGACGCGCGGGTGTCCTTGGAGGAGATGACCGTCGATCCCCGAGGCGCGGCCTCGCTGATCCTCCGGGTTGAGGAGGGCACGAGGTATGGGTGGGGCGAGGTGTCCGTCCGGGTGTCCGGGGCCGAGTCGTTCCGGGCCCCGGTCGACCGGGTGCGGTCGGGAAGGTGGGCCGACGCCGGGGAGCTGGAGGAGGTGCGGCGGGAGCTGATCCAGCGGCTCGCCGCGGCCGGGTTCCCCGAGGGTCGGGTCACCTACGAAACCCGGGTGCGGCGGGAGAGCGGGGTGGTGGACGTGGCGTTCCGGGTCGAGACCGGCCCGAAGGTGCGGTTCGGCAAGGTGGTGGTCAGCGGCAATGCTCGCACCCAGACCAAGGTGATCCGCAGGGAGCTCACGTTTCGGCCCGGAGAACCTTGGGATCCGGCCGCGATCCGGGCGTCCCGACAGAGGCTGTACGACCTGGGTTTTTTGCGAAGGGTCGAGGTGGTGCCGGTTCCCACCCTCGCGCCCGCCGGGGTTCGGGACGTGGAGGTGCGGGTCGAGGAGCAGGACGCGGGCCTCGTGGAGTTCGGGTTGGGGTACGGCACCGAGGAGGGGGTGAAGGGGTTCCTGGGGTTGAGCCACGCCAACCTAGGGGGTTACGGCCGGAGCTTGGGGGGGCGGTACGACTTCGACCGCTTGGAGCGGTCCCTGGCGGTGAACGTTCGAGAGCCCTGGCTGTTCAACCATCCCGTGGACCTGCGGGTGAGCCTCGTGGATCGGGTGTCCGATCTGCCTGCGTACCACCTGAACGCCACGGCCCTCCAGGTAAGCCTGGACAAACGCCTGGGCCCCAAGGCCCGCGGATCGCTTGTGTACACGCTGGAGTCGAACCGGCTGACCGATCTGGTCCCCGAGGCCGTGGAGGCGGGAGCCCCCGTCACGAGCTATCTGCTCTCCTCGGTCGGGCCGTTCCTCGCCTGGGACTCCCGGAACGACCCTTTCCGGCCCCGCAGGGGGTTTTACCACACGCTCCAGGCCGAGTGGGCCACCGATCTTTTGGGGTCCGAGGTCCAGTTCGAGCGCTACACCGGCACCGCGAGCGGATACTTCAGCTCTGGCCGCTTCACGCTGGCTTTGCTGGGGCGGGGTGGGCTGGGGCTCACCCGGGGCAAGACGGCCGAGCTGCCCGTGAACAAGCGGTTCTACCTGGGGGGGCGGAGCACGGTGAGGGGGTTCCACCGGGACGCCATCGGCCCGCGGTCCGCCGACGGGAGCCCCCTGGGGGGCGACGTCATGGTGAACCTGCGGGCCGAGCTCCGGTACCGGTGGAGGGGTGCCGTGGGGTTCGCCCTGTTCTGGGACGCCGGTAACGTGTGGAACCGGTCCGTGGAGCCCCCCCACTACGGGGCCCTTCGCCAGGGGGCCGGTGTGGGGTTCCGATATGAGACTCCGGTGGGCCCCCTGGCCCTGGATCTGGGGATCAACCTCTCCCCCCGGGAGCACGAGGACCGCACCGTCTGGCACTTCACGGTGGGAAACGTGTTCTGACGGCGCGGTCGGTTCGGGCCGAGGGGGCTACATGCTCGGAACGAGCCGCAGGCTGACCTTCGAAGGATCGAAGCTGACGACCTGGACCGGCATCTCTTGACTCGAAAGCTGCTGGATTGCGTCGGCCAAGGTCTGCGCCGTGCCCACGTACTCCACCTGGAGCTGACTCACCGCGTTGGCATCGAAGGACTGTTGGTAGATCCCTTTCACGCCGGGGACCGAGCGAAGCTTCTGCTTGAACAGGGAGAGGGTCTGGTAGTCCACCCCCTCGATCTCCACGGAGAGCAGGGCGGTGGCGGGGACGGAGGGCCTCCTTTGCATCGAAGCGGTTTTCGTGCGTTCGGGCCCCTTCACGGCCTTGTTTGAGCTTCCCACGCAAGCGAACAACATCAGGGATGCCGAGGCCAGCACGATCGCCTTCCACTTCTTCATAACGCCCTCCTCGTACTTGTGAGACCGGTTTCGTGTGGTCGAATCCCCTATCAGAAACGAAGGAACGGGTCAAGGTCGTGCGATGCCCACCGAGGGGCCTGGGATCAAGGGCGGGTTGTAGCTGCGGGCATGAACCCCCCTTTTTGCTCGTCCCATTCGTACTCCCCCACCCCCCACAGCGCCCGAAGGTCTCCGGCCGAGAGCCCCAGGCCGGCCGCGGCGTCCAGCCGCTCCAGGGCGCCGAGGACCTCTGCGTCCGAGATCTCGAAGTCCGCGTCCTGGTCCGCCCAGTGCACGTACTCCAGGTCGGTCCGGGCTTCTCCCCGGATCGGGTCCCCTTCCCCCCGGGCGCGGGTGACCACCCGTCCCCGGAACCGGTGGGTGCTGCCTTCGGGGCCCGCCGGAGCCCGAACGACGTACCCGATCCGGGTGCTGCCGCCGGAGACGGTGAGAATCCAGCGGACCACGCCGTCGTCGCCGGGCCCCTGGGTGGGGGGAGGGACCGCGCCCTCGAAGGTCCATCCCCGCGGTAGCTCCTCCCGCACCACGACCCGTATCGGGCGGGTGCCCGCCCCCTCCACCTGGATCACCACCGGGATTCTCGTCCCCGGCGGGCAGTAAGGGGGGAGGAGCCGCCGGGCCTCCACCTCCCCACTGCCCACCCACAGCCACCATCCGGCCGCGAGGATCACGGTGGGGGCCACGGCCCCCACCACCCACGCGAGACGCCTGGCCGTGCGGGGTGGCGTCGGCCGGGAAGCCGGAAGGATCTCCTCGAGCTCCACCTCCAGGGCCCGGGCCAGGGCCTCGGCGTTCTCCCGGCGCACCGACGCCGTCCGGTTGTTCTCCCACCGGCTCACGGTATCCACGCTGACCCCCACCACCTCGGCCACGTAGAGCTGGGTGAGGCCCTTGGCCTCCCGGATGCTCCGCACCCGTCCGCCGTCGAGGCCCACCGTGGGGGCGTCGGGCCGGCTCACGACGGGCTCACCCGAGCCGGGCCCACGCCAGGCCGGCGCAAGCCGGACCCGACCCGACATCGGGCCCCATGCGGCCCGATGTGGATGGCGCCCGCCCAGTCCCAGCCGTATAGGTTGGGGGAGAGCCCGGCGCGGGGCGCCACGTCGGGCCTTCTACCCCCCAAACCCGGGAAGGAGGATCTGCCATGAGAAACCCCGCTGTGCTGACCTCGGTGCTCGTCGTCGCCGTTGCCGCCGTCCCGGCCGTCCGGGCCGGGTATGCCTCGGTGCCCGTGCCGGAGACCCTGGAGCTCAACGTCCAGGCGAACCATCCCGACACGGCCGGGCTCCCCAAGGATACCAAGGCGGTGCCCGAGTTCTCCCACCGGCGCCATGCCGAGGAGTACCTGAAGGGCCGCCAGACCTTCTCCCGTTTCCCGTACGAGGACTCGTTCACCTGCGCCGCCTGCCACCACACGGCCCAAGCCCCGGAGCAGGCCGGGTCATGCCTGTCGTGCAAGGACGCGGACCGGATGTTCGCGGCTGTGGGAGGCCCCGGCAAGGTGAAGAACCTGTTCCACGAGGTGTGCCGAACGTGCCACAAGGCCGCGGCCAAGGCCGGGGCGGCCGAGCCCCCCACCCGGTGCTCAGGCTGCCACCGGTGAGCCCCGCCGCCCCCGGGCCGGTCGGCCCGGGGGTCATTGTTGTTACCCCGGCGGATAAGCAGGCGCTATCGCTCCCTTGCCCCGCCCCATCCTCCTACCCCCCTGCCCGGCGCTTGCGCTCGACCCGGTCGTGGGGTCGGTCGCGGAGCTCCACCAGCGCGTACTCGTCGGTGGTGGCCCGGTGGAAGGCATCCTCCCCTTGCGCCCGGCAGGCGAGGCAGCACCGCCGGGGTAGCTCCACGGTGAGCACCTTGCGGGCGGGGTTCTCCCAGCTCTCCAGGACCATTGTCCCCCCGCAGTCGTCGCACACTCGAACCCGTTCGCGTTGCTGCTCCCGGATGCCGGCTCCGTCGTAGAACACGCTCCGGGTCTCCTCCAGGTGGGTGCGGCCCCGGACCGCTTCGGCGCGTAGGTCGTCACGCCGAAGAAACTTCTCCAGCATCAGCTCGCACAGGCGTTCGACGTACTGGCGCGACCGTTCCCCCATCTGCAGTAGGTCTGGGTGGTAGTCGGGTTCGATCACGGCGCTGGTGTCCAGACCCGCCATGGCCAGAAGGATGCCCGTGTTCACGTAGGGCAGCGCGCTCTGCACGGAGTAGCCCCCCTCCAGCACGGCCACGTGGGCCCGAAGCCGGCGGGTCAGGGTGGCGTAGCCCTGGGCCGTGATCGCCATGTCGGTGATGGGGTCCGTGAAGTGGTTATCCTGGCCGGCCGAGTTCACGACCAGATCGGGCTTCCACTCCTCGAGCACCGGCAGCACCAGGTGGTCGAGCACGTGCAGGAGGCCGTCGTCCGTGGTGCCGGGGGGCAGGGGTATGTTCAGCGTAGTGCCGAAGGCGTTGGGTCCGCCGAACTCGTCCGGGAACCCCGAGCCCGGGTAGAGGGTTCGCCCGTCCTGATGGATCGAGATGAACAGGGTGTCCGGGTCGTGCCAGTAGATGTCCTGGGTGCCGTCGCCGTGGTGGCAGTCGGTGTCCACCACGGCCACCCGAAGGCCGCCGTAGTGGCGCCGGAGGTGCTCGATCATGACGGCCTCGATGTTGATCACGCAGAACCCCCGCAGGCCGTGGACCACCCGCCGGGCGTGGTGCCCGGGCGGCCGCACGAGGGCGAAGGCCCTCTCCACGTCCCCGTCGAGGACCCGGCGGGCCGCCTCGATGGCCCCTCCGGCCGACACCAGGTGGGAGGGGCTGGTGTGGGTCTCCAGGTCCGGGACCCCGGTGTGGACCCGCTCCACGTCGGCCATCTCGGCCACCCGGGGCGGGTACTCGACCACGCCCTCGATGTCCAGAAGCCCCTCCTCGAAGATCTGGTCCCGGGTGTACAGGAGCCGCTCCTCCCTCTCCGGGTGGGTGGGGTCGATGGCCCAGTCGAACGCCGGAAAGAACACCACTCCCGTGCGTTGGGGCGCGCGAAGCCGCATGACAGACTCCTTGGGCCTTCGGCCCGCTGGAAGGCGCGAAGGCTGGAAAGCCGGAAAGCTGAAAACCTCTCCTAATGCCCCGGCGGAAGACGGGCGCTATCGCTCCCTGCTCGGGGAGGCAGGTCCCTTGCCCCGCCCTCCGAGGTGACGCGCCTATCTTGTCGCCGGGCGAACAGGAGGCCAACAACCGCCCCCTGAACCCCATGCCCCCGCCGGAAACCGCCTCGGCCCTGGCAGGACGTGGGGAGGGGCTCCTCAGTCGACCCGGCTCAGGATGCCGGGCCGGATCTGGGCCCGGAGCCGGTGGATCCGGCCCACGGTGGCGAACCCCTCGATCACGTTGAAGCTCTCGACGTCCGCGATGTCCACCGGGGCCGCGGGGTCCAGCTCCCCCTTGGACCTCGCGGCCGCGAGCACGGCCTCGGTGGCCCGGGTCTGGAGGTCCGCCAGGGGGAAGGAGGCGGGGATCTCCTCGTACACCCCGGCCTCCGGAATGGACAGGTACCCGCGGGCCGTGTCCGCGACCGCGTGCACCTCGGCGTTTACCCGGGCCACGGCAGCGCCCACGGCGTTGGCCACATCGAAGTGGTTGGGCACGGTGACCGGCAGACCGATCGCCTCCTCCACGTAGGGCGCGATGGCTCGGGCCGGGCCGCCCACGGCCAGGATGCGGGCAGGCCGGACCCGATGCCCCTCCAGGAGCTCGTGCAGGGTGTAGACGGGCCGGGCGTTCACCTCGTCCAGGGTGCGGCGTACGGCCCCGGCGATCTCGACGGCCCAGGCCTGCAGGATCCGACGAGCGGCCTCCTCCGGCAGGGTGCCCAGCTCGTTCGCCAGGGGCGCCAAGGCCTCCAGGGCCCGCTGGCGGTTCCCCACGGCTCGGCCCAGCACCACCAGGGCGTCGGTGGGGGTGGGATGGGTGCCCCCAAGGGCCGCCGGGGGACCGAACCGACGGGGGCCGACCCGGATCTCCCCTTCCTCCACCCGGACCCAGCTGTCTCCCCCCGCCGGTGCCGACCGGGTGAACAGGGCCCGGATCTGGGTGAGGTACGGGCCGATGGTGGCCCCCTGGGGCTCCAGCAAGGGGGCGCCGGCCGAGAACAGGCAGATGTCAGTGGTGGTGCCCCCGATGTCGAGACCGACGGTCTCGGCGGCCACGGTGTCGAGGGCCAGGGTGCCCAGCGCGCTCGCCGCCGGGCCCGAGAGGGCGGTCTCGGCCGGGTTGGCCAGGGTGCGGGCGGCGTGGGTGCCGCCGTCGGCCCGCAGCAGGTACAGGGGGGCCAGCACGCTGAACCGCCGGAGGGCGTCGGTCATGGAGGCCACGAAGGTCCGATGGAGCCGCCACGCGCCCGCTGCCAGGTAGGCCGTGGCTATGCGGCGCGGGAAGTTCAGGGTGCCGGCCAGCTGGTGGCCCAGGGCGACGAAATCGAACCGATCGCCGGCCAGCTCGGCCAGCCGGCGCTCGTGGGTGGGGTTGCGGGTGGAGAACTTGCCGGCCACGGCCAGCACCCGGATGCCGGCGGCTGCGAGCTCGTCCAGAAGCCGCCGGGCCGCCTCCTCGTCCAGGGGCACGATCTCCCGTCCCCGGTGGTCCACGGCGCCGGGCACCACCCGGAACCGGTCGTCCAGGGCGAGCAGCCGGGGCGAGATCCCCGGCCCGGCCGTCACCAGGGTGCCGGTGGGCTCCAGGTCCCCCTGGACCACGGCGTTGGTGACCAGGGTGGTGCTGAGCACCACCCGGCGCACCGCCCGGGGGTTGATGCCGTCCAGCAGCTCCTCCAGGGCGTCCAGGGTGCACTCCCGAAGGTCGGCGTGGGTGGGGACCTTGACCTTGTGGAGGACCCGTCCCTCCTCCACGGCCACACCGTCGGTGTGGGTGCCTCCCACGTCGATGCCGAGAAAGATCCCCCTCATCCTGGCCTCCTGCGCCCGGGGCGGCCCCCGAGCGAAAGCATCCGCCGTCGGGGCACCCAGGCGGCCCCGGTGGGACACAGCTCTTGACAACAGTAGCACCGAATGCACTGTCGGGGCGAGAGCCGGGGGGGAGAACCGGGCGCCAGGGCCTGGGCCGGGCAGCCTTCCACGCAAACTCCGCATCCCGTGCAGGTGGTGGCATCGAACCGGGGAAGGGGGGCGGTGAGCGCCCGGGCCAGGCTCCGCAGGGGCGCCGGAAGTCGCCAGTCGCAGGGGCTGCCGGGCGCCGGCCGGAACCGGATCGGGGCGGCCGGGTCGCCCACCACCCGGATGCGGTCGGGCGAGATCCGGCCGGTGCGTCGGCTCACCGCCACGGTGGGTACGTCGTCCGGCCGGAACCCCGACAGCCGCGTGGCCACCCAGTCGAGGGCCGGCGCATCGGCCGACGCGAGCACCAGCCCCCGGTCGAGGGGCTGGCCCCGTCCCGGCCCCGGCCCCTCCATGGCCACGATCCCGTCCAGCAGGGTCACGGCGGGCCGGATCGCCCCTTCCAGGTCCAGCAGGTGCTGGGCGAACGTCTCCGGGGTCCGGCCGGCCCGGAAGTGGAGTCGGACCTTGCGCCGGCCGGGCATACTCCCGAACAGGTTCTTCACCCCCAGGGTGAGGCCCATCATGGTGTGAGTCTTCCACTTGGCCAGGTTCCACACGCGGTCCGCCTCGAGGACCCGCGCCGACACCGACACGGCCTTGTACACCCGGCCGTGGGCCATGGCCACGGGACCGTCGGCCAGGTCCACCACCTCCACGCCGTGACGGCGGCACACCGCAGCCACGCCCGAGACCCGGGCCACCCGTCCGGCCGTGCCCAGCCCGGGGGAGTCGGCCACCACCGCTTGGGCTCCCAGGTCCGCCAGCACGCCGAGCACGGCGTCCACCACGGCCGGGTGGGTGGTGACGGCGGTCTCGGGCTTCCGGGGAGCCAGAAGGTTGGGCTTCACGAGCACGATGTCCCCCCGGCCCGCGAACCGTTCCGCCCCCCCCACGAGTTCCAGGGCCCGCCGGACCACGTCGCCGGCGCCGGCGTAGTCGGGTGCGGCGACCACGGCGACCCGGGTCACGGTCGGCGCGTCTCCGCTTGCACGAGACGGGCGTACGCCCGTTGAAACCAGCGGGTGTGGGGACCGGGCTCCCCGGATCCCACCGGCCGGCCGTCCACGCGGACCAGGGGCACCACCTCGACCACCGAGCTGGTGAGGAACGCCTCGTCGCTCTCGGCCAGGTGACGGGGCTCGTAGAACCCCTCGTCCACGCGGAGGCCGGCGACCCGGGCCAGGTGGAGGATCACCTCCCGGGCGATCCCCGGCAGGCAGCCGGTGTCAGGGTGGGGGGTGAACAGCCGGTCCTCCCGGACCCAGAACAGGTTCGAGGTGGCTCCCTCGGCCAGATGGCCTTCGGTGGTGGTCAGAAGGGCCTCGGCACCCGGGGGAACCCGTCCCAGGGCCAGCACCGAGTCGAGGTAGGCCAGGGTCTTGTGCCCCTGGAGCGGCAGGCCCCGGGCCCGCAGGGGCCAGGGAAGGGTACGGGCCGCCACCCCCTGTTCCCGACGGTCGGCCAGGTCGGCCGGCAGGGACCGCAGGGTGGCGAGCAGCAGGGGCCGCCCGGCCGAGGCCGGCCGGGGGCCGGCCGGCAGGGGACCCCGGGTCCAGGTGAACCGGACGACCGCGTCCGGAGTCCGGTTGGCCCTAATCAGGCCGGCCACCACCGGGCCGGGGTCCGGCGGGGGGGGGAGCCCCAGGAACGCGGCCGAGGAGGCCAAGCGGGCCCAGTGCTCGGCCAGCCGGAACGCCCGGCCTCCGTAGACCCGCACGGTCTCGAACAGACCGTCGCCGTACAGGAGCCCCCGGTCCGCGGCCGGCACCGCGGCCTCGGCCTCGGACACGATCCGGCCGTCGATCCAGGCGTACCGGATCACGGGCCCCTCCACACCCGGCCCTCGCCCGTGAGCACCTTCAGGAACGACTGGGCCTTGGTCACGGTCTCCTCGTACTCGGCCTGGGGGTCCGAGTCGGCCACGATCCCCCCGCCCACCTGGAAGTGGATCCGGCCGTCGTGGACCACGGCGGTGCGGATGGCGATGTTCAGGTCCACCCGGCCCGAGAAATCGATGTAGCCGATGGAGCCGCAGTACACCCCCCGGGAGGTGGGCTCCAGCTCGTCGATGATCTCCATGGCCCGCACTTTGGGGGCTCCCGTGATCGATCCACCGGGAAACGAGTTGCGCAGGCAGTCCACCACGTCCCGGCCGGGGTGGATCCGGCCCGCTACCGTGCTCACCAGGTGGTGGACGTTGGCGTAGGACTCGATGATCAGGAACTCGGGAACGTGCACCGAGGTGTAGGTGCACACCCGGCCCAGGTCGTTGCGCTCCAGGTCCACGATCATGACGTGCTCGGCCCGGTCCTTTGGGCTCGCCGCCAGGGCCCTGGCCAGCCTCCGGTCCTCCTCGGGGGTGCGGCCCCGGGGCACGGTGCCCTTGATCGGCCGGGTCTCGATGTGGTCCCCATCGATCCTCAGATAGCGCTCCGGAGAGTTGCTGAGCACCGCGAACCCGTCGGGGAACAGGCAGGCCCCAAACGGGGCGGGGCTGGTGGTGCGCAGCCGGTCGTAAAACCCGAGGGGGTCTCCGTCGAACGGCGCGGTGAACCGCTGGGAGAGGTTGGCCTGGTAGATGTCGCCGGCCGCGATGTAGCACTTGGCCCGCCGGATCGCCTCGCAGTAGGCGTCGGGGGTGAAGTTGCTCTCCAGGCGCGCGCGGTCCACCAACGGGGGAGGGGGTGGGGGAGGCACCTCCCGGGCGGCGAGGGCCTCCCATCGATCCCGGCTCTCCTCGCGGTCGCCCGGAGGGCCGGCCAGGCACAGGCAGACCCCGCCCGTGGCCGGGTCGAACGCGGCCACCGTGTCGTAGAACCCGAAGAACAGGTCGGGCATCCCCAGGTCGTCCCGGGTGGTGGGCCGGATCGCCTCGAGGTGGGAGAACAGGTCGTAGGCCAGGTACCCGATGGCTCCCCCCGGGGCCATGGGAAACGGGCCGCGGGGCCTGCGGTGCTGGAAGAGCAGCTCCCGCAGGAGCTCGAAGGGGTTGCCTTCCCAGTGCTCGGTGCGGCCGGCGCGGAGCCAGCGGAGTTCGGCTCGGTGCCCTTTGGCGTACACGACCAGGAAGGGATCCGAGGCCACGAACGACCGGCGGCCCAGGGGCCCCGGCGCGGCGCTGTCGAGAAACGCCGGGTAGGGCCGCCGGGCCAGACCGTAGAAAGCCCGCTCCGACGTGGGCGCTGGGTAGATCTCCACGATGTCCATTGCGATTCCGTTCAGCGGGAGGGCGGTATCAGGGTCAGGCGGCCTGCCAGGCGGGGCCAGCGCAGGGTCCTGTGCTCACAGGGGCGGGTCGGTTCGGAGCCTCGGGCAAAGGCCGCGAGGGCGGTCTCGGGGCAGTCGGGGCCTGCCTTCAGCCCCGTGCGGGTGTCGATCTCCACGAACACCACTCCCGGCGGCACCGGCCACGGCGGGGGAAGCTCGGTCCCGGCCGCCGCAGCCATGGTGGCCCTCCAGACGGGGAGTGCGGCCCGGGCCCCGGTTTCCCCCCGGCCCAGGGGAGTGTTGTCGTCGCACCCCACCCACACGGCCAGGGCCAGCCGGCTGGAGAACCCCACGAACCAGGCGTCACGCTGGTCGTCAGTGGTGCCGGTCTTGCCGGCCACGGGAAACGGAAGGTCCCGGGCCCCGCGGCCCGTTCCCTCCCGGACCACGGCCCGGAGCATGTCGGTGATCAGGTATGCCGTGACCGGATCGAGCACCCTCCGGGGCGCGGGCGGGCGGGGCCAGAGATTCCGGCCGTCGGGGCCGTAGACCGCTCGGACCCAGTGGGGCTGGGGCAGCATCCCTCCCGAGCCGGCCGCGGCGTAGGCCCGGGCCAGCTCCAGCGGGCTCACCCCTCCCACCCCGAGGGCCTCGGCCGGCCCCTGCCCCAGGGGCCCCGTGAGCCCCAGACGGCGGGCCGTGACGTCCACCTTCCGCCGACCCAGCGCCTGGAACAGCCGCACGGCCGGCAGGTTGCGGCTGCGGGCCAGGGCCCGGCGCAGGGTCATCTCGCCCTCGAAGGTCCCGTCGTAGTTCGAGGGCTTCCACGGCTTGGTGGGATGGGCCCCGGGAAACGAGCCGGGCGCGTCGATCAGGGTGTCGGCCTGGGTGTACCCCTGCTCCAGCGCGGTGAGGTACACGAAGTACTTGAAGGCGGATCCCGGCTGCCGCCGGGCCTGCAGGGCCCGATCGAAGGGGCTTTCGGACCAGCTGCGACCCCCCACCTGGGCGCGTACCGCGCCGGTGCGCAGGTCCAGGGCGACCACTGCGCCCTGGGTGGGGCGCTTCCGGCGGGGATGGCGCCGGTCCACCGCCCCGAGGCCCTCGGCCAGGGCGGCCTCGGCTGCCTCCTGCACCGCGGGCGACAGGGTCGTGTACACCCGGAGCCCACCCTCGTACACGGGATCGAGGCCCAGGGTCTCCACCAGACGGCGGCGCACCGCCTCCACGAAGTAGGGAGCGCGCACCTTGGGCCGGGCAGCGGGCCGGGGCAGGGGTTCGGCGCGGGCGCGGGCCACGGCCTGGGCACCGGCCCAGCCCAGCTGTTCCATCCGTCCCAGCACCAAGCCCCGCCGGGCCCGCGCCCGGTCGGGGTTGCGGAACGGGTCGTACCGGGACGGGGCCTTGGGCAGGGCCGCCAGCAGGGCCGCCTCGGCCAGGTCGAGCTCGGAGGCCGGCTTGCGGAAGTACACCTGGGCCGCCGCACCCACCCCGTACGCGCCGTTTCCCAGGTAGATCTGGTTCAGGTAGAACTCCAGGATCTCCTGCTTCGTGTACCGTCGCTCGATCTCCAGGGCCAGCAGGGCCTCCCGGAGCTTCCGAGCCAGGGTGCGCTCGGGGGTGAGAAAGAGCACCTTGGCCAGCTGCTGGGTGATGGTGGAGCCCCCCTCCACCACTCGGCCCTCCACCAGGTCCACGGCCAGGGCCTTCAGGATGCGGCCCACATTGAGCCCGAAGTGCTCGAAGAACCGATGGTCCTCGATGGCCAGGAAGGCGCGGATCACATGGGGAGGGAGCTCCTCCAGGGTTACGGGGATCCGCCTCTCCACGCTGAACTCGGCCAGCAGGCTGCCGTCGGCCGCGTACACCCGCGTGGCCGCCGGGGGCCGGAAGGTCTCCAGGCGCGACACCTGGGGAAGCCCCTGGGCGAGGAGCCACAGGGCCGAGACGAGAAACCCCAGGCCGGCCCCGGCCGGCAGGGCCAGCAACAGCACCAGGCGTCTCAAGGCGGGCTCTCCGTCCCCGCCTCCCGGTCCCGAGCCTCGTAGGCCTCGATGATCTCCTGCACGAGGGGGTGGCGCACCACGTCGTCCCGGGTGAACCGACAGAACCGGATGCCCGGGATGTGGGCGAGCAGCCCCTCGGCCTCGACCAGGCCGGACACGGTGCCTGCCGGCAGGTCCACCTGGGTCACGTCGCCCGTGATGACCGCCTTGCTGTCGAACCCCAGGCGGGTCAGGAACATCCGCATCTGCTCCGAGGTGGTGTTCTGGGCCTCGTCCAGGATCACGAACGAGTCGTTCAGGGTGCGGCCCCGCATGAAGGCCAGGGGGGCCACCTCGATGGAGCCCCGCTCGATCAGGGCGGAGGCCTTCTCGAAGTCCATCATGTCGTGGAGGGCGTCGTAGAGGGGGCGCAGGTAGGGGTTCACCTTCTCGTACAGGGTTCCGGGCAGGAACCCGAGCTTCTCTCCGGCCTCCACGGCCGGGCGGGTCAGGATGATGCGCTTGACCTGGCGCTTGGCGTGGGCCGAGATGGCCATGGCCATGGCCAGGTACGTCTTGCCCGTCCCCGCCGGGCCGATGCCGAACACGATGTCGTGGGTGCGGATGGCCTCGATGTACTCCTTCTGGGCCAGGCTCTTGGGGCTGATCACCCGGCGGTCGGCAGCGATGTAGACCGCGTCGAGGAAGATGTCCTTGAGCCGGGCCCGGCGGTTGGCCCGGAGGATCCGCACGGCGTGGTCGATGTCGGCCCGAAACAGGGGGTACCCCTCCTCCACCAGCTCGTAGAGCTGCTCCACCACCGCTACGGCCAGTGCCACGCCCACCGGATCTCCCCGTACCAGAACCACGTTGCCCCGGCACGAAACGGAGATGTCGCGGACCACGTGGGCCAGCTCTCGGAGGTGGGCCTCCCGCTCCCCCACCAAAGCCTGCACGTGCCGGGGGTCGTCGAGCACCACGCGTTGGAGCGCCTCGTTCATGGCTCCGTCTGTCCGGAGGTGCCCACCACCTGCACCTCGATCCTGCGGGTCCGCGCCCGGTTGTCGAAGTCGCACAGCACGAACTGCTGCCAGGTACCCCTCACCAGCCGCCCCGCCCGAACCAGGAACGACAGGGAGGGGCCCACCAGGGCGGCGCGCACGTGGGCGTACCCGTTGCCGTCTCCCCAGGCTCGGTCATGGTGATAGGGAACCCCGGCCGGGGCGGTGCGCTCCAGCGCCTCGGCCAGATCCCGGACCACCCCGGGCTCGAACTCGATGGTGGTCAGGGCTGCGGTGGAGCCGGGGACGAAGCAGACCCCGTTGCCCTCCCGCACCCCCCATGAGGCGATCACCTGCTCCAGGTCGGGGGTAAGGTCCAGGGTATGACCGCGTCCCCGGGTTTCGTAGGAAAGGGTTGTGCTCCAGATCTGCACGGTCTCAAGAAACTCCGGTGGCGACGAGCAGCCATTCCCCCTGTCCACCGCCCTCTAAACTCTGGTCCCCGATGGGGGAGCGACGTCCACGTTGCCACCCGGGCCCAAGGTGCAACAAAAAGCCCTCAGGTTTTCCAGCCTTCTATTACTCCGGTGACGAAACCGACGGGCTTGGGGGCGTGGGGTCTGCGGGAGCGCCGGGCGTGGCTCCTGCCGTCGCTGCATCCGGCACTCCGCCGACGCGTGGAGTGTTCCAGACCCCTGGCACACCGAAAACGCCCCGTATTCCCGAGGGGGTTCATTTCGTCCGGCTGAGTGCCGGATACAGCGTAAGCCGGATGCCGCCCTCACGCACGGGCGAAAGCAGACCCCGCACCCCCTACGGCCGCTTGCGCGTCTTTAGCGCCGCCGGGGGGTCTAGCTAGCCTTTGAGCCTCCCAGCGGGTCGAAAAGGCCCGCCCACCGCTACGCCAGGGTGAACAGGTCCTGGGCGGCGCGAACCCGCTCGGCCAGCTGGGCGAGCACGTCCTGCACGTCGGCGGTGTCCTCAAGGCCTACGGAGGTCAGGCTGTCCACGTCCAGCCGATAGGCCAGGCCGTCGGCGCCCACCCCCTGGCCCAGGGTCATGGTGAGCGCGTCGGCCAGATGGGAGATCTGGGCCAGGGTCCGGTCGAGCCGCGCCTCGGCCGGCCGATGGTGGTACCGGACGGACTCCACCAAGGTCTCTGGGAAGCCCCAACGCTCCAGGAGCCGGGCGCCCACCTCGGGGTGGGGCACCCCCACCACCCGCCTCTCGGCCTCCTGCCAGGAGATGCCTTCCTCCTCGGTCAACCGCCGGATCTCCCGGATGGACGGGGCCACGAACTCCGCGAGCACGATCTTGCCGAGGTCCTGGAGCAGCCCGGCGGTGTACGCAGTGCCCGGCGCCGGGTACCGGATCCGCTCGGCCAGCAGCTCGGCGGCAAGGGCCGAGGTGACGCTGCTGCGCCACAGGTCCCCGGCCGCCAGGGCGTACCCCTCCTGGGCCGGGGTGAGGTAGCGGCTCGCGAGCACCGTGAGCGCGATCTGCACGATCTTGCGCAGGCCCAGCAGGCCGGTCGCCTGGCGCACCGACGTGACCCGGGCTCGCAGCCCGTAGATCGGGGCGTTGCAGGCCCGCAGGACGTTGGCGGTCATGGCGGGATCGCGCTCGATCCACCCCGCCACCTGCCCCAGGTTGGCGTCGGGGTCCTGGGCCGCGGTGAGCAGGCGAACCGCCACGGCCGGCATGGGGGGCAGGGCTTCCAGTTGGCTCAGGATCTGCTGGACGTTCAAAGGACCTCCTCCCCCACCCCCAGAAGCCGGACCCGGACCTGGCCGTCGGAGAGGCGTAGCTCCATCGATCGTCCCACGGTGCCGCCGAGGCTCGTTGCGGCGATGGGGATCCGTTCCAGGCGACACAGCCCGCCCAGGGCCTCGGCGTTACGGCTGCCGATGTCGAATATGGCGGTCTGTCCGAGCATATTGGCGCCGCCGGCCAGCTTGGCCACCAGGTCGGTCTTGCGGGCGCCGGCACCCTCCAGGGCCCGAAGCAGCTCGTAGAAGCCGGTGTCCGCATACATGAAGGGGTTGAACTCCCGGCTGGAGGAGCGGTACCGGGAGTCCGGGAGCATCACGTGCACCAGGCCTCCCACCCGCCGGGCAGGGTCGTACAACGTCAGGCCCACGCAGGACCCGAGGGCGTACGTGATCACGATGTCATCGGCGTCCGCACTGACCTTTGCGTCCGAAATCCCTACCACCAGCGTTTCGGCCATGGGTCCTCCTGAGTGTCGTAGGGCCGAGCATAGCAAAACGGGGGGGGCAAGCGAAAGCATCGATCGACCTCGCCGCCGTCACCTTGAAGCCCCCACCGCCCTTTGTTATAAAGGGCGCCGAATTTTGGCCGGCCTTCGGGGCCGGCCCTGTCCGCTGAGGAGGAGCGATGCCTGTCATCACGATTTCGAATCAGTTCGGGGCCGGCGGGCCGGAGATCGGGCGGGAACTCGCCAAACGGTTGGGGATCGACTATCTGGATAAGGAGATTCTCCACCGCGTGGCGCTGGAGGTGAACGTGCCGGACGAGGAGGTGGAGGAGTTCGAGGAGGAGCACCACAGTAAGTTCCGAGGATTCTTCTCCACCATCTTCGATCTGGACGCGCTGAAAAAGAAGGCCAAAGCCCCCCCCGAGGAGTTTGCCCAGGGCTACGACGATCGGGACAAGATCCCCTTCCATTACCGGGTGGACGGCTGGATCGACAGCGACATCTACAAGCAGATGATCGTCAAGGTCATCACGGCCCTGGGCCGACGCCGGGGCGTAGTGATCGTGGGCCGGGGTGGGCAGGTGGTGCTCCAGGACAACCCCCGCACCGTGCACGTGCGCGTCGTGGCGGACGAGGAGGATCGGGTCGCCTGGACGGCCCAGCGGCGGAATCTGTCGCTGGAGGAGGCTAGGGACTTCGTGCATCTGGTGGACGCGCGCAGCCACGACTACCTGCGGTTCTACTTCGATGTGGACCCGGACCAGCCCACGCTGTACCACGCCGTTCTGAACACGAGCCGGATCCCCCGGGAGCGGTGCGTGGAGATCATCGAAGGGTTGGCCAGGGATCTGGCAGCCCAGGAGGAGCCCACCGGCGAGGGCTAGCCCGTACCCCCCGCCCCGTCGGCTCAAGAGACCGGTGCACTCGGCCGATCGGGCGACCTGAGAGGGTCGTGGATCGGACGAGCCGAGGAGGTCCCCATGGCTTTCGGACGCGCGGTGTCGCTGGGGGCGGTTGGGGTCCTGCTCTGGACCCTGTGTGGCGGCGCGTGGGCCGGAGGGGTTTCCCAGTACCTGGTCGAAGGTCGGGTCTACGTGGCCGTGGTGTTCGGTCCGGACGGCCGGGCAGGGGAGGTGGCCTGGACCGACACCGTCACGGGGAAGCGGGGGGATGCCCCGTTCCGCCGGGACGAAGACGGTCGGCTCGTGGTCCGGCTGCCGCGCGGGGAGACCACCCGGGTGCACGTGCTGCCCCGCCTGGCCCTGGTGGTGGAGTCGCCGCCCTGGGGCGGGGACGAGCCCGCCCTGGGGGTGAGCCTGGACTGATCCCACCTGAGTTCGGGCCTTCGGCCCGCTGGGAGGCTAGGAAGCCGGGAGGCTGGGAGGCTCGAAAACCTCCTTGATCTCCGAGCATTCCAAGCACAGCCACGCCTCTGTGTTACCACCTAACAGTCCGGGGGGCATGGGGTCTGCCGGAGAGCCGGGCTCGGCTCCTATGCTCGCCGCGCAGTGCCTCCTGTGTCCGGACCGCGAAATGGTACCCCTTGCACGCAGCTGTGATGAAACCAACCCCCCTGTTCTGTGCCTGCGCGGTGAATCTCAATACGCCCGGCTTCGCGCACGGCCGGAGGCAGACCCCATGCCCCGCACCCGACGATCGGACCGAGACATATGCAAAGTCTGTGCCCCGCAAACAGGCCGCCTTGCGGTCTAGCCCGCATTATTCATGAAGCCTTCTGCTGCAACCGCCGATTCCACGCCATCTCGGGGCGTGCTCGCGCCTCGGGGCTCGACGTACCGTCCCGTACGCCTGCGCCCCTCGTGCGCTCGTGCTTGCCCCGATCTGACGCACACTTGACGGTTTCGCGACGAACGCTCATGAATAATACGGGCTAGCGGAGCTGAGATCTGTCTTCTGACCCCTGAACCTCAGGCCCCATGCCCCGCCGCCGGCAACGCTCTCGGACCCCGCCAGTTGTCTTCCCTTCTCCCCCGGCCCCCCGCGGGGATCCCAGCTTCCTAAAAAGTATATCCATTCCGGCGGTGGGGCTGGGGGCTCTGACGAAGCGCGACGGCCGAGCAGACCGGGCCGCCCGGCGCCAGGGAAGCGGCTGCGGCGCGTGCCCTCACGCGCCGCAGCGGACCGCGCCGAGGCGGCCCCTGCGAGGCCGTTCAGCGAAGGAGGGGCCCCCAGCCCCACCCCCTCGGGAATCCACGAACTTGCGAACCATGACACTAGCCTCCCAGCTTTCCAGCCTTCTGGCTTCCCAGCCTTTCCTTCTTGACTTACGCAAAACTTACGCATATTCTTTTCGCCATGGCGAGCCCGAGACTCACCCCGAAGCAGAAGCAGGTTCTCGACTTCATCCGGCAGTACTGGGACCGACACGGTGTGGCCCCCACCCAGCAGGAGATCGCCCGCCGCTTCGGGTTCCGGTCGTTGGGCACGGTGCAGAACTACCTGAAACGGCTCGAAGCCGAGGGCGTCTTGGAGCGGCGCTGGAACGGGAAGCGTTCCCTCAGGGTGATCGAGGAAGAGACCCCACGGCCGTCCTCTGAGTTGCCGCTGCTCGGCACCGTGGCCGCGGGCCGCCCCATTGAGGCCGTGGAGGTGCCCGACACGTTCGAGGTGCCCGCGCCCATGGCGGCGGGGGGCGAGCGGTTCGTGCTCCGGGTGCGGGGAGATTCGATGGTGGAAGACGGCATCCTGGACGGGGACTACCTTGTGGTGGAACGCCGCACCACGGCCCGGCCGGGGGAGACGGTGGTCGCGCTGGTGGACGGAGAGGCCACGGTCAAGCGGTTTCACCCGGTGCCGGGGGGGGTGGAGCTCAGGCCGGCCAACGCCGCCATGGAGCCGATCCGGGTGGAGCCGGCCCAGAATCTGCGAATCCTGGGCCGGGTGGTGGGGGTGATCCGGTTTTGTCAGTGAGGAGGTGCGCGGTGGAGCGAGGGACCCGGGTGGCTCAAGGGGTGGCGGCGGGGTTGGGGTTTCTTGCGGGGTTCCTATGGGCCCTGGAGCAGTGGGCCGGTGCAGCGGCCCCAGTGCTCGCCGCCGGCGCGGCCTCGGGGATGGTGCTGGCGGCCGGGTACGGCGCGGGGGTGGGGTGGCTGTGGAGACCGGCCCGGGCCGCGAGGGGTGGGGGGCTACGGGTGGTGATCGCCCCGGCGGGCTTTGGGGGGTCGTTCGCCCTTGCTGCCACGTTAACGATCGGGCTCCTACGGCTGGCGGGGGGGGGATAGGCGATCTTCCTCCCCGCGGCGCGAGCCCGAGGCCGGCACCCCGGCCGGGGGAGTGCCGGAGGCCAAGGGAAGGCGGATCCGAAACTCGGTCCCGCGGCCGGGCTGGGAGTTCACGTCGATCTCGCCCCCGTGGAGGTGGACGATGCGCTCCACCATGGCCAACCCCAGGCCGGTGCCGATCCCAGGGGGCTTCGTGGTGAAGAACGGCTGGAAGATCTGGGGGAGAACGTCCGAAGGGATGCCGGGCCCGTCGTCCGCCACGGACAGCGCGGCCCATCCCCGGCCGCGGTCGTCCTCCGCTGTCTCGACCCCCAGCCGGATGGTGCCCCGTTGGCCCAGGGCGTCCTTGGCGTTCATGATGAGGTTCAGCAAGGCCTGCTGGAGCTCCCCTGGTGCGGCCTCCATCGTGGGGCGCGCTCGCAGGTCCAGCTCGAGGCGGATCCCCGACCCCAGGGCGGGCCGGGCGAGGGTCGCCGCCTGCTCCACGATCCCCGCCACCGAGACGGTCGCACGGGGGAGGTCGGTCCGGGCCAGTGCGAGCAAGCTTTGGAGGAGCCGGGAAGCCTGATTCAGGCCGTCGCGGGCGGCGGGGAGGCAGCGCTCCGGGGGGAGCCCCTGCTCCAACAGATCGAGGTGGCCCCGGATCACGTGGAGAAGGTTGCGGAAGTCATGGGCCAGCCCGCTGGCCAGCCGGCCCATGCTCTCCATCCGCTGGGCGTCAGCCATCTGACGGTCGAGGGCCCGCCGCTGCTCCGCGGCCCGACGGGCCTCGGTGACATCCGCCACCAGCCCGAACACCCGCCGGCCCTGGGGCCGGACCCAGTCGCGTACCCAACACGTCTGGCCCGACGAGCCGGTGATCCGGTACTCCCGGGATCCGGGCTCGCTCGAGGTCACCTGTTCGCGAAACCACCGCAGGGCCGCGGGCCGATCCTCGGGCAGGATCCACTCGCCCCATCGACCCCCGTGGTTCCCGGAGGCGACCAAGGGGCCTCGCCGGAAAAGGAGCCGCCCCTCCGGGGTCGCGAGATAGGTGGATACGCCAAGGGACTCGAGGATCAGGTCGTTGTGGGTTTCTTGGCGGGCCAGGCGCCGGGAGAACCGCCGGTTGCGCACCCACTGGGTTACCAGGACCTGGATGTAGGTCAGCAGGCCGGCGGCTCCCAACCCCACCGCGAGGAGGGCCAGTGCAGCCCCCGCCACCAGCCGCCGTTTGGGGCGCTGGCCGGACAGGACCAGCCGTAGGGTGCCGATCGGCCTGTCCCGATGGACGATCGGACGATCGAAAACAAGAAGCCCGTTGGGCTCGGTGGGGGAAGCGGTGTCAAAGGGCTGCTCCCAGCGGGCCGCCACCAGGCCCCCTGCGTCCCGCACCTCGACCCCCACCACGTCCGGATCCAGGAGCAGGGCCTCCAGGCCAGCGGCCAGGTCCTCCATCTCCAGGTTCCACAGGGGGCGCTGGAGCAACCTGGACGCCACGGCCGCGCCACGGTTGCCCTTCTCCTGGAGCAGCCGTTCCTCCCGGCGGTGGTCGGCCCAGAGCACCGCAGCGGCAGCGATCCCTGCCAGAAGGGCAGCGTAGGGGATCCATAGGCGTCGGATCCAGCGCCCCCGCCGTGGCACGGTTCAACGCTCCGGTTTCTCGGCCGTGGGGTCGGGGAACGGCGGCAATGGCGGAATCCTTCCCCGGGCCCGCAGGGCGTTCAGGGTGGCCTCCACCCGCTCCAGATCTTCGCGGGAACAGGTCTTCCGGGAGAGGGCCAAGCGGGCCCATCCCATGAAGACCGGCTCCCCCACCGGGACCACCCGGCCCTGTAGCCCGAGGGCCTCGATCTCCCGGAGGGTGGGGTCTCTCATGTCCACGAACGCCGCGATCCGGGCTGCCAACAGCTTGTGGATGTTGGTGCGGGTCAGCGCCTCCTCCTCGGCCAACCCCCTTTCCCGGAGGCGGTCCCGAACCCCATCAAGGCGAGCTCCGAAGGTGAACCCTCGAATGAACCCCACCGGTCGTCCGAGCTCCTCGAGACTCTCGGGACGGCCGAGCCGCAGGGCCGGGGGGCCGAACATCTGGGCCACCTTGGCGTGAATCGGGGAGGTGAACCACAGGATCTCTGCCCTCTCCGGGGTGCGGGCGGGGCCGGTGAGCACGTCGAGCTCGCCCGTACGGATCTCGTGGAACACCCGGGCCGGGGGCCGGACGCGGAACTCCACCTCGTAGCCCGCTTCCTCCAGCACCAGTCGGGCCAGGTCCACGTCCACCCCGGAGATCCGCTGGCCCTCCACCACCATGTACGGCCGGTGGTCGAACACCCCCACCCGGAGCACACGCCGGGGCTGGGCTGTGGTGGAAGCAGCACACAGACACCCCAGAACCGTGAGCAGGATGCGTGGTCCCATCTCGTTCTCCTGTGGGGAAAATGTAACAGTGGCTACAAAAATATACGATTTGTGCGTAACAGGAAAAGGGGGGAGCAGATTTGCCAGGGACGTGGGTCGGTTGCTCCGGGGAAGGGCCTCTGCTAGGGTATCGCGCCGCCCGAGGGGCGGGGGGAAGGAGGCGGACCATGGCCGGCATTGGCCGCGGAGAGAGGCCGGATCTGGCAACCTATGCGGCCCGAAGCGCCCGGAGCCGGGGCCGGGCCCATAAAGAGCCGTTCAAGGACGACCGGCCGGCGTTCGAGCGGGACCGGGACCGGATCATCCACTGCGAGGCGTTCCGCAAGCTCGAGTACAAGACCCAGGTGTTCCTGAACCACGAGGGTGACTACTACCGCACCCGGCTGACCCACAGCCTGGAGGTGGCTCAGATCTCCCGAGGGCTGGCGCGGCGGCTGGGCCTGAACGAGGAGCTGGCCGAGGCCCTGGCCCTGGCCCATGACCTGGGTCACACCCCCTTCGGTCACACCGGCGAGGAGGTGCTCCATCGGCTGGCCTTCGACGAAGGGGGGTTCGAGCACAACCTCCAGGGCCTGCGGGTGGTCACCCGGCTCGAGGAGCGGTATCCGGGCTTCCAGGGGTTGAACCTGACCTGGGAGGTGCGCGAGGGGATCGTGAAACACGCCTCGAGCTGGGACCGGCCCCTGACCAAGGGGCTCGAGGAGTACGAGCTTCACCTGCAGCCCACGCTGGAGGCCCAGCTGATCGACCTGGCGGACGAGATCGCCTACAACAACCACGACATTGATGACGGCTTGGAGGCGGGGTACATCACCCTGGAGGAGCTGGACGGGGTCGAGGTCTGGCGGGCGACCCGGGAGCAGGTGCGACGGAAGTTTCCCGGTATCTCGGGGCGACGGGAGATCTACCAGACCATCAGCCACCTGATCGGCCGCATGATGTCGGACGTGGCAGAGGCGACGACCCGAGCTCTGGCCGAGGCAGGGGTCGAGACCCACGACGACGTGCGTCGGGCCGGCCGGAGGCTCGTGGTTCGCTCGCCCGAGATGGAGCGATGGAACCGGGAGCTTAAGGAGTTCCTGTACCAACGGCTCTACCGCCATCCCAAGGTGGAGGCGATGCGGGTGAAGGCCGAGCGGTTCCTCACGGAGCTGTTCCACGCCTACGTGGACAACCGGGGGCTCCTGTCCCGGGCCGACCAGGAGCGGGCCGAGCGCGAGGGGTTGAAGCGGGTGGTGTGCGACCGGATCGCGGGCATGACCGATCGCAGCTGCCTGGAGGAGTACCGCCGCCTGTTCGACCCGTTCCAGAAGGTGTGAGGTGGGCGCGGCCGAGCCCCTGGAGCATGCCCTGGTGCGTCTGGGCGCCGCCCTGGCGGGACGGGTCGCCTGGGAGACCCGGCTGGCATGGGGGCGCCGGCTGGGACGCCTGTGGTGGGGGGTGGACCGCCGGCATCGCCGGATTGCCCAGGGGAACCTGACCCAGGCGTTTTCGGACCGACCGCAGAAGTGGGTACGCGAGATCACCGTGGCGAACTTCGAGCACCTGGGGACCACAGCGGTGGAGTTCGGGGGGATGTTCGCGGAAACCCCTGAGAGCCTCCTGGCGCGGTACCGGTTCGAAGGCCGCGAACGGCTGGACCGCGTTTTGGAGGAGGGACGGGGGGCGCTGCTGCTCACCGCCCACCTGGGAAACTGGGAGCTGGCCGGGCTGGCCATGGCCGCGCTGGGGTACCCCGTTCACGCGGTGGGGCGCCGGCTCCGGAACCCCAGGATCGACGCGTGGGTCCGCTCGATGCGGGAGCGTTTCGGGGGGCGGGTGATCCCCCATCGCCAGGCGGTGCGGCCGGTGCTGCGGGCGCTGCGCTCGGGCGGGCTGGTGGCGTTCCTGCTGGACCAGAGGGCCCTGTCCCGCGAGGGGGTGCCCAGCGTGTTCTTCGGACGGCCGGTCTCCACGAACCGGGGCCTGGCGACCCTGGCCCTGCGCACCGGGGCTCCCGTGCTGCCCGCGTTCGACCGGAGGGAGGGGGCCGGCCATGTGGCGTGGTGCGAGCCTCCGCTGGAGCCTCCGCCCGACGGGCCGGCCGAGCAGCGGATCCGGGAGCTCACCCGCCGGTTCGATCGGGTGATCGAGGAGGCGGTCCGCCGCGTCCCGGAGCAGTGGTTCTGGGTGCACCGGAGGTGGCGGCTGCCGAAGGGAATGACGCCGTGAGGCCGGCCGTGTTCCTGGACCGGGACGGGACCCTGATCCGGGAGGCGGACTACCTCTCGAACCTCGCCGAGCTGGAGGTGCTGCCCGGCGTGGACCGGGCCTTGGCCCGGCTGCGCCGGGCCGGGTTCGCCCTCGTGGGGGTCACGAACCAGTCCGGGGTGGCCCGGGGCTACTTTGACCTCGGCTTCGTGGAGCGGGTCCATCGGGAGATCGACCGTAGGCTCGGGGCTGCCGGGGGCCTGGACGCCTGGTACGTGTGCCCCCACCACCCGGAGATCACGGGGCCGTGCGGCTGCCGGAAGCCGGCCCCCGGCCTGGTGCTCCGGGCCGTTCGGGACCTGGGGATCGACCTCGCCCGGTCGTGGATGGTGGGCGACAAGGCCTCGGACGTGGAGCTGGGACGTCGTGCGGGGTGCCGGTCGGCCTTGGTGCGAACGGGGTACGGCCGTGAGACCGAGGCTTCCCTCGCGGGAACGGGGCCGCGGCCCGAGGTGGTCGCAGACGATCTCTCTGCCGCCGTGGAGGCCATCTTGTTAAGCCGCTGACGAAACTATTGACCCGGCGACAAAATAGGCGCGTCACCTCGGAGGGCGGGGCAAGGGACCTGCCTCCGGCCGGGCGCGAAGCCGGGCATGAGATTCGCCGCGCAGGCACGGGATCGAAGAGATGGTTTCATGACAACTCGGTGGAATCCGAACCCTTTCGCGGTCCGAGCGTCAGAGGCGCTGTGCGGCGAGCTAAGGGACCCCGCCCGGCTCTCCGACAGGTCCATTGCCACCGATCATGGAAACGAGCACGCCTGTTCTGTTGCCGGTTTAAGCCGAACCGAGGATGCGAGATGAGCCGTTCCGAGTGGCCGGTGGTGGAAGGGTTCGGGCCGTACGCTGCCGATTGCCGGTACTTTACCGGGTACCGGCCGTGCCGGTTCCGACGGCTTTGCGGCGGATGTCCGGAGTACCGCCCCCGGGGCACCCGGATCCTGCTGGTCAACCTGGACGCCATGGGCGACGTGGTGCGCACCACTGCGCTGCTCCCGGCCCTCAAGCGGGCCTACCCCCAGAGCTTTGTCTCCTGGGTCACCCTGAAGAACGCGGCCCCGATCCTGGAGCACAACCCCTATGTGGACGAGGTGCTCCTCTACGGCCCCGACACGGTCCTGGAGCTGGAGCCGCGGCGGTTCGAACTGGTGCTCAACGTGGACAAGACCCGCCGCTCGGCAGCCCTGGCCCAGCGGGTTCGGGCGGCCGAGCGGCGGGGGTTCGGGGTAAACGAGCACGGGGCCGTCGTGCCCCTGACCCCTGAGGCCGGGTATCAGTACTGGACCGGTCTGGACGACGACCTCAAGTTCCACCGGAACCGGAAGAGCGAGCAGCAGATGCTGGCTGAGACCATGGGCCTGGAGTTCCGGCGGGACCCCTACGTGCTCGTGCTGGCCCCGGAGGAGCGCGCGTTCGTGGAGCGGACGCGGCGGGCCTGGGGGCTCGGCGGCGAGGTCGTGGTCGGGCTCAACACGGGCTGCTCCACCCTGTTTCCCTACAAGAAGCTGCCGGTGGAGTACCAGGCCCGGCTGGCCGAGGAGCTCGTCGACCGGTTTCCGGAGATCCGGGTCCTCCTGCTGGGGGGGCCCGAGGACGCGGAGCGCAACCAGGAGATCGCCCGCCTGACGCGGGCGCCGGTGCTGGAGACCCCCTGCACCGAGGGGCTCCGGCGGGGCATCCAGTACATGGACCTGGCCGACGTGGTGATCACCGGTGACTCCCTGGGCATGCACCTGGCCATCGGGCTGGGCAAGCGGGTGGTGGCCTGGTTCGGCCTCACCTGCGAGCAGGAGATCGACTTCTTCGATCGGGGCGAGGCGGTGCTGGCCCGGGTGGGGTGCCGGCCGTGCTGGCGCCGGGCCTGCGACGAGCCGGTCAAGTGCTACGAGCGGGTGGACAGGGAGGAGCTGCTGGAGGCGGCCGGCCGCCAGATCGAGGCGGCGCGCAGGGAGAAGACAGGGTGAGCGAGGACATCGGTCGGCTCGACGAGTCGTCATGGTTCCACCGGACGTTCGTGAAGAAGCGGGTGACCTGGGGGTTCGTGGCCGGGGCGCTGTTCGTCCTGCTGGCCGAGCCCACGCGGCAGAGCGTGTTCTGGGGGTTCTGGATCGCGCTCCTGGGCGAGGTCGTGCGGACCTGGGCCTCCGGAACCATCGTGAAGACGAAGCAGCTCACCACCCACGGGCCGTACGGTCTGGTGCGCAACCCGCTCTACTCGGGCAGCTTCCTGATCGGTCTGGGGGTCTCGATCATGGGGGGGCGCTGGTGGTTCGTGCCGCTGTTCTTCGCCGCGTTCGTGCCGGTGTACCGGGGCCTGGTTCGCAAGGAGGAGCGGGTTCTGCTGGAGCGGTACGGAGACGCCTTCCGGGAGTACTGCCGGCGGGTGCCCCGGTTCGTTCCCCGCCGGCTGCCCGGCCCCGGGGACCGGGCCCCCTACGACGCCCGGCGCATGTGGAGCAGGCACAAGGAGTGGCAGGCCTGGCTCGGCCTGTACGCGGTGACCCTGTACCTGCTGCTTCGGGCCTGAAAGTCGCGTATACTCTGCCGCTAGAAGGCTGGGAGGCTGAACCCCCATGATCCCGGGCTCATAGCCGGGGCCAACCGGTAGGAGCGGCCTCCGTGGGTAGTTCTTCACCCGTCATCTTCCCCCTTCGAGAGGCCGCGCGGGCTCCGAGGGAGCCCTGAGGAGGAAACCATGGCGTTGCCGCAGGATCTTCTCGACATCCTGGCCTGCCCCCAGTGCAAGGGCGAGCTGGAGTACCGGGAGGCGGAGAACGCGCTGCTGTGCCACGCCTGCCGCCTTCGGTACCGGGTGGAGGACGACATCCCGGTCATGCTGATCGACGAAGCCACCCCCCTGGAAGACTAGCCCCAGCGCCGGTCCACCCCCACCACGCCCCCCGGAACCGCCATGCCCCGAGCCCGCCGGCCCGTGCCCCGGCTCTCCGCCACCGTGATCTGCCTGAACGAGGCCGAGAAGATCCGCGGCTGCCTGGAGAGCGTGCGGTTCTGCGACGAGGTGGTGGTGGTGGACTCGGGCAGCACCGACGGCACCGTGGAGATCGCCCGGCAGCTGGCGGACGTGGTGATCGAACGGGACTGGCCGGGGTACGTGGCCCAGCAGAACTTCGCCAAGGATCAGGCCCGGGGAGAGTGGGTCCTGTCGATCGACGCGGACGAACGGGTCGCGCCGGCGTTGGCCCGGGAGATCCAGCAGGTCCTCGCGCGCGACCCGGCCGAGGACGGGTTCCGGATCACCCGGCACGTGCACTACCTGGGCCGGTGGATCGACCACTCCGGATGGTATCCGGAGCCCAGGGTGCGGCTGTTCCGGCGGAAGAAGGGGCGGTGGGAGGGGGTGGACCCCCACTACGACGTGGTGGTCCCGGGCGGGGTCGGACGTCTGGGCGGCGAGATCGTCCACTACACCTACGACGACATGGCCGACCATGTCCATACCCTGAACCGGTTCAGCTCGATCCTGGCCCAAGAGCATCACCGGCGCGGTCGCCGGTTCTCGTGGGGGAGCCTGCTACTTCGTCCCCCTCTGGAGTTCCTGAAGAAGTACGTGCTCAAGAGGGGGTTCCTGGACGGCCCCCAGGGGTTCTACGTGGCATCTTTGTCGGCGTTCTACGTGTTCCTGAAGCTCGCCAAGCTCTGGGAGCTCGAGCGGGTGGGGCCGGAACGACCCTGGCACCGGGAGGGGGCCGGGAGCGGGCCCTGTTCCCCCCTGCGCCGCGATCCGGGCCCGTGAACCGCATCCTCGTCATCCAGACCGCGTTCCTGGGGGACGTGGTGCTGACCACACCGCTGTTTCGGGCCCTCCGGAGGCGGTTTCCCGAAGCGCGCCTCGATGTCCTGGTGACCCCGGCAGCCGCGCCGCTGGTCGAGGAGGACCCCCACCTGGACGAGGTGCTGCGCTACGACAAGAAGGGGGGAGAGCGGCTGGGCTCCGTGGCCCGCAGGCTCCGGGGCCGGGGGTACGATCTGATCGTGGCTCCCCACCGGTCCCACCGCACGGCCCTACTGGCCCGGTGGATCGGGGCGGTCGTGCGGGTGGGGTTCCGGGATGCCGGCCTTTGGTGGCTCTACACCCGACGGGTGACGAGGCCGGCGGCCCTGCACGAGGTGGACCGGAACCTGGAGCTCCTGAGGGGCCTGGGACTCCACCCGGAGCCCGAGGATCGGGTCCTCCACGTAGGGTATACGGAGCGTGAGGTCGAAGAGGTGGAACGGGTGCTGGCAGAGGCGGGGGGGGAGGCCCACGAGCCCCTAGCCGCCTTGGCGCCGGGGTCGGTGTGGGCCACGAAACGCTGGCCGGCCGAGCGGTTCGCCGAGGTGGGGCGCGGTCTGCAGGCGCGCGGTTTGCGGGTGGTCGTGCTCGGCGGGCCCGACGACCGAGCGGTGGCCGAGGCGGTGTGTGCGGCGGTCGGGGCCGGGGCCGTGAACGCGGCCGGGAAGACGTCGCTCAAGGCCCTGGCCGCGTGGATGGACCGCGTGAGGCTTCTGGTGACCAACGACTCGGCCCCGCTCCACGTGGCCGCGGCCCGGGGCACGCCCACGGTCGCGGTGTTCGGCGCCACCACCCTCGACCTGGGGTTCGGCCCGTTCCACGCGGCATCCCGGGTGGTGGAGGCGGAGGTGGAGTGCCGCCCGTGCGGCCTCCACGGGGGCCGCAGGTGCCGAAAGGGGCATTTCCGGTGCATGCTGGAGGTGGCCCCCGAGGAGGTGCTGGAGGCGTGCCGGGAGCTGGTCCGTTGAGACCGGCAGAGGGGCTGCGGGTGCTCCACGTGGACACCGGCAGGACGTGGCGCGGCGGCCAGCGCCAGGTGTTCCTGCTCCACCGGGGCCTGCGGGAGCGAGGGGTGGACAGCCTGCTGGTCTGCTCGGCCGGCGGGGTCCTCCACGACCGGGCCCGGGCGGCCGGGCTGCCGACCCGGGGCATGGGGCTGCGGGGCGAATGGGACCTGGTGTCGGCCTGGCGGATCTCCCGGCTCGCGAGGCGGTGGGGAGCCGGGGTCCTCCACGCCCACTCCTCCCACGCCCACACCCTGGCCCTGCTGGCTCGCGTGCTCGGCGCGTCGGCCCCGGTGGTGGTCACCCGGCGGGTGGACTTCGTGCCCCGGCCCCACCCGTTCAACCGGTGGAAGTACGGCCGGGCCGACCGGATCGTGGCCATCAGCCGGGCCGTGGAGGGGATCCTCCGGGAGCTCGGGGTGGCCCCGGACCGGATTCGTCGCATCCCCAGCGGGGTGGAGCCCCATCCCGTGGCGCCGGGGGACGGGCAGCGGTTCCGCAGGGAGCTCGGGGTGGCCCCGGACGAGATCCTGGTGGGAAACGTGGGCCACCTGGTGGACCACAAGGGGCAGCGGTACCTGGTGGACGCCGTGCCCCGGGTGGTGGAGGCCGAGCCGCGGGCCCGGTTCGTCATCGTGGGCGAGGGCGAGCTGGAGGGCGACCTCCGGGCCCAGGCGGAGCGGCTGGGGCTGGGCGACCGGCTCGTGTTCGCCGGGCTGCGCACGGACATCGGCGGGGTCCTGGACGGCCTGGACGTGTTCGTCATGTCGTCCCACCTGGAGGGCCTCGGAACCTCGGTGATCGACGCCATGCTGGCCGAAAAGCCCGTGGTCGCCGCGGCCGCCGGAGGGATCCCGGACATCCTGAGGGACGGGGTGGACGGGGTGCTCGTACCGCCCAGGGATCCCGAGGCCCTGGCTCGGGGAATCCTCCGGGTCCTGGGGGACCCGGCCGACGCCGCGCGAATGGCCCGGGCCGGCCGGAAGCGGGCGGCCTCGGAGTTCGGGGTGGACCGCATGGTGGACCGGTACGTGGCCCTGTACCGGGGCCTGACGGGGAGGGGGCCGGGGTGAGGATCCTCCTGATCCGGCTCTCGTCCCTGGGAGACGTGGTGCTGGCCACCGCTGCCGTGGAGGCCCTGGCCGAGGACCGCCCGGACGTGGAGATCCACGTGCTCACCAAGGCGGCGTTTCGGGAGGTGTTCCGGAACCACCCGGCCGTGGCCCGGTGCTTGGAGTGGGAGCCCGGCGAGGGCCTGGCTTCGCTGGCCGACCGGGTTCGGCGGGGCGGGTACGACCGGGTGGTGGACCTCCACGGGAACCTGCGCACCCGGGCCCTGCGGGCGCTGACGCCGACGATGCGCTGGAGCGGGTACCGCAAGGGCAGCGTTCGGCGCAGGGTGGCCGTGTGGCTGCGAAAACCGGCCCTCCTGGACCGAACGCACGTGGTGGACCGCTACGTCCGCGCCCTCGCCCCCCTGGGGGTGCGGCCGGTCCGGCGCCTGCCCCGGGTGTTTCCGGCCGAGGCCGATTACGGCCGGGTCGAGGCCCTCCTCCGGGCCTCGGGGTGGGCCGGCCAGCCCCTGATCGCGTTGGCGCCGGGGGCCCGGTGGGCCACCAAGGTGTGGCCCGAGGCCCACTGGAAGGATCTGGTGTCCCGGATCCGCGGAGAGGGCCGGGGGTTTCCCGTGGTGATCGGCGGAGCCGGGGACCGGGACCTGGCCGCGCGCGTCCTCGCCGGAGGGCCGGGCGCGAACCTGGCCGGCGAGACCTCGATCCCGGAGACCGCGGCCGTGCTGGAGCGCTGCGAGGTGCTGGTGACCAACGACTCGGCCCCCCTTCACCTGGCCACCGCCGTGGGCACCCGGGTGGTGGCCCTGTTCGGCCCCACGGTCACCGGCTTCGGGTTCTACCCCCTGGGCCCCCTCGACCGAGTTCTCGAACGGCCCGAACCGTGCCGGCCGTGCAGCCTGCACGGGGGGGAGCGCTGTAGGCTGGGAACCCTCTCGTGCCTCGAAGGCGTGTCCCCGGAGAGGGTGTGCGAAGATCTGGCGCTCGGGGAGGGGGCTCCGTGAAGATCGCCTTCGTCAACTCCACCCGGAAATGGGGGGGCGTGAAGTCCTGGACCCTCACGTTCGGGCGCGCCCTCGCCCAGAGGGGTCACCGGATTCTCGCGGTGGTTCGCCGGGAGAACCCGTTCGAGGCGGCGTGCCGGCAGGCGGGGTTTCGGGTCTGCCCCGTGCGGTTCGGGTTCAAGTACGATCCCGTGGCCACGGCGCGGTTGGTCCGGGTGTTCCGGCGGGAGCGGCCCGACGTGGTGGTGGTGAACATCTCGCGGGACCTGGAGGTGGGGGCGGTGGCGGCCCGTCTCTGCGGCGTGCCGGTGGTGCGGCGGGTAGGCCTGGTGGAGGATCTCCGGGGCACCGCCGAGGAGAGGCTGCAGCACCGTTGGCTCGTGAACCGGGTGGTCGTGCCGGCCCGCTGGATGGCCGACGCCCTGGTGTCTGCGCATCCCTGGGTTCCCCGGGGGGGCGTGCGGGTGGTCCTGAACGGGCGGAATCTCGAGGCGTATCCACCCGCAGGGGGCTCGGGAGAGGGGCCGGTCGTGTTCGGGGTGACGAGCCAGCTGAGCCCGAGCAAGGGGCACGGGGTCCTGCTCGATGCGGCAGAGCGGTTGGCCGAGGAAGGGACTCCCTTCCGGCTGAGGGTGGCCGGCGCCGGGGGGCTCCGCGCGGAGCTCGAAAACGGGGTCGCGTCCCGCGGCCTGGGTGACCGGGTGGAGTTCGTCGGGTTTCTCGAAGACGTGCGGCCGTTCTTGCAGAGGGTGGATGCGTTCGTGCTTCCGAGCCTCAAGGAGGGGCTACCCAACGCGCTTCTGGAGGCCATGGCCACCGGGCTGCCGTGCGTGGCGTCGGACCTGCCGGGCACCCGGGAGGTGGGGGGCGACGCGGTCCTGCTGGTCCCCCCCGGGGATCCGGGGGCCCTGGCCGAGGCGATGGCACGGGTGTCGAAGGACCCTCAGCTTCGCCGGGCCCTGGGGCCGAGGGCCCGGATGCGCGTCGGCACGGTCTTCGCTCTCGAGGGCCAGGTCTCGGTGCTGGAGCAGGTGTTGCGGGAGGTGGCCCCGCGGTGAGGCCGATCCGGGTGGTGCGGGTGTACAAGCGGGTCGGGGGCGGCGGGGTGGCCCGGCGTCTGGTGGAGCTGCTTCCATGCCTCCGCGAGGAACTGGAGGTGCGGGTCCTGTGCTACCGGGGCCGGGGAGACCTGGCCGGGGTCCTGGAACGGGACGGGATCCCGGTGGACGTGATCCCGATGGGCCCGAAGTGGGCGCCCTGGAACGTGTGGCGGTACGTGACCTACTTCCGGAGGATCAGACCCCACGTGGTCCACACCCACGAGTACACGGCGAACACGTTGATGGTCATGGCCGCCAAGTGGGCCGGGGTTCCCGTGAGGGTACGCCACGTCCACACCATGGAGCCCTGGGGCCGGGGGCGCCGGAGCTCGTCCCGAATCCGGGTGGACCGGTGGGCGGCTTCGAACTCCCAACTGACGTTGGCGGTGAGCCGTGCCGTTCAGGAGCACTACCTGTCTCGGACGGAGCTTTCGGCCCGATCGTGCCGGGTTTTGTACAACGGGGTGGACCTGAAGCGGTTCGCCCGGGCCCGGGAGGCCGGGCAAGGGTTCCGGAAGGAGTTCGGCATTCCGCCGGGGGCGCAGGTGGTGGGCACCGTGGGGCGGATCGCTGCCGGGAAGGGGCACGACCTGTTTCTCAGGGCTGCCGCCAGCCTCCTCCGGAAACGGCCCGAGACGAGGTTCCTGGTGGTGGGAGACGGCGGGGGCCGGCTCCGGGCAGAGGCGTTGGCGGGGGAACTCGGCGTGGCCGGGCGGGTGGTTTTTCCGGGGCACCGGGAGGACGTGCCCGCCGCCCTGGGAGCGATGGACGTGTTCGTGTGCCCCAGCCGGTCCGAGGGGTTCCCCGGGGTGGTGCTCGAGGCCTTGGCCGCCGGGGTGCCGGTGGTCGCGTTCGATCTGCCGTCGGTACGAGAAGCTTTCGGCCGGAGCCGGTGCGGAAGGCTGGTCGCGGTGGGAGACGCCGGGGCGCTGGCCGCAGCCGTGGCGGAGCTGCTGGCGGACCGGGGGGCCCTGGGCTCGGCCCGGGCAGAGGCCTCGAAACGAGCGGAGGAGTTTTCCGTGGAAAGGGTGGCGCTGGAGACGGTTGGGCTGTACCGAGGTCTCCTTGCGGAGGAACAGCGAGGGTCGTTGGTCCGATGACGATCGTTCATATCACCAGCTCCAGGAACCGGAGCGGTGGGACCCGCCAAGCGCTGCTGCTGGCTGCGGAGCAGGTTCGGGCTGGGCACCGGGTGATTCTGTGTGCCCCCCCAGGGGCTGGGATCTTCGAGCTGGGGAAGGGGTGCGGAATCGAGTTCGTGCCGGTGCCGGCCGGCCCGCTTCGCTCCCAGTGGCGCTCCTCCCGTCGCCTGCGCGAGATCGCCCGGCACCGAGGGGTCGATCTGATCCATACCCATCACACGAAGGCCCACAACATCGCTCTCCTTGCCACCCTCGGGGGAAGGTTCCCGCCCGTGGTCGTGAATCGGGGTGTCCTGTTCCGACCGGAGTTCCCCATGAAGTTCCGGACTCGTCGCACGGCAGCAATCATCACGAACTCGCGGAAGGTGGCAGGGGTTCTGGAAAAATGCGGCGTGAACCCGCAGAAGATCCACGTGGTGTACAACGCGCGGGTCCCGGCGGACCGGACGAGCCTGCGCCGGTCCGGCCCGGCCCTCCGGGAGGAGCTCCGGCTCGGCAACGGGCCGGTGGTGGGGGCGGTGAGCAGCGCAAGACCGGAGAAGGGTATGCAGTTCCTGGTGGAGGCCGCGCCCCAAGTCCTTCGGCACCATCCCGGGGCGCAGTTCGTGTTGGTGGGGGCGGGCACGGACCGGTTCGTTCCCCGGCTCGAGCAGCTGGGGGTTCGCGATCGGTTCCGGCTGCCCGGGCATCGATCCGACGCCGTGGCGATCATGGCGCTGTTCGACGTGTTCGTGCTCCCTTCCGTGGACATGGAGTCGTGCCCCAACGTGCTGCTCGAGGCCATGGACGTGGGGCTGCCGGTGGTCGGGTCGGACGTGGGGGGGGTGGGAGAGATCGTCGAGCACGGTCGCACGGGCCTCGTGGTCCCGAGGGGGGATCCCGGTGCCCTGGCAGACGCCGTGTGTACGATCCTGTCGCTCCCGGACAGGGGGCAGGCGATGGGCGAGGCGGGCCACCGAAAGATCTCCGAGCATTTCACCCCGCAGGACAAGTGCCAAAGGACCCTCGCGGTGTACGAGCGGGTCCTGGGGAGGTGATGCGTGGTGCGGGTGGCGTGGGTCCGTGACTTCGTGCGCGCCGTCCCTTACCTTCTGACGCCGAGGACCATGGTGCTGCGGAGGTTCTCTCGTGCGTTGGGTGACAACCTCATGTTGACCCACCTGGCCCGCCGGCTGAGAGCCAGATGGCCCGGCCTGCGCATCGTGGTGGAGACGAACTGGCCGGAGCTGTTCTGGAACAACCCCCACGTGGCCGTGGCGGTCCGCTCCAAGGTGGCGCCGCGTTACGTTCGCCCGGCGTACCGGATCGACAGGGCCACCCAGGATCACATCCTCGATCAGCTGGCCCGGAGCGTCGGTCTGCCCGACGACGACGGTGAGAGGGCGGTGGAGGTGTATCTCAGCCAAGAGGAGCGGGAAAAGGCTCTCGAAGGCCTCCCCCGGAGCTATGTCGTGATCTGCCCGGTCGGAAAACGGACGGTGGCCGGGAACCGGAAAGACTGGGGGTTCGAGCGGTTCCAGCAGGTGGTCCGTTCCGAAAGGGGTGTGAGGTTCGTACAGATCGGCTCCCGGTCGGATCCCCTGCTCGAGGGGGTGATCGACCGGAGGGGCCTCCCCATCCGGGCAAGCGCCGCGGTGCTGGAGGGGGCGGAGACCGCCCTGTTGCTGGAGGGCGGGTTGATGCACCTGGCCCGCGCCGTGAACACGTCGGCCATCGTGATCTACGGTGGGACCGTGGCTCCCGAGGTGAGCTGTTACCACGAGCACCTGAACGTGGCGGTGCGCGCGCCGTGCGGGCCCTGTTTTCGATCCCACGGCCGGGTCGGGGACTGCCACCGCCACGAGTGCATGGCCAAAATCCGCCCGGAGCTGGTTCAGGATCTGCTGTCCCGGGTGCGGAGCGGGGTGAAAGGCGTGGTCGAGATCCCCTGGTAGCGGGTTGGGGAGCCGTGGATTCGCCGTCCCTGGGGCGTGACCCCGCGCGGCGGCAGAAGAGGAGACCGAGAAGGCAAGGGGCCGCCCGTGATACTCTATTCCGTCCGTCGGCTGGATCGTCAGAATGTGGGGGATCTCTACTGTTCACCGTTTACGTATTTTTCCTTCGGGGGAACGGAGGTCGTGGAGGTCGATATCGACGTCAAGGGGTGTTTTCGAGAGATACCGAGAGGAGAGACGGTCATCGTGGGTGGGGGAGGGCTCCTGAACGCTAGAAATAAGTGGAACAACAATCTAAAAAAGATTTTTGCCAGGAACAGGGTGATCGTTTGGGGGGCTGGGTTTAATAGACACTATGATAGATCGGTTCGGAAGCCTCTGAATCTGATGGATGTGTTCCTGCTTGGGATTCGGGATTACACGGCGAAGTACAACTTCGTCCCTTGTCCGTCCTGCATGTTGCCGTTTCTGGAGGACCGTTACGAGGTGTGCCGTGAGATCGGGGTGTACGAGCACAAGAACGCGCCCATCTCGGACGAGAGCCTTGCCGGCTTCGAACGGATGAGCAACAAGACCCAAGACGTGGAAGGGGCGATCCGCTTTCTGGGGGAGTCGGGGGCCGTCGTGACCAACACCTACCACGGAGCGTACTGGGGGCTGCTCTTGGGGAAACGGGTCGTTCTGTACCGAAAGTTCTCGACCCGCTTCGACGGGTTCCCGTTTCCCCTGGCCGAGTTCAGCGGGAACCTGGACCGCGACCTCTCCCGAAGCGCGCCGGCCCACGGGTACCTGGAGGCGTGCCGGAAGGCCAACGAATGGTTCGCCGGCCGGGTGGCCGAGGCGTTGAGCTGCCCGGTCTCCAGCCGGCCGTTCCCAGGGCAGCCCCGTCTGGGATCCGGGGAGAGAGAGGACGACACCGCGTGAGAGCCCTGGTGATCCAACTGCGCCAGATCGGGGACGTGGTGCTCACCACTCCGGTTCCCCGGATCCTCAAGGAGGCGCGGCCGGGGTGCCGGGTCACGTTCCTGACGGAGCGGCCGAGCGACCAGCTGCTGGAAGGGAACCCCCACATCGACGAGATCCTGCTGAACGACCGCAGGGCGCCCTGGTGGCAGACGCTGCGGCTGGGCGGCCGCCTCCGCAAGCGACGGTTCGACGTCGTGCTCGACTTCATGGGCAACCCCCGGTCGGCCATCCTCTCGTTCCTGTCGGGTGCGGCCACCCGGGTCTCCTACCGGGCGCCGGGGCGGGGCGTTCTGTACACCCACCGGGTTTCCGGTGCCGGGAACTACGCCGTCGAGATCAAGAAGAACCTCCTGGAGCCGTTGGGCATCCGGTCGGCCTGGGACCGGCCGGAGATCTTCCTCACGCCCGAGGAGAAGGAACGGGCGCGTTCGGAGCGAAGGTGGCTGATTCGGGAGGGCGCCGATCGGTTGGTTACGGTGGATCCCTCCCACCGGAGGGTCACCCGGCGCTGGCCGGTCGAACATTACGGAAGACTCTGTGTTTGGATGGCCGAGCAGGGCTGGACCCCGGTGGTGTTGTGGGGGCCCGGCGAGGAGGGGGTGGCCCGGGCGGTGATGGAGGCCTCCGGCGGGGGGGCGGTGCTGGCGCCGGCCACGGGCCTCCGGCAGATGGCCGCCCTGATCGGGGCGGCGGACCTCCACGTGGGGAACTGCTCCGCGCCCCGCCACATCGCCGTGGCCGTGGGCACGCCCTCGTTCACGATCCTGGGCTCCACCAGCGCCGGCTGGACCCATCCGGCGGCCGAGCACACCCAGGTCGCCCTGGGCCTCGGCTGCCAGCCGTGCAACCGGAACGAGTGTACCCGGAATGACCTCGCCTGCCTTCGTGACCTCACGCCGGAGCGGGTGGCCGGCGCGATCGGCGGGTGGGTGGAGGGCGCCCTGGGTTGGAGGACGGCGTGAGGATCGCGGTGGTGCAGCCCAAGGTGGACCGGTCCGGCGGAGCGGAGCGGTACGCCCTGGCGCTGGTGACCGGTCTGGCCGCCCGGGGCCACGAGGTCCACGTGTTCGCGCGCCGGGCCGAGGGGCTCCCCGAAGGGGTTCGGTTCCACCGGATCCCCTCGGTGCCGTTCGGCCGGGCCCTGAAGACCTACAGCTTCTGGCGGCTCACGGCCCGGCGGGTCCGGCCCCAGGACTACGACGTGGTGCACGGGTCGGGCAAGACCACCTGCCAGACGGTCCACCGGGCCGGCGGGGGTGTCCACCGGGCGTACCTGGAGCGGGCGGCCGGAACCGGGCGGCCGACCCATTATGACCGCGTCGTCCTCGGGATCGAGCAGCGGCTCTTCTCTTCCCCCCACCTGAAGGCCGTGATCTGCCCGTCCCGCTGGGTGGCCCGGGAGGTGGGGCGGTTCCACCCCGAGGCGGGCCCCAAGATCGAGGTGATTCCCAACGGGGTGGACACGGAGCGGTTCCGGCCCGAGGGGCGCGAGGGCGACCGCCGGAGCGTGGGGGAGAGCCTGGGGATCCCCCCGCAGGACCCGTTGCTGCTGTTCGTGGGAACGAACTTCCGGCTGAAGGGGCTGGAGGCAGCCCTTGGAGCCCTGGCCCGCTTGCCCGGGGCCCATCTGGTGGTGGTCGGGGGCGACGAGCCCGGCCCGTTCCGGGAGCACGCCCGATCCCTGGGGTGCCTGGACCGGGTTCACTTCGTGGGGGCCCGAGACGACACTCCTCGGTGGTACCGGGCGGCGGACGTGCTCGTCCATCCCACCGGGTACGACCCGTTTGCCAACGTCTGCCTGGAGGCGCTGGCCTCGGGAACCCCGGTGGTGACCACCCCGGCCAACGGCGCGGCCGACGTGCTGGAGGGGGCCCCGCCGGCAGGGCGGATCGTGCCCCCCCGCCCGGACGAGCTCGCCACGGCGGTGGCCGAGCTGTTGGAGGGCCGGGACGGGGCCCGGCGGGAAGCCAGGGCCCTGGCCGAGGGCCACTCGTGGGAAGCCCATGTGGCCCGGCTGGAGCGGTGTTACGACAGGACCCGAACGGTGCAGCCATGAGCCGAATCGGAAGCGCCACGCTCGTGAAGGAGGGGCGGAGGGAGCGTTTCGACCGCTACTTCTACCCCGGCTGTCGGGCGGCCACCCCCCGGCCCCAGCATCCCGGCCACCGGATCCTGGACCTGGGGTGTGGTCAGGGTGAGATGGCCCGGTTCTTCCGGGATCTGGGGTACGAGGTGGTTGGGGTGGACGCGGCCGAGACCAATGTGGCCAAGATGCGCAGCCTGGGGTTCGAGGCCTTCAGGGCCGATCTGAACGAGCCGCTTCCGTTCCCGGAAGGGTCGTACCACGGGGTCTCCCTGCTGGACGTCATCGAGCACGTGGTCAAGGCGGAGCAGTTGGTCGGGGAGTGCCACCGGGTGCTGCGGCCGGGCGGGTGGCTGCTGCTGTCCACCCCCAATCACGCGTTCTACAAGCGTCGCCTTCGCGCGCTGCTCGGAAAACCTCCCGACGAGGAAGGGTATCACTTCCGCTTTTTCATCCGGAGGAAGCTCGTCTCGCTACTGGAGCGGGAGGGGTTCCGGATCGAGGTCCGGTGCTCCGTCGGGTACTACCCCTTCATGAACCGGGTGCTGTGCCGCCGCATGAGGAAGCTGCAAAGACTCAGGATCCGGGTTCCCACCTTGTTCGAGACCCTGTTCGCCGAGAACTTCATCTGGCTGCTGCGCAAGGGGCAGACCTCTTGACCTCGGTTCCCGTTCTCACCTTTCACAGCGTCGCTCCGGGGGAACGGCTGGGGCCGGAGGTCCTCGACCGGCACCTCTCCGTGCTGGCGCGGCTCGGGGGTACGCTGCCCCTTGGGCACCTCGGAAGGGAGAGGGCCGGGGCGGTGGTCACCTTCGACGACGGGTTCGCGGACCTGTGGACCCACGGCCTCGACCTGCTGGAGCGCCACGGGGTGCGGGCGGTGGTGTTCGCGATCCCGTCCCGGGCGGGCGAGGGACCAGCCCGGCCCCGGGGAAGGCCCGCTTGGTCGGGCCGGGCCGAGGAGGCCCATGCGGAGGCGGCTTGCGACGGCGGCCCGCACCCGGGGTTCCTGCGGTGGTCGGAGCTGGCCGCGTTGGAGGCGAGCGGCGTTGTGGAGGTCCAGTCCCACTCCTGGGGGCACGCCATGGGGTGGGTCTCAGACGAGATCGTGGGGTTTCACCTGGGCCGGTTCGGCCGGGCCCACTGGTCGCTGCCCCAGTGCACCGGCGGGGACCTTCGGCTGGGCATCCCGCTCTATCGCCGGGGCTCGGCCCTGGCCCACCGGCTTTACCGGGACGACCCGGCCCTCCGGGACCACCTGGCGGGGTGGCTGGAGGCCCGGGGCGGGGCGGGGTACGTGGCCGAGCGGGGGGCCGAGGCGGTGAGTCGGGAGCTCCGGGAGGAGCTGGAGCGGTACCGGAGCCGGCGCGGCGACCGGGGGGCCTGGGAGACCGAGGGGGAGAGGGAGCGCCGCACCGTGGAGGACCTGGTCCGTGCTCGGGAGGCCCTGGAGTCGCGCCTGGGCGGGCGGCGGGAGCACCTCGCCCTGCCCTGGGGGCAGTACGACGCCGTGACCCTGGAGTGTGCGAGGCGGGCCGGGGTGCGGCGGGTCTACACCCTGGACCGCCGGCCGAACCCGGTGGGCCGGGTGGGGTTCCTGGTGCACCGGTTCGAGCCCCGGCCCAAGGGGGCGTGGTGGCTTCGGACCCGGCTGTGGATCTACCGTTCCACCTGGCGCACCACGATCTACGGCATCGTGTCGGGGCGGAGGAATTCCGGTGCCGGATGAGCGGCTGAGGGTCCTCCACCTGGCCCATGTACGGTGGTTCAACGCCGAGGCCCAGTACGCCCTGGACCTGGCCTTGGAGATGGCCCGGCAGGGCGTGCACGTGGGGTTTCTGGGGCTCACCGGCTCCCCTGCCGTGGCCCGGGCCCGGGCCGCGGGGCTCCCGGTGTACGAGGAGGCCGGGTTCAACGCGAAGCGCATCGGCGCCCTGGGGAGCGTTCCGGCCGCGCTCCGGCTGGGCCGGATCCTGCGGCAGGAGCGGTTCGACGCGGTGGAGGTCCACCGGCCCGAGGGCCTGCCCCTCGTCGCCTGGGCCTGCCGAAGGGCCGGGATGCGGGTGGTCCGGGTGCGCGGCGACATGCGCCCCGTTCGGGCGGATCCCCTCAACCGGGTGGTATACACCCGGCTCCTCTCCGGCGTGGTCGCGTCGAACACGGCGATCGAGCGCTCGCTTCAGCAGCGCCTGGGGCAGACCGTGCGGGTCACCACCATCCCCGGCGGGGTGGACCCCGACCGGTTCTCGCCCGGGGGGCCGGCGGCCGACGTTCGGGGGGAGCTGGGGTTCCCGCCGGACGCGTTCCTGGTGGGGATCCTGGGCCGCCTGGGGCGGGTGAAGGGCCACGCCGACTTCCTGGCCGCGGCCCGCCAGGCTGCGGACAGGGTCGACGCGACGCGGTTCGTGATCCTGGCCAAGCAGGAGGGCCCGGCCCTGGAGGCGCTCCGACGGCAGGTGACGGCAGATCCTGTTTTGCGCGGTCGAGTGGGGTTCCTGGGCCACCGGCAGGACCTGGCCTCGGTCCTGCGGGGGTTCGACCTCGCCGTGGTGGCCAGCACGGGCAGCGAGGCCAACTGCCGGGTGGGCCTGGAGTGGATGGCCTCCGGCGTGCCGCTGGTCGCCACCCGGGTCGGGGTGCTTCCGGACCTGGTGGTCGAGGGCGAGACCGGGACGTTGGTGCCGCCGGGCGACGCTTCCGCCCTGGCCGAGCAGATCGTATACTGGGCCGCCCGGCCCGAGCGGGCCCGCGACGGGGGACGGGCCGCCCGGCGCCGTGTGATGGAGCGGTTCACGATCGACCGGTGCACGCGGCACCACCTCGCGTTTCTGTTTCCGGAGCGGCATTCCGATGAGCACGATTCCCTGGTTTGACGGGCTGGCCCGGGCGGCTTGGAAAAAGGTCGCTGGCCGGAGACTGCACGTCGGCGTCGTGGGCGACGTCATGCTCGACCGGTTTGTGTACGGCGACGTGGACCGCATCTCGCCCGAGGCGCCCGTGCCGGTGGTGGAGGTGGAGCGCGAGGTGGTGCGGCTCGGGGGCGCGGCCAACGTGGCCCACAACCTGCGCGCCCTGGGCGCCGATGTGGACCTGGTGGGCGTGGTGGGGACCGACGCGGCCGCCGGGGAACTCGCGGCCGAGCTGGGCGCCAACGGGTTGTCGGCCGAGGGCCTCGTGGCGGCCCCGGACCGGCCCACCGCGGTGAAGACCCGGATCATCGCCCGCCACCAGCAGGTGGTGCGGTATGACCGTGAGCGGCGCGGGCCGCTTCCCAAGGGGGCACGGGCGGCGCTGGGCGAATGGGTGGACCAACGGGCCCCCGGGTGGGCCGGGGTCGTGGTATCGGACTACGGCAAGGGGTTGGTGGACCGGGACCTCGTGGAGCGGCTCCTGGGATGGGCGGACCGGACCGGGGCCTGGGTTTCGGTGGATCCGAAACCCGTAAACGCGTCGGCGTACCAAGGGGTGCATGCGATGACCCCCAACACCAAGGAGACCGAGGCCATGGCCGGGTGCCCGGCCCGGGAGGACGGCGAGGCCGAGGCGGCCGGGCGGGCTCTCGTGGAGCGGCTGGGGCTCCGATCCATTGTGGTCACCCGGGGGGAGCGGGGGATGACCGTGGTGGAGCCCGGCCGGGTGACCCACCTTCCCACCCGGGCCCGGGACGTGTTCGACGTTACGGGGGCCGGCGACACGGCCATCGCCGTGTTCACCCTGGCCAGGGCGGCCGGCGCCGATGTGACTGAGGCCGCGGCGCTCGCCAACGTGGCGGCCGGCATCGTGGTCGGAAAGCTCGGAACCGCCACCGTGAGCCCCGACGAGATCGAGGGGGCCCTTGCCGCGGCAGAGCGCACCGGCTGAGTTGCCCCCGGGGCCGGGATGGCGGGCGGTCCGGGGCACCGCTCCGGGGCTTCGCTCGCTCCTGACCCGGGGGGAATGGCACCCGCTGTCGCAGAGGGGGAGCGTGCGCCGGTTCCGGGTCGACACCCCCCGGGGCGCTTTGTTCGTGGTGGGAAGGCAGGGTGGCTCCTGGGCCTGCCGCCGGGCGTTTCGGAGGTCGGTTCGGTTGCACGAGCGAGGCGTTCCGCTCCCCGCGCCGCTGGGGCTGTATCTCCGGAGGCCCCGGGCCGTGCTCTACGTGGCCGAGTGGTGTGATGACCTCGCGGGGTGGCCCGCCTTCGTCCGGGCGGCTCCGGATCGGGCCGCGTTGGCGGCCGCGCTGGCGACCCTCTTGGCCCAGGTCCACCGGGCCGGTTTCGCCTGTTCCGACCCGCGGCAGGACCTCGGGATCCGAACGGCCCAACAGGGCGGCAGACCGGTGGTGGTGCGCGCAAGCCGCATGCGGCGGGCCCGGGGACGGCTGGGGCGGCGCCGGGACCTGGAGGCGCTCCTCGAGGGACTGCCGGAGGGCGGCGGGGGCCGGCAGGCCGCCGGGCGGGCCTACCGCCTCGCCACCGGGGGGAGGGCGCAGTGAGCCGCCCCAGCCCGCCTCCGCCCGCCTTCCTTGTGATGGGGATCCTCGTGGCCGCCGGGGAGGACGCCGAGGCCGTCCTGGGTCGGATCCGGGAGAGTTTCGGGCCGATCCGGGACGCCACGCCCTGGGAGCCGTTTGTGAGCACCCGCTACTATGACCGGGAGATGGGGCCCGGCATCCGCCGGGCGTACCTCTGGGTCGGGGATCCGGTCGACCCGGCGGCCCTCGCCCGGATCAAGGAACGCACGAACCGGCTGGAGGCCGGGTGGGCCGACGCGGCCGGCCGGCGGCGGGGGAACCTGGATCCAGGGCTCCTGGGGCTCGCGAACCTGGTGCTCGCCACGGGCAAGCCAGCGGCCCACCGGATCTACCTGGGCCGGGGCATCTACGCCGAGGTGGAGTACCGGTTCGAGCGGGGATCGTTCCGGCCCCTGCCGTGGACCTATCCCGACTACCGGGCCCCAGAGACGATCGCGTTTTTCAACCGGGTGCGCGAGTCGTACCGCCGATGGAGGGCGGGGTGTGCCCCAGACGTCGAGGAGCGATCCCCATGATCCGGAGCATGACAGGGTACGGCCGGGCCGAGGCCGAGGTGCTGGGAAGGTGGCTCACGGTCGAGATCAAGACCGTCAACCACCGGTTCCTGAACTTCAACGCACGGCTGCCCGGCGATCTGCAGCGGTTCGAGCATCAGATCCTGGGCCGGGTGAAGGAGCGGCTCCAGAGGGGCCAGGTGAACCTGTTCGCTGGCTGGGACGCGGCAGGGGCCGAGTGCCCGCCGGTGGTGGTCAACCGTGAGGCGGCCCGGCGGGCGGCGGACCTGCTCCAAGAGGTGGCCCGGGACGTGGGCATCGAGGCCGAGGTTCGGCTGGAGCACCTGCTGGCGTTCCCGGCCGTGACCCTACCCGGAGGGCTGGCCGCGGACGCCGAGACCCTGTGGGAGGGGGTGGTGGCCGTGGTGGACCGGGCCCTCGATGGGCTCCAGGCCTTCCGGGAGCGGGAGGGGAGCGACCTGGCCCGGGACATGCGAGACCGGGTGGGTGCCATCGAGGGCCACGTGGCCGAGATCGACCGGCTGCGGTCGGGGGTGCTCGAGGCGTATCGGGAGCGGCTGACCCGGCGGGTGGAGGAGCTGGCCCGGGAGGTGCCGGAGGGGGACCTCCACGCCCGGCTGGCCATGGAGGTGGCCCTGTTTGCCGACCGGAGCGACATCTCCGAGGAGGTGGTGCGGCTGCGCAGCCACATCGAGAAGTTCCGGGAGCTGCTGGCGGCCGGCGGGGTGATGGGCCGGAAGCTGGAGTTCCTGCTTCAGGAGATGAACCGTGAGACCAACACCATCGGCTCCAAGGCCTCGGACGCCGAGATCAGCCGCCGCGTGGTGGAGATCAAGGCCGAGCTCGAGAAGATCCGGGAGCAGGTGCAGAATGTGGAGTAAGTTCGGTCGTCGGTCGTCGGTTTGCGATCCGGGCAACGGCTGGGCCTCCCAGCCTCCCAGCTTCCCGGCCTTCTAGCCTTCTAGCCTTTCAGCCTTCCAGCCTTCCAGCCGAGAGCCCCATGTCCCACGCTTCGTTCGTCCATCTGCACGTCCACACCGAGTACAGCCTGCTCGACGGCGCGATCCGCCTGGGCGATCTCATGGCCCGGGCCCGGGAGCACCGGCTGCCGGCTGTGGCCGTGACCGACCACGGCGCCATGTACGGCACGGTGGAGTTCTACAAGGCCGCCCTCAAGGCCGGCGTCAAGCCGGTGTTCGGCTGCGAGGTGTACGTGGCCCCCGGGTCCCGTACGGTGAAGAAGCCGGATCGCCACGGCGAGACCAACTTCCACCTGATCCTGCTTGCCCGGAACCTCGATGGATACCGAAACCTGTGTCGCCTGGTGACGGCCGGGTACACCGAGGGGTTCTACTACAAGCCGCGGATCGACAAGGAGCTGCTGCGCGAGCTCTCCGGCGGGCTGATCGGGCTTTCGGCGTGCCTCAAGGGCGAGGTGCCCCGGGCCGTCCTGCGGGGCGACCCGGAGGGGGCCCGGAGGCTCGTGGAGGAGTACGCCTCGATCTTCGGGGAGGACAACTACTACCTCGAGCTCATGGAGAACGGAATCCCCGAGCAGCGGCAGGTGAACGAGGCGCTGATCGATCTCGGTCGGAGCCTGGGGATCCCGGTGGTGGCCACCAACGACTGCCACTACCTGGACCGGGAGGACGCGGCGAGCCACGAAGTGCTCGTGTGCATCCAGACCGGCAAGACCCTGGACGACGAGAAGCGCATGAAGATGTCCACGGACGAGTTCTACCTCAAAAGGCCGGAGGAGATGGCCCAGCAGTTCGCTTACTGCCCCGAGGCGGTGACGAACACCGTGGCCATCGCCGAGCGGTGCAACGTGGAGCTCGACCTGAAGACCTACCACTTCCCGGAGTACCAGGTGCCCGAGGGGGAGACGCTGGCGGACTGCCTGGACCGGATGGCCCGGCAGGGGCTGGAGGAGCGCCTGCGGGCCCGCCGGTACGCGAGCGCCGAGGAGGAGGCCGAGGTCCGGCGGCAGTACCTCGAGCGGCTGGAGCGGGAGCTGGGAACGATCCGGCAGATGGGGTTCCCGGGGTACTTCCTGATCGTGCAGGACTTCATCAACTGGGCTAAGCGAAACGGGGTGCCCGTCGGGCCGGGCCGGGGGTCTGCGGCCGGCAGCCTGGTGGCCTATGCCCTGCGGATCACCAACCTGGACCCCCTGCCCTACGGGCTGCTGTTCGAGCGGTTCCTGAACCCCGAGCGGGTGAGCATGCCCGACATCGACGTGGACTTCTGCTTCGAGAACCGCGACAAGGTGATCCGGTACGTCACCGAGAAGTACGGCGCGGACAAGGTGGCCCAGATCACCACCTTCGGAAAGATGCTGGCCCGGGCCGTGATCCGGGACGTGGGCCGGGTAATGGGGCTGCCCTACGGCGAGGTGGACCGGATCGCCAAGCTCGTGCCGGCGCGGCTGGGCATCACGCTCAAGGAGGCCCTGGACGAGGAGCCCCGGCTTCGCGAGGCCATGGACTCGGACCCCCGGATCAAGGAGCTGGTGACCCATGCGCTGAAGCTCGAGGGGCTGAACCGCCACGCCTCGACCCATGCGGCCGGCGTGGTGATCGGCAACCGGTCCCTGGTGGACTACCTGCCGCTGTACAAGGGACAGAACGGGGAGCTGGTGACCCAGTTCGCCATGAAGAGCGTCGAGGCGATCGGGCTCGTGAAGTTCGACTTCCTGGGGCTCAAGACCCTGACCGTTATCACCGATGCCGTGCGCATCGTGAACGAGGACCGGCCCGAGGCCGAGCGGCTCGACATCGACGAGGTGCCCCTGGACGACCCCGAGACCTACGAGCTCCTGTGCCGGGGTGAGACCACGGGGGTGTTCCAGCTGGAGAGCTCGGGCATGAAGGAGCTCATGGTCAAGCTCCGGCCGAGCACCTTCGAGGACATCATCGCGCTGGTGGCCCTCTACCGGCCCGGGCCCCTGGGATCGGGCATGGTGGAGGACTTCATCCGGCGCAAGCACGGCCAGATCCCCATCGAGTACGAGCTGCCCGAGCTGGAGCCGATCCTCAAGGACACCTACGGCGTGATCGTGTACCAGGAGCAGGTGATGCAGATCGCCCAGGTCCTGGCCGACTACACCCTGGGCGAGGCGGACCTGCTGCGTCGGGCCATGGGGAAGAAGATCGCCGAGGAGATGGCCAAGCAGAAGAACCGGTTCCTGGACGGGGCGCGAAAAAAGGGGATCGACCCCAAGAAGGCCGAGAAGATCTTCGACCTCATGGCCAAGTTCGCCGAGTACGGGTTCAACAAGTCCCACTCGGCGGCCTACGCCCTGGTGGCGTACCAGACCGCGTACCTAAAGGCCCACCACCCCGTGGCCTTCATGGCGGCCCTGCTCACGAACGACCGGGCCAACACCGACAAGGTGGTCAAGGACATCGCCGAGTGCCGCGAGATGGGCATCGCGGTGCTGCCCCCCGACGTGAACGAGTCGGACCTGCACTTCACGGTGGTGGGCGACGCGATCCGGTTCGGGCTGGCCGCGGTGAAAAACGTGGGGGAGGCGGCCATCGAGAACGTGTTGAGGGTGCGCCGGGAGGACGGCCCGTTCCGGGGCCTGCGGGACTTCTGCCGGAGGGTGGACCTGCAGAAGGTCAACCGGAAGGTGATCGAGAGCCTGATCCGGTGCGGGGCGTTTGACTCCCTGGGGGGCTCCCGGGCCCAATACCTGGCTTACCTGGATCGGTGCCTGGAGGAGGCGGCGTCCCTGCAACGGGACCGGGCCCGGGGCCAGACCAACCTGTTCGAGGCCTTGGCCGCGACCCAGGGGGACGAGGGGCCCTCCGAGGTGGGCGACGAGCTGCCCGACGTGCCGCCGCTGGCGCCGGCCGACGAGCTGAAGGCCGAGAAGGAGGTGCTCGGCATGTACCTCACGGGCCACCCCCTGGGCGAGTGGGAGGATCTGCTCCGGGCCTCCACCGATGCCCCCATCGGCGAGCTCGGCGAGCGGCCGGACCGGGCTCAGGTGACCGTAGGGGGCATGGTGGCGGCCCGGCGGGTGATCCGTACCAAGAACGGATCGCGCATGGCGTTCTTCACCCTTGAGGACCTGACCGGCGCCGTGGAGGTCGTGGCCTTCTCCGAGGTGTTCGCCCGGGCCGAGGAGTGGATTCAGGCCGAGGACGTGCCCCTGGTGGTCCAGGGGGTCCTTGAGCGAAACGAGGACAACCTGAAGGTCCTGGCCGAGGAGGTCCTGCCCCTGGACCAGGCGCCGGAGCGGCTCACCCGCGAGGTGCATATTCAGGTGAACGCGGCCTTCCACGGCCGCGAGGACCTGGAGGCCCTCCAGCGGCTCCTCGCCTCGGCCGACCTGCGGGGACAGACCCCGGCGTTCCTGCGCATCCTGGTGCCCGAGAAGGCCGAGGCCGTGGTCCGGCTGCCCGACCGCTACGCGGTGCGGGCCTCCGGCGAGCTCAGGAGCCGGGTGCGCGAGCTGATGGGCGCGGACGTGGTGCAGTTTCGGTAGGAGCGCGTCCCGGCGCCAGGGGCCGAGATGCCTCGCGCGGGCCGTCCGGCTCCTCCGGGCTTCGCCTTGAGGGCCGGACGGGCCTGGGGTACGATCCGCACATGACCCGGACGCATCCCCACGTCGATCTGCTCCACGAGTTCCACAGGGGCCGGCTCTCGCGCAACCGGGCCTTCGAGCGGTTCCAGGACCCGACCGTGCGCCGGACCTGGAGGCTGTACCGGACCCTTTGGAGCCTGGCCCGGGACCTGGCCGAGCCCGGCACCCGGGTGCGGGTGCGCGATCACGGCAACCCGGCCGGCCGCGCCCTGGTGGTGGAGCGCCCCTGTCACCGCTACCGACGGGTGGTGCTGGTGCCGGACTGGGCCCTGGGGTTCTGGCTTGCTCACCTGGCCCCGCACCCCCGCCCCGACCTGCAGACCCTGGTGACCCGGCCGTGACCTCCCCATCGCCCCCCCCGTCCGTGCGATCGTACCTGGACTGGAACGCGTCCTCCCCCCTGCGGCCCGAGGCCCGGACGGCCCTGCTGGAGGCCCTGGACCGGTTCGGCAACCCCTCGAGCGTCCACGCCGAGGGGCGCGAGGCCCGGGCCCTGGTGGACGGAGCTCGGGACGCGGTGGCCGCGTTCCTGGGGTGCCGCCCCTCTGAGGTGGTGTTCACCAGCGGCGGCACCGAGGCCAACGCCCTGGCCCTTCGAAGCCTGGCCCGGCCGGCGGCCCATCGGTCTTTTGCGGCCTGCCGGGTGGAGCACCCCAGCGTGCTGCGGGCGCTGGAGCACATGGAGGCCCAGGGGTGGACGGCGTGCTGGCTGCCGGTGGACCCGGAGGGCCGGGTGGGGGTGGGTGGCGTCTCCGGGCCCCTGGGGTTCGGGACCCTCCAGGCCGCCAACCACGAGACCGGAACGATCCAGCCGACCGGGGAGTTCGCCGAGGCCATGGCCCGCGCCGGGGCGGCATGGCACTGCGACGCTGTGCAGGCCTGGGGCCGGCTGGACCTGCGGGTGGCCGACCTGGGCTGTGCCACCGCGAGCCTGTCGGGGCACAAGCTCGGGGCCCCCAAGGGGGTGGGGGCCCTGTACGTGCGAAACGGCACCGAGCTGGAGCCGTTGCTCCGGGGGGGCGGCCAGGAGAGGGGCCGCCGGGCGGGCACGGAGAACGTGCCGGGCATCGCAGCCCTGGGGGCGGCCTGCCAGGCCGCGCTCCAGGACCGGGACGCGGACCGGCGCTGGGTCCGTGGGCTCACCGAGCGCCTCCGGGCCGAGGTGCGCCGGGTGGCGCCCCTGGCGCGGGTCAACGGCCCCGAGGACCCGGACGGCCGCCTGCCCAACACCCTGAATCTGAGCTTTCCGGGGGTGGAGGGGGAGACCTTGGTGCAGGCCCTGGACCTGGAGGGGGTGGCCGTGTCGACCGGGTCAGCGTGCACCTCCGGGGCCACCGAACCCTCGTCCGTGCTCCAGGCCATGGGGCTGTCGGCGTGGCGGGTGAAAAACGCGATCCGTGTGAGCCTCGGGCCGGCCACCCGCCCAGAGGACGTGGACCGCTTCCTCTCCGCCCTGGCCACGGTGCTCCGCCGCCTGGGGGGCGCAGAAATGTTCTAATCCAATTTGCGATCAAGATGAGCTCATAGGGGGGCGATTTGGGGGCCGTTGGTCCTCCGCCGGAAAAGACGGCCTCGCCGAAGCCGCTACGGCTCGGCCCGCTGCGGCGCGTGAGCGCACGCGCCGCGGGCGCTCCCCTGCGCCGAGCGGCTGGAACGGCTCGGCCGTAGGGCTCCGGGCCAACGGCCCCCAAATCGCTGGCTTCGAAAGCGACTTGGTATAAGACCTTCAAACGTATTGCCAGGGCGCGGGGTGGGGGGCCTGGTTCCGGCCGGGCGCGAAGCCGGGCATTGAGATTCGCCGCGCAGGCACGGCCCAGACGAGGTGGTTTCATGGCGACTCGGTGGGAACCGAACCGTTTCGCGGTCCGAGCGTCAGAGGCGCTGCGCGGCGAGCTAAGGGGCCGCGCCCGGCTCTCCGACAGGTCCCTTGCCCCCCCGATCAGGGAGCGATAGCGCCTAATAGATGAAGATGCGAATCGCCGTTGCCATGAGCGGGGGGGTGGATTCCTCCACCGCCGCGGCCCTGCTCCTGGAGCAGGGCCATGAGGTGGTGGGGTTCACCCTCAAGGTGTGGGACCGCTCCCGGTGCTGCTCCCTCGACGACGTGGAGGACGCCCGGCGGGTGGCGGCCCGGCTGGGCATCCCCTTCTACGTGCTCGACGCCCACGACGTGTTCGAGCGCGAGGTGGTGGAACCGTTCACGGCCGAGTATGCTTCCGGCCGCACCCCCAACCCGTGCGTGTGGTGCAACCGCCGGGTGAAGTTCCGATGGCTCGTGGAGCGGGTCCGGCCGCTGGGGTGCGAGCTCGTGGCCACCGGACACTACGCCCGGCTGGAGGTGTGGGGGGGCCGGGTCCGGCTCCGCAAGGGCGTGGACCCCCGCAAGGACCAGAGCTACTTCCTCGTGCCGGAGCGGCACCAGGATCTGGAGCGGGTACGGTTCCCGGTGGGCGGCCTGACCAAGGAGCAGGTGCGGCACCGGGCCGAGGCCCTGGGGCTGCCGGTGTCGTCCAAGGCCGAGAGCCAGGACGTGTGCTTCCTGCCCGACGGGGACCTGGCCGGGTTCCTCGAGCGCCGGCTCGGCCCGGCCCGGCTCGGTCCCATCGTGGACCCCGAGGGCCGGGTGGTGGGGACCCATCGGGGCCAGTGGGCGTACACCGTGGGCCAGCGCCGGGGCCTGGGGATCTCGGCGGCCGAGCCCCTCTACGTGGTGCGGCGGGAGGCCCGGGAGAACCGGCTGGTGGTGGGCCCCAGGTCGGCCCTGCTCGCTTCGGAGATGGAAGTGGAAGAACTCGTGTGGTTACGGGAAGTAAGATCGGATGAGTTCGAGTGTTGGGTGAAGATCCGATCCACCGCCCCGGAGGTGTGCTGCGTCGTGCGGCCCGGCCCGGGCCGGGCCCGGGTACGGTTCGCCGCGCCCCAGTTCGGCGTGGCGCCGGGCCAGTTCGCCGCCTTCTACCGGGGCGACGAGGTCCTGGGCGGTGGTTGGATCCGGGGGGCCCGGGCCCATGGGTGACCGGTTGACCCGGGTCAGCGTGGCCACGGTGGGCTGCAAGGTGAACCGGTTCGAGTCCGAGGCCCTGGAGCAGTCCCTCAGAGAACGGGGGTTCCAGGTGGTGGGCCCGGGCGAGGCGGCCGACGTGGTGATCGTCAACTCCTGCACGGTGACCCACCGGTCCGACCGGGACACCCGGGCCCTGGTGCGGCGGGCCCGGCAGGCCCACCCGGGGGCCCGGATCGTGGTGACCGGGTGCTATGCCCAGGTGGCGCCCCGGGAGCTGGTGGACGTGGGCGCCGACCTGGTGGTGGGTACCGGCGCCAAGATGTCGGTGCCCGACCTCTTGGAGCGCGGGGCCCGCGGGGTGCACCGGGACGAGCCCGCCGACCCCGTGTTCGGCCGGTTCCCCGAGGTGCGGGGCCTGCGGGGCCGGGCCCGGGCGTACCTCAAGGTGCAGGACGGGTGCGAGGCGTTCTGCGCCTACTGCATCGTGCCCTATGCCCGCGGCCCCTCCCGCAGCCTGCCGCTGGATCGGGTGCGGGAGGGGCTGGCCTCCCTGGGGCGGGCGGGGTACCGGGAGGTGGTCCTGACCGGGGTGCACCTGGGGCTGTGGGGCCGAGATCTCGGCCCACCCCAGCCGCTCGGGGCCCTGCTCGATGCGGCCGAGGCCTCGGGGATCCCCCGGGTGCGGCTCTCGAGCCTCGAGCCCGGCGAGCTCACTCCTGAGGTGGTGGACCGGCTGGCCCGCTCCGATGTGCTCTGCCCCCACGTGCACGTCCCGGTCCAGTCCGGGTCCGACCGGATCCTCGCGGCCATGGGCCGGCCCTACGGGTCGAACCGGGTTCGGGAGCGGGTCAGGGACCTGGCCGGCCGGATCGAAGGGGTGTGCATCGGAATGGACCTGATCGTGGGGTTTCCCGGGGAGGGGGAGGTGGAGTTCGAGGAGACGGTGAGGTTGGTGGAAGAGCTGCCCGTGGCGTACCTGCACGTGTTCCCCTTCAGCCCGCGGCGGGGCACCCGGGCCTGGGACCTGCCCGGCCGGGTCCCGCCGGGGGTGATCAAGCGGAGGGCAGCCCGGCTGAGGGAGCTGTCCCAGAAGAAGCGGGAGGCTTTCTGGGCCAGCCAGGTGGGCCGAACTCTACCGGCTCTGGCCGAGGCCCCGGCTCGCAGCGGGCAAGCCTTGCGGTTTCGAACCCGGAACTACCTGCCCTTGGAGGTGCCTTGGGAGGGACCTAGGCCGGCCGACGAGGTGCTGGTGCGGGTCGACGCCCTGGACGGCGACGTTCTCCGGGGTACGCTCGTTCCGGACGACGCGTACGAGGAGTGAGTCACATGGACATGGAACGGCGGGAGCATCTGCGGGGGCTCGAGGAGGCGCTGGGGTACCTGTTCGAGAACCCCGGGCTCCTGGACCAGGCCCTGACCCACAAGTCCTACGCCAACGAGCAGGGCCGGGGGGTCCGGGACAACGAGCGGCTGGAGTTCCTGGGCGACGCGGTTTTGGATCTGGTGGTCTCCCATCTGCTGTTCGACCTGAGGCCGCGCCTCAGTGAGGGCAAGATGTCGAAGGTGCGGGCGTTCCTGGTGAGCGAGACCAGCCTGGCCGAGGTGGCCCGGTCGTTCAGCCTGGGTGAGTACCTGCGATTGGGCAAGGGCGAGGAGCAGACCGGCGGGCGGACCAAACCCTCGATCCTCTCGGGGGCGTTAGAGGCCCTGATCGCGGCCATCTACCTGGACGGCGGGTTCGACCTGGCCCTGGAGTTCGTGGACGCCGTGTTCCGGCCCCTGCTGGAGATGGAGGGGCCCAGCGGGCTCGACCGGGACTACAAGACCCGGCTCCAGGAGCACTGCCAAGGCCGGTACGGCAGTGCCCCCAACTACCGCCTCGTGGGCGAGTGGGGGCCGGACCACGACAAGACCTTCGAGGTGGAGATCCGTCTGGGCAACCGGGTCCTGGGCAAGGGGCGGGGGCGGAGCAAGAAGGAGGCCGAGCAGCGCGCGGCCCAGGACGCCCTGGCACTGCTGGGGTGACGTCGGCTGGGACGCTGGGAGGCTCTTGAACCGCGCCAGAGCTCGGGGGCCTGGTAACGGATCCGAGGTCCCAAGCCCTCTAGTTTCTAGCCTCTGCTGGGCCCGGCAGGGGGATGACGCGGTCCCAGGCCCAGGAGGGCCCGGGCCAGGCCCCAGGGGCTGAACACCCGGTCGGGGGAGACAGTGCCCGTGAGCACGTCAACGAACGTCTGGCGCAGGGCAGGGCTTCGGCGGGCCCGGCGGGCGAGCAGGTCGCACAGCCAGGGCCGCGCCAGCCACCGTTCGGCCGTCCGGTACGCCCCGTAGATCGGGGCGAGCCGGCCGGCCACCCACTGCCGGTAGGCTTGGAGGGCGTCCTCCCCGCGCTCCAGGAATCCCACGGCGGCCTCGCCGGCCCGCACCCCTGACCGCAGGGCCGGGCCGATCCCTTCGGCCGTGAAGGGGTAGGTGGTCCCCAGGGCCTCCCCGGCCCACAGCACGGGCCCGGGATCCACGGCGGGCCGGTCGGGGGGGCCGCACCGGATCGGGGCGGCCCGCAAGGGGCCCTCGAACGTTCCCGCCCGCGCCAGGTCGGCCACGGCCGGGGACCGGGCCAGGAACCGGTCGAACACACGGCCGAGGCCCTCCCGGGGGGGGTTCCACCGGAAGGCCCCGCATCCCACGTTGAGCAGGCCGTCCCCCACCGGGAACACCCACCCGTACCCCGGGATCACGCTCGCATCGTAGGTGACGGTCACGAAGTCCCGACCGCGCCCGACCCGCAGGTACCGCCGCACGGCCACGGCCTGGGGAGCCGACGGGGCGGGGGAGCCGGCCGTGCGGGGCGCCCGGCTGCGGCGAGCTCCGGTGGCGGTGAGGGCTACTCGGGCGTGCCACACCCTGCCGGCAGCGGTCTCGACCCGCACACCGGCGGCGCCGGGTAGGGCGGTCACGGCTCGGCCCGGCTCGAACTGGGCGCCCGCCTCCCGGACGGCATCGAGAAGCGAGGCGTCCAGGAGGCGGCGGGGGACGAGGCGCATTCGCACATCGAGGCTTACTTGAACGTCGCCGGGGCTCCACAGGCGGGCCCGCCTCACCCGGAAGGCATGCCGTTCCACCCGGGCGGCCACCCCCAGCCGCTCGATCTCAGCCCAGGCGTCGTCCAGCAGACCGTCGCCGCACACCTTCTCCCGGGGGGGCGGGTCCGGGTCGAGCACCAGGGTCCGGGCCCCCGCCCGGGCCAGCACCAGGGCGGCCGCGCACCCCGCTGGGCCGGCGCCGATCACCACCGCATCGTAGCGTTTCGCCGTCACACCCGCCTCTCCTGCTCATTCGGGGCGAACTTTGGGCCCTCGGCCCAAGGGTACACGAGGGGCTTCGCGGAGAAAACGGCGGGCTTGGGAGCATCGTCAGGCCCTTGCGGGGGCGGGTACCGGGGAAGGGCAGCTTTCGTTGGTCCGGGGCCACTGCCGGCGGCGGGGCATGGGTTTCAGGAACCGGAATTCAGCGGACAGGAGACAGGAAATCCCGAAAAGCAGCTTGGGTTCCCGTGGGGATCCTCTCGGGGCACCGAAGAGCCTTCTCCCTGTCCACCGACCTCTGAATTCTGGCCCCTGAAACCCATGCCCCCCGAGCTTTGGCGTGATTCGAGGGCCGACTGGCCGCCTAGCTGCTTAGGGGGCCGAAGGCCCCAGACCGACGACCGTTGACCGTAGACCCACGACCGAAGTTGCTGGGAGGAGGAGGGGGGCTTTACCCGCACCGGGTCCGGGTGCTACAACACGCCGCCCCCATCCGGGGCCAAAGGAGATCGGGAATGCGACCGGAACAGTTTCGCAACGTGGCGATCATTGCCCACGTGGACCACGGAAAGACCACCCTGGTGGACGCCATGCTCTGGCAGAGCGGCGTGTTCCGGGAGAACCAGCGGGTGGCGGAGCGGGTGCTCGACTCCAACGCCCTCGAGCGGGAGCGGGGCATCACCATCCTCGCCAAGAACACGGCCGTGTGGTTCGAAGGGGTCAAGATCAACATCGTGGACACCCCGGGCCACGCCGACTTCGGGGGCGAGGTGGAGCGGACCCTGCAGATGGTGGACGGGGTGATCCTGCTGGTGGACGCGGCCGAGGGGCCGCTGCCGCAGACCCGGTTCGTCCTCCACAAGGCGTTCGAGCTGGGGCTGCCGCCCATTGTGGTCATCAACAAGATCGATCGGGCTGACGCTCGGCCCGGCGAGGTGCTGGACGAAGTGTATGGGCTGTTCATCGATCTCGGGGCGTCCGACGAGCAGTTGGAGTTCCCGGTGCTCTACACCGACGCCCGTCGGGGCGTGGCCCACCGGCAGCTTGGCGACGGGTCCCAGGACCTGCGCCCCCTGTTCGAGACCGTGCTGGAGCGGGTGGCTCCGCCGTCGGGAGATCCCGCGGCTCCCCTGCAGATGCTCGTCACCAACCTGGACTACAACGACTACGTGGGCCGGCTGGTCCTGGGCCGGGTGGTGAACGGCCGACTCCGACCGGGCCAGGAGATCGGGGTGGCCACCGAGGAAGGGGTGGTGCCGGCACGGGTGGGCACGGTGTACACCCACGAAGGCCTGCGGCGGGAAGAGGCCCAGGAGGCCGTGGCCGGCGACATCGTGGCGGTGGCAGGGCTCGAGACCGTGTCCATCGGCGACACCCTCGTGGAGCCGTCGCGACCCCGCCCCCTGCGCCGGATCCGCGTGGAGGACCCCACCATCGCCATGGTGTTCTCGGTGAACTCCAGCCCGCTGGGGGGCAGAGAGGGGCGGTTCGTCACCTCCCGTCAGATCCGGGCTCGGCTCGAGAAGGAGGTGCTCCATAACGTGAGCCTGGGGTTGGAGATCCTGGACACCGACGCGTTCCAGGTGGCCGGCCGGGGCGAGCTACAGCTGGCGGTCCTGATCGAGACCCTTCGCCGGGAGGGGTACGAGCTGAGCGTGTCCAAGCCCGAGATCCTCAGCCGGGAGCGGAACGGCCGGCTGGAGGAGCCTTGGGAGGTCGTGCTGGTGGACGTGCCCGAGGAGTTCGTGGGCGCGGTCACCGAGGCGCTGGGCCGGCGGAAGGGGCAGATGGTTCGGATGGACCCGGCAGGGGGGGGGAGGACGAGGCTGGAGTTCCGGGTGCCGTCCCGGGGGCTCATCGGGTACCGGAGCGAGGTTCTGACCGACACCCGCGGCGCGGGCATTCTGAACCGCCTGCTGGAGGGCTACGGTCCCTGGGCCGGGCCGATCCCGGGCCGCACCAACGGTGCCCTGGTGGCCGACCGGGCAGGCCGGGCCACCACCTACGCCCTGTACCACCTTCAGCCCCGGGGGGTCCTGTTCATCGGGCCGGGGACCGAGGTGTACGAGGGCATGATCGTGGGGGAGCACTCCCGGGAGAACGACCTGGACGTGAACGTGATCCGGGAGAAGAAGCTCACGAACATACGGGCCGCAGGCTCGGACGAGGCCCTGCGGTTGTCGCCGCCCCGGGACATGAATCTGGATCGGGCCCTGGAGTGGGTGGACCGGGACGAGCTGGTGGAGGTGACCCCGACCCGGGTGCGTTTGCGAAAGAGGGTACTTGCCGCAAATCAGCGCCCCCGCCGGGAGCGGGCCGCCGGGTGAAACACCCTGAAACGAACGGAAACGCCGGTCCGATTTCCCCGGCAGCTCCGGGGAAGTCAAACAAGGGTTCCGTTTTTCTTCGCCAAGGCGTAAATCCGCTTGACACGCCGAAATCGCCTTTCCTATGATCCGCCCTTCCGCCCGGGCCGGGCCCCGGGTTCCCCTCGCGTTTCGTAGTGTTTCAGGTTTTTTCACTTCGCCAACCCCAAACAGGAGGGACTGGGAGCATGAAGCGCCGCTGGGTTTTGGTGGCCGCCCTTGTGTGCCTGTTCGCAAGGCCAGGGCTTCGGGCGGCCGGGGCCGAGGAGGAGGTGTTCGCGGTACCGCCACCGCCTCTGAGTGAGGACTACTATCCCTGTGCCGAGAACTGCCACGACGACCAGGAGACCGATCCCACCCCTCGGGTGCTGGAGGAGGAGCACACCGGCATCAAGCTCCACCATGCCGAGCAGTTCCGGTGGTGCCTCGACTGCCACGACGCCGACAATCGGGACAAGCTACGCCTCCAGAGCGGTGAGAAGATCGACTTCTCGGAGTCGTACCGGCTGTGCGGTCAGTGCCACGGTGCCAAATACCGGGACTGGAAGAAGGGCATCCACGGGAAGCGCACCGGCTACTGGAACGGCAAGAAGCAGTACTTGCTGTGCGCCAACTGCCACAACCCCCACAACCCCCGGTTCAAGCCCCTGAAGCCGGAACCCCCCCCCGAGGTGCCGGGGTCGGGCACGTTGAAGTCCCATGCCAAAGGCAAGCACCTGAAAGAACAGACCCACGACGGCGGCGAGGAGAAGTAGAGCCCGGCCGGTTCGGGACAACGGCAAGGAGAGGCGATCCATGTCCAAGCACAACGTGTCCACGGTCGACCCGAAGAAGGCGAGCCGCCGGAAGTTCCTGAAGGGAATGGCGGCGGGGGCCGCAGCGGCTGCCCTGCCGGTGAAGGCGCTTGCCCAAGGGTCCAACGGGTTCATGACCTACGGCTCCTGGGAAGAGTACTTCCAGAAGAACTTCCAGGAGATGACCCCGGCCGAGGTGAAGGCCACCCTCAAACGGCTGGAGGAGAAGTACACCAAGCAGTACGGCAAGAAGGTGACCGTGAAGGCCACCCCCCCGATGGAGAACGTGCTGTTCGGCTACGCCCTGGACCTGAGCCGCTGCATCGGGTGCCGCCGGTGCGTGTACGCCTGCGCGAAGGAGAACAACCAGTCCCGCCGGGATCCGCAGATCCACTACATTCACGTGTTGCGGTTCAAGAACGGCGAGATGGAGTTCGAGAAGTCGGAGCGGTACTACAACCCGGAAAAGGTGCCCGAAGAGGGCCACTACTACATGCCGGTCCAGTGCCAGCACTGTCGCAAGGCCCCCTGCATCAAGGCCTGCCCGGTGCGGGCCACCTGGACCGAGGACGATGGCATCGTGGTGGTGGACTACAACTGGTGCATCGGGTGCCGGTACTGCATGGCCGCCTGCCCCTACGAGGGCCGGATGTTCAACTGGCTCGACCCCAAGATCCCGTCCGAGGAGCTCAACCCCGACACCCACTACCTGGGCAACCGGCCACGTATGCGGGGCGTGGTGGAGAAGTGCACGTTCTGCATCCAGCGAACCCGCGAGGGCCGGTACCCGGCCTGTGTGGAGGCCTGCCCGGTGGGGGCGCGAAAGTTCGGCAATCTTTTGGATCCCGAGTCGGAGATCCGCTACATCCTGGAGAACCACCGGGTCTTCCGGCTCAAGGAGGACCTCCTCACCGAACCCAAGTTCTATTACTTCTTCGGCTAGAGGGGTGAACCATGAACACGCTGATGGAGTTTCTGGTCGGCACCTTCATCCTGGCCTTCCGGGGCGGAAAGAAGTACTACGCCTGGATGGGGTCGTTGGTCCTGATCGCCCTGGTGGGGTTGGGGGCGTGGGTGTACCAGTTGAAGACCGGTCTGGGCGTCACCGGCATGCGCGACCCGGTGAGCTGGGGGCTGTACATCGCCAACTTCACGTTCCTGGTGGGGGTGGCCGCGGCTGCGGTGCTGCTGGTGATCCCGGCCTACATCTACAAGTGGGGGCCCATCAAGGAGATCGTTCTCCTGGGCGAGCTTCTGGCGGTGGCCGCGATCATCATGTGCCTGATGTTCGTGACCTTCGATCTGGGGCATCCGGAGCGGTTCTGGCATCTGATCCCGGGCCTGGGGATTCTGAACTTCCCGATCTCCATGCTGTCGTGGGACGTGGTGGTGCTGAACACCTACCTAGCCGTGAACCTGATCGTTCCGATCTACATCCTGTACAACGCGTACCAGGGCCGGGAGCCCAACCACAAGATCCTGTGGCCGCTGATCATCTTCTCGATCCCAGCGGCGGTGTCGATCCACACGGTGACCGCGTTCCTGTACAACGGGTTCCCGAGCCGGCCGTTCTGGAACGCCTCGATCCTGGCCCCCCGGTTCATCGCGTCGGCGTTCTGCTCCGGGCCCAGCTTCATCATCCTGGCGTTTCAGCTGATCCGCAAGCACACCCAGATCAAGATCCAGGACCGGGCGATTTTCAAGCTGGCCGAGATCATCGCCTACGCCATGGGCATCAACCTGTTCCTGCTGATCGCCGAGGTGTTCAAGGAGTACTACAGCGCCACCGTGCACCTGGCCCCCATGAAGTACCTGTTCCAGGGGCTCGAGGGGCACAACGAGCTGGTGCCGTTCATCTGGACCGCCATCGCGTTCAACACCACCGCGTTTCTCCTGTTCCTGAGCCCGAAAACCCGGGAGAACTTCTTCACTCTGAACCTGGGCTGCGTGCTGATGTTCATCGGGGTGTGGATCGAGAAAGGGCCGGGGCTGATCCTGCCCGGGTTCGTGCCCACGCCCCTGGGTGAGATGTGGTCCTACGCGCCGACCCTGCCCGAGGTTCTGATCACCCTGGGAATCTGGGCGATCGGGTTGATCATTTACACCCTGCTGCTAAAGGTGGCCATCCCCATCGAGGTGGGTGAGTTCCGACAGATCAAGGACCGCCTCCATGGGATCGTGGGGCAGAACCAGTAGGGCCGAGAAGCTCCGAGAACGCGGCAACGAAAGGGGTCTTCGCAACGGGGGCCCCTTTCGTTTTGGCCGAATCCGGTTGAAATGCCCGCAGGGGCTTGACTATGATCGCCGGCGCCGGAGGGGGGCGGGCTGTCGGTGGGTTGGGATCAGGAGGAGCTGCGATGAAACGGTGGTTCGTTGGTTGCGTCGTGATGATGGCATTGGGGGGGGCCGGGTGTGCCGGGCTTCCCGTGGGGAAGACGACCGAGCCGACCGCCGAGCCCCCCAAGGCCCAAGAGAGCCAGCCCCCTCCGGAGCCGGCGGCCCCGAAGCTTGGCCCCCAAGAGGAGAGGCGGCTGGTCAGCGATCTGCTCCGGGACGTGGACGAGTACTACCGCTTGCTCAAGGAGAAGAACGTGGAGCAGGCGGCCGGGTACGTGGACCCGGAGCGCCGCCAGGAGCACGTCGACAGCCTGTGGGAGTTCGTGGCCAAGTACGAGATCGTGAGCGCGGACGTGGCCAGCTACCAGCTGTTCGCCCAGCCTGATGGCGTGCTGGCCAAGGTCCGGGTGGTGCGCGTCCTGCTTCCCCGGCAGTCGGTGGTCCCGGAGCGCTCCGAGGTGTGGACGACCTGGCTCCGGGTGGGGGAGCGGTGGGTGCTGCAGCCGCAACATCAGAAATAACCCGCTTCGCCCCGGCCCGCCCGGACGGTTGAGCTATGATCGCGTTTCTCGAGTGGTTCGGCCGGTTGGTGGTGGAGCGGATCGAGGAGGTGGGCCGAAACGCCCTGTTCCTGGCAGAGGCGGTGCGGGCCCTGGTGACCCCCCCGCTTCGGTGGCGCCAGACGTTTCGCCAGATGGAGTTCGTGGGGGTCCGGTCCGTGTCGGTGGTGGTGCTGACCGGCACGTTCACGGGGATGGTGCTGGCGCTCCAGGCCTACTACGGGTTCCGGAAGTTCGGGGCCGAGGGTCTGGTGGGCACCACGGTGGGGCTGTCCATGGCCCGGGAGCTGGGGCCGGTGCTCACCAGCCTCATGGTTACGGCCCGGGCCGGCTCGGCCATCGCGGCCGAGCTGGGCACCATGCGGGTGACCGAGCAGATCGACGCCCTGGAGGTGATGGCCGTGGACCCGGTCCGGTACCTGGTGGTGCCCCGGATCCTGGCCGGTCTGACCATGGTTCCGGTGCTGTGCGTGGTGAGCGACTTCGTGGGGGTGGTCGGCGGTTACTTCGTGGGGGTCAAGCTCCTGGGGATCAACTCGGGGATCTACGTGGCCAACACCGTGAAGTACGTCGAGCTGGCCGATGTGCTCAACGGCCTGGTGAAGGCGGCGTGCTTCGGGTTCATCCTGGCCGTGGTGGGCTGCTACAAGGGGTTCCACGCCAGGGGTGGGGCCCAGGGGGTGGGGAAGGCCACCACCGAGGCCGTGGTACTGGCCTCGGTGCTGATCTTGATCAGCGACTACTTCCTCACCGCCATCATGTTCTAACCAATGGCCGATCCGATCATCGTGTTCGAGGGGGTCCACAAGGCGTTCCGGGGCCAGAAGGTCCTGGACGGTCTCGATCTGGGTATTCCCCGGGGCCAAACCACCGTGATCATCGGCCGCAGCGGGGGGGGGAAGAGCGTCACCCTAAAGCACATGATCGGCCTCATGCGGCCGGATCGGGGCCGGATCCTGGTGGACGGGCAGGACATCACCCGGCTGGAGAAGGGGCCTTTGAACGAGGTTCGGCGGCGGTTCGGCATGCTGTTCCAGGAAGGGGCCCTGTTCGACTCCCTGACCGTGGGCGAGAACGTAGCGTTTCCCTTGGTGGAGCACACCCGGCTCGGTCGGGCGGAGATCGAACGGCGGGTGTCCGAGATGCTCGTCACGGTGGGGCTGCCGGGCACCGAGGCGAAGATGCCGGCCGAGCTGTCGGGGGGCATGCGCAAGCGGGTCGGGTTGGCCCGGGCCCTGATCCTTGAGCCGGAAATCGTGCTGTTCGACGAGCCCACCTCGGGGCTGGACCCTATCATGGCGGACGCCATCGACCGCCTGATCCTTCGAACCCAACAGCAGTCCGGCCGGACCTATGTGGTGATCAGTCACGACATTCGGGCCACGTTCAAGATCGCCCACAAGATCGCCATGCTCTACGAGGGGCGGATCATCGCGGAGGGGACTCCCGAAGAGATCCGTAGCAACCCGAACCCCATCCTCGCGCAGTTCCTCCGGGGGACCGCCGAGGGCCCGATCCAGGTGCAGTGATGCCGAAGCCGAGCGGAGTACGGGCATGAAGCGTATGAGCCCCGAGGCCAAGGTGGGCCTGCTGGTCCTGGCGGGTGTGATCCTCCTCACCTACATGGCCTTGCGGCTGGGCCGGCTGGGGTTTGGATCCGGGGGGGGGTACCGGGTGACCCTACGCCTCGAGAACGCCGTGGGCCTGGCCCGGGAGGGCGAGGTGCTGGTGGCCGGTATCCCGGTGGGGATCGTGGAGGACATCCGGCTGAAGGGCGGGCAGGCCGAGCTGGTGTTGCGGCTGCGGGACGACGTGAAGCTGCCGGTGGACACGGTGGGGAGCCTGCGGACCCATGGGGTCCTTGGCGAGAAGTACGTGGAGCTGGTGCCGGGCCGGGCGGACCGGTACCTGAAGGACGGGGACGAGGTGTCCCCCGGTGTGCCGCCGGGGGACTTGGACCGGCTGGTAACCAGCCTCAACTCGGTGAGCGACGACGTGAAACGGGTCACCGAGCGGCTGGCCAACGTGCTGGGCACGCCGGAGGGGGAGCAGAACCTGCGGGAGATGATCGAGGGCCTGCGGGACACGGCCGTGGGCCTTCGGTCGGTGATCGAGGAGAACCGGGAGGACCTGCGGCAGACCCTGGCGAACCTGCGGGGGCTCACCGCCGATCTCAGGGAGCTGGTGGCCGCCAACCGGGAGGGGATCGACGAGACCGTGGCCAACACCCGCCGGCTCACCCGAACCCTGGCCGAGCGTACCCCGGCTATCGCCGACAACCTGGAGCGGCTCACGGGCCGGCTGGACGCGGTGGTGGCCGAAAACCGCGACGACTTGCGGGCGAGCCTGTCGAACCTGCGCCGGGCCACGGCCCGGCTGGACGAGACCCTCGCCTCGATCCGGGGCCTGGCCGAGGCGGCCGGAAGCCCCGAGGGGACGCTGGGCCGGTTGATCCGCGATGACTCGTTGTACCGAGAGCTGGAGGGCACGCTTGCGGACCTGCGCTCGGTGATGGGGCGGATCGAGCGGGGCGAGGGCACCCTGGGCAAGCTCATGACGGACGACACGGTGTACGGGGAGCCCACCG
>Ga0256830_1000058_pt1 | contig 96303 bp, 77 predicted proteins | sample 128326metaG_FD_190537 | JGI IMG/M metagenome (GOLD analysis project Ga0256830, IMG submission 190537) | Hydrothermal vent microbial communities from Lau Basin, Pacific Ocean - 128-326 | ecosystem: Environmental > Aquatic > Marine > Hydrothermal vents | place: Pacific Ocean: Lau Basin | collected...
CCCCCGAGGAGATCCGGGCCAACGCCGAGGTGCAAAGGGTGTACCTGGGAGGGTGGCAGCCGTGCTGAAGGTGGAGGGCCTGCACGCGTTCTACGGAAAGAGCCACGTGCTCCACGGGGTGGACCTGGAGGTGGGGCCGGGGGAGCTGGTGGGGCTGCTGGGGCGCAACGGCATGGGCAAGACCACCACCCTGAAGGCGGTGATGGGACTGGTCCGGCCCGCCCGGGGGCGGGTGGAGTTCCGGGGCGAGGACCTCCGATCCCTGAAGGCCCACCAGATCCCGGGAAGGGGCATCGCCCTGGTGCCCCAGGGCCGGGGGCTGTTCCCCGAGCTGACCGTGCTGGAGAACCTGCGGATCGCCCACCCGCGGGGCCGGCCCGATCCGGAGCGGCTCGATCAGGTGTTCGAGTACTTCCCCCGGCTGAGGGAGCGCAGCTCCCAGAAGGCCGGCACCCTGTCCGGCGGCGAGCAGCAGATGCTGGCCATCGGCCGGGCCCTCGTGCCCAACCCCCGGCTGATCCTGTTCGACGAGCCGAGCGAGGGGCTGATGCCGCTGTTGGTTCGGGCGATCCACGAGACCGTCCGGGCCATCAACGCCATGGGGGTGGGTGCGGTGCTGGTGGAGCAGAACGTGCGGGCCGCCCTGTCCATGTGCCATCGGGTCTACATCCTGGAGGGCGGGCGGACCGTGTGGCGCGGCCGGCCGGACGAGCTGGACGATGCCACCCAACAGGCGTACCTGGGGGTGGGCTGACCCCCCTCCAGAGGAGAGGCGATCGAATGGTACACACCCTGCGGCGCACCGTCACGATCTTGGGTCTCGCGGTCTGGTTCCTCACGGCAACGGCCGTGGCCGCCGAGGGCGGCCGATGCGCCAAGTGCGGCATGGCCCTGGCGGGGCACGGCCACACGAGGTTCGAGCTCGTTCTGGCCGACGGCACCCGGGCGGTGACCTGCGGCGTCCAGTGTGGGCTGATGCTCGCGCGATCCCGGGGCGTGCAGCGGGCCTGGGCCACGGACTTCATCTCCGGCAAACGCATCGACGCCACCCGGGCCTGGTACGTGGTGGGGTCGGCCGCGGTTCCCGACATGGCTCCCGGCTTGATCGCCTTTGCCAGCCGGGAGGACGCGGAGAGGTTCCGGCAGGGGTTCGGCGGGCGGGTGCTGGACTGGGAGGCCGCCCGGAAGGCCTCGGAAGGCCCGATGGGCGCTGGGCTGGGGCACCGGTCGAGGTGAGGCGCCAGGCCCCCGAGCCCCCCCTGCCCGGACGGGGCCTCCTGGTCCTGGCCGCGATCCTGGTGGGGGCGGCCCTTGCGGCGGTGCTGGGACCGGGCGCGACGGCGCCGGCGGGCGGATCGTTCCAGCGGGCGGTGGGAGGCCTGGGCCTCGGGGGCGTGGCCGCCCCCCGGTGGAGCTTCCACTCCCTCGACCCCCGGCTGGCCCCGTCCGACGAGACCCTGTGCGCCCCCCTTCCCGGACGGATCTTCCCCAACCCGGACGCATCCTCGGGGGTGGGTCGGTTCCCGGAGGCCCGGCGGTGAGCCCGCGGATCCGGGAGCTGGCCCTCATGGCCCTGGCCGACCTGGCCCGGCACACCTTCCGCACGGCCGTGGTGGGCGCGTGCCTGGCGGCCGCCCTGGTGCCCTATCTGGCCGGGCTGGCCATGGTGCGAGGGTTGGAGCGGGAGGCCCGGGTCTCCCTGGCCGCGGGCGCGGACCTGTACGTCACGGGTGAGGCGTTCGGCCGAACGAGGCCCCTCGACGCGGCGATGGCCGAGGCGATCCGGGCGGTGCCCGGGGTGGAGCGGGTGGCGGCCCGGATCACCGGGCGCGCGTACGTCGGCGGGGCCCTCGCCCTGGTGCTCGGGGTGGAGGGGCCCGCCGCCTGGCCGGCGGTGCCCCGGGCGGGCCGGGGGATCGAGGGGCCGGGGGAGGTGCTGGTGGGCGCCGAGATCGCCCGGGCCTTGAGCCTGTCTCCGCGGGATCTCCTCACCTTCCCCCGGGATCCCGCCGAGGTGTTCACCGTGGCCGGGGTCTTCCCCCCGGCCGCGGGCCTGTGGAGCCGGGATGCGGTGGTGATGGGCCTGGGCGATGCCCAGGACCTGTTCGGTCGCCCGGGTCAGGTGACGGAGTTCCTGGTGTGGGTGCGGCCGGGGTTCGCCGACACGGTGGCCTCCCGCATCCGGGCCCTGAACGGCATCGGTTCGGTGCGCATCCAGGACCGGGCCCTGGTCGGGGCCCTGGTGGAGGCGGGGTACGGCACCAGCGGCGGGCTGTTCACGGCCCTGTTCTGGGCCGCCTTCGCCTGCTCGGTCCTGGCCATGTGGGTGGTGCTGGGGTTCTCGGCCGGGGAGAGGGGACGGGAGGTCGGCCTGCTCAAGGCACTGGGATGGTACACCGAGGAGGTGCTGGCCCTGGTGGCCCTGGAGAACGGGCTTTCCGCCCTGCTGGCGGCATCGGGTTCCGTGGTTCTCGCCTGGCTGTGGGTGGGGCCGGGAAGGGGGGCGTTCCTGGCGCCCTACTTCGTCCGGGGGCTGCCGCCGGTGCCCCTGGCGGGCCTTCCCTACCGGTTCGGCCCGGCCCTGCTCCTCGCCGCGGTGGTCCTGTCGGAGACGCTCGTGCTCACGGCCGCGCTCGTGCCCACGTGGCGCCTGGCCCGGCGGCCGCCCCTGGAGGCGGGCACGTGATCCCGGTGCGGGCGGAAGGGGTGGAGAAGGTGTTCCGGTCCCGGGGCGGCCACCGGGTGACGGCCCTGGCGGGGGTGGGCGTGGAGGTGCCTGCCGGCGGGTTCCTGTTCGTGACCGGCCCGTCCGGGTCGGGGAAGACCACCCTCCTGCACGTGCTCGCGGGACTCCTCCGGCCCGACCGGGGGGAGGTGTGGTGGGGGGAGGACCGGATCACCGGGCTGCCGGAGCCCCGGGTGACCCGGCTGCGCCGGCGGCTCGCGGGGTTCGCCTTCCAGCGCGATCGGTACCTGGAACGGGCCCGGGTGTGGGAGAACGTGACCGTCCTGCTGGCGGCGCAGGGGGTCGGCCGCCGGCAGCGGAGGGCCCGGGCCCTGGAGCAGCTCGGCCGCCTGGGGCTGGCGGACTGGGCGGACCACTACCCGTGGGAGCTGTCAGGGGGGCAGCGACAGCGGGTGGCCCTGGCCCGGGCCCTGGTCCACGGGCCCGGCGTCCTGTTCGCGGACGAGCCGGCGGCCCAGGTGGACCCGGACACGGCCGGCCTCGTCGAGGCGGTCCTGCGCGAGGAGAACGCCCGGGGGGTGACGGTGGTGGTGGCGAGCCACGAGGCCCTGGGGGCAAAGCCGGGGGATCGGATGATCCGTCTCGAGCCCTCCGGCCGGCGAGGTGGTGCGGCGTGGCGTTCGTCCAGTTGAGCCGGTTCCTGTTCCTGCTCCAGGCCGTGGTGGCGGCGGCCCTGGTGGCGGCCGGGGCCGTGCGGGGCAGGGATCCGGCCCGGGGCGGGTCGTTGCTGCTGCTCGGCGGGATCGGGGCGATCGCGGTGCTGGCGGTGTCGGGGGGCGTGCTGTACTATCTCGGGCTGGCGGCCCGGGTCGGGTTCACCCCGGGGGCCATGTGTGTGTTCGGCGTGCTCCGCGCCGGCCCGCCGGCGCTCCGGTGGGTGGAGGCCGGATTTCCGGCGGTCCTGGTGCTGGCCGGGGCCGGCGCTGCCACCTACCTCTTGGAGCACCGGGCGGGGGACCCCACGAGCCGGACGGTGCGCGCCGTGCTCGCCGTCGGGGCCCTCGTGGCGTTGGCCCACGCCGGCACGGGGCTGTGGGCGTGGCAGCGCCTCCTGAACCCGCCCCCGGGGCAGGCGCTTTCGGTGTCGTGCTGTACGACCGTGTTCGACGTGGCCGAGGCGGGGTCGGCCGCCGTGGCCGGGGGAGGGTTCGCTGCGTGGTGGCTGTGGGGGAGCCTGGCCGCCACCCTGGGGTGCCTGGCGGGTCTGGGCCGGGGCCGGGGGGGCGCGGGGCGCGGGCTCCTGTGGGGGGGAGCCGTGCTGTCGGCAGGGACGCTCGCCGTTGCGGCGCCGGCCGTGGTGCTGGCGCGGTGGGCGCCGAGAATGATGGGGCTGATCGACCACCACTGCCCGTACTGCCTGCTCCAACGGGTCCCGGCCGCGCCGCCGGCGGTGGTGCTGGCCGGTCTGGGCCTGGCCTGCGTGGCCTGGGGGGCCTGGGTGGCACTCGTGGGCTCGGTTCGCCCGGACCTGCGGGCCGAGGCCGTGCGGATGGAGACGGGGCTGGCCCGGGCGGGGCTGTGGCTGGTTCTCTCGGCCGCCGGGCTGCTGGCGGCGTACGCCCTGGGTCGGGGGAGCGGGCCGTGAGGGGCTGGGCCTGGCCGCTGGTGTTCCTGGCGGCGGTCGCCTTCGGGTTCGGCACCGGTCTTCGGGACCGGCCGGCAGGGCCGCGGTGCCTGCGGTGCGGCGCTCCTTCGGACACGATCGGCCGGGTGCGGTTCCTGCTGCCCGACGGAACGGACCGGGTGTTCTGCTCGATCCCGTGCGCACGGGCGGCCGGGATCCCCGAGGGAGCCCGGGTCCGGGTCACCGACGAGGCCACCGGCCAGGAGGTGGACGCGGACGCCGCCTTCTTCGTGGAGAGCGAGGCGGTGAGCGTGGCCCACAACCGCACCCGGATCCACGCATTCGCCCGCACGACCGATGCCGCGGCTCACCTCGAGGAGCACCGGGGACGGTGGGTGCCCAACCCGTTCCGCAGGTGAGCCGGTCGGCATCCGGGGTGCAGAGGAGGTTCTGTGTGACGTCCGAGCCTGAAGAACCGGTCCTGTCGGCCGAGCCGGACCGCACGGAGGTGCTGCGTCTGCTCGGAATGCACCGCCGCCGCGGAGCGCCCGGGGAGGTCCTGCGGCGGCTGGACGAGCTGTGGGGCGAGGGGGTCTCGTCGCTCCGGCCCCGGGTGTGGGAGGTCGAGGTCCCCATCCGCGAGGTGGGACGCACAGGGGTGACCGTGGGGGACGGCGTGTTCCTCCGCAGCCGCCGGCTGGCCCGGGCCCTGGGAGAGGCGGTGCGCGCGAGGGTGTTCGTGGTCACGGTGGGGCACGGCCCCGATCGCCTCATCCAGCGCTGGACCACGCAAGGCCGCGTTGCCGACGCGTTCTTCCTAGACGCGTTCGCGTCCGCTGCCGTGGAGTCCCTGGTGGAGCGGTACTACCGCTCGACCGCGGAGCTCGCCGCCGGGCAGGGGCTGGGGGTCACGCTCCGGTTCAGCCCGGGGTACTGCGACTGGCCCGTGCAGGACCAGCGCAGCCTCTTCTCGTTGTTTCGGGACGAGGACCTGGGGGTCTCTCTGACCGAGTCCTGCTTCATGACCCCGCGCAAGTCGGTGAGCGGGGTGTTCGGCCTGGCTCCGGCCCAGCCGGGCCGGGTCGGCCCACCCCCGGCCTACAACCCGTGCGCGGACTGCGGCAAGCACGACTGCACCGCACGCCGGGCCGCCACGGCTACTCCGGACCCTCCTGCCCCCCTCGAAGGCGCAGGCCCGTGAGCAGGGCGTCCAGGGCCGAACGGAGCACCGGGGGCAGGTCCGGATCGCCGGCCAGGGGCTCGAGCCGGGGCACGGGCCGGCCGGCGATCTCCGCGGCCACGGCCCGGCACTGGTCCTCGAACCAGGCCGTGTCCGTCACCTGGCCCCGCTCGACCCCGTCGGCAAGCGCCATGGCCCCCTCCAGGAACCCCGCGTACCGCGGGTCGAGGAGGAGCTCCTCCAGCTCCCCGAGCCGCTCGCGCCGCCCGGCCGGGTCCGGAGCGAGGGCCTGCACCAGGCGGTACGGCGGGATCCGGCGCTCGTGGAGGCGCACGAGCACGCTCCGGCCCGCCACGATGCCGTTCTGCCGGAGCACGGCCTCGCGCACTCCGGCGTACACCGCCCCGGCGATGAGCTGGCCCATGCGGGTGTGTCCCCCGGCGTTGTCGATGGGCACCCCCCGCCCCTCCACCACGATCACGTTGTCCGTGCCCGTGCCCGTGGCCTGCCACCGCCGGGGGCGGTAGGCGCTTCGCACGTCCAGGTCCTGGAGGGCGGCGGTCTTGGCCTCGGTGGCCGTGACCACGGCCCGGGCCATGGCCCGGGGCGACAGCCGGGCGTTGGCCAGGAGCACCACGTTGATGGTGCCGGGCTCGTAGTAGCGGCCCTCGTCCCGGGAGGTGCGCACGGCGTTGGAGCGCACCCCGGCGGTCACCAGGGCCACCACGGCCAGGTCCCGGAACGACCGGCGCTGCACCGAGAGGTTCGCCAGGTCCGCGCCGGTGAACAGCAGGCTCGTGGTCCCGGGGTCGAGCCCCAGCACCCCGAGGGCGAGCCTGCGCATGTCCCCGAGGTCCAGGTGCCACGAGGGCGGGGGCAGGCCGTGGTTGCCCACGGTGGCCACCCCGCTCCGGGGTCCCTCCAGGGTGGAGAGCACGGCCATGGGCTCGGCCAGGTCCACCACCAGGGTCCGGTGGACCTGGTCCAGGATCCGGCTCTCCACCACCCGGGCCCGGGCCACGTATTCGAGCCCCAGGTCCAGGGGACGCTCGGAGACCACGGCGTCCGGGGCGAGCCCCGGCGCCCCCGGCGAGAACCGGTCGGGGTACAGGGCCGACGCGAGCCACGCCGTGAAGTAGCCCGTGTTGGTGGCGGCCCGGCAGGTGAGCACGCACGGGAAGAACCGGAGGCGCCCCTCCCGCACCGCCTCCACGTCCCGCCACCCGGGCCGGTGGAGCAGGCGCTCCAGGGGCTCCCGGTCCGTGCCGCACCCGTACACCACCTGGGGGTCGAAGGCCTGCCACTCCTCCAGGGTGACCGGCACCACGGCGCCGGTCTTGCCGAGCCGGGGCGGGACGCCCCCGGCCCGCCGGATGATCTCGTTCTGGAACGAGTCGTCCCCCGGGGTCATCACCGCGTCCCGGCCCATGAACCGCATCACCCGGAGCCGCCGCTCCGGGGGGATACCCCCCACCCGGGCCTCCACCGCACGGAAGTACCCGTCGTTCTTGGCGATCAGCTCCTCGGCCTCGGCCTCCCGGCCGAACACCCGGCCGAGGAGCTCCAGGGTCTGCCGGGCCTCGGCCAGGGTCCGGGGCCCCAGCTCCGCCAGGGGGCAGCCCAGGCCGGCCAGGGCCTCCCGCAGGCCGCGGTGCAGGGGCGACAGGATCACCAGGTCGGGCCGGGCCGCGCGCACGGCCGCGGCCGAAGGGGAGGAGAACCCGCCCACCACGGGTTTCCCGGCCGCCCCGGGGGGGTAGGTGTCGTGCCACGTGACCGCCCGGAGCCGGTCGGCCGCGCCGAGCCGCACGATCATCTCGGTGACCGCGGGCACCACGCACACCACCCGCTCGGGCGGGGCCCGGAGCACCACCTCCCGCCCCGAGGCGTCCTCGAACCGTACGGGGTACGCCGCCAGGGCGGAGGTCGCGAGCAAGAGGGCGGCAGCCGCCCACGCGAGGGGTCGTGGAAAGCGAACCATGGGGTCCTCCTGGAAAGCCTCGTCAGGCCCCTGTGGGTTGGGGCACTGGGGAAGGGTAACTCCGGTCTCCGGTCGACGGTCATCGGTCCCCGGTATATCTGCGCTCGTGACGGCACCGGCCTGCGGCAACGTCAAGGCCGAAGTTGCTGTTTCGCAAACAGGCCGCTTCGCGGCCTACCGGAGCTGAATCCTGTCCACGGGTAAGGCCGCACGCGGCGCTCCAGTAAACCCCATGCTCTCCGGACCATGAGGAGAGGCATGGTGATGCCTAGGACGTGTGGGAATCCGGGAGGCTTTCAAGCCTTCTAGCCTTCCAGCCTTCCAGCCTTCCAGCCTCCCAGCGTCCCAGCGGGCCGAAGGCCCCGAGTTCCCGGGAAAGGGGTTCGATCTCACCGCCGCCGGGCCCCGAGCCCGAAGAAGGCGAGCAGGGCGAGCACGAACACGGCGGCCAGCCACTGGACCCCGCTGGAGCTCAGCCGGGTGGTCTCGGCCGGGTCCTTGACCTCCTCCATGCGGTAGCCCTCGACCCGCTCCCGGTTCTCGCCGGGCCGGTCGGCGGGTTTGCGGGCCTCCGGGCCGGCCTCGGGCTCCGGGGGCCGTTCGGGAGCCGCGTCGGCCCGGAACCCGGCCTCCACCCGGGCCACGGCCTTTTTCACGGCCTCGGCCCGGAGCTCCAGGGTCTGGCCGGTGGCCCGCTCCACCGCCAGCTTGAACTCCCGCACGAGCTCGGGGGCCATGACCCCGGGCACCGAGAGCACGTTGACGATCATCTGGTTGAGCAGGGGATTGTTGCAGGTGTGGTCGCAGCACGCCACCCCGTGCTGGAGCAGGTTGGTGGCGTGCTCCACGGCGAGCCGGCGCACCACGGCCGGGTCCGCGTCCCAGTACCCCTTGCGCACCGCCTCGAGCATCCGGGCCGTGATGGACTGGTAGGCCCAGGGGTTGGCCTTCTCGAAGAACGCCTTGAGGCCCAGGCCCCGGTCGTCCTCCACGTACACCCGGTAGGTCTCCTCCCACCGGTCCTTCCCCACGGCCGCCGGCGTCGTGACCTGCCACCCCCACAGGTACTCCACGAACTTCTCGATCTCCCGGGCCCCGGCGTAGCCCTCGGCCTCCATGCCCTCGATCCACCGGGGGTTCCAGTACCGGGCCCGCAGCTCCGTGCCCAGGGTCCGGGCCAGGTCCTCGACGCGACCCTGGCCCCGGACCCGCTGCATCGAGACGAACACGTCCGGGTCCTTCCCCGACGCCCGGCGCACGGCCATGCTCAGGGCGCCCAGGTACTGGAACATGTCGTCGTTGTCCAGGGTGCCGTACAGGTTGCTTGAAATGGAGTGCACGGTGGCGTCCACCCCGGCGAGCTGGTCCCGGTACACCCCGGTGAGCCTGCGGCCCCAGAACTCCGACGAGTAGGCGAACGAGACCCGCTCGATGAACGCGTCCGCGATGGTGTCGGGGTCCTCCCACTGGCCGCTCGCCGCGGTCATCTGGGAGACCTGGGTGCCGTAGGCCCCGGGCTCGGCCGAGAACAGGCGCACGGTGGAGAGCCTGCGGGCCTCCTCCGGGTCCACCCCCCGGCGGATCAGGGCCTCCCGGAGCCGCTCGGTGTTGCGGCGCACGTAGTTCTCCACGTCGGTGAGCGCCGCGGCCTGCTTCACGGCCCGGTCCAGCAGCAGGGCCACGGCGGGGAAGGTGTCCCGGAACAGGCCCGACATCTGGAGGAGCACGTCCACCCGGGGCCGGCCCAGGGCGGCGCCAGGGATGGGCTCGACCCCGGTCACCTTGTCCCGGTGGTCCCACACCGGGCGCATGCCCATGAGGTGCAGGGCCTGGGCCACGTCGATCCCCTCGTCCCGGATCGTCTCCACGGACCACAGCACGATCCCCACCCGGTCCGGGAACGCGCCGTCGTGCTTCGCCCGGTAGTTCCGGATCAGGTCCTCGGCCGCCTTGCGGCCGGCGGCGTAGGCCTCCCGGGAGGGGACCTTGTCCGGGTCGAACCCGTAGAAGTTCCGGCCGGTGGGCAGACTCTCCGGGTTGCGCACCGGGTCGTTGCCCGGCCCGGGCGGCACGTAGCCCCCCCGCAGGGCCCGCACCAGCCGGTCGAGCTCGGCCGGGCCGCAGGCCTCGAGGCGCTCGGCCACCGCCCGGGCCGGCTCGCCCCCGTGCTCGGCGATGGCCTCGGCCGTCTCCCGGAGGGCCTCGCCCGAGGGAGACTCGCCGAAAGTGTGGAGGCCGTAGGGCACGAACTCGGTGCGAAGGGCCATCAGGTGGTGCTCCAGGGTCTCGAGGCCGTCGGCGTCGAGCTCGGCGATGCCGAGCTCCTTCATGAGCCCGGTCTGCCGGGCCAGGCGGCGGATGCGCTCCAGGCGCTCGTCGCGCACCCGGTGGGAGGAGGCCGCCCGGTACTCGCTGATCAGGCTCGCCAGGGTGGCGGTCTCCCGGTACAGCCCCGCCCGCCGGAACGGCGGGGTGGCGTGGTCCACCACCGCGGCCCGGCCCCGGCGCTTGGCCTGGATCCCCTCGCCCACGTCGTCCACGATGTAGGGGTACACGCTGGGGATGTCCCCCAGGAGCACCTCGGGGGGGCACGCGGGGGAGAGCCCCGCCTGCTTGCCCGGGAGCCACTCGTGGGTGCCGTGGGTCCCCAGGCTGATCAGGGCGTCGGGCCGGAGCTCGTGCTGGAGCCACAGGTAGAACGCCACGTACTGGTGGTGGGGGTAGAGCGTGGTGCTGTGGAACAGCTTCTCCGGGTCGTCGGCCCAGCCCCGGGAGGGCTGGGGCCCGAGCCACAGGTTGCCCAGGCGCACCACGGGCAGGACGAACGCCCCGTCCTTGACCATGATGGTGGAGCCCTCGGGCGGGCCCCAGTCCCTCTCCACCCCGGCCACGAACCTGGGGGGCAGGTCCCGGAGCCACTCCCGGTACCGGGCGACGGGCACGGTGACCACGTCGCCCCGGGCCATCAGCCGGTCCAGCTCCCCCGGGGCCCAGGACCCGATGTTCCGGGCCCCCTTCATCAGGAGGTCCTGGACCAGGTCCTCGGAGATCCGGCCGTCCCCCACGTCGTAGCCTTCCCGGCGCAGCCGCTCCAGGATGCGGGTGATGCTCCGGAACACGTTGAGGTAGCTGGCGCCGATGTTCTGCTTGCCCGCCCCGTGGTTGTAGAACATCAGGAACAGTCGCTTGTCCCGGTTCGGGGTGGTGCGGAGGGCGTGCCACCGGGCGGCGCGCCGGGCCAGGCGCTCCACCTGGGTGGCCACCGGCACGTAGGCGTACCCGATCTCCCGGCCCGCCTGGTCGGTCACCGGCTCCTTGACCCCCACCACCGTGGGCTCGATCAGGCCGGTGAGCTCCGGCGTGGAGAACTGGAGGGCGATCTCCGCCGGGGACATCCCCCGGGGGGAGGCGGCCCACGCGTCCCCGGGGGTGAAGAACAGGTACTGGGCGTTCAGAACGGGCACGTCGGTGCGGTCGAGCACCGACAGGAGGTCGCTCGAGAGGATCGAGCTGAAGGTCAGGTTGAACGCCGTGACCGACCCCAGGCGCGCGTCCAGGGGGGGGCTGGAAACGAGCCGGGCGAAGTGCTCCGTGCCCGCGGTGGTGAACGAGCCCGCCAGCACGGCCACGTTGATCCCACGGCGCTCGTAGGCGCGCACCAGGGCGTCCAGGGGCGCCCGCTTGCCCTCGATCACGTAGGTGGGAAACGCCGTCACCAGGCTCCACAGGGCCCCTTCCCTCATGTGGCCGGAGGACCGGTACCAGGCCAGGTACCCGTCCATGTCCGGGAACGGGCCGGGGGCGTCGGGGTGGTACAGGAAGGTGTCGGGGGGCAGGTCCGGGGGCTCGTGGTCCGCGGTCACCCCCAGGTCCCGGGCTGCGACGAGCCGCACCAGGTTGCGGACGTTGGCCTCGGAGGGGAACGCGTAGTAGGCCCGCACCCCGGGGTCGAACCGGAACCCCGCGTCCACGAACGGCTGGTTGGCCGAGGCGGTGCGCACCGCGTAGAGCCGGGCGCCGGGTTTCACCCGGTCGGCGTGCTCCAGGAGCCATTGGCCGGGCTGGCGGTGCATGATGTCCACCACGGCCGCGTCCATGCGGCCCACGAACGCCTCGAACGCCGGGGTGCCCGCGTCCCGGCCGGTGAACACCCGCACCTCCAGGCCCGGGAGGTCCAGGTCCTCCACGGCCCGGTGGCAGGTGTAGGCGTCGGAGTCGCCCACGAACAGGCCCAGGCGCCGGGGCCCGGCCCCGGCGGCCACGGACGCCAGGGCGAGAGACCCCAGAAGCCCCGGCATGACGAACGGAATCCAGCGGGTTCTCATCAAGCCGCCTTTGGGTCGGGACTTCGACAAAGGTCCGGACGCCGGCCCCTTCCCGGGTGTGTCACGGTGAAGGAATGGGGGGCCAAAAGCCCGGGGAAGGAGGCCGGCTTCCGGATTCGGTCTGCGGTCAGAACACCACCTCGTACCCCACCCGCACCAGGCGGGGCAGGCCGTAGTAGACGTACCGGTTCGTGGTGTCGGAGGTCTTGTCCCCGGACACCTCCACCTCCTGGTCGAACAGGTTGTCCACGGCCACCGTCAGGTAACCCTTGTACAGGCGCACCTCGACCCCGGCGTTCACCGTGGCGACGTCGTCCAGGTCCCGCTCCCTGCTCGTCTGGAGCACGGTGGACACGTCGGCCCGGCACCGGTCGCCGTCGTAGGACAGGGTGACGGAGCTCTGGTGCTTGGGGCCCGACTGGTACGGGTTGTCGTTGGTGTCCTCGGCCACGGGGTTGGCCCAGCACCCCGCCCAGGCCAGGGAGAGGCGCCCGAGCGGGTCGCCCCGGCCGGCAAAGGGCGCGAGCAGCAGGTTCCACTCGATCCCCGTGGACTCGAACGCGCCCGCGTTGAAGTAGGTGAGGGGGTAGCCCTGGGACCGGTCGATCTCGATCTTGTCGGTGTAGTCCATGCGGAACGCGGCCAGCCGCAGGGAGGCCCGGTCGGTGTCGAGCTTGATCCCCGCCTCGTAGGTCCACCCCTCCTCGGGGTCGAGGCCGGGGTTCCCCACGAGGAAGCTGCTCTCGTAGTAGAGGTTGTTGAACGTGGGGGCCCGGAAGGCCTTGCCCGCGTTGGCGAAAAGGTTCAGGGCCCGGGTCACGCGGAGGGTGACGCCGGCGCTCGGCAGGAGCTCGGCGTAGTCGTCGCCGGCGGCGTCGGAGCAGATCCACTGCTCCCGGGCGCCCAGCACGAGGGTTAGGCGGTCCGCCAAGGTGGCCTTGGCCTGGAGGAACAGGGCGTAGTCGTTTCGCTGGTGGGCGCCGTACTTGTTCAGGTAGTTCACCCACCGGTGGACCGCCTCGCCGCCCACAGTGATCTCGGCCGGGCCGGCGGCGAACCGGTAGTCCGCCGTCACCCCCGAGTTGGCGTGCTTGTCCTTGTCGGTGGGCTTTTCGGGCTTGGTGTACTCGTCCCGCACCAGGTAGCCCCAGTTGAAGAAGCCCTTGGCCCGCAGGGACTCGCGCTCCCACCGCACGTCGCCGGCGAACCGGTAGTACTCCTGGTCGGTGCCCTTGGAAAGCTCGCCGCTGTCCTCGATCTTCTTGAAAGCGGTCGTGTCGTAGCTCCCCAGCAGGTCCACGATCAGCCCCTCCAGCGGGGTCAGCGTCAGGTTGCCCGAGTACCGGTTGGTGGTGCCCTGGTCGTACCGGTACCCCTTGGTGAAGCTCCGGGAGATCGCCTTGAGCCGGCCCATGTGGCGGTATTGGACCCCGGCGGCCAGCAGGCGGTTCGAGAACGAGGCGCCGTGGCTCTGGTACGCGTAGTCCCCGAGCTCGGCCGAGACCCGGGCCCGGGGCTTGCGGGTCGTCGTCTTCGTGATGATGTTGATCACCCCGGTCATGGCGTCGGAGCCGTACAGGGTGGAGGCGGCGCCCTTGAGGATCTCGACCCGCTCCACCTGGTCCAGGGGGATGGTGTCGAGGTCGTAGGAGCGGCTCGCCGCGTTCTGGACGGGCACGCCGTTGACGAGGACGAGTTCCCCGCCGTAGATCCCCCGGACTACCACCTCGCTGTTCATTCCCCCGTGGGTGACGCCGATGGGGCTGAAGGCCTTGTACCCGAGTCCCCCGATGCGGCGCAGGGCCTCCACCACGTTGTCCGCTCCGGTGCGGCGGAGCTCCTCGGCCGTGACCACCGTCACGAACCGGGGGCTCTCCCGCTCCTCCACCGGGAACTTCTCGGCGGTGACCGTGACCGGCGCGAGCAGGACGGGGGCGGCCGGGGCCTCGGCGGCCGCGGCCGGGAGGCCTGCGGCCCAGCCCAGGCCGCAGGCGAGGAGCAGGGTCCAAGCGATCCTTCGGTTCATGGCGTTTCCTCCTTCCTCCCCCAAGACAATGGCAAGACGATCAAACTCACCGGCGGGCTTCGGTCGCCGTCACTCCGGCACGTACACCACGGTGCCGTTCTCCAGGCGGTAGGCCGTGCCGAGCCGCTCCCCCCGGCCCTCGACCCGGTCGCGGGTGGCCCGCAGGGCCTTCACCCGTGTGCCCTTTTTCGTGATGATCTCCAGCTCCCCCTCCGGCCCTTTCTTCAGGATGGTGACCTCCGAGCGCGGGTCGAACAGGTCCTGCATCCGGTACACGGCAAACAGGGTCATCAGGAGCCCCACGATGAACACGAGCCCGATGTCGAACAGGTTGGCGAGCCCTGTCAGGGGATCCGCATCCCCGGTCTCAGACAGAAGCCGCCTTCGGTTTCTCGACAGGTAGCGCATCGGCCTCCTCACGGGCTCCGGGGCTGTGGGTCAGGATCTCGGTGGCCAGCTCCAGCTCCTTTGCGTCCTCCTCGGCCCACCGGGCCCGCACGGTGTAGATGTAGTAGGCCAGGGTGCCCTGGGCCAGTCCCACCACGGTGGTGGTGAACGCGATGACCAGGTCGGTGGAGAGCCTCGCCATGTCCCCCTGGCCCAGGGCGGCGAGCCCGGTGCCCATGGGGATCAGGGTGCCCATGAGCCCCAGGCTCGGACCCACCCGGATCACCAGCCGGACCCGGTCCAGGGAGGGCCGGAGGCTCAGGATGTGATCCTGGAGCAGACTCTCCACCCGGACCTCCCGCAGGTCCTCCTCGGCCTGCAGGAGCTCCCGCAGCCGGCTCACGTAGGCGCGCACGGCAGGGGACTCCTCAGCGAACGAGGTTCCTCCCTGGGGCCCGGGGCGCGTCCGGCGCCGCCGGGCACGGTCCAGCCCCTCGGCCAGGAACGAGCCGGCGCAGGTGAGCATGTACAGGGTCAGGAGGACGAGGAGCGCGAGCACGGGGTAGAGGAGGGAGCTCGAGACCACGTAGATGAAACTCTTGAGCACGGCGCCTAGATTCATGGGGATCTCCTCCGCAGCCGAGCGGCCCAGCGGGCCCAGCCCACGAGAAACGCGACGGTCAAGGCGGTCCAGGTGGTCCGGGCGTGGGACGGGGGTATCGGAGCCGCCCTGCCGGTGTGGGAGGCGAGACGGTAGACCCCCTCGATGTCCCCGAACTGGGGCATGATCACCACGGCCGCGAGAAAGTAGGCCCCGATCCCGACCATGGCCCACCCCAGGGTGCGCTCGGGGGCCGAGCGTGCGCGCCGTCGACTTGTCAGAATCACGGCGGCCGTGGCTCCGGCCACCCCGACGAAGGTCCCGTACGCCCCTGCCACCGCCCAGGCCGCGGTCCCGGGAAGCAGGGCCACCAGGAAGCCGGTGATCAGCAGGACCACGGTGAGGCACACCGGGCACGGGACCACCAGGAGCCAGTGGGCCCGGGTGGGCCGGGCCGCGGCGGCGGGCTGGTGCAGGAGTCGCACGCCCCAGACGAGAAGCCCGGCGGCGAGCACCAGATGCACCGTCATACCCGAGGCCACGAGCCTTTGGATCCGGGGCAGGTGCGTCGCCGGGTCCAGGCGTGGGGCAACGGCCAGGGCTCCTGCGAACAGGGCGGCGTAGGCGGCCGCGAAGCCGGCGGCCACGAGGACGCGACGGCCGGCACCTCGGGTCCGCTCCAGGGCGTAGGCCAGGCCCACCCCGCCCTTGGCGGCGAAAGCGCCGGTGGCGAACAGGATGCCGAGGACGAGGCTCTTGATCTCCATGGGCTGGGATCTCCGGACCTACAGGCGGTCCATGGCCGTTTGGATCTCGTCGACGAACACGGCCACCGCCTCGGGCACGAAGCCGAGCCCTCGGTACAGCTCGGAGTCACCGAACCGGACGGTGGGCATGTCCACCCGCTTGCCGGCCGCCTCCAGCTCGGAGCGCCAGCTCCCCTTGCCGTTCTCTCCCATCACGTCGTTCATGACGTGGTCGCCGGCCACGACCATGAGCGGGATGAACCGCACCCGTTCTCCGGGGTGGACCAGGGCAGCGGTCAGCGTGTCGTCGGGGGGCACCACGCCCTCCACCATTCCCAGATAGGTGTTGGGGTGGTGACGCGCCAGCGTCCGTTCCAGGCCCAGATAGACGGCGTTGGCACCGGAGGCCGTGGAGGGGGTGCCGTGGGCCACCAACACGTTGCATCCCTCGTCCGGGGGCAGGAAGTCGTGGGACAGGGCGCCGAGGAGACGGTGGAGGCTCTTCCAACGGTGGAGCAAGGTGCCCCCCACCTCCGTGCGGAGCCCGGGAAAGCCGGCCACCGTGGCCAGGAGCCGGTCGTACATCTCGCCGGGGACCACGTAGAGGGGCTGGACCACGGCCCGGGTGAACCCGTCGGCCTGCAGCTCGGCCAGGGCCTCGGGTACGCTGCGAAGCCGGGTTTCCGGGGAGCGGCTGGTGTTGAGCTTCTTTCGGATCCGGTCGGAGGCGTAGGCCCACCGGATCTCGTGGCCGGGAAGCCTTCGGCAGAGCTCGCGGTCGAGGAAGGAGAAGGTGAGGGAGGCCCGGGTAGTGGTCCCAAAGGCCACGGTCAGGACGGCGGGAGCGGTCGGCTCCCGGCCGTCGGGGCGGGCTCCCCGAACCGGACAGACGGGTCCACGAACTGTCGTTCTCGGGCTCACGGCGTGTCCTCCCGGGTCCCGGAGACAGGGGAGGGGCAGCCGCGGCCACGAAAAAAGCCCGCACGACGAAGTGCGGGCTTTCCGTATTCAAAGCGCCATCGGATTCCCCACCCTCCCATGCCCCGGGGAGTTGCGGTGGGTTGCTACGCCGGCAGGTCTTCTGGCTCGCGATTCGTCCTCAGGACCGCCTTCCCAGCCGTATCCGGCCAGTGGCGTCATGGTCCTTCGTCCTCGCTCACAGCGGCGGGTCCGCGGGGGATTCTCACCCCTCTTCCCTTTTCAGCCCTCTCGGGCACCGGCGCGCGTCCTATGAAATTGTTCGCCGGTTTATAGGGGAAACCGGGCGCCGTGTCAAGCAGGGAGGGGGGCCGGTTCAAGTTCTCCCGTGCCGGAACCGAAACGTCCTCCAACGGCACCGGCGTCGGCCGTCGACCCGTCGCCGCTCGTCCCGCCCAGGAGTGGGGGACAGGAAAAAAGAATGATCAAGGAACCCCGGGTCCAGCTGTTCGACCTGATCGAGTGCCTTTCGAAAGCCATGGATCTGGTCTGCCCGTCGCTGGTCAACCACCACGAACGGGTGGCCTACATTGCGTTCAGCATCGGCGCGGAGATCGGGCTTCCGCCCGAGCGGCTGAGGGAGCTGGTGCTGGCCGGCTCGCTCCACGACAGCGGAGCCCTTTCCCTGCGGGAGAGGCTCGACGCGCTACGGTTCGACTTGGAAGGTCCGTTCGAGCACGCCGAGCTCGGATACCTGCTGCTCAGGAGCTTCGAGCCTCTGGGGGCGGTGGCCCGGCTCGTGCGCCACCACCACGTGCCCTGGGACGCCCGTGGGGAGGTTTCGGACGCGGTGGGGGAGGAGATCCCCCTGGGCAGTCACATCTTGCACCTGTCGGACCGGGTGGCCGTTCTGATCCAGGACGGGGAGGAGCCCCTGGGTCAGGTGAAGGGGATCTGCGAGAAGATCAACGAGCGCTCGGGCACGCTGTTCTCCCCCGAGCTGCTGGAGGTGTTCCGCTCCCTGGCCGTGAAGGAGTACTTCTGGCTCGACGCGGCCTCGGACTCCCCAGGTGGTGTTCTTCGGAGCATGGTGGGGCTCGAGTCCACCGAGCTTGGCCTCCGGGGGCTGCTGGGCCTGTCGAACCTGTTCCGGCAGATCATCGACTTCCGGAGCCGGTTCACGGCCACCCACTCCGTGGGGGTGGCCGTGGGCGCCGAGGCCCTGGCCCGAGAGGCCGGGTTCTCCGACCGGGAGTGCCTCATGATGCGGGTGGCGGGCCACCTCCACGACCTGGGCAAGCTGGCCGTGCCGGTGGAGGTGCTGGAGAAGCCCGGTCGGCTGACCGAGAGCGAGATCGGGATCATCCGGAGCCACACCTTCCACACCTACCGCATCCTGGAGCCCATCCGCGACCTGGAGACCATCAACGCCTGGGGCGCGTTCCATCACGAACGGATCGACGGCACGGGGTACCCGTTCCACCACCGGGGCGAGGATCTGTCGCTGGGCTCGCGGATCATGGCCGTGGCCGACGTGTTCACGGCCGTCACCGAGGACCGCCCCTACCGGGCGGGCATGTCCAAGGGGGAGACCCTTCGGGTGCTCCAGAGGATGGCCGCGAGAAGGGGGCTGGATCCCGTCGTGGTGGGGATGCTCGAACGCCGGTACGACGAGATCAACGCCGTCCGCATCGCCGCCCAGCGGGCCGCCGGGGACGAGTACCAGAGGTTCCTGCCACCCACATCCCAGCGGAAGGCTGGCTGAGGGCCGGAGTCACCGGGACGCGCCCTTGGCCACGGTGTAGGGGGGACGGCTCCGGTCCAGCATGTAGTGGCGGGGGTTCACGTACTTGCCGTCCACCTTGACGGAGTAGTGCAGATGGGGGCCGGTGGAGCGGCGGCCGGTGGAGCCCATGAGCCCGATCCGGTCGCCCCGGCGGACCCTCTGGCCCCGTTTGACCAGCACCTTGGCCATGTGGCCGAAGATCGTTCGGATGCCGTTCCCGTGGTCGATGGTGACGCCCCGCCCCAGGTTCACGTCCCGCACCACCCGCACCACCCGGCCGTCGGCCGGAGCCACGATGGGGGTGCCCTCCCGGCCCGCCATGTCCATCCCGTTGTGAAACTCGCGCTTACCGGTAAACGGGCTCCGGCGCCAGCCGAACCCCGAGCTGATCCAGTGTTCCCCCGCCACGGGCGTGATGGCCGGGATCGCGTCCCACGAGCGCTTTTGGGCCTCGACGGCCCGGGCCAGATCGGCCAGGTCGTCGGCCAGCGCCTCCACCTGGGGGCTCAGCCCCGCCGGGGCCGGGCCCTCGTCGGCCCCCTCTTCGGCCTGGGCTGTCCGGTCGGCCGGGGCCACCGCGTCCAGGTCCACCTCTCCCAGGCTGCCCTGGCCCCCGGCCGGGTTGCTCTGGTCCTTCGGTTTCCCTTCTTCCTCCCCCTCGCCTTGGAGCCCAAGCCAGGAGCGGATCTTCGCCTCCTCCGCCCGGACCCGGGCCATTCCCTCCCGCACGCTCTCCAGCTCCTCCTCGGCCGTGGCGAGCCGCTGGGTCAGGTCGTCGCGCTGGCGGGTGAGCTCGGTCAGCTGCGCCCTGAGGGTGGCGGTCTCGCTGTGGAGCCGCACCGCCGTGGCCGTGCCCACCACGGCCGCCAGGCCGGCCGCCAGCAGGCCACCGAGCCCCAGCAGGAGGACCCTCCGGGACAGGGTCAAACGGTTGGCCTCTCCCGAAATCCGCGAGGTCCAGGAAACGGTTACGAACTTGGAATTTCGATCCATGGGAATCCCCTAAAAAGAACCGTGACAGGCCCAAACAGGGGCTGGGCCGCCCGCAAAAAGCCGGTTTTTCTTACCACACGGGTTGCCCGATGTCCATCAGGCGGGTCGGATGCCCTGGTTTTTTGCAATCGCTGGGCCGGGTCAGGCAGAAGGGTCGGGCGTTCGGGCCAGGACCAGCACGTCCACGGCTCCGGCCCCTGCCTCCCGACAGGCCCGTGCGCACGCCCGGGCCGTGGCTGTGGTGGTGGCCACGTCGTCCACGAGGAGCACGGGCCCCGCGAGCGGCTCGGCCGACCGGTAGGCCCGGGCCGCAACCTGGAGCCGGACGGCCGCGCCCAGCCCCAGCAGCTCCGGGGCCCTGGGATCCTTCCGCAGGGCATGGGGGCGCCACGGCACCTGCAGATGCCGGGCAAGCCCCCGGGAGAGGATGCCGGGGAGATCGAACCCCCGCCTCCTGAGCGTGGCCGGGGCGGGGGGAACCGGCACCACCGCGGCGTACCGGGTGTCGGCGTAGTGCTCCCGGGCGGTCTGGACGGCCCATTCCAGCAAGGCGGAACGAACCTCCAACCGGCCCGAGAACTTCATCGCCTGGATCAGGTTGGCCGCGGCTCCCTCGTACAGGGCCCGGCCGCGCAGGCGGCGAAAGGGGGGAGGATCTCCGAGGCACCGCGGGCATGGGTGGGACGGGCCGGTCCCCGGGAACGGCGCCGCGCACACCGGGCACCAAGGCTCTGCCGGAGCCCGGATGCGGCCCGCGCACGCCGGGCACAGGAAATGGGATCCCGGCCCGGGCGGCATCCGGCCGCACAGGGCGCACAGGGCGGGTAGGAACAGCTCCACCAGCCCCTGGGCCGCCTCCGCGACCGGGCGGGTCCACCGGTGGCTCACCCCTCCACGAGATCCTCGCCGGTCATGGGGGCGGGCTTGGGGAGCCCCAGGATTTGCAACAGGGTCGGGGCCACGTCGGCCAGCCGGCCGTCTCGCCGGAGGCTCAGGCCCGGACGGTCGGGATCCACCAGGACGCAAGGGACCCGGTTGCAGGTGTGGGCCGTGTGGGGCTGGCCGGTGGCAGAGTCCCACATCTCCTCTGCGTTGCCGTGGTCGCCGGTGAGCAGGAACGCGTAGCCGTTGGCCCGCAGGACCGCGGCCACCTCGCCCACGCAGGTGTCCACCGCCTCCACGGCCCGCACCGCCGCGTCGTACATCCCGGTGTGACCCACCATGTCGAGGTTGGCGAAGTTCACCACGATCAGGTCGTAGGCGCGGCGCCCGATCTCCCGGACCAGCCGGTCCCGCACGGCAAACGCGCTCATCTCGGGCTTCTGGTCGTAGGTCGCCACCTCTCGGGGGCTGGGGATCAGGACCCGGTCCTCTCCGGCGAAGGGGGTCTCCTCGCCGCCGTTGAAGAAGTAGGTCACGTGGGCGTACTTCTCGGTCTCGGCGATGCGGAGCTGCCTCAGACCCGCGTCCGACACCACCTGCCCGAAGATCTCGCTCAGGTGCTCCGGCGGGAACGCCACCGGTACGTCGAAGGTCTCGTCGTACAATGTGAACGTGGAGAACCCCGCGAGACGGGGGCGGTCCGAGACGTCGAACGCCTGGAACCCCGGCTCGGTAAAGGCCCGGGTCAGCTCCCGGGCGCGGTCGGCGCGGAAGTTGAAGAACACCACCGCGTCGCCGTCGGCCACCCGGCCCACCGGCTCTCCGGCCTCGTCCACGATCACACGGGGCTCCACGAACTCGTCGGTCTGGCCCGCGGCATAGGCCGCTCTCACGGCCTCGGTGGCCGAGGGAGCCGGCGTCCCCCGGCCGCGCACCAGGGCATCCCAAGCCTTCTCCACCCGGTCCCACCGGTTGTCCCGGTCCATGGCGTAGTACCGGCCGGTGACCGTGGCGATCCGGCCCACCCCCTTGTCCGCGAGCTGGGCCTCCAGGTGCTCCAGGTACCCCAGGCCGCTTTGGGGAGGGGTGTCCCGGCCGTCGAGGAAGGCGTGGACGAACACCCTGTCGAGCCCCTGCCTCTTCGCCAGCTCCACGAGGGCGTAGAGGTGCTCCTGGTGGCTGTGCACCCCGCCGTCGGAGAGGAGGCCCAGCAGGTGCAGGACTCCGCCCGTCTCCTTGACCCGGCGGCACGAGTCCACGAGGATTGGGTTGTCGAAGAAGCTCCCGTTGCGGATGGCCAGGTTGATGCGGGTGTAGTCCTGGTAGACGATCCGACCCGCTCCCAGGTTCAGGTGGCCCACCTCTGAGTTACCCATCTGCCCATCGGGCAGCCCCACATCCATGCCCGAAGCGCCCAGGGTGGTCCAGGGCTCCTTGGCGAACAGGCGATCCAGATGGGGGGTGCGGGCACCGGCCACGGCGTTGTGGGCACGCTCGGCCCGGAAGCCCCAGCCGTCCAGGATGATCAGGGCCACGGGCCTCATGGGACCCTCCCGGTGGTCGCGAGGGCGGTCTCGGTGCGGGGAGGAAACGCCTCCAGGTCGAGCACCAGGGTGTCGATGGCCGAGCACCCGGGGCATGCCACGTTCCACACCCCTGTCCGGCGTCCGCAGGCCGAGCACGCGAACGCGAAGCCGGGAGCGACCAAGGCCCCGCCAGCCACGGCCGCCCGAAACTCCCGGGCCGCCAGATCGAAGGAGCGGGCCCGGTACAGGGCCTCGGCCTTGAGGGCTTGAGCGGTCCGGGTCCCCGCCACCGGCGCTGGAAGGCGGTCCAGTAGCGCCAGCGCCTCCTCGTTCTCCTCCAGGTCCAGCAAGAGCCGGGCGAGAAACAGGGGGGCAGAGGCGCCCTTGCGGCTCAGCTTCTTAAGGGGCTTGATCAGCTCTTTGGCCCGGCCCTGGGCCTTGCGCTCTTCCAGGGCCCGCAGCAGGAGCCCGGCCTGGCCTGTGGCCTGATAGCCCCGGAGCCAGGTCTCGACGGCGGCGTCCGGGTCCCCCTCGGCCTGAAGGGCCTCTCCCAGCGCCTGGTAGGCGGGAGCGAACTCGCGTTCGGACCGGACGAGCTCCTGGAGCTGCCCCTTGTCGGGGCCGGCGGGCCCCGACGTGGCCCGGCGAAACCGGAGCTCCACGAGCTCATTGCGGGCGCGCTCTTTCTCGGCCCGATCCCGGGTCTTTGCCGCCAATCGCTCCTGGACTCTCACCGCCTCGCCCCAGTTGGCCCGAACCCGGTACAGGTCGCGGAGCCTGACAAGGGCCTCGGGGTGGTCGGGGTCCTTTTCGAGCCACCGTCGCAGGGCCGCGATCTGGCCCTCGTAGTCCCCGCGCTTGCGGTAGACCTCGACCATCAGCACCAGCGCCTCGGCATTGTCGGGATCGAGGGCCAGCAGCTCCTTCAGGAACCGTTCCGCCTGGTCGGCTCGGCCCTCGGCCAGCTCCACCCGAGCCATCTCCAAGGCCACCAGAGCCTCGTCTCGGGCCTTTCGCAAGGCCCTGCGCAGAAACCGCCGAGCCTTGCGGGTACGCCCCAGGGCCGCCTCGGCCCGGCCTGCCAGGAGCAGGGCCCGGGCCTCGTCCCGGCGCTCGTCCGCCCTGCGGTGGCGCCAGAACCCGAGGGACCTGAGGGCCTCCCGGAACGCGCTCAGCAGCATGGCCGTTCCGAACCCGGCCAGGAAGAACAGAAAGAGCACCAGGGCGACGCTGGTCGACACTCGGGTGCCGGGGTAGATCTGGAACTCCACCGGCCCCGGGTTCAGGGTGAACACGTACCCAAATGCCAGCAAGGCCAGGACGACCGCGACCACCGCCAGTTTGTTCTTCACGCCGCCATCCCTTCCGGGGCCATCCGCCCCTCGGTGTGGTGACGAGGCCGGACCGAGGGGAGGGTCAACCCGAGACCTCCCCTTCCCGTTCCCGTAGAGACTTGCACTCCACGCACAGCGTGGCCCACGGGACCGCCTCCAGCCGCGCCCGAGGAATGGGCTCGCCGCAGTCCTCGCACATCCCGAAGCTGCCCCGTTCGATGCGCTCCAAGGCCTCCTCGATCCTGCGCAGCTGCTCCCTCTCCCGTTCGCTCAGGTTCAGGAGCACCTGCCGGTTGTAGGTGACGGCCGCATCGTCGCCCATGTCCTGCACGGCGTCGGTCCCCAGGGAGAAGCTCTCCTGCTTGAGCACCTCCACCTCGCCGGCCAGCTCGTCCCGGAGCGCCAGGAGCCGCTCCTTCCAGGTCTGCAGGTCCTTCGGATCCATTGCGATCTCCTCCCATGTAACTTCCGCTAAGACGCTAGGAGGCTGGGACGCTAGGAGGCTTGAAAACCTCCTGGATTTCCAGACGTTCTAGGCATCACCATACCTCTTCGCCCCACCTCACGGTGCGGAGGGCAAGGCGCCTGGATTCGGCTGGGCGGCTAGGCGGCCAGGCGGCTCTCGAACCGCGCCAAAGCCCAGGGGCATGGGTTTCAGGGGCCAGAATTCAGAAGTTGGTGGACAGGGAGAAGACTCTTCGGTGCCCCGAGAGGATCCCCCCGGGAACCCAAACTGCTTTTCGGGATTTCCTGTCTCCTGTCCGCTGAGTTCCGGTTTCTGCAACCCATACCCGCCGCCGGCAACGGCCCGGACCGACGAAAGTTACCCTTCCCCGTCGTAGGGCCCCCAGGGCCGATGGGGGCCTCCCCGGTAACTTTGGGCCTCCGGCACTACGCCCCCGCTTCCCGGGCCCGCGGCCCGGGAACCCGCACGTCGCCGCGGCGCACGGTGACCCGGCGGCCGTCCAGGTACTCGAGCAGCGGAATCGTATACTTGCGGGTGGTTCCCGTGAATGCTTTGATCTCGGCCACCCCGATCTCCGGCTGCCGGCGAAAGAGCTCCACCACGTGGTCGGCCAGGGCGTCCAGGTCCTCGACCCGGAACAGGTACCCCTCCTTGGTGCGGTGAACGACGCCTTGCTCCGCCAGGTACTCCACCACCGGCCGGATCGTCCCCTCGTCCAGGTCGAGTTCCGAGGCCAGCTCGGCCTGGGTCGGCCCCTCGAACCTCCGCCTGCCGAGAACCTCCAAGATGCGGGAGCGGGCCTCTTCGTCTCGCATGTCGAGCTGGGGCACGAACTCGGCCAGCCGCACGATGTTGCCCTCGGCCGCGATGCGCCCCTGGGCCCCTAGATCCTCGAGCGTGTATTCCACCAGCTTCGGGTCCGCGTGGCGCGGCAGCCGCCCGCGCAGCTCCTCCCGGCCCAGCCCCCGGCGCAAGGGGTTCTCCGCGTGAAACCGGCCGAGGAGGTCCAAAGCCTTCTCGGCCAGCTCCTCGACCACGGCCCGGTGATGGTGGCGCTGAGTCTTGCGGTCGGTCACCCGGGCCACCCCCGCGCGAACCGCCGTCTGGAGCTGGTTCCGGGCTTCCTCCAGGGTGGTTCCCAGGGTCACCTGGGCCTCCTGCGGGGTCAGCCCCCGGTACCCCCGGGCCGCCAGAAACGCTCCGAGCCGTTCCCCGGGTTCCCCCCGGTGGAGCACCTCGAGGGACCGGACCGTCTCGGGCCGCTTGCCTCGGTGCCGCCGGGGCTGGTGGTCCAGCACCACCCCACCCCCCAGCGTGCGGGGCGGAGAGAAGGCGCGTAGGACGAACCGGTCCCCGGGGCAGGTTACGATCCATTCCGCGCTGCGCAGCTGGGCGTAGGCCGTCTCCCCGGGGGCCAGCTGGTTCCCATCGAGGAGGGCCACCACCACTGGCACCTCCTGGGTGCCCACGTGGAGCCGGACCCGGGCCCGGTCCGCCAGGGACCGGGGTTCCCCCGGCAGCAGATTCAGATGGACGTCCACCATCCGGGTTGGGGCGAGGGTGCCGGGGTGGGCCACGGTGACCCCCCTCCCCAGGTCCGCCACGTCCAAGCCTGTCAGGTTGAGGGCCGCCCGTTGGCCGGCCACCACTTTGGCCGCGTCGCGGCCGTGTACCTGGATGTTCCGGATCTTGGTCCCCCGTTCGGCCGGAAGGACCATGGCCTCGTCGTCGCGCCGGGCCGAGCCGGAGATCACGGTGCCCGTAACCACGGTGCCGAAGCCCCGGATCGTGAACACCCGATCCACCGGCAGGCGGAACACGCCGCGGGTGCCCCGCAGGGGGACCCGGGATGCCAGGGAGTCGAGCGCTCGCAGCAGGGCGTCGAGCCCCTCGCCGGTCACCGAGCTCACCGGCACGATCGGGGCTCCCTCGAGGAACGTGCCCTCCACGGCCTGCTCCACGTCCTCTCGGGCCAGCTCCAGAAAGTCCGGTTCCACCGTGTCGGCCTTGGTCAGAGCCACCAGACCGTGCCGGACCCCGAGGAGCCGGCAGATATCCAGGTGCTCCCTGGTCTGGGGCATCACCCCTTCGTCCGCGGCCACCACCAGCAGCACCAGGTCGATGCCTGCCGCGCCGGCCACCATGTGCCGCACGAACCGCTCGTGTCCCGGCACGTCCACCACCGACAGGCCCGTGCCACTGGGGAGCTCGAGGTGGGCGAACCCGAGCTCGATCGTGATGCCCCGCTCCTTCTCCTCCTTGAGGCGGTCCGTGTCGGTCCCGGTGAGGGCTCGAACCAGGGAGGTCTTCCCGTGGTCGATGTGCCCAGCCGTGCCGAGGGTGATACGAGGTGCGTCGCGCATGGAACCCCATCGAACGCTAGGGGAGCGGATCCCCCCGAAAAAGATCGTAGGATGCTAGCAGAGGGCCCCCGGCCCTTCAAGCAAGAGCAGGCTGGGGTCATCGCCAGGGTCGGATCCGGCCAGGCCCGGCCGCCGCCAGAAGGCATCCGCCCACGACCAAGGTTCCGCCGGCCCACTGAGCCGGGCCGGGGAGCTCCCCAAGGGCGACTGCGGCCACGAGGCCGGCGTAGAGGGGGAGGGTGTTATAGAAGGCCATGGCGCCGGATGGGCCCAGGCGGCGCACGCCCTCGTTCCAGGCCAGGAAGGCCAGGAACGAAGGCCCTGCCCCGATGTAAATCAGCGCCGCTGCCACGCCGGGCGACCACGCGGGGGGCTCCAGGGTCCACTCCCAGGCAGCCGGTCCCACCAGCGCCAAGGCCCCGAGCACCGTGGAGGTGGCTGTGACCCAGGCTGTGGGGTGGCGCTCCAAAAGTTTGCGGCCGGCGATGGAGTAGAGGGCCCAGCAGACCACGGCGCCGAGCACCAGCACGTCCCCAGGGTTGAACCGCAGCCGTGCCAAAGTTTGCCAGGACCCCTGGGAGAGGATCACGGCCACCCCCACCAGGCTCACCACGGCTCCCAGCACGTGCCGCCGACCCAGCGGGGTGCCCACGAGCATCCGGGCGAGCAGCACCGTGGCCAGGGGGCCTGCGGCGTTTACGAGGCCCGCGTTCACCGCAGTGGTGCTCCGCAGGCCTGCGTACAGGAGCACCTGGAACCCTACCACCCCGGTTAGGGCCATGGCCGCCACCAGCCAGCGGTCCGCCCGCCGGAGGGGTTGGGGGGTGCCGCCCTTGCGCCACAGAAGCGCCACGAACAGAACCGACGCGATGCCTCCCCGCGCCGCCGCCAGGGTCCAGGGGCCCACCGCCTCCCGAAGCGCCCGCCCCAGCACAACGTTGCCCGCCCAAAGGAGGGTGGCCGCGTTCACAAAGAGGTAGTCCGTCCATCTGCCCAAGGGAGCCTCCGTCGTGGGGGGAAGCGCTTGCCAACGCGGAGCGGCTGTCGGATCGATGCTATTAACCCGGCGACTATAGAGGCGCGCGGATGGCCGCAGGGGCGTGGGGCCTGCTTCCGGCCGTGCGTGAGTGCGGCATCCGGCTTACGCTGCCTCCGGCACTCAGCCCTATAGGCTGAAACGCAGGTATTTTCGGAGTGTCCGGAGCCGGAAGAGCACCAAGCGTAGGCTGAGTGCCGGAGGCAGCGACTGTCGGAGCCACGCCCGGCGCTCCAGCAGGCCCCACGCCCCAGAGTGCGTCTATTTAGCCGCCGGAGTAATAGCTCGCCGCGCAGCGCCTCTGACACCCGGACCGCGAGACGGTTTGGATTCCACCGAGTTGTCATGAAATCAGCTCTTCGGTCCTGTGCCTGCGCGGCGAATCTCAATGCCTGGCTTCGCGCCCGGCCGGAGGCAGGTCCCTTGCCCCCCCGAGCAGGGAGCGGTAGCGCCTGTTTATCCGCCGAGTTGATAATATAGCCGATCCGGACACGGCCCGCTCGGCAGGGGCGGAGCCCGAGGGGTTCAAGCCGGCGGGACGGCTGGTCGAAAGGAGGAACCAGATGCCCCAGTTCCGAGTGAGAACCCAGGACGTGGACGAGGAGACCGGGAGGGCCGTCGTGCGGGGCACCGAGGCTCGGCACATGTGCCGAGCGCTCCGGGTGCAGCCGGGCCAGAGGGTCGAGGTGTTCGATGGGGCCGGCGGCCGGTGGTCGGGGGTCGTGGAGCGGGCCGGGGCAGAGGTGTGGGTGGCGGAGTTGTCCTGCTTGCCGGGGAACGAGTCGGCCCTGGGTTTGGAACTCCTCGTGGCCCTCCCCAAAGGGGAGCGCTGGGAGTGGGTGCTGGAGAAGGGCACCGAGCTCGGAGTGGCCCGGTTCCTACCCGTGTACACGGGCCGTACGGTGCCTCGGCTGCGGGCGGAACGCCAAGCCGCCAAGGTGGAACGCTGGAGCCGGATCGTTGCCGCGGCCGCCAAGCAGTGCGAACGGGGGCGGGTGCCGGTGGTGGAGCCTCCCGTGGACCTGGCCGAGGCCCTGGAGACCCTGGGGCCGCCTCGTCCGGGTGAGGTCCGGATCGTGTGGGCGGAACGCCGGGGCCAGGCTCCGTGGCCGCCGAGCCAACCGGTGCGGGTGCTTCTGGCATCGGGCCCGGAGGGGGGATGGACCCCGGAGGAGCTCGGGGGTTTGATGGCGGCCGGGTTCGTGGCGATGGGGCTGGGGCCGAGGATCCTTCGGGCCGACACCGCGGCCGTGGTGGGGGCGGCGTTGGCCCAGGCCCGGTGGGGCGATCTTGTGGGTGGGACCCTGGGGTGGTAGGTTGCCCCAGAGGTGCCCGCTGGAGCGGAGGAGTGCGTCATGAAATGCCCGAAGTGCGGTTACATCAGCTTCGACCACTTGGACGAGTGCCGCCGGTGCGGCACCGACCTCCGGGACACCAGGGCCCTTCTGGGGTTGATCGTGGTCCGCCCGGAGGATCGGGTGCGGCTGCCCGCTGGCCCGCCTCCGGAGGAGCCCGTAGAGTCGGAGGGGTTTGTTACCGCCGACGAGGAGATTCAGCCGGTGGACCTCGGATCTGGGGAGGAGGCGGAAGAGGGGGAAGAGCTCTTGACAGACCTGGACTTTGAGGAGTCGTTCGAAGACGTGGTGGAGCGCACCCACTACGAGGTGGAGGAGGTTGGAGAGGAAAAGGAGGCCGAAGGCGAGGACGACGGGCTCCTGGACCTGGACTTCGGGGATCTGTTCGCGGACGACAACAAGGAGTCGTAGGTAGGCGATGCGCCCTCGGACCGAAGAGAAATCCCGTCGGCGACGAGATGTTCCTTGACCCCGCCCCGGTGGGTGGGGTACCGTGCAAGACGAACGTCGTTCCATCGGCGTTGTGCGGCAGGTCGGGTTCCCACAATCCCAAGATCGGGTGTGAAGGAGAGGTCGCCGGCCTCTCCTTTTTTCGTAAGGCCCCCACTCGGGTGGGAGGCCAGCAACACAAGGAGTTTTCGTGAGCATGCAGTTTCCCCCGTTTGTCGTCCGTCGAGTCCACTGTGACCTTCCCATCGTACAGGGAGGGATGGGGGTGGGGGTGTCGCTGGCGCCCCTTGCCGGAGCCGTGGCCCGGGAGGGGGGAATGGGCACGGTCTCGAGTGCCTGTCTGGACCGCTTGGTGAGCCGACGGATCGGCCGGGAGGTGGGGGCTCGGGAGGCCGCTGCCATCGAGGTGGCCGAGGCCAAACGCCTTTCCAGGGGACGCGGGGCTGTGGCGATGAACGTGATGGTGGCGATCCAGGGGGCGTACGCGGACAGCGTGCTGGGCGCCCTGGACGGTGGGGTGGACGCCATCGTATCGGGAGCCGGGCTGCCCCTGTCCCTGCCGAGCGTGGTGGCCGGGCACCCCAGGGCGGATGAGGTGGCCTTGATCCCCATCGTGTCCTCGGCCCGGGCCCTGAGGGTGCTGGGAAAACGGTGGACCGCGGCCGGCCGCCGACCCGACGCCGTGGTGGTGGAGGGGCCGCTGGCTGGGGGGCATCTGGGGTGGAAGACGGCCGAGGCGGTGGAGGACCCGGCCCACCGGCTGGAGGTGCTGTTGGACGAGGTGTTGGCAGAGGCTCGGCGCCAGGGGGGCATCCCGGTGATCGCGGCCGGGGGGATTTTTGATCGGGCCGACATGGAGGCCATGCTGTTCCGCGGCGCGGCAGCCGTCCAGCTGGGCACCCGGTTTCTCGCTACCGAAGAGAGCAGCGCGTCCCCTGCCTACAAGCGGGCCGTGGTGGCGAGTTCGGCCCAGGACGTGGAGGTGGCGATGGAGCCCGGAAGCCCCTGCGGACTGCCGTTTCGGGTGCTCCGCTCCTCGACCATGTACCGCCTGGCCGCGGGCGGATCCCTGCGGGTGCGGTGCGACAAGGGGTACCTCCGGGGGCCCAACGGGTGCCTGGCCGTGCGGGAGCAGGGGCGGTACTTCTGCATCTGCAACGGGCTGCTGAGCTCGGCGGGGTACAACCCCGGCGAGGAGCCTCCGCTTTATACCGTTGGGGCGAACGCGCCGCGGGTGGACCGGATCCTTCCCGTGGCCGAGCTCATGGCCGAGCTGGTCGGGGCGAAGCCCTCGACTCTACCCCAGGCGGTCAACGCCTGAGGCATCCTCCCGGCACCTGGCCGGCAAGGTCCCACTCCCGGAACCCCCATGGCGGAGCTGAACGACATTCTCTCGGTGATCGCCGAGGCCCTGGGCCCCTACGATCCCGACGAGGCGGTGGTGGAGGCCCTGCGCACCCTGCTCGACAACCGCTACGAGGGGCTGATCGTGGTGGATGCCGAGGGCCGGGTCGTGTATATGAACCGGGAGAACGAAAGGTTCCTCGGCCTGGCCCGCGGGGCCGCCAAGGGCCGGCACGTTACCGACCTGATCCCTTCCTCCCGCCTCCACGTGGTGTGCCAGACCGGCCGGGCCGAGGTGGGGCACCTGCAGGAGATCAAGGGCAAGACCAAGGTGGTGGCCCGGATCCCCCTGCGGCGTGACGGCCGGGTGGTGGGGGCCATGGGTTCGATCATGTTCCGGGACCTTCGCGAGGTGGACCGCTTGGCCCGCAAGGTCCGGGTGCTCGAGGACCAGGTCGCCAGCTACCAGCGCAAGCTCCGGCAGCTGCCCCAGCGTAACCGCTACACGTTCGACAACATCCTGGGCCGGGGCCGCAAGCTGCGCGAGGCCGTGGACCTGGCCAAGCGGGTGGCCCGGTCCGACGCGGACGTGCTGCTGGTGGGGGAGACCGGCACCGGCAAGGAGCTGTTCGCCCACGCCATCCACAACGAGAGTCCCCGGGCCCACGGCCCGTTCGTGCGGCTGAACTGCGCGGCGATTCCCCGGGATTTGGCCGAGTCGGAGCTGTTCGGGTACGAGCCCGGCTCGTTCTCGGGCGCCGACCGCAAGGGGCGGATCGGCAAGTTCGAGCAGGCCCACGGGGGCACCATCTTCCTCGACGAGATCGGCGAGCTCCCCCTGGACATCCAGGCCAAGCTCCTCCGGGTGCTGCAGGAACGGGAGGTGGAGAGGCTGGGGGGCACCGGGCCCCGCTACGTGGACTTCCGGCTTGTGGCCGCGACCAACGTGGATCTGAAAGAACTGGTGGAGGCGGGCCGGTTCCGGGCTGACCTGTACTTCCGCCTCAACCGGATGCTGGTGTACCTGCCTCCCCTCCGGGACCATCCGGAGGACATCCCCTTGTACGTCGCGCACTTCCTGGAGACCCACTACGACTTCGAGGGGACCGGTAAGCGCCGCATGACCCCCGAAGCCGTGGCCGCCCTCCAGGCCTACCCCTGGCCCGGCAACGTGCGGGAGCTCCAGAACGTGGTGGAACGGGTGGCGTGGAACGCCACCGGCCCCGAGATCGGCCTTGGGGACCTGCCGCCCCAGATCCTCACCGCCGACCCGGCCGCCTGGTCGACCGGGGGCGAGGGCACGCTCCTGCGCCAGGCGGTGGAGGAGGCCGAGAAGCGGGTGATCCGTCGGGTGCTCCGGATCACCAGGGGCAACAAGAAACGCGCGTGCGAGCTGCTGGGCATCCACCGGGCCACCCTGTACCAGAAGCTGGCGCGCTACGGCGAAAAATAGCCGTCACGCCTTTTCCTTCGGGCCGGTTCCGCCGGCCTCTTGTGGTGCGGCATGTCGTGAAAAATAGACATGTCGCGCTGTCCCTACACGCCCCGCCCCCTCATGTGGGGCCCCTTCCCGCGCTTCTTCTCGGCCAGTGTCTATTTTTTTAGACACTCCTTCTGGGGGAGCAGCAGGGATGTTCTCTGTCATACGCGTTCAACTATCTGAAATTGTTGCATTAATGCTTCTTTTGCCCTATTGGCACGCTCCCTGCAGAAGGTTCTGTGGGGCCGGACGAGCCCGTTCCGGCCATCCCGGGTCTGCCGTCCCGTGGCGCCCGGTCGGTCTACGGGGGGGAGGAGGTTCTCCCATGGGTGAGGTGGTGCGGATCTTTGCGGCCGGAACGGCCGCGGTGTTCGTGGGCATGGGGCTTGTGTACGCGGCGGTGCGGCTGGTGGCGTTTGGAGTGGACCGGTGGGCCCGGGGCCGGGAGGAGACGCCGTGAGCCCCATGGTCGGATGGTTGGCGGACCTCGGGGCGCAGACCGGGTTCATGGGCCTGTCCTGGGGGCATCCGGTGATGTGGGCCCTGGCCGGCGGGTTCCTGTACCTGGCCATCGCGAAGAAGTTCGAGCCCTTGCTGCTCGTGCCGATTGCGTTCGGGATGCTGGTGGTGAACCTGCCGGGGACCGGCCTGATGCAGCCCGGGGAGGGGCTGCTGTGGCGGTTCTTCCATTACGGGGTCGAGTGGGAGGTGATCCCGCCGCTGATCTTTCTGGGGCTCGGGGCCCTGACCGACTTCGGGCCGCTTTTGAGCCAGCCTCGTCTGATCTTCCTCGGCGCGGGTGCCCAGGTGGGGGTGTACATCACGTTCTTCTGCGCCCACCTCATGGGGTTCGACCTGAAGGAGGCGGCCACGATCGGGATCATCGGCGGAGCCGACGGCCCCACCACGATCTACCTGGGGTCCCGGCTGGCCCCCCGCATGCTCGGCACCGTGGCCGTGGCGGCCTACTCGTACATGGCCATGGTGCCCCTGATCCAGCCGCCGATCATGCGCCTCATGACCACCCGGCAGGAGCGCCGGATTCGGATGTCCAAGGCCCGCAAGGTCCATCCCCTGGAGAAGATCTTGTTCCCGGTGGTGGCCGCCGTGGCCGTGATTTTATTGGTTCCGGCGTCGGCTCCGCTGATGGCCATGTTCATGCTGGGCAACCTGTTCCGGGAGTCCAAGGTGGTGGACCGGTTGACCGGGGCAAGCCAGAACGAGCTGATGAACATCGTGACGATCCTGCTGGGGATCAGCGTGGGGGCCACCATGCGGGCCGAGACCTTTCTTCAGCCCCGGGTCATCTTCGTGTTCGTCCTGGGCCTGTTCGCCTTCATGGTGAGCACGGCATCGGGGATCGCCTTGGCCAAGCTCATGAACCTGGTGAGCCGGGACAAGGTGAACCCCCTGCTCGGTGCCGCCGGGGTGAGCGCCGTGCCCATGGCCGCGCGGGTGGTCCACAAGGTGGCGTCTGAGGAGGACCGGCAGAACTACTTGCTGATGTACGCCATGGGCCCGAACGTGGCCGGGGTGCTGGGGACCCTGATCGCCGCGGGCGTGTTCCTGGCCATGGCGGGGTGATGAGGGATCCGTCCGAGAAGTAGGGCTCATCCGGCAAGTGATGGGATGGGCTCGTGGACGAACAAGACGCGCAGCTTGAAGTACGGATCGTTTCTCCGGAGGGCGGGGCATGGGGCCTGCTTCCGGCCGCGTGCAAAGCCGGGCATGAGATTCGCCGCGCAGGCACGAGGCACCAGGGGTGGTTTCATGACAGCCCGGTGGGGCACGAACGATTTCACGGTACGAGCGTTGGAGGCGCTGCGCGGCGAGCAGAGGAGCCGCACGCGGCGCTCCAGCAGGCCCCATGCCCCTCGAAGTTTCGGCAGCGGCCCGGGAACCGCCTGCCCCCGGCGAGCCATGGGTTTTCGCCTGCCGACCGAGGACCGTTGACCGAAGCCTCGGGCCCCCGTGCCCCCCGGACCGCGAGGTGGTGGTCCGGACGCGTGGTCTTGTTTGGAACACTCGGAGATCAAAAGGGTTGCGAGCTTTCTAGCCTCCCAGCTTCCCAGCCTCCCCGCGGGCCGAAGGCCCAAGGGGTGGAACGGAAAGGAGAATTGCATCATGATGGAAGTCCGAGCGCCGATGGCCGGCAACGTGTGGAAGGTGGAGTGCGCCGCCGGGGACGCCGTGGCCGCGAACGACCCGGTCATCATCCTGGAGGTGATGAAGATGGAGGCGGAAGTGTACGCCCCCGTGGCCGGGGTGGTTCAGGAGGTGCGGGTGCAGCCCGGGGACGCGGTGGAGGAGGATCAGGTTCTCATCGTCATCGAACCGGCGTGAAACAACCCATAGTTAAGGAGGAGATGCCATGGTTTTCGAGCTCACCCCCGAACAGAAGATGGTCCAGGAGCAGGCCCGGCGGTTCGCCGAGAACGAGATCAAGCCCTACGTGGAGAAGGAGGAGGCCGAGCACGCGTTTCCCCTGGAGAGGGTGCGCAAGATGGCCGAGCTCGGTTTCTTCGGGTGCGGCATCGACGAGAAGTACGGCGGCAACGGCATGGGGCTGCTGGAGAGCGTGCTCCTGGCCGAGCAGATCGCCAAGGTCAGCCCCTCGTGGAGGCTGCCGTTCAACATGCAGAACCTGGGTCCGGCCCTGACGGTGCAGAAGTTCGGCACCGAGGAGCAGAAGGAGAAGTACATCCCCGGCTGGGTGAGCGCCGAGAAGATCGGGTTCTTCGCGATCACCGAGCCCAACAGCGGCTCGGACGTGGCCGGCATGAAGACCACGGCCGCCGACAAGGGGGACCACTGGGAGCTCAACGGCACCAAGACTTGGATCTCCAACGCCCACGTGGGCGACGTGGGCCTGGTGTACGCCTACACCGACCGGTCCAAGAAGTACCAGGGCATGACCTGCTTCATCGTGGACCTGAAGAACACCGAGGGCATCACCACCCGCGGCATCGAGACCAAGCTGGGCCTGCACTGCGCCCCCACGGGCGAGATCTACTTCGACGGCGCGAAGATCCCCAAGGACTCGGTGCTGGGCCAGGTGGGCGAGGGTTTCAAGATCTGCATGTGGCAGCTCAACAACACCCGTCTGGGCTGCGCCGCCGGGGCCCTGGGCTGCGCCGGCGGGCTGCTGGACCTGGCGATCCAGTACGCCAACGAGCGCACCCAGTTCGGGAAGCCCATCGGGCAGTTCCAGATGATCCAGGCCTCGATCGCCGAGCTGGTGGCCGAGCACCACGCGGCCCAGCTCCTGGTGTACCGGGCCGCCTACCTGAAGGACAAGGGCCTTCCCAACCAGTTCGAGACCTCAATCGCCAAGTACTACTCGGCCGAGGCCGCCGTGCACGCGGCCAACGAGGTGATGAAGATCTACGGATCCTGGGGCTACTCCACCGAGTACCCGGTGGAGCGCTACTTCCGGGACGCCAAGTCCTACCAGGTGGTGGAGGGCACCTCCAACATCCAGAAGCTCATCATCGCCGGCATCGCCCTGGGCAACGCCCCCAACCGGTGACGCCCCTCCCCCCCCCGGCACGAACGCCCCGGCCGCCTGCGTGGTCGGGGCGTTTTCGTCTGGGAAGCTTCGGTGGGCCACGGGGCGGCTCTCCGGTTCTCGCCCAGCCCTCCACAGGCCCCATGCCCCCGAGTTGTGGCGCCAGCAACGTCCGGGCTGAAAGCGGAGGGGGCATGGGGCCCGCTTCCGGCCGCGCGCGAAGCCGGGCATGAGATTCGTCGCGCAGGCACGGGGCAGCCACGGTGGTTTCCTAACAGGTCGGCCGGAGCCGAGCGGTTTCACGGTACAAGCGTTGAAGGCGCTGCGTGGCGAGCTAAGGGGCCGCACGCGGCTCTCCAGCAGCCCCCATGCCCCCGAGAAGCTCTGGTGGCGGCTCGGGAGCCGCCCGCCCATCTGCCCACCGGGCCGAGGGCCCGATGTTATGGTCTTTCGACCGACGACCGACGACCGACGACCGACGACCGACGACCGACGACCGTAGACCGTAGACCGTAGACCGTAGACCGTAGCCGCCCCATGTTTTGTTGCGGAAACCCGGGTCCAGGGGTTGCATACCGACCGTGCGTTTGGTAAACAGGGGGGCGTTTCGATCCCGTGTTTTCCCCGGCAGCAAGCCCCCCGTGCCGGCGAGCGGCCGAACGGGCCGCGGTGGAGAACGGTCGGGGTCGTTTGAATCTTCATCGTTTCCGTCGTACCCCGCGGGACGCGAGCCGCCCTGCCCTTACCCCCTCCAGCCTGGACGAAGGGAGCGCAAGACCATGAACATCGCCGACACCCTGGACCGGAACAACACTTTCTTTCCGGAACGCGAAGCCATCGTCTACGGTGACCAGACCTGGACCTACGGCCGGTTTTGGACCGACGCGAACCGCCTGGCCAACGCGCTCACCGCGCTCGGGGTGAAGCAGGGGGACAAGGTCTGCCTGTTCCTCACCAACTGCCCCGAGTTCATCATCGCCTACTACGCCTGCCAGAAGGTGGGGGCTGTGGCGGTCTCGATCTCGAGCATGTGCAAGGCGGACGAGGTGGAGTACATGGTGAACGACTCCGAGGGCGTCGTCCTGATCACCGAGGAGGGCCTGATGGAGAACGTGCCGGCCCGAGACAGGATGCCGGGGCTGCGCACCGTGGTCTCCATCGACGGCGGCTCGGGGGACCGGGCCTGGGACGAGCTGCTCGAAGGCGGCTCGTCGGAGTTCCGCACGGTGTACACCGACCGCCACGACGGCGCGGCCATCATCTACACCTCGGGCACCACCGGGAAGCCCAAGGGCGTGGTGCTCACCCACGGCAACGTGGTCTCGAACACCAACGCGGCCAAGTACATGTGCCAGATGCGGCCCGACGACCGTGCCATCTGCTTCCTGCCCATCTACCACTCGTTCGCCCAGAACTTCATCTTCAACTCGGTGGTCCAGTCCGGGGGCACCCTGGTGCTCCACAAGAAGTTCGACCTGGACCGGGTGCTGGAGAGCCTCAAGAGCGATCGGATCACCCGGTGGTACGCCGTTCCGGCCATCTACATCATGGTGCTGAACGATCCCCGCTCCGCCGAGGCCATGAAGACGGTGCGGTACTGCTTCTCGGCGGCCTCGGCCATGCCGGGCGAGGTGGCCCGCCAGTGGAAGGAGAAGTTCGGCCTGGTGATCAACGAGGGCTACGGCCTGACCGAGACCACCCCGTTCACCACCTACAACCACGAGTTCCGGCACAAGGAGGGCTCGGTGGGCACGGCCATCATGGACGTGGAGGTGCGCATCGCCGACGCCGACGGCAACGAGATGCCCCGCGGGGACCTGGGCGAGATCTGGATCAAGGGCCCCAACGTCATGAAGGAGTACTACCGCAAGCCCGAGGCCACGGCCGAGACCATCGTGAACGGGTGGCTGCGCTCGGGCGACATCGGGTACATGGACGACGAGGGGTACGTGTTCATCGTGGACCGGCTGAAGGACATGATCAACTCGGCCGGGCTCAAGATCTGGCCCCGGGAGGTGGAGGAGGTGATCTACACCCACCCCAACGTGCGCGAGTGCGCGGTGATCGGGGTGCCCCACGAGGTGTTCGGCGAGACCGTGAAGGCCGTGATCGCCCTGAAGGAGCCGGGCAAGACCACGGCCGAGGAGATCACCGACCTGGTGAAGCAGCACCTGGCCGACTACAAGGCCCCGCGGATCGTGGAGTTCCTGGACGAGCTGCCCAAGAACCCCACCGGAAAGATCTTGAAGCGGGAGCTCAAGGAGCGGGAGAAGAAGCTCCGGGGTGGCGCATAGGGAGTGATCGAAACTTCCGACCGGAGACCGTCGACCGTTGACCGAAGTTCAGAAGGGAGGAGGAACCATGTTCACGAAGGCGTACATCCCGTTCCGAGGCTACTACTCGAGCCCGTTCGCCAAGTGGCAGGGCACCCTGTCCACCGAGCACTCCCTGAAGCTGGGGGCCCAGACCGCGGCCCGGTGGTTCGCCGACAAGGGCTGGGACCCCAAGCAGTTCGACTACCTGTACCTCGGGTACACCATCCACCAGAAGCAGGCGTTCTACGGCGCCCCTTGGGTGGCCGGCATGATCGGCGCCGAGGAGGTGCCGGGGTGCAACGTGAGCCAGGCGTGCTCCACCTCGACCACCTGCCTGTACTACGCGGCCGCAGGGCTGGAGTCCGGGGCCATGGGTCACGTGCTCACCCTGATGACCGACCGGTGCTCCAACGGTCCCCACGTCCTGTGGCCGAACCCCCTGGGCCCGGGCGGGCAGATGGTCGCGGAAGACTGGGTCATGGAGAACTTCAGCCGGGACCCGTTCGCCAAGAACGCCATGATCCAGACCGCGGAGAACGTGGCCAAGGAGATCGGGGTCACCAAGGAGGAGTGCGACGAGCTCACCGCGATCCGGTACGAGCAGTACACCAAGGCCCTGGAGAACGACCGGGCGTTCCAGCGACGGTACATGTTCCCGGTGGAGGTGCGGGTGAGCAAGAAGAAGACCCTCACCCTGGAGGCGGACGAGGGCATCATCCCCACCGACCGGGAGGCCCTGGCCAAGCTGCCCCCGGTGCTCCAGGGCGGGGTGCACTCGTTCGGGGCTCAGACCCACCCGGCCGACGGCAACTGCGCCGTGGTGGTGACCTCCCGGGACCGGGCCCGGGAGCTGTCGGCCGATCCCGGCGTGGAGATCCAGATCGTGTCCTACGGGTTCGCCCGGGTGCGCAGGGGGTTCATGCCCATGGCGCCGGTGCCGGCGGCCCGGATGGCCTTGGAGCGGGCGGGCATCACCATCGACCAGGTGGCGGCGCTCAAGACCCACAACCCGTTCGTGGTGAACGACATCTACTTCGCCCGGGAGTTCGGTATCGACCCGGCCCGGGCCAACAACTACGGAAGCCCCCTCATCTTCGGCCATCCCCAGGGCCCCACCGCCGGCCGGTGCGTCATCGAGATGATCGAGGAGCTGGTGGAGAAGGGCGGCGGGTACGGGCTGTTCACCGGCTGCGCGGCCGGCGACACCGGCGCCGCCCTGGTGGTCAAGGTGGACTCCAAAGGTTAGCGACCTCCGGTTCCTGCGGGACCGGCCCCACGACGAAGGAGAAGCCATGAAAGAAGTGCTGTCCGGAAACGAGGCCATCGCCAGGGGGGCGTGGGAGGCCGGGGTGCGCTACGCCGCGGCCTACCCCGGGACCCCCTCCACCGAGATCCTGGAGAACATCGGCACCCGATATAGGGACGACATCTACAGCCAGTGGTCGCCCAACGAGAAGGTGGCCCTGGAGACCGTGGTGGGGGCGTCGATCGCCGGGGTGCGGGCCCTGGCCGCCATGAAGCACGTGGGCGTGAACGTGGCCGCCGACCCCCTGTTCACGGCCTCGTACACCGGGGTGCGGGGCGGGCTGGTGCTGGTGTGCGCCGACGACCCGAACCTCCACTCCAGCCAGAACGAGCAGGACAACCGCAACTACGCCAAGTTTGCCAAGATCCCCCTCGTGGAGCCCTCGGACTCCCAGGAGGCCAAGGAGTTCCTGAAGATCGCCTTCGAGATCTCGGAGCAGTTCGACACGCCGGTGTTGTTTCGCACCACAACCCGCATCTCTCACTCCAAGTCCATCGTGGATCTGGGGGACCGGGCCGAGCTGCCCCGGCCCGACCACATGGAGCGGGACGTCAAGAAGTACACGATGCTGCCGGCCTACGCCCGGCCCAAGCACCCCAAGATCGAGGAGCGGCTCAGGAACCTGCGGGCCTACGGCGCCACGAGCCCCCTGAACCGGGTGGAGATGGGGGACCGGTCCGTGGGGATCGTGGCCTCGGGCATCGCGTACCAGTACGCCAAGGAGGCCCTGCCCAACGCGAGCTTCCTGAAGCTCGGGCTGACCTACCCCATCCCTGACGACCTGGTGCGTGAGTTCGCCTCAAAGGTGGACCAGCTGATCGTGGTGGAGGAGCTCGACCCGTTCCTGGAGGAGCAGATCCGGCTCCTGGGCATCGAGGTGGCCCACGGCAAGGACTGGTTCCCGATCACGGGGGAGCTCACGCCGGAGGCGGTGGCCGAGCGGCTCACGGGCCGGGTCGGGCAACGCCAGCCCGCGGCCGAGGGGCTGCCCGTGCGACCGCCCGTGCTGTGCCCGGGGTGCTCCCACCGGGGCGTGTTCACGGTGCTCCGCAAGCTCAAGGTGTACGTGTCGGGTGACATCGGCTGCTACACCCTCGGGGCCCTGCCCCCGTTCGAGGCGCTCCACGCCTGCCTGTGCATGGGCGGGTCGATCACCATGGCCCACGGCATCTCCAAGGCCATGGGCGAGGTGACCGACCGCAAGGACAGGACCGTGGCCGTGATCGGGGACTCCACCTTCTTCCACTCGGGCGTGACCGGGCTCATGGACATGATCTGGAACGGCGGCCACTCCGTGGTGATGATCCAGGACAACCGCATCACGGCCATGACCGGCGGCCAGGTGACCCCGGGGATCGGCAAGACCCTGATGGGCGCGGACTCCCCGGCCATCGACATCGAGAAGCTGGTGGTCACCCTGGGCGTGAAGCCCGAGAACGTGCGGGTGGTGAGCGCCTACGACCTCAAGGAGATCGAGACGGTCCTCAAAGAGGAGCTCGACAAACCCGAGCCCTCGGTGGTGATCACCAAGGATCCCTGCGTGCTCCAGTACCGGGTGAAGAACACCCCCATGCGGGTGGATCCCGAGGCGTGCACCGCCTGCGGGGTGTGCCTCCGGACCAGCTGCATCGCCCTGGGCATGACCGGCGAGGGGGACGAGAAGCACGCCGAGATCGATCCCAACTTCTGTACCGGCTGCACCGTGTGCGCCCAGGTCTGCAAGTTCGACGCCATCCGGCCCCAGGAGTAGGGCCGCACTGCCTTGACGGAGGGTTCCATGAAAACCGTGAATCTGTTGCTGAGCGGGGTCGGGGGTCAGGGCGTCATCCTGGCGAGCGCGATCCTGTCCCGGGCGGCCCTTCTCCAGGGCCTCGACATCAAGCAGAGCGAGGTCCACGGCATGAGCCAACGGGGCGGCAGCGTGGTGAGCCACGTGCGCGTGGGCGAGAAGGTGCACTCCCCCTTGGTGGCCGAGGGCGGGTGCGACATCCTCCTGGGGTTCGAGCCGCTCGAGGCCCTTCGGTTCGCCCACTGGGTGCGCAAGGGCGGCACCATTGTGTACACCCCGGACCGGGTGAACCCGTCCACCGTGTCGGCCGGTCTGGCCGAGTACCCGGACGACGTGGAGGAGCGGCTCCGGACCTACCCGGTGAACCTGGTGCGGGTGGAGGCGGCGGCGCTGGCCGAGCGGGCGGGCAACCGCCGGGCCGCCAACGTGGTGCTGGTGGGCGCGGCCTCCCGTTACCTGGACTTCCCCCTGGAGGTCTGGGAGAAGGCCGTGGAGGGGAGTGTGCCGCCCAAGGTGCGCGACGTGAACCGAGAGGCGTTCCGGCTCGGCCGGGAGGCCTGATTCGGGCTGGGTTCGCAGACGTGGAAAGAAGGGGCACGGTCGTCCGTGCCCCCTCTTTTTGGGCCCGGGGATCGGGTAGACCGTTGTTTGGTTGTGATGGGGATGAACCGTGTTTTGATCAAACGAACAGCATTTTCACGCTTGATCCGCAACCGAACGAATGGTAGGTTATCAACCGCGTTTGATTGGCGCTCCCCGACAGGGGCGGGGAAAGCGGCGGTTCATCCACCCCCTCACGAAAGGAGAGGAAGCATGCGACACTGGAAGCACTTGACAGCCCTGGTCGTTGCAGTGGGCGTGGCCCTGAGCCTCGGGGTCGGCATGGCGGCGAAGAAAAAGAACCCGCTCGAGGCGTGGAAGCCCAAGTTCGACCCCTCGGGGGCCAAGTACGTGATGAAGGTGTCGAACATCTCCCATCCGGTGATCGAGGGGATCGCGGTGGGGTACCGCATCCGGGACGAGCTGTGGAAGCGCACCAACGGCCAGATCTACTTCGACTACTACCCCCTGGCCCAGCTCGGCGGCGAGGTGGAGGTGCTGAACCAGCTCGTGATGGGCGCCGTGCAAGGCATGCTGTGCTCCTCGGTGGCGGTGACCAACATCGCGCCCCGCATGGGCCTGGTGAACCTGCCGTTCCTCATCAACTCCTTTGACAAGCTCGACAAGTTCATCGCCAACAAGGAGCTGTTCAACGAGTTTCTGGCCGGAGCCGAGGACAAGGGCATCATGGGCGTGGACATCACGGGCTACGGCAACTACGGGTGGGCCACCACCAAGCCGGTACGTACCTATCAGGACGCCAAGCCCCTGAAGTTCCGGATCGCCGAGGCCGCGGTGAACCAGAGCCTGTACAAGGCCTGGGGGCTCAACGCGGTGGTGATGCCGTGGCCTGACGTGCACATCGCCTTGAAGCAGGGTGTGATCGACGCCCTGGACCACACCCCGATGGTGTGCAACATCACCAAGAAGTTCGAGGTGGCCAAGTACTTCACCCAGATCAACTACGCCCAGGGCCTGTTCATCCACCTGATCAACAAGGCCTGGTTCCAGAGCTTGCCCAAGGACCTCCAGAAGACCCTGCTCGACGTGATCCACGAGGAGAGCGCCAAGACCCGCGTGCTCACCCGCCAGCAGGAGGAGAGGGAGATCGAGAAGGCCAAGGCCAGCGGCGTGCAGTTCTTCACCCTGCCCGAAGAGGACATGAAGCTGCTTCGCCAGAAGGGTGACGTGGTCCACAAGGAGTGGGCCGACAAGATCGGTCCGGAGTACCTGAAGAAGGTGCAGGACTTCATGGGCTACAAGCTCTAAACGGGCACCCCGGGCCGGGGGCGTCGCCGACTCGCGTCGGGGCCCCCGGCCCGTTCTGTTCCCACGGGAGGAGACCCCCATGGTTCGCAAGGTCCTGTACGCGCTCGACCGGGTCCTGACCTTTTTCGAGGAATGGACCCTGTTTCTCACGGTGATGGTCGCTCTTTTGGCCCTCTTTGTGAGCGTGGTCACGCGCTACACGATCACCTATACCCTGACCTGGCCCGAGGAGCTGGTGCGGGAGGTGATCATGTACACCACGTTTATCGGTTCGGCCGCGGCGGTGAAGAACCGGGCCTTGATCCGGATCGACGCGGTTCCCAACCTGTTTCCGTGGATCCGGAAGCCCCTGGATTTCCTCAACCACGCGGCCGTGCTGGTGTTCGGGGTGTTCATGACCTACTACGGGTGGAAGCTTGTGAAGCTTCAGTACGTGACCAAGCAGACCACCATCATCCTGAAGATTCCCCAGTACCTGCTCTACCTCATGCTGCCGGGAATGGGGATCCTGATGATCCTGCGGCTCGTGCACGTGCTGTACGAGGACATCACGGGACGGCCGGTGGCGGACGAGCCGGACGCCGAGGCGGCGGACTAGACGGGAGAGCGGACCATGGAAATGAACAACACCATCTACTACGTGCTGCTGCTCCTACTCGGCGGGCTCGCCTCCACCATCCCGGTATACATGTGCCTGTTTTTCACCGGGGTGATCGGTCTCGCGTTCTTCGCCATGACGAGCATGCCGTTCGACACCCAGTCGATGCTCCTGGCCCAGGCGTTCTACCGGAGCATGGACAAGTTCGCCCTGGTGGTCGTGCTGTTCTTCATCCTGTGCGGGAACATCATGACCTCGGGGTCCATCGTGGACAAGCTGATCAAGACGGCCAAGGCCGTGGTGGGGTTCTTCCCGGGCGGGCTGGGCATGGCCGGCGTGGTGGCCTGCGGCCTGTTCGGTGCCATCTCCGGCTCCACCGTGGCCACGGTGGTGGCCATCGGCGGGTTCATGATCCCGGCCTTGATCGCGGAGGGGTACGACGAGAAGTACAGCGTGGGGGTCATGACCTCGGCCCCGATCCTGGGGATCATCATTCCGCCGTCCATCTCGATGATTCTGTACTCCATGATCACCAACGATTCCCTGGCGGCCCTGTTTATGACCGGGTTCGTCCCGGGGTTTCTGATCACCCTGACCATGTGCGTGTACACGTATTACGTGTGCAAGAAAAGCGGGTTCCGGATGCAGAGGCCCCCGCCGTTCCGCGAGTTCATGGCGGTGATTCGGGAGAGCTTCTGGGCCCTGATGCTCCCGGTGATCATCTTCGGCGGGATCTTCTCGGGCGTGTTCACGGCCAACGAGGCCGCGGTGGTGGCCTGCGTGTACGCGTTCATCGTGGAGATCTTCATCCACAAGGACATGGGGTTCGTTGAGGTCAAGAAGGTGGTCGTGTCGTCGGCCGTGACCTCAGCCACCCTCCTGGTGATCGTGGCCGGCGCCACCGTGTTCGGCAAGTACCTCACGGTGGAGCGCCTGCCCCAGATCATCACCGAGGCAGTCACCTCGAACATCACCAACAAGTGGGTGTTCCTGGCCGTGGTGAACGTGTTCCTGCTCATCGTGGGCATGTTCATGGACATCATCTCGGCCACCCTGATCCTCACCCCGATCTTCCTGCCCATGCTCTACCAGTTCGGGATCAACAGCCTTCACTTCGGGCTCTTGATGACCGTGAACCTGGGTATCGGGTACATCACGCCGCCCATGGGGGTGAGCCTGTACATCACCGGAGCCGTGGCCAAGAAGGACCTGATTTACGTCACCCGGGCCGTGATGCCGTTCATCCTGCTCCAGCTCATCGTGCTGGCGATCCTCACCTATATCCCGGATCTGGTGCTGTTCCTGCCCAAGATCTTTTATCCGAACAGTTTCTAGGAGGGAGGAGGCATGGCCATTCGCACGTTGGTGTGCACCGACGGGTCCGAACCGAGCGCCCGGACCCTAGACTACGTGTTCCAGATCGGCAAGCGCATCCCGCTGGAGCCGGTGTTGGTCCACGTGATCGACCTGAAGAAGCTCGAGTACCGGATGATCGCGGACATGTACCTGGACATCATCCGGGAGCAGGCCCGGCGGGCCGGCGAGCTGGTGCTGGAGCGGGAGGCGGCCCGGGCCCGGGAGGCGGGGATGGCCCTGGAGACGCGGCTCCTGGAGGGGTCCCCCGGGCAGGTGATCTGCCGGGCGGCCGAGGAGCTCGGCGCGGCCCTGGTGGTGCTGGGTCGGAGGGGCCAGTCCGACATGCAGGATCTCCTGTTCGGCTCCATCTCGAGCCATGTGGTCCACCACACGGACCGCCCGGCCCTGGTGGTGAAGCGCACCGGCCGGTTCCTGGAGGGAACCTCCGAGCGTCGACCGATCCGGTGCCTGTTGGGCATGGACGGCTCGGACGCCTCGGAGCGATGCTTGGACGCCCTGGCCACCATCGAGGAGGCCGCCGGGGGGATCCACGTGACCCTGATCCACGTGATCAACCCCAAGGTGCACGGGCTCCAGGAGCTTCCGGCCAGGGCTCGGTACGAGGCTCTGAGCAAGCTGTTTGCCCAGGGGGAGGAGCTGCTGGAGCGCGGTGCCGAGCGGCTGCGCAAGCTCGGGTTCCAGGTGGCGACCCGGGTCGAGGAGGGGGCGGTGGGCAAGACCCTGTGCCGGATTTACGAGGAGGACGAGCACGACATCGTCATGGTGGGGCGCCGGGGGCTCAAGGAGGCGTCCGAGGTGTTCGTGGGCTCGGTGTCCCACCACGTCATGCACCATTGCACGGGCCACGTGTTGATCGTGCCCTGAGCCGCTCCCCGGGGGCCCACGGCCGCCCCGGCCTCCCCCCACTACCTCGGGGACCGTTTCCTCGGCGGGGCCAGGCGGGTCGCGGGGCTTACAAGCCGGTGTCCAGGAGCTTGTCGAGCTCCTGGGGGCTGGCCCCGGCCAGGGGGGACGGCCGGGGAGGACCTGCCCGGCGTTTGTGCAGCAAACCCTCGATCTCAGCGAGGGCGCGCCGGTGGCGGAGCCGGGCTCGAACTCGGTCGAGCCCGGTGGGAGGGTTGGGAGGGAACACCACCGCGAGGGTCACGTCTGCCGCCCGGGTGATGTGCAGAACGTCCCGCTCCCCCTTTTGGAACACCACCGCCCCCCCCGACTCCCCCAGCAGGCTCTCGATCTGGGCCGCTGCGCTCGACAGGGACGCCACCAGGCTGCCGAGCGGCTCCAGGTCGGGCAGGGGATCCGGGCCACACACGGCCAGGGGACGGCCGCAGGACTCGGCGAGAAACACGAGGCGGGCCTGGTGCTCGGCGCGAACTCGTTCGAGCACCCTCTGGAGCGCCTGGTGGGTCTCCTCGTCCAGCACGAGGTCGGAGACCGCTTCGTAGCCTTCCATGGCGCCTCCGGTCGAAGCTCCCCTGGGCCGTCCCTGCCCGGGGAAGGGGGCATCCGGTTCCAGATCGGATCCGACGGTCGGGGACTTAAGGACGTCGTTCCCCCGCCCGAGACCTCGGCGGGCCCAGGCAGGCTCACGGTGGAGGATGGCCGCGTCAGTGACGGAGGCCAGCAAGAAGGCGACCCAGATCTGAGGGCAGGGGGGCCTCCAGGCTCAGGGGCGCCCCGGTGACGGGGTGGCGGAACGCGAGCTTCCAAGCGTGGAGCGCTTGGCGGTTCAGGCGGGCGCGCCCTCTCTCCTCCCACGCGTAGTGCCGGTCGCCCACGAGGGGGTGACCCGCTGCCCGGAACTGGACCCGGATCTGGTTTTTGAGGCCGGTTTCGAGCCGGGCCTCCACCAGGGTCGCGTCCGGGAGGCGTTCGATCACCCGGTAGCGGGTGACGGCGGGCGTGCCTCCCCGCTCCACCACCCTTTGCCGGAAACCGTCGCGGGTGAGCTCGAGCCGATGGCGCAGGACTCCTTCCTCCGGCTCGACCCGGCCGCGGACCACGGCCAGGTACACCCGCTCCGGGGTGCGGGCCCGGAACTGGGCCACGAGCTCCTCCCAGGCCTTCCGGCCCTTGGCAAACACCACCAGGCCCGAGGTGTACCGGTCGATCCGGTGCACGGCCCGGGCCGTGCGCTTCTGGGGAGCCAGGTAACGGTCCAGCAGGTCCAGGAGACTGCGGGCCCGGGTCCCGGGCACCGGCACCGTCAGCAGGCCGGCGGGCTTGTCCACCACGACGAGGTAGGGATCCTCGAACACGATTCGGAACCGTTTGGAAGGCGGCACGGCTTTCGCCTTTGGATCGGGGAGACGGGAGCTTCGTCCGGTGGGTATCGCTCTGATGAGACTGGGGGCCGAGGAGGGTTAAGGGTACCTGAAGCCGAACCGATAAGAGAAGAACCTTTGTCACGAGGCGGAGGGGACCGCCACCAACCGAGCCGGGAGGAGAACCCATGCGGACGAACCGGTGGAAGCAGATCTTGCGGTACGGATGGCTGATCGCGGCAGTGGCTCTGTTGGGCGCCTGTGGGGATGCCAACCTGTTCGACGGGGCGTCCGACCCCTCGGGGAGCCAAGCGGAGATGGAGCAGGGCCTGGCCGCGCTGGACCAGCAGAGCTGGGACGAGGCGATCGAGATCTTCTCAGCGATGGACACCTCGGATCCGGAGGTGCGCAAGTACCTGGCCAGCGCCTACCTGGGCAAGGCAGGCTTCGACACCCTGGATCTCGTGGACCGCATGGCCCAGGCGCAGGAGACCGGGCAGGCGGACAGCGTGGCGTATGAGGCCGTGACCGACATCTTCGATGAGGATGGCGACGGGCAGATCTCGGCCACGGAGCTGGATGAGAAGTTGGGGTTGTTGGAGAAGGCCCTGGCCGTCTTTGGGATCGACGGAGGGGGCGGGGCCGCCCGGATGGTTGCGGCCGTGGACACATCCGGGTTGACCGATGACGAGATCTTCCAGGCCGGGGTGCTGGCCGCGATCCATGCCGTGCTGGGGGTCGTGGAGCAACTGGAGTACCCCGAGGGATCGGGGAACTACCTCTTGACGGTGGACGAGCTCAGGAAGCACCCGGCGGTGATCGCGGGCGTGACGGTGCCGGACGGGTTCGACGACGATCTGGCGTGGGTCCGCGAGGCAGTGGGGGTGCTCTCCCCGGAGCTCCTGGTGGGATCGACCCCCACCGACGGCAACGACATCGCCGAGGACTTTGACCGGTTCCTGCGGGACATCGGGTACCTGCCGGACGAGCAGGTGACCGACGCGGAGCTTCGCGACTTTCTCAACCGGGTGATCCAATAGAAAGGGGGCCGAGATGAAACGGAGCGTGGTGTGGACGGCGTTGGTGTCCTTGTGTCTCGCGGGCCCGTGGGCCTCGGCCCGGGAGATTCCCCGGTACTTCCAGGCGGTGCGGCCCCTGGGCATGGGTGGGGCGTTCACCGCCGTGGCCGACGACGAGAACGCGTTGTTCTACAACCCGGCCGGGCTCGACAGGGTGCAGCACTGGGGCATGGGACTGGTGAACCCCTTGGTGGAGGTGGGCGAGAAGGGGCTCGACCTGTACAACGACGCTCGGGACACGGACTTCAACGAGACGACGGAGGTTACGGACCTGCTGCGGGACTACATCGGGGAGTACCTCCATTACCGGGCCGCCCTTTTTCCCTACTTCGTGCGGCACCGCTTTGCCATGGGGGTGCTGGGACAGGTGAACGTGAACGTCCAGCCCCACAACGTGGCGTTCCCGGAGGCAGAGGTGGACATTTCGAGCACGGTGGGGGCCCATCTGGGGCTGGGTTGGGGCTTTTTCGAGAACAAGCTGCGACTCGGCGGGACGGTGAAGTACGTGAAGGCGTACCGGCTCCAGGAGGTGTACACCGCGGCGGACATCGCTTCGGACGATTTCAAGGACCAGCTGGACGACGATCTCAAGGACGGCGCCGGGTTTGGGTTCGACCTCGGCGCCATGTACACGTTTCCGGTGCTCCTGAAGCCTACGGTGGGTGTGACGGTGCAGAACGTAACCGACACCGACCTGGGCGACGCCGGCAAGCTGCCCCAGCAGGTCAACGTGGGGCTCTCGGTGGAGCATTCGTTCTCGTGGCTCACCCTGCTGGGCGCGGCGGACTGGGTGGACGTGACGAACAACGTGGGTGAGGACGATGACGTGTACAAGCGGCTCCACCTTGGGGTGGAGGCCCGGCTGCCAAAGGTGTTGTCCCTTCGGGCCGGGCTGTACCAGGGGTACAGCTCGTTCGGGGCCAGCCTGGATCTCTGGGTGCTGCGCATCGACTACGCCACGTACGCCGAGGAGATCGGGAGCGCAGCGGGTGAGCGCGCGGACCGCCGCCACGTGATCCAGGCCACCCTGGGGTGGTGAGACGGTTGACACTGGCGTTTCTTGCGATAAGCTCGGTTACGTCTGGGGGCCGTCCGGTTCCGGGCGGCCGGGTCGCATGGGTACCCGGGCCCAGGCGCGGTCGGGGCGTCGCGACAACCCACACGTTCCCAAGGGAGTGTACGATGCGTTGATCCGGCCCCGACGGCCTCGCGACCGCAGGCGGCCCCAGACCCCATGAGGACCCCGGCGACGGATCGGTTGCCGGGGTCCTCGTCCTTGCCGCTCCCCCCAACCCGTTCCCGTTTCGGAGCCTCCCCATGGAGCTCACCCAGTCCCCCGAACCCGGTGCGCAGCTCCGGGCCTTCCGGGGAGACGTTCTCACACTCGTCCTCGAGGTTTCGCCGCCGGGGAGCGGGGCGGCATTCGTGCGCACCAACCTGGGCCGGGCCGCCACGGGCCGGGCCGAGGTCGTGGCCGAGGTGGAGGAGCGGAGGCCGGCCCTGGGCCGGGACTGGCACGACGTGCCCATGGAGACCGTGGGACGGGGGAGGTTTCGGGCGCGGCTGCCCCTGGCCGAGACGGGGGTGTTCGAGGCGAAGGCCTTCTTCCTGCCCGCGGGCCGGCGGGATCCCCTGTGGCCCTCCGGGCCGAACGTACGGATCAAGGTGGCCCCTCCCCACACCGTGGCGGTGAACAGCCTTTACACCGCCTTCGTCCGCATGTTCCGGCCGCCGGGGGCCGGGGGCCCGGGAGCCGGCCGGTGCGAGGGGCTGCTGGACGGGCTGGGCTACACGGTGATCCCCCCTTCGGGAACGTTTCGGCAGCTGGTCCGGCAGCTCGACCACGTGCTGGGAGCCCTGCGCTGCCGAGTCGTCCAGCTCCTTCCGATCCACCCCGTACCCACCACCTACGCCCGCATGGGGAGATTCGGAAGTCCCTACGCGGGGCTGGACTTCTTTGACGTGGACCCCGCCCTGGCCGAGTTCGATCGGAAGACCACTCCCCTCGATCAGTTCCGCGAGCTGGTGGACGCGGTCCACGCCCGTGGAGGGCGCCTCTTCCTGGACATCCCGATCAATCACACCGGATGGGCCTCGTGGCTTCAGATCCACCGGCCCCACTGGTTCGCCCGCGACGAGGGAAGGCGGTTCGCCTCTCCCGGGGCCTGGGGCGTAACCTGGGAGGATCTGAGCAAGCTGGACTACCGGCACCGAGACCTGTGGCGGTACATGGCCCGGGTGTTCCTGTACTGGTGTCGCCAGGGGGTGGACGGGTTCCGGTGCGACGCGGGCTACATGGTGCCGGTGGAGGTGTGGCGGTACCTGGTGGCCCGGGTGAGGCAGGAGTACTCGGACACGGTGTTTCTGCTCGAGGGCCTCGGCGGACCCCTGGCCTCGACCGAGGCGCTCCTGTCCGAGGCAGGGCTGGACTGGGCGTACTCGGAGCTGTTCCAGAACTACGACCGGGCCCAGATCGAGGCCTACCTGCCCGGGGCCGACGCCCTGTCGGCGTCCCGGGGACTCCTGGTTCACTACGCCGAGACCCACGACAACAACCGCCTGGCCGCCACCTCGGAGACGTTCGCCCGCCTCCGTACGGCGCTGACGGCGCTGTTGTGTCGGGAGGGGGGCTTCGGCCTCACCTGCGGGGCGGAGTGGCTCGCCGTGGAGAAGCTCGACGTTCACGGCGCCGCAGACCTGAGCTGGGGTGCCGAGTCGAACCTTATAGGGTGGATCGCCCGGCTGCACGCCGTGCACGAGACCCATCCCTCGTTCCTCCCTGGGGTCCGGATCCGGCTGGTGCACCGGGGACCGGGCAACGTGCTGGCGGCCCGCCGGGACGCCGCCCAGGGGGGCCACCCCCTCCTGATTGTGGCCAACCTGGACCCCACGGCCCCGGCCCGGGCCGCGTGGGACCCGACCGCCACCCCACCCGGCCCTTGCCTGTGGGATCTCCTCACGGGCGATCGGGTCGAGCCGGAACCCTCTTCCCACGGCCCCTCGGTGGCTCTGGCTCCCGGTCAGGTTCGGTGCCTCAGCCCAGGCCCGTCTGCGGTGGAGGCGGTGGAGCGGGCCTTGGCAGCGCCGCCCCGGGAGCCCGAGGCCGTGCGCCGGCAGCGGCTGAGGGCGAAGGTGATCGAGCTGGCCCGGTGGTACGGGCGGGAGGAGGAGGCTCGGGACCGTCTGGACGAGCTGGCAGAGGCTCTCGACCGCGATCCGGCCGACGCCTGCGGCCGGATCGCGGGCCGCGAGTGGCCCCCCGTGACCCGGTGGACCTGGCCCGAGGACACCCGGCGGAGGGTGCCCGTAGCAGCGGGGAACGTGCTCCTCATCACGGCGCCCCACCCCTTTCGGGCCGACCTGCGGGTGGGTGACCGAACCGTGGCCCGGGAGGACTCGCTGCCGCGCGGGGAGGGCCGGTTCTGGGCCGTGGTGGTCTCCGGCATCCGGCCAGCGCAGGAGCAGCCGGCAGGGCTGGCCGTGCGGGTGCACGTGCCGGGGGGGACCCGGGCCACCGAGGCGCCGATCCTGCTGCTGGGCGCCGAGGAGCCCCGGGTCTGTCTGGCGTACGACGCCCGGGAGATCGGAAGGAGCCGGCCCTACGCCCTGCTGGCCAACGCCCGGGGGGCCATGGCCCAGGTTCGGGCCGGGTGGGGCGAGATCGAGAGCCTGTACGACGCCTGGCTTGCCGGCAACCTCGATCCGAACGTTCCCGTGGATCGCCATGTGATGCTGGCCCGGATGCGCGGGTGGGTGGTGGTGCGGGGCTACAGCCAGGCGCTGGGTCGGGCCTGCACCGAGCGGTTTGCCCTGACCCCGGAGGGATCGGCAGCGTGGCGGTTTTCGGTGCCGTGCGGCATGGGCCGGCGGGTGGTCCTGGAGATCGTGCTTCGGCTCTCCCCCGACGAGAACGCCGTGCACCTCGAGGTCCACCGGCCGCCGGCCGGCGAGGACCGGGAGGCCCTGCCCGACGAGGAGCCGGTCCGGCTGGTGCTGCGGCCCGACGTGGAGGACCGCCCCAACCACGGCCACACCAAGGCGTTCGCCGGCCCGGAGTCGGCGTGGCCGGCCGCGGTGCGACCCCTTCCGGCCGGATTCGAGTTCGCACCCCACTCAGAACGGACGCTGCGGGTTACCGCGCTCTCCGGCACGTTTGTGGCCGAGCCGGAATGGCTGTACGGAGTGGATCATCCGTGGGAGGCCTCCCGGGGCATCGACCCCCTGTCGGATCTCTTCAGCCCCGGATACCTGCGGGTGCGGCTGGCAGGGGGCGAGCGGGCAGTGGTCCGGGCCGAGATCCTCACGGGCCGGGAGTTTCCGGCGATCCATCCCCCGCCGGGGATCCGGCGGCCCCCGGGCCCCCAGGTTCCCCTGGGGACGGTGCTGCGGGCCGGTCTGAACCCGTTCCTGGTCCACCGGGAGGGAGGCCTCACCGTGATCGCGGGGTATCCGTGGTTCCTGGACTGGGGCCGAGATGCGCTGATCTTCGCGCGGGGGATGCTGGCGGCCGGCCTGGCCGAGGAGGCCCTGGAGATCCTGCTCGGGTTCGCCCGGTTCGAGGACCGCGGCACCCTGCCCAACGTGATCCGCGGGGCGGACGCCTCGAACCGGGACACCTCGGACGCCCCCCTGTGGCTCGCCGTGGCCGCAGGCGAGGCGGCCGGGGTCCTGGGGCCGACGATCTGGGCGCGACGCTGCGGAGTCAGAACCCTGGCGGAGGTGGTCCGTTCCATCGGCAGCCACTACCTGGAGGGCACCCCCAACGGCGTGGGCGTGGACCCGGCCACCGGCCTGGTGTTCAGCCCGGCCCACTTCACCTGGATGGACACAAACCATCCCGCTGGCACGCCCCGGCAGGGGTATCCGGTGGAGATCCAGGCCCTGTGGTATGGGACCCTGGGGGCTCTGGAGGCCCTCGACGACGCGCCCCGGTGGCACCAGACCCGGGCCCGGCTGACCGCGTCGTTCGCTGACCTCTTCTTCCGGGAGAACGAGGGGTTCCTGTCCGACTGCCTCCACGGCCCCCCGGGCCGGGGCGCGCGGGAGGCCGAGCCTGATGATCATCTGCGGCCGAACCAGCTCCTGGCCCTGACGATGGGCCTGTTCACCGATACGAGCCGGTGCCGGAGGGTACTGGAGCAGTGCCAGGTCCTGCTGGTGCCGGGGGGGATCCGGAGCCTGGCCGACCGGCCGGTACGCCACCCCCTGCGGGTGGAGCACCAGGGCCGACCGGTCCTCGATCCCCAACGGCCCTACCGAGGACGCTACGAGGGCCCTGAAGACCCGGAGCGCAAGGCCGCCTACCACAACGGCACCGCCTGGACCTGGCCGTTTCCCCTGTACGCTGAGGCGTTGTGGCGGGTGTTCGGCGGCGGGGTGGCTGCAGAGGCCCGATCGCTCCTGTACTCGGTCCGGGGCCTCCTGGAGGCCGGATGCGCAGGCCTGGTGCCCGAGATCCTGGACGGCGATGCCCCCCACGCCCAGCGGGGATGCGGGGCACAGGCCTGGGGGGTGTCGGAGCTCGTGCGGGTGCTTGCGCTTCTGGAGGGGAGGGATAAGGTGGAGCCGCGGTGAGAAGGGGCGGATCGGAAAACCCATTGCCCTCGGCCCTCGGCCGAGGCGAACCTTCGAGGGAGACCATGGCGAGAACCAAGCGAACCAAGACGGGGAGACGGCGGGTTCGATTCGAGTACCGGGCCGAGCCAGGCCACCGGGTGTGCGTGGCCGGGAGCTTCAACGGGTGGGACCCCCAACGCACGGTGCTGGTGGACCGGACCGGAAAGGGCGACTACAGCCGGGCGGTCCTGCTGGTGCCCGGCCGGTACGAGTACAAGTTCGTAATCGACGGCGTGTGGTGCGTGGACCCGGAGAACCCCCGCTGGGTCCCCAACGAGTTCGGCACGCTCAACAGCGTGCTGGAGCTGTGAGGGCTGGGGAGCCCCTCCCCGTGGACGGACAGCGGATCCTCTGAGAGGAGGCGCGGGTGCGGCGACGGAGACCCAGAATCCTGATCGTGACTCCGGAGATCACGTATCTCCCGGAGGGCATGGGCAACCTGTCGAACCGGCTCACGGCCAAGGCCGGGGGGCTGGCCGACGTGTCGGCCTCACTGGTGGCCTCGCTCCACGACCTAGGGGCGGACGTGCACGTGGCGCTGCCCCACTACCGCCAGCTGTTCCACATCGACATCGGTCGGTTCATCAGCGACGAGCTGCGCACGTACCTGAGCAAGCTGCCGGAGGACCAGGTTCACCTGGCCGAGGATCGGATCTTCTACTACCGCGACGCGGTCTACAGCGGCTACGAGACCGAAAACCTCAAGCTGGCCCTGGTGTTCCAGAGGGAGGTGATCAATAACATCATGCCCAGGGTACGGCCCGACCTGGTCCACTGCAACGACTGGATGACGGGGCTGGTGCCGGCCCACGCCCGCCGGCTGGGGATCCCCAGCCTGTTCACCGTGCACAACATCCACAGCCGGGAGACCACCTTGGCCCGGGTGGAGGACCTGGGCATCGATGCCGCCGAGTTTTGGCAGAACCTCTACTACGTGAGCCTCCCGGGCCCATACGAGCAGACCCGGGAGGCGGTGCCGATCGATCTGCTCACGAGCGGGATCTTCGCCGCCCACTTCATCAACACCGTGAGCCCCACGTTTCTCCGGGAGATCGTGGAGGGGCGCCACGACTTCGTGCCCGCGCCGGTTCGGGAGGAGATCCGGAACAAGCACGACGCCGGGTGTGCCGAGGGAATCCTGAACGCGCCAGACCCCTCGTACCATCCCGTGCGGGACGGGGCCCTGGTGGCCCGGTACGGCCCCGAGCGTCATCCCGAGGCGAAGCGGGAGAACAAGCTGGCGTTCCAGCGCACCCTGGGGCTCGAGACCGACCCCGAGGCCCCCCTGTTCTTCTGGCCGTCTCGGCTGGACCCCGTGCAGAAGGGCTCCGACCTGCTCGCCCACATCCTGTACGAGACCGTGTCGGCCCACTGGGCCGAGGGGCTGCAGGTGGCGTTCGTGGCCAACGGCCCGGCCGCCGAGGTGTTCGCGGAGATCGTCCGGTTCCACGGCATCGGCCAGAGGGTGGCGGTGCATCCGTTTCGAGAGGACCTGTCGCGGCTGGGGTACGCGGCCGCGGACTTCGTCTTGATGCCGTCCCGGTTCGAGCCGTGTGGGCTGCCCCAGATGATCGGCATGCTCTACGGCGCGCTACCCGTGGTCCACGACACCGGGGGGCTACACGACACCGTGGAGCCCCTGGATCCGGAGGCCGGCCGGGGCAACGGGTTTCGGTTCGAGGTGTACGACCCTCCCGGGCTCCGCTGGGCGATCGAGCAGGCTGTGGCGTTCCACCGCCTGCCCCCCGGGGTCCGGGCCCGGGAGATCCGCCGGATCATGGCCGGGGCGGCAGGTCGGTTCACCCATGCCGAGACCGCCCGGCGCTACATCGAGCTCTACGAGCGCATGCTCGCGCGTCCGCTGGTGGGATGATGGGGACGTCCGATCGCCCCCCCCCGTGGGGAGACCCCTGGCTCGAACCGTACCGGGACGCGATCGAGGACCGCCGGCGCCGGATCCGCCGGTGGGCCCGCCGGCTCACCGGGGGGCGGGCCTCGCTTGCGGACTTCGCCAGCGGGCACACTTACTTCGGCCTCCATCGGACGCCGGGGGGATGGCGCCTGGCCGAGTGGGCGCCGGCGGCCAAAGCGATCTATCTCGTCGGCGATGCCACCGGATGGGAGGAGCGGGAGCCGTTCCGGTTCCGCCGGCTGGACGACCACGGCCGGTGGGAGCTGGTGCTGCCGGCCGACGCCCTGTGTCACGGCCAGCACTACAAGCTCCGGATCCACTGGGCCGGGGGGGCGGGCGACCGGATCCCGGCCTGGGCCCGCAGGGTGGTCCAGGACCCGGAGACCGGGGTGTTCAGCGCCCAGGTGTGGGTGCCGGATCGGCCGTACCGTTGGCGCCACCCCAGGCCGGAGCCTTCCGCCGAGGCACCGCTGGTGTACGAGGCCCACGTGGGCATGGCCCAGGAACGGGAAGGGGTCGGCACCTACGCCGAGTTTCGGGACCGGGTACTGCCTCGCATCGTGCGGGCCGGCTACAACACCGTGCAGCTCATGGCCGTGGCCGAGCACCCCTACTACGGCTCGTTCGGTTACCATGTGTCGAGCTTCTTCGCGGCCTCGAGCCGGTTCGGCACCCCCGAGGACCTGAAGTCCCTGGTGGACGCGGCCCACGGGCTGGGGCTCCGGGTCACGATGGATCTCGTGCACTCCCACGCGGTCAAGAACGAGAACGAGGGTCTGGGTCGGTACGACGGCACCCGGTACCAGTTCTTCCACGCCGGGCCCCGGGGCGAGCACCCGGTGTGGGACTCGCTCCTGTTCGACTACGGGAAACCCGAGGTGCTCCACTTCCTGCTCTCGAACTGCCGGTTCTGGTTGGACGAGTACCGGATGGACGGGTTCCGGTTCGACGGGGTTACGAGCATGCTGTTCCTGCACCACGGTCTGGGGCACGCGTTCTCCGGGTACGACGAGTACTTCGGACCCCAGGTGGACGAGGACGCGTACGCCTACCTGGCTTTGGCGAACGAGGTGGTCCACCAGGTGTGGCCCGACGCGCTCACCGTGGCCGAGGACGTGAGCGGCATGCCGGGACTGTGTGCCCCCGTCGGCCAAGGAGGAGCCGGGTTCGACCGCCGGCTGGCCATGGGGGTGCCCGACTGCTGGTTCCGCCTGGTGCGCGAGGTTCCCGACGAGGCCTGGGACCTGGGATGGGTGTGGCACGAGCTCAACAATCGGCGGCCCGAGGAGCGGGTGATAAGCTACGCCGAGAGCCACGACCAGGCCCTGGTGGGGGGCAAGACCCTCATCTTCGAGCTGATCGGGGACGCGATGTACGGCCACATGCGGCAGGACGAGCCTGACCTCCGGGTGGAGCGGGGCGTTGCGCTGCACAAGATGATCCGGCTGGCCACCCTGGCCACGGCCGGCCACGGGTACCTGGCGTTCATGGGCAACGAGTTCGGCCACCCCGAGTGGGTGGACTTCCCCCGGGAGGGGAACCGGTGGTCCTACTGCTACGCACGGCGGCAGTGGAGCCTGGCCGACGATCCGGACCTGCGTTACCACGGCTTGGCCGAGTTCGACCGGCAGATGCTTGCCCTCGCCCGGCAAGAGGGGTTCGTGGGGCGGGCCGAGCCGCGGCTCCTGCTGCTTCGACCGGAGGACAAAGTCCTGGGGTTTGCCCGGGGCCGGTTGCTGTTCTTCTTTAACTTCCATCCAGCCCGATCCCGCACGGACTATTCGGTGGAGGTGCCGCCAGGGGTCTACGATCTCGTTCTCGACACCGACGAGCTTCGGTTTGCCGGGCCCGGCCGCCTGGTGGCGGGACAGCGGTTCTTCACCCATCCCCTGCCCGGCGGAACCCTGGGGATCCGGCTGTACCTGCCCAGCCGGTGCGCCCTGGTGCTGCGGCGCGAGGCTGGATGATTTCCGCTAGGACGCTGGGAGGTTGGGAGGCTTGAAAATATGCGTAGTATCAAAGCGTTCCGAGCATGGCCACGCCTCTTTGGCGTCACCTCACGGTCTCGGGGGGGCAGGGGGCTGGATTCGGCTAGGCGGCCTGGCGGCTCTCGAACCTGCCAAATATCGAGGGTATGCTCTAGTGTCGTGTTTCGGAAATTTCGTGCTATTCCCAAGGGGTGGGGCTGGGGGCCCCTCCTTCGCTGAACGGCCTCGCAGGGGCCGCCTCGGTGCGGTCCGCTGCGGCGCGTGAGGGCACGCGCCGCGGCCGCTCCCCCGGCGCCGGGCGGCCCGGGCTGCTCGGCCGTCGCGCTTCGTCGGAGCCTCCAGCCCCACCGATCGTTTGGCGGCGGTTCGGGGAAGCGGCCTAGTTGCCCAGCCCCCCAGCGGGCCGAAGGCCCTAGACCGACGACCGACGACCGTCAACCGAAGTTACAAGGATGCCTTCATGCATATGCGCACGTTCTCCGTGACCCCCAGGCTCCCCGAGCGGCTTGCGCCGCTCCTGGAGATCGCCCACAACCTGTGGTGGGTGTGGAACCCGGAAGCGGTGGACCTGTTCCGCCGCATCGACCACGATCTGTGGTCGGCCACCGGCCACAACCCCGTGGCCCTCCTGGGTCGGGTGGATCAGGACCGGCTTGAGTCCCTGGCCCGGGACCCGGTGTTTGTGGCTCACATGGACCGGGTGGCCCAGGCCCTGGGTCGGTACCTCTCGATGCCCACGTGGGTCTCCCAGGCCTACCCCGATCTGAAGGGTGCCCGGGTGGCTTACTTCTCCATGGAGTTCGGCATCCACGAGTGCCTGCCCGTGTATGCGGGCGGGCTGGGCGTTCTGGCCGGCGATCACCTGAAGAGCGCCAGCGAGCTGGGCCTGCCGTTCGTGGGGGTGGGGCTCCTGTACCGCCAAGGGTACTTCCATCAGTACCTGACCCACGACGGGTGGCAGCAGGAGGTGTACCCCGAGAACGACGTGTACAACATGCCGCTGCGGCCGGTTCGGACGCATGCCGGCGAGCCGGTGGAGGTGGAGGTTCGCATGGCGGGCCGTCCCGTTCGGGTTCGGGCCTGGCGGGCCCAGGTGGGGCGGATCCCGCTGTACCTGTTGGACACCAACCTGGCGGTCAACGATCCGGCGGATCGGGCGATCACCCAGCAGCTGTACGCGCCGGGAGAGGGGATGCGGATCCGGCAGGAGGTGGTGCTGGGGGTGGGTGGGGTGCGTCTGCTGGAGGCCATGGGGGTGGAGCCGGCCGTCTGTCACATGAACGAAGGGCACTCGGCGTTTCTCGGGTTAGAGCGGATCCGGGTGCTCATGGAGCGCACCGAGCTATCGTTTGCCGAGGCCCTGGAGGCGGTGCGGGTGGGGAGCGTGTTCACCACCCACACCCCGGTGCCTGCCGGCATCGACCTGTTCCGTCCGGCCGAGATCGAGGAGTACCTGGGAGACCTCCTCAAGGAGATGGGGATCGGGGTCGGGGACCTGATGGCCCTGGGTCGGGAGAACCCCGCCGACCTCAATGCTCCCCTGTCCATGGCCGTGCTGGCCCTGAGGCTCAGCGGTCACCGCAACGGGGTAAGCAGGCTCCACGGCCAGGTATCCCGACGGATGTGGGCCGGGGTGTGGCCGGGTATCCCCGAGGAGGAGGTGCCCATCGGGCACGTGACCAACGGTATCCACGTGCGCAGCTGGCTCTCGGACGAGATGGCCCGCCTGTTCGACCGGTACCTGGGCCCGTCGTGGGTGGACGAGCCCCTGGACCAGGCCATGTGGAAGCGGGTCCACGACATTCCCGACAACGAGCTGTGGCGGGCCCAGGAGCGGCTCAAGGAGCGGCTGGTGGGGTTCGTGCGGCGTCGCCTGCGAACCCAGCTGGAGCGCCGCGGGGCGAAGCCCGACGAGGTGCGGGCCGCCGACGAGGTGCTCGACCCCGAGGCCCTCACGATCGGGTTCGCCCGGCGGTTCGCCACCTACAAGCGGGCCGTGCTGCTCTTCCGGGACCCCGAGCGCCTGGCCCAGATCCTCAACCACCCGGATCGACCGGTCCAGATCCTGTTCGCAGGCAAGGCCCACCCGGCCGACAACGAAGGGAAGAAGTTCATCCAGGAGATCGTGCACCACTGCCGGCAGAAGGATTTCCGGAACCGGGTGGTGTTCCTGGAGGACTACGACGTCAACCTGGCACGTTATCTGGTGCAGGGGTGTGACGTGTGGCTGAACACCCCCCGCCGGCCGCTAGAGGCCTGCGGTACCAGCGGCATGAAGGTGGTCCCCAACGGGGGGCTCCACCTCAGCGTGCTCGACGGGTGGTGGGACGAGGCCTACGACGGCGAGGTGGGTTGGGCGATCGGCCGTGGTGAGGAGTACCAGAACGCGGACGTGCAGGATCGGGTGGAGAGCCTGGACCTGTACGACCTGCTTGAGAACGAGGTGGTACCTCTCTACTACACCCGGGGGGACGATGGGTTGCCCCGGGGGTGGATCCAGCGCACGAAGACAGCCATGGAGCGCCTGACGCCCGTGTTCAACACCAACCGCATGGTACGGGAGTACACCGAACGGTACTACCTGCCGGCCCTGTCCCTGTGGAACCGGTTCGCCCAGAGCAACCACCAGGCCGCACGAGCCCTGGCGCGGTGGAAGGAGCGGGTGCGGGGAGCATGGGCCGGGGTTCGGGTGGCCGAGGTGTGGGGCGACGACGGTGCCGAGCGTCGGGTGGGCGACGAGTTTGCCGTGCGGTGCCTGGTGTACCTGAACGGCCTCGCTCCCGAGGACGTACAGGTGGAGGCCTACTACGGCCTGTTGGATCCCTCGGGTCAGCTCGCAGCCCCCGCCCGCAGAGCCATGCGGTCCGAAAGCCGTCGGGAGGACGGCGCCTGGGAGTTCGCCGGCCAGATTCCGTGTGAGCTCACGGGTCGGTACGGGTACGTGGTGCGGGTGCTGCCCCACCATCCCAACCTCACCAGCCCCTGGGACCTCGGCTTGGTGGTGTGGGGCTAGCCCCGGCTAGGGACGGATGCCCTTGCGGAGGAGGTCCACCTGGGCCTGGACGATGAAGCGACCCAGGCGCCCCTCGACGTAGGCGGAGAGGGGGGAGAAGCGGAGCCGGGCAAATCCCGGAAAGGGGGCCGTGTCCTCGTCGGGCCGGGCCTCCAGCACCTGGGCGGCCAGGCCTGAGAGCACCTCTCGGGGGGCGAGCCGGACCCAGAGGAGGATCCATGACCCCGGCCGGGGTAGGGGCGGCGCGGCCGAGATCCGGGCCCCCCCGATGCTCACATCCAGCACCACGCATGGCCGCCGGTCGGTCACCCCAGCCGCCAGGCCCTCCAAGGCCGAGCCCCGGCCTGTTGGAGGCACCGTATCCGGCAGGCGCGCCCACTCCCCCTTCAGGAAGCAGGAGAGCCGGTAAGCGGCCCGGCGGTTTATCCGCTCCACCCCTCCCGCGTCCACCCGCAGCACCGGGAGCCCGTCGGCCCCCGCTCCCAGCTCGCCCCGCAGGCAGAGGATGCCCCGGGTCCCCGGCACCCGGAACTCCGCACGGGTGCCGGCGGGGGCGGGCTCGGGGCGAGAGGCGTCCAGGAGGGCCAGCACCACCCGGGCCCCCTGCACGTCCACACAGGCCGCGTCCACGGGGAGGCGTTCCCCGTCGGTCACCAGAAACCCCCGGGCCTGGAGGACCTCCCGAGCCCAAGGGGGAAGGTCAGGGGCCGAGCTTTCGGATCCGTTCGGTGGGGGATTCAATTTCGGTGATGCGCAACGCGAAGTGGTCGGAGCTGACCACCACCAGCTCGCCTTTGGCCAGCACCTGATTGTTGACCACCAGCTCCACGGGCGCCTCGGTGTCCTTGTCCAGATCGATGATGGACCCCGGTCGGAGGCGCTGGATCTCCTTGAGAGGCATCTCGGCCTCGCCCAGGCGAACGGTGGCTTCGACCTCGAGGTCGAGGATCAGGTCGATGTTTCGGATGTCCGGCGGGCCCGGACGCTCTCCTGCCGGGACGGCCGGAGCTCCCGTGGGAGGACCGGAGGGAGCCGAGACCACGCCAGCGGTCGGCCCCTCTTCTTCCTCCTCCCGGAGGATCTTGGCCATCTCCTGGGCTGTCTTGACGGGCAGGAGGACCCGAAGGGGGGTTTCGAGGATCCCCTCCACCTTGATCGTGCCCACCGCCAGGAACGCCTGGTCGCCCCAGGAGAGGACCTCGGTGAGGGCTCCCTCGTCCACCGCCTGGATCTGGGGCGGGTCGAACCCCACCTCCCGGCCCATGGTCGCCGAGAGGGGGGGGGCGCCGCTTCCCGCCACCTGGGTCAGGGCCTCCTTGAGGGCGTCGAGGTCGGCCTCCTCCAGCTCCTCCTTCACCTCGCCTTCGCCGCCCAGAATCAGGTCCGCGAGCATTGAGGCCTCGCGGTGGCGTAGCAGGAACGCCATCTCTTCGGAGAAGCCAGATCGGAACGGGAACCGGACCAGCAACCCCTTGTCGGTGGCCAGGTCGGAGAGGCTCACCACCTGGCCAAGTCCCTCCGTGACCTGGGCGGGCCGGGCCAGGAGGGCCGCCAGGGCCGAGTTGGCCGACGCGAAGAACACCCGTGCGGCCTTCTCCACGGCCTCCACCTCGGCCGGACTGAGGTCGGCGGCCGGCACGTCGCCGATGTCGTCTGCCGCCGCGCTCAGCAGTCGGTCGATCTCGTCTTGGCTCAGGATGTCCGACATGCTCTCTCCAGCGAAGGGCCGGTGCTCAGCCCGACCCGGTCTCCAGGGCGTGGAACTCCTCCCCGCCGTCCGAGGCCGGCTCGGCGTCCTCGTCCACGATGGGGGCCTCGATCCGGACCGCTTTGCGCCCCTTCCGGGCCCCGAACACCGCCCGGAACTTGGGAATGCCCTCCACCGAGACCGTGACGGACTGGTGAAGATCCGCTCCCAATGGGAACAGGTCCCCTTCCTTGAGGGCAAGGATCTGCCGGATGGTCATCCGCTGGCGGCAGAGGTCCGCGCTCAGGCCCGCCACCGCTCGCGCGATCACCTCGTCGATCCGGTGGTAGTCAGCCTCGGACATGCGGGTCGTGATGTCGGTCTGGTGCTCCTGTCGCAGCTCCACGGCGAAGGGCTCCAGGTAGATCGCCGGGATGCACAGGTTCATCATACCCGAGGTCTGGCCCACCTTCACCTCGAACACGATCACCACCACGATCTCGTTGGGTGCGACGATCTGCACGAGCTGGGGGCTCGTCTCCCTCCGGTCCAGATCGAACCGCGTCTCTCCGATGGTTCGCCACGCCTCGTGCAGGTCCTTGAGGGCCATGTCGATGAACCCTTCGATCAGGGCCTGCTCGATGGGAGTGATCTCCCGGTTCAAGGTGGGGGTCTCGGACGACCCTCCCATCAGCTTCTCGATCACCGCGAACACCAGCGTCGGGTTCACCTCGAAGGCCAGGGTCCCCCCTTGCGGCACGATCTTGACCACATTGATGCAGGTGGTCTCGGGGAGGCTCATCAGGAACTCGGCGTAGGAGAGCTGATCCACGCTCAGGAGCACGATGTCCGAGATGGTGCGCAGGTACGCCGAGAGGTCAAGGGACAGATTGCGGGCGTAGCGCTCGTGCAAGAAGTGGAGGCTCTGGAGGACGTTCTTGGAGATCCGGTTGGGCCGCTTGAAGTCGTAGCGGCTCGCCCTCTTGCGGTACCGGGTGGGGGTGGGCTTGGCCTCAGGCTTGGCCGGAGCCGCCTCCTGCTGGAGCGGGATGCTCTGGAGCAGCGCGTTGACTTCTTCCTGGCTGAGAAGTTCCGACACCTTCGTCCTCGTGCGGCGCGGGCCACCCCGCACAGGGCGGCCGTGTACGCAGGGCTACCGTATTCGGATCGGCAGATGGGGCTCGGTTCGTGAGAGGTGCGGCACCCATCCCCTCGGAGACGTGGACGGCCGTTGTAAAGAGCGGTCTGCGGCGCGGTGCCTCCCTCGGCGAGGCGCATCCGGTCAGTCGAACAGGCCCTCCAGGAGCCCTCGCAACCGGAGAACGGCAGCGGAGTGGAGCTGGCTCACCCGCGACTCGGTCACGCCGAGGATCTTGCCCACCTCCTTCATGGTCAGCTCGTTGAAGTAGTACAGCTTGAGCACCAGCGACTCCTTTTCCGGCAGCTCGTCGATCTTCCGGGCCAGGATCTCGCGGACCTCCTGCTTACGGAGCAGCTCGAAGGGGCTCTTCTCGGGCTCGTCGGGGATGTACTCTCCCAGCTCCCGGGCCTCGTCGTCGTCCTCCACCTCGCCGCCGGGCCGGTTCAGGGAGAGGAGCGAAAGGCCCCTGGCCTTGTACAGGAGCTCGTTGAACTCCTCCATGGTGATCCCCATGGCGGCGGCCGCCTCTTCATGGGTGGCCGGCCGCTGGAGCTGCTGCTCCAACCGGTGGAACACCTGGGCGAGCTCCCGCTCCTTGCGCCGCATGGACCGAGGGGCCCAGTCCTGTTGCCGCAGGTAGTCGAGCATGGCCCCCCGGATCCGGAACTCCGCGTAAGTCTTGAACTTGACCCCCCGGTCCGGAACGAACTTGTCGATGGCGTCGATGAGGCCGAGAACCCCGGTGTTGATGAGGTCGTCCACCTCGATGGAAGAGGGAAGCCGGGCTGCCAGCCGCTCGGCGATGTACTTGACGAGGGGCGCGTACTCCTCGATGAGCTCGTCCCTGCTGCGCTGGGGCTCGGCGGCGGAAATGGCCGACACTCCTTCGGGTTCGAGACGGCTGGGGAAGGGCAGAATGAGGGGAAAACCGGCGCGTATCCTAGCATCGGGCCCGGGGTGTGTCAACGCGGACCCACGCCCGTGGTAGAAAGACAAAACACCCCTAACCCCGCTAGGAAGGGGTGATAAGCTCCAACGGAGGGCGCCCCCTGTTCAGTCCAGATAGAGGGCCCGAAGCCGGGCCTCGAGCTCCTGGGGCGGCAGGCCGTCGTCAGCAATCTCGTCGCGGTGCCGGGCGAGAAGCTCGTCCCGCATGGTGCGGACCCTCGCTTGACGGGCGTCGGGGTCGATGCCGGGTTCGTTGCGGTCCACCAGGGTGGCGGCCAGGTTCCCCACCCACTGGAGCTTCTGGGCCGTGGGGCTCAGGTTGACCCGGTCCGCCGCCGCCGAAGCACCGGCCCGCGCCGACGCCTTGGGCCGGTGGACCTTGCCCAGTCGATCCTGCCTGGCGTAGGTGCGCAGCACGTTGTGCACCGTGAATTGAGAGATGCCCATGGTCCCATCCCTGGGAAAAGGTCTGATCCTTCAACTTGTCCCATCGGCACGGGCCGGCGAAGACTTTAGCAAAAAATGGGGTTGCCAGCCCCCCTACGAGAGGGTTTGCCCTGGGTGGGGGGGGCTGGCTACGGCCGGGGGCGGGCCTGGCAATGCTGTTCGTTGGGGGTTACTTCCTGCGGTAAGCCTCGAGCGCTCGCCCGGCCGGAGCCTTGGGCCGGGGGCGGGAAGGGACGAGCTCCTGGCAGCGGGCCTCGGCCGACACCAGGCGTTCGGTGACGGATCGCAGCTCCTGGAGCGCGGCCGCGAACCCGGGGGCGTCTCTCTCTTCGGGGGGAGATTCCTGCACCCGCCCCCAGCACTCTGTCGCGGCCCGCACGAGGGCCTCCTTACGGGTCAGGATCTCGACCAGGTGGTCGTAGCGGGCGGACCGGAGGCATCTCTCCTGGTCGGCGGTAAGGTCGAGGAGCTGCCGGTAGAGCTCCAGGCACTTTTTCAGGTCGTTGATCGGATCCAATGGGGGTCTCGTTTCTCGGCATCGCGTGCGACGGCCGGACGGGGGTTCGTCGCCCGGGGCGTTGCCTCGGGCGGCCCGATCCGGTAGGAAGGGGCCAAACCCTTTGTCCGGAGGCCGCCCATGGGAATCGACCGGTACGATCAGGAGATGCACCCGCGCTGCCCGCCCCTCGGGGGCGAGGTCCCCTTCTATCACTGCAGGCGGGTGAACCGGGGTCTCCCTTGTTATCGTATTGTACTGTGCTGGGCCGACCGGGTCGACATCGCCTCGTTCATCCGGGAGAACTACTCCCAGGAGGAGATCGAGGCCATGAGCCGGCCTCCGGAGCCTCGGCTGGCCGTGATGCTGGAGACCGCCCAGCGGGTGAGGAAGGAGCGGGGCCGGTGAGCGAGCCGGTGATCTACGTGGACGCCGACGGCTGCCCGGTCAAAGACGAGGTGTACCGGGTGGCCCGCCGGGTCGGAGCCCGGGTGTACGTGGTGAGCGCACGGCCCCTGGCCGTGCCCAAAGACCCCCAGATCCAGGCCGTGGGGGCGGGGGGCGCGTTCGACGCGGCCGACGACTGGATCGCCGAGCGGGTGGGGCCGGGGAGCGTGGTCGTGACCACCGACGTGCCCCTGGCCGCCCGGTGCGTGGACAAAGGGGCCTGGGTTCTCGCCCCCAAGGGAAACCTGTTCACGCCCCACAACATCGGGGAGGCCCTGGCCCGGCGGGAGCTCAACGAGCAGCTGCGCCAGATGGGTCTGCCCGCTGGAGGCCCCGCCCCGTTCCAGAAGGCGGATCGGTCCCGCTTCCTCCAGCGCCTGGACGAGGTTCTCCAGGCGATCCGCCGGGGGATCGCATCGCCTCCTGCGACGTACTACTGACCGGAGGCCAGAGAGGCGGGCTCCCGGCTTATCAAGACCTTCAAACGTATTGCCAGACCCCCACCCCGTGCTCCCCGAGGGGAAGGGAGGACGGGCCTTGCAATATTTTCGTTGGAATTAGCAACCCACCTTCCGCACCGCACACAGCAGGGCCTTCATCTGGGGGTAGCCGAAGATCGGCTCCCGGCATCGGGCGTCCGTGAGCAGGTTTGCGTTCCGATCGCCTTCCCACCCGTGGGGCACGAACACCACGCCTTCCGCGACCCGGGAATCCACCCGCACCCGCATGCGCACCCGTCCCCGGTCGGTCTCGATCTCGGCCAGGTCGCCGTCGCGCAGGCCCTGGAGGGCCGCGGTCTCGGGGCCGATCTCGGCGTAGGGTTCCGGGCTGTGTTGCACGAGCCGCCGAATCCCCCGGAACTGGCTGTGGGTGTAGTAGTAGTTCCGGTGGCCCGTGGTCAGGATCAAGGGGTAGCGCTGCCTGAGCTCGGGCGGGGCGCCGAGGGGGCTTCGTTCCGGCTCCAGGTACACCGGCAGGGGGACGGCGCCGGCACGGGCCATGGCCTCGCTGTAGATCTCGATCTTCCCCGAGGGGGTGGGCAGGCTCGGCGGCATCTCGTACCTCTTCTCGCCGTAAAAGGCCCCCTCGGGTTTCTCGTGGAGGAGCTCGTCGAAGGTGAGGCCGGTGGGTTCGAGCTCGAATCGGACGAACTCCTCCTCCGTACGCCAGGGGAAGTGCTCCTCCAGGCCCAGCCGCCGGGCCAGCTGGGTGAACACCCACCACTCGGAACGGGACTCGCCAAGGGGCTCGATGCACCTCTTCCGGAGCATCATGTACGGCAGGCAGTGGCACACGTTGTAGGTGTAGGCCACGCCCCACTTCTCCAGGTGGGAGCAGGCGGGAAGCACGTAGTGGGCCTCTCGTGCGGTCTCGGTCAGGAACAGGTCGTGGACCACCAGGAGGTCCAGCCTGCGGAACGCCTCCTGGAACGCGTTCGAGTCGGGCATGGAGACCAGGGGGTTGCCCCCCACTACGTAGAACGCCTTGAGCCGCTCGGGAACCGCCTCGGGCACCTTGGTCACGACCCCGTAGGGGCTCTTTCGGCCCCATAGGTCCACGAACAGGGGGTACTCGTCGGAACCGAGTGGGTCCCCGGACACCCCGAGGCCCACGTTGCCGAACCGGGGACGGGGGCTGATCACCCACCCCCCCGGCACGTTGATGTTTCCGGTGATCACCTGGAGCACCGAGAACGCCCGGCTCGCCTGCACCCCGGCCGCGGTCTGATCCTGGGTGCAGGTGCCCTGGTAGATGCTGGCGCCCTTGGTCTTGGCCATCCAGCGCGCTACCTCGCGGATCTTGGCGGCCGGTACCCAAGTGATCTCCTCGGCCCACTCGGGGGTGAACGGCCGTACGTGCTCCACGAGCCGGTCGAACCCGATCGCGAACGCCTCGACGAACCGCCGATCGTACAGCTCGCTTGCGACGATCTCGTGGATCATGGCCAAGGCCATGGCCGCGTCCGACCCGGGCCGGATCCGCAGGTACAGGTCGGCCCGGTCGGCCAGGGGGATCCGACGGGGGTCGATGACCGCCAGCTTGGCCCCCCGGGCCAGGTTCCGGTCTATGGCCAGCTTCAGGGGGAAGTCGCTGGCATCGGGGTTGTGGCCCCACAGAATGTAGAGCTTGGAATCGAGCTCCTCGGTCGGGTACTTGCCGAAGGTGATCTGGCGGGCCCGGATGCGCATCCGGTAGCACACGCTCTCCACCGAGAAGAAGTTGGGAGAGCCGAAGGCCGCCTTGAACCGCTGGGCCAGGCCGGCCATCTCCAGGTTCTCGACCCCGATGGACCCGCTGAACATCCCGAGCACCTGGGGCCCGAACTCCTGGCGCAGCCGGTCGAGCCGGGCGGCGATCTCGTCGAGGGCCTGCTCCCACGAGATCTCCCGGAACCCACCGTCCGTCCGCTTCAAAGGGGTCAGGATCCGGTCGGGATGGTAGACGTTCTCGAGGGCCGCCTCGCCCCGAGGGCACAGGCGGCCCCGGTTCAGCGGGTGGGACTCGAGCCCCTCCACCGCCACGGCCCGTCCGTTCTCCACGGTCACCTTGCATCCGCAACTGTGGTAGCACAGGGTGCAGTCGGTGTAGACCACGCGGGTGTCGGCAGCGGTGTCGCGCATGGCATCTCTCCAGGGGATGGGGGGAAGTCCCTCAGGCCCCTGCGGGGCCTTCAGAGACTGGAGACCGGAAACTCGAGATTATCGAACCGGGCCGCAGGGGCCGGGACCGGAGACCGACGACCGAAAGACCCAACCGAGTACGTTACTACTCCCGCCCGGCACACAAAAGGGTTGATGGGCCCGTTGCCCCGGCCGTTGTCGCCTCGGGGTGACAGAATTCCTGCGAGGCCGGGAGCTGGAGCGGGGACGGGTGATGACTCATCCTGGGGAAACAGGAGGTTGTGTGGATGGCACGCGCCCTGCTTGGAGTGGGCTGGTGAGGGTGGTAGGCGGCCGCTCCAGATTTCCCTTTTCCCGATTTCGTCCCCCAGGAGGCGTCCATGCGTTGCCGTTCCCACCGTCTGGTGTTCCTGTCCGATCGGTTCGTGTGCCGCTACTGCGGCTGGGTGTGGCGGGTCACCCGCCGGTGGGGGTGACGCCGAGAGGCGACAGGGGCGGACCCTTGCGCAGGCCACGGCGGTGTGGAATCCTTTGCGGCTCTTCATGTGACCCCAGCCCAGGAGGAGCCGCACGATGGCCAGCCCGTTCGACGCCCGCACGTCCCTCTCGACCGCATCGGGTTCCGTGGACATCTTCAGCCTTCGCGCCCTGGAGAACGCGGGGCTCGGCGAGGCGTCCACGCTCCCGGTCACCCTGAAGGTGCTCTTGGAGAACCTGCTGCGCCACTGCGACGGGTACCACGTGGGCCAGGACGACGTGGCGTACCTGGCCGGGTGGGACCCGGCCGGCGGCGAGCAGCGGGAGATCGCGTACATGCCGGCCCGGGTCCTCCTGCAGGACTTCACCGGAGTGCCCGCGGTGGTGGACCTGGCTGCCCTCCGGTCGGCCATGGCCCGGTTGGGCGGCGATCCCGAGAAGATCAACCCGCTGATCCCGGCCGACCTCGTGATCGACCACTCGGTCCAGGTGGACCGGTTCGGCACCGAGGACGCGTTCGGGTTCAACGCCCGCAGGGAGTTCGAGCGAAACCGGGAGCGCTACGAGTTCCTGAAGTGGGGCCAGAAGGCCTTCGACAACTTCCGGGTGGTGCCCCCTGCGACCGGCATCTGCCACCAAGTGAACCTGGAGTACCTGGGGCGGGTGGTCCAGACCCGGGATGGGGTGGCATTCCCCGACACCCTGGTGGGGACCGACTCCCACACCACCATGATCAACGGCCTGGGGATCCTGGGGTGGGGCGTGGGCGGCATCGAGGCCGAGGCCGTGATGCTCGGCCAGCCGGTGTACATGCTGGTTCCCCGGGTCGTGGGGGTTCGTCTCACCGGTGAGCTGCGCCCGGGCGTCACGGCCACGGATCTGGTGCTCCGGGTCACGGAGCTCCTGCGAGAGCACGGCGTCGTGGGCAAGCTGGTGGAGTACTTCGGCGATGGGGTGGGCGGCCTGACCCTGCCCGACCGGGCCGTGTTGGCCAACATGGCGCCCGAGTACGGGGCCACGGCCGGGTTCTTCCCCGTGGACGCCGGCACCCTGGAGTACCTTCGGTTCACCGGGCGGGACGAGGCCCTGGTCGACCTGGTGGAACGGTACACCAAGGAGCAGGGGCTGTTCCGGTCCGACGACGCCCCTCCCCTGCGCTACAGCGAGGTGGTGGAGCTGGACCTCTCCACGGTCGAGCCCGCCATCGCCGGCCCCAAACGGCCCCAGGACCGCATTCCCCTGGGCCGGGTCAAACGGGCCTTCTTCGATGCCCTCCGGACCACGTTCAACAAGGGCGTGGGGGCCGACCTGCCGCCGGCGGAGGACGGCCGGTGGGCCGACGAAGGGGGGAACCCCTCGGGCGGGCCGACGGTCCCTGCCCCCCGGCGCCACGACACCTACAACGGCCAGCGGGTCCGGGTGGACCTGGACGGGGTGGAGGCGTCGCTGACCCACGGCGCCGTGGTGATCGCGTCCCTCACCTCGTGCACCAACACCTCCAGCCCCACCCTGATGCTGGGGGCCGGCCTCTTGGCCAAGAAGGCGGTGGAGCGGGGGCTCACGGTGCGGCCCTGGGTGAAGACCAGCCTGGCCCCTGGATCCAGGGTGGTGACCCGGTACCTGGAGGCGGCCGGCCTGCTGCCCTACCTGGAGGCGCTTCGGTTCCACCTGGTGGGGTACGGCTGCACCACCTGCATCGGCAACAGCGGCCCCCTGCCCGAGCCGGTGGCCCGGGCCGTGACCGAGAATGACCTGGTGGTGGCGGGGGTCCTGTCAGGGAACCGGAACTTCGAGGGCCGGATCAATCCCCTGGTGAAGGCCAACTACCTGGCGAGCCCGCCCCTGGTGGTGGCCTACGCCCTGGCCGGCACCGTGGATATCGACCTCACCCGCGAACCCGTCGCCCACGACCCCAACGGCCAACCGGTGTACCTCAAGGACCTGTGGCCCACCGACGGCGAGGTGCGCGAGGCCGTGGGCCGGGCGGTGTCGGCCGGCATGTTCGGCGAGGAGTACGCCAAGGTGTTCGAGGGGACCGATCTGTGGAACGGCATCGAGGCCCGGGGCGCGGAACTCTACGCCTGGGACCCGACGTCCACCTACATCCAGGAACCGCCGTTCTTCCAGGACCTCACCCTCGACCCGCCGGGCGTGCGGCCCATCGAGAACGCCCGGGCCCTGGCGGTGCTGGGCGACTCGGTGACCACCGACCACATCTCCCCGGCGGGGGCGTTCGGGCCCGACACCCCGGCCGGCCGGTATCTGATCGAGAAGGGGGTCGCTCCGGAGGAGTTCAACTCGTTCGGGTCCCGCCGGGGCAACCACGAGGTGATGATGCGGGGCACCTTCGGCAACGTGCGGATCCGCAACCGGCTGGCCCCCGGCACCGAGGGCGGGTTCACCACCCACCTGCCCACCGGGGAGGTGTTGTCGATCTACGACGCGGCCATGCGCTACCGGGACGAGGGGACCCCGCTGGTGGTGCTGGCCGGCAAGGACTACGGCATGGGGTCGAGCCGGGACTGGGCAGCCAAGGGGACGGCCCTGCTGGGGGTGCGCGCGGTAATCGCCGAGAGCTACGAGCGGATCCACCGGTCGAACCTGGTGGGCATGGGGGTGCTGCCGCTCCAGTTCCAGCCGGGAGACTCGGTGGAGTCCCTGGGCCTCACGGGCCGGGAGACGTTCACGGTGGAGGGCCTGGACGACCGCCTGCGCCCCGGGCAGAGCGTCACGGTGCGGGCCCGGGCGGAGGACGGGGGAGAAAAGGCCTTCCCGGCGCTGGTGCGGATCGACACGCCGGTGGAGATGGAGTACTACCGCAACGGCGGCATCCTCCACACCGTGCTCCGGAGGTTGGCCCGGGAGGATTGAGCCGGTCCCCCCGGGTGCCAGGGGTCAGCCGTCCCCGAGCCCGAACCGGCCCTCCCGGTCGAAGGCGCGGCGGTACCCGGCCATCAGGGACAGCACCGAGCCCACGGCGGTGGCCGCCGAGATCATCAGGAGCACCACGATCTGGTAGGCGGCCGCCACCCGGGGGTCGGTGCCCGAGAGCACCTGGCCGGTCATCATCCCCGGGATGAACACGATTCCGGCCGCCGCCATGGAGTTGAGGGTGGGGATCAGCCCGGCCCGCAGGGCGGAGCGGGCGCTGGGGAGCACGGTCTCCCAGGGGGTGGCCCCGAGGGCCAGGAGGGCCTCGATCTCGCGGGTGCGGGACCGCAGGTCGGCGAACAGCCGGTCGAGGCACACGGCCACGCCGTTCAGGGAGTTCCCGATGACCATGCCCCCGATGGGAATCACGTACCGGGGCTCCCACCAGGGGTCCACCCGGACCACGAGAGCGGTCACGGCCAGGGTCACGGTGAAGCCGGAGACCGCCAGAGCCCCAAGGCCCCGCAGGAACAGCCCCGGCGGGGCACCCCTGAGCCGGGCGGTCAGGGTCTGGGCGGCCACCACGATCATCCCCCCTAGGATGCCGAGCACGAGCCACGGGGTGCCCACCCCGAACACCCACCGCAGCACCAGCCCCAAGGCGAGGAGCTGGACGTAGGCCCGCGCCGCAGCCACCAAGATCGACCGGGTGAGCCCCAGAGCGAGGACCAGCGACAAGCCGGCTGCCGCCGCCAAGAAGCCCGACGCCAAGGCGAGCTGGCCCGGTCCGATGGGGAGCGCGCCACTCACCCCGCCGCCTCCCACTGGCCGTCCCGGATGCGATACCGCCGGGCGACGCCGGGCCAGGGCGCCCCGTGGCCGGCGACCACGGCCGCTCCGCCCGCGGCGGCGAACCGGGCCACCCTCCGGCACACCCGGCCGGCCGCGTCCGGGTCCAGGTTTGCATCGGGCTCGTCGAGGAGGAGCACCTTCGGCCCGGCCAGCAGGGCGCGGATCAGGGCGAGGCGGGCCAGCTGCCCCTGGCTCAGTTCCCCCACCGACCGGTCGAGCCCGATGTCTGCAAGGCCCAGTGCATCGAGCTCCGTTCGGAACGTGTCAGGGCCCGGGGGTCGGGCCTCTCGCCGCACCCGCAGGCCCCAGGGGGCCTTGAGGTCCGGGGCCACGCGGTCGGCTAAAGCCACTGGAGGGAACGGCACGAGCGTGACCCACGCCCGCCACCGGTGGGGGACGACGTCCCCGGCCCTCTGCCCCTGAGACCGGAGCTCCCCCTCCCAGGGGCTGAGCCGGGCCAGGGCGCGGAGCACGGTGGTCTTGCCGGCACCAGAAACACCCCCCACCCACACGATCTCCCCCGGCAGGAGCCGCAGCTCCACCCCAGACACCACCGCGGTGCCTCCTGCCAGGGCCTTCACTCCGTTTGCCTCGAGGATCGGCTCCACCGGGCTCGCCCTCCGCGCCGGGTCCCGCCCACTGTGCCGGCCGACCCCAAGGACGTCAAGGGGGTGGTCAACGAGTGACCATCTTCGGTGGCGACCTGGTTGCCAGGTGACCACTTGTCGCCGCGGTGACCGGTAGAAAGCATGGCTTTTCGCGGGGATCCGAGCCCCGGGGGAGGAGGTATGGATCGTGCTTAGCGGACACGAGGGGTGGGAGGGGGCGTTCGCGTTGCCGCCGGGGGTTGTTGCGCCGTGCTGTTCGACGGCGAGCTTCGGGCCGTGGTGTGGGACGCACGAGGAGTCGGCAACCATGAGGGTACGGGCCCCCGGGGCCCCGGAGAAAGGAGGCGGAGCCGGATGAGAAGGAGGGCAGGAGCCTGGATCGGCGCGTTGGTGCTTGTCCTGGTCCCCGGCTGGGCGGCCGGGGCCTCGCTCCATGGACGGGCCTCCACCGTGCTGCAGTGGTGGGAGAGGGCCTATGACGGGCGGGACATCACCCCCCTGTCCCAGTACCTCTCGTTCGTCGTCTCGGACCTCTGGAAGGGCCAAGACCTCTCCATCCGGGGCTATGGTCAGCTCACGAAGGACCTGACCGGCGGGGACCCCTGGAGGGGCAAGGTGTTCTACCTGTATGCCGACTGGAACGACCTGTGGGGGGATCGCCTCGACCTTGCGGCCGGCAGGCAGTTCGTGCAGAACGCGGCGGGCTCGGCGGTGATGGACGGCGCCGACCTGGACCTGCGGGTGGCCGGGCCGGTGGCGGTACGCCTGTTCGGAGGGGGCGACGTCCAGTACGTGAACGAGTACAACTCGGGCGACGCCTTGGGCGGGTTCTCGGTGTACCTGGACGGGCTGGAGCACACGTTCGCCGAGGTGGCTCTGTTCACCAAGTACGACAAGTACGACCTGGCGCGGCTCATGGCCGGGGCGTCGGTGAGCCAGGACCTGTGGAACTGGGGCCGGGCGTACGGGGACCTGCAGTACGACTACCTGGGCGACACCGTGAGCGAGACCCTCCTGGGGCTTCGACTGTTCCCCCGGGCCGGCTGGATCTTCACCGGCGAGTACTTCGAGAGCCTGCCGGTGTTCGACTCGACCAGCATCTACTCGGTGTTCGCCACCGAACGGTACAAGGAGGGCCGGTTGAAGGCGAGCTACGACGTGGCGCCCAACGTGAGGCTCTACGCCGAGGTGATCCGAGCCTGGTACGAGGAGGGCGACCGGGCCTTCGAAGGGGAGGTGGGGACCCGGATGTTCGACGTGTACGGGGCCCGGATCGACTTCTCGCTGAACCGGCGCCGGGGGTATGGGGGCGAGCTGGACGGCTTCCGCCTGGTGGCCGGCCGCGACTTCTGGAACGACCATCTGTTCGTCGAGGGGGGTGCCGAGTACCAGGCGTTTCAACGCGAAGAGGATCAGGACGACGACACCACCTCGGCCTACTGGGGTTACGTGGAGTACCGCTGGACCCGGACGCTCGCCACCTCGGTTCGGCTCGAGAACCTCGTCGACGGCGGTGGTGAGAACCATCTGGAGGGGCTCCTCCGGGTGGACTGGGACTTCTAGGAGAGGAGGGACGAGACGTGCGTGCGCGATCGCTTCATGTCCTGGGGGCGGCTTGGCTCACCGCGGCCCTCCTGGTCGGCCCGACCCGGGCCCAGGAGTTCACCCACGAGACCCACCGGCAGGAGGGGGTGACCGACTGCACCGTCTGCCACAAGCCGGGAGCCCTGACCATCGTGCCTCCCAAGAAGACCTGCCTCGACTGCCACGAGGAGGGCGAGCTGGCCACCTACACCTTCGGCAAGCTCAAGACCCACGGCCCCTTCTGGGCCACCGAGCACGAGCGTGATGCCGAGGCCTCGAACGCGAACTGCTCTTCGTGCCACGAACAGAAGTTCTGTCTCGACTGCCACAAAGGCGACCCCAAACATCAGCGCCCCGACATGCACGTGGCCGACTACCTGGAGATCCATCCCATCAAGGCCTGGGGCAACGAGGACGCCTGCCGGAAGTGCCACGAGGTGAGCTTCTGCACGGACTGCCACAAGCGGTTCCGCGGCGAGGATCTGAAGGTGCTGAGCCACCGGCGCGGATGGTCCGACAAGCTCGTGGAGGACGGGGGCCGCCGGCACGCGGAGCAGTTCCAGGCCGATCCGGACAGCTGCCGGCAGTGCCACCCGGAAGGGATCCTGTCGAGCCACCAGTGGACCAGCGATCACCAGCGGGAGGCCCGCCGGAGCCTGACCACCTGCCAGTCGTGCCATCCCAGGGGCACGGTTTGCCTGCGTTGTCACAGCGCCACACAGGGCCTGAAGGCCAGCCCCCACCCCAAGAACTGGGGCAGCAACCACGACCGGTTGGCGAGGGCCTCGGATGAGCGGACCTGCGAGAAGTGCCACGAGCCCAAAGGCAGGGATCCCGTGTGCCAGCGGTGTCATTGAACGAAGGGAGGGAGACCATGGACCCCAAGGGAACCGGGTCGTCGGGAGTCCGAAAACGCAGCGGAAAGGAGAGGCGCATGATGCGGAGACGAACGCTCTGGACGGGGTTGGCGTTCCCCGTGGCCGTGGCCGGACTGCTGGCGGTGGCCGGGTGCGGCGAAGGCGCCCGGGAGCCGGCCGGCCGGGGCGACACCTTGGCCGACGAGGCCACCCCCGAGGCCCTGCAGAAGGCCTCGTACGTGGGGTCGGAGACGTGCCTCAAGTGCCACTCTGAGCAGGAGGGGTGGGCCCACAGCCTGCACAAGTTCAAGCTGCGGGCGCTGGACGAGCCGGGTGCTACCGGCACCGTGTTGGTCAACGACTCCGACGGCAACGGGATCGACGACTTCACGGACGGGCTCGACTTCAACGATCCCGAGCCCGGCTACGACGTTACCGGGTTCGATACCCAGGCCGCCAGGGGGGTGGCCCCGGTGCTCGGCAAGGAGGGCAACACCCCCACGATCACGATCGGGGACCTTACGTACGAGGTCAAGTACGTGCTGGGCGGCAACGGCAAGTGGAAGCAGCGTTACGTCACCCAGATCGGAAACTCCCATTACATCCTCCCGGTTCAGTACAACGAGACCACGCGCCAGTATGTGGCGTACTCCCCCGGCAACTGGTACGACGAGAACGGGGATTCGCTCTACGCCGCCGGTGAGACGCCCCTGACGGAGGGGCGCGTCAACGACTCCTACGAGCGGCGGTGCACGGGGTGCCACAACACGGGGCCGGCGGCCCAGGTGGCGTTCACCGGCGGAGAGTGGGTCGCGGATCTCGTGGGCGGCGAGCGCAATGTGGGGTGCGAGGCCTGCCACGGCCCGGGCAGCCGACACGCTGCCGCGCCCACGGCCGAAGGAAGCATCGTCGATCCTGAGCACATCGAGGCCGACCGGGACGTGGACGGCGACGGAGACACCGATGGGGTGGACACCCTGCTCCTCAAAAACTCGGTGTGCACGTCGTGCCACAGCCGGGGAAGCGGCAAGTTCGAGGCCAACGGGGCTGCCACGGGGTACCCGTCCCAGGCGGCGGCCGACGGCTCGTTCGTTCCGTTTCTGCCGGGGGAGTACTGGCTGGACTACTACACGCCGACCACGAAGGATGGGGATCTCTGGAAGGATCCGACCAGCGGCGGGGTGGTCGGATCCAAGGCCCATCACCAGCAAGGCATGGACCTGGATCTGGGGCCCCACGCCCCGGACAAGCCCTATGACGCACCTTGCTTCGCGTGTCACGACGTTCATCGGGGCGCCGACGAGGTTGAGGCCGCGATCGCGGGGAAGATCGAAGGGGTGACGATCCCGGTGGAGGATGGCGAGGCCGACGGCGTGGTGCTGTGCCTGGCCTGCCATGCCGGGTTCGGGCCGTTCGGCAGCCTCGACAAGGACACCCTTCGTGCTGCCGTGGAGGGCGATGCCACGGCCGAGGCGGCCGTGGAGGAGACCGTGGAGGGGCACACGAGGCACCCTGCCGACGTGTCGGAGTGCGCCAACTGCCACATGCCGAAGACGGCGAAGAGCGCCGTCAAGTACGATATTCGAAGCCATGCCTTCGAGATCATCGAGCCCAAGGAGTCCAAGACCACGGCGGCGGGAATCCCCAATGCGTGTGGGGGCTGCCACGTGCAGGGGTTGGAGGAGCCCCAGGACGCCTGGGCCGACCGGCTCCAGGGGTACTTCGAGTACCTGTTCGAAGGGGGCGAGACGACCGCGGTGGACGACGACAGCTATGTGGGCACGGAGGTCTGCGCGACCTGCCACGAGGAGCAGTACGAGGAGTTCAAGCTCTCGGGGCACAACTACAAGCTCAGCAAGGTCACAGCCGGCCGCAAGCCGACCTATCCCTTCTCCGGGCTCCCCGATGCCTCGGCGTTCGGGGTGGACGGCCTGACCGACGGCGACAACACCCTGGGGCCGCCCGAGAACTACGGGGACGTGAGCTATGTGATCGGCGGGTACGGTTGGAAGGCCCGGTTCATCGACAAGAACGGGTACATCGTGACCGGTGCGGACACCCAGTACAACCTGCCCCGAACCGACCTGGAGGGCACCTATCCGGACCTCGGCAAGTGGGTGGCCTATGACGACGGCGAGGCGGACAAGCCCTACGATTACTCCTGCTTCAGGTGCCACACCACCGGAGCGGAGGACCGGAACGATCCCGAGAACGTGAACCCGGACCTTCCGGGCTTCGGCGGTGACCGGTTCGCCATGGAGGGCATCCAGTGCGAGCGGTGCCACGGCATGGGGGCCAAGCACGCCAACTCCCTCGACCCGGCGGACATCGATCATCCCGAGGACGGGCCGGGGAACATGGAGGCCAGCGATCTGTGCGGCGAGTGCCACACCCGCGACAGCGAGAACCGGATCGCCGCCTCCAGCGGGCTCGTGAAGCACCACGAGCAGTACGACGAGCTCCTTCGACTTCCAATCGACGCCAACGGCAACGTGACGGGAGACCCCCAGGGGGGCCACTACACCGGCGGCGTGGGGTGCGTGGGGTGCCACGATCCCCACAAAACCACCCGGTACCAGGACGTGGCGTCCACGGGGCGGGCCATCCGCCAAGAGTGCATCGACTGCCACGAGGGCTACGACGAGTTCACCGAGGAGGCCGCTCCCATGGCGGGTGAGGTGGACTGCGAGGACTGCCACATGCCCCGGTTGGCCAAGAGTGCCGTGAAGAGCGAGGCGGAAGGGTCGGGCCCGGTCCTGGGCGACATCCGCAGCCACGTCTTCGAGATCGATACCTCGGCTTCGTTCCAGTTCACGGCGGACGGGAAGCTGGCGTTTCCGGCGATCACGGCCGAGTTCGCCTGCAAGACCTGTCACGACGGGGAGGAAGAGACCGATGAGGTGAGTTTCGAGATTCGGGTCCACGTACAGACCCCGGACGAGTCGCCCACCTACGTGGGCACGGCCACCTGCGCCGTGTGTCACGACGAGCAGTATCAAGAGTTCAAGCTGTCCGGGCACAACTACAAGCTGAACAAGGTGACCTTCGACACCAAGCCCACCTACCCGTTCTCCGAGACCCCGGAGGCCTCGGCCTTTGGGGTGGACGGACTGACCGATGGCGACAATGCGTTGGGGCCGCCGGCCTCGTACGCGGACGTGGCCTACGTGATCGGCGGATACGGCTGGAAGGCTCGGTTCATCGACAAGAACGGGTACATCGTGACCGGTGCCGACACCCAGTACAACCTGCCCCGAACCGACCTGGAGGGCACCTATCCGGACCTTGGAAAGTGGGTGGCTTATGACGACGGCGAGGTGGACAAGCCCTACGACTACTCCTGCTTCAAGTGTCACACCACCGGTCCGGAGAACCTGGGCGATCCCAACGCAAACCCGGGGCTGCCGGGGTTCGACGGCGATCGGTTCGCCGAGGCCGGGATCCAGTGCGAGGCCTGCCACGGGCCGGGATCGAGCCACGTGGCGTCCCGGAACGCCGATCACATCACCGCAGACACCACATCCGCGCTGTGCGGCAGGTGTCACACCCGCGACAGCCAGGGTCGGATCGCAGCCTCGGACGGCCTGGTGAAGCATCACGAGCAGTACGACGAGCTGCGCGGCATCAACCCCGACGATGTGGACGCCGGCCCCACCGGGGCCCACTACACCGCGGGCCTCACCTGCGTCACTTGCCACGACCCCCACAAGACCACCCGATACCAGGACGTGGCGTCCACCGGGGACTCGATCCGCCGGAAATGCGTCGATTGCCATGCCGGGTTCGACGACTTGACGGTGGATGCCATGGAAGGCGAGGTGGAGTGCGAGGACTGCCACATGCCGCGGCTTGCGAAGAGCGCGGTGAAGAGCGATCCTGAGGGGCCGGCCCCGGCGTTTGGTGATATCCGCAGCCACATTGTGAGGGTCGATCTGTCCGCGTCGGACCAGTTCACCCCGGACGGGAAGTTTGCGTATCCATGGATCACCAAGAGCTTTGCCTGCATGGCGTGCCACAACGACATGGAGGAGCCGGCGGCCGACGCGACCGACTTCACCGGGAACATGCACGTGCTGACCCCGTAGCCTGTGGGAGCGCAGGGGTGTCAACGGGCCGGGTTCCGGTGAGGGGCCCGGCCCGTCATGTAGGAGTTCGCCCGTGAGGCCGTGGGTGGTTGTGATGATGGCGTTGGTCGGGGTGGGGTGGCCTTGGGAGGCGCCGTCCGCTCCTGCTTTGCGCCTTGGCATCGCGTCGATCCTGTCTCCCGAGGTGGCGCGGCCGCTCTACCTGCCCCTGGCCCGCGCCCTGGGCAGCCGGCTGAACCGGCCGGTCGACCTGGTGCAGCGGTTCGGGTACGGCCGCCTGAACGATCTGCTGGCGCGGGGTGAGCTGGATATGGCGGTCCTGTGCACGGGCGGGTACTGCGACGTAGTGAACCGCGGCGGTGGGGAGCCCCTGCTCGTGCCCGTCATGGGCGGCAGCTCCCGGTACCGGGCCTTGCTGGTGGCCCGAAAAGGGAGCGGGATCGGGTCGTTCGCCGACCTCGAGGGGCGGACTATGGTGTTCACGGACCCACTGTCCCTCACGGGCTTCGTGTACCCGTGGGCGCGGTTGAAGGAGTTCGGAGGGGCACGGCGTTGGCTGGGCGACTGCTTCTTCTCCCGCAGCCACGACCGATCGCTGCGGTCCGTGGCCTTGGGTCTGGCGGACGCGGGGTGTGTGGATAGCCGGGTCTGGGGGTATCTCACGGCGACCCATCCGGAAACCGTGGCGGGCCTCGTGGTGGTGGAGCGGTCCGAAGCGTTCCCGATCGCTCCCCTGGTGGTGTCGAAACGCCTGCCCGCAGGGATCCGCTCCCAGCTCAAGCGGGTCCTGGTGGCGCTGTCCCGGGACGAGGAGGGACAGACGATCCTGGCCCAACTGGGGATCGAGGGCTTCGTAGAGCCGGATCCCAAGGGGTACGCCCGGGTGCTCGACCTGTTTCGTCGGGTCGAGGCCGAGGTGGCCCGTGAGCCCTGATCGGCCCGTCCGTGGGACCGATCGTCCTCCCGCCGGGTGGGGCGGGTGGGGGCTGGTGCCGTCGCTGGCGACGGTGATGGTGGCCCTCTCGCTGGGCGGGGTGGTACTGACGGCGGTCTGGTTCGAACGGGGAGCGGTGATCGTGCTCGAGGATCTGAGAGCCGAGCGGGCCGCGGAGGTGGCGAGCCTGGGGGCGCGGCTGGCCTCGCCTTTGCTCGCCACGGACGACCGCTACGACCTGTACCGGCTGGTGGACGGTCTGGTCACCAGCGCCCCCCACACGTGGTTTGCGGCTGCGGTGTGGGATGCCCAGGGGCGGGTGGTGGTGTTTCGGTCCCAACTGCCCGGCTGGGAGCCGGAGCCGGGTCCCCCTTCCGACCGGACCGGAGCGGACGACGATCTGAGGGCGAGCGTGAGGCCGGCCGAGGTGGACGGGGCGGTCCTGGGTTGGTTCGGGGTGTACTACGACCAAGCCGGCATCAAGGCGAGGGTGGTCCCGGTCCACCGGGCCCTCTGGCGGGTGGCCGCCCTCCTCATGGCCGTTTCGGTCGCGGTGTCGATGGTGGCGGCTGCACGCATCTCGGGGCCGATCCGGAGGCTGGATCGGGTCGTGGCCCGGGTGAGCGACGGGGACTTCACCGTTCGGGCCGACGAGACCGCCTGGGGCGAGGCGGGGCGGCTGGCCAAGGGGGTGAACGGGATGCTCGACCGGATCGAGGCGCTGGTCTCCGAGGTCCGGCGGGCCGAGGCCGCCTCCCGGCGGGCCGAGGAGCTGGAGAGCCTGGCTCACCTGGGGGGAGGGCTCGCCCACGAGATCAAGAACCCCTTGACTACGGTTCGGCTTCTCCTCGAGTCCATGGGCCGCGAGGCCCCCGAGGGGGCCTCGCGGCTGGGGGTGGACCGCCAGGATCTGGATCTGCTGGCCGGGCAGGTGGCCAAGATCGACGCGGTTCTGGAAGAGTTCGTTCGGTTCGCCCGACCCCGGCCCCTGCGGCCGGCGCCGGTGGACCTGGAGGACCTGGTGGGGGCCGTGGCCGGGACCCAGGCCGTGGCGGCCCGGCAAAGAGGGGTGCGGATCCAGGTGTACCCCGGGCCGCCGGTACGGGTGACGGCCGATCGGCAACGGCTGGAGCAGGCCCTGACGAACCTGGTGGCCAACGCCCTGGCCCACTCGCCGCCCCAGGGCACGGTGAGGCTGGGGTGGTCCGCGGATGGCGATCGGTTCGCCCTGTGGGTCGAGGACGAGGGAAGGGGGATCCCCGAGGAGTTCCGAAGCCGGGTGTTCGAGCCGTTCTTTACCCAGCGGGAGGGAGGGTTGGGTCTGGGGCTTAGCATCGCCCGGTCGGCGGTGCTCCAGCACGGGTGGGACATCGACGTCGAGGCCCCAGAGCAGAGGGGGGCCCGGTTCGTGATTCGGGGGGCCATGGAGGCACAGGAGGCGTAAGTGGGCATCGTGATCTTAGTGGACGACGATCCGGGGATCCGGTACTCCTTTGGGCGGGCCCTGGGCGGGGACTACGAGGTCCGGGTGTGTGCCTCTGCCGAAGAAGGCCTGGCGGCCGTGGAGGCGAACCCAGAGGGCGTGGACCTGGTGCTGCTGGACATCCGGATGCCGGGCCGCGACGGGTTCTGGCTGCTGGACCGCCTCCGCTCGGACCACCCCAACCTCCCGGTCGTCATGGTGACCGCGTACGGGGACACCGAGACGGCGATCCGGGCCATGAAGCAGGGTGCCTACGACTATCTCGTCAAGCCCTTCGACGTAGGTCACGTCCAGGCCCTGATCGAGGCTGCCCGCAAGCAGCGGGCCCTGACCCGCTCGGCGGTGGCCCTGGGGGCGGAGGCAGAGGACGGTGCGGACCGCATCATCGGGAACTCCCCGGCCATGGTCCGGGTGTACAAGCGCATCGGCCAGCTGGCGGTCACGAACCTCCCATGCCTGATCACCGGGGAAACGGGCACGGGCAAGGAGCTGGTAGCCCGGGCCCTGGTCCACCACAGCGACCGGGCAGGGCGAGCGTTCCTCGTGGTGGACTGCGCCGCCGTGCCCAAGGATCTGTTGGAGTCGGAGCTGTTCGGCTACGAGGAGGGCGCGTTCACGGGCGCCCGAAAGGGGGGCAAGCTGGGGAAGTTCGAGCTGGCCCACGGGGGCACCCTGTTCCTGGACGAGATCGCCGAGATCCCGGTGGACCTCCAGGCGAAGCTCCTCCGGGTCCTGCAGGGCGGCCGGATCCAGCGGGTGGGGGGGACCGAGGAGATCCCGGTGGACGTCCGGGTGGTGGCCGCCACCTGCGCCGACCTGGAGGCACGGGTGGCGGACGGCACGTTTCGTTCGGACCTGTTCTACCGAATCAACGTGGGCCGCGTCCACCTCCCGCCGCTGCGGGAGCGGCAGGAGGACATTCCCGCCCTGGTCCGGTACTTCGCCCGCAAGCACGGGGCCGCCGTGGGCCGAACCGTGACCGGGGTGTCTGAGGACCTGATCCGCACGTTCCAGGCTCGGTCGTGGCCGGGAAACGTGCGGGAGCTGGAGAACGAGGTGCGTCGGCTCCTGGCCTCGACCCGGGGGGAGGTTCTGGCCCCGGAGCTGGGCGTAGTGTGCTCGGAGGATGCGGCGGTATGCTCCGCCTTTCGCTCCCTGGCGGCCCGGCTGCTCGACGAAGGCCCGACCGACGCGTTCCATTCGTTCGTGGCCCGGGCCGAGGCGAGCCTGATCGCCGAGGCCCTGGAGCGAACGGGCGGCAATGTGAGCGCCGCGGCCCGGCTTCTCGGGATCACCCGGCTGACTCTGCGAAAGAAGGCCGAAACCTACGGGATCCGGGTCCGCGATCCCGCCGTCTGAGACGGTTCAATGTTTCGGTTCCCGTGCCCCGACCGGTTGGGACGGCGGCGTTTCTCTAAATCCTTCCCCTTCCCAACGTCCTTGAACCGTCCTCCCTGCGGCGAAGGAGCCCCCGATCTCGGCTGTTCCCGCGTGCGATCCTAACGACGTTTGGGGTATTGCGCGACTCCGGTTCGCATGGGTATACTCACCACCGCGTTTGCGTTCGTGAGGGGCGATCCCGGGGGAGGAGAAGGGAAAACCGCCGGGTCGCATTTTCGTTCAACCCGTTGGGAGAAGGAGGTCAGTCATGGCGGAAGAGATTCGCGAGGTGTATCCGGTTCCCGAGGAGTTTCGGAAGCGGGCGTACATCCAGAGCCGGGAGGAGTACGAGCGGCTCTACAAGGAGTCGTTGGAGAACAGTGACTCCTTCTGGGCCCGGGTGGCGGAGGAGCAGGTGACCTGGTTCAAGAAGTGGGACCGGGTCCAGGACTGGAAGTACTCCAAGGACGAGGTCTACATCAAGTGGTTTCTCAACGGCAAGCTGAACGTCTCGTACAACTGCGTGGACCGGCACCTCGAGAAGCGCGGGGACCAGGTGGCGATCATCTGGGAGGGCAACGAGCCGACCGAGGACCGCAGCATCACCTACCGGGAGCTCCATGAGCAGGTGTGCCGGTTCGCCAACGTGCTGAAGTCCCGGGGCGTGAAAAAGGGCGATCGGGTGTCGATCTACCTGCCCATGATCCCGGAGCTGGCCATCGCCATGCTCGCCTGTGCCCGGATCGGCGCCATCCACTCGGTGGTGTTCGGCGGGTTCTCGGCCGACGCCCTCAAGGACCGGATCCTGGACTGCGACTCCCACGTGCTGATCACCTGCGACGGGTTCTACCGTGGCAAGAAGCTGGTGAACCAGAAGGCCCAGGCCGACGCGGCCATGGCCCAGTGCCCGGGCGTGAGTACCTGTATCGTGGTGAGCCGCGTCGGGGACGACGTGCAGGTGGACATGAAGGAGGGGCGGGACATCTGGTGGCACGAGGCGGTGGCCGAGGCGAGCCCCGAGTGCGCCTACGAGGAGATGGACGCCGAGGACCCGTTGTTCATCCTGTACACCTCGGGCTCCACCGGAAAGCCCAAGGGCGTGATGCACACCACGGGAGGGTACCTGGTGTACACCTCGTACACCCATAAGTTGGTGTTCGACTACCATGACGGCGACATCTACTTTTGCGCGGCCGACATCGGGTGGGTCACCGGCCACAGCTACATCGTGTACGGCCCCCTGTGCAACGGCGCAACCACCGTGATGTTCGAGGGCGTGCCCACCTACCCGGACGCGGGGCGGTACTGGGACATCATCGGCAAGCACAAGATCAACATCCTGTACACGGCTCCCACCGCCATCCGCGCCATCGCCGCCCAGGGCGACGAGTACGTGACGAGCCGGCTGGACAAGCTGGAGACCCTCCGGCTGTTGGGCACGGTGGGCGAGCCGATCAACCCCGAGGCATGGCGCTGGTACTACGAGCTCCCCGGTCGGAGCAAGTGCCCCATCGTGGATACCTGGTGGCAGACCGAGACCGGCGGCATCCTGATCACGGGGCTCCCCGGCGCCATCGACATGAAGCCGGGCAAGGCCACCACCCCGTTCTTCGGGGTGGAGCCCGTGCTGGTGGATCCCGAGAAGGGGCATGTGCTCGAGGGGGTGGCCGAAGGCGCCTTGTGCATCGCCCGGCCGTGGCCCGGCCAGATGCGCGGCGTGTTCGGGGATCCGGACCGGTTCCGGCAGACCTACTTCGTCCAGTACGACGGGTACTACTTCACCGGCGACGGGGCCAACCGGGACGAGGACGGCGACTACCAGATCATCGGCCGCATCGACGACGTGATCAACGTCTCCGGCCACCGGATGGGCACGGCCGAGGTGGAGAGCGCCCTGGTGCTCCACCCGAAGGTGGCCGAGGCCGCGGTGGTGGGCTACCCCCACGACATGAAGGGCCAGGGAATTTACGCCTACGTGACCCTGGTGGCGGGCGCCGAGCCGTCCGAGGAGCTGCGCAAGGAGCTGGTGCAGCTCGTGCGCAAGGAGATCGGGCCGATCGCGACTCCGGACTTTATCCAGTTCGCACCGGGCCTGCCCAAAACCCGGTCGGGCAAGATCATGCGCCGGATCCTTCGGAAGATCGCGGCCAACGAGGTGGCGGCCGGGTTCGGCGACACCTCCACCCTGCTCGATCCGTCGGTGGTGGACCAGCTGGTGGAGGGCCGGCTGAACAAGTAGCCGTCCTCTCTTTGATGGATCGAAAAGGCCGGCCCCTTGCGGGGCCGGCCTTTTCTTGGCCGCCGATCTTCGAAAGCCGGGAGAAGGGACGAGCCGTTCGTCTCCCTGGCCTTCCACCCCCGAGTGTGGTACCCGTTGGGGCCTTCGCGATCGGAGGCTCTCGGATGCGTACCCAGCCCAAAGCCGTCCCTTGGGTCGTGGATCTGGCCCTGGTGACGGTGGTGCTCCTGTGGTCCCTGAACTTCGTCATCCTGAAGGCGGCCCTGCCCCGGTTTGATCCCCTGGCCCTTGCGGCGTTGCGGTTCATGGGGATCGCTGTGTTGTTCGAGATCCTTCTGCGGTTCAAAGGGGTCGAGGGGCGCCTGGACCGTGCCGACCGCAAGGCCTTCGTGCTGTCGGCCCTGGTCGGCTACACCCTGTACCAGGGGCTGTTCATTCTCGGGCTTCACCGGGGCACGGCGTTTTCCACCGCGCTCATGATCAACACCGGTCCGATGTGGGCCGCCCTGATCCTGACCCTATGGGGTTTCGAAAGGGTGGGCCGTCGCCAGTGGGCGGGCATTGTGCTGGCCCTGGCAGGGCTCGTGGTCTATGTGGGGCCCCGTCTGGTGGCCGGGGGCGGAGGGGGCATGGGCGACCTGCTGGCCTTGGGCGCGGCCGTCTCGTGGTCGTGCTACGGCATCCTGAACAAACCTTTATTGGAGCACTACGGCGCGTTCTATCTCACCACCCGCACCTTCCAGATCGGCGCCGCCCTGTTCTTGCCGTTCGCGGTGCCGTCACTCCTCGGCCAGGACTGGGCGGACATCGGCCCGGCCGGCTGGGCAGCCGTGGCCTACTCTGTGGTGTTCCCCATCGTGGTGGCCGTGAGCCTCTGGAACTGGGCCATCGGCCAGCGGGGTGTGAGCCGCACCGTGGTGTACCAGTACTTGGTCCCCGTCACGAGCGCTCTGCTGTCCTGGCTCTTCCTAGACGAACCCTTTACCTTTCAGAAGTTGGCCGGCGGCGCTCTCGTGCTCGTCGGTGTCGTTTTGAGCCGCCGACCTGGCTGAACCTACTTCAGCCCACACCACGATAACGGGGCAGGGGCTTTCGCGGAGCGCGGCGTCCGTGGCGCTGCCGAGGGAAGAGCTTTCTCGCCCCCTTCCTGCCGTTCTGACTGAGAGGGGTTCAAAATGCGCGGGACGTACGTCTGTTTCCGATGCGCCGGGGCGAAAACGGGTTCCCGGTTGTCCAGCTACTCCTCGCAAGAAAAAATGCGCCCGGGCAAGGGCATGTGGCGACCTTTCGAGCGGAGGGTGTATGAAGGTCCTGATCATCGAGGATGACGAGCGGATCCGATCGTTCTTGAAGAAAGGGCTGGAACAGGCAGGATTCACGGTGGATGCCGTCGGGGAAGGGGAACTGGGGCTCGAGATGGCCTTGGATCCCGGCTACGCAGTGGCGGTGGTGGACCTGATGCTTCCCGGCCGCGATGGCCTGTCAATCATCGAGGAGATGCGGGGAAGGGGGGTGCAGACCCCGGTGCTGATCCTGAGCGCCCGCAGGTCGGTGGACGATCGCGTGAGAGGGCTCCAGCAGGGGGGTGACGATTACCTGACAAAGCCCTTCTCGTTCTCCGAGCTTTTGGCCCGGGTACGCGTTTTGGCGAGGCGGGCCCAGCTTAATCCCGCCCCCACAGAGCTGGTGGTGGCCGATCTGCGACTTGACCGGATTTCCCGCGTTGCTTGGCGCCGAGGGGTGAGGGTCGAACTCACTCCGAAGGAGTTTGCTCTCCTCGAGTTGTTGATGGCGGTCCCCGGGCAGCCGGTGTCCCGCACAGTGATTCTGGAACGGCTGTGGGGCTACTTTTTCGATCCGCAGACAAACGTGGTGGATGTGTTGGTGAGCCGGGTCAGGGCCAAGGTGGACCGTGACTTCGAGCCGAAACGGATCCGGACCGTGCGAGGTGTGGGCTATGTTTTGGACCCGCTTTGACCGAACGGTACACTCGGTCGTCTTCCGCCTCACAGCACGGTACGCTCTGGTGTTTTCCCTAGGAGCGATCGCCCTGTTCGGGCTTGCGTACCGGCTTCTGGAAACCGGATTGAAGAGCGAGGAGCGAGAGGGGATCGCAGCAAAGTTGGTGGAGCTGGCGGGCGAGTACCGGGACGGCGGGCTCCAGGCGGTAGCGAGGGATGTCGCGTTGTCCACGGACCGGGACGAGGTCCCGGCGTTTGCCGTTCGCGTGGCCGACTCCGAGAACCGGACCCTGTTCGCCAGCGCCCTCCCCTCATGGCGGGGGTTCGAGCCCCGCGTGCTCGAGCGCACGACTCCCCCCGAGGGAGGGTGGCTCGAGCTGGAAGAGGCGGGGGACGGTCGGGTCCTGGAGGTAGCGGCAGTACGGCTTCCGGACGGGAGTTTCCTGGAGGTGGGGCGTGTCTCGCCGCTGTTGGATCGAGCCCTGGAACGGTTCCGCGAGGTCGCGGGGGTCACAGCGATTCCCTTGGTGTTCATGGCGGTGGGAGCCGGATGGTTTCTGGCTTGCAGGGCCCTGGAGCCGGTTCGCCAGCTTTCCACGGCCTTGGACCGGATCGTGCCGGGGGACGGCGGGGCCAGGATCCCTCGGCCGGGGACAGCCGACGAGATAGATGCGCTCGTAGAGCGGGTCAACCGGTTGCTCGGCCGAATCGAAACCCTCGTTGCGGGGATGCGCGAATCGCTGGACAACGTGGCGCACGACCTGCGCACTCCTTTGACGAGGCTTCGCGGGGTGGCGGAAGTGGCTCTCACATCGGGGAAGGACCCCGAGGAATTGCGGGAGGCGTTGGCAGACTGCCTGGAGGAGACCCAACGGATCGACGCGATGCTTCGGGCCATTTTTGATCTTTCCGAGGCGGAAACGGGGGCCATGGCTCTCCACAGAGCCCCGTGCGGCGTTCGGGGTGCGTGCGAGGACGTGGCCGAGCTGTACCGGGTGGTAGCGGAAGACCGGCGCGTGTCCCTCACAGTCTCCGTTGACGAGGGACTGACGGTGTGGGCCGATCCCGTTCGGTTGCGCCAAGTGATTGCGAATCTGGTGGACAACGCGGTCAAGTACACGCCTGAAGGGGGATGGGTACGGGTGCGGGCAAACGAGGAAAACGGTCGGGTGGTGGTGCGAGTGGAGGACTCCGGGCCAGGGATCCCCGAGAAGGAGCAGCTTCGCGTCTGGGAGCGGCTGTACCGCGCTGACACGAGCCGATCCCAGCGGGGCCTAGGTCTGGGACTGTCCTTGGTGCGGGCGTTGGTGGAGGCGCACGGAGGGGAGGTGGGGGTGCGAAGCTCGCCTGGACAGGGCAGCGTGTTCTGGTTTTGTCTTCTGCCGGCGGACGAAACGTGGGGGGCTGAGGCCATTAACCCGGCGGCGATAAAGACGCGTAAGCGGCCGCAGGGTCGCGGGGCGGGGGAAAAGAAGCCGGGAGGTTCCGCCTGAGATCGCAGGGGTCCTCTCGGTTCGATCCGGTCGCGGCTCGTCAGGGCTCGCGCCGCAGCGGCTCCCCTGCCAGATCGAGTCAGAAAGGTGACGCGTGCAGGAGATCCAGACGGCGTTCTTGTTCGCGGCGGGGTATCTCGTTTCTCGCCTCGTTGTGCGGATTCCCCTGGCCGAACGTTTGCTGTACGTCGGGGCGAAACCGGGTGCGCGCCTCCGCGCCCTCGGGGTCTGCCTTCGGATCCTGGCTGCAGCCGCGGCGTTGTCGGCAGTGGTGCCCAACGTGCTTGTCGTGTTGGGGGTGCTGCCCGCCGTAAACCGGATAGGCCGGGACTCGGATCGAGAGAGCGACGCCGCATGGCCCACGGCAAAGGCCGTGGCCTTGCTGTACGGTGCGAACATCGGGGGGATGGCGTCGCTCACCGGTACCCCCGCCAACGGGGCCTGGTGGCATGGCTGGTGGCGGCCGGGGTTCCGCGTGGCCCGGCCCTCTCCTATGCTGGCTGGCTCCTGTAAGGGCCGGTGCTGGCAGCGGTGCTGACGGCCGGGTTCGCGATCTGGTGCTTCGTCTGGCCGGTAAGGGGGCTCGGGGGGAGGTCTCTTCTGCACCCCGCCGACATATTTCGCGGGACCCCCTTTCGGGGCGCGGTGTTCGTGGGTGCCAGTGCTGTGAAGGCCTGGGTCTGTCTGTTCCGTGTTCGTACACCCAGGCCGCTCTGGCGGTGGCTCTATCGAGCACCTGCGCCTTTCTGCTTTTGGCGACGGTTGTAAACGGGTTCGTGTGCGGCAGGATCCGCGGCGTCTCCCTCCGGCGTTTGTTGGTAAGCGGGATCGCAATGAACGTGGCTGCGGCGGCCCTGGTGTCCACCTGGGTCCGGTTCCTCCCCGGGTTGTGAAGGCGTTCCCCTCCGCTCGCCCTTCTCCCATTACATCGTTGTAATGTTCCTGTCATGGTCCCGTAACGCCGGAGGCGGTACCTTGTGTCCGCCAACCTCAGGAAAAGGAACGACAAGAGGAAAAGCTTCAGAATGAAGGCGTTCCCTCCTTCTTGCGCAGCGTCTCACGCCCCCCCTACAGGCCGTTTCCACTGTGCGAGGCTCAGGATGCCGCTGCTGGCGCACCAGGTGCTGGGGAAGCTCCGCCGCCTGTGGCTCGTGTGGTTCCGACCGCAGTGCGTAGCCCGGAAACACCGGCAGCGAACCGGCAGGTGCCTGCGATGCGGGCGGTGCTGCAGCCTCGCGTTCACCTGCCCGATGTTCGCCGGGGACGGGTTTTGTTTGACCTACGGAGCGGTCCGGCCACGCGTATGCGCTGCGTTCCCGATCGATGAGCGCGATCTCAAAGAGGTCGAGAGGGGCGGGGGCGCGTGCGGGTTCGCGTTTCAAGCCCCCGAGCCTCTGGTCTTGGTGGAGGGAGGGAGCCGGCGGTGAGTCCCGTGACGAACTGGGAGCTTGCTCTTCTGGCTCGGTACGCGGCCGCCCGGGGCGGGTCCCCGTGGCTGGACGGACTGGCGAAGATTCTGGCTACGGCCGGACCTTGGGGAACCGCCTGCGTGTTGACCGCGCTTTGGCTCTGGGGAAGCCGGGGGGTCAGGGACCGAGTGGCCTTACTCGAGGCGACGGCGGCAGGGCTTCTCGGGCTCGGTGTCAACCAAGTGTTTGCAGCCTTCTTTTTCCGCCCGCGGCCTTACATGCTGGGTCTGGTCAAGCCCCTCATCACCCACGCCTACGAGACCAGTTTTCCCAGCGATCACGCCACGCTCATGCTCGGGGTCGGGCTTTACCTGCTCCTCTTCACGCGCCGCCGCTGGGCCGGGGCCGTCTTGCTCCTCCTGGGGGGGGCCACGGCCTGGGCCAGGGTCTACGCGGGGGTGCACTTCCCCTCGGACGTTCTGGGGTCGGCCGGGGTCGCGATCGCCGCGTGCGTCGCCGTGAAGGCTGCTGCCTCGCGCGTGCACCCTCGTCTGGAAGGTCTGGTTCGGCTGTACGCTCGGATCGCAAACGGATGGATCCGCCGTGGCTGGGTCCGGGGGATTGCCCCGGAATAGACGGGCGGGAGCGGGCGAACCCCGGAGGGTGAAAACAGATGTTCACATCTCTGCTGCTACATGGGGCCTCCGTGCTGACCGGGGTGCTCGCGTTCGTGTTTGCCGTTCGCATCCTCCGGGAGCGGAGGCCACCCGCCAACGCGCTGAGCTGGATCGTGGGAGTGGTGTTGGCCCCCTATGTGGCGATACCGCTATACCTCCTTCTCGGCGGGGCCCGCACCCGGGAGATTCTCCGGAAAAAGGGAAGACTGCGCGCCCGAGGTCAATCGGCCGAGGCCGTGGTGCCGTGCTCCCCGGCCGCCCGGGTGCTCACGGCCCGGGGCGGGCCGCCTCCACGGCCCGGTCACCGGATCTCGTGGTTTTCCGATGGGGTGGGCTCCTACCATGCTCTTGTGGATCTGATCCGGGGCGCACGGCGGCGTCTGTGGGTGCAGACGTTCATTTTGGGGCGTGACCCGGTGGGAGCCGCCCTCGTGGAGACCCTGGCCGAAAGGGCCCGGGAGGGGGTGGAGGTCTGCCTGCTTCTCGACGCTATGGGGGGCTGGGGCGCGAGGGGGCGGTTCGTCGATCCGATCCGGAGGGCCGGCGGCCGGGTCGGTGTGTTCCTGCCGGTGCTGCCCTTGCGCCGTCGATGGTCCGCGAATCTCCGAAATCACCGCAAGCTCGCCTTGGCGGACGGCCGGGGGGCGTGGTTGGGGGGCATGAACCTGGCCGAGGAATACCTGGGACCCGCGGAACACCCGGGCCGCTGGGCCGATCTGGCGGCGGTGGTGGAGGGGCCGGCGGTGACCGATCTGGAGGAGGGGTTTCGGGCCGACTGGCGGTTTGCCACGGGGACCGAACCCGGGGGCTCGGTCGGGGTCGGAGAGCCCCTGGGTAGGGGACCGGCCACGGTTCAAGCCGCGGCGGCGGGCCCGGACGTGGCGGGAAATCCCCTGCGCGACGCCCTGCTCGCGGCCTTCGCCGGCGCGCGGCGGCACGTGTGGGTCGTGTCGCCCTATTTCCTGCCGGATGAGGCCCTGCTCCAGATGCTGGCCGTCCAGGCGCGAGCCGGGGTCGAGGTGACGGTCGTCGTTCCAGAGCGTTCGAACCACCGGTTGGCGGACTGGGCACGGGAACGCCCGTTGCAGATCCTGCGGGACGCGGGAGCCCGGGTCCTGGGATACGGCCGCAGCATGATCCACGCGAAGCTCGTCGCCGTCGACGAGAGCTTCGGTCTTTTCGGGTCGGCCAATCTGGACATGCGAAGCCTCTATCTGAATTTCGAGGTCGGGCTGGCGCTCTACACCCCGGCGGACGTCCGAGCGCTCCGGCGGATCGCCGCCGAATATGCGTCGGCGTCCAGACCTCTGGCGTTTCCCCACCGCAGGGGCAATGTGGGAGAACTCCTGGTGGACTTGGCAGATCTTCTGGCACCTCTTCTGTGACGGCGGGAGGGGGTCGTCGTGTACTCGGTTACCGAACGGATCCTGACGCTCCTCGCGGCCCATCCCCACCCGGTGACCTTCTTCCTGCTGGTGCTCACCGGTCTCGGACTTCCCGTGCCGGAGGACGTGATTCTCCTGGCGGCCGGGGCCGTGGTGAGCTGGGGGCGCACGGGGTACTACCCCATCGTGGGGGTGGCCCTCCTGGGGGTGTTGGTGGGGGATCTCCTGCTCTTCCTTTTGGGGCGAAGATACGGTCCCAGGTTCCTCAAACATCGACCGTTTCGGTACCTGGCGAGCCCACGGCGCACGGACCGGGCGCGGGACATGCTGGCCCGTCGAGGCGCGGGAGCCGTGTTCCTCGGTCGGTTCGTGGCGGGGGTGCGGTTTGCGGTGTTCTTCGTGGCCGGGGCGAGCGGCATGAACACGGCCACGTTCGTTCTGCTCGACCTCACGGGGGCCGTGATCTCGGTTCCCCTGGCGGTCCTCGTCGGGTACGTGTTCGGCTCGAACTTCGAGGAGGCCCTGGGCGTCCTCCGTGCCTACCGGTGGCAGGTGCTCGCCGCGGCGGTCGGCCTCGTGCTGGCAGGGTGGGCCCTCGTTCGGGTGGGCCGGACCCTCGGCGCGTGGAAGCGGCTGCGGCGGGCAGGGACGGCCCTGGCGCGCCTGGTCGGCGGGTACATGGGGCGCCGCCGGTGGTTCCGTTTGGCCCTGCTGGCCGCGGCCTTGGGCGGCGTGGTCTACTACGCGGCGGTGGCCGCTCAGCCCCTTCCTGCTGCCGACCGGAACTTCCGCCAGATCGCCCGGATTCCCCCGGTGAACCCGGGAGACCCGTTTAGCTTCGCCGTGCTGGGAGACAACCGCAACAACCAGACGGTGTTCACGGAGATCCTTCGGCGCATCGATGCGGATCCCGACATTCGGTTCGCGGTGGATCTCGGGGACCTGGTGTTTGACGGGGAAAGGGAGAAGTACCGGTTCTTCCTGGAGCAGATCGGCGGATTCACGAAACCCCTCCTGGTGGCGCCGGGAAACCACGACATCCGCGAGGGGGGCCGCGCCGTGTACTATGACGCGTTTGGCCCGTTCTACTACTCGTTCCGGGTGGGTGACGCCCTGTTCGTGGTGCTGGACGACGCCGACGAGGTGGGATTCACGCCGTCCCAGTGGGCCTGGGCCGAGCGCGTGGTGAAGGAATCGGGCGCCGCGCACACGTTCGTGATGTTTCACGTGCCGCTGTTCGATCCCCGCCACCGCACGGACCTTGACTGGCTCAAAGCCGTGCTGCCGGGGCCTGCCCGCAACTGGATGTTCCACCACAGCCTGGCAGACGAAACCCGGGCGAGGGAGTATGCTACGGTGTTCCGACGGTGGGGGGTCACGAGGCTGTACTGCTCCCACGTTCACGGCTTCTACCGGGGAGAGTGGGCCGGCGTGCCGTTCACCCTGACGGGGGGTGCCGGCGCCCCGCTGGTCGGGATCGACCCCGAGCACGATTTCTACCATTACGTGAAGGTCACCGTGGGGCCCGGGGGCGTGCGCGAGGAGGTGGTCCGGATCCCCTCGCCCCCGTTCGGTCTTCTGGCCCGCGCCGGAAACCTGGTTTTTCTGCATCTGCGAAGCTTTGTGGCCACCCACGTCCCGGGCACGATTCTGTTCCTCGTGTTCGCCGTGGGCGCGTGGGATCTCCTGGCTGCCCGGCGCGGTCGGGAGAACGCAGCGTGATGCGGGTCTCCCTCCCGGCCGTGGCCCTCGCCCTCATCGTGGTGTCGGCGAGCACGGCCTTTGCCGGGGTGCGCCGAGACCCGGTCCGGGCTGGTGGGGACGCCCTCGCGTACGCCGTGACCCCGGCCGGCTGGGGTGCCGAGGAATGGGGCCGGTTCGGGCTCGCCGCGGGGTCGGTCGCGGTCGTGGGGCTGGCCGACGAGGGCGTCCGGGTCTCCGTGCGAGACGCCCGCACCGGGTTCACGGGGGATCTCGCCCGGGCGGTAAAGGGGCTCGGCGAGCCCTTGGGCTGGGGCGGGGCCGTGGTCGCGGCCACGTACCTCGGGGGCTGGGCGGCAGGGGCCGACGACGTGCGGGAGACTGGGTTTCGCATGGCCGAGGCCGGCGTGCTTTCGCTGGCGGCGGCTTCCGTTCTCAAGGCGGCCGTGGGTCGAAGCCGGCCCGGGGAGGGGCAGGGCGCGGGCACGTTTCGGCCCCTCCGGGGCGGTCTGGGCGGCGGGCGCTCGTCGTTCCCCTCGGGCCACACCACGTTCGCCTTCGCCGTGGCCGCGGTGGCGGCCGAACGGGTGCCGGGTTCGGGCTGGGTGGCCTATCCGCTCGCGGCGCTCGTGGGCTGGTCGCGCCTCCACGACGACGACCACTGGGCGAGCGATGTCGCGGCGGGGGCCGCCCTGGGCGCGGCCACCGGCTGGTGGGTGGCGCACCGCCCGGACGAGTCCGCCACCATGCTCGTGCCCTGGATCGGCCCGGGCTGGGGCGGACTCGCGTGGTGCGGACGGTTCGATTGACCCGGCGGCCATACGGCCGCACAAGCAGCCCGCAGGGGCGTGGGGCCTGCCTCCGGCCCTGTGGAGGGCTTCGGGCCCCACGGCCTCCCGCCTACGGCGAGTTCCAGGTGTTCGTCCCGTCGGAGATGGACTCCAGCACCGGATCGATCATCCGAAGCTCCAGCTCGCTCTCGCTCTGGTCCACGAACACCCGGGCCGTGGCCTGGGGGCTCGTGCGGCCCGCCTCCACCACGGTGGTGGTGAGGAACGGGAACGCGGTGGGGTCCGAGCCGCCCACTCGCACGCGGAAGTCCACGAGATTCCGCTGGGCCGGGTCCACCTCCGGGTACTTCGTGCTGAGATCGGAGGGGGCGGCCTGGGTCTGTCCCCCGGGTACCGCGACGATCACGAGGGGCCCGAACGCCGGCCTCATGCGCAGGTAGAACGGGGCGCTCCGGTCCTGCCCGGCCACCTGGACCGTGGCCCCCCCTCCCTTGCGGCTCGCCCGGGCGTTGGCCCGGGCCAGGATCCGGGCCGTACGCAGGTCCAGATCGGACCGGGTCAGCCGGGCGAGCCACGCCACCCGGGCCCCGGCCTGGGGGTCGCCCTGCACCGCGTTCTCCGGGATCACCAGGGCCACCTGGTCCAGGGCGTAGGCGTGGGACGTATGGTTGGCCGAGTAGTTCTCCGGGGCTATGGAGTCGTTGATCACGTTGGCCAGCACCCCGGCGAGGAACCCGGCCGTGAGCTGGGTGCCGCTCACCTCGAACCGGAAGGACTCGGGAGCCTGGGTGAACACGCCGAAGGGCTTCTTCACCGGAACCCGCTCGAGCGCGCCCGCCCGGTAGAGGAGCGCCTTGCCGGTGTCCTGGTCGAGCACGGCGTTCACCGTGAGCCTCTCCCAGACGCGGGGGAACACCTCCTCCAGGCCCTCCTGGGCGAGGATCCCTGGCGGCGCCCCCTGGGCCGTGCTCACCAAAGAGGCCATGGCGTGGTCCGGGAGGCCCTTGCCGGTGCTGGGGTTCATGGCCTGGTTGTCCCAGATCTGGAACGCCGCGGCCACCCCGGCGGAGGCCAGAACCCCGGCCGGGCCGGCCGCGGTGAGCATGGCGCCCACGGCCGCCGCCCCCACGGACACGACCACCTTGGCCGTGGAGGCCTTGAGGGCCGCCTCGGCGTCCACCCGGGTGGTCAGCCGGATGTCGTCGTCCCGAACCACCTGGGGGTAGCGGCTCAGCACCAGCGGCGCCCTGAGGGTGGCTTCGACCAGGGGCTGGCCGCTCGGGTCCGTCGGGTCGGTGGTGAACTCGAAGGCCGCGTTCGGCCCCCCGAGGTGGAACGCGGTGCGGATCACGTCCCGTCCGTCCAGGTCCTTGGAGAAGGTGACCACCCGGCCGGCGGCGGCCGAGTCCGCGCGCACCGCCTCCTCGCCGATCGTGTCGCCCAGGTCCGAGATCTGACCCGTGCGCAGGTAGCCGCAGTCGAGCCCGGGGGTGTCCACCCCGGGGGTTCGGGCTATCACCTGGTACCGGGTGCCCGCGAACCGTCCTCCCGAGGCGCCGCCCTGCTGATACAGAAGGCCGCTGTCGAGCATCGTGTCGGGCGGAGC
>Ga0256830_1000059_pt1 | contig 95050 bp, 74 predicted proteins | sample 128326metaG_FD_190537 | JGI IMG/M metagenome (GOLD analysis project Ga0256830, IMG submission 190537) | Hydrothermal vent microbial communities from Lau Basin, Pacific Ocean - 128-326 | ecosystem: Environmental > Aquatic > Marine > Hydrothermal vents | place: Pacific Ocean: Lau Basin | collected...
TCGCGGCCGGGGTCGGGGGCGTGCCCCTCCTCCTCGGGGAGGGACCCTACGCCCTTTGCCTGCCGCCCTCGGCCGGGCCGCGGGAATGGGCTTTCGGGATCGCGGAGATGGGCGCGCGTCGGGCGGTGGACCCCGAAGGCCTGGCGGACGCGGCCCGCGCCCGCGGGCTCGCGCTTGCCTGGGAGCGACGGATCCCGGCCCTCGCCGAGATCTATCGGGAGATCCTGGCCCGGAAGCCGAAAGAGACGGCGCATGGTTGAGTCTCCCCGCATCCTCTACCACCACCGGACCCGAGCCTTCGACGGGCAGGCCGTGCACATCCAGGAGATGCTCCGGGCCTTCGATCGGGTCGGGGTCCCCTGTCTCGAGGTCGCGCTCGTGCTCCAAAAGGAGAGGGGGGAGGAGGAAGGCGGCCGGGCCGGATTCTGGCGGGGGCTTCGGCTTCCCCGCCTCCTCGTCGAGATCCTCGAGCGGGGATATGACCGGAGGGGGGTCGCGATGCTCCGGCGGGCCGCCGCGTCCTTCCGTCCCGATCTGCTGTATGAACGCCAGGCCCTCCATTGCCGGGCCGGGATGCGGGCCGCGCGGGTCCTCGACCTCCCCTGGTTCCTTGAGGTCAACGCCCCCCTCGTCGACGAGATGACGGCCCTGGGTCTCCTGCGTTTTCCGAAGGCCGCGCGGAACTGGAACCGGGAGGTCCTCGCCTCGGCAGACCGGGTCTTCACCGTGACCCGGGTCCTGGCCGAACGCTGTCTCGAGGTCGGGGCCCCTCCCGACCGCCTCAGGGTCGTCCCCAACGGGGCCGACCTCGAGGCCTTCCGGGATCTCGAGGCGCGCTCTTCGGCCTGGCGGGAGGAGGCCCGCGCCCGGGGGTGGATCCCCGAGGAGGCCTTCCTCTTAGGCTTCGTCGGCTTCCCGAGGGCCTGGCACCGTCTCGAACACGCCCTCGAGGCGATGGCCGCCTTGAGGACTTCGTATCCGGATCTCTTCCTCCTGATCCTCGGCGAGGGGCCGGCCGTTCCCGGGCTTTGCCGACGGGCCCGGGCTCTCGGCCTCGGGGACCGCCTTCACGTCACCGGAGCCTTGCCCAGGCGCGAGGTGCCCCCCATCGTCGGGGCGATGGATCTCGTCCTGATCCCGGCGATCAATCCCTATGCCTCGCCGTTGAAGCTCCTGGATGCGATGGCGGCGGGAGTGCCCGCCCTGGCCCCCGACCAGCCGAACCTGCGCGAACTCGTCGAACACGAGCGTCACGCCTTCCTCTTCAAACCCGGAGAGCAGGGGTTCCGGCGTGTCCTCGAGGCCGTGCTTGGCGACCGGGAGGGAGCGCGGAGGGTCGGGGCCGCGGGAAGGGCCCGGATCGACGAACTGGGACTGACCTGGGAAGAGAACGCGCGCCGCGTCCTCCGCGCCTACGCAGAACTGGGGGGCGGGTGAGACGGCTTCCCCTCCTTCCGATCGCGCTCTGCTTCGGCTTCGCCCCGACCGTCGTCTGGATGGTCCAGGGGTGGTTCGCCCCTTACGGGTATTTCGGTCACGGCCCTCTCCTCGTCCTCGCAGGTCTCGTCTTCGGCTTCGAGCGGCGGCGGAGCCTCCGGAGGTCCCTGGGACCGGGGGACCCGAGGGCCGCGATCCTCCTCCTCGGACTGCTGGCCCTCCACCTGGCCGCGGTCTCCCTGCAGGTCGACAGCCTTTCGGGGGCCCTCCTCGTGCCGGTCCTCTTCGCCTACACCGCGGCCCACTACGGGATGCGGGCTCTCAGGGTCCTGGCGGCCCCGCTCGGCTGCCTGCTCTTCGCGGTCCCCCTCCCGCTCTTCGTCACCGGTAAGCTCGCCTACGAACTGAAACACGCGGCGACGGAGGGAGCAGTGTGGCTCGGAAACCTCGGAGGCCTCGGGCTCCGCGCCGACGGCGCCCGCATCCTCGTTCCGGGCCAGAGCGAGGCTCTTCTGGTCGGGGACGCCTGTTCGGGGCTCCGCTCGCTCGTCTCGCTCCTGGCGCTCGGTTACGTATATGCATTCTTCCTCTCGTCGCGCAGTCTCCGGAGTCGTTTCCTCTTCCTGGCCTACGCCGCCCTGCTCGCCCTCCTCGTCAACCTCTTCCGCCTGACCCTCCTCGCGTGGATCGCCGGTTCCAAGGGCACGGCCTACGCCTCTGGACCCGCGCACGATCTCTCGAACCTCCTGCTCTACCCGGCCGCGATCCTCTTCCTCCTCCTCGGAGATCGGATTCTCCCCGGGCGGAGGAGGAAGGGCCGGAAGGGAAGGACCGAAGCCCCGCCGCCCCCGGAGGGGCGGGAGGCCGGGAGCATCGCGGCCCTCGGCCCCGGACGGCACGCGGCCGTCGCCGGGCTCTGCCTCGCAGCCGGCCTCCTTGGGTGGATCCGTCCCGAGGATCCGCCGGGAGCCCTGAACGCGGAGGTCCCGCGCCGGATCGGCCCGTACGAGGTCCAGGTCGAATACCCTCTCTCGGAACGGTGGTACGGTCTGCTCGGCACGAGGGACGTCTGCTGGCGCGCCTACCGCAGGCCGGGGGGGCTTCCAGTCGTGCTCACCGTCGTCTTCCACGGGCGGAACTGGAAGGCGGTGCACCCCCCCGAGACCTGCCTGCAGGCCAGCGGCTACGAGGTCCTCTCCGTCGAGACGCGAAGTCTCGGCCAAGGTCGGCCCGATGTCGCCTTCCTGCGAGCCGTCCACGGCCGGCGGAGGCTCCTCGGGACCTACCTCTACGGCGGGCGGGGCTTCGAGACCCCGTCCTATACGACCTTCTTCCTGGCCAACGCGCCCCGCGCGTTGCTCCGCCTCGAGACCCGGGGCTACCTGCTCCGGGCCGAGGTTCTGGTCGGGGAGGGCGTCGAGGAAGGACGGGCGACCGCCGAACTGCGGACCTTCCTCCTTGCCGTCCTTCCCGAGATCCGGAGGCTGGTTTCCCGATGAACCCCGCCCGAGGAGTTCCACATGCCCTGACGATCGACGTCGAGGAGTGGTTCCAGGTCCTGAATCTGCGCAGCCACTGTCCGATCGAGGAATGGGACGGGCTTCCCCTCCGCTGCGCGGTGCCGACCCGTCGGATCCTCGACCTCCTGGACGAGTTCGGAGCTGGGGCGACCTTCTTCGTGCTCGGCTGGATCGCGGAACGCTTCCCCGAACTCGTCCGGGAGATCGCGGCTCGGGGGCATGAGGTCGGATCCCACGGTTACGACCATCGGCTTTTGGAGGAACTCGGGGAGGAGGGCTTCGCCGAGGATCTCGCGAGGACCGAGGCCTGTCTCGAACCCCTCGCCGGGCGGCCGCGGAGCTTCCGGGCCTGCACCTGGTCGATCGGCCCGAGGACCCCCTGGGCCCTCCCTCTCCTCGTCGCCAGGGGCTACGAGCGGGATTCCTCGATCCATCCGATCTCCCATCCCGACTATGGGGATCCCGGGGCTCCGGTCGAACCTCACTGGATCTCGACCGGCGCCGGGAGGATCTTCGAGATCCCTCCCCTCGTCGTCTCCGTTCTCGGGCGCCGCCTCCCCCTCGGAGGCGGAGGTTATCTTCGTCTCTTTCCTGTCGGCTGGATCGACCGTGCACTCCGGGCACGGAGCCGCGCGGGGCGGCCAGCCTGCCTCTATCTGCACCCCTGGGAACTGGATCCGCGGCAGCCGAGGGTCGGGGTCCGGGGTTTCAAGGCCTTCCGGCACTATGTCGGACTCGGCCGGACCGAGGAGAAGCTACGCCGCCTGCTCGCCCGCCACCGCTTCGAGAGTCTCGAAAGGGTGCAGGCCTGGTGGATCAACGAGCGCCCTTCCGGCTGAGGGCACGCGCCTGCCAGGCCAGATCGTCGAGGCCGAGGAGGGAGATCCCCTTCGGCCGGCGGGCGGCAAGGTCCTCGAGGAGGTCGGCTGCCTCTCCGAAGCGCTTCCGGTTTCCGGCGGCCAGGATCGCGTAGGCCCGGAGGAGCCGAAACTCGGGACCCTCCGCGGCCCCATCCTCCAGGCCGGGTTGATCGAGGAGCGAGAGGCAGGACGCGGGGTCGCCCCGGCGGAATGCGAGGGCCGCGCGCGCGAACCTCCCCTCGGCCCCGGGGACCCCCTCGAGGCCGGATTGCAGGGCCTGCCGGGTTTCAGGCTTCCCGTACCCGTAGAGGCCGTAGAGCCTGCCGAGTTCCCGGGTGATCTCCGGAACGGGCAGGAGGCGAGGGATCCAGGACAACTCCTCGACCGCTCGGTCCCGGCCCTCGCGGGCGGCGATCCGTCGCGCCCGGAAGATCCAGAGCCGGAAGAGGCTAGGATCCTCGTCGAGCATCGAGAGACAGGCCCGGTCGGCCGTGTCGCCGCCTCCCCGCGCCGCGAGTTCCTTTAGAAGGGCGACGACTCCGTCCTCGTCGAGGGAGGGCGGGAGGCTTCCCTCCGTCCAGACCTTCAGGATCTCTCCCAGGAAGGCCCGTGCCGCGGCATCCTCTGCGGCACCCTTCCCGCGGGGGTGGTCCTGACGGCTCAACAGGACGGCGGCGCGCCCGAGAGGGGGATTCGTCCGGTCATGGGGGCCGTGGGTCAAAGCACGGGCCTCGCGAAGGAACGGGGCCAGGAGGTCCCGGGGGATCTCGGCTCCGGCGTCGAGGGCTTTCGAGAGGTTCCGGAAGGCCCGGATCCGGTCCTCGAGTTTCCGCGGGCCGGGGAGGTCCGCGAGGGCCGCCTCCTGGATCAGGACCGAAGTCCAGTCGCGGCGGCGGACGGCGTCCTCGATCAGGAGGGTTCGGGGACCCCGCTCGGTCGGGCAGACGAGGCCCGCGAGTCCGAGCATGTCGGCCGCTTCCTTCGTCTTCCCCTGGAGCATGAGGAGACGGGCGGTCCCCTGGCAGAAGAGCGAGGCGATCTTCGAGTCGGGGTAGACCCCGAAGGTCAGGAGGGTGATCCCGTATCGGGCCAGCATGTCGGGCTGAATGAGGAGTTCGGGGAGATCCTCCTGGAGAAGGTCACAGCATTCGTCGTAGGCAGGGAGGAAGAGGACGTTCTCCTGGACGATTGACAGGAGGATCGCGGCGGACTCCCGGTTCCTGCCGGCGAGTCGCTCCTGGAAGGCCCGGAGCAGCCCCCAGCAGGCCTTGGACGGGAAGGGGGCATCCGGAGGGGCGCTGTTCTCGAGTTCGAGCAGCCGCCGGCGACCCTCCTCGCGGAAGGCGAGGCTCCGGGATAGCGCGAGTGCCTCGAACAAGGCCTTTCCGTTCCTTCTCAGGATCTCGTCGAAGGCGGGGATTCCGGTTGCCGGGCGGAAGGGGCTTCCGGGTTTCGGCAAGGCGGCCTGGAGGCAGAGGTCGAAGATCCGCCGGAGCCAGAACCCGGGGATCACGGCCTTCTCGAAGAAGGCCGCGGCCTCCTTGCGCCTTCCGAGCTTGACGGCCAGGAGGCCGAGGATCACCGGGTCTCCTTCCCAGGAGCCGACCTGGGAAAGAACCTCCAGGGCCTCGTCTCTGTTTCCGTCCAGCAGCAACTGGAGAGCAAGCAGAGGTGCGGCGCGGTCACCGTCGGGGAAGCTGAAGGCCCGCTCGAGTGCGTCCCGGCCTTTGCGGTCGCGGTCCATTGCGAGGAGGATCTCTCCATGGAGGAGGTAGGTGCGTCCGTTCCGGTCGGCCGCGAAGCGTTCGGCGTCGAGGAGGATCGGGGACAGGCAGCGCTCGGCCGCCTCGTAGTACCCCGCCTTCGCGAGTTCGCCGGCGAGCCGCACGAGTTCGGGACCTTCGGGCGAGACCGCGAGGAAGGCCTCGAGCAGGGGGGGGATCCGTTCCGCCGCCCTCGAGGCCGCCGCCACCGAGACAGCCTTTCCCAGCGCCTCCTTCCGATGTTCTCCCCGCACGCGTTCGAAGGCGGCGATCGCTTCCCCGGAAGCGCCGAGTTCGGCCAGGGCCCGCCCGTGCAACCAGGCCAGAGCGTCGGGGACCTTTCCTTCCCGGCTCCGGCCCCGGCAGAGGAGATCGACCTGTTCGTACGCCCCCCGGGCAAGGAGAGCCTCTCCGAGGATCCGCTGCGCGGTCAGGTTTTCCGGATGACGCATGCAGAATCGGCGGGCCGCCCTCTTCGCCCGTTCCCGATCTTCCTCCCGCTCCGATCCCGCGAGGGCTTCGCGCAGGAGCAGGGCCGCGCCGAGATGGTCCGGGTCCTCGTCGAGGATCGTGCTCGCCTCGAACAGGGCCTGCCGGGGACGTCCGAGGCGGAGATAGCCCTGGGCGAGGATGAAGCGGGCGGTCCGTGACCAGGGGTAGCGGTCGAGGATCCGCCGGGCGTTGGCCATCGCGATCTGGGGCAGGCCAAAGCTGATCGCATGGGCCGCGATCCCCAGATGCTGGACCGGATGGGGAATTGTCTCCGGGAGCGTCCGGCCCTCGGCGGCGAGCTTCAGGAACAGGGACTTGGAATCGCGTCCCGAGGGGATGCTCTCCTCGTCCTTTGCCCGAAGGAGGAGGTCCAGGGCGCGCTCCCGGCTGTTCTTCCGATCCGGCATGTCGAGCACCTGCCCGGCGTCCCGGATCGCATAGAGGAACTGGGAGGTGTCGAGGTAGAGGAGGGAGCGTCGCAGAAGGGGTTCGGGGTCGCGTGGGCGGATTCCGGCCCAGTGGTCGAGGATGCCGACCTTTTGTTCGAGGGGGGCCGAGGCGGCGTAGTTCCAGCGGAGGAGGATCGCCTCGAGGAAGAGGTCCGGGCCCTCGGGCGGCCGCGCCCAGAACGCGCGGTTCGTGCAGAAGGTCGCGAGGTGGGCCTCGACGGCCGGGGCCAGGCCGTCCAGGTCGGCGAGATAGCCCTGGACGAGGGGGGTGTAGGGGCCGAGGGCCGTCGCATCGGGACGGAGACATCCGCGGAGAAGGGTTTCGAGTCCCTTCCGATCCCTGACCTGGTGGAAGATCCGGGCGAGCCAGAACCAGGCCTCGGCCCATCTGGGATCCCCAAAGAAGGGCGCGGCGGTTTCCCGGAGCGACTTTCCCCGGAACCAGGGTCTTCGAAGGGTCTTCGCCAGGCCCGGGGAGTGCAGGTCCGACCAGGCGAAGGCCGCCCTCCGGGCGGCGATCGCGCTCCCGTAACCGGGGAAGCGCTCCATGTAGAGCGTACAGAGCAGGGCGGCGCGGTCCTGCTCCCCGGCGCGTTGGAACAGGCTCGAGGCCCCCTGGAGCGCCGCGTAGAGGGCCTGGTTCCGGCGGAGGGCCTTCCGGTAGTACTCGGTGCTCTGCTCGATCCTCTGGTGGATGCGCCGGCAGCGGTCGAGGAGTCGCTGGCGCACGGCCGGATCGAAGACCTGGGCCCTGAGCTTCGCCTGGAAGGCCCCTTCGATCCGCCGTCCGATCGGGTCTCCGGGCTCCCGGTACAGGAACCCGACGAGGTCCTCGACGGCCTCCCGTCGCATCGGTTGCGGGAGGGATTCGGCGAGGTCCTTCTCGATCAGGTCCCGGATCTCCTTCTGGTAGATGTGTTGGGACGCCCTCCCCGCCAGGTCGAGGACGAGTCCGTCCTCCCCGTGCTTCTCGAGGAAGACCTGGGCCAGCCGGAGGGCCTTCTTCGCCTTTCCTCCCGCGAGGAGGACTTGAATCCGGTCCCGTTCGTAGCCGGGATCCTTCTGCCGGAGCTCCTGCTGGAGGACGTCGAGGTCCGAAAGGGCCTTGCGGAAATTCCCGAGGCGCAGATGGGCCCGGTAGCGGAGCCTGTGGAGTTCGACGAGCTTCTCCCGATCCCCGTTCGGACCCAGGCTGCGCTGGGCGAGGTTGAGCAGGCGGACGGTCTTCCCCGGGCTTCCGGCGGCGAGGGCCTCCCTCGCTTCCCGGAGCGCCTTGTCGGCCCCCTCCCGGTTGAACAGGGCGTAGACGAGGATCATGGCCAGCCCGAGGAGACCGAGGAGGAAGAGGACCGTGACCGATCTTCGGAGCATGCGACCCGCGGGAAGGAGTGTCGCCGGGATCAACGACCCTTGCGGGCCGTCTTCTCCGGCAGGAGACCGTACTTCTTCATCTTATGGAAAAGCGTGGACCTGTTGACCTCCAGCATGTCCGCGGTCTTCTGGCGGTTCCACCCGTTCCTCTCGAGTGCTTCGAGGATGATGCGCCGTTCCGGTTCTTCGAGGGCTTCCTTCAGGGGTTTGATCTCTCCCCTAAGGTCGACGATCGGCCGCTCGGAAGCGCGGACCGCGGGGGGGAGGTCCCGGACGTCGATCTTCTCGTCCCTGCAGAGGACGACGGCCCTCTCGACGGCGTTCTCGATCTCGCGGATGTTTCCGGGCCACTCGTAGGCCATCAGGTAATCGAGAGCCTCCGCGGTGAAACCGTCGACTTCCTTCTCGTGGAAGGCGCGGTAGCGCTGCAGGAAATGATCGAGGAGGAAGGGGATGTCTTCTTGTCTCTCGCGAAGCGGCGGAAGTTCAATGTTGACGACGTTGATTCGGTAGTAGAGATCCTCCCGAAACTTTCCCTTGCGGACGAGTCCGAGGAGATCCCGGTTCGTCGCGAGGAGGATCCGCACGTCGACCTTGCGGGTCAGAGTCTCACCGACTCTTTCGAAGCTGCGGTCCTGGATGAGGCGCAGGAGCTTGACCTGCAGGGCCGGACTCGCGGTCGCGATCTCGTCCAGGAAGATCGTGCCCTGGTCGGCCTCCTCGAATTTCCCGGGCTTGTCCCGGATCGCTCCGGTGAAGGCGCCCTTGGCGTGCCCGAAGAGTTCGGATTCGAGAAGAGTGTCGGGCAGGGCGCCGCAATTGACCTCGACGAAGGGGTGGTCGTTCCGCTTCGAGAGGGCGTGGATCGTTCGGGCCAGCCGGGTCTTTCCCGTTCCGCTCTCCCCCGTGATGAGGACGGTCGCTCGGGTCGGGGCGACGGATTCGATCGTCTCGAAGATCCGTCCCATCCTCTCGGAGGTCCCGATCATGTCCTTCAGGCTCCGGCGGCGGTTGATCTCCTCCTTCAGGTCGCGGTTCTCCTCCAGGAGCTTCTTCTTCTCGAGGGCGCGCTGGATCGCGAGACCGAGCTGATCCTCGACGATCGGCTTGGCGAGATAGTCGAAGGCTCCGACGCGCATGGCCTCGACGGCCTCTTCGATCGTTCCGAAGCCCGTCAGGAGGATGACGATGCTTTCCGGCCGGACGGTCCGCGCCTTCCGGATGAACTCGATGCCCCGGATCGAACCCATGTCCTGGTCAGCCAGGATCAGGTCGAAGGCCTTGCGGCGGAGGAGATCGAGGGCCTCGTTGCCGTCCTCAAGGGAGGCGACCTCGAAGCCGGCTTCCGCGAGCCCTCCCCCGAGCGTCTTGGCCGAACGAGGGTCGGGATCCACGATGAGAATCCTGTATCGCATGCCCTTCCTATCGGCAATCCGAGGGGAGGCGTGGGAGAATCGCACCGTTCCCGCCTTCGCCGGGGCGGGATCCCGACATCCCCCAGGGGAAGGCGTTGTCCCTTTCCACCTTCGTGGACCCCGACCCCCGGAGGTCTCCCCGGGCCCCTCCGGGCCGGGAGGAGGGGAGTCCGGTGGGAGATCCGAACGCCCTCAGGAGCGGAGCGGCAGGTGGACCCGGAGCCCTTGGAAGAGTCCTCCTTCCGCCAGGACCTCGAGATCTCCGCCCTGGGCCCTCAGGAGGTTCCGGGACACGGCGAGATCGAGGCCGAGGTCGGGGTCGCGCAGCAGGGGGTCGAGCCGGAAGGGGGTGAGGAGTTCGGCGGGACGACAGGGCAGGGGGAACGGGGTCGGGAACAGACAGTCCAGGCGGAAACGGCCCTCCTCGGTTCCGCGGGGAACGAGGCGGATCGGTTCGTCCTCGGCCGCGAGGTCCAGGGCGGGCCGGAGCAGGTTGCACAGGGCCTTCACGGCCAGGTCGGGGTCGAGGGCGAGGGTCGGGTCCTTCTCTTCCTCCGTCATTTCCGGGGAAAGGACGCGTGCTCCAAGCGGGGCTTCGAGGGTCTCGACGGCCTTCCGGACCAGGTCTTCGAGTCGGAGTTTCCCCGGGATCGGCCGGATCCGGCCCGCGAGGTCCGTCAACTTCTCGAGGAGGGTCTGCATTCTCCGGGCGGAGCGTTCGGCGAGGTCGAGGTTGTCGGACAGGTCGGGACCCGCCTCCTCGCCCTGGAGAAGCCTCAAGAGCTGGATCCTCCCGGAGAGCGCCGCCAGAGGATTGTTCAGATGGTCGGCCAGGCCTGCGAGCAGGTCCCGTTCGGGCGAGTCGGAACCCGATCTGCGGGAGGGGGCGCAGAAGGGGACCAGGTCCCGGGCCTTGGCGGGGATACGGACGACCTCGATCCCCATCTCGAGGGCGACCTCGACCCAGGAGGGCTTCCGCTCCCCCCGGCGGACGATGAGGATCCGGCGTGTCCCGGGAAGGAGGCGGCCGATCAGCCGGAGAGCGCCGAGGTCCTCTTCGCCGAGGAGGCCCAGGTCGACCCAGAGGCTTTCGGGGCGGAACCTCTGGAGTTCGGGCGCCGCCCCGTAGAGATCGGAACCGCGCCAGCATTCGAGGCCGGGGTCGACCTCGTTGAGGAGGCTCTCGAGGCTCCGGGCGGCGGCGCCGATCAGGGCGGCGATCCTTCTATGTGGAGGAGGGTCCAATGGAATGCAAACCTGAAAGAATCCACAAAGAATAAGGGAAAGAATGATGGTTTTATCTTTTTTCCCGGGCGGGGCCGCGCCCGTTCCGAGCCCCCGATGCCATGGGGCGCAGGGAAGCCCCGGGCGGGGCCAAGCACCCGGGCGGGGGATGCCGATAGGGGGGTGTATGGATCCGGAGGAGGGAAGGAGCGGGGTTTCGGGCTCTGGGGGGCGGGAGGCTCTCGGCGCGGGAGTCCCCCGAGGACTGGGGGGGCGGGGGACCGGGCGGACCATCCAGAATGCGCGTTCCGAGCCCTCCGGGCAAGGGCGCGTTCCTCCGTTTCCGAGGCTGCGCCGGGAGCTGAAGGCTCCCTTCGAACCGGCCCCGGGCCTAGGGGGGAAGGGGGTTCCTGGATCGAAGTCCGAGGGAAGCCGCGGTCTCGGAGGTAGACTCCTCCGGTTCCTTCGCCGGGTACTCCATGTCCTCCGGGGGCGGGGAGGAGCCGAGGCGGGAAGCGGAGCGGATTGACGATGTCGAAGGATCGAAGCGGAGTGCGTGGAGAGGAGGAGGCGCGGGGGGAGTGGCCCCGGGCCGGCCGACCCGATCTCTCCCTCGTGATCCCGATCTACAACGAATACGAGAACCTCCTCCCGCTACATGCCTCGATCCGTCGGGCTCTCGAGCCAACGAGTTACAGCTACGAGATCCTCTACATCGACGACGGGTCGACGGACGGAGGCCGAAGGCTCCTGCGGGAGATCGCGAAGGAGGACCCGAAGGTCCAGGTCCTCGAACTCAGGAGCAACGCCGGACAGACGGCAGCGATGGCCGCCGGTTTCGACGCCTGCCGGGGGCGTTACGTCGTCACGATGGACGGAGATCTCCAGAACGATCCGGCCGACATTCCGAGGGTCCTCGCGCGGCTCGAGCAGGGTTACGACGTCGTCTGCGGATGGCGCCGGGACCGCCGGGACAAGGCCTTCACCCGCCGCTTTCCGTCCTGGGTCGCGAACCGCCTGATCTCGGCCTTCACGGGCGCGCGAATCCACGACACGGGCTGCACGTTGAAGGCCTACCGGGCCTGGGTCGTCCGCAAGCTGCACCTGTATTCGGACATGCACCGTTTCATCCCCGCTCTGGCCGCGGGCTCCGGGGCGAGGGTGACGGAACTTCCGGTACGTCACCATCCCCGGCGTTACGGCAGGTCCAAGTACGGCATCGGACGGATCCTGCGCGTCTTGACCGATCTCCTCGTCCTGAGGCTCCTCGTCCGATTTGCCGCGCACCCCGTGCGGTTCTTCGGCCTCACGATCCTCCCCCTCTTCGCGGGTGCCGTCGTGCTCGCGCTGCTCGGGCTCCTCAAGTTCGAACGGGGCGGAGGAGTCGGCCTCCTCCCGAGGTGGGACCTCTACTACATGACGGCCTCGGTCGTGACGACGATCACCGCCCTCAACCTGTTCCTCCTCGGGCTCCTGGCCGAGCTTTCGGTCCATGTTTCGGGTTTCTTCTCGCGTTCCGGCGTCGATGTCGACGCGCGGCACGAGGAAGGTCGCGGATGAGCAGGCTTCCCGACAAGGAGTCCCTCCGCGAACGGGGTGTGTCGATCTTCCTGCACGTCACCGACCCCGACATGCGGGTCGGCCCATTGCTCGAGGCCTACGACAAGGCCCTGACCCCGATGGGGAGGCCGTTGCGGTACGTCTTCATCCTCGATGGGGTCGGGGGGCGGGTCTTCCAGGAGCTGGAAGCCCTGCAGGCCCATCGCGGGGACGTCCGCCTCCTGGGGCTGCAGGGAGGCGGAAACGGGGAGTCGATCGCATTCACGGCCGGAAAGGAGCATGCACAGGGAGCCTATCTGGTCACCGCTCCGGACTACCTCCAGATCGACCCCGCGGTGATCCCCGCGATGGTCGACCGTCTGGAGGAAGGGGCGGACCTCGTCAGCGGCTGGCGCCATCCCCGCGTCGACCCCTGGCTGAACCGGCTTCAAAGCAGTTTTTTCAACTGGTTCCTCCGGCGGATGTCGGGCACCGGACTCCACGACCTGAACTGCACGTTCCGGGCGATGAAGCGGGAGGTGCTGGAGGAGGTCCCGATCTACGGGGATCAGTTCCGCTTCCTTCCGATCCTCGCGGAACGACGGGGGTTCAAGGTCACGGAGATTCCGGTCCGGCATCTCGAGGAGCGCGGGAAGACCGGGTTCTTCGGGGTCGGGGTCTACCTGAGAAGACTCCTCGACATCATGGCCGTGACCTTCCTGACGCGGTTTACGAGCAAGCCCCTGCGTTTCTTCGGGATCCTCGGCCTGACGCTGATCCTCCTGGGGCTCGTCTTCTCGGTTCCGCCCGTCTACATGAAGCTCTTCCTCGGAGAGAGCATCCAGGACCGGCCGATCTTCCTGATGGGGGTCGTGCTCATCACATTCGGGCTCCAGCTCATCGGATTCGGGCTGGTCGGAGAGGTCATCATCTTCACCCAGGCGAGGAACCTGAAGGATTACAAGGTGGACCGCGTCCTGACCCGGAATCCCGGGGCCTTGCGGGAGGCCGAGCGGAAGCGGATCGCCCGGGAAGTCCTCGTGCCCGGACCGATGGAGGAAAGGACCCGGTTGCGGGTCCGCCATGCGGCCCCCGGAGAGGACGCATGGCTCGACGCATTCACGGAGAGCCACTCCCGGGGATCCCCCTACCACCTCTCCTGCTGGAGGAGGATGGTCGAGGAGGTCTCCGGGCATCGGGTCGAGGTCCTGGTCGCGGAGCGGGGGAAGGAGATCCTCGGGTTCCTCCCGTTCTCCGTCTTTCCTTCGGTTTTTCTCGGAAAGGTCGCGGTTTCGATCCCCTATGCGGTCTACGGGGGGCCTCTGGCGGAAGATTCAGAGGTCGCGAGGGTCCTGGTCGAGGAGGCGGCCCGGATGACCGAGGAGGCGGAATGCCGTTATCTCGAACTCCGGATGATCGATGCCCTGGAAGGGGTTCCCGGGCTCGAGACGAGCGATCGATACCTGACCTATTTCAAGGATCTCCCGCAGGACCCGGAGGATTGCCTCGGAATCCTGCCGCGGAAGGCGCGCGCCGAGGCACGGAAGGGCCGGGACGAGAGCCGCCTGCGCCTGGTCGAGGGCTGCGATCTGCGGACCTTTCAGCGCTTGTTCGCGAGCAACAAGAAGAGTCTCGGATCCCCGGCGATCCCCTTGTCGATGCTGCAGAGCCTGGAGCGCCATCTCGGTTCGAAAATGGTTCTGCACAGGGTCGAGGAGCCCGGGGGAAGGATCGTCGCCGCCGTCTGCAGCTTCGTCTTCAAGGAAACCCTGCTTCCCTATTATTCGGGCGCTGTCGGGAGGGAGGCTCCGCGGGGCATGAACAACTTCATGTACTGGAAGCTCATGTGCGCGGCCGTGGAGATGGGCTGCAAGGTCTTCGATTTCGGGCGGAGCCGGAGGGACTCGGGAGCGGCGATGTTCAAGCAAAACATGGGCTTCGAGCCGACCTCCCTCCATTACCAGTACCGGTTGGGGCCGAAGGGAAGCCTCCCGGACTTCCATCCCGACAACCCCAAGCTCGGGTTCTACCGCAAGGCCTGGATGGTCCTTCCCTCCGTCGCGACGAAACCCGTCGAGGGCATGCTGTTCCGACAGCTTCCCTGAGGTTCCCTTCCAGGGATCCTACGGGCGGAAGGTCAGGCTCGGTGGAGGATCCAGGCGGCGGCTTCCGGCAGATTCCGCGCGAAGGCCGTTGGCCGGTCCTCCCCGGAAGGCCAGTCTTCCCGGGGCGTGGTGCCCAGGATCGCGCAGGTCCGGATCCCGAGCCGGGTCCCGGCCGCGAGGTCCCGCGGGCGATCCCCACAGAGGAAGGATCGCCGGGGGTCGAAGTCCCATTCGGCCAGGGCCTGCCGGACCAGGGCGTCGCCGGGTTTCCTGCAGGCGCAGGCGCGGGTCATCGGACCCCGTCCCTCCTCCGGGTGGTGGGGGCAGACGTAGACCGCGTCGAGGAGACCTTCACAGGTTTCCAGCATATGGGCGTGGACGGCCTGGAGGTCCTCCCAGGCCATCAGGCCCCGCGCGAGTCCGGACTGGTTCGTCACGACGAGCAGGAGGAATCCCCCCCGGCGGAGGTCGGTCAGGGCCTCGAGGAGTCCCGGGACCGGGGACCATTGCTCCGGGCACGTGAGGAAGGATCGCTCGGGATTGAGAACCCCGTCCCGGTCCAGCAGGACGGCCTTTCTCATTTTCCGGAAGCGGGTCGGGTCTCCCCGCTCCGGCGGAACGTTCCGTCCGGAAACAGGCGGACGAAGAGATCGTGGGGGACGTACCTCCATTCATAGGAGAGGGGAAAGAAGAGATCCCCGAAGGTCCACCAGGCGGGAAACGGAGGGACGATGAAATCCGTCACCCCGTCATCGAGCCGCACGACCTGCAGCCCCTTGAAGGCGGTGAGGCGCCGGGTCTCGGGTTCGTAGCCCTTCTTGCGGATTTCCAGGAGGTGGTCACCCGCGAGAGGACCCCCCAGATCGAGAGAGGCGGGGGTCGTCTTCCCGGTCGGTCCTCCGTCCAGCCAGATCTCCGCGCCGGGCGGATCGGAGGTGACGAAGACCCGGCCGTCCCCCTTGGGGTAGAGGCAGGAGGAGGCGAAGGCGAGGCAGGTGAAAAGGATGGCCCTTAGGAGCCGGCGGCTCGCGGCGGGGAACGCGTCGAACATCCTTCCATCTTCCCAGCTTCCGATCTCCGAGGGAAGCTTCCCCCATTGCGATCGGGCGCCTGAAGGGGATTCCTTGGAGGCGGGCCGGGGGGGGGCTAGCCTGATCGAGAAGCGGGATCTCGCCGATGGATCCGCGCTCTCCGGCCCGGAGAGCTCCGGGATGCGCGGATTTCGCCCAACTCCCCGGGGTCGGGAAGCCGATGGTTCCGAGGGCCCGGGGGAAGGGCGCCTCCACCGGTGGAGCTTCCCCGGGTTCCGATCGTAAGGGGCCTCCAAGGGTTTCGGGCGCCTGTGACCGGGGGGGATCTCGTGGATTCCTTTCGGGGAAGGGTGGAAGGTCTATGGACATGCAGAAAGCCGCGCGATTGGACAAGGAGGTTCTCGCCGAACTCCGGACGGGGCAGGACACCTGGCAGGTGTTCAAGATCATGGGGGAGTTCGTCGACGGCTTCGAGACCCTGCGCAAGATCGGGCGGGCCGTCTCGATTTTCGGTTCCGCGCGCATGCGCCCCGGGGAGCGGTATTACGAACTCGCCGTCGAGGTCGCCGAGCGCTTCGCGAAGAAGGGCTGGACGACGATCACCGGCGGAGGGCCAGGCATCATGGAGGCGGCGAACAAGGGAGCGAAGAAGGGCGGGGGGCTTTCGGTCGGATTGAACATCAAACTGCCCTTCGAGCAGTCCGCGAATCCCTTTCAGGACATCGCCCTCGAGTTCGATTACTTCTTCGCGCGGAAGGTCATGTTCGTCAAGTACGCCCAGGCCTATGTCGTTCTTCCGGGCGGGTTCGGGACGATGGACGAACTCTTCGAATCCCTGACTCTCGTCCAGACCGGAAAGGTCCAGGGCTTCCCGGTCATCCTGATCGGCAAGGAGTTCTACGGGGGGCTTCTGCGGTGGATGCGGAAGGAGATGGTCGCGGCGGGAACGATCTCCCCGGAGGACACCTCCCTGTTCCTGCTGACCGACGATCCGGAGGAGGCCGTGGAGGCGGCCGAGCACTTCCATCATTCGGGGGAGACGATGACCCCGGAGACGCTCGCAGCTTGGAGAAGGCTCTGGGCCGCCCACCTCCGGAAGAAGAACGAAAGGGGCGAACCCGGCGGGCCTTCCACCGGAAAGGGACGAAAGAAGAAGCACCGCCGGCCGTCGAGGCTCCGCGGGAGGCGGTCGGACTGAACGGAGCCGCCGGCCCTCCCTCGGGACGCGGGGGCAGGCGGCGGGTTCCCTAGTCGTTCGAGCGGCCGAGGAAGGATCCGTCGGTCGTGCTCACCTTGATGCGTTCTCCGACCTTGATATGCATCGGAACCTTGACCTCGAGCCCGGTCTCGAGCCTGGCGTTCTTCGTGACGTTCGTCGCCGTGTTCCCCTTGACGGCCTCCTCGGCCTCGACGACTTCGAGGACGACGCTCGCGGGGAGGTCGACCGCGACCGGAACCCCCTCGTGGGTCGTCACGTCCACGCTGGCGTTCTCGGCGACGTAACCCATCATCTCTCCGACCATTTCCCCGGGGAGGTGGAACTGGTCGTAGGTCTCCTCGTCCATGAAGACGAATCCTGAGGCGTCCTTGTAGAGGTATTGGCAGCGCTTTCGTTCGAGATAGGCGACTTCCGCCGTCTCGCCCGTGCCCATGCGCAGGGGTTTCTGGGTCCCGGTCCGGAGGTTCCTGAGGAGGAAGTGGTGGACCGCCTGCCCCTTTCCGGGGGTCACGTGATCGTGTTTGAGGACCAGGAAGAGGTCCCCGTCGAGATGGAGGGCCATTCCAGGCTTGATCTCGGTCGCTCTCTGCTTGGCCATTGGTTCTCCGTGGCTTCTCGTGGGGGCGAGAAGATAACAGGGCCGGGCGGGGTGCAAAAGCGTAGCTTCCCGCCCCCGGAGTCTCTTCGCTCCCGGGACGGGGCCCCGGCGGAGACGGGGCGGGAGAGACCGCGGTCAGTATTCCCTACGCTGGGTCGAGGAGGGGATGCCGAGCGCTTTCCGGTACTTCGTCACCGTCCTGCGGGCGATCTTGACCCCTTCCTTCTCGAGGATCTGGACGACCGCGTCGTCGGAAAGGGGGCGCTTGCGGTCCTCGGCCTCGATGATCTCCTTGACCCTCTGCTTGATCGCCTGCTGGCTGACCATCTCCCCGCTCTCGCTCCGCGTGCCGGCGGAGAAGAACCGTTTCATGTCGAAGATGCCCTGCGGGGTCTGGATGTATTTCCCGGAGATGGCCCGGCTGACCGTCGAGATGTGGACGCCGACCTCGTCGGCGATGTCCTGCATTCGGAGGGGCTTCAGATGGCTGATCCCCTTGCGCAGGAATTCGCTCTGCTTCTCGACGACGGCGGTCGCGATGCGCTGGATCGTGCTCTGGCGCTGGTGGATCGAGTCGATGAACCACTTCGCCGCCTCGATCTTCTTGCGCAGGTATTCCTGGACCTTCGGATCGGGCTGGGACTCCTTCAGGAGCTTCCGGTAGACCGAGGAGATCTGGAGTTCGGGGATCCCTCCCCGTTCGACCCGAACCTCGAAGCGGCCGTCGATCTCCTCGACCACGATGTCGGGGGAGATGACCTGGTTCGGGATGTCCCCGAACTGCGACCCGGGGTGGGGATGGAGGTGCTTGCGCATGAACTCCACGCATTCCTTGATCTCCTCGATCGTCGCCCCGGTCTTTTTCGCAATCCTCGGGATGCGGTTCATGCTCAGATCCTCGAGATGATCCCGAATGACCCGCCGCGCGAGTTCGTGCTCTCCCTCGATCATGTCCAGTTGGAGGAGGAGGCATTCCTCGAGGTCCGCGGCGCCGACGCCGGGGGGATCCAGGGTCTGCACGAGACGGATCGCCTCGTCGATCTCCTCGAGGCTGCAATCCGCCTCCTCGGCGAGTTCCTCCCGGGAGGAGATCAGCCTTCCGTCCCGATCGAGGGAGAGGATGACGATCTCCACCTGCTCCCTCTGTTCCGGACTCAGGTCGATGAGGGCCAGCTGGGACATCAGGTGATCGGTCAGGGATTCGCTGTGTCCCGGCGTATTCGCGAGGGCCTCGAGTTTCGCATCTCCGTCGACGCCCGAACCGATGCGGCCGCGCTGTTTCCAGTCCTTCGTTCGCTCCTCGATCTCGTCCAGGGTCTCGAAGGTCGCATCGGGGGGGACTTCCTCCTGGGGTTCCGGTTCGGGGGGCGGAACCTCCTCCGAGGAAGGATCCGGCTCCTTGATGTCGAGGAAGACGTTTTCCTGGAGTTCCTGGTCGATCCGGTCCTTCAGTTCGAGCAGGGGATACTGGAGGACCTGCATCGCCTGGATCATCTGCGGGGACTGGATCAGTCGTTGTTCGGCGCGCAGGTTCTGGCTCAGGCTCAATCGCATCGTCGTTCTCGCAGGGTTCCCTGCATGATACAGGAGGGGAGCGAGGAGAGGTCTCCGATGTTCCCGCGCCTCCTGATCCACCCGGGTGAGGAACCGCCTCGGAGCAGCCGGGGTCCTTTCATTCGTGTAGAATGTTCTGGCGGGCGTCTTCGCCGCGTTTCCCGGAACCTTGCCCCCGCGTCTCGGATCCCGAAATCGATCTTGGTCCTCCCCCTGACCTTTCCGCTCCTGCTCCTTCTCCTCGGATCCCTCGTTCCGGGCTTCCCCGGGGAGAGCGCCCCGCGGATCGGAGGGTGGAACGCCTCCGGGAGCTTCCCTTCCATGCAGGAACCGGAAAGGGGACACCGCGGCTCCTTCGGCGCGAGCCATTCGAGAATCCGCGTCCTGCCCCGCGGCGCGCCGGAGCTTCAAGTCCTCGTCGAGGAAGCTCCCTCCGAGCGCGGGTTCCGGGCATGTCCCGAGAACCTGCGTCCCTGGATCGAGGCCCTGGACGCCCCGGAGTCCTCGACGAGGGAGGAAGCCCGACGGAGACTCGCCGCGATCGACTGGAGAAACCATCGCTGGCTCCGTGATCGGGCCTACGGGGAGTCCCGCGCCGAACTCAGGCTCGCGTTGCGCGCGGTGCTCGCGAGACTCAGGCTCTCGAGGTACCGGGGTCTTCCCCCGGGCCGTTAGAGGCCGCGCACCGGATCCTGTTCAACCTCCGAGCCGGAGGCTCTCGAGGGCTGCGCGGACCCTTTCCGCGTCCTCCTTGCGCCCGGGGCCCGGAAGGAGCTCGTCGCGCAGGAGGAGAAGGGTCTTCCCGAGCGGGAGGAGGCGGGAGCCCCGCCGTCCCCCCTCAGGAAGGAATAGCGTAGTTCGAGCCCCTTTTTCCCGGCGATTTCGACCTTCCGCGGTCCTTCCTCGACCCGGAACCCTTCGGCCCTCGTGGCGAGCCCCCGGTGTCCGCGGATCCAGGCCTCGAGCCATTCGAGGGCGGAGGAGGGCGTCCACGGGCCCCTCGGGCGGTCGAGACCGGCGACGAGGAGGAAGGATCCGGTCGAGGGGTTGCGCCATCCGACCTGGAAGCGGGTCATGCCGGCGCGCCGGAAGGCGGTCCAGCCCTCCGGACCGTGGATGCGGAAGGGAGGATCCTCGTGGCGGAAGCCTCCGTGCTCGAGGACCCCGCCTCCTCCGTGCCCTTCGGCGAGGGACTCGGCCGCTGATTTCCGGCCGGGGTCGAGGACGCGGAAGGCGGAGAGGAGACCACGGACCATGGGATGCTCGAAGTCGAGCCCCGGAAGTCCCCCCTGGAAGGCGATCATGTAGGCGACCCGACCGGAACGGAGCGAATAGAGCAGGAAGGTCCGAGGGGGGCCGTCCCCGCCGCCCGGGACCCTGAGGGCGCATCTCCAGCCCCTGGCTCCGCCGATTTCGGTCGCCTCCGGAGGGCTCGGGTCGCCGCCCGTTCCGAGGCCGAGGGCGAGCCGGGAGGCCGCGGCTTCCAGCGTCCGGCGGCAGAGGTCGGTCGCGCCGCCAGGGAGGGTCTGGATCGAGAGTTCCATCGCGAGGTTCCGATCCAGGGCGTAGACCTCGATCTCCTCGAGGCAGCCGCTCAGGAACGGGGGTTTCGTCGTCATGAACCAGGGCCCCTCGGCCGGGGCCTTGAGTTCGTAGTTGCAGATCGGACAGTGGAAGCGGGTTTCGATCCCCATCGACAGTCCGGGGATCGGGGCGGAATCCTCGCCGGGGCGGCTTCGGATCCGCGCCTGGAGGGAGCGCGTCGTCTCGACGAGGAGCCGGGCCCGGGGAGGAAAGCTCTTAGACCCGGCGGGGAGGACCACGAGTTCGAAGATCCGGGCCCGGGCCCTGGGCCGGCCGGTCCGCCGGTCGGGGAGGAGGATCTCGGCGGTCAAGAACAGGGTCCGGAACCCCCTGGACTCGAAGGCCGCCAAGATCTCGGAACTCCTGGTGGAAGGACGGCCGCCGGTGGTCGAGAGCACGCGGGCGGCGAGGGCCCTCCGGCACTGGGGGTGAACCATCGCGGTCAGGGCCAGGACCTTCCCGGGGTTCCCGGTGCTCCAGGCCCGATCCAGCGCGCCGGCGAAGGCGCGGTCACGGGGGCGGATCTCCGCCCGCGCGACCTTCCGCTCCCAGAACGGACGAGGTTCCGCCGCGGTTTTCCCGCCCTGGAGCAGGAGCGGGGGGGAACCAGAACTCCTCCCCGGCGCCCGTCGACCCGAAGACCCCGGAACGGACCAGGGCCACGCTGCGTGCGAAGGGGTTCTCCCCATGGGTGGGGAAGTTCGCGGGAGAGCGCCAGAGTTCCCGCAGGCCCGGGGGGAGGTTTCTTCCCGTACCGAGGCCCAGGTGGAGGACGAGGGCGGCCGCGGCCGAGGCGAGGAAGAGGAGGATCGGCCGGAAGGCGGAAGGAGTCTTCTCCGTCCGTGCGGCCGGAGTCAGGTCCTCGAGGACGCGGTCGACGAAGGCGGAGGAAGGCGCGGGGACCTCGTGGCGGGTCAGGGCGATCCGAAACAGGGTCTCCTCGACGAATGACCGGGAGGGCTCAGGGACCCGATGCAGGCGAAGGAGTTCCCGGAGACCCATCCCAGCGCCCCCTTTCTCCGCATTCGGTTCCGACCGGTCCTTCTTCATCGATTCCCGTCCTGGGGGCTTCCGAGATACGGCGCCAAATGCTTCTTCATCGCTTCCCGGGCCCGATGGAGGCGCGACTTGACGGTCCCCTCGGTCGTGCCCATGACCCCTGCGATGCTTTTCAAGTCCATTTGTTCGAACTCTCTGAGAACAAAGACCATACGGTGGTCCTCGCTCAGCGCCTGCAAGGCCGTCTCGATCCTATCGCCGAGTTCGCGGTCCAGGGCGGCCTCCCCCGGTCTACGAACGTTCCTGTCCTCGAGTTCCCATCCTCCTTTCGGGGTCCCCCGCGCTCCCGAGGGACACGGTCGGGATCCTTTTCTTCTTCAGGACGTCGAGGCAGTGGTTCCGGACGAAGGTGAAGACCCAGGTCGTGAACTTGACCCCGCGCGACGGATCGAAGCGGTCGAGGGAGCGGAAGACCTTCAGGAAGATCTCCTGCGCGACGTCCTCGGCCTCCTCGGCGAAGCGCCGGCCGAGGTAACGGTGGATCGTCGCCAGGATCGGGCGGTGAAGCGTCTCGACGATGCGCCGACTGGCTTGCAGATCGCCGTCCAGGGCGGCCCGGATGTCGGTCATCGGAATGTCCTGCACGGTCTTCCGTCCGGCGGCGGTCCGGTTCAGATCATGTATCGGATCAGGTCGGGGTCGTCCGCCGCGTCTCCGAGTCGGGCCTCGGCGAACTCCTTGTCGATGCGGACGACCTCCCCCTTCCGGTCCGGGGCCTGGAAGGAGAGGTCCTCGAGGCACATCTCGAGGGTCGTCAGGAGGCGCCGGGCTCCGATGTCCTGGGTCGTCTTGTTGGCCTTGTAGGCGACCGCCGCGATGTGGGCCAGGCCGTCCTCGGTGAACTCGAGTTCGAGCCCTTCCGTCTCGAGCAGGGCGATGTATTGCTTGACGAGGCTGTGCTCGGGTTCGGTCAGGATCCGGAGGAAATCCTCCTCCCGCAACGGTTGCAGGGCGACCCGGACCGGGAAGCGACCCTGGAGTTCGGGGAGGAGGTCGCTCGGCTTGTTCATGTGGAAGGCCCCGGCCGCGAGGAAGAGGATGTGCTTGGTCTCCACGTAACCGTACTTCGTGTAGACCGTGCATCCCTCGACGATCGTCAGGAGATCACGCTGCACGCCTTCGCGGGAGACGTCCGGGCCCTGGGCCGAACCCGCGGTGACGATCTTGTCGATCTCGTCGATGAAGAGGATGCCGTCCTCCTGGAGCCGTCGCATCGCCTCCTGGACGACTTCGTCCTCGTCGACAAGGGTCTCGGCCTCGTCCTCGAGGAGGATGCGCCGGGCCTCGCGGATCCTGAGCCGGCGTTCCTTCATCCGCGGGCCTCCTCCGCGTCCCCAGAGTTCCTGGAGGGCCGCCGCGTCGATGCCCATCGCGTCCTGCCCCGCCGGTCCCATGACACTGAGCGTCGGCGTCGAGCGGTCCCGGACGAGGATGTCGAGGATTTCCTCCTCGAGCCGGCCCGCGTCGAGCCGCGCCTCCCAGTCCTTCCGGGCCTTGCTCCGTTCCTCGATCCTCGCGGCGAGTTCCTCGTCGCCGAGAAGAGGGAGGTCCCGCGCCGGTTCGATCCCCCCCTCGGTCCCGGGAGGCACCGGGCGCCAGAGGCCGCCGTCCTGGGTCCAGCGGACCTCCTCGTTCTCCAGACCGGGGATGCCGGGGTCGTCGTCCTCGGGTCGGAGATCCTCGCGGGCCCAGAGGGCCTCGAGGATCCGTTCCCGCGCGCGCTCCCGGGCCTCGGCCTGCACCTCGGCGACCCGCTCCGCCCGTACCATCCGGACGGCGACCTCGGCCAGGTCCCGGACCATGCTCTCGACGTCGCGCCCGTGGTAGCCGACCTCGGAGTACTTGCTGGCCTCGACCTTCAGGAACGGGGCCCTCGTGAGTTCGGCCAGGCGCCGGGCGATCTCGGTCTTTCCGACCCCCGTCGGCCCGATCAGGAGGATGTTCTTGGGATAGACCTCGGCGGCGAGATCGGGGGGGAGCTGCCGGCGGCGCCAGCGGTTCCGGAGCGCGACCGCGACCTTCCTCTTGGCCTTCTCCTGGCCGACGATGTGGCGATCGAGGCGCGCGACGATCTCTTCGGGGGTCAGGTCCTGCATTGCGGATCCGATCTCGAAAGGGGGACAGGATGGGTCGGGGCCTCGGCCCTTGCAAGGACGGGGAGGATCGGGGACCTCGGAACGACGGAGGACGGGGCTTTTCGGGTCGGAGCTTGCCGGCGGGGCGGCGCGGGGCGATCGTGGGAGCATGGTCGCCGCAGGGGAACGGGGCCGGAAGCCGCGCCGCTCGCCGCTCGCGGCCCTCGCCGGCAAGGAGGCCTCGGCCGGTCTGACCTATGGTCTCGTTCTCGCAGCCTTCAGTCTCGGGGGCTACGGCCTCGATTCCCTGCTCGGGACGAGTCCCCTCTTCGTCCTCCTGCTCCTCGTGGTCGGGGCGGTCGGCGGGTTCATCCAGCTCGTCGAAACGGTCTCGCCCGGAACCCTTTTTCCGGGCCGCAGGCCCGAAGGTCCGTCCGGGTCCGGCCGTACCGTAGAGGGAGGGGAAGGAAGCGGGCGCGCTTCGTTCCCCGAGGAGGAGGGCCGAGGGGGGGGTGCCGGCCCGCGGGATCGGAGCGGGACATGAACCGGGGCCCGAGGTTCCTGCCCTGGCTCGGTCCTCTCCTGGTGCTCCTGTGCCTCCAGGTCCTCGTCCCCGAACTCCTTCCCGGGCCGGAACGAGCGCTATCGAGGGAGCGCCAGCTCCAGGGGGGCTGGCTCGGGATCGTGCTCGGGTCCCTCGCCGCGTTCGGGGTCGGACGGTGGATCGACCGGGCCCTGGAGGCCGGCGGCGGCGCCTTCCTGAAGCCGATGGCCGGGGGCTTCCTCCTGAAACTCCTCCTACTCGGCGCGGTCGGGGGATGGCTCGGTTTTCTCCAAACGGAGGGCCCGGGCTTCGAGGCCTTCGCCCTCGCCTTCGTTGCCTCCGCCTTCGGTTGGAATCTCCTCTTCCTGCTCGGACACCCGAGGCTCGGAAGACCCCCGGGGGGGCGGGGTTCCTGATCGCGTCGATCCGCCGCGCCCGAGGCCGCGAATCCCCGCGGTTTTTCCTGTCTTCTTCCTTCACATTGCGCGGCGAGGTCATAAGCTTCTCGCCCAAAATTCCGGCTCGCCGGAGACCCGAGACCCCTTGAGGAAGATCTTGTCCCTCGCAATCGAGAACCACCGAGATTCGGGCGCCTTTCCCCGCTTGCTCCGGCTCGCGGCCGTGGCCGCCGCCCTTCCCGCGAGCGCGGCCCGCCTCGCCGCCCAGGAAGGGGGCGTCCCGGCGGCGGGGGGGGGGCACGCGGCGGGGGGCGACGTCTTCACGCGGCTCTACGGGCACGTCATCCCCCACGAGATCGCTTCCTTCGACCTCGGGGCCGTGCGGCTCGGTTTCTACAACATCCAGATCTTCCAGGTCCTCGCGGTCGCCCTGATGTTCGTCATCTTCTTCGGGGTCCGCAGGGGGCTCGAGGCCTCCCTTGCAGGCGGGGGGAGGATGGGACCCTTCACCCGGATCTTCTCGGGTTTCGTCCTCTTCATCCGGGACGAGATGGTCGTTCCGATCATGGGGGACCGGGAGGGAAGCCGCTTCCTGCCTTATTTCCTCTTCGTCTTCTTCTTCATCGCCTTCCAGAACCTGCTCGGCCTGATCCCCCACGGGGCGACGGCGACGGCGAGCCTCTTCGTGACCGGAGGGCTCGCGGCGACGACGCTCGCGCTCATGGTCGGCGGGGGCATGGTCGTCCAGGGGCCGGGGGCCTTCTGGAAGAACCTCGTGCCGCACGGCGTGCCCTGGTGGCTCGTCCCCTTGATGTTCCTGGTCGAGGTCATCGGCATCATCGCGAAGCCCTTCGCCCTGACCGTCCGTCTCTTCGCGAACATGCTGGCCGGACACCTCGTCGTCCTGTCCTTCATGGGCCTGATCTTCTACTTCGCGGGACAGATCGGGAACCTGGCCTACGCGGTCGCCGTTCCCTCGGTCGGCATGGCGGTCTTCATCATGATCATCGAAGGCTTCGTCGCCCTGCTGCAGGCCTACATCTTCACCTACTTGTCGATTTTGTTCGTCGGGATGTGTCTGCATCCCGAACATTGAGTTCTCCGGCGTTCCGGAGCGGGGAGATCCCCCCCGGAGCCCTTTGACCCCCCGGGCTTCCGTCGTTCGGAACCCGCAACCTTCAGGAGAGAAACGGAATGCTTTCGATGATTCTCGCAGAGACGGGCATGGTCGGGCTCGGCGCCGGCCTCGGTGCAGGACTCGCCGTCATCGGCGCCGGTATCGGCATCGGATCCATCGGCGGCAAGGCGGGCGAGGGCATCGCCCGGCAGCCCGAGGCGGCCGACAACATCCGCGGCAACGCGCTGATCCTCTCGGCCCTGATCGAGGGCGTCGCGCTCTTCGCCGTCGTCGTCACCCTCCTCCTCTCCGGCAAGATTGGCGGCTGATTCCTGCCGCCGGGAGTTCGCCGATGTCCATCCTCACGAACCTCGTCCTGCCCGCCCTTCGCCTCGGAGGGGAGGGGGGGCACGAAGGCGGCTTCAATCCACTGACCGAACAGTGGGGGGTCCTCTTCTGGACCTGGCTGATCTTCCTGGTCTCCCTCCCGTTCATGTGGAAGGTCGTCTTCGGCCCGATCGCGAAGGCCCTGAAGGACCGCGACCAGCGGGCCGAGGACGCGATCGCCCGGGCAGAGGAGGCCAAGGCGGCGGCGGAGCGCGCCCGTTCCGAAACCGAGGCGCGCCTCGAGGAGGCTCGTGAGGAGGCGCGGCGTCAGATCCAGGCGGCCAGGGAGCGGGCGGAGGCCCAGCACCAGGAACTCCTCGCGAAGGCGAAGGAAGAGGCGGCCCGCGAGCGGGACCGCGCGGCCGACGAGATCCGGGCGGAGAAGCAACGAGCCCTTGCCGAGATCCGGGACGAGGTCGTCGACCTGACGCTCACGGCCTCCGCGAAGCTCCTCGGGCGCGAGATCCGGGACGAGGACCAGAAGTCCTTCGTTCAGGGATTCGTGCGCGAGGCGGAGCGCTTCCCGGCGGGAAAGGACTGAGGCGGAGCGCCGACCGATGGCATCCCTGAGCCGAAGATACGCCGATGCGCTTCTGGCCGTGACCGAGGCCGAGGGCTCGACCCCCGGGGTGGAGAAGGATCTCCTCCTCCTGGGCGAGGCCCTCGAGTCGAAGGAGCTGCGCGCCTTCCTCGAGAACCCGGCGGTCCCCCGGGGGACCAAGGCGGAGGCTCTTGTGAAGGCGCTCGCCGCGGCCGGAGGGGAGTCGGCGCACCCGAGGACCCGGCGGTTCCTCGAGGTCCTCCTCGACCGGGGGCGGATCCGCCTGCTGCCCGAACTCTGCGCCCGTTTCCATGAACTCGCGCTCGAGGCGCGGGGAGAGGCCGAGGGGGAACTCTTCTCCCATGGACCGATGGAGACGGAGGAAGTCCGGGCCCTCGAGGAGACTCTGACGGGGATGACTGGGAAGAAGGTGCGGCTTCGGAACACGGTGGACCGCGACCTCCTCGGAGGTTTCGTCATCCGCCTCGGGGACAGGATGTTCGATGCGAGCCTGAAGGGCCGCATCCAGGCTCTGGGCGCCCGGCTGAAGGGGCTGCCCGTGGAGCGTTTGGCGGGCGGGGGGCTCGATGCCCTGAGCCCGGGGAATTGATCGTACGACACCACGGACGGAATCGGAGCGATTCATGGATCTCAAGCCGTCGGAAGTGACCTCGGTCCTGAGGAAGGAGATCGAGGGGTTCGAAGGCGCGGCGCAGGACGCGAAGGTCGGCACGGTTCTCCAGGTCGGGGACGGCGTCGCGCGGGTCTTCGGACTCGGGGACTGCATGATGTCCGAACTCCTGGACTTCGGGAACGGCGTCTTCGGCGTCGCCCTCAACCTGGAGGAGGACAACGTCGGGGCCGTGCTCCTCGGCGACGATACGAAGGTCAAGGAGGGGCAGGTCGTCAAGTCGACCGGGAGGATCATCTCGGTTCCGACCGGCGAGGCCCTGATCGGGCGCGTCGTCGACGCTCTCGGCCGTCCGCGCGACGGACGGGGCGCGATCGATCTCCCCGAGAGCGAATACCGGCCGATCGAGGGCGTCTCCCCGACGGTTCCCGAACGCCAGCCCGTCAAGGAGCCCCTCCAGACCGGCATCGTGGCCATCGATTCGATGATCCCGATCGGACGGGGACAGCGCGAACTCATTATCGGGGACCGCCAGACGGGCAAGACCGCCCTGATTATCGATACGATCATCAACCAGCGGGGGACCGGCGGCGGAGATCCGAAGAACCCCGAACAGGTGCTCTGCATCTACGTGGCCGTCGGCCAGAAGCAGTCCACGGTGAAGGCCGTCGAGAAGGTCCTGACCGACCACGACGCGATGTCCTATACGACGATCGTGTCGGCCCCGGCCTCGGACCCGGCCTCGATGCAGTATCTCTCCTGCTACGCCGGAGCCTCGATCGGGGAGCGCTTCCGGGACGAGGGCCGGCATGTCGTGATCTTCTACGACGACCTCTACAAGCAGGCGTTGGCCTACCGCCAGGTCATGCTCCTCCTACGCCGCCCCCCCGGGCGCGAGGCCTTCCCGGGCGACGTCTTCAACCTCCATTCCCGACTCCTCGAACGCGCCGCGAAGCTGTCGGACGCGAAGGGCGGCGGATCCCTGACTGCGCTTCCGGTCGTCGAGACCCAGGAAGGCGACGTCTCCGCCTACATTCCGACGAACGTCATCTCGATCACCGACGGGCAGATCTTCCTCGAGTCGAACCTCTTCAACGCCGGCATCCGTCCCGCCGTCAACGTCGGCATCTCGGTCTCGAGGGTCGGGGGCTCCGCCCAGGTTCCGGCGATGAAGAAGGTCGCGGGAGGGCTTCGCCTCGATCTCGCCCAGTTCCGCGAACTCGCGGCCTTCGCCCAGTTCGGTTCGGATCTTGACAAGGCGACCCTCGCCCAGATCAACCGCGGCGAGCGCCTCGTCGAACTTCTGAAGCAGGGGCAGTACAAGCCCTTCCCGGTGGAGGATCAGGTCATGTTCGTCTACGCGGGCACGAAGGGTTCCCTCGACAAGGTCCCGATCCAGGAGGTCGGCCGCTGGAGGACGGAGTTCCTCGAGTTCATGCACGCCGACAAGAGCAATCTCGTCGAGACCCTGGCCCGGGAGAAGAAGATGACCGACGAGGTCCGCGAGGGTCTCGATCGGGCGATCGAAGAGTTCAACGCGCAGTTCCAGGCCTGAGGGCCGGACGAGGCAGGGGAAGATGGCGAACATCCGCGACCTCAAGGACCGGATCAAATCGGTCGGAAGCATCCGGCAGATCACCCGGGCCATGGAGATGGTCGCCACGACCAAGCTCCGGCGCTTCCAGGACCGGGCGACGGCCAGCGGACCCTATGCCCGGGAGATCGAGGGACTCGTGCAGAGCCTGGCCGCCCTTGCCGGGGAGACCGCCGAGCATCCCCTGTTCCGGGAGCGTCCCGGAAAGCGGACGGCCGTCCTCCTGGTGACCTCGGACAGGGGCCTTTGCGGCGCCTACAACGCGAACATCTGCTCCGCCCTCAAGACCCATCTCGAGGACCTCGGAGACCGCGAAGTCCGTTTCTTCGTCATCGGGAAGAAGGGGCTGGCATGGCTCAGGCGCGGAGGCATGGAGGTCGCCGAGGTCCTCGACGAGGTTCCCCTCGAACGGATGGACTACCGCTCGGCCGCAAAACTTGCCCACGGGCTCGTCCGTCGCTTCCTGGCGGGCGAGTTCGACGAATGCCGCGTCGCCTACACGGCCTTCCGCTCGATGGCCCGTTACGTTCCGACCGTTTTCCGGCTCCTGCCCCTGAGCGTCATCGACGGGGGTGGAGGGGGGGGCCCCAAGGGCGATCTGATCCTCGAGCCGGGAAGCCGCGAGATCTTCGAGCGCCTCGTTCCCAAGTATCTGGAAACGCGGGTGTTCAACCTCCTGATGGAATCCCTGACCTCAGAGTTCGCCTCCCGCATGGTGTCGATGAAGAACGCGACCGACGCGGCCACCGACATGCAGGGGGCCTTGAAGAAGCAATACAACCGGGCGCGGCAGGAGCGCATCACGAAGGAACTCCTGGACATCGTCGGCGGCGCGGAGGCGCTGTCGTGACCCGCCCTTCTTGAATCCACGGATGGACGAAAGACCGAGGACGATACCTTGACGACCCAGACTGGCACGATCGGGAAGATCCAGCAGATCTTCGGTCCCGTTGTGGACGTGACCTTCCCCGAGGGGAAGCTGCCGGCGATCTACAACGCCTTGCATGTCGACGACAAGAAGACCTCATCGGGCGTCCTCGTCCTCGAGGTCGCCCAGCATCTCGGCAACGAGACCTGCCGCTGCGTCGCGATGTCCTCGACCGACGGCATCCGCAGGGGGCAGGACGCCGTCGACACCGGCGCTCCGATCCGGGTTCCGGTCGGGGAAGCGACGACCGGCCGACTCTTCGATCTCCTCGGAAACCCCCTCGAGAAGGGCGTCGCCCACCCCCTGACCGGGGAGACTATGGGGGAGGTCGCCGCCGACGACTACTGGCCGATCCACCGCCCGGCCCCCACCTACGAGTCCCAGCAGGCGATCTCGGAGATCTTCGAGACCGGCCTCAAGGTCGTCGACCTCCTCTGCCCCTTCGCGAAGGGGGGGAAGATCGGACTCTTCGGCGGCGCTGGGGTCGGCAAGACGGTCCTGATCCAGGAACTGATCCGGATCACGGCGGTCGAGAAGGGCGGCTTCTCGGTCTTCTGCGGGGTCGGCGAGCGCACCCGCGAGGGCAACGACCTCTGGCTCGAGATGGCGGAGGCGGAGTACACCGACGCCGCGGGGAACAAGGCCTCGGTGCTCGACAACGCCGTCCTCGTCTTCGGGCAGATGAACGAGCCGCCCGGCGCCCGCCTCAGGGTCGGCCTCTCCGGTCTGACGATGGCCGAATACTTCCGCGACGTGCAGAAGAAGGACGTCCTCCTCTTCATCGACAACGTCTTCCGCTTCGTGCAGGCGGGTTCCGAGGTTTCGGCCCTCCTCGGGCGGATGCCCTCGGCCGTCGGCTACCAGCCGACGATGGCCTCCGAGATGGGAGCCCTCCAGGAGCGGATCACCTCGACGAAGGACGGTTCGGTCACGTCGATGCAGGCGGTCTACGTCCCGGCGGACGACATCACCGATCCGGCCCCGGTCGCGACCTTCGCGCACCTCGACTCGACGATCATCCTCGAGAGGCGGATCGCCGAACTCGGGATCTACCCCGCGGTCGATCCCCTGAAGTCGACGTCGAAGATGCTCGATCCCGCCATCGTCGGCGAGGAGCACTACAGGGTCGCCCGGGACGTGCAGCAGGTCCTCCAGCGCTATGAGGACTTGAAGGACATCATCGCGATCCTCGGGATGGAGGAGCTGTCCGAGGAGGACAAGGTCACGGTCGCGCGCGCGCGGCGGATCCAGCGCTTCCTCTCCCAGCCCTTCTTCGTCGCCGAGCAGTTCACGGGCAAGGAAGGCCGCTTCGTCCCGAAGGCGGACACGGTCCGCTCCTTCAAGGAGATCCTCGAGGGCGAGCACGACGACCTGCCCGAGCAGGCCTTCCTCTACGTCGGCTCGATCGAGGAAGCGGTCGAGAACGCGAAGAAGATGGGTTGAGCATGACCGCCGTGACGAAAGGTCTGTTGAAGGTCCGGATCATCACCCCGGACCGGATCGCCTTCGAGGGTGAGGCCGGATCGCTTCGTTATCCAGCCGAGGACGGGCTCGTCGGCGTGCTGCCGGGGCACGCGCCGATGATCACGACCGTCGAGACCGGCATCCTCCGAATGACCTTGAAGAGCGGAGGCGACTTCGAGATGGTCGTCTCCCGGGGCTTCTGCGAGGTCCGGGACGACGAGGTCCATCTCGTCGTCGACTCGGGGGAGACCCCCGATGGGATCGATGTCCGGCGGGCGGAGGAGGCCCTCGCACGGGCCCGGAGGCGCCTGAAGGAACGGTCTCCGGGGCTCGACCTCGCCCGGGCCGAGTACGCTCTCCGCCGCGCCCTGCTCCGCACGAAGGCCGGCAAGCGGCGCTGAGTCACGAGTGCCGGCGAGGTCCTCCCTCGGGGACGAGTGAGCGGTTCGGAGCCGTTTTCCCGAAGGCCTCAGGACCTCGGGACGAGACGCCAGAATCGAGGTCTCGAGCTGCGGACCTCGAGGAGGCGGAAACCTTCCTCGAGAAGGCGGAGGAAGACGGGTCCCGCGCCGTGGAGATGGGCCTTCGGATCCGCGAGATAGCGGCGGCCGCCCTCGCTCAGGTAGACCTCGAGGCCCTTCGCCCGTGCCTCCCTGATTCCCTCGGCAAAGCGAGGGAAGAGGAGCCGGACCTGCCGGGCCTCGAGGGGGGCGACGAGGTCCAGGGCCTGGGCGCGCCAGTCCGGAAGCTCGCTGAGGAGGGCGCTCAACTCGAGGCCATCACCGACGAGGACGAGGGCGGGACGATCACCGGTGGCCTCGCGCACGGCCCGGGCGAAGGCCCGATAGGCGCTTGGGTCGTCGTGGCGGCGGACGGCCGCGACGGCCAATACCGCGGAGAGGCCGAGGGCCAGGAGCGCGGCCGGGCGGGGCAGGGCCCGCGCGGCGAGCCAGGCGGCCGGGATTGCGAGGGGAAGGAGGTAGGCGCCGCGTTCCTCCTCGCCGACGAGAAGCATGAGGGCCCCCCAGGAATACGGGAGGCAGGACAGGACGAAGGCGAGGGCTTCGGGACGCGTGGCCCGCCGGAACAAGGCCGGGAACCAGAGCAGGGAAAGCGGCAGGAAGGGAAGAAGGGCCTCCTGCCGAAGGACGAGGGGCAGCCATTCGAGGCCCTGGGGATGACGGAACCCCCCCCGCACGAAATCCGCGCTCCTGTCGGGATCCGCGGCCAGCCAGACGAGGACCGCGTGCGCGGCGGCGGATAGGAGGAGGAGTCCCCAGGGAACGAGGCCCTCCCGGGTGGAACGGGGAGCTTCCGGTCCTGAGGATTTCTCCGCGGGGGGGATCCCCGGGCCGCTCCGCAGCCGGCGCGCGAGGAACCAGGGGAGGAAGACCGCGGGCAGGGCGAGGCCCGAGGCGTGGTAGGCGGTGGCGGCTGCCGTCGCGGCTCCGAGCAGGAGGGCGCGGAGGACGGTGGGCCTGCGGTCGAAGCGGCTGAAGAGCCAGAAGGAGAATGCCGCCGTTCCGAAGAAGAGTCCGTGGAACTCGATGACCGTCGCGAAGAAGAGGACGGGAGGGCAGAGCAGGACGAGGAAGGTGGGGAGCAGGACCGGAGGCGGGTCCGCGTTTCCGTTCCCGGTCGCGAGGAGGCGGAAACCCCGATGGAGGCAGGTCGCGGCGAGAGCGTACCCGAGGGCGGAGAGAAGGCGGGCCGTCTCGAAGGGGGAGAGCCTGAGGGGCGAGAGGAGGGCGTGGAGGAGACGGGCGGTCGGAAGCCATGCCCGGTGTTGGGGCCAGACGAAGTTCGGATCCGTGATCCCCTGGACGAGGCGTTGCCCGTCCGCCTTGTAGAAGACCTCCTGCCCGAGAAGGAGGGCGAGGAGGAAGGCTCCGAGGCCGAGGAGGAAGGAGGGAAGCCTCGATCCGATCGAGACGACGCGGGGCGGGCTCGGGGAGGCTTCGGGCATTTCCCTCGGGGGAGGACGGAAGGGGGGCTATGTTGCCCGCCCTGGAACGGGGGGGCGCTTGGGCGTCCCCTCCTTCGATTCTGGACAGGGAGAGTAGGCAATGGAAGCGAGTCCTTGGGCGACGGCCCTCCGGACCCACGCCTGCGGCGAGCTGCGGGCGGAGCACGCCGGTCGCGAGGTCCGCCTCTGCGGGTGGATTGCGAATCGGAGAGACCACGGCGGGATCTTCTTCCTCGATCTCCGGGACCGTTTCGGCCTCGTCCAGGTGACGGTCGATCCGGAATGCAAGGAGGCTGATGAGGCCATGCTCGCACTCGCTGCTTCGCTTCGGGCGGAGGATGTCGTTTGCTGCCGGGGTCGAGTCTGCCTCCGGCCCGAATCTCAGGTCAATCCGGACCGGGAAACCGGGGAGATCGAAGTCGTCGCCACCGATCTCGAGGTCCTGACCCGCGCGGAGACTCCGCCGATCGACCTCTTCGACGATGCGGAGACCGGGACCGAACTCCGGCTGAAGTACCGCTATCTCGATCTGCGCCGCCGGCCGATGCTGCGAGCCCTCGAGGCCCGCGCGGCCTTCGTCACTGCCTTGCGCAGGAGCCTCGAGGGACTCGAATTCCTCGAGGTCGAGACCCCGATCCTGACGAAGACGACTCCGGAAGGAGCCCGAGACTATCTCGTACCCTCGCGCATTCACAAGGGAAGCGTCTACGCCCTCCCGCAGAGTCCGCAGATCTTCAAGCAGATCCTGATGCTCTCCGGCGTCGACCGGTACTACCAGATCGCGCGCTGCTTCCGCGACGAGGATCTCCGGGCCGATCGACAGCCCGAGTTCACGCAGTGCGACCTCGAAATGAGCTTCGTCGAGGAGGAGGACGTGATGCGCGCCGTCGAAACGGCCGTCGCCGCGGCCTTCGAGGAGGCTTTCGGGGTCGAGGTCGAACTCCCGATGCCGCGGATCTCCTACGGCGAGGCGATGCGCCGTTTCGGCAGCGACAAACCCGATCTGCGTTTCGGCCTCGAACTCGTAGAGGCTTCGGACTTCGCTGCCGGAACGGGATTTCGCGTCTTCGACGGGGCGGTGGAGGACGGAGGAGCGATCGTCGGCCTGCGCGTTCCCGGCGGAGCCTCGCTCTCTCGAAAGGAGATCCAGGCGCTCGAGGAATGCGCGAGGGAGCATGGAGCCAAAGGGCTCGCCTGGTGCAAGGTCGGAGGGGGGGAGTTGACCGGTCCCCTCGCTCGTTGGTTCGAGGGCGGGCGGCGCGAGGTGCTGTGCGAGGGCATGAAGGCCGCGGAGGGCGATCTCTGCCTCTTCGCGGCCGGCCGCAGGTCGAGGGCGCAGCGGATCCTGGGGGCGGTGCGCACCGCCCTCGGTGCGAAACTCGGCCTCGCCGATCCGAAAGTCCGGCGCTTTTGCTGGGTCACGGACTTCCCCCTCTTCGAGTGGAGCGAGGAACGGGAGCGTTACGAGTTCTGCCACCACCCCTTCACGGCCCCGAAGGATCTCGAGGCCGATCTCGCGGCGGAACCGGAGACCCGGCTTTCGAGGGCCTACGACCTCATTCTGAACGGCTGGGAACTCGGATCGGGCAGCATCCGGATCCACGATCCAGAGGTCCAGCGCCGGGTCTTCCGCTTTCTCGGGATGGAGGAGGAGGAGGCACAGGCCAAGTTCGGCTTCCTGCTCGAGGCCTTCCGGTACGGGGCGCCCCCGCACGGCGGCTTCGCCTTCGGCATCGACCGCATCGTCGCCCTTGGACTCGGCCTGACGAACCTCCGCGAGGTCATCGCCTTCCCGAAGACGACCACTGCGGCCTGCCCGATGACCGGCGCTCCCTCCGTAGTCGACCCCGCCCAACTCGAAGAACTCGGCTGGCGTCTGGATTCCTGATTTCGAGGGAAACGCGAAAGGCGGGCAAGTAGGAAGAAGGGTCCGTTTCCCTCCCTTCCTCCATTCGTTTCCCGATCGTGCGGTCTCCTCGGATCGCCGGCCCTCTTCGAGGAAGTCCCAAGCCGGTACGGGCTGCGAACGCGGGCGGATCCCATGGAGGGACGGAGGTTCAGGTCCCCGATTCCGTTGAGAACCGCCGGGCAGGAGGCGATTCGAGGACGGTTCCGGGTATCCGCCCCGGGAATCCGCAGGCATGGGGTTTCGGATGGCACCCCCTTTGCCTGAAACGCGCCGTCCCGTCCCCAAAGTCCCTTCCCTTCCGGGTGGTCCGCGTGGAATCCGAGTTTCGAAGCAGCCTTCGTTTCCTCCCGCACCTCGTCCTCGCTCTCCTCCTCCTTCCCGGCCTGACGCTCGCCCAGGCCGGGAAGGGGAGGGTTTCGAAGAAAGGCTCTCGGGCGGAGGAGAAAGAACGGAAGGGGGAGAAGCGCCGGGAACCGCAGTCCGAGGAAGGGGCGGGGAAGCTTCCCAAGGTCGTCGTCACGGCCTTTCGCGCTCCCCAGGACCCGTTCGAACTCTCGCGCTCGATCATCCGGGTCACGAGAGAAGAACTCGTCCGGGGGGACGAGGCCTCGGTGCTCGACAACTTCAATCGGAAGATCGGGATCTGGATCGAGAAGCGCACGGCGACGACTTCCGATCCCGTCCTGCGCGGCCTCGCTGGAGCGAACATCCTGACCCTGATCGACGGGAACCCCTTGACGACCTTCTGGGGGGAAGGTGGGGTCGGAGCGGACGACATGTACGGAAAGATCGAGCCCGAAAGCGTGGACCACATCGAGATCATCCGGGGGCCGGCCTCGGTACTCTACGGCTCGAACGCCCTGGGGGGCGTGATTCTCGTCCACACGAAGCGACCGAGCCTCGCCTTCCCGAGTTCGGGGTGGACGCATTCCAGGCGGGTCCGCGCTTCCTACGATACGAACAACAACGGCAAGATGACCCGCGTGGACCTGGAGGCCGCGACCCCCGACTTCCGGGTGCGGGTCGGGGGGACCTGGCGGGACCTGGGGAACGGTCGCGGCGGTTCGGGAGTAGGGCGCCTGATCCCCTCGGGAGGCAAGGACCTGAACTTCGACATGTTCGCCGAATACCTCCTCGACGGACCGGGCGAGATGCTCTCCTTCTCGATGCAGCAGGTCACGAGACGGGACATCGTGCGCTACTACCGTCCGACGCAGCGGAACGAAAACGACAGAACCGGAATATCCCTCGAATACTCGAACATGACCGAGGACGGCCATGAAGGGGTCAAGGCCAGAGCCTATTACCAGTGGAAGGAGGATCGTCGATACTTCGCGAACGGGGATTTCGGGGTCGCCCAGTGGTCGACCTGGAACCTGGAATCGACCTGGCAGGGCGAGGGGCTCATCGATCATTCCGACCTCGTCGCCGGGATCACGTTCCACATGGATGCGGGGCAGTCGCCGGGGGACGAGCAGTTCACGATCGTCAAACCCTCGGGATCCCGGACGAAGGACGCTCCCGATCAGGATTGGTACAACCTCGGGGTCTTCGCCGAACACGAGTGGGACATCGTCCCCAGCCTCACGCTGACGACCAGCCTGCGCTTCGACCGGTTCCTCTACTTCGCGCGTCCCGATGCCTTCTACAACCCTCCAGGCGGGAGACCGGAACTCGACCGGATCAAGGATTGGCAGCACGCCTTCACCGGCGGTGTCGGGCTCGTCTATCGACCGGCGGATTCCTGGCGGCTCGCCGCCTCCTGGTCGCGTGGATTCCGGAGCTTCCCCCCACATTTCGGGATCACGAAGCACGATTTCGGGATCCTCGTGCCTACCCCGCTCAGGAAACCGATCGAGGCGGACAACTACGAGGTGGCTCTCCGCTACAAGAAGCCGGGGATCGAGTCCAGCCTCGTCGGGTACTACACGAACTTCAATGGATTCCAGAACGTCGTGCCGGGGACCTTTCAGGGGCAGACCTACTACGACTACAACAACAACTCCGTCTTCGAGAACGACGAGCGCGTCTTCGTGACGAGCGGGGACGGGCGGGCGATCCTCTATGGTGTCGAATGGGAAGCGCGGGTCGAGCCCTGGCGCTGGATCGGATCCCTTCCCGAAGGCTGTTACGTCTCCGGGGGCTTCATGTGGAACTACGGGCGGGACCTGACGGCCGGGGACCCGATGGAGTTCACCCACCCCGCCCGGGGGCTCTTGACCCTCGGATACGACGAACCCCTCGAGGGGAGGTGGTACGCGGAGGTCACGGCGGATTTCGTGGGCGCGTTCACACGCGTGCCGGGCGACGTCCTGAACAGCAGCATCGCTTACCGGCGCGATCCCCAGAATTCCTCCTCGCCCCTGATCCGTTCGGACGGACTTCCCGGTTATTCGGTCTTCGACCTCAAGGCCGGGTGGAAGCCCAGGGAGAACCTGAGAGTCGGATTGAATCTCGAGAATCTGACGAACAAGAACTACCGTTCCGCCCACAGCCGGATGGACGCCTTCGGGTTCACGGCGCGCTTCTACGTCGAGATGACCCTCTGATCCGGTGGGAGGAGGCGCCGTGGGGAAGGCGGGGCATCGATCCGGCCCCCGGGCTCAGCGGACGGGGATCGCGAAGGGGGGGAGCATCCTTCCTCCCTGGGCCAGCCCCCGGCGGCGCCAGAGTCCGGGGTAGCCCGACCCAGGGAGGTAGCGGAGGACGAGATGCCCCTTCGCGGGCGGGGGGCGGTGGGGAAGGAGGAGGAGGTCCGAGCCGAGGAGCCGGGGTCGGCAAGGGATGAGTCCCTCGTCCGAATCGAGGAAGAAGAGGGTTTCGATTCCTCCGAATCCGGTGAACGAAGCGCCCGCCGGCGCGCGGAGGCGGACCGCCCCCGCCTCGAAGGCCGCGAGCCTGGGAAGGGTGAGCGGGCCCCGGGTCAGGGCGTCTCCAATCCTCCGGGCGAACTCCAGGTAGCCTTGGTAGCTGTGGTGGTAGGCATCCGTCATCGGAAGGTCGTGATGCGTGCAGAGAAGGCGGACGTCGAGTCCGGCCCCCGAGAACCCGTCGAGGAGTACGTAGGCGTCACGGACCCCCTGAGCGAGGCGGCCTACCTGGTGCCGAGAGTCGATCGTCCCCGGTGGGATCAGGAGGACGCGTGCCTTTCGAAGCCCAAACCAGTGCTTTCGGATCGCGTCGAAGACAAGGAGGGCTCCGTCCCGATAGGTCGCCGGCCCGACGCCGTGGAGCATGTCGGTCTCGCCTTGCGACCATAGGATCGTCAGGCTCTCGGGCTGGAGGCGGGGCAGCCAGGGAAGGGCCTTTCGTACCCGTTCGAGGATCGAGCCGCCTCCTCCTACCCACCAGGGAACGGGCCGGCGGCCCAGCCGGGCGAAGGCGCGGAAGAGGGCGCTTCCCGGGACCGCGAAGTCGAGCAGGTAGCAATGGTCCTTCGGATGGGCGTCGCCCAGGCGGGCCCCGATCTCCATCAGGGGACGGGGGGCGTCGGGGCCCGCTCCCTGATGGAGGGTCAGATAGGTGACGTTCTTCCTGCGGAGCCCCGCGGGTCCCTTGGGACCCAGATCCAGATACGCGAGGTTCGATTGTCCGGCGAGGAGGAAGACGCGACGGCGGGGGCGTTCGGCCGCCGGAGTCTGGCATCGGAGCGATCCCCCGAGGGGAACCGCGAAGCAGAGAAGGGCAAGGGCTGGAGGAACCTTCATGGACGTCGTTCTCGGATGCCCGGTCGTTCCGGGCTCGTCCCCTCACCTCGCAACAGGGAGGACGAGGGGCGGAGGTTTCCGGTGGTCGATTTCGATCCCACGGTGGAGCCAGAGTCCCGGCCATCCGGAACCTTGGAGGTAGCGGAGGAGGATGGGGTTCTCGGCGGAAAGAGGTTCCGCCGGGAGGATGCGGATCTCCCGTCCTCCTCCGGCCGTCCTGCAGGGGATGAGTTTCTTGCCCTGTTGGAGGAAGAAGAGCGGAGGACCGTGGTCCAGGTTCGTGAACGCGCTCTCTCCGGGGGTGAGGAGCACGACCTCTCGGGGAGTGCGGAACCGGGCCTGCGGTAAGGGGAGGGGAGGGCGGATCAGCGCATCGGCGATCCTCCTCGCCAGGACGACATAGCCCTGGAAGTCGTGGTGGTAGAGGTCGGTCATCACGAGATCGTGGTGCGTCGCGCAGAACTCCACGTCGATCCCCGGCCTGCGGGTTCCCCACAGCATGCTGTAGGCCTGCCGGACGCCGTCGGTACTGCGGTCCGGCTGAAAGGGGGAGTCGACCGAACCGGGCGGAACGAGCCTGACTTCGATCCTGGGAACTCCGAACCAGAGGGTCCGGACCTGGTGGAAGGCGAGCAGGGCCGCGTCCCGATAGACCGTGGCGGGGGCGCCGTAGACCATCTCCATCTCCCCCTGGGACCAGATGAGGACGAGGGAGTCGGGCCGGATCGAGCGGAGCCAGGGCGAGGCCTGGGCGACGGTCCTGAGGATGGATCCCTTCCCTCCGACCCACCAGGGGATGATCCGGGAGCCCAAGCGCGAGTAGGCCTGGATCAGGGAACTCCTTGGAAGCCCGTAGTTGATGCAGAGGATCGTGTCCCTCGGAAAGTGATCGGCGAGCCTGGAGCCGATCTCCATCATCGGGCGGGGGGCGTCGAGGGAGGGCGGGCGGAGGAGACTCAGGTAGACGACCTTCGGTCTTCTGAGGGAAGAAGGACCGAGAGGTCCCCGGTCGAGATAGGCGACGTTGGACTGACCGAGAAAAAGATAGACGCGGACCTTCGGCGGAGAGGTGAAGGTCCCCTGGGCGGCGAGGTCCGCCGGCAGGAGGAGACAGAAGCCGAGAAGGAGGAGGCGCATGTGGACGAGGAGGGGGCGCCCCGACAGGATCCGGAGGACCCTTTGGTCGCCGAGGCGATTCCCGGATCGAGTTTAGCGCCTTCTTCCCCGGGAATTCGAACCCTTGTTCCCTCCGCCGCCGGAGCCACCCCCGCCCTTTCCTCGGAACGGGTTCCCGGAGGATCCCCCGCCCCCTCCCTTGAGGAAGCGTCCGAGCTGTCCGCCGAGTCCCGGCGGCAAGGCGGTCTTGGCGCCGGAGAAGCCCTTGCCGTCGCCCCCGGTTCCACCCGCTCCCCCGGGGATTCCGCGATCCGGCCCGGGCGCCCCGGGCCTCCCGGGGGCCCCCGGAAGGCCCGTTCGTCCGCCCCCCGCCAGGGGGCCCGCCCCGCCTCCGACCTGGGCGTTCTCCGGCTCGGGTTCCCGTTGGGGGATCGCCGGAAGGACCGCGTATCCGGGTTGGATGCTCTCGATCACCTCCCGTCGGAGAACGACGTGGCGGACGAAATCCAGCTTGCGGCCGGGGATGTCCTCGACCTCGCTACCGTCGAGCACGTTGAAGCTCTCTGGTCTTCGTTCGATCGAGAGTTCGATCTTCAGTCTTCTCGGGAGGTCCTTCTTTTCCTCGAGGATCCAATCGTCGAAGGGTTCGGCCTCGACCCCGAGTTCCTCGTAGTAGGTGATGTTGAAACGGCGGATCCGGTCGGAAAGGAGCTGGTAGTGTCCTCCTTTCTTCCAGTCCTCGTCGACGAGGGGGTCCTCCCTCCGCCAGAGTTCGATGAGGTCCGGATTTCTCGGATTCGTCTTGCAGAGGTAGCTGACCTCGGCGAGGGGCGCCCGGCGCTGGCTGTCGTCGGGGAGGGTCACGTCGGAAGCCGTCGGTCCCGCGACGATCAGGTGCAGGCGGTCGGCCTCGATCCGGACGATGGCGGCGTCCTCGCCCTCGAAGACCTTGTTCTCCTTGATGTCGAAGGTCCAGAGGGCCCGCAGGTCCTCCTCGATCATGTCGAGGATCCTGGGGCCCGCGGTCATCGGCTCCGCGAGGGCCTTGACCTCCTCCCGGGCATAGAGGGAGACGCTGAAGACCTGGAGGACGGCCGTGATGACGAGGGCCGAGAGCATCGAGGCGAGAAGGAGTTCGATCAGTGTGAAGCCCGCCCCGCGACGGGAAACGGACAGGGCGGTTCGGCGACGGGCGTTCATCGTCCTCCTCCTTCGGTGCCGGATCCGCCGGGACCGCCGGATCCGGCGGTGGCGCCCCCGGTCTTCGTCTTGACCTGGTCGGGGGTCATCCCGCTGAGCGCCAGCGTCGAGGCGCGGCTCCTGAGCATGTAGACGCCGGTCGAATCCCGGGCCCTCGGCGAGAAATAGTAGATGAACACGGCGACCTCCTCGAATTCGTCTTCGGAAGGATCGTCGTCCTCCTTGACCTCGGTGTCGAGGGCATCGTCGGCCCCCTCCGGGCCAAGTTTCCGGGCGGCCCGGGCTTCCATCCTCCGTTCCAGCCAGGATAGACGCTCCGAACGGCGGACGGCGGCCTCGTCACCGGTCTCCTCGGCCTCCAGTTCGGCGTTCTGGGCGATCTCCTCCTGGATCGCCGCCTCTCCGACGAGGATCCGGAAACGGAACTTCGGATAGTCCTCGAAGGGCATTTCCTGGTCCCGGATCTCCCAGACGTAACGCGCTCCGGCCTGGATCTCGCTCATCAGGCGCTTCGCGAGGACCCGCGCGACCCTCAGGTTCCTTGCCTCGGTACCGGTTGAGAGGCTCTCGGTGCGCAGCGCGGTCAGGGAGAGGACGGCGATCGCGAGGATCGCAAGGGCTACGAGCACCTCGAGGAGGGAGAACCCGCGGTTCCAGGCCGGGTCATGGGGCGGGGACCGCATCTCAGAAGTCGAAGTCGGTCGCCGTCCGGTACTCGAGGACCCCCTCGCGGGCCTCGATCCGTCCGGTCAGGGGAGGGACGAAGACGGACCATTTGAGGTCCTCGTTCGTTCGGTGCTCGAGATAGATGACCTTCTGCAGGCTTCGTCCCCGCGGGTCGAAGCGGATCCGGCCCGGTTTGTGGCGAAGGGGGTCATTGGAGCCGATGCTGATCCCCGCGATCTTTACGGATTCAGGGAGTTCGTACCATCCGAGGGGGATCACCTTCGGCAGTTCGACCGAGGAGGAAGCCTCGTTTTCGTCGAGAAGACGGAGTTCGGGGGGGACGAGGATCCGATAGCGGTTGCGTTCCGGGTCCAGTTCGAGGCCGTAGCTCCGTCCCCTCAGCCTGGACTCGCTGCGGAGGTAGTCGAGGCGGGCGGCCAGCTTGCGCGCCTCGGCCGCGATCTGCGCTTCGGGGATGTCGCCGAGGAAGGCCGGGACGATGGCCTGGGTCAGGAGGCCGAGGATCGCAATGACGACCATGAGTTCGAGAAGGGTGAAGCCGGCGCGCCGCCGGCCCCCGTCCCCGACCTGTCGCCATTCCTCCATCGGAAGACCTCAGCGCCCTCCCTTGAGCTTCTCGACGTCGTAGCTGCGCATGTTCAGATTCGTGATGTCGTCGTCGGTATCCTGGCTGCCGTCGGGACCGAAGCAGAGGACGCGAATCTTGATGTTGCCCTCGCCCTCCTCGATCACGTATTCGTTGCCCCAGGGGTCCTTGGGGACCTCGCTGAGCTTCAGGTACTGTTCATCGATCAGTTCCTGGACGCTTTCGGGGACGCGGCCGTTCTTCAGGTAGAAACGTTCCGAGGCCTCGGAGATCTGGTTCAAGTCGTTCTTGACCGCGTTCAACTTCGCGGTGTCCGTTTCTCCGAGGACGTTCTGGGCGACGAGGGTCGCCATGATGCCGATGATGATCACGACGACCATGATCTCGACGAGGGTGAAACCTCGTTGGCGTTTGCGGGTTCCGGTATTCATGTTTCCTGCGTTTCCTGGACCAATGAGCTATCCCGAGACAGGACATTCTACCCCCGACGGCCCTTGGACGGGGGCGTTCCAGGACTATTCCCTCCCATGCCCCGCCGGAGATCAGGCCATTTTCTGGACCTGGAGCAGGGGGAGGATGATCGAGATGATGATTCCCGCGACGACGGCGGCGAGGACGACGATGATCAGGGGTTCGAGAACCGTCGTCAGCTTCTGGGTCGCGAGGTCCACTTCCTCCTCGTAGGTGTCCGCGATCTGTTCGAGGACTTCCTCGAGATTCCCGGCCTGTTCCCCGACGGAGACCATGTAGGACACGATCGGAGGGAAGATCTTGGCGTGCCTCATCGGGGTCGCGATGTCCGCCCCCTCGAGGATGTGGTCATGGACCTTCTGGAGGGCGTCCGCGAGGACCTGGTTCCCGAGGGTCTCCTTCGTGACCTGGATGGCCTGGATGGCCGGGACGCCGGAACGCAGGAGTGTCGCCAAGGTGGTGGCGAAGCGTCCGACCGTCTGCTTGAGCATCAGGTCCCCGAAGACCGGGACCTTGAGCTTGAAGCCGTCCCAGAGGAGACGTCCCTTCGGATGACGGAGGACCCAGTTGAAGGAGAGGGAGAGGAGGATGATCCCGACGCAGACGGCCCACCACCAATGGACGAAGAAATCGCTGACGGAAATCAGGATCTGGGTCGGCAGGGGCAGCTTCTGCCCCCTCGAGATCATCATCTGGGAGATCTTTGGGACGACGAAGGTCATCAGGATGGCGACGACGAGGATCCCGATGAGGATCATGATCGTCGGGTAGACCATCGCGGCGCCGACCTTGTTGCGAAGGCGGCTTTGAGCAAGGAGATACTCGGCGAGCTTGGCGAGAACCCGATCGAGGGCGCCGGAGGCCTCCCCGGCCTTGACCATGGCCGAGTAGAGTTCGGTGAAGTATGCGGGATGCATCGCCACGGCGTCCCCGAAGGCCATGCCCTGCGTGACCCGCTCGCGGATGTCCCGGAAGACGGATTCCATCTGGCGGTCCGGCGCCTGTTCGACGACGGCGCGCAGTGCCTCCGCCAATGGGATACCTGCTCCCAGGAGGGAGGCGAGTTGCCGGGTGACGGCACTGACCTGTTCGGTGCGCTTCTTGTTAGGGGTCGTGACCCCCTGGAGCCTCCGGAGGCGGGAGCTGAAGAGTTCTCGCCTCCCGCTCCGGGCCTCCTGGATTTCGGTGACGAGGAGGTCCTTCTTACGGAGCTTCGTGCGGGCGTCCTTCGGGGAGTCTGCGTCGACGATCCCTGAGGATCGTTTCCCCTCCGTGTCCAGGGCCTTGTAGGAGTAGATCGGCATCCCTTCGGATCAGACGATGTCCATCTGGGTCACCCGTAGAACCTCTCCGGGCGTCGTCATGCCCGAGAGGAGCTTTTCGATCCCGTCCATCCGGAGGGTCTTGAGGCCGCGCTGGATCGCCCCACGCTTGATGTCCGTCGCCGAGGCGCGCTCGACGATCTGGTGCTGGATGTGCTCGTCGATCGGCAGCATCTCGTAGATCGCGGTCCGACCCTGGAACCCTGAATGGAAGCATTCGTCGCAGCCCATGCCCTTCCAGATCTTCCCCTCCGGAAAACGGTCCCGGTCGAGTCCGAGTTCCTCGATCTGGAAGCTGACCTTCTCGTCGGGAGGGACGAGTTCCTTGCAATGGGGGCAGATCAACCGGACGAGGCGCTGGGCGACGACTAGGAGAAGCGAACTCGAGACCAGGTAGGGTTCGATGTCGATGTCGATGAGCCTCGTGACCGTCGAGGCCGAATCGTTCGTGTGCACGGTCGAAAAGACGAGGTGTCCGGTGAGGGCGGCGCGGATCGCGATCTCCGCCGTTTCGGTGTCCCGGACCTCCCCGACCATCATGACGTCGGGGTCCTGTCGCAGGAAGGAACGCAGGCCCGCGGCGAAGGTCAGGCCCTTCTTTGTGTTGACCTGGACCTGGCTGATGCCGGCGAGGTTGTACTCGATCGGATCCTCGATCGTCAGGATGTTCTTTTCGGTCGAGTCCTGTTCGGTCAGGGCGGCGTAAAGGGTCGTCGTCTTCCCCGAACCCGTCGGGCCGGTGACGAAGATCATCCCGTGGGAATAGCTCAGGTATCTCCGGAAGATCTTGAGATTCTCCTCGCTCAGTCCGATCTCGTGGAGCCGGAAGACCTTTGCGGTTTTGTCGAGGATCCGGAAGACGATCCTCTCCCCGTAGTTCACCGGCACGGTCGAGATGCGGACGTCGACGTCCCCGTCGCCGATGCGGATGCTCGCCCGGCCGTCCTGGGGAAGCCTGCGTTCAGCGATGTCCATCTTCCCCATGACCTTGACGCGGGAGGTGATGGCCTCCTGGGCCTTCTTCGGGATGGCCTCCATGTCGTAAAGGATGCCGTCGATCCTCATCCGGACTTGCAGATGGTCGGGGAAGGGCTGCAGATGGATGTCGGAGGCCCGGAGCTTCAAGGCCTGGAACAGCAGCATGTTGACGAGTTTGATGATCGGGGCCTTGTTCGCGACGTCGAGGAGGTCCTCGGACTCCTCGATCTCCGTCGCGAGACCCATAATGTCCTCTTCCTCGATGTCGTCGAGGGCCTCGTCCACGCCGTCGGCCTTGTGCCGGTAGGCCCGATTGATCAGGTTCGTGATCTCCTGCTTGGGGGCCAGGACGGGTTCGACCTCGGATTCGAGGAGCGAGGCTAATTCGTCCATCGGCTGGACGTCGAGGGGTGTGCAGGTCGCGACCTCGACCACGCCGTTGCGCCGCCCGACCGCGATCAGGTTGTGGGTGCGGGCGAACTGCACCGGCACGACCTGGATGAAGGCCTCGGGAACCTTGGAGCCGGTGAGGTTCGGGTTCTTCGGAATCCCGAGATACTCCGAGAGGAAATCCAGGACCTTCGCCTCGGGCAGGAGATTTCTCGTTACGAGGACCCGGTCGAGGGTCTGGCCGGAATTACGTTCCGCCTCGAGGGCCTCCTCGATCTGGGCCGGGGTCAAGCCGGCCTTGCGGAGCATCGTGATCTTCAGTCGGTCGGTCATCGTCGAGCGGGATGCATCAGCGGCCTTCGCCCCCTCCCTCCTTCGCCTTGGCTCTCGCCTCGGCCTCCATCCGGGCCTTCTGCGTCTCGTCGGGCTCGCTCTCTCCGGAGGGCGGGCGCTCGTAGGCCGGGATATCGAATCCGCCGATCCGGTCCAGGTCCTCGATCGTGGTTTCGGGATCGTCGAGCCGGATCTCGTCCCTGCCTTTCCAGCTGGGATCGATGATCTTGAGCCTCTGGTGTCCTATGTACTTCGCTGCTTCGAGCTTCTTCAGGAACGTGAGCTTCGCGAGATCGGAGAAATCTTCCGCCTGGAGAATGTGGGGGGTCAGGAAGAAGTAGAGGTTCGTCTTGCGCTTCGTCGTTTCCGTGCTCCGGAAAAGGGCGCCGAGAATCGGAAGGTCCTTCAAGAAAGGGATCCCATCGTTCGTTTCGCTCGACTGATCCTCGATGACGCCGCCGAAGACCATCGTGTTTCCCGAAGGCATCGTGACCGAGGTCTGGATCTTCCGGACCGTCTTCGGAGGGGGCACGGCCGAAGTGGAATCGAAGTTTCCGGTGAACTTGGAGACTTCGAGCTTGATGTTGAGCTTCAAGTAGTTCCCCTCCGAGATCGAAGGGCTGATCGAGAGATCGATGCCCGCGTCCTGGAACCCGCTGAAGTTCGTCGAGGTTGTGACGTTCCCGGTCTGGGATTCCGTGGTCGGGAAGGACTCTTTGCTCTGGACGATGGCGTCCTCGTTGTTGTTGACGAGGACGGAGGGGATCGAGAGCACGTTGGCCGTCGTGTCCGACTTGAGGGCGTTGACTACGAGGGGAATTGCGAAATCCCCGCTCGTGATGATCCCCCCCGTGAACCCCTGGAGGGGGTTTTCGAAGTCCGGGAGCCTCGTGTCGGGTAGTCCGTTCCCGTCGGTGTCGTCGAAGGTCGTCAGTCCGTGGGATGTGAAGGCGAAGGGCCTCGTGAAGTTGTCCCCTCCGAGGTCCAGGAGTCCGAGTTCCATCCCGAGCTTGTCGATGTCCTGGGTCGCGAGTTCTATCAGAGCGGTCTCGATCAGGACCTGGGGCTGTCGGATGTCGATCTGCCGGATCAACTCCTTGATCTTCTCGAATTGGGTCTTCGTGGCGGCGATCAGGAGGGCGTTGCTCTTCTCGTCCTCGATGATGACGGGGGTCGGATCGCGGCGCGTCTGGGTGTTGCCTCCGGGGGCTCCACGCCCTCCGGCCTGCTGCTGCGCGGTCGTGGCCTGCCGGAGGAAGTTCTGCAAGGTCTCCCGCATCTCCTTCGCCAGCGTGTTCTTCAGGCGATAGACCCTGTAGTTGCCCTCGAAGTTCTGGATCTTCGTGTCGAGCTGGGCGACCATCGCCTCGATCTCCCGGATCTTCTTCTCATGGGCGTAGACGATCAGGGAGTCCTTGCTCGGATTCTCGAGGATCTTGACCGGGATCAGGTCTTCGGGGTTCACTCCCCCCCCCTGGGCGGCGGGTTGGGCGGGGCGGCCGGTCCGGTCGTTGATCAGTTCATCGAGGATCGGCTTGATGTCCTCGGTCGAGTTGTATTGGAGGCGGATCGTCCGGAGGGAGGCCTTGGGCAGTTCCTCCTTGATGTCGACGAGTTTCAGGAGCTGGTAGAGGGTGTAGACCGTCGGCGCGAAGCCCGTCAGCATGACGATCTTCTGGTTGCCCGACCCGTCCCCGAGGGAGTAGAAGTTGTCCAGGGTCAGCGGGTCCTGGTAGAAGGCCCGCAGGTTGTTCGAGGCCATTGCGGCATTGATGTTCTTGAGCCGCATCGTCGTGACGATGTAGAGGCCGGTGCGGTCCTTGTACTGCTCGATCTCCTCCGGAGGAACGAACTTGGCACCCTTCTTGACCTCGTTCGCCTTGCCCTGGGAGAACTTGACGATCTGATAGAAGCGCCCTCCGGCATTTCCTCGAGGGATGCAGGCCCAGCCCTTGATGAAGAGGACGGTCTGAAAGAAGTCGAAGAAGTCCTCGACCTTGATCTTCAAGGTTCCGAGCAGTCGGATTTGGTTCTGGGGAGAGTCCGGCTGAAGGGTAGGGTCGCTTTCGACGTCGACGTAGAAGCTCTTGTTGGTGACTTTCTGGGCGAACTTGATGAACTGGAGGAAGGGGACTCCCTTCTCCTCGTCCACCGCGAAAATGACCTCGTTCCCGACGATGCGGATCTTCTCCTGGCCGGTTCCGCCCCGGTTCCCGGCGGGCGGGTTTCCGGCCCCCTGGGAAGAAGCCGGGGCCGGGGTCACCGGGCCGAGGAGAGCCAGGGCCAGGATCCAGGGGATCCGACCTCCAAGGGGGTTCAGGATTCGCACCGTGCTTCCAACCTCCTGATTGCGGGCGCCCGAGCCCGGGTCTGTCGATCCGTCCGGTCCACCCGGAACGGAGCCGGCTCGGACGGGAAGGCCCGACGTTTTATTCCCCCGAGCCCGCAAATGGAACCTGGAACCGGACTAAGGGCTTTCCGCATCCTTTCCCGAAAAGGGTTTGTTCCCTCGCCGGAGGGCGCTATCCATGCGGATGCGTGCCCTCCTACCACGGGTGAAAGGAGCGAATGCCGTGACCCTGCTCCGATCGAGGTTCCCCCTCTTCGGGTGGTTTCTTTGTCTCTTCCTCGTTGCGATACCGGCCGTCCTGGAGGCGGCGGTTCCCTCGGCCGCCGGGCCGTCGGGCCCGTTCTTTCGAGCGGGGGCCTCATCCGGGATGGGGAGGGGACTCCGGGGGGGCGTTCCCGAGGCGGATGCAGTCGCGGAAGACCCGGGCCTCGAGGGGCGGCAGGGGGAAGTTCCCCATGAATCGGGTTCCCCCGGGGGGCAGGGCGGCGGAGCGAAGGAGGATGGGGCGCACGCGGAGGGCGGAGGGGTCCATGAGGGGGGAGGGGCGGCCTCCCATGAGCCCTGGAATCCACCGGTCTGGGCGGTCCTTCCCTTCATCCTGATGCTGCTCTGCATTGCGGTCATCCCGTTGATCAACAACCACTGGTGGGAGAACGACCGGAATCGAGGCCTGATCAGCCTCCTCCTCGGGCTGCCGACGGTCCTCTACACCTGGCAGGCGACCGAGGGTTTCTACCTGATCAACCACACTCTCGAGGAATACATCTCCTTCATCGTGCTCCTTGGATCGCTCTTCGTGATCTCGGGGGGGATCCTGATCACCGGGAACCTGAAGGGGACTCCCTGGGTGAATACGGCCTTCCTCGGGGTGGGGGGCCTTCTCGCCAGCTTCATCGGGACGACCGGAGCGGCGATGCTCCTGATCCGGCCGGTCCTCAGTACGAACAGCGAACGAAAGCACAAGCTCCACACCGTCATCTTTTTCATCTTCATCGTCTGCAACTGCGGGGGCTGCCTGACGCCGCTCGGAGACCCCCCTCTGTTCCTCGGTTACCTGAAGGGGGTCCCCTTCACCTGGACCTTCAGTCTCTACAAGGAATGGGCCTTCGTCCTCGGCTTCCTGCTCCTCGTCTACTTCCTTCTCGATTCGTTGCAATACAGGAAGGAAGAGAAGAAGGACATCCGTCTCGACATCGAGCACGAGAGGCCGCTCGTCATCCGAGGTGCCCACAACTTCCTTTTCCTTGCCGGGGTCGTCGCGGCCGTGGCGATGACGGAGGTCTTCTCCTTCGGAAGCCGGGAAGGCTTCATGATCCTGATGACCCTTTTCGCCTGGTTCACGACACGCCCCGAGTACCGGAAGGAGAACCATTTCACCTTCGCTCCGATCCGGGAGGTCGCCGTGGTCTTCATCGGGATCTTCGCGACTATGATCCCCGCCCTCGCACTCCTGCAGGCTCGGGGGGACCAGCTCGGGGTCACGGACACGACCCACTTCTTCTGGGTCACCGGGACCCTGTCCTCGTTCCTGGACAATGCGCCGACCTACGTCTCCTTCCTCGCGTTGGCGAACGGGGTGACCGAGTGGCCGAAGGAATACTTAAGCGACGTGCTCCTCTTCGCGCAGGGGCACGGGGCGGAGATCCTCCCCTGGCCGGAGGCCCTGGCGCTGGGTAAGGAATGGGCCGCCCAGGGGGTGAACAACGTATTCCACGTGCCCGAACCGGTTCTGACCTCGATCTCGCTCGGGGCGGTCTTCATGGGGTCGATGACCTACATCGGAAACGGCCCTAACTTCATGGTCCGGGCGATCGCCGACCAGGCGGGGATCAAGATGCCGAGCTTCTTCGGATACATCCTCTGGTCCGGGATCCTGCTCCTGCCGATTTTCTTCATCATGACCCAGATCTTCCTTTGAGGCGCGCGGTCTCGCCGAGATCCGGAGGAGGGGGTAGAACCGGGGTGTGTCGGTCCTCCTCCTTCTTCTCGCCTTCCTGACCGGGTTCGCCGGTCTCTGCTTCGAGGTCGCATCCTTCCGGGACTGCGGGCTCGTCCTCGGGCTGGGGTCCGGCGCCCAGGCCCTGGTACTTGGAAGCTTCCTCTTCGGGCTCGGGCTGGGGGGGCTGGGACCGGTCCGTTTCCCGGCATGGAAGGAGAGGCCTCTCTCCTGGGCCGGGATCCTGCAGATCGCCGTGGCTGCCTGGATTCCGATCTGGGGCTTCCTGCTCCCTGGTCCGGAAGCCCCCGCGGTCCGGGCGGCCGTCTTGGCGGCGGGGGGGCTCTTCCTCGCCGGCCTGTCGATGGGGGCGGCCTTCCCCCTCCTGTTCCCCGTCCTGACGAGGCGGGGCCTGGGGCCGGGAGTCCTGCAGGCTGTGAACCTCGCCGGATCCGTCGCCGGGGCCCTGGCTGGAGCCGTCTTCCTCGTGCCGCTGCTGGGGATCGAGACCTCGCTCCGGATCGCCGCCCTCCTCTACCTCCTTTCGGGGGTGGTCCTCCTTCTCGCCGGACGGGGAACGGAGTCCTCGCCGTCCCGGGGAACAGGGCCCGGGCCGGCCGGAGGACCGGCGGCGGGGGCACGGACGGAAAGGGCCTACCCCGCATTCACGCGATTTCGTCCCCTCTGCGTCGCGGCGGGTTTCGCGACCCTGGCCTGCGAACTCTGGATCCCGAGAAGGGCGGTCTTCGTTCTCGGAGGCTTCCTCCCGACCTTCGCCGGAACCCTCGCCGGAGCAGTGGCCCTCCTGGCCGCCGGGAGCCTTCTGGCCGAGGGGGCGCGGGTCCGGAGGATCTTCGGGAAGGACCCGGAGAGGATGGCGGCCCTCGCGGCCCTCGGTGCCCTGGGATCGGTCCTGCTCTTCGAGTCCCTTGCCGGGACCTTCGCCGCCTTCTCTCCGGACGGTCTTGGAACGGCCCTCGCCGCGGCCTTCCTCCTTCCCTTCGTCTCGATGGCTCCGGCGCTCCTGCCGCTCGGCGCCCTCCTTCCCCTCGTGCTCCGTGCCGGCGGGTCGGGCGGGGTTCCGGCGGCCCGTGCGGGACGGGTTTTCTTCTGGTTCGGGCTCGGGGCGGCCCTCGCCGCCCTCGCCCTGCCGGAGTTCCTCGACCTTCCTCTCGATTCGGTCCGGGAGGGACGGCCCTCCGGCCTCTCGCCCGTACGGATCCTTCCGCTCGTAGGAGGCCTCGTCCTCCTGCTCGCGCAGCGAGGCCCAGTGCCCCGGATTGCCGCGGTCCTCGGGGCCGCGCTCCTCGCCTTCCCCCCCCTCGAGCTTCCTCCGATGCTCGAGGGGTCGAGGAATCTCCAGGAGGGCCTCCATGGAAGACGGGTCCTGCGGGAGCGGGCCGATCGGCTCTTGACGGCCTCCGTCGTCGAGGATCGTCTCCTCGGGGATCGCCTGCTCTACACCGACGAGTTCGCCGCCGCGGGGGGGCGCTTCTCCTCCTACATGCGCGCTCTCGGACTCCTCTGCGCCCTCGAGGCCCCGGAAGGGGACCTGGCCGTCCTCGGTCTTGGAACGGGCAGGAGCCTGGCCGCCGTCCTCAGGGGGGCGAGGGGCCGGAGCGTGCATCTCGTCGAGGTCTCGCGAGCCGTCCTCGCCTGTTCCTCGGACTTCCCGGAGAACTCCGTCCCCGGTCCGCCGCCCCGGATCCACCTCTCCGACGGCCGGAGGTTTCTCGCCCGCCGGGCCCCGGGGAGTCTGGCGGGCATCCTCCTGGAGCCCCTGCTCCCGCAGGCGCCGGCGAGCGTTCACCTCTATTCGACCGGTTTCTACGAGGCGGCGAAGAGAGCCCTGGTCGAGGGAGGGGTCCTCGTCCAGTGGCTCCCGACCCATGCCCTTCCACGGGGTCTCTTTCTCTCCCTGGTCGCCACCTTCGCGGCCGCCTTTCCCGAGGGGCGGCTCCTCCTCCTCGACGAGAGCTGTCTCCTTCTCGGGGCGAAGGGGGGGCCGCCCCCCTCCCTCGAGGAGCGCCTGGACGCCTGCCCGGAATCCCTCCGCGGCGAGGCCCTGGTCTCCGGCCTCGCGGCGGGCGTCGATGGGGCGGTCGCCGGCTTCCCCCTCGCGCGGGCGGATCTCCGGAGGCTGCCCCTCGTCCGGGACGACCGCCCCTCCCTCGAACTCGAGGCCTTCGCTCCGCCGAGGCGGCTCCTCGGATACCTGTCCGAGAACCTCCGTGTCCTGTGCGGGTGGTTGGAGGGGACCGAAGCGGCGGGACCGCGCCCCCGCGCCCGGCTCCACCGGTTCCGCGCCCGGCTCTCGCTGGCCCGCGTCCCCCTGGAACCCGCAGGGCCCTCGAGCCGCCTCGCGGTCCTGGACCTCGAGAAGGCCGTCGAACTCTGCCCAGAGTCCACGCTCCTGCGACGGGAGCTCAGGCGCGCCCGCGCGGTCCGGGACCGGCAGGCGGCCCTCCTCGCGCTGGCCTCGGGCCGGCGCAGGGAGGCGGCCCGCCTCGCGGCGCTCGCTCTCGAGGACGGGGGGCTCGACCCCGTCCTCCTCGGGATCCGGGTCTTCCCGGACGAAACCGGAAAGCCCGACCCCGGAAGCCTCCGCCTCCTCGCATCCCTCCTTCCGACCTGGAGGACCTTCCGGGGCTTCGCCGCGAGAAGGGACCTCGGTTTCGCCCCCCTCCTGGACCTTCCCGAAGGTCTCCTTGGGCCGGTCTCCCCCGAAGCCTTCCCCGAACCTCCCGTCGGCGCGGAGGCCTTCGCCTCGGTCCTCCTCCGAGAACCCGAACGGATGCGGGTGCATCTCATGAGGCGTCCCTACGCCTGTGTCGCATCATGGGTCGGCCGGGGGCGCCTGCTCCGCGAAATGGAACCTTCCCTCAGGGCGGCCTTCGGAAGGCTCATGGATTCGGCGGGACTCGAGGCCTGGAGATCGGCCCTCGAAAGGGACCCCTCCCTGCTCGCGTTCCTGGCTCCGGTCCTCCCGAAGGATCTTCCCCTCCCTCCCTGGCTCGGGCCGGTCGCCGAACGGCTCGGCCCCCGGGGGCGGGCGGCCTGGCTCGACTGCCTGGAAGGGCGTCGGGACGAGACGAGCCTGGGCTTCCTCCTGGACGTCCTCTGCTGGCCCGACGAGCAAGCCCCTTCGATCCGGAGGGCCTGGGTCGAATGGAGGCGCCGGCGTCCCGGGGATCCGGTCTTCGATCCGGCTCTTCCGAGGAAGGAGCGGATCGCGAGGGTCCGCGCCCTGCGCCGCGGGCGGAGGTAGGATCCCGGCATGGAAATCCGACTCGCCGAACTCGCCGAGGCCGTCGAGGCCGAAGTCCGCGGGGACCCCGAACTCCCGATCCGGGGCGTCTGCGCCCTCGACGCCTCCCTGGATGAGGCTGAGGGGAAGCTGAGTTTCCTCTCCGACCCCTCCCGTTCCGGGGAGCTCGGGAAGACGAACGCCGCGGCGGTGCTCGTCCCCGGGTCCCTGGATCCCGCGGGGCTCGAACTCCGCCCGGCCCTTCTCCTCTGCCGGGATCCGCATCTCGCCTTCGCGCGGATCGCGTCCCGGTTCCATCCCCTTCCCCGGGCCGTCGAGACGAGGATCCACCCGAGCGCGGTCGTCGCAGAGACCGCGGTCCTCGAGGATCCGGTCGAGATCGGTCCCTTCACGGTCGTCGAGGACGGGGTGCGGATCGGAGCCGGCAGCATCGTGCAGGCCTCCTGCGTTCTCGGCCGGGAAAGCCTGCTCGGCCGGGATTGCCTTCTCCACCCCAGAGTCGTGCTCTATCCCGGAACGAGGCTCGGGGACCGGGTTCGGGTGCATTCCGGGGCGGTGCTCGGCGCGGACGGGTTCGGGAACGCCCGCGGTCCGGAGGGATACGAGCGCATCCCGCAGGTCGGGGTCCTCGTCGTCGAGGACGATGTCGAGATCGGGGCGAACACCTGCCTCGACCGCGGGGCCCTGACCGAGACCCGTATCGGACGCGGGGCCCGATTCGACAACCTCTGCCACGTCGCCCACAACTGCCGGGTCGGTCCCCATACCGCGATGGCCGCGCAGGTCGGGATCGCGGGGAGCACGAAGATCGGAGCCTGGTGCATGTTCGGGGGCCAGGCGGGGATCAGCGGCCACATCGAAATCGGGGAAGGCTCGATCATCGGTCCCCAGGCGGGGCTCGGGGTCTCGCTCCCTCCGGGCAGCAAGGTGATCGGAAGCCCTGCGAGGCCCTGGAGGGAGTTCTGGAAGGAGGTTGCGATCCTCAAGCGGATGGTCGCGGGGAGGAGAGGATCCCGGGAGGCGGGAGGGGGAGCTCCGGACTAACGGACGAGAGGGGATGGGGGAGGGGGGAGGACCTCGAGGATCCGGTCCCTCGTACGAAGATAGAGTTCGAGGTCCCCTCCGAGCGGATCGGGGAGGTCCGCTTCAGGATCCAGGCGGCGCGGGGCCTCGGCGTCCTCTTCGAGGGGAAGTTCGGATTCCTCGAGCCGTTCCCTAATCCTCCGGACCTGGGCCTCGCTCATCGCGTAGATCCTCGAGGCCCGGGCCAGGAGCCCGTCCTCGAGGGGCCGGGAGCGGTGGGATCCGAGGTCGATCCCCAGGGCCGCGAGGGCCGCGACGGCCTCGGGCGCCGCCGGTTGGCCGGGAAGGGCCGCGCAGCCCGCGGAGGCCGTCATCAGGCCGGCCGCGGGCAGGTCGGGGGGATCGACGCCGAGCCGTCGCGCCCATTCGCGGCGGGCCAGGGCCTCGGCCATCGGGGAGCGGCAGGTGTTCCCGGTGCAGACGAAGAGGCAGAGGGTCACGGCCGCCGCCAGGATCCTCGTCGTCTCGATCCCTCCTTCCCTGAGGATTTCGATCCGGCCGTCCCTTCCGGCGGCGACCACGCTCGAGGCCTTGCCGACCGGGCAATCCCCGGCCTCGAGGACGAAGGCGGCTTCCCGGAGGGCCGGGTGGATCTCGGAGGGTCGCCTCGCGGGGTCGCCTCCGGGGAGGTTCGCGCTCGTCATCAGGAGGGGGGTCGGACAGGCGGCGAGGAGCCGTGCGGCCGGACTCTCTCCGACGACTCTGAGCCCGAGTCTTCCGTCCCGGGCGAAGGCCTCGAAGCGCGATTCCCGCAGAACCGGGAGGACGAGAGTCATCGGACCCGGCCAGAAGCGTCGGGCGAGCCTGCGGGCCTGGACGGTCCACGCGCATTCGCCGGCCGCCTGCTCGGGGAAGGCGAGATGGAGCGTGAACGGCCGTTCCCCTCCCTTCAGGGAGCGGAGGCGCCGAACGGCCTCGGGCCGATCGGGCCGGGCCGCGATCCCGTAGACGGTCTCGGTCGGGAGGACGACGAGACCTCCTTCCTCGAGGCGGGCAAGAGCCTCCGCGATCGGGATCTCCGATCGAGGACGGCTTTCCCTGGGGATCCGTGGGTCCTGGTCCATGTCGTTGCGGGCGCTGTCGGGCGGGGGTACGGTCCTGCGGCCCGCCGGCCGCCTTCCTCCACCCCATTGGAAGGGAGCCACGATAGCCGGAAGTTCGGCCGGGGTCGCTCACCGGACACGCTTCCACGGGATCCGAGATGAAGGAACGAAGGAACACGGGGGACGACGGATCGAGGACGCCCGGGGCCGCGTCCAGCCGGGAGTCCGATCTCGCCCTGCACGGGCGCCGCCTCGCCCTTCTCGGAAGCCTCGTCGGCGGGTTCGCCCACGAGATCAAGAACCCGCTCTCCACGATCGGCTTGAACCTGAAGCTCCTCGAGGAGGAGCTCGCGGGCGCGGAGACGCCGAGGGAGAAGAAGGTCCTGGACCGGACGGTGCGGTTGAGCCGGGAGGTCGCCCGGCTCCAGGCCATCCTCGAGGGCTTCCTCGACTATGTGCGAGCGCCCCGGCCGACCTTGGAGCCGGAGCGCCTGGGGGACCTGGTCCGCGAGGTCGCGGACCTGATGGCCCCGCCGCTTGAAGCGAGGGGGATCTCGATCCGCCTCTACCTTCGGGAGGGGCTGCCGCCGCTCCCGATCGACCGGAAGATGATCCACCAGGCCCTCGTCAATCTCGTAACCAACGCCGAGCAGGCCATGACCGAGGGCCGAGGGGGCGAGATCCTGATCGCGACGGGGAGGCTCCGGGAGAACGGGCGGACCCTCCAGACGATTTCCGTCACCGATTCGGGGCCGGGGATGCCTCCCGAAGTGCTGCAGCGTTGCTTCCAGCCCTACTATTCGACGAAACGTAAAGGGTCGGGGCTCGGCCTGGCGATCACCAGGCGGCTCGTCGAGGATCATGGGGGGGAGATCCGGGTCGAGAGCCACGAGGGCAAGGGAACCCGGTTCGAAATCCGTCTACCGGAAGCGGAGGAGGCCGGATCGCCGCCGGAGACGGGGGAAGGAGAAGGATGACCCGCCGGATCCTGATCGTCGACGATGACGAAGCGCACGCGAAGGTCCTCGTGGAGGCTCTAGGCCCCCTCGGATTCGAGGCGGAGACCTCGACGACCGGGGAGGAGGCCGTGCGGAAACTCGAGGAGGAGCGCCCGTTCTCCCTCGTCCTGACGGACCTGGTCATGCAGGGCGTCGACGGCTTCGCCGTTCTCGAAGCCGCGAAACTCCGCGATCCGGCGACCCAGGTCCTGATCCTGACCGGGCACGGCGGGCGGGAGATCGCGGTCAAGGCCATGCAGCAGGGCGCACTCTACTACCTCGAGAAACCCGCGGACCTCGCGGAACTCAGGGCGAAGGTGCAGAGGGCCGCCGAGGCCTTCGACCGGGAGAAGGCCTACCAGGACCTCAAGCGGGACCTCGCGAATCTCCAGGGAATCGAGGGGATCGTCGGCCGGGATTCCCGGATGGTCCGGGTCGTCGAACTGATCTCCCAGGTCGCGCCGACCCAGGCCTCGGTCCTCGTCCTCGGGGAGTCGGGCACCGGCAAGGAACTCGTCGCGAGGGCGATCCACCAGATCTCCCCCCGGAAGGACAAGCCCTTCGTCGCCCTGAACTGCGGGGGCATGTCCGAGGGGACGATCGGCTCCGAACTTTTCGGGCATGTCAAGGGGGCCTACACGGGGGCCGTCGGGGACCGGGAGGGGAAGTTCGAGTACGCGGACGGGGGGACCCTCTTCCTCGACGAGGTCGCCGAGATGCCGGTCGAGACCCAGGTCAAGCTCCTGCGCGTCCTCGAGGAGCGGAGGGTCGTTCCCCTCGGGACGAACCGGTCGCGTCCGGTGGACGTCCGGGTCCTGGCCGCGACGCATCAGGATCTCGCGCGCAGGGTCGAGGAGGGGACCTTCCGCAAGGACCTCTATTACCGGCTGAAGGTCGTCACGATCGAACTGCCGGCCCTCAGGGAGCGCAAGCAGGACATCCCGCTCCTGGCCGAGCATTTCCGGAGGATGTTCTGCAAGCAGCACGATCGGGACGTCGACGGTTTCGACCGCGAGGTCCTGATGGCCTTCGCCGCCCATTCCTGGCCGGGGAACGTCCGCGAACTGCGCAACGTGGTCGAGAGCATGGTCGTGCGCGCGCGGGGCAACATCCTGACCGTTCTCGACCTCCCGCCCGAACTCGCCGCCGAGAGCCCCCATACGGAGGACCCATGGATCTTCCTGGCGGGCAAGGACCACCGTGACGTCGAGCGGAACCACATCCGGGTGACCCTCGAGACCTTCCAGGGGAACCGGCAGAAGGCGGCCTCGGCGATGGGGATCTCCGAGCGGACCCTCTACCGCAAGATCAAGGAATACGAGCTGGAGAGCCACGGTCGATGAACGGGGACCGGCTCCTGGACGTCGTCGCGATCGACGGTCCCTCGGGATCGGGGAAGAGCACGATCGCGAAACGCCTGGCCGAACGCCTGGGCTGGCGGCATCTCGACACCGGGGCGATGTATCGGGCCGTGACCCTCCGCTTTCTGGAACTCGGGGTCCATCTCGAGGATCCCAAGGAGGTCCGCTCCGCCCTCGAGAGCCTCGATCTCAGGCTCGGCGAGGAGGCGGAGGTCTACCTCGAGGGCCGGGAAGTCGGCTCCGCGCTCCGGCGTCCCGAGGTCGAGGCCCGGGTCTCGGCCGTCAGCGCCCTGCCCGCCGTCCGCAAGGCCATGGTCGCCCTGCAGCGCGCGGAGGCCGGAAAGGGGCCCCTCGTGGCCGAGGGGAGGGACATGACGACCGTCGTCTTTCCCGACGCCCGGTGCAGGATCTTTCTCGAAGCCTCGGTCGAGGAGCGCGCCCGCCGGAGGCTGCGGGACTTCGAGCGGGCTTCCAGGGAGGTGGGGTTTTCGGAGGTCCTCGAGGAGATCCGGGCCCGGGACTTCCTGGATTCGACGCGGGCGGACGCCCCCCTCCGGAAGGCCGAGGGGGTCCACGTCCTCGACACGACCGGTCTTTCGATCGAGGCCTGCGTCGATCGGATCGAACGGATCCTCCGGGAGGGAGCCTCGAGGTGAGCCCCGCCCCGCCGCTCGCCCGCGCCGAACTGCCGTACCTGTTCTGCCGGCAGGCCGTGCGTATCGCCTTCAAACTCTGGTTCGCCTACCGCGCGGAGGGACTCGAGAACCTTCCGACCGACCGTTCCTACCTCCTCGTCGCGAACCACCACAGTTTCATCGACCCTCCGATGGTGGGTTGCGCCGACCCCCATCAGCTCGGCTACCTGGCGCGGAAGAGCCTCTTCAAGCCCTACGGCTTCGGGCGGCTCCTGCGTTTCGTCGGCTCGATCCCGGTCGATCGGGGAAGTTCCGACCGGGGCGCCCTCGAGGCCGCGGTCCGGTGCTTGAGATCCGGACGCCCGATCGTCTTCTTTCCGGAAGGGACCCGGGGACCGGAGGGTGAGGTCGGTCCCTTCAAGCGGGGCTTCCTTCTCGTGGCCCGGAGGGCGGGAGTCCCGGTCGTGCCGGTCGGGATCACGGGGTCCGGACGGGCCTGGCCCAAGGGACGCGTCCTTCCGAGGATGCGGGCCGTCACCGTGAGGTTCGGGACGCCGATTCCCCCCGGGGAACTGCGGGTCCTCGGGGAGGAAGGGGTCCGGCGGCGGGTCCTTTCGCTCTGCGAAACCTAGGCTTTTCCCGGAGAGTCCGGTTCCGATCCGAGGTTTCCGGGGGTAGAATCCTTGCCCTTTTGCCTGCTGCGGAGACCGCCGGGGTCTCGGCCGGGCCGGTTCCGTACTTGTTCCCCCGTTACCATCCCTTCAACTCCATGTCCTACGGCAAAAAGCTGGTCAAGGAATTCGCACTGGACGAGGAATCGCTCGAACAGCAGTTGCGCGAGGCCCTCGGCGATTCCTCCCTAGATTCCGTCCTCGGCGACTCCGTCGGGGAGTTCAAAGCCGGACTCATCGTGCCCGGCAAGATCGTCCGGCTCTCCGGGAGCGGCCCGGTCATCGTCGACTTCGGCTACAAATCCGAGGGCTACGTCAATCTCGACGAGTTCGAGGATCCGGAGACCCTCGTTCCCGGCGCCGAGATCGAGGTCCTGATCGAGGATCTCGACGACGGCGACGGCATGCCGATCATCAGCAAGCGGAAGGCCGATCGGATCCGCCGCTGGGAGAAGGTCATCGAGACCTACAAGGAGGGGGACGAGGTCAAGGGCTTGGCGACCCGCAAGATCAAGGGCGGACTCCTCGTGGACATCGGGGTGAACGCCTTCCTGCCGGCCTCGCAAGTCAACATCCGCCGGACCGAGGACATCGGCGAATGGCTCGGGAAGGAGATCCGGGCCCGGATCATCAAGATCGACGAAGACCGCATGAACATCGTCATCTCCCGCCGGAAGCTGATCGAGGAAGAGCGGGAGATGCTCAAGTCGAAGCTGATGCAGGAGATCGAGGAGGGACAGATCCGCAAGGGCGTCGTCAAGAACATCGCCGATTTCGGCGCCTTCGTCGATCTCGGAGGGCTCGACGGCCTGCTCCACATCACCGACATGTCCTGGGGTCGCATCAACCATCCCTCCGACCTGCTCAAGATCGATCAGGAGATCGAGGTCAAGGTCCTCAAGATCGATCGGGATCGGGAGCGGGTCGCTCTCGGCCTGAAGCAGATGACTCCCGATCCGTGGCAGACGATAGAGGAGAAGTACCCGAAGGGTCAGAAGGTCGTCGGCGAGGTCGTCAACATCATGAGCTACGGGGCCTTCGTGAAGCTTGAGGACGGCGTCGAGGGGCTCGTCCACATCTCCGAGATGTCCTGGACCCGGCGCGTCAACGATCCCCGCGAGATCGTGCAGATCGGGGACAAGGTCGAGGTCGTCGTGCTCGACATCAACAGGGAGAAGCAGGAGATCAGTCTCGGCATGAAGCAGGCCGAGGTGAACCCCTGGGATCTCGTCGAATCCAACTACCCTCCGGGGACGATCATCTCCGGAAAGGTGCGGAACCTCACGAACTACGGGGCCTTCATCGAATTGCAGGAAGGCATCGACGGTCTCCTCCACGTTTCGGACATGTCCTGGACCAAGAAGGTCACCCACCCCTCCGAGGTCGTCAAGAAGGGAGAGGAGCTGCGCTGCGTCGTCCTCAGCGTCGACCCGGAGAAGAAGAGGATCGCCCTCGGTCTCAAGCAGCTTTCCGAGGATCCCTGGGCCGGCGACATCCCCTCCCGTTTCCACATCGGCGACACGGTCACCGGAACCGTCACGAAGCTGACGAACTTCGGAGCCTTCGTGAAGCTCGAGGAAGGACTGGAAGGGCTTCTGCACATCTCGGAACTGGCCGACCACAAGGTCGAGAACCCCGAGGAGGTCGTGAAGGCCGGACAGGTCGTCGAGGTCCGGATCATCAAAATCGACCCCGAGGAGCGGAAGGTCGGCTTGACCCTCGTGCAGGCGCATTACGGCGAGGATTCGGCCGCTTCGGCCCCCGCCGAGAGCGAGAGCTTCGCCTCGGCTCCGGCCGTCGAGGACGACGCCGCCTCCTTCGCCGCCCAGTTGCGCAGCGTGAGCGAGAAGATGGCGGAACGTTCGGAGGCGGGCGATGCCGGAGCGGAAGAGACCGAGGCGCGGAGCGAGGACGAGGGGGACGCCGGTTCCGAGGCTTCCTCGGACTCCGAGAGCGACGGGGGGGATTCCCGTCCGGCCGAGGAGGAGTCCTCGAAGGACGAGACCCCGGCCTGATGAGGGAGGGGGAGCTCCGCTCCTCCTCCTCGTGCTTCTGCTCCTCTTCGGCGCCTTCCCTTCCTGCGTGACCCGGGAGGGTGGGGCGCCGGCCCCCTCGGGAGGCGGAGACCGGGATCCCCGGGAACTCTGGCACGAGGACGTCCTCCGGCAGTGCGAGGAGGCCTGGAAGGACGAGGACGAGGAACGTCTTCGCTCCCTCCTCGCGAATCCGCGTTCCGGTGCGGGAAGGGACCAGCTCGAGAGGTATGCGCGCTACGAACTCCTCGCGGAGGTCCTGGAAGTCCGCGGGCGGGGTTTTTCGGTCAAGGGGCTCCTTCCGAGGGATCCGCCCGAGGACGCGGTCCGTCTCGAAGGCGGGGAATTGCTCGTCGATCTCGAGCAGGCGCGCATGTGCTGTTGCAGGATCCGGCCCGCCCCCGGCAACGAGGCCTGGATCCGGCCCGGGGCGGGAGGCGCGATCGCGGGCGTCTTCCAGGCCGAGATCGAGGAACTCGAGATCCGGGGAGACTGGATCCGGCGGAGTCGGCCCCTGCGCCTCGAGATCCGGGGAGCCAGGCGCCTGACCGAGGATTCCTCCCTGGAGATCGTCTTCCCGCCTCTCTGGGAGGACCGGCCGACGATCGTCTTCCGGAGGGTCCGCCTGAAGGGAAGGCTCGTCTGCGGCGCGTTCTCCTGGAACGGACGGGAGCTTCCGCTGTTTTCCCTCGAACTCGACCCGCTCTCGATCGTGCAGCTTCCGAAGGGATGGCGGAGGATCCGCAAGGCCCCCCTCGAGACCTTCGAGACCGCCGCGAAGCACCCCGAACGCTATCCGGGGCATCTCCTGATCGCGGCCTGGTTTCTCGGCCTCGAGGGGACGGAAGCGGATCGGAAGCGCGCGATGCGGTCCGTGTTGAAGCTCCTCCGGACTCCCGCTCCCGGCGTCGAGGCCCTCCTCCTGCGCGTTCTGGCCTTCCTCGATCCCGTGGCGGCCGAACGGCTCGGTGGAGACCGGAACGCATGGTTCCGCTACGCTGATCCCCCCCGGAAAGAGCGAAAACGATGAGCGACCCGAAGCCCTCCTTCCCTCCCCTCGAGGAACAGCTCACCAGGATCAAGCGCGGAGTCGTGGACCTCGTGACCGAGGAGGATCTGCGGCGGAGGTTGGCGAGATCCCTCGAAGAAGGGCGGCCTCTCCGGGTGAAGCTCGGCATCGACCCCTCGAGCCCCGACATCCACGTCGGGCACACCGTCCAGCTCCGGAAACTCCGGACCTTCCAGGAATGCGGGCATCAGGCCGTCATCATCTGGGGGACCGCGACGGCCATGGTCGGAGACCCGACCGGAAAGGACAAGACCCGGCCCCAGCTCTCCCGCGAGCAGGTTCTGGAGAACCTCCGGACCTACCGGGAACAGATCGGCAAGGTCGTAGACGTCGACCTTGCCGAACACCACGAGAACGGAGCCTGGTTCGATCGTTTCACGTTCCAGGACACGATCCGGCTCATGTCCCGGATGACCGTGGCCCGGGTCATCGAGCGGGACAGCTTTCAGAATCGGATGTCCAAGGGGCTTCCGATCGGTCTCCACGAGATCATCTACCCGCTGATGCAGGGTTGGGATTCGGTCGAGATCCGGGCCGATATCGAACTCGGAGGGACCGACCAGCTCTTCAATCTCCTGGCGGGCCGGGATCTCCAACAACAGGTCGGGCAGGAGCCTCAGCTCTGCCTGACGATGCCGATCCTGGAGGGCCTCGACGGAGTTCAGAAGATGTCGAAGAGCCTCGGGAACACGATCGGTCTCAACGACGATCCGGTGGACATGTTCGGCAAGGTCATGAGCATTCCCGACTCCCTGATGGAGAAGTACTTCCTTCTCCTGACCGAGGTCGAGGAAGCGGATCTCCGGGAACTCCTCGCGGGCCATCCGCGCGAGGCGAAGGCCGAACTCGCCCGGAGGGTCACGGCCTGGCTCCACGGGGCCGAGGCCTCCGAGCGCGCGGCCCGGGAGTTCGACCGAGTCTTCCGGGAACGGGAGCGACCGACCGAGATCCCGGAATTCGAGGTCCCCGCCGACGCCCTGAAGGAGGGGAGGATCCAGGTCGCGGTCGCCGCCCACCTCGCCGGACTCGGATCCAGCGGCGGGGAGATCCGCCGCGCGATCAAGGGTGGAGGGGTCCGCGTGGACGGGGAGCGGATCGCGGACCCGACCCACGCGCTGGGATCCGGGTCCTATCTCCTGCAGGTCGGCAAGCGCCGCTTCGTGCGTCTCAGGATCCCCTGAAAGGGCGCGACATCCCGAGGTGGGCCGGTCCGGCGCCCGGGGGATCCGGGTGGGGGAGTTCCGCCTCCCGGCCGGAGGCGGAGCGTCTCGAGGCTACTGGAGAAGGAGGGCGGCGGAATTGGTCTTGCCGACGGTCTTGAGGTCCGAGGACGGCAGGGCCGCCTGGAAATAAAAGGTCTTTCCCTTGAGGGAAGCGAGATTCGGGACCTGGAACGGGACTTCGACCGTGCCGCCGCCCTTCGAGAGCAGGGCTGCGTGGAAGAAGAACAGGGCCGAAGGCGATCCGCCCCCGATGTCGAGCTTGACGAGTCCGAGATCGGTCGTCCCGCTCCGCGGGGAGAGGAAGGTGACCTCGATCCCCGCCGGCTTTCCTCCGATCGCGAGGAGGGTGTTCCCTCCGATCGGAACGGGAGACACGACCCGAAGGGCCGGCGGACTCGTGGGAGTGAAGGTGAACGCGGCTTTCCCGGACCCCGCGGGATTGAAGATCTCGACCGCGGCGGCCCCGAGGACGGAAGAGGTCGGAGTCGAGAAGGCGATCCCGCCCGGGACCTTCCGGAAGGGGACGGTCCTGCCCCCGACCGTGACTCGGGTCGCGGCGTCGAGCCCGGCCCCTCCGGCGATGACGGCCGTGCCCCCGAGGGTCGGACCGGAGGTCGGGTAGATCGTGAAGGCGGGAGGATCGAGCGGACCCGCCAGGGTCGCCGCTCCGGCTCCCGCGAACCTCGTGATCAGGGTCGCGAGGTTCAGGTCGTTCGCGGAGGTTCCGAGCACGTCGTTCGCGCTGTGGATGTAGCGGGAATACTTGTCGAGGTCCTCGAAGGGGAAACAGGCGGGGAAGCCGTTGCGGAAGAACGAGCGATGATCGCTCGTGCCCCCGTAGAGATAGCCCTTCTTCACGCCCAGGGTCGGGACGTAGACCTTTCCTGTGGAGATCATCGTGGAGATCAGGGACGGGGTCGAATCGTTCAGGACGAAGTCGACGTCGGTCGTGTCCCCGGAGGCCCGATAACAGGTCATGTCGAGGTTGATGTAGGCGCGGATCTTGTCCCCCCGCGCCTTGGCGGCGGGAGCGTAGTACCTGCTGCCGACGAGTCCGAACTCCTCGGCGTTCCAGAACCCGAAGCGGACCGTCCGCTTCCAGGGGATCGCGGCCATGACCCGGGCCAGTTCGAGCACGGCCGCCGTTCCCGAGGCGTTGTCGTCGGCGCCCGGAGCCCGCTTTGAGTATCCGCCCCAGACATAGGAGTCGAGGTGGGATCCGAGCATGACGATCTCGGAAGCGGATGCGCCGCGGCCCTTGATCTCGGCGATGAGGTTCGGACCATAGCTCCGGCTGAAGGTGTGCGTGACGACCGTCAGCCCCTTGATCTTGGCGAGTTCGGTCTTGAGGTAGGAAATCGCCTTCGCGTTCGTGCTCGTCCTCGCGTTCCGGGTCCAGATCGCCGAGAGGTTCTTGATGTGGTTCCGGATGTTCGCGGTCGAGACCTTCGCGACCATCGCCTGGATCCGGGGATCGGGGGCCATCGGCAACTGCGGCGCCTCGAAGTGCGCCGGGATGTACCTACGTCCGAGATCGAGGAGTTGAAGGCTTCCATGGAAGCCCTCGCCGGAGAGGGCCGCCAGGCGGTTCCGGGGGCCGGCGAGGAGGCGGAAGGCTCCGGTGTCGGCGAGCAGCCGGGCGCCCGAGGGGATCTCCGGACCGGATCCCCCGAGGAGGGCGATTCCTTCCCCTGCGCGGAGGGCGGGGAGGACCCGCAAGCCCGGAAGCCTTGGGGAGGCTTTCCTGACGCTGACGAGCAGCCAGCCGCCCAGGTCGGCGTGTGCCTTCTCGTTCGCGATGTAGCGGTCCCGCAGGGAGAGGTCGCTTCCGTAGGGGAGGAGGGCGGGACGGAGGGGGAGAGGCGTCTGGGCGGCGGGAGCCAGGGAGAGCAGGAGGAGCGAGAGGAGCGTGCGCATCGGCGGCCTCCGGAGTTCGGTTCGGGAAGATGCGGAATGGAGATCAAGGAAGAGCGCTCCCAGTATCCGGCGTGGCCGGGCCAGGCGCCATCGGAGCCCTTCGGAGGAAGAGGGGAAGTCCGTTCGAATGCGAAGGCTTCGCCGGGACGGGGGATTCGCCCGACCCCGCTGGCCCTCCGGCAATCTTCCCCTATCGTCGAGGTCCATGCTCCCGGCCCGTCCATGGGAGCGAGGTTTCCGTCGAGGAGGTGTCGGATGAATCGTGCTTTCCGTTTCCCCGCCGCGGCCGTCGCGGGCGCTTGTCTCTCCTGCGTTCTCCCCGCCCAGAAAGGCTTCGTCTCTCCTCGGGAGTTCGCCGGAGTCGAAGGATCTTCCTCGACCTTTTACCCGTTTTTCCGGGCGTATTTGAATAAGGCTGCTCGACAAAGCCATGAACAGACGGTCCACGATCTCGGAAAGACCCCGGGCAAGATCTACGGGATCGCGTTCCGGCGGGACGGGATCTGGGGGAGGAGCACCGGCTCGCCTTCCTGCTGGGTCGAAGTCGAGATCGCATGCTCGACCGCCGTGACGACGAGTGGGACGATGAGCCGGACCTTCGCCTCGAACGAGGGGAAGGACCGCACCGTCGTCCTCGCGAAGAAGAAGATCCGCTTCAACGCCTTCCCTGCTCTTCCGGGGAGGCCTCAGCCCTTCTCCTTCGTCTTTCCCTTCGACCAGAATCGGGTCTTCGGGTTCGGCGGGGGATCCCTCTGCGTGGACGTCACGGTCACGGACAACGATCTCTACGACGAGTCCACGAAGTCCTACAAATACGTTTATCTGGATCGGGTCTTCAACTCCACGACCGGGCTGCATTGGGACGGGGGGCACGGCTGCTTCGGGTCGGCGCACAGCATCTTCCCGTTCTATTCCCACTCCTACAGCTACGCCCGCTTCGACTACCTGAAGAACCAGCGGGAACTCTCATACTTTGCGATCGGAGGGAACGGGAGGCCCGGGGGGACGGGCCTGCACCTGATGTCCACCGCCCTCCTTCCCCGGCCGATGGAACTGACCCCGGTCTGCCGCCTCTACGTGGATCCGGGCAAGGTCTTCCGGGTTCTTCCGGGGGCGGCGTATTCCTCGACCTCCACCCTCTACTACTTCCCCCCGCGAGTGGGGAACCGAAGCAGTTACCTTACCGTTCCCTGGGAGAAGGGGTTGCGGGGTCTCAAGTTCTATACGCAGTCGATCAACCTGGATCCGGGCGCGAACTCCTGGAACCTCGTGACCGGGAACTACTCGGAAGTGACCTTGCCGATGTACTCCGAGAGGAAGTTCCCCCTGTCCTATCTCTACGCGACCGGCTTCATGTTCTACAACCGGACCGGATACCTGGCCACGGGGGCCGGGCTCGTCACCAAGTTCCTGACGCTCTGACCCGAGGCTTCGGGGAGGGGAGGGGGGAGGTCCGTTCGAATGCGAAGGCTTCGGTGGGGCGGGGGATTCGCCCGACCCCGCTGGCCGTTCGGCATTCTCCCTCTATCGTCGATGTCCCTGCTCCCCGCCCATCCATGGGAGCGAGGTTTCCGTCGAGGAGGTGTCGAATGAATCGTGCTTTCCGTTTCCCCGCCGCGGCCGTCGCGGGCGCTTGTCTCTCCTGCGTTCTCCCCGCCCAGAAAGGCTTCGTCTTTCCCCGGGAGTTCGCGGGGCTCGAAGGGCCTTACTGGACCTATTACCCGTTCTTTCAAGCGAATATTAGTAAGGCATTCCGAACAAGCCATGAACAGACGGTCTATGACCTTGGAAAGACTCCAGGCAAGATCTACGGGATCGCGTTCCGGCGGGACGGCATCTGGGGGAGGAACATCGGCACGCCTTCCTGCTGGGTTGAGGTCGAGATCGCGTGCTCGACCGCCGCGACGACGAGTGGGACGATGAGCCGGACCTTCGCCTCGAACGAGGGGAAGGACCGCACCGTCGTCCTCGCGAAGAAAAAGATCCGCTTCAATGCCTTCCCCGTTCTTCCGGGGATACCTCAGCCCTTCTCCTTCGTCTTTCCCTTCGACCAGAACCGGGTCTTCGGTTTCGGAGGGGGGTCTCTCTGCGTGGACATCAAGGTCACGGACAACGATCTCTACGACGAGTCCACGAAGTCCTACAAATACGTCTATCTGGATCTAGTCTACAACAACAACATCGGGGTGCATTTGGATGGGGGGCACGGCTGCTACGGGTCGGCGCAAAGCATCTTCCCGTTCTATTCCCACCCCTTCAGCTCCGCCCGCTTCAACTACCTGAAGCTCCGGTGGGAACTCGCGTATTCTGCGTCCGGGGGGAACGGGAGGCCCGGGGGGACGGCCCTGCACCTGATGTCCACCGCTCTCCTTCCCCGGCCGAGGGAACTGACCCGGGCCTGCCGCCTCTACGTGGATCCGGACAAGGTCTTTTGGGTGCTTCCGGGAGCGGCGTATTCCCCGACCTCCACCCTCTATTACTTCCCCCCGTGGACGGTGAGCAGGCGCGAAGTCCTGTCCGTTCCCTGGGAGAAGAGGTTGCGGGGTCTCAAGTTCTACACGCAGTCGATCAACCTGGATCCAGGCGCGAACCCCTGGAACCTCGTGACCGGGAACTACTCGGAAGTGACCTTGCCGATGTACTCAGAGGAGAAGTTCCCTCTGTCCTATGTCCTCGCGACCGGCTACTCGTTCAACCACCGGACCGGATACCTGATCACGGGGGCCGGGCTCGTCACCAAGTTCCTGACGCTCTGACCCGAGGCTTTGGAGAGGGGAGGGGGGAGGTCCGTTCGAATGCGAAGGCTTCGGCGGGACGGGGGATTCGCCCGACCCCGCTGGCCGTCCGGAATCCTCCCCCTATCGTCGAGGTCCCTGCTCCCGGCCCGTCCATGGGAGCGAGGTTTCCGTCGAGGAGGTGTCGGATGAATCGTGCTTTCCGTTTCCCCGCCGCGGCCGTCGCGGGCGCCTGTCTCTCCTGCGTTCTCCCCGCCCAGAAAGGCATCGTCTCTCCCCGGGAGTTCGCGAGAGTCGAAGGGTCTTCCGCGTCCTTTACTCCGTTCTTCCGGGCGAGTTCGAGTGCGGCTTCCCGGAAACACCATGAACAGACGGTCCACGATCTCGGAAAGACCCCGGGCAAGATCTACGGGATCGCATTCCGGCGGGACGGGGTCTTGGGGAGGAGCACCGGCGCGCTCCCCTGCTGGGTCGAGGTCGAGATCGCGTGCTCGACCGCCGCGACGACGAGTGGAACGATGAGCCGGACCTTCGCCTCGAACGAGGGGAAGGACCGTACCGTCGTCCTCGCGAAGAAGAAGATCCGCTTCAACGCCTTTCCCATTTTTCCGGGGGGACCTCAGCCCTTCTCCTTCGTCTTTCCCTTCGACCAGAACCGGGTCTTCGGTTTCGGCGGAGGATCCCTCTGCGTGGACGTCACGGTCACGGACAACGATCTCTACGACGAGTCCACGAAGTCCTACAATTTCATCCATCTGGATCGGGTCTTCAACTCCACGACCGGGTTGCATTGGGACGGGGGGCACGGCTGCTTCGGGTCGGCGAACACCATCTTCCCGTTCTTTTCCCACTCCTACAGCTACGCCCGCCTCAACTACCTGAAGAACCGGAGAGAATTCTCGTACGTTGCGATCGGGGGGAACGGGAGACCTGGAGGGGCGGGCCTGCACCTGATGTCCACCGCCCTCCTTCCCCGGCCTAAGGAACTGACCCCGGCCTGCCGCCTCTACGTGGATCCGGGCAAGATCTTCCTTGTGCTTCCGGGGGCGGCGTCTTCCTCGCTCTCCACGGTCTACTATTTCCCCCCGCGTGGCGGTTTCCTGACCATCCCCTGGGAGAAGGGGTTGCGGGGTCTCAAGTTCTACGCGCAGTCGATCAACCTAGATCCGGGCACGAACTCCTGGAACCTCGTGACCGGGAACTACTCGGAAGTGACCTTGCCGATGTACTCCGAGAAGAAGTTCCCCCTGTCCTATCTCTTTACGACCGGCTTCACGTTCTACAACCGGACCGGATACCTGGTCACGGGGGCCGGGCTCGTCACCAAGTTCCTGACGCTCTGACCCGAGGTTTCGGGGAGGCGCGGGCCCTCAATCCCGGCCGTGGCGGATCTTCCCCCAGCGCTCCTTGAAATCGAAACCCGGGGATTGGGCGAAGGTGTGGCAGGCGTAGCAGGCCGTCTTCGAGGGGAGGGGGGTGTGGGCCCGCCGCCGGAACTCCGCGCGTTGTTCCGGTCCGGTGTCCCGGGGCAGGCTTTTCCAGGTCTCGACGTGCTTCGAGCCCGGGCCGTGGCAGCTCTCGCAGCCGACGGCCGCGAGCTTCGGGCTCCGCTCCGCGCTCGTGAATCCCGAGACCTTCCCATAGCCCGTACTGTGGCAGGTCACGCAGGCCGGGTGCCGGGTCGCGCGCCAGCCCTCCTCCTTCCCCCGATGGACGAGGCTCTCCCAGGCCTTCGCGTGAAGGGTCGACTTCCAGGTTTCGAAAGCCCGGGGATGGCAGGAGCGGCAGGCCTCGTTCCCGAGGTAGGTCGCTCCCCCGGGCGCGGGGTCCCGCCCGGCGAGGGCCTCTAGGATCTTCTCCTCCGTGATGCGCTTCTTGTGGTCAAGGAGGACCTGGAAGACCGCGGGGTCGGCCCCCTTCGGGGCCTTTCCCGGGCCCTCGGGCCGATGGGCCGGCAGGTCCTGTTTCGACAGGCGGAGCGCCTTGACGCCGCCGGCCTCGAGTTCGAGGGTGCAGAGGAGGAGGGCCTTTCCGTGCCATCCCGGATAGAGGAGGCGGGTTCGCGAGGGCCGGGAATCCCGGTGCAGGAAGGTCTCGGCCTCCTCCCGCGGTTCCTGGGACCCGTCGATCGAGAGGACGAGGTCCAGACCCGGAACGGTCCTCGCGATCCTCCGCGCCTCCGTCGCGCCTCCGTAGTTGACGAAGAGGAGGGTCAGGTCGTAGCGGTCCCCCCGCGGTCCGGCCTCCGCGAGGGCGCCGGCCACGGCCTCCTCCGGGGGCAGGACCTTCCAGCCTTTCCCCTTCGGTCGCCCCTCGGGCCCCGCGAGCGAGAGGAGGCAGAGGCGGATCCCCGCGGCCTCCACGATCCGGTACGGCAGATCGAAGAGGACGAGGAGGCGGTCCCCCTCGATGCGACGGAGATCCGTGACGAGGAAGGGCGGTCCGAAGGCCTCGTGGAAATCCCGGAGGAGGTCCATGCCGAGGGCCAGGTCGGTCGGGCCCAGGGGCAGCACGGGGTATCGGAGGTAGGCGCCGAGGATCGTGAGCGCCGTCTCGAAGCGGAGCTTCTCGAGGGGGTCGTTGCGGTGGATGAGCCGCCCCCCCTCGAGCGCGAGGTCGAACTCGTTCCGGTGGGCCTTCAACCACCAAGCGCGGCGGTCCAGGCCGCCGCTCTGGGCCGAGGCGCAGCCGCAGGGTTCGAGCTGGCCATCCATCCAACCGCTGAGCGCGAGTCTCAGGGTCTTCCCCGGGACGCGGGTTCCCTGGCTCCCGGTGTTCCGGGGAGAGGGGTCCTGTCCCGTGCGGGGAAGGGGGAGGAGGAAGAGGGCCAGGACGGGAAGGAGGGCGGGGATTCTGGAAGGCATCATGGTCCTGCGTGGAAGGCGGTGAAGGGCACCGTGCTCCGGGGATGATCGGGGTCCTTGCTCGAGAGGATGATCCGTCCGAGGATCCGGCGGCCGGTGACGCCGCCCAGGTATTCGAGGTGGAGTCGCCAGCGGCGGTCCTCCCCTCCGTCGATCCAGGCGCGGAAACGGTTCCCGACCTCCCGGGCGCCGTCGACCTCGGCCCGGACCCCGACGACCTCGAAGCCCGGATCCTCCCGGGAACCGTGATAGATCAAGGTCAGGAAGCTCCTCCGGGATTCGGTGAAGGGGAATCGTGAGAGATCGATCCTGCGGAAAGGGAAGAACTCGAGGTTCGGCAGGAGGTCGGCGTGGACCTGCACCTTCGCGACGTAACCGCCGCCCAGGACGTCCTCGTCCATGTCGGTCCGGAAGCGGAGTTCCCGGTGGAACGGGCCCGTCCTCCCCGCCGGTCCGAAGCGGATCAGGTAGCGGTGCCCCCCGTCGAGCTTGGGTTCGGTCTCCTCGAGCTTCAGGACCTCGTCGGTCCCCTCGATTCCCAGGATCCTGAAGGGGCCGCGCCGGAAGCCGGGCGTGAGTTCGAGGACGGCCAGCCCCTTCTGGTCCTTGCCCAGGCGTCCGAGCGAGATCGTGGGGGTCGGATGCACGAGGACGCGGGGGCGGATGTGGAAGCGGTAGGCGAGCCGCAGGGTTCCGACCTCGGCTTCGGGCTGGAAGTAGAGTTCGGTCGTCCCGGGTTCGAAGTGGTCCTCGGGAGGTCGGAGTCCGGTGAGGACCTCGACCCGCACTCTCAGGATCTCCCCCCCCTCCAGCCAGGTGATCCGGTAGTCCCCCTCGATCCGTTCGGGGGGGTCGTAGATCTTCCGGCGGAGGGGCCTTCCGCCCGCATCGAGCACGGCGAAAGCGACCCGCGTGCAGCTGCAGGCGTTCCGGTAACCCCGGAGGACGATGCGCTGCTTCGAACGGTTTCGAATCCGGAAGTCATGGAAGGGTCGGTCCCCGTGGCTCACGTCCCCGAAGTCGAAGGAGACCTCGTCCGCGGTCAGCCAGCGCCCCGGGGGGGGATTCCTGGCGGAATCCTCGGGACCGCAGCCGCAGGCCAGGAGAACGGGAAGGATCCGGATCAGGACTTTCATCTCGGTCCAAGATAGGCCGTACCTCCCTCGAACGGCACGCTTTCCGGCGGGGCGGCGTACATGGAGGGGGGCGTCCTCGCGGGCGCCCCCCTCCGGAGCTTGCGCTCCCGGGCAGATCCAGGAATCCAGTCGGGGAGAGGAAAGCAAGGGGCGGACCATCCGAGGGAGGAACGCCCCGATTTCGATCGATCCCGGTTTCCCGCTGCGGGCGGGACTTCCGGCCGGGGCCGGGGGAGGGGGGAGGGGGCGGGGTCCGCCGGAGCGGTTTCGATCCCGAACCCTGGCGGCGGCGCCATGGTCTCGGCGCCCGGGTCAGCGGGCCCGCAGACGCCGGAGCTTGCGGTGGAGAGTCGTGTAGTCGATCCCGAGCCGGCGGGCCGCTGCGGCCTTGTTCCCTCCGCAGGCCTCGATCGCTTCCAGGATCCAATCCTGTTCGAGGCGCTCGACCGTCCGTTGGATCCGTTCCTTCAGCGGAAGCGATTCGAGCACCGGATCCCCCGGTGAGCGGGAAGGGTTGGTCCCTCCCGGGGATCCCGGTCCGAGGATCTCGAGGAGGGAGGGAAGGTCGATTTCGGCCTCGGGACGGAGGAGACAGAGTCTCCTCATCTCGTTGCGGAGTTCCCGGAGGTTGCCGGGCCAGGGGAGCCCGGAGAGATGCTCCTCGGCCTCGGCCGGGAGGAACGGAGGCCGCCTTCCCTGTTCCGCGGCCGCCTCGGCGAGGAAGTGACGCGCGAAGATCGGCACGTCGGCGGGACGTTCCTTGAGGGCGGGCAGCCGGACCCGGAACTCCGCGAGCCTGTGGAAGAGATCGAGGCGGAAGCTTCCCTCCTCCATCCGGGCCTCGAGGTCGTCGTTCGTCGCCGCGAGGATGCGGGCGTCGAAGGACCGGGGCCGCGAGGCGCCGAGAGGCAGGACCTCGCGCTCCTGGAGGCATCGGAGGAGCTTTCCCTGGAGGGCGGGGGAGAGGTTTCCGCATTCGTCGAGGAGGACGGTCCCTCCAGCGGCCTGTTCGAAGAGCCCCCTGTGGTCCCGATCGGCTCCGGTGAAGGCCCCCTTGCAATGACCGAAGAGCATCGACTCGCTGAGGTTCTCGGGGAGGGCGCCGCAGTCGAAGGCGAGAAAGGGAGCCCCGGAGCGCGGGGAGGCCTCGTGAAGGGCCCGGGCGAAGACCTCCTTTCCCGTTCCCGATTCTCCCTCGATCAGGACCGTGAGGTCGGGGTGCGAGGCGAGGAGGCGGACCTGTCCTTCGAGTCTCCGGGCCGGGGCCGAGTTCCCGAAGAAGGGCGGGCGTTTTCGAACGCGTTTTCTCAGGTCCTGGATTTCCCTCCGCATCGAGAGATGGTCGAGGGCCCTCGCGACGACGGCCAGAAGGTGCTCGTTGTCGAAGGGTTTCGTCAGGTAGTCCCAGGCGCCGTCCTTGATCGCCTGGACCGCGGTCGCGACGTCCTCCATCGCGGAGATGAAGATGACCGGGAGCCTGGGCTCCTCGGCGTGCAGCTCCCGCATCAGGTCGAGCCCGGAGGCGCCGGGCATCTTGAGGTCCGTGACGACGGCGTCCCGACTCTCCTCCCTCCAGGCCTCGAGGGCTTCCTCGGCCGAGGAAGCCTCGGCCACCCGATACCCAGCCTTCTCGAAGACCCGGGCGAGGAGCCAGCGGAGATCGTCCTCGTCCTCGACGAGGAGGAGGGAGGGGGGGCGGCCTTTCCCGGAATCATCCATCGGAAACGCCCGGTATTTCGATGACGGCGAGGGTTCCTCCGCCCTTCCTTCGGGCGAGGGAGAGCCTTCCTCCGTCCTTCTCGCAGAGGTTGGCGCTGACCGTCAGTCCAAGCCCCGTGCCGTCGGGGCGCGTCGTGAAGAAGGCCTTCCCCGCCTTGTGGAGATGGGATTCGGGGATCCCCTGGCCCCGATCCCGGACCTCGATCCGGGCCCCTCCTTCGTGCCCTCGGACCCCGACCTCGATCGGACCCTCGTGGGGGCCGGCCTGGATCGCGTTCAACAGGAGGTTCAGGAGGGCTTGCTGGAGGTTCTCGGGGTCCACGAAGGCGGTCCTCGGTTCGGAGGCGGATTCGAGGAGGAGAGGAACCTCGGCTTCCCTGGCCTTCGGACCGGCGAGTTCCATCGCCTCCCGGACGACCTCGAGGAGGTCGACCTCCCGGGGGGCGTGGGTCTTCGTCCTTCCGAGATCGAGGAGACCGCGAAGGCGAAGGCAGGCCTTGTCGACCGCCCGCTCCATGACCCGCAGGCAATGGGTCCGGTCTCCGGGACCGAGTCCCTCCTCGTGCATGCTCTGGAGGGCGCTCTTCAGGACGGCGAAGGGATTCCGGAGTTCGTGGGCGACTCCCGCGGCTAGCTCCCCGACCGCCGCCAAGCCCTCCTGGTGGGCCAGCACCTCCTGCACCTCCTCGAGACGGCGCTCCTTGTCCGCGATCTCCCGCTTCCGGCGTTCGAGGTCCGCCTCGAGGATCCGGCGGGATTCGAGAAGTTCCGGGATCCAGAGAACGATGCCGTAGGCGATCAGGGAGAACCCGAGAAGGAGGGCCAGTCCCCTGTCGAGGGTGTCGGCGATCAGCGCGACGGTCTCGGGGGGGAAGACCTCCCCCTCGATGCGTCGCAGCAGGAAGGAAACGAGAAAACCGGTTCCGATCAGCAGGAGACCGAGTTCGATCATCCGGAACGGAAGGGAACGGATCTTCGGTTCCCGCAGCCCGATCCCGAAGAGGAACGTGAAGATGCCGAGGAAATAGAGGGGGCGCAGGGCCTCGGCGACTCCGGCCGCCGAACCGAAGAGGGACATGCCGAGGGTCAGGAGCGTGATCCAGGCGACCAGGATCCTGCTTCCCTTCGTCGGGGCGGGCGCGGTCGGGCAGGTCTCGGGCATGACCCTCCTTCATCGGTCCGCGGCCCGCCCGGCCTCGAGTCCGGGCTGGGGGGGAGAGGACATTCCCCCGTCCTTCGAAAGCCCCCGGGCGGGGGGGCCTTCGAGGGCTCCGGCTAGGTCCCCCTTCCAGCTGCTATCCTTGGGTTCTCCCGGCGGCCCGAGGAGGCCCTGGGGCCTCCGCGTGGGGATGTCCCGCCCCGCCCGCTTTTTCTCCGATGTTTTGATGCCTTCGAGCGATTCCAAACTCCAGCCCCACAGGGATGCCGGGGCCTGGCCCGGGCTGATCGAGAGTCTGTCGGTCGAGGCGATCCTCGTGCTGATCTCCACCTGGATGGGACGAAACCTGCGCCGGAGGCTGGATCCCGAGGATCTCTGGCAGGAGACCCTGTATTGCGCCTGGCGCGACCGCGACCAGCACGAGTGGACGGATCTCCCCGCGTATCGTCGCTGGATCCTCGGCATCGCGAAGAACCGGGTCCGCGAGGCCTCAACGAGGATGCGCGCCCTGAAGCGCGGCGGCGGCGAGGCTCCTCGATCCCTCGCGACCTTCGAGGAGGGCCCCGAGGGTTCGAGGAGCCCGGCCGAGTTCCTTCCGCCGCACACGGTGACTCCGAGCCGGATCGCCGCTCTCCGGGAGAGACGCCTCGCGATCGAGACCTCCTTGCAGCGTCTTCCCGGGGAATACCGGGAGGCTCTCAGGTTGCGGTTGTTCGAGCAGCGATCCCTGAAGGAGGTCGCGGGGGAACTCGGGGTCTCCCTCGCGACGGCCAAGAAACGGGTCTACCTCGGGGCGAGGCTCTACCGCCAGGCCCTGAAGGAGGTCCTGAGCCGGACCCCGGGGACCGGGGAAGGAGAGGAATGAGGGACGGAGGGCGCCCGGAGAGGCTCTACGATCTCTTCGATCGGTTCCTGGACTCGAGGTTTCGGGGAGGAAGCTTCGAGGAGCGTGAACTCGAGGATCTGGATCCCGAAGAGGTTCGGGAGTTCCGATCCACGGCGCGGATCCTCGAGGACCTCTATCCCGAAGGTCCGGGGGGATCGGCGATCGCCGGATTCCGGATTCTCGGGGAGATCGGTCGCGGGGGGATGGGGACGGTCTACCTGGCCGAACAGGAAGGGCTCGGACGGAAAGTGGCCCTCAAGGTCCTGTCGCCGTCCCTGGCCCTTTCCAATCGGAGCCGGCAGAGGTTCCTGGCGGAGGCCCGCGCCCTGGCCCGCCTGAAGGATGAACACGTCGTTTCGATCCACGAGGTCTTCGAGGCAGGCGGGGTTCTCGCCTATGCGATGGAGTGGGTCGAGGGGAAGAGCCTCCGGCGGATCCTCGAGGGTTTCCGCAACCTAGGGCTCTCGGCGCGGGACGTGACCCTCGCGGACCTCGCCCGGGAACTCGGGATCGAGGAGAAGCGGCTCGAGGCGCGGACCCCTCTCCAGTTCTGGCTTCGCGTCGGGGTCTCGATCGCTCGGGCCCTGGAGAAGGTCCATGAGGCGGGGATCGTCCACCGGGACGTCAAACCCGGCAACATCCTGATCCGCCGGGACGGCCGGGCCCTCCTCGCGGATTTCGGTCTCGCCCGGACGGGGGAGGAGACCTTGAGCGGGTCCTCGGGATTCCTCGGCACTCCGGTCTACGCCGCCCCCGAGCAGCTTCGCGCGGATTCCCGGGAGGAGACCCGGATCGCCGGGGGAAAGGAGGGGGACCGCCGGGAAGGACGTGGGAAAAGGGTCGATTCCCGCGCGGACCTCTATTCCCTGGCCGTGACCCTCTTCGAGGTCGTGGCGGGTCGCCCGCCGTTCCGCGGGGCTTCCCCGGAGGCCGTTCTCCTGAAGATCCTGAACGGCAGGGGGGAGAGGCTGCGCCGCGTCGCTCCCCATCTGCCGCGGGATCTCGAGACGGTTCTCGAGAAGGCGGGGAACCCGAACCCCGATGCCCGCTACCGGACCGCGGGGGAGTTTGCCGACGACCTGGAGAGGGTCCTGCATCTCGAACCGATCCGGGCGCGAAGACCCGGGATCCTCCGGAGAGGGCTTCGAGGGATCCGCCGGAACCGGCGAAGCTTCCTGGCGGCGGGTTGCGGCGCCTTGCTCGTGTTCGGAGCCTTCCAGGCCTGGAACTACAAGGAGGCGCGCGAGCGGAGGCGGGCCGCGACCTCGGCCGCGCTCCGCCATCGGGCCCACCTCGAGTTGCTGCGGCCCGAGGTGCGGAACGCGACCTGGCTCGATCTCTCCCGCGGCAAGGTCCGGGCCTCCGCCTTCGCGAAGGCGCAGGGTTTCCGACAAAGGGCGCTGGCCTTCTACGGAGAAGCCCTGGACCTTCACGACCGCCCGCGGGTCCGCCAGGAGCGGGATGCGCTCGACTTCGTCCTCCACCTCCCCGAGTATTCGGGCCGGCCGGTCGAGGCCGGGGAACTCCGGGAACGCTATCCCTCCCTCGGGGCGATCCATCCGATCGTCCTGCATACCCTGACCGGCGCGACCCGGGATCCCGTGGGGGAGGAGGACCCGAATCCTCGGTTCATGCCGGTCAGGCTCAACTTCGGGAGTCGAGAGGACGGGGGGAGGGCGGATCGGCTCGACAGGGCGCGGGTGTGGGGACTCCTGGGTTTCCTCGCCGGAGCCCGGAGGATCTGCGAGGACTCCTGGAAGGCGCTCGACCTCGTGGAATCCGACCTCCCGTTCCTGGACGTCGCCCTCGCCCAGATCTACCGGGACGACGGGCGTCCGGCCCTCGCTCTCCAGCGTATGCAGGCCGCGATCTCGAAGTTCCCGGATCTCGAATACCTGAAGTTGGACCTGGCCGGGATCGCGATCGAACTCGAGGACCGCAGGAAGGCCGAACAGGTCCTCGAGTCGCTGGGTTCGAGAGTCCGGAACGGCCTGCGGTGGAGGGTCCTGAAGGCTCGAACCCTCGCCCTTTCCGATCCCGGGGCCGCCTGGGAGGTCCTTTCCTCGTTCCGGGGCCCCATGGGCCGGGACCCGGAGGTCCGGTATGCGAGGGCGGAGATCGCCTTCCTTCTCGGAGATTCCGAAAGGACCGTGAAGGAGTGCCGTGCCCTCCTCGAAAACGAACCTCATGCGACGAAGGTCCGGCTGCTCCTGGCGAAGGCGGCCCTCGGGCTCGGCCTCGCGGACCTCTATCTGGACCAGGTCCGTTATGCGATCCGAATGAAGTTCGGACGTTTCCGCTCCCTCGGAGAGAGCCGGGACCTCCTGGACATCCTCCAGGTCGGGGGGCTCCGGAGGCTCTACGAGGCCGCGACGAAGCTGCGTTCCCGTCCCGGCAGCCGCGGCCTCGTCGGGGTTTCGGAGGCGTTCTGGAGGACGTGGTTCCCCGGGGCGACGAAGGAGGAACTCGAGGCGGAACTGCTCCGGGAAATCCGCTAGGCCCTTCGTCGCCCTGGAGGTCCGGAGTCGGGAGAATCCGAAAAATCTAGCCGTCCGGGGGGGAAACTCCTCCTAGGGAGACATGAGACTTCTCCCGATCCTTCCCGGATTCCTCCCCACGGCCCTTGGAGCCGTTCTCTCGGGGGGGGCGACGGCCTCCGTCCAGGCCGGCCAGACCCCCCGCCTGGATCCCGCGCAGTCCTCCTCCAAGGAGGCGGATCGGGTCCGGGAATACCGGAGGCGCTACGAGGAATACATGAAGAAGTCCTACATCGAACACGCGGGCTGGGTGTTCGATCTGGAGGAGGCGAGGACCCGGGCCCGGCGGGAGAAGAAACTGATCTTCGTCTACTTCACGCGATCCTACGCCCCGTGAGGGTTTTGCGAGATCCTGGAGCGCCGTGTGCTCTCCGAGAAAAGCTTCACCGACTTCTCCCGGCGTGTGGTCCCCTTCCTGCATGTCACGACGAAGATCCCCGGACGAAAGGGCGATGATCTCTTCCGCCGCCTGAACCCCTTCGGGGGCTTCCCGACCCTGGCCTTCATGGACGAGGAAGCGAGGATCCTCCTCCGCCTGCACCCCACGAAGAGGTCGATCGAGGGCTTCCGGGAAGGGCTCGCGCTCGCGACCCGCTTCGTCCGTCTTCGCGGCCTCGCGGCCTCGGATCCCGGGTCGGCCGAGGAATTCCTGATCCTCCGTCTGGAACTCCAACGGCTCGGCTTCGAGGAAGCCGTCGCGGAGGCCAAGAAGCTCCGTCTCGGTCCCGAGCGGCGGTCCCGATTCGAGGCCGCTCTGGTCGAGACCCTGCGCCGCATGGAGGTGGGGAAGGCGAGGAGGGCGCTCGAGGGGATGAAGCTGTCGCCCGAGGCGGCCGCACGGGCGCGGGAGATCCTCCAGGATCTCGAGATCCGGAACGAGCTCGCGCCGCTTCGGAGGATGCGCCCGGGGGGAGGGGAGCCGCCCTACGAACTGGCCTATGCCCTTTTCAAGAAGGGGAAGGTCCCGAGCGGAAAACCTCACTTCGATTCCCTGTACTGGACCAGTCTCTCCAGGGCCGCTTTCCGGAAGGGAGACCTGGAGACCTTCGAAGCGGCCTTCGAACATTTACGCCGAGCCTTCCGTTCGGATCGTTCCGGTTTCCTGGAAGGGCTCGAGACACAACTCGAGATCCTCCGGAAAAAACGAGGCAAGACCGACGGAGGCGCGGGCGGCGAACGAAACCCCGAATGATGACCCTGATTTCTTTCCTCAGTCTCGATCGGTGACCGACATGAAATCCACGATCCTTCTCACGGCAGGTCTTTTCCTGGGCGCGGCGCTCCACGCCCAGACGGCCCCCTGCTTCTCGTTGAACGCTTCGAACAACAACGCGACCCGCGTCTTCTCCGCCAAGAGCAGCGCGGGTCCGAACTCCTGGGCGCTCCGCTGGACGCCGAGCCAAGTTCTCGTCGCGCAGGCGATGACCATCTACACCCACAGCCGCTACCGCGACAACTTCCATTCCCTGGAGATCTGGTCCGACGACTCCGCCAAGAAGGTCCCCCTCGCGCGGATCGGAGGAGGGACCTGGGTCATGCCCAAGGGCACGCCGTCGGGATGGTACGGCACGAACTTCGATCGTCCGATCGTCTTGAACAAGGGGCGGACCTACTGGCTCGTATGGGTCGAAGGGGGCTGGAGCGGGATCCCCAGCGATTTCAGCAGCATCAAGACCCTCCCATTGATGCGGAGGGTCGGGAACGGAGCCTGGCAGGCCTCCTCCCAGGCCTGGGGGTTCAAGTTCCGTCTCTTCTGCTCCCTTCTCGATCAGAAGACCGTGTCTCCGATCGGAAAGAGCTGCAGCGGCTCCACGAAGGCGAAGCCGACGACCTTCACGACCCAGCCCCCGTCGATCGGGAACACGCGGTTCCGGATCGAGGGGACGGGAGTCCCGAGCGGGGCCGTGTCGTTCCTGATCCTCGGGGGCAAGAAGAACTTCCAGCCGGTCTCGCTCGGGACCGCGGCGCCCGGATGCTGGTTGAACACCGACCTCGTCCTGCTCCTTCTCGGAAAGAGCGGCACCGGGAACCAGCAGGCGAACCTTAGGGTCGGCGCCGCGAATCACGTGTTCTTCCCCCTGCCGGTCCCCGCCGATCGCAATCTCGTCGGGGCCTACCTCGGCGTCCAGATCGCGGTGCACGACGTGAAGTCCAAGAACCCCCTTCCGATCGTCTTCACGAACGGCCTGAGGATCACCCTGTTCTGAAAGCGGAGGGGGGAGAGGGTTGCAGGATTCTTACCTCCGGCCCGGCCGCTCGGGTTCCGGGGTCCGTAGACTCGAGGGAGCCCCCTTCCCCTCCTCCCCCCCTCCTCGATGCGCCGATTCCTTCCTCTGCTTCTGTTCGCCCTGCCGTTCTCGGCGGCGGAGTCCCCCGCCCAGAGGCCGCACCGGGATCTCGTCTGGAACCTGCCCCCTTGGATCCTCGCCGATCCCTCGCGCCGCACCGATCCCCTCCTCGAGAAGGGATACCTCGACGTCCTCCACTATGACGGCTGGAACGGGAATCCCGTGGATCCCACGGGAACGCGGGATTCGACCCTCGCGATCCAAAAGGCGATCGAGGACGCGAGGGTCCACACCCTCGTACTCCTCTTCCCGCCGGGAACCTATCTGGTCTCGAACACCCTGAGCGCCGGACAGCGGGCGATTTCCTATCAGGGGAAGCTTCGCGGAACCTTCACGGTCAACACGGTCCTCATGGGCAAGCCCGGCGCGCCGCGGCCGGTATTGAAGCTGCGGGATTCCGCCCCAGGATTCGGAAAGGCGGCGGTCCTGAAACCCCTCGTGCATCTCTGGGCGGAGGATCCGAACAACCCCGTCAAGGGCGCCCCCCGCCCGAACGAGGGGAACGCGTCGGGATTCAACCAGGTGTTCCGGGGGATCGACCTGGATCTCGGGAAGGGCAATCCCGGGGCCGTCGGGATCTTCTTCGCCGCCGCCGAGGGCTCCGTGCTGGAGGACGTGACGATCCGGGCGGCGGGGGCCGCGATCGGGGTCATGGGCCTTCCCGGACGGGGGATGACGACGCGGAACCTGCGGGTCGTGGGCGGAAGGATCGGCATCCGCGCCTACACGACCCCTTCTCCGGTCCTGATCGGGATCCGGCTGGAGTTCCAGGAGCAGGCGGCCCTGGAACTGGGCACCTGGACCCCGGTGACGATGATCGGTTTCTCGATCGTCAAGAACAAGGGACCCGCCGTCACCCTGCCGGCCTCCAACACCGCGAACGCGGGGCATCTCGCCCTTCTCGACGGTTCGATCCGCCTGATCGGGGGCGGGCCCGCGATCGATGACCGCGCCGACCGGAATCTCTACCTCGAGAACGTCTACTTCCAGGGGGCTTCCCCTCTCGTGCTCCGAAAGTCCGGCGAGCCCTTACCCTCGGCCGGAACGGGCTGGAACCGCGTCCCCCGATTCGTGAACAGCTCGCGTCTCGTCCTGCGCGGGCACCGCTTCGCCCGCCTGGAGGAGCACGACTCGATCCCGCCCCTGGACGAACCGTATCCGGCTCCTCCGCCCTCGGATCTGATCAGCCGCCACCTCCCTCCGCCCCTGCCGGACCCGTTCCGGGAGGCGGTCGACGTCCGGTCCCTCGGGGCGGCCGGGGACGGAACGACCGACGACACCGCGGCGATCCAGGCCGCGATCGATTCCCATCCCGTCATCTTCCTTCCGAAGGGGGACTACGTCGTCAGCAAGACCCTCGTCCTCCATCCGGAGACGGTCCTCTTCGGGATCGCGAAGAACCTGGCCCGGCTCCAGGTCGCCCCGGGCTGGAGGCCGGTCCGGGAGACCCCGATCCTCCTGACCGACGAGGCCCCCGACGGCCGCACGATGCTCGCGGACCTCCGCGTCGAGTACCCGCTCGACCAGCCGGCCTACGACTACTTCAACGTGTTGACCTGGAGGGCCGGCCGGGCCTCCGTCGTCCGGGACATCCAAGACGGTTTTCAGACCTGGACGCGGTCCTCCGGCACGAACCCCCATGCGCTCTATCGCGTGCAGGGCGGCGGCGGCGGGCGCTGGTACGGCTGGCATTCTTCCAGGTTCCTCAGGAACCGGCACGCCGGTTTCCGGATCCTCGTCGTCGAGGGGACGAAGGAACCCCTGACCTTCTACGGCTTCGAGCCCCAGGACTCCTTCTTCGGCCGGAAGAACCCCCAGGGGCTGCTCGCGACTCCGTTCAACGAGATCCGGAACGCGCGCAACGTGCGGATCCTCGGCTCCAAGTCGGAGAGCGCCCAGGCCTATCTTGCCATCCTGGGATCCGCCAACGTCTTCTTCCTGGGGCATGGAGGACACGCCCAGACGAAGAGCGGGGCGGCGTTGTTCGAGGTCGACCAAACGAGTCGCAACGTCCTGCTTTGGGCCCTCGGGCTCAGCGAGGCTTCCTATCCTTATGTGACCGGCAGCGACACCCTCAGGGTCCATACCCGGTCGAAGGGGATCCTGCGGGTGGGCGCCAACGACCTCGTCGGGTTCTATATCCGGGGCGTCCCGGACTCCTCCGCCTGGCGCTGACCGGATTCGGGACGCGGCCCCCTTCGCTCCGGGAGATCCGCGCTTCCTCGGGGAAGGCCCGCGCGCTATGCATGGATTCCGGAGGATACAGATGGGAACCAAGCAGCTCGAAACCGTAGACCCGGAAGTCGCCGGACTCTGCCGGCGGGAGGCAGAACGCCAGGCTTCATGCCTGACGCTGATCGCCTCGGAGAATCACAGTTCGCCCGCCGTCCGCGAGGCCGTCGCCTCGCTCCTCACGGACAAGTACGCCGAGGGGTATCCCGGAAGGCGCTACTACGGGGGGTGCGAGGTCGGGGACGAGGTCGAGCGTCTCGCGCGGAACCGGGCGAAGGAGCTCTTCGGGGCCGAGACCGCCAACGTGCAGCCCCATTCCGGTACACAGGCGAACCTCGCCGCCTACCTCGCGGTCATGGAGCCCGGCGACTGCCTGCTCGGCATGTCGTTGAACGCCGGCGGACATCTCTCGCACGGCTACGAGCGCAACCACACCGGACGGCTGTTCCGGGCCGTCCATTACGGCCTCGACGAGTCGACAGGCCGGATCGACTACGGGGAGGTCGAGCGGCTCGCGAAGGAACACCGGCCGAAGGTCCTCGTCGGGGGAGGTTCCTCCTATCCCCGCCTGATCGACTGGGAGCGGCTCCGGGCGATCGCCGACGAGGTCGGCGCCTACCTGATGGCCGACATCGCCCATCCCGCGGGCCTGATCGCCGGGAAGGCCCTTCCGAGTCCGGTCGGAATCGCTGATCTCGTGACGATGACGACCCACAAGACCCTGAGGGGGCCGAGGGGGGGCATGATCCTGTCGAACAAGACCCTCGTGAAGAAGGTCAATTCCTCGGTGTTCCCCGGCGGGCAGGGGGGGCCCTTCCTGCATGCGATCGCCGGCAAGGCGGTCGCCTTCGGCGAGGCCCTGCGCCCCGAGTTCCGGGACTATGCGGCCCGGGTCGTCTCGAATGCCTGCCGGCTCGGGACCGAGTTGGAGGCCCGGGGCTACGATCTCGTGACCGGGGGGACGGACACCCACTGCCTGCTCGTCGACCTCCGGCCGAAGGACCTTTCCGGGAAGGAAGCGGAGAGCCGGTTGCTCGAGGTCGGGATCGTCGTCAACAAGAACCTGATCCCCGGGGATCCGAGGCCCGCGATGGAGACGAGCGGACTCAGGCTGGGCACGCCGGCCGTCACGACCCGGGGCATGAAGGAAGGGGAGATGGCGGTCCTCGCCGACCTGATCGACCGCACGCTGACCGGGGAGGACCGGGAAGGCGTCGCGGCCAGGGTCCGGGAACTGGCCGAGGCCTTCCCCCTGCCTTGAGGGCCGCCCGGGCGGGATTTCGGATCCAGGGGGCCGGCGGGCCCTGCCGAAGAAGGCCCCATGGCATGGACCTTCTTCCTGATGCTCCTGGCCGGGAGTCCCCAGGTCGTATTCCAATCCGGAATCCTCCCCGAGCGGGGGCGCATCGCGGCCAAGGATCTCGCGCTCGGCCCCGAGGATTCCGAGGACCCGAGGGCCTCCGAGGAGAAGCATGCGGGGAGGGATTCGGAAGGGGGGGCCTTCCGGGTCGTCGCGGGGCCCGGGGGGGTCGAGGTCTTCGGGCCCCGAGGGGCGAGGCTCAGGCTCGACGAGATCGGGCGCGTCCTCGCGGAAGGGCGGGCCCTGACCCGGCCCGCCGCGCGTTCGAGCCTCGGCCTTCCGGACGGTTCCCTGATCCACCTTCGCGCCGGCTCGTCCCGCCGGGGAATCCGGGAGGCCTGGCTCCAGAAGGGTGCGGAACTCAGGCGTCTCTATCCGAACGAGCGGGGGCGGGGCTTCCGCGCCTCGGATTGGCGGGGGCCGCGCACCTACTGGCTTCTCGGGGGGCGCGCGCTCTTCGCCCTTTCCTCCTTCGGCCCCTTCCTCGTCGCGCGCCCCCTCGCGCGGCGCGGCGTGGAGGTCGAAGCGAAGGTCCTGTTCCTCGCGGACCTGGCCCGCCGGGCCGTCCATGAACTCAGGCTCCGGACGAACTCACGGAGCATCCAGCATCCCCTGGCCTACAAGCAGGCGAGCGTGCTCGAGGCCCGCTTCTTCGCCTGGTACCCGCCCGGTCTTCCCAAGCGCCTCCTCTGCCCGGTCGCCGAGGACCAGGGCCTTCTCCTCCCCGCGGGGGACCGCGCTCGTTGGGTCTTCCGCGCGGCCGGGCCGATTCCCCGCCGGGGGCTCTGGACACCGCTGCTCAGCCTCCACCCGGGGCCCGAGGCCCCGCCCGCGCTCGAGTTCCGGCTGGGGCCCCGGCGGGCGAGCCTGGTCCGCGTCCTTCCACCGACTCTCCAGCAACGATCCAGGACCTTCGGGCGCGGGGTCGATCTCGACGCGCTCGCCGCGAAGCGCCTCCCCTGGCCCGGTCCGCTCGATGGTCCGCGACAGCACGAGCGCGCCCTCGACCTCCTCCGTCCTCTGGTCGCCGGCGGTCCGCCCGCGGCAACCCCGGGGCGCTAGGGGCCCGAATCGCTCCTTCCCGGTTCCTTCGAAGAGGTCGAGCCCGCATCATGGACCCCTCCCCGGGGTACACAATCGGGGGTTCTCGGGGATCGAGCCCGAGGAGCGGGCGACCGGCCGGGCGGAGACCCGGGTTCGAAGGAGAAGGAGTGAGGGAATGGAGGGAGGATCCGGGCGGGAGCCTGGGCGCGCCGACCGATGGGAGGAGCTGTCCCGGATCCTGAGCGGGGTGCGGAAGCTCCCGCTCCCCGAGAAGACCCATTTCTATGGGGGAGTCGTCTACCTCTGCGGCACCCTCCTTCCCTGGGACGTCCTGGCCGGCGCTCCGGCCCTGGAAGTCGGCGGATGGAGCTATGGCGTCGGAACCGATCTCGCCCATTTCCTCGTCCTGGGCGGTCTCCTCCTGCAGGGCTTCCACCTCGCCGGCAAGGGACCCGGCCTCGACCGGGGGGTCTTGGGAATCTACCGTTTCGCCTACCTCTGGGTCCTGCTCGTCGTCACGATGCGGGTCCTCGCCCAGTTCCAGGGAGGCCTCGGTCTCTGGCTGACCTTCCTCGGAGCGGGCGTTCAGGCCTGGGCCCTCTACCGCCTCTGCAAGGACGCGGGCCTCCTGCCGGGGGGTGGCCCCTCCTGACGGAGGGAGCACAGGCGCGTGACCGGAAGCCCAAGGACCCGACCCCCTACCCTCGGCACAAGCCCTCGAGATCCGGGCGCCGGACCTTTGGATTAAGCCTTATTTCCGGCGGAAACCATGAGGGGGTGGAGGGGGAAGGGTCCGCTGAGGTATAAGGAGGCTTCAAGGGGACTCACAGCCAAAGGCTTTTAAACTAGTAGGAGGCCCTGATGGTGGCCTGGAAACGCCCCTGCCTCGTCGCATGCACGATGATCCCGGTCTGCTTGCAAGGGACCCTGGACCAGGCCCGAGCGCAGGCCCTTCTCTATGAAATCCGAGGGAGTACGTCTCTGCCGATCGGAAGGGAATGGATATCCGTTTCGGATATGACGGGTGATTCTGTCCCGGACTTTTTTGCTTTTTCCGATTCGAGGGTAGATCTGTTTTCCGGAGCAAATGGGAAACATGTCAGGAAGGTGGCGGATCTGAAACCTGGATGGGCTTCGGTCGACGCGGGTCGAGACGTCAATGGCGACAAAGTTTCAGATTTTATCTGCGGGTGGCCCAAGCTAGGGAGAGTTGAACTCCGGTCAGGGAAGAATGGCAGTATCCTCAAAACCTGGACCTCTTCTGTCCCGAAGGAGGGTTTCGGAATCTCGGTGGGGTTCGTCGGCGACCTGACCGGAGACAAGAGGTCGGACGTCTTTCTTGTTTCGAAGGGGCTGCCCTACCCCATTCATCCCTCTCCCATTCCTCCCAGCCTTCAGGTCCTGGACTCTGGAACCGGGAACCTGGTTCGAAAAACTCTTCTCCCCAAGAATATCGATTACGTTGCCGCAAGACCAGGTTTCGACCTTGACGGTAACGGGACTGAAGAGATTGTTCTGAGTACAAGAAATGTAAGTGGCTGGTCAACTAGATGGGGGACGGTAATATTTTCATACCCTGAAATCCGCGTATGGGATTTGAGCACGTTCAAAGTATCCGTATACATGTATGGCAGAAGCGGATCCCGTTTGGTTCCCCCTTACCTGTTTGCAGAGGTCGGGGACCTTGACGCGGATAAAGCCGCGGATCTATTGCTTGGCATTGAAGGGCAGAATAAAGTCGATGTGATTTCGGGTAAAACAAAGAGAGTTCTCTATTCTCATCGATTGTCCAGCTTTGATTTCGGCCGGAGGCCTCTGGGGGATCTGGATGGTGATGGAATCCCTGACTATTCCATCGAAGACAAGTCGAAATCCGAGGTCGTCGTTTTTCATGGCGCCAACCATAAAGAATTGTGGGCTCATCGTTATTCGATCGCCGCGAAGAATAAATTCCACCTTGGATTGGAGGACCTCGATCTCGATTCCATCCCGGAGATTGCGATTGGCGACTCGTCATCGTTGAGGGTTTATCGATACAATCCGAGCCGATGGGAGGCCGGGTATGCTTCCTTGCTTGAGCCTTCAGGGCCGAAAGGGCTGGGGAAAGGTTATCTCACGGGGACCGGGAAGCCAATCGTCGGGAAATCTCTGGCTTTAACCTGTGACGCTCCGAATTATAATTTTGCGGTCTTCCTCATCGGAATGAAACCTCATCTTGGGGATATGGCTCCGATCCCCGGGAATCCTCTTCTCCTGTATCTGGATAAACAGTATTTGCTTCCCTGGACCTTTTCGTCAAGCATGGTTAACGGCAAAGCGCAGTTGGCGCTGTCATTGCCGCATGTCGAATCTCTCATTCCGATTCAGTTTGGAATTCAAGCGGCTCTTTTTTCGCTCCAGGGTTCGGGAAAGACTGGTGCGAGCAATCTGCTGCTTGTAAAGCCTGGCTTGGACTATCCTTCGGGTCGCTCTTTCTTTTCCATCGGGTTCAGGTTCGCAATCGGGGCGCAATCCAACTACAAAGACAGGTTGGGAAATCCCGTCCCTTTCTATCGAAATAGCGATGTAGCCAAATCAGTGATTTTCAAGGGTTCAAAGGGAGCCGGTGTTGGTCCTTTAGAGTTTCGAACCGGGCCGGGATCTCCGCCAATCGGGGGAGGATTCCTTTTGGGTTCGGTCCCAATTGCCGGTACACGATTCAGTGTCAAGGTTTGGGTCCCTCCCGGGAAGGGGACCCCCGTCCACGTTTATTTGCGAAATGCCGATGGGAAAAATATGATGTCCGTGTCCTTGGAGGCTATTTCGGTTCTGGATTAGCGATCCACCTCCCCGGAGCAAAGATTGTAGAAATGCTGACTCCGAGGATGAGAACTTGCAGGGAGAGCGTCCACAGAGCCCGTGCGTGCTGCTCCTTGGGAAGAGGGGAAGCGAATATTATGAAGAGGGCAAGGAGTAAATAGAAGGTCTTTCTCCCTCTGGGATTCATCATGAGGAGTCCGAGCAAGATCAAAAAGGACAGGTTTCCGAAGTAGGCGGAAAGGTAGGGGCTTCCCAATTGGGCCAGGCAGACAATCGCGAATAATTGCAAGATTCTCCAGGAAGAAGGGTAGTTTTTCTCATTTCTCTTGAATGAGGAGAATCCTAGCCACAAGATTGAAATGAGAACAACCGAAATCCACCCTGTTCTCCATAATGGATCGACAAGGGCCTGTGGCTTTGCCATCCATCCGAGAACACTGAACTTGTGCATGATGCTGGGGATGGAGAGGTTTGACGCCGCAGGAACGGGAAAGGCCAGAAAAGGAAACGCTCTCCCATCAGCAAGCCTGGGGACTTCCCAGGTCAGGAACTCTTTGAATGGTTCCCATCCGAAAAACAGCGAAGAAATCCAAGTTAATAATGCTGTCCAAAGGAAAGCCCAGATCACAGGAGCCCATTTTCGTCCGAAGAGGTAAACAAGCAAGACTACACCTGGCCAGAGTTTTGTCGCAGAGGCGAATGCCATGAAGAAGCCTCCGGCAATCGGTCGTTTTCTCTCTATCATCGCGATTCCGAGAGCGGTAAATCCGATGACCAACGGGTGTATATTTCCAACCTGGAGAATAAAGTTCAAAGCATTGGACGCGAGAAAACCTCCCAGAAGAAAAGACAGACTTATTCCTCTGCCTTTTTCCATCGGATAGAACAGAATGATTGCTGAAATCAGAAAGGCCGAGAATAAGATCGAAAACCATGCGACTCTCAAGATCTTCAAGTTTTTCGAAATGGATAGGATTCCTGCGGGCAATAACAATGGGACAGGTGAGTATGGGTATCTGTCGATCGTATGGCCTTTACTGAAAGCGCGCGGCAAGTGTCCAGAAATAGATGGTTCCGCTTTGGAATGGTAGTGCATGGGATCGTAAAGCCAGCGTTTTCTATTCAAAGCCAAATCCCCGGCAATGAAATACGCCGTTGCGCAGTAATGACGCTTCGCAAATGAGCTGATCGCCCATTTCGTCTCTCCTGGGAACAGGGCAAACATGGAAGATTTGAAGACGCGGAGAGTTGCGAGAGCAAGGAGAGCGATAGAAGCCATCCACAACAGGAGTTTCCGGTAGGTGTTCTTTCTCTCCCGTTTGGAAATCCTGTTGAAGGAGAGTGAATCCAGTCCCTCGTGACTATCGCCCATGTTTCAGTGGGGAAGCTGGACTTCGTTCCTCGAGCGGATCCCTGCGGTTCGCGAATGTGCTGAGGGGAGGTTGAAGAGAGTAGGCCTCGAGGAACGGATGAAAGTCGGGGCGTCTGGTCAGGAAGGAGTTCCAGGCCTCATGCTGGGACGCCGCACAGGAGGCCATCGCGAACAGGACCGGAATCGAAGAGGGGTCTCCAGGGCTGCCCAGGGCGGCTTCGAGGGAGGGGAAGGCCGCGGGGCCGAGTTCGGCTGCGAGGAGGCGGCCGAGGAGACCCGCGGTTTCGGGGTCGGTCTCGGGGAGGAGGCGGAGGAGGGTCTCGCCGAGTCCCTCGGTGCCGGCCGCGTGGAGGACGGCCGCGAGGTCGCCGCGGAGGTCGGCGATGGAGGGGGCCGCCAGGAGTGCGCGGAGGCGCTGCTTCCTTGCTTCAGGGATTCTCCGGCAGAGGTCCGGGCGGCGCCTGAGGAATCGTGCGTAGCCCCGGCGGACCGCAGGAACCGGGACGCCGGGCTCGAGGAGGTCGAGGCCTCCTACCTCCTCCTGTTCTTCGGGAGCGACCAGGATGCGAAGGAAGCGTCTCCAGGTCGAACGGGCCGGCTCGGAGGACGGCCATGACTGAATCAGGCCGGGCATCCGCAGAGCCTGAACCTCCCCGCTTCCGAGGCGACGGAAGAATCCGATCCAGGGCCCGGAGGAAAGAGTGGGGGATCCGGGGGACGCTCCCGGAGCGGGGACGAGGACGAGGAGGGAGCCGTTCGCCCGTCCATGAAGGACCTCGAGGACGCGAAGGGTTCCACGCTCTCTCGGACCCTCGACGGCGGCGACGAGGTCGGCGAGTTCCAGGGCAAGGTCGAAGGAGGGGCCGGCGAGGCCCGCCGGGTCCGTCGCATGCGCGGGGAGAGCGCCTCCGGCCGGGACCCCTCCCGGCAAGGGGGCGGGGAGCGGCGTGGGAGCATCGGGGCCCCGCCCCGCGGGGAGGAGAAGAAGGAGCAGCAGAAGCTTCGAGAGGGTGGTTCGCCGACGGATCGGGGCGGCCTTCGTGGATTCAGTTGCCATAGAAGACCTTCTCCTGGAGGTAGGCCCTGAGGAGTGGATTGAAGTCCGTCGAGGGATTCAGGGACTTCGTGAACGAAAGGCCCGGCGACATGATCTCTTGCGCGGTCGCCGGAAAGATCGTCGTAGACGAGAGATCGATGTGGCCGTCCGTCGAACCCGGAAAGACTGCGGGCAGGTTTCCGTAGAGGCCGGTAGGTTGGGCTCCGTTCTGCACGAGCCCCATCGAATGCCCGCTCTCGTGTGCGGTGACGACCGCGAGGAAGCGGCCGAGCCGCGCGATCGCGGTCTCGATCCGGCCCTGCCGGGTGTCTCCCGAAGTCGAGGACAGGAGATTTTGCAAGCGGGTCTTGTCGGCGGCGTCCTCGCCGATCGGCGTACCGCGGTGATCGAGGAACTCGTCGAAGGTCTGCCGGAAGAGCGAACCCGTCAGGTTGATCGAGAAGGCCGTGAGGGTGTGGAGGAAGACGCCGAGACGGTTCGTCGAGGGCGGATTCGAGGAGGGATGGAGGGTGTCGTCGTCCTGGCTCCCGTTGTTCGGGTCGAAGAAGGCGAGCCCGAGCGCGCCGAGGTCCGAGCTGCCTGCGACGGCGAGGCGGGAGTGCGTGCCCGAGGCGTAGGGCACGCGGCTCTGTCCGGCGGGGAAGCCTCCGGGGTCGGTGAAGGTGTAGACGACCTTCGTGTTCCGGTAGAACGTTCCGAGCCAGGTGAGCCATTCCGAGCGCAGAAGATCCATCACGACCTCGTTCGAGTCTTTGCCGCCGGAGACGTTCGCGATAGGGCTCGGACTGTGGAGGCCGAGGATCCGGAGTTCCTCCTCGAAGTCGGGGAGACCGTTCGCCCCGATCGCGACGGAAAGGGTGATCGTGACCCCGCCGTCCGAAGTCGAGGAACTCAGGGCCTCGAGGTCCCGGGAGAGGTCGAGGTACCAGACCTGCCCGCCGGGGGGGCCGTCCTCGAAGGGACGGAGAGCGTCGGTCGGCTTCTTGACCCGGAAGGCGAAGCTCAGGGGAGGAGACCGTTCTCCGGAGAGGTCGGCGACCGTGAGTGTCAGAACGGCGTCCCCTTCCGGGAAGACCAGGGTCGAGGGGACCGTCCAGTGGGCGGCGTTCGCTCCCGGGGAACCACTAAGAAAGGGGAGGAGGTTGGTGCCGGGGGGGCGGGCCTGGCCCCCCGCCACGACCTGGACGTCGCAGTCCAGGAGGAAGGCGGTGGCATCGAGGGCCGAGGAGGCGTCCGTGTAGGCTGCGTCGATCGTGAAACCCGAAGGCGCCGCCTGGAGGGTTCCCCCCGCGGTTCCGGTCCCGTTGAGTTCGGCAGGGACCCCGGCGAGGGTCAGGGAGGAGATCGAGGGGCGGTTTCCGTCGGAGAGACGGATCGTGACCGGAAGGCCGGGGGGCAGGAGGTTTCCCTTGAGATCGACGATGGCGTCCTGCCCGGCTCGGATCGCGAGGGTCGAGCTACCCGGAGTGAAGGAGACTCCCGAACCGAGGACGATCCCGAGGCTCCTCGAGTCGAGGAGGGCGGGTGCGTTCCGGACCGTTCCCAGGGAATCCCCGCCCGTGTCGAGGTCCATGCCGTCCAGGAGCGCGCCTCCGACCAGCGTGATATCCCCGGAGAAATAGAGACGAAGGGTTTCGCCGGGGTCCGGAACTCGGTCCGAGGGGCTCGATCCCTCGAAGACCGCCGCGACGAGGGTGATGGAAAGAGGGGCCGGATTCGAGGAGCCGCCCCCTCCGCCTCCCCCGCAGGCGGCGAGGCAGAGGGTTCCGGCGAGAAGGAGGGATCGGCGAAGGACGAGAGTGGGTGCTGGGCGCATCGCGAGGGTCCGTATCGGGGAGATGTTTCCCCTTTCCTATCGGCGGGAAAAGGGAAGGGAACGCATTCCTCCGAAATCCTCGGGGGAGGCCCGGATCGAAAACGGAGGCTTCGGCCGGCAAATCCGCCCAGGAACGGAGGTTCCGCACATTCTCAACTCTCCCGGCCGCCCGGTCGAAGAGGAGCCTGCGCGTGCTTCGAAGTCGGGACCGGGGGGGTCCGGACCGGGGCGCACGACCAGGGGGGGACCGAACGAGAGCGGGTCATGATCAAGATCGCTGTCGGACAGGTGGTCGGGGGGTACAAGGTGACCCGATTCCTCGGAAGAGGAGGGTTCAGCTACGTCTACCTCGCTGAGGATCCCGAGACCGGGAAGAAGGTCGCGCTCAAGCTCGGCAACGCGGCGGGGGGCGGCCACTACGTGACACGGCTCCTGGAGGTGACCTCCAAGCGTTCCGTGAACGGCATCAGCCCCGACGAGACGCCGGGCGAGGCCGTCTTCCTCCACGCCGGGGGCGTCCGGATCGACTTCCTCGACCGGATCGAGATCGACAACCTGATCGTCCGGGAATACGAGTTCCTGTCGAAGGTCGTCTCCCCCAACGTCGTCAAGGTGCGGAAGCTCCTGGAGCACGACGGGCGTCCGGTCATCGCGATGGAGTACGTCCGCGGAAAGACCCTGCGGGAGAAGATCCGCAACCTCGAGGGCATCCATCTCAATTGGTTCCTCTCGATCGTCCGGGCTCTCCAGGCTCTGAACGCCGAGGGCTCGATGGCCTTCCACGGCGACCTGAAACCCGAGAACATCATCGTAAAGCCCTCGGGCAAGGTCGTCCTTCTGGATCCCGCCTACCGGGACGAGGCCAGCCAGGTCCTCTCGACGACCCCCTATTACAACCCGCTCGTGCACCGGGATTCGAAAGCCGACGTCATGGCGATCGGGATCATGATCTATGAGATCCTGACCGGAACCCTCCCCTTCGAGGAGGTCCCCTGGAAGTACGCGGGGGTCGAGATGGGGGGGGAGACCCTCAGGCTCTCGCTCTCCTACTTCCTGAGCTACCAGCCGCCGCGCTTCCTGAATCCGAAGACACCCGACGGGCTCGAGGACATCATCTATCGCTGTATCACCGTGCCCGGATACGTCCTCGACGATCTGCGCGGAGACCTCGAGGAGTTCATCGGCCGGGCCTGAGGAATCCGCCCTCAGTTCCGGCTCTCGGCGAGGACCTCTTCCTCGTGTTCGGAGCCCGCGTCGAGGGATGCGAGCCTGGGGATCTCCGAGCCCAGCCTGCGGCGAAGAGTCCGAAGGAGGAGGAGGGCGATCAGGAAGAGGGCGAGGACGAGGCCGAGCCACAATCCCTCCGGGCCGAGGCCCAGGGGAAAGCCGAGGAGGAGGGCCGCGGGGATGCCGCAGAGCCAGAAGCCCAGGAGGTGGATTCGCATCGGCGTTCGGGTGTCGCCGCTGCCCCGGAGGATCCCACCGGAGACGACCTGCAGCCCGTCGAAGACCTGGAACGCCCCGGCCAGGGGAAGGAGACGGCGGGCGACCCCGACCGCGCCCTCCTGGTCGCTGAAGATGCGGGCCAGGGTTTCGGGGAGGAGGAGGAAGAGGGCGGCGGCGAGCCCCATGAAGCCGACTCCGGCCAGGAGGGCGACGCCGGCCCGGAGCCGCGCGGCTTCCATCTCGCCCCGTCCGATCGCATGGCCGACCCTGGCGGCCGCCGCGCCGCCGATCCCGAGCGGGACCATGAAGGTGATCGAGGCGAGGTGCAGGGCGATCTGATGCCCGGCGACCTCGTCGGTTCCGATCCAGCCCATGAAGACGAGGATCGAGGCGAAGCCCCCGATCTCGGCGACGAGCTGGAAGCCGATCGGCCGGCAGAGCCGGAAGAGCCGGCGGAGCGCGGAGGAATCGAAGCTCCGTCGGTTCCATGGGCGCAGGCAGGGAAGGACCTCGCGGCGCGCGAGGCGGAGGAGGGCGAGCGCCATCAGGATCCGGACCGCGCTCGTGGCGAGGGCGCAGCCCTCCGCCCCCATCGCGGGGAAGCCGAAGAGCCCTCGGATCCACATGAAGTCGAGGAGGGCGTTCGCGAGGTTGCCGAGAACCGAGACCGAGAGGAGGAAGCGGGTCCGGTGCCTCGCCTGGAGGAGGCGAGTCAAGGACATGTAGAAGAACCAGGCGGGCACGCCGGGGATCAGGAGGAGGGCGAAGTCCGCCGCTTCCGAGGCGAGGGCCTCGGGCTGGCCGAGCAACCGGAAGAGAGGGCCGGCCGGAAGGAGGAGAAGGCAGGTCGGGAGGCAGAGAAGGGCGGCGAGGACGAGCCCGCGCTGGAACCCGAGGGCGAGTCCCTTGCGGTCCCCCGCCCCTTCCGCCTGCGCGAGGATCGGATCGAGTCCGTGGAGACAGCCGATGCCGAAGAAGCTGACGAGGTGGACGAAGGAATGTCCGAGAGCCGAGGCGGCGAGGGCCGTGGCGGAGACCCGGCCTAGGAAGATGTTGTCCACCGCGGCCATCGCCATCATTCCGAGGTTCGAGGCGATGATCGGGCCCGCGAGGCGGAAGAGGCTGCGGAATTCGCGGGAGATGGGCATCCTGTCGGTCCGGCGGAATCGGTAAGGAAAGGGGAGCGGAGGGGGCCGAGGTCAATCGGTCCGCCGCAAGGCGATCTGGAGATGGGCGGCGAGGCCGAGATAGGCCGGCCGGGCATGGACCCGGGTCTCCGCGGCCAGGAGGCGGCGGCGGAGTTCCCCGTCCTCGAGCCAGGATTCCTGGTCGCGCTGAACGAGACAGGTCTTGCCGATCAACGAAAGGACCTCGAAGCCGCTCTTCCGG